>OBZG01000001.1_pt1 | contig 502469 bp, 419 predicted proteins | sample 1550701 | NCBI WGS metagenome assembly OBZG01 (sample SAMEA2580229, study PRJEB22360) | human gut metagenome | biome: human gut; feature: human-associated habitat; material: faeces | place: Denmark | collected 2008/2010
CATTCCGAACAGAGAAGTTAAGCCTCGTCACGCCGATGGTACTGCGTAACAGTGGAAGAGTAGGTAGCCGCCGTCTTAGGTGAAAGGAGTCAGTCGAAAGATTGGCTCCTTTTTTTGGTATATACACCAGCCGTCGTAGAGACCTAGCGTGCCGCGTCTCGTATTGTCTGACGGTATTCTAAGTTACCATTTGAAGGGATGAGACGCTGTGCGCTACGTCTCTACAATTGGGTGAGATTTCATTGTTTGCTGAATCGGGAACAATAAAGTTCGTATCTTGCCGTTATATTAAGAATTCACCGAATGATTCTGATTTATGAGCAGCATATATGATTCTCGTCAAAGATGGAAATTAGGCTTTATTTTTGCCGCTGTATTGATCGCTATGGCTTCTGTGGTAGTCTCGGATCTCTTGATTAAAGATCTGGCCCGAGAAGAGCGTCAGAAGATCGAGGTTTGGAGTGAGGCAACCCGGGTCATGACCAGTGAGAATCCAAGCCTTAATATGAATCTTATCCTAAAAATCATCCAAGGGAATACTTCTATTCCTGTTATATTATGCAGCGAGACGGATAGCGTGGTTTCTTACAATAATATAGAGATTCCGGAAAAGAATGTAGCGCAGTTCATGACGAATAAGGTTAAGGAACTGAGAACCAAAAATCCTCCGATCGTAATTGACATGGAGGATGGTACTTACCAATATTTATATTACGATGATTCAATTATCTTAAAGCGACTGCTTGTTTATCCCTATGCGCAATTATCAGTTGTATTTGTTTTTATATTAATCGCTTTTTTAGCCTTGGCTAGTACAAAGAAGGCAGAACAGAATAAAGTGTGGGTGGGGTTATCGAAAGAGACGGCTCACCAATTAGGAACGCCTATATCCTCGCTAATCGCTTGGGTTGAATATTTGCGAACGAAAGATATAGATCCTTCTCTATTGACAGAGATGGATAAGGATGTGAAACGCTTACAAACGATAGCGGAGCGTTTCTCTAAAATCGGTTCAGATCCAGATCCGGTTCCGACAAATATCGTGGAATCCATCCGTGCGGCTTTGGGATATATGGAGACCCGTATTTCCTCGAAGGTGAAAATTAATACGTATTTGCCGGAGCGGCCGATATTGGTCTTAATGAATGATTCCCTGTTCGCTTGGGTAATCGAGAACCTGACGAAAAATGCGGTGGACGCCATGGAGGGGCAGGGTGAGATTTCGCTAAAAGTAGAGGAAAGAGAGAAGTTCGTGCTGATCGATTTGTCTGATACCGGAAAAGGTATCCCAAAATCAAAATTCAAGACGGTTTTCAATCCGGGGTATACGACCAAGAAACGTGGCTGGGGACTAGGCTTGTCCTTGGTAAAGCGTATTATCGAGTCCTTCCAAGGAGGAAAGATTTTCGTGAAGAGTTCGGAGTTGGGGAAAGGGACGACTTTTCGTATAAAATTGAAGAAATATAAGGGTTAAATCGTATTATAGGAAAAAATAAGCATAAAGGTATTGTTTTTGTATTTAGTTTTTTCGTACCTTTGCAAGGTTTTTACACTAAAAGGCTTTGGGGAAATTTAAATTATATAATGTAGATTTGAAAAATCTCTCTCCGGGAGTACACGAATTCGAGTATCTTTTGGAGAACAAGTTTTTTGTGGACATTGACGGAACCGAGGTCCAGAAGGGCAAAGTGAAGGTTCATCTTACCGTAAAACGGTCGTCAATGATGTTTGAGATGAACTTTCAGATAGAAGGGGTTGTTGTTGTTCCATGCGATAGATGCTTGGACGATATGGAAATTCCTATTGATACCCACAATCGTCTGGTGGTAAAATTCGGCAAGGAATATGCCGAGGAGAGTGATGAGGTTGTCGTGATACCGGAAGAGGAGGGCGCTATTAATTTGGCGTGGTTCCTGTATGAGTTTATCGCTTTGGCGGTTCCCATGAAGCATGTACATGCGCCGGGTAAATGTAATAAGGCAATGTCGTCTAAATTGAAGAAACATACCGCCAGAAGTTCGGATGAGACCGAAGACGATTTTGAGGATGACATGGGAGGTGATGATTTGGCGTTGGAAGATGACGGAAACGCTAGTCCTGCCGATCCTCGTTGGGATGCTCTGAAAGGTTTGCTAGAGAATGATAACAATTAAATAAATAAAACAATGGCACATCCTAAAAGAAGACAAGGTAAGACAAGAACAGCCAAGAGAAGAACTCATGACAAGGCTGTAGCTCCAACAATGGCAATTTGCCCGAACTGTGGCGCATGGCACATCTATCACACTGTATGTGGTGAGTGCGGTTATTACAGAGGTAAATTAGCGATTGAAAAAGAAGCTGCTGTGTAAGTTTGTCAACTTATATGGTTTGATGAACAAAAGAAATAGCCCTAAAAGTTTTTTTAGGGCTTTTTTTTAATTGGGATAAGTAGTCCTTTTATTTTTAAAGTTATGGATAAGATAAATGCGGTTATCACAGGAGTGGGTGGATACGTTCCTGAAGATGTATTGACGAATGAGGATATTTCCAAGATGGTCGATACGACGGATGAGTGGATCATGACTCGTGTGGGTATTAAGGAGCGCAGGATATTGAAAGGGGAGGGCGTAGGACTCTCTTACATGGGTATACGGGCCGTGAAGCAATTGCTCGAGAAAACGAACCTGAATCCGGAAGAAGTAGAGGTTGTCTTGACCGCTACGACTACCCCGGATCATCATTTCCCGACAACTTCTTCTATCATCGCTTATCATACAGGTTGTAAGAACGCGATGACTTTTGATATGCAAGGTGCGTGCGCAGGCTTCTTGTATGCTTTGGAGACGGGCGCTAATTATATTCGCTCGGGGCGTTATAAGAAGGTGGTTGTCGTATCGGGTGATAAGATGACATCTATTACAGATTATCAAGATCGTTCTACTTGTCCTTTGTTCGGGGATGCTTGCGGAGCGGTCTTGTTGGAGCCAACTACCGAGGAGTTCGGTGTCTTGGATACTATTTTACGGACAGACGGCGTAGGCTATCCGCATCTGATCATGAAATCGGGCGGCTCGGCTTATCCTCCTTCTCACGAGACGGTGGACAACCGTGAGCATTTCGTTTATCAAGATGGACGTGTGGTGTTCAAGTACGCGGTTTCTTATATGGCGGACGTGGCCGCTGAGATCGCGGAGAAGAATGGCTTGACGCATGATGATATCGCGTGGATCGTTCCTCACCAAGCGAACTTGCGGATTATCGACGCTACGGCGAAACGCTTGGGCGTAGATATGGATAAGGTGATGATCAATATCCAGAAATATGGCAACACAAGCGCTGGTACGATTCCTATTTGTCTATGGGAATGGGAGAATCAATTGAAAAAAGGAGATAACCTGATCCTTGCCGCTTTTGGAGCGGGCTTTACGTGGGGAGCGGTTTATCTGAAATGGGGGTATGATGGAAAAAAAGCATAAATCGGGTTTTGTCAATATCGTTGGAAACCCAAACGTAGGTAAGTCTACGTTGATGAATCGTTTGGTCGGGGAGCGGATCTCTATTATCACCTCGAAGGCGCAAACGACAAGGCATCGTATTATGGGTATCGTGAATACCGACGATATGCAAATCGTGTATTCTGACACGCCGGGAGTCTTGCGGCCGAATTATAAGTTGCAGGAATCCATGCTTAATTTCTCTCAATCCGCCTTAGGCGACGCCGACGTGCTGTTGTACGTGACGGATGTCGTCGAGACGATTGATAAAAATAACGAGTTCCTAGCACGGGTACAGAGCATAGAGTGTCCGGTTCTCTTGTTGATCAATAAGATCGACCAGACCAATCAGCCGGAGCTGGAGAAGCTCGTGGCCCAGTGGAAGGAATTGCTTCCGAAGGCCGAGATCATCCCGATCTCCGCGCTTTCGAATTTCAATATAGATTACGTGAAGCGTCGGGTGGAGGAGTTGATGCCTGATTCCCCGCCTTATTTCGAGAAAGACGCCTTGACCGATAAACCGGCCCGTTTCTTCGTGACAGAGATCATTCGTGAGAAAATCTTGTTATATTATCAGAAGGAAATACCTTACGCGGTAGAAGTGGTCGTCGAGTTGTTCAAGGAAGATGATGAGCTGATCCATATCAAGGCGCTGATCATCGTGGAGCGTGATACCCAGAAAGGGATTATCATTGGGCATCAAGGGCAAGCATTGAAGAAAGTAGGTGCTATGGCCCGGAAGGATATCGAACGTTTCTTCGGAAAAAAGGTGTTTTTGGAAATGTTTGTCAAAGTGGAAAAAGACTGGCGTAACCGTGACAACATATTGAAGAACTTCGGTTATCAGCTGGACTAATAATAGCATACGAAAGGAGAATTTATGGGAAATATAGTAGCGATAGTGGGGAGACCCAATGTAGGTAAGTCCACCCTTTTCAACCGGTTGACGGGTACCCGTCAGGCGATCGTGAACGAGGAGGCTGGTACTACCCGCGACCGTCAGTACGGCAAGGTGGAGTGGACCGGCAAGGAGTTTTCGCTGATTGACACAGGCGGATGGGTGGTTAACTCGGAGGATGTTTTCGAGGAGGAGATCAACAAGCAGGTAAAAGTGGCTATCGAGGAGGCGGACGTGATCTTGTTCGTCGTCGATGTATTGAATGGCATCACGGATCTGGACATGGAGGTGGCGCAGATCTTGCGCCGTTGCAAGCGGCCGGTGATCGTGGTGGCGAACAAGGCGGATAATTACGAATTGCATCCGGCCTCGGCGGAGTTTTACTCGTTTGGCTTGGGAGATCCTTTCTGCATCTCGGCCATCAATGGTTCTTATACCGGGGATTTGCTGGATAAGATCGTGGCGACGTTGCCCGAGGAGAAGGTGGAGATACTGGAGGAGGAGTTGCCCCGTATCGCGATTATAGGACGCCCGAACGCGGGAAAGTCTTCTCTTATCAATGCTTTTATTGGCGAGGATCGGCATATCGTTACCGATATCGCGGGCACGACCCGTGATTCCATCTACACGAAATATAATAAATTCGGCTTGAACTTCTATTTGGTGGATACGGCGGGTATCCGTAAGAAGGGGAAGGTGAACGAGGACTTGGAGTATTACTCGGTGATCCGTTCGATCCGTGCGATCGAGAACTCGGATGTCTGCGTGCTGATGTTGGACGCTACGAGGGGCATCGAGAGCCAGGATATGAATATCTTCTCGCTGGTGCAGAAGAATAAGAAGGGATTGGTGGTTTGCGTGAATAAGTGGGACTTGGTCGAGGATAAGAGCCAGAAGGTGATCGACTCGTACACGACCGCTATCCGCGAGCGTCTGGCTCCGTTTACCGACTTCCCGATCTTGTTTATCTCGGCCATGACGAAACAACGTATCCTGAAGGTGCTGGAGACCGCCAAGGAGGTTTACGAGAATCGCTCCAAGCGTGTCCCTACGGCCAAGCTGAACGAGGTGATGCTCCCGATCATCGAGAATTATCCTCCCCCAGCCTGGAAGGGTAAATATATCAAGATCAAATATATCACCCAGCTTCCGGCGGGCAGCGTGCCTTCTTTCGTGTTCTTCTGTAACTTGCCGCAATGGATCAAGGACCCGTACAAACGTTTCCTTGAGAACAAGATCCGCGAGAACTGGGATTTTACCGGTACGCCGATTAATATATTTATCCGGGAAAAGTAAATACTAGATACAAAAAAGCCGCTTCCTATAATGGGGAGGCGGCTTTTTCTATTTAGAATAGGTCGGAATGCGTTCCGGTATCGGTGAAAAGCAAGATTAGCTCCGTGTCGTCTTGGCTCCATATCAGCAGCCAGTCTCCTTGGATATGACATTCCCACAATCCCGCGTATTTCCCGGATAGCTTATGCGGGTGGTATTGGGAGGGAAGGGAACCGGTTGTTTCAAGCAAGTTGGATACTTGCTCGAATAAGTTCATATCATATCCTCTTTTTTGGCATAGCCTCAAGTTCTTCTTGAACTTTTTGGTATAGTTGATGGAATATTTCATCAGCCTAGGATTTGTTTCATCAAATCCTTTGTGCTTTCCGCATGATAAATCCTTCCTGCCTTCACGTCCTCCAAGGCCTCGTCCAATCCGGATTTCTTCTGTGCCTTCACCTTGCCTTCCAGCGAGGTGATGAATTTCTTCAAGATGTCGGCGTATTTCTCGGGGATGGTTACCTCGAATGTCTTTAATGATGTCGTTGTCTCCATATCGCTCTGTTTTAGGAATTTCCTTCGCAAATATACGGAATAAAAAGAGAAGGGGAGTTGTTTTCCTTCTCTTTTTATTTCCCGCTTCCGCGTCGGGGGGAGGGACGTGACGGTTAGATCTCGTCCGGGCTCTCGGAGTCTCCGCCGGGCGTAGGCTCGGGTGTAGGCTCGGGAGCGGGCGCCGGTTTCTTGGCGGAGGCCATGCGCTGGTTGTAGGCGGCGGTGGTCTCGGCGATCAGCTGGTTGAGGGCGGCGATGAAGGCGGTCGCTTTCTCGGACGGCTTCGCTACGCTATGGGACTGGGCCAGCAGGGTGAGGTCGTCGTAATAGACGTCGATCCGCTTGCGCAGGTTGGCGCCGCTTTCCTTTTTGGAGGTGGTCCGGTTTTGGACGCGTTGCTGCGACAGGCGGTCGTAGGCGTTATTCTCTTTCTCCAGTTCGGCGAGGTAAGCGTCGAGACCGAGCGTGGTGACGTACGGCTTGTTCTCGTCCTTGCGCAAATCCAGCAAGAGGCCCTTTATCTTGGCGGTCTCCTGCGCCATGGGGAGGCGGGCGATGCCGTTATAAGGCTTGATGACCTTGTATAGGTACTTGCCCGCGTCACGCTCGGCCTCCAGCGGGAGGGTACCGGCCCGTGAGATGCGGGTGATGATATAGATGGCGAGGTTGTCGCGGTTGGTATCGTGCAAGGTCATTTGCTCGGTCTCCTGCGAGGTACGGCTCTCGTCCACCACGTCGGCATGGCGAGGAGGTCTGCCTCGTAGGTATCGAGGAATTCTTTGGTGAGGCCCAGCTCGGGGATGCCGTCGCTGCCGGTCAGCAGGGAGATCTCGTCGGGGGACTCGGAATCGCCGCCACCGCTGTTTTCGTTGGCTAGGTCGAGGACGTGGTTCATGAAGGAGAGGTACTCGGCGTTGTTGAAAAGAGAGAGCGGAAGTGTCTTGATTTTTGTGTAAGTACTCATGGTAAATTTGATTTAGAGTTTAAAAACTTCTCTAAGTTAGGGATATTTACTGAATAAGGGCTTCTTAGGCCTAAAAAATGGGGATTGAATGGCGCGAATAATCATCTTAGGCCTAAGAAATGGCTTTTCAAGGGTGAAAATAGGCTTTTTAGGCCTAAGAAATGGTTTCGCGGCCTTGAAAGTCCCTTCCTAGGCCTAGGAAATCACTTTTCACGGTTGAAAAACTATCTTTTAGCCCTAAGAAGTCATTTTTCACCCTTCGAGGGCATTTCTTAGGGCTAAGAGACATTAAGAATCTGATTGTTTTGCGAATGTTTTAAAAAAACACGATCTTTGCGATGTATTGGAAAAATAACGTAGAAGCGTTTCGATATTATCTTGCATTGAAATCTGGACAATTTCAACCCAACAAGATAATGAGAAAGTAGCTCCTGCGCTTGTGCTTGTTATATACTTATCCTAAAGGTGAATTATATGCAATCATAAAGCGTGGGACTATTGTCTTATTATTGTTGGGTGGGCAGTCCAGAGCCTCAATGCAGTGATAAGCGATGGTTCTCACGCTTCTTTTATTTGTTAACCTCATTTTTTGGGAACAAAATGAGCAAAGATGAGAAAATTATGAATAAAGTGAATCTCTTTAGGCGTTATCTGGTTGGACTATTGTTTCTGTCTTTCTTCTTCCCTATTAAGGCCGCTATTTCTTATTGGGATGGCCATAGTTATTCTACAAGCTGGTATGATCCTAGTAAATCGGTCTATTACATCCAATCAGCGGAAGATTTGTGTGGATTATCTTACTTGTTGCGCCCTGGAAGTTATGAGGATTTTGAGGGCAAGGAGGTTATCTTAATGGTCGATATTAATTTGAATGGTTATGAATGGGAGACGTTGGGTCGTATAGAAGGATCTTATTATTATGCATTTAATGGTGTATTCAACGGTAATGGAAAAACTGTCTCTGGTTTGAAAATAACTAAAATAAATAATGGAACAATACGTACAACCGGCCTGTTTGGGGTCGTGATGGAGCAGGGCACTATTATCAAAAATCTTACCGTGGAAGGTGATATTAATATAGGTAGTCGTGGAACTGTGGATATTGGTGCTATTGCTGGAACAAGCATGGCGACCATTTATAATTGTATATCAAAGGTTAATATATCAGTGAATTCATCGGATGCCTCATCAGATATCAATGTGGGAGGTATTGTTGGAAAAGCTTATGGTATGGTTCGAGATTGCCAGACTTATGGGAATATCCGTATAAACCAAGATGGTATCAGTGGTTGCCGAGTTGGAGGAATTGCGGGGTCAAGCGTGACCGCTGATATAGGAGCCGGAATAATTCGTTGTAAATCTGCTTCTGATATTACGGTAATTGGAGGAAAAGACGCAATGGTCGGAGGTATCTCCTCGCTTATTAGGGAAAATAATGAAAATAATTTGTATACAGGATGTGTTGATGTCAATGGTTGTCATTTCTCCTATGTGGGTGGTATTGTCGCTTCCATGAGTTCGGAAGTCAAAAATTGCCTGATGTTAGGCTCTTTTACCGGATACGGCGATTATTATTATAAGGGAGCGATTATGGCAACGCAAGAACAAAGTGTAATTATAGATGATTGTTATTATAGAGAGGGATTGCCTAACGCTGCGAGTTATGGATATCCTGTTGCGGAAGCAGAATTATATAGTGGGTCGTCTCTTCCCGGCTTCGATCCTAGTATATGGAATTTTCGTGAAGGGGAATATCCTGATTTGTTTTTTGAGTTTGAGGATTTGATCGAAATGCCAGCTGTCGATCGTATAGAATTGGATAAAACAGATTTAACATTAGAGATTGGTGATGCTATTAGATTGTATCCTACACTATATCCTTCAGGAGCCACAGGTAAAATAGTGTGGAGTTCATCGGATGATTATGTAGCTGTCGTGAATTCCAGCGGATTAGTGGTGGCAAGGAATGGAGGAATAGCTTATATCTCGGTAAGTATGACGGATAATTTATCTATTTCAGATGTTTGCCGTGTGACTGTGAATAAATCACCAACCGCTAATGAGAGTGTTCCGGTTGACGATCTTGAAGTTAGGGGACTGGAAGGTTCTATCATGATCAATGCGACTATGCCGCAAGACTTTTGTATTTATGCATTAAATGGAGAAATAATAAATCAAGGAAAACTTATGGGCGGAGAGAATATTATCTCTGTTTTAAAAGGAATATATATTGTTAAGGTGAAGAATTATATCAAAAAAGTAATAGTTCTTTAGGATTTTTCTGTTAAGTAATGCTGCGGTGTAGTCTACTTTAACCTTCTCCACTCGGATTTCTTGGCGAATGGGGAAGGTTTCATTATTTCGTATAATCGTTATTTTTGTACCATATAGTGGTGGCTCTTTCAAGCCTCCCCCCACTCCTGTACAAGTAATCCGGAGCGAAATCTGCCCCATTGTACCATTCGAGCGCCTAGTGGGTGAGCCCGAACTGGACGAAATTCCGGAGGTCTTTCAATGGCTCGAAAAGTTTCCCTTTCAGTAAAGGGAGGAAGTTCACTAATTTCACCTTACCGTTGCTAAATTCCAATCGCATGGTATAGTCCTTGACATATTCCACGCCAGTGACGCATATTAAATCTATATCTTCAGTCATAACTTTTTCTCTTTTAAATGGGTCTTAGGGGATTTTCATCACGAATATATGGAATAAAAAAGATAAGGGTACGAGTTCGCCTCTCTTTTTTGTCTTTCTTTCATCCACATTTCCTTGAAACCCTTGGAATCCCCATTTATAATCGTACCTTTATGTCTCTTTACCTTAAAAATTAAAAATAATCATGTTTACGCCATCAATGACAAACGAGGAAATAGAGGCAGTGGCCTATAAGGACTTTCTGGAGATCCGGGGAAGAGTGGAAATCGCGAAGGATAAATTCGTACAAAGGGTGAGATGCACGCCCCCGGGATTTTGGGCCTTGCATTCCTTGCAGGAGACACATACCCTTCAAACCCGCTCCAAGAATACATGGACTGTATATTTCTATTATTTGTACACGACACCGGCCGGTGCCGTGAAAGTCTCATCTATGATCTACACCTCCCTGCCGGGAGATGAAGGCACGGATTACCTGTTTATGAATAATCTCGACCGCTTCCGGCTGGAGAGGGTGAGCTCGCGTTTCTCGCGACAATACGAGGAACGCTATATCGACCCGAACCAGATCCAACTGAACGGCCTTCTGCCCGCTATCTATTTCATGAGGACTGCCGGCGACCGGAAGATCGCTCCCTACACTCCCGATACATGGACCGAGGAAGAGAAAAAGGACAAATATCTCTTCGTGTCGGAGCAAGGGACCATGGAGGCGAAGCTGGAGGGGCGTGTGGAGACCTACCTTACTTTCTTAGAGCCGGAACAGCCGGGTGATTAATAAGTAGAGGGCGAGGTTGATACCCCGCCCTCCCGATAACTAGGTAGATACCTCCGGGCTTATCTTTTCAGAAGATCGATCCTCTCGCCGGGCAACAGTACCGCATGAACCTTCTCCGTTACCCGCCCCTTCACGTTGAAGGAATCCCTTAGGCGGATGTCGTCGGCGGAGGAGCCAATCTGCGCCTCATATTTACCGGACTCTACGACCCAATGACTGGCGCTCTCGTCGAAGGAGGCCAGATCCGTATCTTTCACCTTGAAGATGATCTCACGGCTCTCGCCCGGCTGGAGGAGTTGGGTCTTGGCGAAACCTCTCAACTCTTTCGCCGGTTTATCCATGCTCTTGCCGGGGGCGGAGATATATAGCTGGACCACTTCCTTCCCGGCTACCGGGCCATTGTTCGTGATCGTGCAACTGATGCTGTAGTCCGTATCACCCATGAACACTTTCAAGCTCGAATAATTGAAAGTCGTATACGACTGTCCGTAGCCAAACGGATAGGAGACGGGCACGCCGAACGTATCGAAGTAACGGTAGCCCACGTAGATACCCTCCTCGTAGTTGGTATAGTCAATATTCTTACGATCCGTATGCTCCGGGCCTCCTCCCATGAAACCGGCTAACATTTCTTTCAGGTCGATACCCGAAGCGTCCGGGAAATTCTTCGTGGAGGCTACGTCGGCGATGCTCACGGGGAAAGTCATCGGGAGCTTACCGGAAGGATTCACCTTTCCGGACAGGATATCGGCTACCGTGTTACCCCCTTCCTGCCCGGCTTGCCAAGCCAATAGGATGGCGTCCGGTTCCGATTTCCAGCTGGCGGTCTCGATCACGCCCCCGATATTCAAGATTACGACCACCTTCTTCCCATCCTTATGGAAAGCGTCGGAAACCGATTGGATCAACGCTCGCTCATTCTCCGTCAGGTTGAAATCTCCCTCGATCTTCCGGTCTTGGAACTCTCCCGAGCTACGGCCTATCGTAACGAAGGCGATATCCGCCTCTTTCGCCTTAGCGGCCAGCCCTGCGGCATCCGGTACGAACTCCGGGATACGAGGGTGGTTGAAGAAAGCGGCGGCGGGACTCGTGTCTTTCGGCTGTTTCGCCTTTTCCTCGGTACTGTATTTCTCGTATAAGGCTTTCACTTCGGCGTCCATGGTATAACCGGCGTTCTCCAGACCTTCCACGAGGGATACGGTATAAGCCTCGTTCACGTCGCCGCTGCCGGTGCCTCCGGCGATAAAATCGTACGAGGTGGTACCGTAAGCCGCTATCTTCTTGATACCCGGGGCCAGCGGCAAAGCATTATTCGTATTCTTTAATAAAACCATACCTTCGGAAGCGGACGCACGGGTTACCTCGACGTGAGCTTTCAGGTCCGGTTTGTCGGAATAGGCGTATTGGGCAAAGCGGGGGGCTTGAAGAATCAGTCGTAATACACGGGTTACGTCCGTATCCACGTCGTCGATAGAGAGAGAACCGTCCTCAAGCGCTTTTAGGATGGCCTCTTTCTGGTCCGGCCGGCCGGGCATCAGCAGATCGTTTCCGGCGTGGATCTGGGCGGGGGCGTTCTTGCCGCCAAACCAGTCGGTCATGACAAGGCCGCTAAAACCCCATTCGTCACGGAGGATGGTCGTTAGCAAATCACGGCTTTCGGAGGCATACTCACCATTTATCTTATTGTAGGAAGACATGACCGTCCACGGGCTTGCCTCTTTTACGACCATCTCGAAACCTCTTAGGTAAATCTCCCGCAAGGCACGAGGGGTGAGGCGGGCATCCGTTCCCGTCCGGTTGGTCTCTTGATTATTGACGGCGAAATGCTTGATGGAGGTTCCCACGCCATTGCTTTGGATACCGTTTACCATCGCTGTCGCTATCCGGCCCGTCAAGTAGGGATCTTCGGAATAATACTCGAAGTTACGTCCGCAGAGAGGGCTTCGGTGGATATTCAGCGCGGGGGCTAAGAGTACGTCGCAGCCGTATTCTTTCACCTCGTCGCCCATGGCGTTGCCTACGTTTTTGACCAATGCGGTGTTCCATGTGGAGGCTAGCAAGGTAGCGACCGGGAATGCCGTGCAATAATAGGTTGCCTCGTTCCCCTCGCGAGTCGGGGAGATACGTAATCCGGCGGGACCGTCGGCCACTACGATAGCGGGGATTCCCAGACGTTCGATCGGGAAGGTCGTTCCGGCGGCTCCCGGCACTATATTTTGCGTGTTGCCGACTACGGCTGATTGGCCGCCGAACCCGGGCATTCCGGTTCCGACTAACAGGGATACTTTCTCTTCGGCAGTCATGGCGGCTACGATTTTCTCGATAGGATCTTTACCCAATTGCGGCAAGGTTTGGGAGTGCCCTACTTGCATGGCCATCGTAAGGCATGCGCCCATTAATAGTTTGTTCATATAGAATGGTTTTTGTGTTTTTCAGTGCCCCAAAAGTAGGCGAAGGAATCGAGGCGGACAAAGAAAAAGAAAGGTATCGGAGGTAAGGATTTCGTTTTTTGATGAATATCAAACATTGTAGGGGTTTGATGATATATTTAGGGGACGCCGACTGCGCAGTCGGCGTCCGGTACTATTTATAATGTATTCAGAAGTTTATGAATCTCATTAACCATCTGCGTAGCGGATTCTTGTGTCTCGGATAAACCTTCCGGAGTGATCTTGGCAACCGTCTTGTTCAACTTCTCGAGTTTGCCTTTAGCTCCTTTTGTTGTCAGCTCTTCCCGGAGGATGCGGATCTTCTCGCAATCTTGTATACCCTCGACCAAACGCTCGAAGCGGATGCTACTGCGTGGACCGGGATAAATACTGTATGTATCGCCTGCCGCCCAAGTGCGGAAACGCGAGTCACGCAGAGGATCGGCGGTCCAGCTATTAACTGCCCAACGTAGATAACCGTCGTAACCACCGGCTACGGCGTGCAAGACCGTCCATGCCGCTTCCGCTGGGTCGGAGAAGGTGAAGGTATTCGGGAACGCTTCCGCGCAACAGGTATAGACGGTACTGATCTGTCCCGCTTTATCACGGGCAGCCTTTACGTCTTCTGGGAATTTATGCCCATAGGGAATACTTAAATAGTATAAGTCCGATTGAATTTCCGGATGATAATTTCCGGCCAGCGTGATCTTGAACTCCGGATCGGCTTGCTTGATAACCTTGATCGCCTCACGCATCGCCTCCATCGGACGCTCGTCCATAGAGATAGCGGTTTTCTCGAACCAACCTTTCTCGCGAAGGTGGCGGGAGAAATCTTTTAGGAAAGTGCCCCAATAGTCTGCGTAAGCGGCGTCACCCGGTTTCGTGTTGAGGAATTGTACACGATTTGTCGCCTCGTCGTAATAATCGAAAGATAAAGCCCAAGGGATCATGGTGTAGCAACTGATCATATCATCGATACCGATCTCGTTCATCATGAATTCCACCCATTTGTCGAAGACGGCGTAATCATATGCCCAAGTGCCGTCTATCTTCTTGATCCGGGTGATCATGCTGTCGAAATGATCCTCGGTCTGTCCGGCCCAAGGTTTATGCATGATACTGGTGGTGATAGCGCGCTGTCCGGCGTTCGCCAACATCTTCATGATCGGGCGCATAGCGTCGAAATGCTCTTTACTCCAAAGAGGAACTTGGTAGTAACGGGCCACGGAATACGGGTTCTGCCATAAGTCCAGATGGAAAGCCCAGTCCTTCGGGGCGGGAAGTGTGCGGTTCAATACGTCCACTTCTATTTGTAATTCCATGGGGGAGGCATTTTTTCCCGTGACGGTCAATGTCCCTTTATATTTACCGGCTTTCGCGGATTGAGGTACCCAGATATTCATCCAGATCGGCTGGGTGGTGCGTGCCTTGATATCACGGATCTTTACGATATCCAATACATCGGCTACGACGGAGGAATCCCATTCCGCCTTATTCTCTCGGTGGCCGCAACCGCCTTTACGGTCTTTATTCAACTCATCGGTCATGACGTAACGGACAAAGTTCGTCGTGATCGCGGAGGATGGGATGATGGAAGAACCGCTCTTTAAGTCGCTCACGGTGATAGAGGCATCCTCGAGTCCCACCTTGGTCCATAACACGGCTTGTGCGTTTACCCGTTCCCCTTTCCATGCTTTCGTCTGCCAGCGATTGCTTTTCTTGACATCGGGAATACTGAGTTTCGGATATCGTATATCGGTCGTGCCCCAGCTTAATTGGGTTGGGGCCGATAACTTGTCCCAGATCTCGTCGCTGTCATGCGGTTTCGTGTCGGTCAATTCCGTATAGTCGCCTAGCGGGTATTTCTCGGATTGCTGGGCTACGGTAAAAGAACTTAGTGCCAGAAAGGCACAAAGGATGAAAGTGTTTTTCATACGATTGCTTATTTTAGAATATTAACTAGGGCAAAGATAGGAATTAGTTGACAGTTGTCAACTGTCAACTAGCCTTTTATAGTGGCATACGAGTAGATTCCCCTCATCATCGTATAAGTGCATCCCGTTGCCCTCGCAATAACGGAACATCTTACAATCCGCGCATTCCCCTTTTTTAGCCCACTGGCGGTTACGATACGGTTTAAACTCATTATTCCAGATATCGATGAAATCGTCTTTATAGATGTTTCCTTGGTGGAAGTTCGCCCGTATGCTGGGACAACCGGAGATAGAGCCATCAGCGAGGACAGAGGCTGTATTGATACCGGCGTTACATTGGAAAATCGAGTCTCTCACCTCAGCCTCATAATTCCCGAGGAAGCCCTCACAGCCGTAGCTAACGTGTATCTTACCCTCTTTCCGGCAGAAGCGGATGAAGTTCATGACCCATGTAAACTGCTCGTTCGTCAGTTGCAAATCGGTCTCAGTCGCGGCACGCCCAACTGGGAAGATCGTAAAGATACGCCACCGTTTTACGCCCATCTCGATCAAGAAATCCTTGAAGAGCATCAAATCCTTGAAGTTGCGTTGGTTTACGCAAGTCACCACATCCCAGATGATCTCCTTTTCCTCGGCCAACATACAGATGGCATTCAGTGCCTTCTCGAAACTTTTAGGATTACGGCGAAGCCAGTTATGCGCTTCCTCGAAACCATCTAGGCTGATAGTCGCCGAGTGCAATCCGGAAGCCAAGAGCGAGTCGAGCCGTTCCCGGGTCATCAGATAACCATTGGAGACGATCCCCCAAGGATATCCCCTGCGATACAGTTCCAACCCGCATTTCTCGATATCCTTACGAACCAGCGCCTCGCCTCCGGTAAAGATGACGAGCACTTTGTTCGGCTCGACGTAAGGCGTGATATCGTCTATGACTTTCAGGAAGTCTTCGACTGGCATATCCGGGACAGAGGCCGAGACATGGCAATCGCTCCCGCAATGACGGCAGGATACATTACAACGAAGCGTACACTCCCAAAAGAGTGTACGCAATTCATGTAATTTAGCCCTGTTCTTCTTGATACTTCGAAAAAGCTCTAGGGCGATACGTTTTTTGATGTTTGGGCGTTTGTCCATATTTTATTCTTTTTTCTCTTTAAGTTTGATGTCGGGGATGTTAACCTCCGCTTTCCCATGGAACCAAGATTTACCTCCCTCAAATCCTTCGATCTTGACATCTATCGAATCCGTCTCGAATGATCCGTTTTCAGGCCCGTCAATATCTTTAGCGATAATGCGTACGATACCCATTGGGGAATCCTCGAATTTTATATCGTAACTTCCGTCTTTTTGGGTTTGGGGCGATTTATATATTTCGCTTATATATGAGGGAGATAATACGTTATTATATATGCCCCCATAGTTGATCTCTATTCCTTGGATGGGATCTCCGTTCATATCTGTAACTTTTCCTTTCAACTCGTATTCTGCGTAGGGGCTACCATACTCATCTGTAGCGCCACAGGAAGTAATGCTGAAGCCTAGTAGAGAAAGGAGCCCCGCTAAAATCCAGTTAAAACCTTTTAATATGGAATGATACACTGTTTCCATTTTCTAGTTTTTGCGTGTTAGTTGGAAGTTAATTTCTTTTGATCCTTTACCTGTTAACATCCCTTTCCCTTGTAATAATTCAATTTCGGCGAAATTTACGATAATAGAATCAGTTTTGCAAGCGTTTGGGTCATTCCAATACGAAGATAATTTTGTGTAGATGGTATGTTCGATAGCCGTAGCCTTATCGTAGGTGAATTGATATCGTCCGGTCTCATCCGTGATGGCCGGAAAGCTGGAAAGGTCGTCCTCTTGAGTAGGGGTATATGCCGGTGAGGTTAAGATTGCGACTCCGGCCAGCGGATAGCCTTGATCATCAGTTACTTTTCCGTAGATCGTGTACAATGCGTAAGGTTCCGTATGTGTATCTACATATTCCTTAAGTGTGATCTTGATTTCCTTAGAGGCACTACCTTCGTACCATCCATCACCTCCGGTAAGTTCCTCGCTGTCGAAGATTACTTGAGTCGTATCGGATGCGAATTGTCCTCCGTTCATTTCTTCGTCTATGTCTTCCGTGATGAATTGGTATTTTAGGATCGGAAAATCAGTTTTCTTCCAATCAAACTCTCCGTTAGCGTCAGTCCTTACGGTATCGGTATGCAGCCATCCGTAAGGATAAATTCTTGCGTCATTTCGATTGATACGTATTTGGGCGTTAGGTATCGGATTATCGTTTGTATCCACGACTTTTCCTTTTATCTGAAAATTGGCGTAAGGAGTGCCATATTCACAAATTATGGGACCTTCTCCCTCGTCGTCAGTGCAGGAGAAACCTAAAAGCATTAATAAACTCGCCAATACGCAGTTGGCTTTTTTCAACAATTGCAAGTGCATCCTTTTCATGGTGTAAATTATTTTTATTTACGATTCTATTTATTTGATGAATGGGGCAGCAAAATAGTTGCATGCGAATGCGTAAGAAAATGTGATGACTTTTTGTATCTTTGCCACTTCAATGTAACAGATCAATTTATGAGAGATTTCATACGTATTTTAAAGCGTTTCGTTCCCCCTTACAAAAAGTATATGGTTCTGAACATCGTGTTCAATGTACTTTCCGCTATCTTGAACCTGTTTTCTTTCGCCTTGATTATCCCGATCCTTCAGATCTTGTTTAAGATGGATGAGGGGAATTACACCTTTATGGATTGGAATTTTAACGCGGGAAGCTGGGAGTCGTGGAAAGCCTTGCCGGAGTTGATCAAAAATAACTTTTTTTGGTATGTATCCGATCTGATAGAGGTACACGGAGGTTCGTTCGCCTTGATTATGTTGGGAATCTTCCTGATCGTGGCGACTTTCTTGAAAGTGGCGACCATGTATCTGGCCTTTTATACGATGATCCCGATTCGAACCGGAGTCGTTCGTGATATCCGTAATCAGATTAACAAGAAGATTACGCAGTTGCCGTTGAGCTTTTTCTCGGAGGAGCGAAAAGGGGATATTATCGCCCGTGTATCCGGAGACGTGAACGAGATTGAGACATCCATCATGAGTTCATTGGACATGTTATTCAAGAACCCGATCCTGATCGTGATCTATCTGGTGGGTATGATCGCTATCAGTTGGCAACTTACCGTGTTCGTCTTGATCCTGCTGCCGTTGGCGGGTTACGTAATGGGACAAGTCGGCAAGAAATTGAAACGGAAGTCTTTGGAAGGACAGCAACAATGGGGATTCCTGATGAGCCAGATCGAGGAGACATTAGGCGGACTCCGTATTATCAAGGCATTTAACGCCGAGAAGAAGATACAAGACCGCTTTGAACGAAGCAATGATACCTTCCGTCGGTTGACAAACCGTATCTATCGCCGCCAACAAATGGCGCACCCGATGAGCGAGTTTTTGGGAACCGTTACGATCGCTATCGTACTTTGGTATGGAGGTACGCTGATCTTGAGTGCGAATAGCCCGATCGACGCTCCTACGTTTATTTATTATCTGGTTATTTTCTATAGTATTATCAATCCCGCGAAAGATCTAAGTAAGTCGGTTTACGCGATCCAGAAAGGTCTGGCCTCCATGGAGCGTGTCGATAAGATCTTGAAGGCGGAGACGGATATCCATGATCCGGAACATCCGAAGAAGATCGCCTTGAAAGAGAAAATCAGTTATAAAGATGTTTGGTTTAAATATCAGGAAGCTTGGGTCTTGAAAGGAATCAATCTGGATATCCGGAAAGGAACAACCGTGGCTTTGGTCGGTCAATCCGGTTCGGGTAAAAGTACCTTGGTGGATCTATTGCCTCGCTTTTATGATGTGAATAAAGGGGATATCCGTATTGATGATACGGATATCCGTGAGGCCACCCTTTTCGATCTTAGGGGATTGATGGGAAATGTCAATCAAGAGGCTATCTTGTTTAACGATACCTTCTTCAATAATATCGCTTTTGGAGTGGAAGGAGCTACGATGGAACAGGTGGAGGAAGCCGCCCGCATCGCCAACGCTCACGATTTTATCATAGCGAGTGAGAAAGGTTACGATACCAATATCGGCGACCGGGGTGGAAAACTGTCCGGCGGACAACGCCAGCGAATCAGTATCGCCCGTGCGATCTTGAAGAATCCCCCGATCTTGATCTTGGATGAGGCCACATCCGCCTTGGATACGGAATCCGAACGTTTGGTACAAGAAGCGTTGGAGAACTTGATGAAGAATCGTACGACCGTAGTGATCGCCCACCGTCTCTCTACGATCCGTAATGCGGATGAGATCTGTGTGATGCATGAGGGTGAGATCGTAGAACGGGGCAAACACGAGGAGTTGTTGGCTTTGGATGGCTATTATAAACGACTATGTGATATGCAAAGCTTTTAGGGTGATACTGCAACCCGGGTTGCAGTGGATCGCCTCTTCGGCTTTTGATGGAAAAACAATAACAAGGAATAATCGTATGAATATGAAAGGACTTTATTTGATTTTGTTATCGTTCCTTTTCGGTTGTAATTTGCCGGATATGCAGACTGGGAAGGAGGTCTCTTATTATTTTGACCAACCAGCGCAGATATGGGAAGAAACTTTGCCTTTGGGAAACGGCCGTATCGGTATGATGCCGGATGGTGGTATTGAGCGGGAGAATGTGGTCCTGAATGAGATCTCCCTGTGGTCCGGAAGTAAGCAAGATACGGACAATCCTTATGCGTATTACTCTTTGGCGAATATTCGTCGCCTCTTATTTGAGGGACGGAATGACGAGGCACAGGATTTGATGTATAAAACTTTCGTCTGCAAAGGGACCGGGAGTAATCTGGGGGACGGTGCGAACGCTCCGTATGGGAGTTACCAATTATTCGGAAATCTAGTGCTGAGATATACGTATCCGAATGAATCGGATTCTATCGCTGAGTATCGCAGGCGGTTGAACCTAAGCGAGGCTATCGCTTCCGTCTCTTTTAAAAGGGGGAATGTGAATTATCAACGGGAAATGTTTACCTCTTTTTCCGGGGATCTGGGAGTGATTCATTTGGTAGCGGACGCAGATCGGGCCTTGAATTTCTCATTGGGTATGAATCGTCCGGAACATGCGACGATCTCTTTGGACGGAAAGGACTTGCTGATGCGGGGACAATTGCCGGACGGGGTGGATACGTTGGAGATGAAAGGGATGCGTTTCGCCTCTCGTGTCCGTATCGTCTTGCCGAAGGGGGGAGATTTGACCGCAACGGATAGTAGTTTATCGGTGCGAAGTGCCTCGGAAGCGATTATCTTGGTAAGTTTAGGTACGGATTATTTCGATAAAGACGGCGTCGGACAATCCTTGGAAAAATACTTATCGCAAGCGGAATCTAAGGATTTCTCCACCTTGCGCCGGGAACATACACTCGCTTATCGCTCCCTGTTTGATCGGGTCTCTTTGGATTTGGGAAAAGGCGAAAGGGATCATCTTCCGATCCATGAGCGTTTGGCCGCTTTCGCTCAAGATAAGAACGATCCGGGATTGGCGGCTTTATATTTCCAGTTCGGTCGATATTTATTGATTTCCTCGACCCGGCAGGGATTACTGCCCCCGAATTTGCAGGGCTTGTGGTGTAATACGATTCATACGCCTTGGAACGGGGATTATCACCTAAATATTAATTTACAGATGAATCATTGGCCAGCGGAGGTCACGAACCTCTCCGAGTTGCACCTTCCGCTGATCGAATGGACGAAACAGCAAGTCCCTAGCGGTGAACGTACGGCCAAAGCTTTTTATAACGCACGGGGATGGGTCACGCATATTTTAGGTAATGTCTGGGAGTTTACCGCCCCGGGCGAACATCCGTCGTGGGGAGCCACGAATACATCCGCCGCATGGCTATGCGAGCATTTGTATACGCATTATCAGTATACATTAGATAAGGCGTATTTGAGGGATGTTTATCCGACGATGAAAGGGGCTGCCCAATTCTTTGTGGATATGCTGGTGCAAGATCCCCGGACTAAATATCTGGTGACGGCACCTACTACCTCTCCGGAGAACGCTTATAAAATGCCAAACGGAAGTGTCGTGAGTATTTGTGCCGGATCGACGATGGACAATCAGATCTTGCGGGAATTATTTACGAATACCATTGAGGCTGCTGGGATTTTAGGTGTGGATAGCGCGTTCGCTGCTGAGTTGGCGGCGAAACGAGATCGCTTGATGCCTACGACGATCGGTAAAGACGGCCGTATTATGGAATGGCTCGAGCCGTATGAGGAGGTAGAGCCTACCCATCGTCATGTCTCTCATTTATATGGGCTTTATCCCGGGAATGAGATCTCGATAGAGCATACGCCGGAGTTGGCAGAGGCGGCTCGTAAATCCTTGGAGGTCCGTGGCGATCAAAGCACGGGCTGGTCTATGGCTTGGAAGATTAATTTCTGGGCCCGTTTACAGGATGGTGATCATGCTTATAAATTGCTGGGTGATTTGTTACGTCCCTGTGTAGATGAGCATACGAAGGAGGTGAAGGGAGGAGGTTCTTATCCTAATTTGTTTTGTGCCCATCCTCCTTTCCAGATTGATGGTAATTTTGGAGGAACAGCCGGTATTGCGGAGATGCTGATACAGAGTCAATCCGGATTGATCGAGTTCTTGCCCGCTTTGCCATCCGCTTGGAAAAATGGAAGCTTTAGCGGTTTAAAAGTCCGGAATGGCGGGGAGGTGTCGGCTAAATGGACGGAAGGTCTGTTGACGGAAGCTCGATTGAAAGCGATCGTTCCCGGTTCTTTCCTGATCAAGCTTCCGGCGAATTCCGCGAACATGAGCCTCAAAAAGAACCAAAAGCCGGTTTCCCTACCTGTAGTCGATGGAAAAGTAACAGTGGACTTGTTACAAGGGGAAGAGTTTGTGTTGCAATTCTAAGTTACCATTCTGAGGGGATGAGACGCAGCATGCTGCGTCTCTACAACAAATGAGAAAAATTTAATATAACGGTAATCTATAAATGAAACCGATCGAAAGGCGTGCGGTGTCGTCCAAAGAGGCATCGAGCGCCTTCGCTCGTTCAGAGAGGTTATATTTTTTACCTATGGCGGTCAAAAAGATATGTAGATTATCATCGGCCATCGGATAGAACTCGAGGCCTCCTTGATACCCCCATGCCGTACGGTATTTTCCTTTCTCGTAAGCATCGTAGGCTTTATAGATCGATGCGCTTTCATACATTCCTTTCGCGAATAGTTGCCATTTGGGATGAAAACGATATTGTATTTCTCCCACCAGCGAAAGATAATCGATGTTTTGCATACGAACCGGTGGTTCCGGTTCCTCTTCTCCGGCGACTTCGGGCTGAGTCAATTCGGTCAATAATCCTAACGGATCTAATTTTCCCCGTGAATACATGACATCGAAATAAGCATAGACCGGTCCGGCCTCTATATTTTGACCGGTAAAGACGCTATACATATATTTCCCTTGGGCTTGCTCCGCGGCGGATACGGAGTATCGTAAATGAATCAACTCATCCAGAAAGTTACCGTTCCAGTTCAATGTGTAAAACAAGGGAACTCTCGGTTTCTTAAATCCTTCCGGCAGACGTCCATACTCATCTTCCATCGATCCCATACGACTGTTCGTCACCTGTAAGCGGATCTCTTGTGACTCATTCGGCTGATACCCCAGCCCGATTCCCGTAAGGTAGCAAAGGGAGTATTCATTCATATCGCTATACTCATAAATAAGCAAAGGATTCTCGTCGTACTCAAAACCACCGTAGAACACATCTTGTTTTCCGGCGGTTAAGGTAAAACGCTCATTCAGTTTATAGCCAATATACGCATATTCGATCGACTCATTCAAATTCTCCAAGGCTTGTCCCTCATAACCGCCATTCAGCGTTTGGCGATACCAATAGAATAACCGATCGTTCACTTCTCCGGTAACATCAATTTTGACATCCCTGAAACGAAAGGCGGCTTCATCCAGCTTCCCCGAGAAAAAGTCCGCGTTGAATCCTGCGTGCATCTCCAAGTCCAGATTGAAAACCTTGTTGCGTTTCGGAATCTTAGTCGCGTATTCAAAAAGAGATACCGAAGAAGAATCCCGCTCTGGGATCGGAGAATTTGTCTGAGCGTAAGACGTTAACGCGGAACCGATAAATAAGAAGGCCGACAGCCAAGCCACTGTGAGTCGTTTCATTTACTGATGTTAATTATTAAAGTGGCCGCGAAGATACGAATTATTGCTCGGTTTTGCCCATATGCTTCATGACTTTAGCGTCCAGATAGAAAATGAGCTCTTCCGCTATATTCGTACAATGATCTCCGAAACGTTCCATTTTCCGGATAACACCGGCCATATATAACCCTGCCAATGCGCTACCTTTATGCTCCTCTATATATTTGGCGATAATAGCGGTAGAATTATGATTGATCTCATCGATCAAATTATCCTTCAAGAAGATACGGGAAGCGATCTCTGAGCTTTCTTTCTCAAAAGCCTCTTTGGTGAGTGAGATCATGCTTAATAACTCCGACAGCATTTCTTCTACCCGGGTTTCCTTGACCAGTTGCGGATCAATCGGTTCCCCCTCGGGAAGGTTTCCTGCGAAACGGGCGATGCTTTCTGCGAAATCTCCCAGACGCTCTAGGTTTGTATTAATCTTATACATCGCCAATACGAAACGTAGGTCGATCGCTACCGGTGCGTACAAGGCGATGATATCCTCGCAATCACTATCGATCTTTAGCTCGAAAGCGTTTACCCGGCGTTCCCGGCTGATTACCTTATAAGCGAGTTCCTTATCTCCGGTAAGCATAGCCTCCCCTGCGTTGTATAATTGCTGGTGAACCAATGCCCACATCTCGCTGATACTATTTTTTAAAGAATGAATCTCCTGCTCTATAACCTTCATACTCTTCTAATTTTCAATTTTTAATTTTCAATTACCCAAACCGTCCGGTAATGTAATTCTGTGTAGACTCTTTCTCCGGATTGGTGAAAATCTTCCGGGTATTATCATATTCAATCAATTCCCCTAAATAGAAATATCCGGTCTTGTCGCTAACACGAGCCGCTTGTTGCATATTATGGGTAACGATTACGATCGTATAATCATTTTTCAGCTCATGTATCAAATCCTCGATCTTGCTGGTTGAAATCGGGTCCAATGCGGAAGTCGGCTCATCCATTAATAGGATGGAGGGCGAGATCGCCAAGGCACGGGCGATACATAAACGTTGTTGCTGTCCGCCGGAAAGAGCGAATGCCGATTCTTTCAGTTTATCCTTTACCTCGTCCCAAAGGACGACCTGCTTTAAAGTCTTGACCACCGTCTCCTCAATATAATTCTCATCGTTGACACCGTTTACCCGCAGGCCATAAGCGACATTCTCATAAATCGTCTTAGGAAAAGGATTCGGTTTCTGGAAAACCATCCCCACGTTTTTACGTAAGCGATCCACTTTCTCGCTTTTCGTATAAATATCCCTTCCATCAATCAGGATCTGACCTTCCATGCGAGTGCCTGGAATCAAATCATTCATGCGGTTGAACAGGCGGAGGAAAGTAGACTTTCCGCAACCGGACGGTCCGATGAAAGCGGTGGACGTATTCGGCTCTATCTCCATGGAAATGTTCTTCAACGCATGGAAATCCCCATAATAAAAGTCTACGTTTTTAGCATCAATCTTTATCATAATTGTCTTATTTTTTTAATTCATTTTTACCTTCTTGGCGAAATAACTACGCAAGGCATTCGCCAAAAGGTTTACTAATAATACGATGACAATCAGTACGAGTGCCGTGCCATAAGCCATCCCCCGGGAAGCCTCGATATCCGTACCGCTTGTAGAGATAACATATAAGTGGTAAGGTAATGCCATACATTGGTCGAAAATACTTTTCGGTAATTGTGGCAAGAAATAAGCGGCCACCGTAAAAAGGATAGGAGCGGTCTCTCCGGACACACGCCCGATCGAAAGAATCAATCCCGTAATAATATTGGGGAACGCCATCGGTAGCACGACCCTGCGGATGGTCTGCAATTTCGTAGCCCCTAACGCTAGGCTACCGTGACGGAAAGAATCATCGATACTTTTCAAAGCCTCTTCCGTCGTGCGGATGATAAGTGGCAAGGACATCAGCGCCAAGGTAAACGAACCCGCTATAATAGAGTCTCCCCATCCCAAGGTACTTACGAATAGAGACATACCAAATAACCCGAAAACAACGGAAGGAACACCACTTAGATTATTCGTCATGATACGGATGAAGCGGATGAGTTTCCCGTTCGTGGCGTACTCGTTCATATAAATACCACTCATGATGCCGATAGGAAAACTAATCAAGCTACTTCCGATCACTAAATAGAGTGTACCTACGATAGCCGGAAAAATCCCCCCGGAGGTCATGCCCTCTTGGGGTGCTTGTGTCAGGAAATCCCAACTGATCACGCTCGCTCCCTTTAAGATAATGAATCCCAGTATTACGAATAAGATCACTACGACCAAATAACTCAGGAAAGAAAAGAAACCGAAAGCAACCTGTTGAGAGGCCCGTTTTCTCTTGTCTATATTCCCTAAATGTTGAATAGGTGCCATATCTTTAATTAAATTTTACGTTTGGATGAAATATATTCTACGGCGATGCTCAACCCCAAGGTGATGAGGAACAACACGACTCCCAGCATAAACAAGGCTTGGTAATGTGCTCCACCTGCGGGGGCCTCACCCAATTCCGCCGCTATCGTGGCAGGAATTGTCCGTACCGGTTCGAAGAACGAGGTAGGGATAACGGCGGCGTTTCCGGTTACCATCAATACGGCCATCGTCTCACCGATCGCACGTCCTATACCTAATACGACGGCGGACGTGATACCGGATATGGAGTAGGGGATGATTACTTTATAGATGGTTTGCCATTGCGTGGCTCCCAATGCCAAGCTGGCCTCTTTCATGGCTCGTGGTGTAGTTCGCATGGCATCTTCCGCTACCGTGATGATGGTCGGCAACGCCATGATCGCTAAAACCACGCTTCCGGCGAAAGCGGTCTCTCCTACCGGAAGGTCTAAGGTCTTTTGGATAAGGGGAACGATCACCACCAATCCGAAGAAACCATAAACGACTGAGGGAATACCTGCCAGCAACTCGATAAGCGGTTTTAATAAATTGCGTGTTTTTGTATTGGCGATCTCTGCCATATAGATCGCTACCGCTACTCCGAAGGGGAGGGATAAGGCGATCGCACCTATACTTACCAACAGCGTTCCTAGTAATAGAGGGATCAGCCCAAAGATCGGAGCGGGAGTTGAGGTCGGATACCATTTCGTCCCTCCAAAGAATTCCGAAGGCTTGATCGTGGCTCCCGATATGATTTTTCCCGTAAAGTTCTCCGACTTGTATTGTTTCGGAAAGAATGCAATAATCCCTGGCTCTTTATGGATAAGTTCATTGATTTTCTCGGGAACATATTGAAATTCTTCACCTAGTTCTTCTTCCGTATAATAGTTGGTTAGGTCCGAGAACCGGAAGACAAGTATATCTTGATTTTCTCCGTTTAAATCTTCCCAATTGGTGATATTGGCATCGAAGACATCCATGATTTGCTCGGGCGACAAATGTTCGACCGGATTTTCCTGATTCACGGCTAATATATATCCTTCCTCTACCTCCGGGCTGTTAAAAAGACCTGCGGCCTCTTTAAATAAGAAGACAATGATCAACAAGATCGTAAAGCTACTGACGCTTCCACTGATCAAGAATCCTCCTTCCACTAATTTTTCAATAAACTTTCTCACAATCTTTGCCTATTTATTCTGATGCAAAGAAAGGATATCCATATTAAGAAGCTGTTAAGCCTGTTTGAAAGAATTATTACAAACATATTACGAGTTTGTAATATATACAATTGAAATAAAAAAGGCTCCGTTATGCGGAGCCTCAAAATATATTGGAGATTATAGATTTTCTAGCCATTTTTTACCAGGCTTGGTATATAGCCATACGAGGAATCCACCTCCAACAATAGCACTGATCGTGAAAACTAAACTTAGCATATCCATAATAAACCTTATTTAAAAATTTTATTTCCAATCCAGGCGAATATCACTGTTGCTATTCCACCAACGATAGCTCTATATATAAATATTGACTCTTTTAGCTCTGTATCAAAAGTAGCAATACCTCCAATAACCAGACCCGCAAAAGTTAATTTAGCCAAATCATAGAAGAACTTTCCCAGGTTTTCTCTACGGGATTGATCTCTTTCCCTGCTTTCTTTTTTTTCATCCTGTTGTTTCTCCCAGTTTCCCATATAACAAAGATATGAATAGTTTTTAGATAAACAAAAGGCCATCCCGAAATTATTCGGAATGGCCTTGAGATAAGTATGTAATATGTTTGTATTACTTATTATACTTGCTCCAATCCACATTGTGCATATCGCCGCTGGCCGCTAGTTCCTCATGGAAAGCGAAACAGCATTTCAGGTTTTGAGGCGTATGTCCCTTGATACCCATAGCGAGGTACTCTTCCAATAACGGTTTGTAATCCGGGTGAACACAATTGTCGATGATACAACGAGCGCGTTGGATCGGAGATTTACCGCGTAAGTCCGCTACACCATATTCCGTGATAATGATCTTCACGGAGTGCTCGCTATGATCCAAGTGAGATACCATCGGTACGAACGCGCTGATCTTTCCATCCTTCGCCGTAGACGGAGTCGTGAAGATCGACAACATAGCCGAACGGGTAAAGTCGCCGGAACCACCGATACCATTCATCATACGAGTACCGGATACGTGTGTTGAGTTAATATTACCGAAGATATCAGCCTCCAAAGCCGTATTGATAGCGATCAAGCCTAAACGGCGGGCAACCTCCGGATTGTTTGAGATCTCTTGCGGACGAAGCAAGATCTTATCCTTGAAGAAATCAAGATTCGCATAGATCTCACGGATCACCTCGTTACTGACGGACAAAGAGCAACCGCTGGCGAATTTAACGCGACCTTGTTTCATCAATTCGATAACCGCGTCTTGAATAACCTCAGTATATACATTGAATGCGGGGATAGACTCATTAGCTCCCATGCAGCCCAAGACTGCGTTAGCCACGTTACCTACGCCACTCTGCAATGGAACGAATTCTTTCGGAAGACGGCCGGCCTTGATCTCGCTAACCAAGAAGTCCGCAACGTTTTTACCGATCGCCATCGTAACATCATCCAGCGGAGAGAATTTTCCACCTTCATTCGGCTCATCGGTCCTTACCACACCAACGATCTTAGCCGGGTCTACTTTTACACAATCATTACCGATCCTGTCAGAAGGAGTGTAGATAGGGATCTCACGGCGTAAAGGAGGATCAGCCGGCTCGTAAATATCATGCATACCGCGGATTTCTTTCGGGTGACGGCAGTTCAACTCAACGATGATACGGTCTGCCATACGACAGATAGTAGGTAAGATACCAACACCTGAAGTCGGAACGATCTCACCATCCTCAGTAACATCGGCAGCCTCTACGATCGCTACATCGATCTTACCCAAGAATCCGTAACGCAAGCTTTGTGCCAATTCAGACAGGTGCAAATCGAAATATTGTGCCTGATGAGCGTTTAATGCGGCACGTAAGTCTTTGTTAGATTGATACGGTGTACGGAATTTAATAGCGTTAGCGCGAGCCAACTCTCCGTCTAACTTATCACCGGTAGAAGCTCCGGTAAACATACCGATTTGGAAAGGGTTACCTTTAGCGTGTTCTTCCGCTGCCTTCCGGGCGATAGCTCCGGGAACAACTTTCGGGCATCCTGCGGGTGTAAAACCACTGAAACCGACATTGTCATTATGATGCACATAAGATGCGGCTTCTTCAGCTGTAATGAATTTTAATGCCATGATAATTAGTTTTTATGTTTTTAGGTAAATACTTACTGTTCAATATTTCGGGCGCAAACTTACATAAAATTACGCTGAATCGAATATAAGTGTGGCGTAAATTAATACTTCCGGTTTAGAATCTCCGCGCAAATGATCGCTTTCTTCAATTCCTCGATATTCCTGAATGTATCTTCCGGCATAAGTCCCGGTTCTTCCTCGATAGCGCTCATCCTTGCGGATGGTCGGGACGCAATATGATTTGGGATATTCTTCTCTGCGGAAAGGAATGGAGAAGGGGCAGACGATGAGGTTGCGACCTTAGGCTTCTCAACCTTTGGCTTTACCTGCTTTTGTCGGGGAGCGGGCTTAGGTTTTTGCGTTTCTTTTTGCATATCCTCCAGTATCTCCCAGAAGCCTTTTCCTTCCGTAGGCTGGTCGTTAGGCACAATTTCCCTGTCGGGTTGCCCCAATATATCGGGACGACTCTTCTTCTTTTTGTCTTTCGAACTGAATAAGCCACTGACGGCGGCGATAATCAGGAAAACAATATATAACCAATCTCCTACGTTATCCATAAACTTTGATTATTTTTGCACCTCCAAATGTAAGAAGAATAATTGAAAAGTGAAAAGATGGGAGTATATAAAACATCAGATAGGTATAAAAGTAAATAAGGGTAACTTCACAGCCACCCTTATTCGATTTAACCAAAACCTTAACTATGAAAAAATTTACGTTTTTCGAATGCAAATATAACGGTGGGATTCGAACTATGCAAGCGTTTGCGTAATTATTTTTAAGAATCTTGCTTATTTAAATTCTATTAACATATAGTATGGTAAATCAAGAAAACGGTGTGGACTTAAAATCCGCTACCCAAAGCGATGAACGAAAGTTGTTTATCGAGACCTACGGCTGTCAGATGAATGTGGCGGACAGCGAAGTTGTAGCTTCTATCATGAAGATGGATGGCTATAGTATGACGGAGAATATCGAGGAGGCGGATGCCATCTTCGTGAATACTTGCTCCGTACGCGACAACGCCGAACAGAAAATCTATGGGCGGCTACAGTATTTCCAGTCTTTAAAACGGAAAAAGAAGTCATTAATTGTCGGTGTATTGGGATGTATGGCCGAACGAGTGAAGGAAGACCTGATCCATGTGCATCATGCCGACTTGGTGGTAGGACCGGATTCTTATCTGGACTTGCCGAACTTGGTGGGAGCGGTAGAGCACGGAGAGAAAGCGATCAACGTGGAGCTTTCTACCCAAGAGACCTATAAGGATGTTATTCCTTTGAAGTTACCGGGTGTACATATCTCCGGTTTCGTGTCTATTATGCGCGGTTGTAATAATTTCTGTACGTATTGCATCGTACCTTATACAAGAGGACGCGAGCGTAGCCGGGATATCGAGAGTATCTTGAATGAGATACGGGATATGCACGAGAAAGGCTTTAAGGAAGTTACGTTGTTGGGACAAAATGTAAACTCCTATTCTTTCGAGAAAGAAGGTGAGACCATAACCTTCCCGATCTTGTTGGATCGTGTGGCGAAAGAGGTTCCCGATATGCGAATTCGTTTTACGACCTCCCATCCGAAGGACATGAGCGATGATACCTTACGTGTGATTGCCGCAAACGACAATATCTGTAAGTTTATCCATCTGCCTGCCCAATCCGGCAGCAGTCGCATCTTGAAGGTCATGAATCGTAAATATACTCGTGAATGGTATCTGGACCGTATAGCGGCGATCCGTCGTATCGTACCGGATTGCGCTATCTCGACTGATTTATTCTGCGGTTTCCATTCCGAGACCGAGGAGGATTATCAAGAGACTTTATCCTTGATGCGTGAAGTGGGATATGATAGTGCTTTCTTATTTAAATATTCCGAACGTCCGGGTACATATGCCGCTAGCCATTTGGAGGATAATGTGCCGGAAGAAGAGAAGGTACGTCGTTTGCAAGGTATGATCGATTTGCAAAATAAGTTGTCCGAGGAAAGTAACTTGCGGGATATAGGCAAGACTTTCGAGGTTCTGATAGAAGGATTCTCGAAACGTTCCCGTGAGCAGTTGTTCGGACGAACCAGCCAAAACAAGGTGGTCATCTTTGATAAGAAGAACTATCATGTAGGTCAATTCATAAAAGTCAAGATCCATAAGGCTTCCTCGGCTACCCTGTTCGGGGAACCTGTGGAGGAATAAGAAAAAGAAAACGCCAATACGTTCCATTTCGAGCGATATTGGCGTTTCTCTTATTTAAAAATCTTATTCACAATGTAACATTCTCTATTGTGATTTGCTTCTGACAAGAATAATCACTAAATTTGTGTTATTCTAAAACAGGAAGTTATGTCAAGAGATGTGGTAAAACAAGAACTATTGGCGAAACTGAAGCAAGAACACTGCTTCTGGTCGTACAACGAAAACTCTATCAAGGATATTCCAGATGATATGCTGATAGAGAAAACTTTGTTGCATCTTGACTTGGAAGAAATAAACCAACTGTTTCTAATTTATCCTTTCAAGAAAATCAAGCAGGTGTGGCTGGATTATCTTGTTCCCCAAGCGGAATATCTCTACACGTTGAATCGTTTCTTCGCATGGTATTATTTCAAGGCAAAGAAGCCAGATGCTTATATAAAGTCTATGGCTACTCGCCACCTTAATAAAATGTTTGCATGAAAGGTTTAGCTCCACACACGCTGCAAGTTTTTGAAGCTGTCTCTAAGCTGGACTGCATCAAACCCTATCTCTTGGTAGGTGGCACTGCTTTGTCATTGCAAATGGGAACTCGGCAAAGTGAGGACTTGGACTTTATGAAATGGCGTACTTCTAAAACAGAGAAAATGGAAGTGGCATGGTATCAGATAGAGAAAGAGCTCGCTGCAATAGGTGACACTCAGCATAAGAACATTTTAGATATAGACCATGTGGAATATTTAGTGTCTGGAGTAAAGTTCTCGTTTTATGCCTGCCCCAAATATTCTCCTGTCAGTATGCCTGTGGAATATCTGAATAATCTCAGATTGGCAGATGTAAAGTCTATTGGAGCTATGAAGATGGAGGTGCTGCTGCGCAGGAGTAATTTTCGCGATTATTATGATATTTATTCCATCTTAAAGTCTGGTGTACCTATCAATGATTTGGTATCTTTAGCCCTCACTTACTCTGGACATAAATTGAAATCCAAAAACCTGTTGGCTATGCTCACCAACGGCTCTCGTTTTACAAGAGACTCCCATTTTGAACAACTTGCACCGACTTATGCTGTAACTGCTCAAGAAATAGAAGATTATATAAAGTCTTGTTTATTATAAACTGCTGCAACATTCTTGCGAATGGGGTTATATATAGAAATGAAAAAAACTAAATCATCTACCATATCTGCCATTATCTATATAAGTATCTAATTATAAGAAATTTGTTGAATGGTGGTAGATAATAAACATCTACCACTATCAGCTTGTATCTACCACTATTTACTGCTTTTCAACCACTAAATGCAGCCGTTCACTATTCGCTAACCACATTACTCGTTCTGTGACGGTATGCCAACAGGCTGTCTGCTTGGTTATTTGTATACTTTGTGTATTGATTTAAAATATTGAATAATAGGTATTTATAGTTTTTTAGGCATAAAACAAAAGTTATCATAGCGGAAAACTTTTGTTTTGTGCTTACGAAACTTTTGTTTTCCCTAGAAGAAACTATTTGTTCCCCTAAGGGAAACTCTTATTAACCCTATCGCTTTGCTCATGTCTTTCAAAAATAACACGTATTCTCATCCAATGCAAAGAAAAAGTATCAATGTTAAGTATAAGTGGTAGATGTTGAATGATAATTGTAGATGTCAGGCTATCTACAACCTATAGGTAATGCTTTGATTTATAAAGCATACATGGCGTAGTGGTAGATATTGCAGATGTTTTCATAAAATCAATATTGTAGAATTCCTTTTATCTCCATTATGTATAGTTGCAGTCTGATATTTGGTTAGTCATGCTATTCCACATGCTTTAAGAAGAGAATCTTATGGCTTATGATGATATGAAGTTTTTAGAGTAGAAAAAATTTTTACGTAAAAATCTTTGATCTATAAGTATTCTGTAATAGATAAAAACGCCTAGTCTAAACGATCGTTTATTCTAGGCGTTAAAGATAGGCTATATTTTTGAATAAAACAAAATCCAGAGAAACTTTTAAAAATTGATTATCAACGCATAAATGTAAATATGGACGCTTATGCGTTGAATTCAATAAAACGCCAGAATAAAATGATCGTTTAGACTAGTCGTTTTATAACCGATGATTTTGCATAACTGCTTGTAAATGATGATTATGAGAAGACTGATATGCAGGAAACTACAGGGTTTATGAATATAGGGTAAATGTTTTAAATAATTGAATATTACTAACTTATAAAAATTAATCGTATGAAAAGAAGACTACTTTTCTTGTTCGCCGTGTTTATGGTGGCAACGAGTGTGGGGTGGGGACAGACGGATTTGTATGTCAGCACTTCGGGTTCTGATGGTAACGGAGGTGGTGTGGAAGCTCCTTTGGCTACAATTGCGAGAGCGATTGAAAAAGCCACGGATGGGGCTACCATTCATTTGGCAGAGGGAACTTTTCCTGTTTCATCAACAATCCCTAAAGCGTTAACTATTGTTGGAGAAGGAAAAGATAAATCAGTTCTCAAAGGGTATCTCGTTATTTCAGCGGGTACGCAAAAGAACGTTTCTTTCCAAGATGTTCAATTGACGAATGATGCAAAAGTTTATAGTAGCCCCACGAAACCTGTACCTCTGATTTTAATGAAGGATCAAAGTGCGGTTTTATCGTTAAGAGGATGTGCTTTGATTAATAACGCAAAAGGATGGGGCAATGGTTATGGTGAAGGTGTATATAAAAAGATGGGTATCTCTATCCAATCTGATTCCACGGCTCTGGGTGGAGAGATTCATTTGATTAATTCTTCGATTATGATGGCAGCGGATTATCAAAGTGGTATTTCCTGCAATGGTGCGGTAAGCCAATTGACGATTGATCATTCCTCGATTACAGTTAATGAATATCCACGATCAGGCATATTTGGTATTGATGTGCATTGTGACGGTATGAACGTAGATATAAGTAAATCGACGATAGAATTAGGTAAATTTTATTATCCAATATATATCTTAGGCCCGAATCAGACTATAAATATAAAAGATGAATCACTTATTAAAGGTTGGTGTGCTATTTATGCTAATGCGGTATGTGATAACTCTGTGGTTAATGTCTCTTCTTCGAAGTTAGTAGGTTATAGTGAGATGACAGGCGCTAGTAATGGTTTCTCTACATTGCCTATACAAGCGACGATGAATGTGCGATATGTGATTACGGATTCGGAAATACAGACTTCCGTTAAAGATCAAACTATATCTCCGATGACTCCCATAAGTTTTGCGGAGAATACATATATTGAAGATTCTCATGCAAATAATTGCTATGTAGAATTGAGAGGTAATACTATAGTTAGCTTGATGCGCCAAGATAATAATCCGGCTTTCATTTCTGATGATTCTAATTACTTAAATAGAGTATTGGCTGATCAATCAGTAAAGTTTAGGACGGTAGATGCATCGGGTAATGAAATCTGTGAAGCCATTGTAATTCGTTCGGCGCAAGGTGATACGGTTCGTATGGCATTGGATACGACGGCATTTAAGAGTTGCTTGACCTCGGCTTTTGAGAATGATAATATTATTCTACCGATAGGTACTTATACTTTACCTCAGACATTGACATTGGATAGATCTCAAGGACTTATAGGTGCGGGTAAAGATAAAACAATTGTAAATGGACATATTTTCGTTAATTCACTATCCGCCGGTTCAGTTACATTGACCGCAAGCGACATGACCTTAAAAGGAACAGATAATTCCTCTGCGCATGGGCTTATTGGTATGATTGGAACGGGCAAGGATATCGTAAAGTTAATCAATTGTAAGTTAGATGGTGGTGCGGTTACCGCTCAGACCGCTGCCGTAGGTGTCCGTATGGAATCAGTGGGAGCGGAGTTAAGCTTGACGAATACGGATATCGATGTCAATTATTATGGAATAGGCTTACGGAATAAAGAGCAAGTCTTAGATATTACGGGAGGAACCTTTACCGCATGGGGGGCGATCATGACATCAGCCGGAAGTATGAGTCCAAGTGATGGTACATTAGCTAATACGAATACCCGGATAACGGCGAAAGACGCGACATTCATCAGTAGGACTCTTCTGAATGGGAAAAGCAATAGTTATGGAGCTGTTATTCTTCAGGAAAAATACAACGGAGTTACAGCTGATTTCACGAATTGCGAGTTGCGAGCGGTAGATGGATTAGATCCTTTGATAAATGCTACCCAAGCTACGGCTACGGATATACGTTCGTATGGAAATACGATCACATTTACAGGTTGTACGTTGTCTTCTTTGGAAGGAACGAATAATCTCCCGGATGGAAGTAACGGATATTTACATGCCGGAGTTATTCGGCTAGGTTGGGGTGGAACGGATGATCAGTCGACACTTGCGGAAAATACGATCACGATCAATAGTTCTACCTTGAACGGCAAGAAGGGAGAGAGCTGGGTTTATTCTCATCGCAAAAAGGAGGCGAAAAAATACGACAAGCTGACGATCAATGGAACTGTTTATGATCCGGCCTCGGGTCTTATTTGTTATGGAGGACCGGATATTCAGAGTAAGATAGATAATGCGGTAGCTGGAGAGACGATATCTGTTCCGGAGGGAGAGCATGCGGGTTTCAATGTCACTACCGCTGATATCCGGATAAAGGGAGTTTATGGAAAAACGATTATTAAAGGGCCGGAGAAGTATACGGGTTCTTCCATCGCTTGTGTCTCTGCGGATAAGGTGACTTTGATGAATCTTTCTTTCAAGAGTTCAACGGATGGCTCGAATCGTCCAACAGCATTGTTTGTCGGTGGAGGTACGGTGGAGATTGATAGTTGTATTTTTGAGGATAAGCTACTCCAAACAGGTTTATATTCGGAACCGGGTAGTACTCTTAAAGATGCGACCTTGTTGGTTCATAACAGTATTTTTAATGTATATGATAAGAATTTGTTGATCTCAGCGGGACGACTTAACGCTACGATCAAAAATAATGTTTTTACGGATAGTGATATTTCGCTAGCGAAGAATGACGGATTGAATGTCGTTGAATCGAATGAGTTCCATAATTGTATCGTGAAAGCTGAGGATGGTGTAACCTTCCAATATAATAAGATGTACCCGGGCGACCAAACATATGTGTATTCCATTCGTCCAGATAATTTTGCGGGAACGGTTAATGCGTCGAATAATTATTGGGGAAGTGATAACCCGGATTTCTCGGTCTTGATTGATAAAAGCAGGGCACCGAATGGATCTGTAGATTATTTCCCCTATTATTCGGATGTCGCTTTGAGTACCTTAATCTATAAGATGGTAACGATTTCAGAAGATACGGTCTGGGCCACTCCGCATCCAAATCAAAAGGTCACCATTTTAGATGGAGCGACTTTGACGTTATCTGCTCCAATGTCTTTAGATACCGTTACCATGAGAGAAGGTGCGCAAGTAAAGTCAAATCTTGCGGATCAAACAGGAAGCGTGACTACTAAGTCTCTTCGTTTCTCTCCGAATCTCTCCGGCACTGGGTGGAAGGCGTTTGGAATGCCATTTACCTCTGCCGTGATCAATAACTCTACGGAGGAGGAGATCTTGGCTCCAAGTCAACAATCAGCTGATAATGGTATCTGGTTCGCAAGGTTGAAGGATAATAAGACTCCGGAGTTTGTGGTGGATGAAACTGCTTTTGGCATGGCTGGTCTTTGGGCGGCTAATGGCGATACCTATACGATCTCTTCCGAAGGAGCTTTTGAATTCAAGACCTTGGAAGAACCTGCCGCTCCAACTGAAACAGGTACTTTCTTGATGTGCTCGAATCCGAATACATTTACGATTACCTTGAAACAATCTGCTTATATATTGACAGCGGATGGAACCTCTTTCGAGCAAGAGGCAAACCCGGAGATCAAGCCTTTCCAAAGTTTTGTCTTGACAGACACCAAGACATTGAGTACGCTTCGCTCTTTACGTATCGGCGATGGCGTGGTTACGGGCACGCAGGGAATCGAGCCGGTAGATGGTTATTACGTGACTACCGATCGTGGCGCTATCGTGATTCACACGCCGGAGCCTATGGACGTGGTGATCATCGGAATGAATGGCAAGGTCGCTTATCGTAGCGAGGTTACGGACGGACAGCGGATCATGGTTCCTTCGGGCATCTATGCCGTGAACGGTCAATTAGTAAGGGTTAAATAACGATTAAAACAAAGATAAACATGAAAAAGAGTATATTAGCGATATTCCTTGCTGTCATCGCGATGGCACAGGTACATGCGCAAGATTCAGATTTACGTTCCGCCCCGGATCTTCCGACGTTCAAGGTGACGTTGAATTATAGCTCGGCGAATACGGATCAAGGAACCATAACCAGTACGGTAGCCACAGGTTCCAAGGTGGCATATAATAGTAAACCCGTTTTCACGATCACGGCGAAGCCCGGATATGTCCTGTCGGATATAACGATGAATACGGCTACTATTGGCACGTTGCCGAGCGGTACTTTTCAAAATGATAATACGACCACTTATTCCTATACTTCCACCGCTTTAACCGGTAGTACGGAAATCAAGGCGGTGTTCAAGGCGAAAGAGCAGGTGACGGTCACGATCTCTCCTGAGTATGCCACCTTGGATGAGATAAGAGCGAAGGTGAATTTGCCCAAGGTTACTTTTGACCCGGTTATTACGGGGTATAAAGTACAATACAGGGAGGATGGCTCTGCTGCTTTGATGGATGAGCTACCCGAAAAGGCTGGACTTTATTATGTTGTCGTAACCAAGTCGGAGACTGATACGCAAGCCGCCATAAACAAGGAGATTCTATTCAAAGTACAACCGCCCCATACGCTTTCCTACTCGTTTGAGGAGGCGCAAGGATCTGTAACCGCTTCTATGGATGGCTCCACTATCGCTAGTGATGGTGAGATCGTTTATAATAAGCCAGCCGTATTGAAGATTACCTCCAAGCCCGGTTATGTGTTGAGCAGACTTACCGTAGATAATAATGAGGTGACTTTGCCGAAAGGAACTTTTAATTCTTCTACGAATGAGACTTCCTATGCGGATTATACGACATCGGCATTGACCGCTTCTACGGTTATTGACGTGCGATTTGCCGCGAAGAAAACCGTATCTGTAACAGCCAATCCATTATCTGCCACGAAGGATGAGGTTTTGGCTGGTAAGAATCTTCCGGTTATCACATTTACCCCCAATACGATAGCGGGGCAGAAGGTTCAATATAAGAACGCTTCCGGAGCTTTATCCGATAAACTTCCTGCGGCGGATGGTGTTTACACGATCGTTGCGACCAGTCCCGAGACCGCGGAATATGCCGCCTTGAAGGATGAGAACATGAAGTTCACGGTATCTAAAGCGAATGTATTAAATTATAACGTGGAAACGGTCGGACAAGGTACGGTTACCGCCAAGATGGGCTCTACGGACATGGCAAGCGGTAGCGAGATCATTAACGGGCAACCTGCCGTATTTACAATTATCGCTAACCCCGGATTTCTATTGAATAAGATTGTTGTGAATGGAACCGCGGTATCAGCCTTGCCAAAAGGTGCGCTTAACAAGGATAACACCATCTCTTATACCTATACGACCGCCTCGTTAGCCGCCTCTACGACCTTGTCGGTAGGTTTCGCCGCGAAGAAAACGATTTCCGTGAGTGTAACAGGTTCTTCGGCGACAAAAGACGAGATCGTGGCCGGGAAGAATTTGCCGGTTATTAAGTTTACGCCGGAAATAGCGGGACAAGCGGTTCGATATCGTGCGGCCGATGGTTCGGAGACTTCCACGTTACCGCAGATAGTCGGAGCTTATAAGATCGTCTTATTTAGTCCGGAGACCATGGAGTATGCCGCGTTAGAGGATTCCTCTAAAACGTTTACGATCCGTAATGCCAATACCTTAGCTTACGCTGTCGATGGTGGACAGGGTACGGTTACCGCCAAGATGAACAACAAGGACATCATGAGCGGTGGTGAGATCGCTTACGGTAAGCCCGTCATTTTCTCGATCGTATCAAATGCCAACTATAGGCTAGGGGCTATTAAGCAAGCCTCTTCGGACGTGGATATCTCGAAGATCAAGGGAACGTATGCTAATGGAAATACCTCTTACACGTACACGACTCCTAATCTGATGAGTGGCGATAGCTATACTTTTGCGTTCGTCTCCAAGGATACGGTGAGGTTCGTGGCTAACAACCTTGTCCAGACGGTCGGCTCCATCAAGCCGGTCACGGTAACAAGCGCTGTCGGGGATATCAAGATCGAATATCAATTGAGCGGTACGGCTTGGGTTACGACATTGCCTTCCACGCTGGCTGTGGGTTCTTATAAGGCCCGTTTGAGCCGTGCGGAGGACTTGACATACCGTAGCCTCTCTGATACGGTTACGTTAGTGGTGGAGAGCAAGAAAGAGGTGGAGAGTTTGGTGTTACCTACTCCGGGTCGTATTGAGGAAGGACAGGCTTTATCGGCGTGTACCTTGATCGATGGTACTTCTTCCGGATCATTTATCTGGAAAGCTCCGAACGAGATCGCTTCTCCGGATAAGAAAAAGTACGACTTGATATTCGAGCCGAATGATCCTGTTCTCTATGCGGCTAAAGATACGTTTATAACCTTGAACGTAATTCCTGTTTATTCTATGAATGTTACCGCTGGTAATTTCGGTACTGTCATCTTGGAGGGGCGTACCGCAAATGATAAATACGCGAGAGGCTCGGTTTTGAAAGCGACAGCCGTCGCGGATAAGAATTACCGGTTTGCCGGTTGGAGTGATGGGAATACATCGGCTACACGGGAGTTGCAAGCGAATGCGAACTTGGATATCGTAGCCCGTTTTGATCCAGTCCTTTATGGCGTGACGTTTACGGATCCGATGAATGGTTCCTTGAAGGTCTTCGCGAATGGCGTGGAGGTAAAGAATGGTGCTGAGTTTTTGCAGGGAACCTTATTGACTATCACGGCGACTCCGGATGCGGGCTATATGGTTCAGTCCGTGAAAGTGAACGGGGCTTTGGTGAATAACGGTTCTTATACTTTGACACAAGCCGCTGATATATCGGCTGATTTCCTGCAAAAAGAACCGGATAAACATTTGGTCAAGGTTGGGGAGTTGAAGAATGGTAGCGTTAATCTGATCGAGGTGGATACGAAGGCGCCTGTTACTCCCGGAGAGGCTATCTCTGAAGGTGTGAAAGTGAAGGTGATAGGAAATGCGGATTATGGCTATGAGCTGGCATCCGTGAAAGTGGAAGGCGCGAATTATAATGAGGCTGATGGCTCATTTATGGTTGGGACCGGAGATGTTACGGTGAGCGCAAGTTTCCAATTGGTGAAATATCAAATAACCTCGGCGTTGAATATCCCCAATGCGGGTAAAGTCGTATTGAAAGATAAGGCCGGTAAAGAGGTGGCTTCCGGTTCTAAGGTTCCTTATATGACTCAATTGACCGCTTCTGTTGAGACGGAAACGGGATATCGTTTTATGAATATGATGGTGAACTCTTCCGAGATCAAGGATGGAGATGTGTTCACCGTTTCCGGCCCTATGGTTGTTACCGCTAATTATGTGGAGAAGAAAGATTTGGCCTCGCTGATTGATAAGACGACGCAAACGGTAGTCTATAATAAGCAATACCGGAATTTCGAGGTTAAGATTACGGGCTATTCCGGTTTGGACTTTAAGGTCGCATATTCCCGGAGTGGGGTAGAAATGACAGAGAATCCTAAATCGGCCGGAACTTATAAAGTTCGGATTACCCGTGGCGAGGATGATTTATTTAAAGCCGTGGATGTAACTGCCGAGCTGATTATCAAGAAGGCTGGTATGGCATTGCTGGAAGTACCGACTATAGGAGGGGATAATTATGAAAAGGTTGATGCTAAACTTACTCAAGACTTCGAGGATGTGGAATGGAATCCTTCTACACAAAAATCGGCGCTTCGTGCGAATGTGACCGGAATCCCGACAAAGGATCAGGTAAATATTCTGCGCTTTACCCCACTTGACAAGAGTAATTATGAATCGGTAGATTATTCAATGCCGGTTGGTGAAGTAAAAACGTTTTCTTTAAGTACCTCAAATACGGAGGTTACGAATGGAGGCTTGGTTATTAGCGATTATTCGGAAGTTCCGGAGAATACGGTTTTAAAGTTGCGAGCGGTAGCTCCTAGCGAGAATCAGCGTTTTGATTCTTGGAGTGATAATGTCTCAAGCGCCGATAGAAAGAAACCAGAGATAACGGTTACTTTGGCGGCTGATGCGACATACACCCCGAATTTTGTGGATAAACCTAAAATAACGGCGAATCCTTCAGATTTGGAGTTTGTTTATAATGGTTCCGTAAGGCTCGTGGAATTGAAAGACATTTTGAGCGGTAGTTATCCGACAGATGTAAATATTAAATATTCAAATACGGATGGATCGGTTGCTACCCCATTGAACGCAGGTACTTATCTTGTGACTGTAACACGTACCGGGGATGAGAACTGGCGATCTTTCGAGGCAACCAAGAAATTAGTGATAAAGAAAGCGAAGGTCGTAAAGGTAGTGGCTCCTACCGCATCTACGATCACGGAAGGTCAGTCCTTGTCGGAATCCCTATTATCCGGTGGTGTTGCGAAAGGTGCCGATGGGACTACCATATCCGGTAAATTTGAATGGGCTGATGCGTCAGCTATATTGAAACCCGGCAATAGCCAGAAAAAGGAAGTGATCTTCACGTCGTATGATCCGAATTATGAGGATGCGACTACGGAAGCGGAGGTTACGGTGAAAAGTTCGGATGCGTTAGTTGTCACGTTCGCTCAACCGGAAAATGGTTCTTTGAAAGTCTATATGTTGAAGGGTGAGGGCGAGAAGACCGAGATAACGAGTGGAACCGCTGTGGCGAAAGCGACTAAGCTAACCATTGAGGCGGAAGCCAATCCGGATTATGAATTGGCCGTTATTCAAATAGGCGAAGAGAAGTATACGACTTCGCCTGTAGAGATTGAAGTCGATAAGTCCTTGGCTATTATGGCAGAGTTCAAGCCGGTTTCTACACCTCCGGGAACAGATGTGGCTGTTACGGGAGTTTCCTTGAATATCACGTCCAAGGCATTGGCCGTAGGTGAATCTTTTGCCTTGCAAGCGAAAGTTACCCCTAATAACGCCACGATGAAAACCGTCTCTTGGAGCAGCAGCGACGAGACGGTGGCTACTGTTGACGCAGATGGTGTCGTTACCGCGCTGAAAATCGGTACCTGCAAGATTACTGTGGCTACCGATGATGGAAACAAGACGGCGTCTTGTGTGGTAACTGTCTCCGGTACGGTAGGTATCGAGCAAATCATCAACGATCATCAAATCTATTGCGAGCGAGGTGCGATAACCGTTCATCCGGCCCGTCCAATCTCGATCCGTATCATAGCGGTGACTGGAGTTAGCCTGTATGGCGACTCAATTATCGGAACTACCCGTATCCCGGTATCGACAGGAATCTATCTGATAGAGATCAACGAGAATGGTAAGCGTATAACAGTGAAAGTGAACGTTCGCTAACAACCTTATTTTAAGAAACTAACCCTTGAGTCTTTAATGTTGGGGAAGGCCGCTAGGAATACTCAGTTCCGGCGGTCTTCTTTTTTATCCTATAAGCTTTACTTTATCTGTTTTTGTTCTGATATAATTAAATAAAACGTTATCTTTGTATCATAGAAAATTAAAACAGAAAGCCTTATGGAAAAAAATGAAGAAAAGAAAAAGGAAGAAAATGCCAAAACTAAAACAACTGTGGCGAAGACTGGAAAAAGAAAGGTAAGTAAGACATGGGAAGCTATGCAGCGGTTAAAGGGAAGTCTGATTGTAAATGACCCTAAATTTTTACTGTAAATGCGATATCTCATTGACACGAATATTTTTGTATATATGGCATCTGATCCCGAATATCTAAATAGGGATATAGATGCTATTATCCAAGAACCGGAAACCCTTCTTTATATAAGTGCCGAGTCCGTACGTGAGCTGATTGTCGCTTATCGAAATAAAGGACTGTGTTCTAAACGATGGAAGTCGGCAGAAGCGATGATCGTCGCCATAGAAAAGGAGTTTTATGTGAAAATATTGCCATTGAAAAAAGAACATATGCAAACGTATGCGCATATGGAGATCAATGAGGCGCAGGGACACAAAGATCCCTCAGACCACGTAATTATTGCGCATGCCATAACGGAACATCTACCGCTTATATCAAGTGATACCCGTTTCGGATTCTATAGAAGTCAAGGGTTGGACTTGGTATTCAATCAGAAATAATCTATATATTGTATATGTACGAATGGCCTTTGTTAGAGTTGTAGAGGTTAAATATTCTAAAACCCTTTCGGCTTACTTATTTTATTCGTTCTTTTGCAAGAAAATTGGGAGGTGTGTTCTCTGTACGCATCTCCTTAATTTATTTAACGTTAATAAGTGAGAGTCTGATGGCTGAAAATAAAAAAGTTAGTTCTGTTTCTTTCTTTAACTCCCGGCTTACGTCTGTTATTAGTATCTCCTTGGTACTATTCTTGCTAGGACTCATTCTATTGATAGGGATGTTGGGTAATAAACTCTCCGTTTATGTGAAAGAGAACTTATCTTTCTCCATCGTGCTGAAAGATAACCAAAAAGAAACTGAGATAAAGAAAATGCAGAAGAGCTTGGATGCTCTTCCTTTTATAAAATCAACCGAGTATATATCGAAAGAGCAAGCCGCGAAAGAGTTGGAAGAAGAACTGGGCGAGAATCCGGAAACCTTCTTAGGCTTTAACCCTTTACAGGCCTCGATTGAGGTGAAACTGCATTCGGAGTACGCCAACCCCGATAGCCTCCAAGTGATAGAGAAGAAGATTAGAAACTATACGTCGGTCTCGGAGCTGCTTTACCGAAAAGATATGATGGAGATGGTCCATAATAATATGAAGCGGTTGGGCTTGATCCTGCTAACCTTGGCTGCGGTACTGATGATTATCTCGTTCGTGTTGATCAGTAATACGATCCGCCTGTTGATTTATTCCAAACGATTCTTAATTCATACGATGAAGCTAGTGGGGGCTACTTCCGGCTTTATACGTAGGCCTTTTGTGAAATATAACATAGTAAGTGGCATTTTCGCCTCTATCTTGGCAATATTGATGCTAACCGGAGCGTTATATTATTTGCAAAATGAATTGAAAGGTTTTATCCAGATATTGGATATGCAAACATTATTATTGGTTTATGTGGCAGTGTTTGCTTTAGGTATTGTCTTGTCCGTGATCGCGACCATTTTTGCCGTGAATAAATATTTGCGGATGGGGGTCGATAAGTTGTATTATATTTAATGTACGAATAATAAAGAGTTGAGAAAGATGGCTAAAAGAGATTTTGCTTTCGGAAAAGAGAATTTTATACTGATTGCGGTAGCGGTTGCCTGCATCGTGCTTGGTTTCATATTGATGAGTGGTGGAGGTTCCGGGGATAATACGTTCAATCCCGATATATTCAGCGCCCGCCGTATCGTGGTAGCTCCGGTGGTTACGGTTATTGGTTTCGTGATGATGATTTTTGGAATCTTGAAGAATAGCAAAGATAAAGAAGTAACAGAATGAGTTGGTTTGAGGCCTTGATACTGGGTATCGTACAGGGATTGACCGAATATCTGCCGGTGAGCAGTAGCGGTCATTTAGCGATTGGCTCAGCTTTGTTTGGTATAGAGGGAGAGGAGAATCTTGCGTTTACGATCGTCGTACATGTGGCGACCGTATTCAGTACGTTAGTGGTTTTATGGAAGGAAATCGATTGGATATTCCGTGGTTTGTTTAAATTTCAGATGAACGCGGAGACGAAGTATGTGATTAATATCTTGATTTCCATGATTCCGATCGGGATCGTTGGGGTATTCTTTAAAGATACGGTAGAACAAATCTTTGGATCAGGTTTATTGGTCGTTGGTTGTATGCTGCTATTGACGGCGGCTTTGCTGGCATTTTCGTATTATGCCAAACCACGCCAGAAAGAGTCGATCTCGATGAAAGATGCTTTTATTATCGGTCTGGCTCAGGCTTGCGCCGTGATGCCGGGTTTGTCACGTTCCGGATCAACGATCGCTACCGGTTTGTTATTGGGAAATAATAAGGCGAAACTAGCCCAGTTCTCTTTCTTGATGGTAATACCTCCGATCTTGGGAGAGGCATTGTTGGATGTGATGAAGATGGTGAAAGGTGAAGATGTGGCCGGGAGCATTCCCGCATTATCATTAGCGGTAGGTTTCGTGGCCGCTTTTGTTTCCGGTTGCGTGGCCTGTAAATGGATGATCAACATCGTGAAAAAGGGGAAACTGATTTATTTCGCTATCTATTGCGCGATCGCGGGATTGGTGACAATTGCTTGTACATTACTGAAATAAAGAATGGATTTTATAGCTGGAGAGATTTTATATTTTAATAAACCGCTAACGTGGACTTCTTTTGACCTAGTTAATAAATTTCGCTATAAGCTAAGTCGGAAACTGAAGGTAAAGAAGATTAAAGTTGGACATGCGGGGACACTGGATCCCTTGGCTACAGGTGTGATGATCGTTTGTACCGGAAGGGCTACGAAGCGGATCGATGAGTTTCAATATCAGACGAAGGAATATATCGCTACGTTGAAGTTGGGAGAGACTACCCCGTCTTTCGATTTGGAGAAAGAGATAGACGCCGTGTATCCCACGGAACATATAACCCGTGAGCTCGTGGAGGAGGTTTTAAAGACATTCGTGGGTACGATCCAACAGATTCCCCCGGTGTTCTCCGCTTGCAAAATCGAAGGTAAACGTGCTTATGAGCTAGCCCGGAAAGGAGAGGAGGTTGAACTAAAATCCAAGACATTGGTTATAGACGAACTGGAGTTGCTGGAGTGCGATTTGCCTGTTATAAAGATACGGGTGGTATGTAGCAAAGGTACCTATATTCGTGCGTTGGCTCGTGATATCGGGAAGGCCTTGGATTCCGGCGCTCATTTGATTGGCTTGGAACGGACTCGCATCGGAGAGGTAACCTTGGATATGTGTATGTCTCCGGAGGAGATCGATGATTTCTTAGAGAAGAATGTGGTAAAAATAGAAGAAGAAAAATAAATAGAGTGCATTATGAAGCTTTCGAAATTCAAATTTAACTTACCGTCGGAATTAATCGCTTTACATCCGGCGAAGAACAGAGATGAGTCGAGGTTGATGGTCGTTCATCGTGATACAGGTGAGATCGAGCATCGCGAATTCAAGGATATTCTAGACTATTATGGAAAAGGTGACGTGTTTATCTTTAATAACACGAAAGTGTTCCCCGCTCGCTTGTACGGTAACAAGGAGAAAACAGGGGCGCGTATCGAGGTGTTCTTGTTGCGCGAGCTGAACGAGGACTTACGTTTGTGGGACGTATTGGTGGATCCGGCTCGTAAGATCCGTATCGGTAATAAGTTATACTTTGGCGAGGATGATTCCATGGTCGCGGAGGTAATTGATAATACGACTTCGCGTGGTCGTACGCTCCGTTTCTTATATGACGGGAACCACGACGAGTTTAAGAAGGCTTTGTATGCCTTGGGCGAGACTCCGCTGCCTAAGTATATCGAACGTGAGGTGGAACCGGAAGACGAGGACCGTTATCAGAATATTTTTGCTGCGGAAGAAGGTGCGGTTGTGGCTCCTGCTGCGGGATTGCATTTTAGCCGTGAGTTGATGAAACGCTTGGAGATCAAGGATTGCCAGTTCGCTTTCTTGACATTGCATTCGGGCTTGGGTAATTTCCGTGAGATCGACGTGGAAGATTTGACAAAGCATAAGATGGATTCTGAGCAAATGGTCGTAAATGCCGATGTAGTGGATATCGTGAACAAGGGAAAGGATGAGGGGCACAAGGTTTGTGCGGTCGGAACTTCCGTGATGCGTGCGATCGAGACGGCCGTAAGTACGGATGGTCATCTGAAAGAGTTCGAGGGCTGGACGAATAAGTTTATCTTCCCTCCGTATGATTTCAGCGTGGCTACCAGCATGGTGACAAATTTCCACATGCCGTTGTCTACATTATTGATGATGACAGCTTCTTTCGGTGGTTATGAGTTGATCATGGACGCTTACGATATCGCTTTGAAAGAGAAATATCGTTTCGGTGCTTACGGCGACGCTATGCTAATCCTTTAATCCGGTTTCTATGGCGACAGCTTACCTTGGATTAGGTACGAACGTAGGTAATAAACGAGGAAATTTGGTGACAGCGGCGGCGCTGTTGGCTGAAAGGGTGGGAGATGTTCTTGCCCTTTCTGATATGTATGAGACGGAGCCTTGGGGATTTGAATCGGACAACACTTTCTTGAACGCCGTGATCGTTATGACGACGGAACTTTCCCCTATGGAATTATTAGACGCTACCCGTTTGATCGAGATCGAGATGGGACGTATCGAAAAAAGTGACGGTGCGTATCATGACCGTATCATCGATATCGATCTGTTAATGGTGGATGAGCAAATCCTGCATACGGAGCGGCTGACGCTACCGCACCCTCTGATGCACAAACGGTCGTTTGTAATGGAACCGTTGGCAGAAGTAGCTCCGTCGGTGAAACATCCTGTGTTTGGCAAGACGATGCGTGAACTTTTATCCGAATTATAAGTTTTAATTATGAACTACGAGATTTGAGTTATGAATAAAGAAATTAATAAAGCGATGACGCAAGGGATCGTCTTCAAGAAAGCGAAAGGCGAAGCGGAAGATTCGAATGGTAAGAAAATCAAGTTCTCTGATTTCTTGAAAGGGACACATGGCTCTGATTCAGCGAAATGGAAGGCCGGTTTTAAATATAAAAAAGCCTTACGTAATTCCAAAAAGAAGAAATAATTTTCAATTTTCAACTTTCAATTCTCAATTATTGCGTATCTTTGCGAATGAATTGACGTGGATAGATTTGTATTGCTTGCAACCACGGGAAAAAATGCTAAAAACATATCCTTTTCGTTGCCGTCCGGCAGAAAAATCCTTCCAAGTTCAATTCAGTTGTAGATTAGTAATCTTTTCAATTTAAAACGATGAGTTATTTATTCACCTCCGAATCGGTGTCTGAAGGGCACCCCGATAAAGTAGCCGATCAAATATCGGATGCTTTGCTGGATGAGTTCTTGGCGTATGACAAGAATTCGAAAGTTGCTTGCGAAACCCTTGTTACAACCGGACAGGTTGTCTTGGCTGGAGAAGTTAAATCAAGTGCGTATGTGGATGTGCAGGAAGTGGCACGTGGCGTGATCGAGAAGATTGGTTACACGAAAAGCGAGTACCAGTTTGAAGCGAAGTCATGTGGTGTGTTCTCTTCTATCCATGAGCAGAGTGGCGACATCAACCGTGGCGTAGAGCGTGCGGATCCCTATGAGCAGGGTGCCGGCGACCAAGGTATGATGTTCGGTTATGCTACTAATGAGACTGAGAATTACATGCCTTTGGCGTTGGACTTATCTCATAGTTTATTATGGGAATTGGCGAAGATCCGTAAGGAAGAACCGGATTTGATGCCTTATTTACGTCCGGACGCTAAGAGTCAGGTTACGATTGAATACGATGATAACGGTAAGCCATTGCGTATCGATACGATTGTGGTATCCACGCAGCATGATGAGTTTATCGGTCCGAAAGGTATTTCACAGAAGGAAGCGGATGAGGCTATGCAAAAGAGGATCGCCTTAGACGTGAAGAAGATATTGATACCTCGTGTGAAGGCTCAATATCCGGCTCATGTACAGGCTTTGTTTAATGATAATATCATTTATCATGTGAACCCGACCGGTAAGTTCGTGATCGGTGGTCCTCACGGTGATACCGGTTTGACCGGCCGTAAGATCATCGTGGATACATACGGTGGCAAAGGTGCTCATGGCGGTGGTGCTTTCTCTGGAAAGGACCCTTCTAAGGTAGACCGTTCGGCTGCTTATGCCGCTCGTCATATCGCTAAGAATATGGTTGCTGCCGGTGTGGCGGATGAGATGCTGGTACAGGTGTCTTATGCGATCGGTGTGGCTAAACCGATGAATATTTTCGTGAATACTTTTGGCCGTGCGAAGGTGAATATGACAGACGGAGAGATCGCCGCTAAGATCTGGGATATCTTCGATATGCGTCCGAAAGCGATCGAGGAGCGTTTGAAATTGCGTAACCCGATTTATTTCGAGACCGCTTCTTATGGTCATATGGGACGCAAACCCCAGACGGTGACGAAGACATTCTCTTCCCGTTATTTGCAGAAGCCGGTTACTTGTGATGTGGAGTTATTCACATGGGAGAAATTGAATTATGCAGATAAGATCAAGGACGTGTTTGGTCTATAAAAAATAAGTGGAAAAAGTAAGCTGGCTTAAATGGCGAAGTATGTTAAGATACTTTGCCATTTAAGTTAAGATACTTAGCCGATGAAGTTAAGATACTTTGCCAAGTATGTTAACTTACCCTTCCTCTTGGAGCATTTCTACTTCTTTTACTTTCCTGAACAGGTCGGATGCGAAGATGAAATCGTTCAACGCTTGGTTATTAGAGGTGATTACCTGCTCTTTTGTTCCTTGCCATTCCTTCACGCCTTCCTTAATAAAGATGATATTATCACCAATATTCATCACGGAGTTCATGTCGTGGGTATTGATAACGGTCGTCATATTGTACTCCACCGTAATGTCGTGAATCAAATCATCGATCAATAGAGAAGTCTTGGGGTCCAGTCCGGAGTTCGGCTCATCGCAGAACAGGTATTTAGGATTTAGGGAGATCGCTCTTGCGATGGCGGCACGTTTCATCATACCTCCACTGATCTCGGAAGGATATAGATGTCCGGCCTCGGACAGGTTTACACGTTCCAAACAGAATTCCGCACGTTTCCTGCGCTCTTTCGTTGAGTCTTTAGAGAACATATCTAAAGGAAACATTACGTTTTCCATTACCGTCATGCTGTCGAATAAAGCGGAACCTTGGAACAACATACCCATTTCCCGACGCAGCATATTTAACTCATGCTTGTTCATCGTGATCAAGTCTCTGCCGTCGTATAATATCTGTCCGGTATCAGGTTTCATTAACCCGATGATATTCTTGATCATTACCGTTTTACCCGAACCGCTTCGTCCGATGATCAGATTCGTCTTACCATCCTCGAACGTCGTACTTATATCTTTCAAGACGACACGTCCATCGAAAGACTTCGTTATATTCTTAACTTCGATCATTTTTAAGTAAGCATTAAATGGGTTAATATTACGTCGGCAAGTAAAATCATGATACTGCTCATGACCACGGCATTCGTACTTGCCTTACCTACCTCTAGGGCGCCTCCCTTTACGTTATAGCCAAAATAGGCGGCGATGGATGAGATGATGAACGCATATACTACGGATTTGATAATAGAATACCAAATGTAAAACTCGTTGAAGTAGAATTGCAAACCGTACTCGAACGAGGAAGGAGTCATTCCCGTACTCGTTGAGTAACTGGCGAATATGCCGCCCATGATACCGGTGAACATACTGAAGATAACCAATACCGGAATAAAGATCATCAAACCGAGCATTTTCGGAAGGATCAAGAAATTGGCGGAATTAACACCCATGATTTCCATGGCGTCTATCTGCTCGGTGACTCGCATGGTTCCGATCTCGGAGGCGATATTACTGCCTACTTTACCCGCTAGGATTAGTGCCATGATAGAGGAAGAGAATTCCAGCAAGATAATCTCACGGGTGGTATAGCCGATCGTAAACTTAGGAATCAAGGGGGAACTGATATTCAAGGAGATCTGGATAGCGATAACCGTACCGATAAAGACCGAGATGATTATGACAATCCAAAGAGAATCCACGCCTAGCTTGTATATCTCTTTGATCAATTGCTTAAAGAACATACTCCACCGGTCTGGAAGTGTTATACTCTTCATCATCAGTAGGGTATACTCACCCATTCTGTGTAATGCTTTATTCATTTTTATCTTGATAAATTTCTGATTTCAATTTGCAAAGATAGCGTAAAATCCACTAATAACCATATAACATCTTAGAAACAAGATTGGTTTTATTTGTAAATCCTATGGTATTAAAGTTTGCCACATCCCTCTTTTTTAACTATGTTTGCTTTCTTAAATACTAAAAAATACTTTTATGAAGCGAATTCTTTTAGGAGTGATCGGCTTGCTGTGTTTATGTGTGGCTTGCCAGCGGAAGGATCTTTCTTTTAAGCCGGGGGAAGTTTGGCCGGATGATAAAGGGGTACATATAAACGCTCATGGTGGCGGTATTCTACGGATCGGGGATACTTATTATTGGTTTGGTGAGCATAAAACGGAGGGCTCGGCTGGAAATCTGGCTCAAGTAGGCGTTCATTGCTATTCGTCGAAAGATTTATATAATTGGAAAGACGAGGGAATCGCCTTATCGGTCGTGCCGGATGATACGACGAGCCATATTGCTAAGGGATGCGTGTTGGAGCGTCCGAAAGTGATTTATAATAAAAAGAATGATCAATATGTAATGTGGTTTCATTTAGAGCCGAGAGGTGCTGGCTATTCGGGAGCATTGAGTGGAGTGGCTGTCAGTAAAAACGTGGTGGGGCCTTACTCGTTCGTAAACGCTTTCCGTCCGAATGCCGGTTTTTGGCCGGTTAATGTACAGGAACTACATAAGCAACCTTGTACGCTTTCCGCAGATCTACGTTTTAGCGGTGGAGAGTTACCAGCCCATCCGGATAGCTTGAATTTATTGGGGCGTGACCAGATCTCCGGACAAATGGCTAGGGATATGAACCTTTTCGTGGATGACGATGGCATCGCTTATCATATTTATTCCTCGGAAGAGAATAGTACCTTGCATATATCGCAGCTGACCGATGATTATACGAGTTATTCCGGTAAGTACGCCCGTTTCTTCCCGGGGCGTTTCATGGAAGCTCCAGCCTTGTTCAAACAGAAGGGGAAATATTATTTGATTATGTCCGGCTGTACGGGCTGGGCTCCGAATGCGGGACGATCGGCCGTCGCTTCCTCGATTTGGGGACCTTGGAAGGAATTGGAAAATCCGTTTAGGGGAGAGAACTCGGAGGTGTCGTTTTATTCTCAGAGCACGTACGTATTGCCTGTACCCGGCCATGCGGATCGCTTTATTTATATGGGAGATCGTTGGACTCCGGAGAACGCTATAGACGGACGTTATATCTGGCTTCCTATCCGATTCGAGGGGGAGCAACCCGTGATCGAGTGGCAATCTGAGTGGAGTTATTAAATTCTCTTATCGCTTTTTTGCGAATGTATGTGATGTAGATCTGCGGATTATCACGTACATTCGCGTTAAATTTTTAAGTAGCTTATGTCAGACGAACAACGAATGGTGCTCCGTACGGAGGACTTGGTAAAGAAATATAGGACTCGTACGGTCGTGAATCATGTATCGATTAACGTGAAACAAGGGGAGATCGTTGGTTTGCTTGGTCCGAACGGAGCGGGAAAGACGACCACCTTTTATATGACAGTAGGTTTGGTCACTCCTAACGAGGGTAAGATCTTCTTGAATGACATGGAGATTACGAAATTCCCGGTCTATAAGCGGGCTCGCAACGGCATTGGCTATCTGGCGCAAGAGGCTTCGATTTTCCGGAAAATGACGGTGGAAGATAATATCCGCTCGGTCTTGGAGATGACGGGACGTAGCGTTGAGTACCAAAAAGAGAAACTGGAAAGCTTGATTTCAGAGTTCGGTTTGAATAAGGTTCGTAAAAACTTGGGAGACCAGCTTTCGGGTGGGGAGCGGCGTCGTGCGGAGATTGCCCGCTGTCTGGCGATCGATCCGAAGTTCATTATGTTGGATGAGCCTTTCGCTGGTGTAGACCCGATCGCCGTACAAGATATCCAGACAATCGTGGCTCGCTTGAAACATAAGAATATCGGAATCTTGATTACCGACCACAATGTGTACGAGACATTGAGTATTTGTGACCGGGCCTATCTTCTGTTCGAGGGAAAAGTCCTTTTCCAAGGAACCGCCGAACAACTAGCCGAGAACGAGATCGTGCGCGAGAAATATTTGGGAAAAGACTTCGTGCTGCGTAAGAAAGACTTATAGCAGCCGTTTCAATCGCCTGTTTACCAGTATGAACAGCAGGAAAGATAAGGCGGCGATAAGACAAAAGTCCAAAAGATGCTCGGCGGGAATATCGCCTGTGACAAACTCGTTATCCTTGAGACGACTGTCCGACATCCCTATTACGGCGAAAGCATTATTGACAAAGTGGGCGAACACCGGTATCCAGATGCTTTTGCTCCAATAGAGTAGATAGCCGAAATAGGCTCCGAGTATCATCCGGGGCAAGAATCCGTAAAATTGTAAATGGAAGGCGCTAAATAGTATGGCGGCGATCCATATGATCGTATGAGGGTTGGAGGTCCATTTCCCGATCACTCGTTGCAAGGCCCCTCTGAACAGGAACTCCTCGGTTATCCCAGCCGTAACGGCGATAACGATAAGGTTGGCCAGGATTACCCAAACGCTATCGCTGGATAACAGAATCGTCGTCAGTTGTTCGGCGAGGGTTTCTTGCGCCCGCATCCATTCCTCGATAGGAGCCATAAACGCGGGTAACTCCATCTGCTTGTTGAGCAATCCTAGCAAATTGATAACCGGAGAAAATAAGAACATGCAAACTAAGGTGAGAATCCAGATCCTGCCGTCTGTGATTTTCTTGACTGATAGATAATGGCGGGGATTGTCACTACATGTCCAAGCCATGGCGATAGATGGTAGCAAAAAGGTACAGATCGCCGAGATGAACTGAATGAGCCTCATTAAATTAGCGTCTTGGGTTATATCAGTCTGTAAACCGTGGGTCGCGAGTAATAAGCCCGTGGATATAATAGATGATAAAACGGCTCCAGCCAATAAGAATAGCAGGAGGATCAAAAGTTGGATTACCGCCGGACGGGTAGCATATATTCCTTTTATTCTCATAATGATTCATTCAAAGGGTAAATAATTGCCGCCAAATATAAACAAAAGAATAAAAACAGATCAAAATTTGCACGATTAAAAGAATAAGTCTAATTTTGCGACCTAAAATTCGATACGACTATTAATTAAATAAATCATTCAGAATGAACGTTTCGCTTAAAAACAATGATGCCGTAAGCGGTATCGTGAAATTAGAAATAGTGAAAGCTGACTATGCTGATCAGGTAGACAAGAGCCTGCGTAGCCTTCGTCAGAAAGCCAATGTACCGGGTTTCCGTAAGGGCATGGTTCCTATGGGCATGGTTAAAAAAATGTACGGAAAGCACGTGCTGGTAGAGGAGATAAACAAATTAGTTTCTGAGAATCTGTTCAAGTATATCCGTGAGAACGATTTGCATATCTTAGGCGAGCCGATGCCTAACGAGACAGAGCAAAAGCCGTTGGATTTCGATAAGGAAGAGGATTTCGAATTCTGTTTTGACGTGGCTTTGGCTCCGGAGATCAATATCGAGTTGAGCAAGAACGATAAACTTCCGTTCTATCAAGTCGCTATCGATGAAGAAATGCTAAATAACCAAGTAAACGCTTATCGCTCAAACTTCGGTTCTTACGACAAGGTAGACGAGGTTGAGGAAAAAGATATGGTAAAAGGTACGGTAGCCGAGCTTGAGAATGGTGCCCCGAAAGAAGGTGGTATCGTTGTGGAGGATGCTGTCTTGATGCCTATGTATATCAAGGATGAGGAAGAAAAAGCTAAGTTTATCGGTGCTAAAGTAAATGCCGTAGTGGTATTCAACCCGAATAAGGCTTACGAGGGTGCTGAGGCAGAGATCGCTTCTTTCTTGAAGATCGATAAGGAGAAAGTGGCTGAGACTACAGGCGACTTCAGCTTCGAGATCAAGGAGATCACCCGTCATAAAGACGCTGAGATGAACCAAGAGTTGTTCGACAAGGTATTTGGCGAGAACGTGGTTACTAGCGAGGAAGAGTTCAAGAACAAGATCAAGGAAGCTTTGGCTGAGCAATTCGCTCCTCAGAGTGACTTCAAGTTCTTGACAGACACTCGTGATATGTTGGTTGAGAGAGCTGGCGAGTTGAATTTCGCTGACGATTTATTGAAACGCTGGTTGCTTGCCGCTAACGAGAAGAATACGAAAGAGAAGATCGACGAGGACTTCCCTCAGATCCTTCAGGATTTGAAATATCAGTTGATCAAGGAGAACTTGGTTAAGAAGAACGGCTTGAAGGTTGAGGACGCTGACATCGAGAACTTCGCTAAACGTGTGGCTAAGGCTCAGTTCGCTCAATACGGCATGTTGTCTGTACCTGAGGATGTACTTGACAACTACGCTAAAGACATGTTGAAAAATAAGCAAACACTTCAGAACATCATCGACCGTGCGGTTGAGGAGAAATTGGCTGCTTGGTTGAAAGAGCAAGTGGAACTTGATGTTAAGGAGGTAACCGCTGACGAGTTCAACAAACTTTTTGAATAAAAAGATCTTTACTCGGCCTCTTAGGAGGTTGTTTTATATCAAAAAAGGGATTTCTCTCTAAAAATATCTTAGCGGATAGCAAAATAAATTGTTTCTTTCAGAAATTTATTTATAACTTTGTTTTTCCGTTAAGTCACAGAGGGAAATCCCTTTTTACGTCTTCTCGGTAAATAAAAGATAGGAGAAAATATGGAAGATTTTAGAAAGTATGCTACAAAGCATTTAGGTATGAGTGGTACGGCTCTGGATAGTTATATGAACATCTCCAGTAGCTATATCTCCCCGACAATTATAGAGGAACGACAGCTGAATGTCGCTCAAATGGATGTATTCTCTCGGTTGATGATGGACCGTATTATTTTCTTGGGCACGCAAGTGGATGATTATACCGCTAACGTGATTCAAGCGCAGTTGTTGTATCTGGATTCCAGTGATCCCGGAAAGGACATCTCTATTTATATCAATTCGCCGGGTGGCTCTGTATATGCGGGCTACGGCATTTACGACACGATGCAGTTTATCTCCAGCGACGTATCTACGATTTGTACGGGTATGGCCGCCTCTATGGCGTCTGTCTTATTGGTGGCGGGAACCAAGGGAAAACGTTTCGGCTTGAAGCACTCCCGTGTAATGATCCATCAACCGCTTGGCGGCGTACAAGGACAGGCTTCAGACATCGAGATTACCGCTCGCGAGATCTTGAAGGTTAAGAAAGAACTGTACACCATAATCTCGGATCATTCAGGTAGACCCTATGAGGAGATCGAGCGCGATGGCGACCGTGATTTCTGGATGACCGCGGAGGAAGCGAAAAAGTATGGCATGATCGACGATGTTTTAACACGTAAATAACAAAAACAACAATAAGAAACTATGGCCAAAACAACAGGCGATACATGTACGTTTTGCGGCAGGAGTAGCCGTGATGTTAATTTGCTTATCAATGGGATCTCTGGTTGTATTTGCGATGATTGTGCCCGGCAGGCGTATGAGATCGTAAAGGAGCAGACAGGAGGTAAGAAAACTTCTTTTGGTTTGAAGCAGAAAGATCTGCCTAAACCGGAAGATATCAAGACTTTCTTGGATCAGTACGTGATCGGGCAGGATGACGCGAAGCGTTATCTGTCGGTATCGGTATACAACCATTACAAGCGTTTACTTCAAAAGGTTACCGCCGACGATGTGGAGATAGAGAAATCTAATATTATCATGGTGGGCGCTACCGGTACGGGCAAGACTTTGTTAGCCCGTACGATCGCTAAGTTATTGCATGTCCCGTTCGCTATCGTGGACGCTACGGTACTTACCGAGGCAGGTTACGTGGGGGAGGATATCGAGAGTATCTTGACCCGGCTATTGCAAGCGGCGGATTATGATGTGGAGGCGGCCCAACGGGGTATCGTCTTCATCGATGAGATCGATAAGATCGCACGTAAGAGCGATAATCCGTCTATCACTCGGGATGTCAGCGGTGAGGGTGTACAGCAAGGTTTGCTGAAACTTCTAGAAGGATCGATCGTGAATGTGCCTCCTCAGGGGGGACGTAAGCATCCGGAGCAAAAGATGATCGCGGTGGATACGAAGAATATCCTGTTCGTTTGCGGTGGTGCTTTCGATGGAATCGAAAAGAAGATCGCTCAACGCTTAAATACCCGTGTGGTCGGTTATTCGGCTAGTTTGGGTACGGCTACCGTAGACCGGAATAATTTACTGAAATACATCACCCCGACTGATTTGAAGTCGTTTGGCTTGATCCCGGAGATTATCGGTCGTTTACCTATCCTCACGTATCTGAATCCGCTGGATCGTGATACGCTTCGTAACATCTTGACCGAGCCGAAGAACTCCATTATCAAGCAATATGTCAAATTGTTCGAGATGGATGGCATTAAGCTGACGTTCGATGAGAAAGTCTATGAGTTTATCGTGGATAAGGCGCTTGAGTTTAAGCTGGGTGCCCGTGGGTTACGTTCAATCGTAGAAGCCGTGATGATGGACGCTATGTACAGTATGCCATCTCAAAAAGTAAAGGAACTCCATGTAACGTTGGAGTATGCGAAAGAGAAATTTGAAAAATCGGACGTGAACCGTTTACAGGTCGCGTAAACGTAGGCGGTTTACTATAAATAATACGAAGTATGGCAAAGAAGGATCATTTAACAGAAGAGCTAAATCGGCACTTTGGCTTCGGTACCTTTAAGGGGAACCAGAAGGCTATTATTGAGAACGTGCTGGCCGGGAAGGATACTTTTGTATTAATGCCGACGGGGGGAGGTAAATCTCTTTGTTATCAATTACCATCCATACTAATGGAAGGAACTGCGATCGTGATATCTCCGTTGATCGCTTTGATGAAGAATCAGGTGGACGCGATGCGGAATTTCAGTGAGGAAGATGGGGTCGCCCATTTTATCAATTCCTCTTTGAATAAGTCGGCTATCGACCAGGTGAAATCGGATATATTATCAGGACGTACCAAGTTGCTGTATGTAGCACCGGAGTCCTTGACCAAGGAAGAGAACGTGGATTTTCTGCGTCAGGTAAAGATCTCTTTCTATGCGGTGGACGAGGCGCATTGTATCTCGGAATGGGGACATGATTTCCGTCCGGAATATCGAAGAATCCGTCCGATCATCAATGAGATCGGTAAACGTCCGTTAATCGCTCTGACCGCTACCGCCACACCTAAGGTGCAGCACGATATCCAGAAGAATCTGGGTATGATAGACGCTACAGTCTTTAAATCATCCTTCAACCGCTCTAATTTGTATTATGAGGTTCGTCCGAAAGGAACGAATATAGACCGCGAGATCATTAAGTATATTAAAGCCAACGAGGGTAAATCGGGTATCGTATATTGTTTGAGCCGTAAAAAGGTGGAGGAATTTGCCGACATCTTGAAAGCCAACGGGATAAAGGCGTTGCCTTACCATGCGGGAATGGATTCGCAAGTACGTTCCGCCAATCAGGATGCCTTCCTGATGGAACAGGCGGATGTGATCGTGGCTACGATCGCTTTCGGTATGGGTATCGACAAGCCGGATGTCCGTTATGTGATTCATTACGATATCCCGAAGAGCCTAGAAGGTTATTACCAGGAAACCGGTCGTGCCGGTAGGGATGGCGGAGAAGGCCAATGTATCGCTTTCTATGCTTATAAGGACTTGCAAAAATTGGAGAAATTCATGCAAGGAAAGCCCGTGGCCGAACAGGAAATCGGCAAACAGTTGCTTTTAGAGACTGCGGCCTATGCCGAGACTTCCGTCTGCCGGAGAAAAGTGCTATTGCATTATTTCGGTGAGGAATACCTGGAAGATAATTGTGGTAATTGTGATAATTGTTTGAACCCAAAGAAGCAGGTGGAAGCGAAGGAATTGTTAAGTGCGGTACTGGAGGTTATCAGTACGTTGAAAGAAAAGTTTAAGGCAGATTATATCGTAAATATTTTGGTAGGTAACGAAACCTCCGAAATCCAAAATTACAAGCACAATGAATTAGAGGTCTTCGGTTCCGGACAGGACGAGGATGATAAAACTTGGAACGCCGTTATTCGCCAGGCTTTAATCGCTGGCTATTTAGCGAAGGATATTGAGAATTATGGTTTGCTGAAAATCACGGAAAAAGGTAAGGAGTTCATGAAGAAGCCGGTATCGTTCAAGATTACCGAGGACAATGAATTCGAGGAAGAGGAAGAGGAAGTTCCGGTTCGTGGGGGAGCCTCTTGTGCGGTAGACCCGGTTCTTTATTCCATGATGAAGGATTTGCGTAAGAAATTATCCAAGCGGTTGGAAGTTCCGCCTTTCGTGATTTTCCAAGATCCCTCTTTGGAGGCTATGGCTACTACTTATCCGATCACGTTGGACGAGTTGCAGAATATCCCGGGAGTGGGCGCTGGTAAGGCGAAACGTTATGGCAAGGAGTTCATTGAGTTGATCAAGAAACATGTAGAGGAGAACGAGATTGAGCGTCCGGAGGATTTGCGCGTACGTACGGTCGCTAATAAGTCCAAGTTGAAGGTCTCAATCATTCAGCGGATCGACCGCAAGGTGGCGCTGGACGAGATCGCGTTGACTAACGGACTTGAGTTCACCGAGCTTTTGGATGAGATCGAGGCGATCGTATATTCCGGTACACGTATCAATATCGATTATTTCTTGAATGATGTGATGGATGAGGATCATATCGAGGATATTTACGAGTATTTCAAGGACTCGGAGACCGACGGTCTGGAAGACGCCATCGAGGAATTAGGCGGTGACTATACGGAAGAGGAGATTCGCTTGGTCCGTATCAAGTTCTTGTCTGAAATGGCAAACTAATGGAAGGGTGGCCCGGTTCCACTCTAAAGAAAAAACAAATAAAGAAGCTTATTGTTCCTTCCGAAAGAGATTTATTTTTCCTTCGGAAGGAATTTTGTTTTCGTTCGGATGAAAGTTTATTTTCTTCTGAATCGAATTTTTAATTTCTCCCGTATCGATTTATTGCGTGAAAAGTCGTATATTTGCACGCAATAATTTTTAAAGCATAAGTTCTATGTCATTTATTGCAGACAGGGTCGTTATGGATGGGTTAACGTTTGACGATGTATTGTTAATCCCAGCTTATTCGGAAGTTCTTCCTCGTAATGTCGATCTCACGACAAAGTTTTCACGTAATATCACATTGAATATACCGATGGTATCGGCCGCTATGGATACGGTTACCGAGGCCAAGTTGGCTATCGCTATCGCCCGTGAGGGAGGTATTGGTGTGATTCATAAAAACATGACGATCGCCGAGCAGGCAAAGCAGGTCCAGACCGTTAAACGTGCGGAGAATGGAATGATCTATGATCCGGTGACTATCACGAAGGGCAAACGTGTGGCGGATGCCTTGGCAATGATGGCTGAATATAAGATTGGCGGTATTCCCGTGGTGGATGAAGGCGGGTATTTGGTTGGTATCGTGACGAACCGTGACTTGCGTTTCGAAAAGGATATGAACCGCTCTATCGATGAGGTGATGACGAAAGAGAATTTGGTCGTAACCGGACAATCTACGGATATGGAGGCCGCCGCTCAGATCCTTCAGGAACATAAGATCGAGAAGTTACCGGTGGTTGATAGCCATAATAAGTTGATCGGCTTGATTACCTATAAAGATATAACGAAAGCGAAAGATAAACCGAAGGCTTGCAAGGATTCGAAAGGTCGTTTGCGTGTAGCTGCCGGTGTAGGCGTTACGTTCAATACCTTCGAGCGTGTAGCCGCTTTGGTGGATGCCGGGGTGGATGCTTTGGTGATCGACACGGCACATGGTCACTCAAAAGGTGTGGTGGATGTCTTGAAACAGATTAAGGCGCAATATCCGCATATTGATTGTGTGGTCGGTAATATCGCTACGGGCGAGGCTGCTAAATATTTAGTGGAAGCCGGGGCGGACGCCGTGAAGGTAGGTATCGGTCCGGGTTCGATTTGTACAACTCGTGTGATCGCTGGTGTGGGTGTTCCCCAGTTGTCGGCTATTTACGATGTGGCGAAGGCGTTGGAAGGAACTGGTGTGCCTTTGATCGCTGACGGTGGCTTGCGTTACTCCGGTGATATCGTGAAGGCGATCGCCGCTGGTGGATCTTCCGTGATGATGGGATCTCTGTTGGCGGGTGTAGAGGAGTCGCCGGGCGATACGATTATCTTCAATGGCCGAAAGTTTAAGTCTTACCGTGGAATGGGGTCGTTGGAAGCTATGCAAAAGGGGTCCAAGGATCGGTATTTCCAAGATGTGGAGGACGACGTGAAGAAGCTGGTTCCGGAGGGAATCGCTGCCCGTGTTCCGTTTAAGGGTTCTTTGTATGAGGTCATTTACCAAATGGTAGGTGGTTTACGTGCGGGAATGGGTTATTGCGGGGCTCATAATATCGAGGAGTTGCATAAAGCTCGTTTTACTCGAATCACCAATGCAGGTGTGCAAGAGAGCCATCCGCATGACGTAGCGATCACGCAAGAGGCTCCGAATTATAGCCGCGGTGAATAGTAATACAAGTTTTACGTTTTATAAAAAACACTAATTTAATGGGATAGCATACTTTTCTTGTCGGCTCTCCGTTAGATTAGTGTTATTTTTGTAATGTATATTCGTGCTATGGTAAAAGAATTTTTGATGAAAAAGTTACTTATTTCATTAGGGGTATTCGCTTGTGTGACAGTTAACGCTCAAACCGCATCCGATTCGGTCGTTATGATGGTCGCTGGAAAACAAGTGCCTTTATCTGAATTTATTTTTATCGCAGAGAAGAATGGAGAGGTGGATTTATCGAATACAAAGTCCGTCAAAAACTATGTCGAGCTATTTAAAAATTTTAAGCTAAAAGTAGCGGAGGCGGAATCTTTAGGGATCGACCAGACATCCTCATTCAAAAGTGAGCTGGATGGATACCGGGCTCAGTTGATCGATAGCTATATGTCGGATAAGGAGGGTGAGAAAGCGGCTGCCCGTGCGGTATATGACCGGGGGGATCACTCGGTAGAGTTGACCCACATCTTATTCCGTTTGCCGGAGAAGACGGTCTCCAAAGATACGGTAGCTGTATATCAAGAAGCCATGCGAGTATACGAACGTCTCCAGAAAGGAGAAGATATGGAAACAGTCGGAAAAGCTTTGGCCGAGAAGGACAAGGAGCATGTCGCTTGCGAATATGTACGTTGCTTGCTCCCGATGCAATCCCTGAAAGTGTTCGAGGATGCCGCCTATTCTTTGCCGATTGGCGTGGTGTCTGAACCTGTTCGCACGAAATTAGGATTTCATTTAATAAAAGTCCATAGCCGCAAACCTAATCCGGGACGGGTACGTGTCGCTCATATCTTGATCGCATTCCCGAAAGATTCCGCTATTCAGGACTCATCGGCTTTTCTGGCAAAAGCGCAAGCTGTCTATAAGCAAGTACAAGAGGGTGCGGATTTCGGTGAGTTGGCGAAAGAGTATTCGGGGGATGCGGCTTCCGCTAAAAAAGGGGGGGTATTACCTTGGTTCGGGATCGGCGAGATGGTCCAGCCTTTTGAGCAAGCCGCTTTTGCGTTGAGCAAGCCGGGTGATTTATCCGGGGTGGTGGAAACTCGTTTTGGTTACCATATCATTAAGTTGATCGATAAGAAGGGACGCCCTTCGTTTGAGGAAGAGGAAAAAGCCTTGTCGAGACGTATGGGGCAGGGTGAACGTAACTTCGAGTTATATAAAGCTTTCGACGATCGTATGAAAAAAGAATACGGATACGTTTTCTATCCGGAAGCCTATGCGGAGCTGCAAGCGTTATGTAATGATTGTTTCCCCACGGACGAGGCGTTTTATGAGAAAGCGAAGGATATGAACAAGACGCTTATGCAATTGGATGGAAAGGATTTCCCGCAAGCGGAGTTCGCTTATTATATCCAACGTTGCCCGTTCTCGACAAAAACGTATGCGGGTGATTTTATGCAAGAGGTCTATGATTTGTTTATCCGCGATATCGTAACGACCGCCGAGCGTAAGAATCTGGAGACAAAACATCCGGAGATCCCTCATTTGATGCAGGAGTACCGGGATGGGATTCTGTTGTTTGAGGTCAGCAACCGGGAGATCTGGAGCAAACCCTCCGCCCAGCAGAAGGTGTTGGAAGCGAAGTGGATTGCGGATTTGAATAAAAAATATCCGGTGACTGTCAACTGGAAATTATTGAAGAAACTAAAGAAATAAAATAAAGATAGATATGAGGATAGTCTTCATGTTCCTAGCGTTCGTTGTGTTGTTGGGTGCCTGTAAAGGTTCTCAGCCAGCTGATACTACGGATGTCTTGGTTAGCGTGAAAGGACGTACCCTAAATCGTTCGGAGGTGAATAAGCTAATACCCCGGGGGATTTCCTCCGCTGATAGTCTGTTGCTGGCCGAGAGCTTTACCAAGAAATGGGTAAAGGATGTATTGGTGTACGATGTGGCTTTGCGTAACTTGGGGGATGAGAAAGAGGAGGTCGATAAATTGGTAGAGGAGTACAGGCGTTCCTTGGTTCGTTACCGTTATCAGGAACGATTGGTGGAGGAGAAGCTGAAAACTGATATCCGGGAAAGTGATAAATTAAACTATTACGAGGAAAACCAGAAAAAGTTTATCTTGGATAAAGGCTTGATCAAGGGATTATTCTTGAAAATCCCGGTTGATGCCCCGGGACTTACCGACGTCAAAAAGTGGTACAAATCCACAGATGTGGCCTCTTTAGAAAAAATTGAGAAATATAGTGTGCAAAATGCCACGATTTATGAGTACTTTTACGACAAATGGGTTGATTTCGATGAGGTAATGGATAATATACCGATCCATGTGTCGAATCCGAATGCGTTTCTGAAGGCGAATAAGTATGTTGAGGTGGCGGATAGCAGTTATTGTTATCTGTTGAATATCAAGGAATATTTACCTTCCGGCAGTGTGGAGCCATATGATTATGCCAGTCCGCACGTCACGGAAATGCTGGTCAACCAACGAAAAGTTGAATTCTTGAAAAAATTTGAAGACGAGTTATATAACGATGCGATCCGGAGCGGTGACGTGGAATTCCATTCCGAGCCGTGATCTCTAATTTTATAAATGGGTAGACATGATGAAAAAGATTTTAAGTGTATTCTTTCTTGCCTGTTGTTCTTGCATTGTAATGGCGCAAGACAATGTGATCGATGAAATTGTGTGGGTGGTAGGAGATGACGCTATTTTACGTTCGGATATTGAGACGCAGCGTTTGTATAATCAAAACGAGGGGGTCCGTTTGGATGGCGACCCGTATTGCGTGATCCCGGAGCAGATGGCGATACAGAAACTATATCTGAATCAAGCAAAGATCGATAGTATCACCGTGAACGAGAACCAAGTGATCCAGAGCGTGGATCAATGGATGAACATGGCTGTGAACCAAATCGGGTCTCGCGAGAAATTGGAGGAATATTTCGGTAAGAAATTTTCCCAGATCAAGGATGAGCGTAAGGAGATGGTGCGGGAGCAGCAGGTAGTGCAACAGATGCAGCATCAATTGATCGGCGAGATCAAGCTGACACCTTCCGAGGTGCGTAAATATTTCAGCCAGTTGTCTCAGGATAGCCTGCCGAACATCCCTACGACAGTAGAGGTGCAAATCGTTACCTTGGAACCGAAGATTCCGTTTGAGGAAACAGACGCTATCAAGGCCCGCTTACGTGATTTCACGGAGCAGGTTAATTCCGGCAAGATGGAATTCTCCACGTTGGCCCGTTTGTACTCGGAAGATCCGGGTTCGGCGTCTCGAGGTGGTGAGCTGGGTTTCATGAGCAAGACACAGCTGTTGCCGGAGTTCGCGAACGTCGCGTTCAACTTGAAAGACCCGAAACGTGTCTCCCAGATCGTACAGACGGAGTATGGTTACCATATCATCCAATTGATCGAGAAGCGTGGAGACCGTATTAACTGCCGCCATATCTTATTGAAACCGAAGGTTTCCGATAAGGAGTTGGCGGATGCTACCACTCGTCTGGATTCATTGTACAATGATTTGCAGGCGAATAAGTTCACGTTTGAGGAAGCCGCTACATTCGTCTCTTACGACAAGGATACACGTAATAATAAGGGTTTGATGGTAAACCAAGATTACGAGAGCAGCAATATGGGAACCCCTAAGTTCGAGATGCAAGAACTTCCACAGGAAATCGGTAAGGTGGTATATGACATGAAAGTCGGAGAGATCTCCAAGCCTTTTACCATGTTGACGAACAAGCAGAAAGAGGTAGTAGCTATTGTTAAGCTGAAAGCTCGGACGGAAGGACATAAGGCGAATTTGGCCGATGACTTCCAAGCTTTGAAAGCGATCGTAGAGGCTAAGAAACGTGAGGAATTATTGAACGACTGGATCACGAAGAAACAAAAATCAACCTATGTGCGTATTAGTGACGGTTGGAGGAATTGTGATTTCAAATATCCGGGTTGGATTAAGGAATGAGACTAATTAACAGGTTATTTCTAGCGCTCTTATCGTGTGCTTTATCGGTTGGCGTATTTGCGCAAACGCAAGATAGCACGGTGGTAGCCGCCAAAGATAGTGTCGCTCCCAAGAAGACGAAGGTCTTTTTGGAGCATGCGAATACGCTTTCGTTCGATAAGGAGAGGAACGCCGAGGCTCAAGTACTGAATGGTGATGTTTGTTTTCGCCATGATAGTTCGTATATGTATTGCGATAGCGCATATTTCTTTGAGCAGACCAATTCCTTGGAAGCGTTTAGTAATGTTCGGATGGAACAAGGGGATACCTTGTTCGTGTATGGAAATTACCTGTTTTACGATGGAAATACCCAGATCGCTTATTTGCGGGAGAATGTCCGCATGGAGAATGGGCAGGTTACCTTGTTTACGGATAGCTTGAACTATGAGCGAATCCCGGATATCGGATATTATTTCGACGGAGGTCTGATTGTCGATTCCTTGAATCAGCTCTCTTCTTTTTACGGGCAATATTCGCCTAGTACGAAATTGGCTATCTTCAATGATAGCGTCCGTCTGGAGAATGAGCAATTCACGTTGTATTCCGATACCTTGCATTATAATACGGACTCGAAGATCGCCACGATACTCGGACCATCCATTATCGTGTCGGATAGCGGCACGATCTATTCTTCCAGGGGTTGGTACGATACCGTGAATAATACCTCTTTGCTATTGGATCGTTCTCAGGTGGTTTCCGGCGACCGTATCTTGACGGGCGACTCTATCGCCTACAACCGGGAACTGGGTTTTGGGGAAGCGTTCGGTAATATGAGTCTGCAAGACACGGCGCAGCATGTCATGCTGGAAGGCCAATATGGCTTTTACAATGAGAAGACCGAGTATGCTTTCGCTACGGATAGCGCCCGTTTCTTGGAATTCAGCCAAGGGGATACATTGTTTCTGCATGGTGATACCTTGAAGATGACTACGGTGGACTCCCTTTACCGGGAAGTAAAAGCTTATTACGGCGTCCGTTTCTATCGGACGGATATGCAAGGTGTTTGCGATTCGATGCAGTTTAATACAAGAGACTCTATATTATATATGTATACGGACCCTATCGTTTGGAATGAACAGTATCAGATCTATGGGGATACGATCTTGATATTTATGAATGATAGCTCGATCGATTTCGCTCACGTGAAGCAATTCGCTTTCGCGATACAGCAAATCGATTCTACTGCGTTCAATCAATTAAAGGGAAATGACTTGAAGGCTTATTTCGAGGGACAGGTCGTGAATCAGATCGATGTGTCGGGCAACGCCGAATCGATTTTCTTCCCATTGGAGAAGGACGGTTCGATGGTCGGCATGAACGAGACCAAGAGCGGTTTCCTTACGATCTGGCTAAAAGACAATAAGTTGGATAAACTGAAGATCTGGCCGACTCCAACAGGTACGATGACCCCTATTCCTGATTTGAAGCCCGACCAGAAATACTTGAAAGACTTTTATTGGTTTGATTATATCCGTCCGAAAGATAAGGATGATATTTATCAGGTCGTGAAAAGAAAAGCTCAAGATGCTCCGAAAAGAAGCAATAAATTCGTACATTAGCGTCGTATTCATAATTAATAGGTAAAGCTATGGCACTTTTCTCGTTTTATAACATGCGTAAACCGCGTCAATATGATCATAAGCCTATTTATTGGGACCCCCATAAGGAAGCCTTGGAGGAACGTATAAGTAAGGTCAAACGTGAAATGGGTGTAGAGGAATCGTTGGAGGAATATAAGCCGCATATCAAGGGAACTTTTATTGAAGGCACCTCACATTTGAAGAGAAGCGTGGGGCGGGGCGAGGATTCCCGGGCTCGTAAGTATAAGAATGTGAAACTGGCGGTAGCCTTGGCTGTCTTGGCTGCTTTCTTTTGGTATTTGTTCTGGTAATGAGCGATATCATTCATTTACTTCCGGATCATATCGCCAATCAAATCGCGGCGGGAGAGGTGATTCAACGTCCGGCCTCTGTCGTTAAAGAGTTGGTCGAGAATGCGGTGGACGCTGGCGCTTCCAATATCCAAGTGAACATTAAGGATGCGGGTAAGACATTGATACAGGTGATCGATGACGGGAAAGGTATGTCCGAGACGGATGCTCGCATGGCTTTTGAGCGGCACGCTACTTCTAAGATTTCTACGGCCGAGGATTTATTCTCTTTGCATACGATGGGTTTCCGGGGTGAGGCATTGGCCTCTATCGCCGCTGTCGCCCATATAGAGTTGCGTACCCGGGCTAGGGGGGCGGAGCTTGGTACCTGCCTGTCCATCGCGGGGTCTAACTTGGAGAGTATCGAGCCGGAGGCTTGTAACGAGGGAAGTATCTTCTCGGTAAAGAATCTTTTCTTTAATGTTCCCGCCCGCCGGAAATTCTTGAAGTCGAATGAGACGGAATTCCGGAATATCATCAATGAGTTCGAGCGAATCGCCTTGGTGAATCCGCAGGTGGGTATGTCTCTTTATCATAATGACGCGGAGATATTCAATCTGCCCGAGTCGGGGTTACGTCAGCGCATCATTAATATATATGGTAAGAGTTTAAACCAGAAGTTGCTCTCTCTGGATGCCCAAAGTTCCATGGTGACTATTTCCGGTTTCGTGGGGCGTCCGGACTCGGCGAAGAAGCGAGGGGCATTGCAGTTCTTTTTTGTGAATGGTCGTTATATGAAGCATCCTTATTTCCATAAGGCGATCATGCAGGCCTATGAGCAATTGATTCCTGCCGGGGATATGCCGAATTATTTTGTTTATTTCACGTTGGATCCCTCCTCGATCGATGTCAATATCCATCCGACAAAGACGGAGATTAAGTTTGAGAACGAGCAACCGATCTGGCAGATCTTGATGGCCGCTACCCGGGAGGCGTTGGCTAAATCGAGCGCTATCCCTACGATTGATTTCGACGTGGAGGATGCGATCGATATTCCTGTTTACAACCCGGTCAAGAAAAGTGAGCCTAGTACTTATAAGGCCCCGAAAGTGCAAGTGGATTCCAGTTATAATCCGTTTGACACTACTTCCTATAAAAAACCGGAATTCGATTGGTCTAAATTATATCAAGGGTTTGAGAACGATCGAGTGGCTGCCCAACTGGAGTCCGAGAGTTTCGAGGATGCCCCGATCGAGGAATTGCCGGCCGAGGCTTCGAACCCGGAAAACCTGTTTACGGAGGTAAGCAATCCTTGCTATCAATATAAAGGGCGATATATCGTGACATCCTTGAAATCGGGTCTGGCGATTATTGATCAGCATCGTGCGCATGTGCGTATTTTGTTTGACCAATACCTGTCGAATATCCGTCAGCAACAAGGTGTATCCCAACAAGTCTTATTCCCGGAGATCGTAGAGTTTACCGCTGCCGAGGCGGCTGTACTGCCTTCCTTATTGGAGGATTTGCGCTTCGTCGGCTTTGATCTGAGCAATCTGGGAAATGACAATTACGCGATCAATGGCCTGCCCGCCGGTATAGAGAACCTTGATCCGGTGAACTTGGTAAAGGATATCGTGGACCGGGCGATCGAGACCGGATGCGAGGTGCATGAGAAGATCTGCGAAGCCATCGCCTTGTCTTTAGCGAAAGCCGCCGCTATCCGTCCCGGCAAATCCTTATCCTTGGAAGAGATGGATCATCTGATCGCCTCCCTGTTCTCTTGTCCGGACTCGAACCTGACCCCGGATGGAAAAACGATCATCTCCATGTTGACAGATGAGGAGCTGGAGAGAAGATTTAAGTGCTAGGGATGATTTCGATGACATACGTTTCACTGGCCGCATTTGCTTGTGCTACAGCTAAATCCTGTGAAACGTGTGAAGGGTGAGCGGCACTACTTGATAAAGATTGCCGTAGCGGGTGTGTTTACGCTCTATATGGAGGGCGGTCAGTACCTTTCCGAAATTGCTTGCCGTGCTACCGCGCATGGCTGCTGGGTTCTTTTCCTTTAATATCTGGAAAATGGAGGCAGCTGATAGTGGATGTACATTTAGGTCTCCCGGACATGCGGCCCGGAAGCAGGCGTGGAACACATCTTCCTCGATTGGACGTTTATAGAAAGCCTCATTCGATCGCATGATCGCCTCCTCCTCTCCGGAGGTGAACCAATGGCGCTCTCCTTTTTGTAACTCGTCTTTCAGCTGGGCGTAGATTTGATCATGCTCGATACCTTCGCAATTAATCTTGCTTTGCACCTCCACGCATAGGAAACGGCGGCTTCCCGTGGGGTCGCTTAATAGGTTCTTCTGGTTCGTAGTGCCAATAAATGAGGCTAGGCGGGGTAGGGGGTGGAAATGCTTGGCGTGTGCCTTGCGTACGTTCATCCCGGCCATCTGCATCCAATTTTTCAGCAAAGCCATTTTACGGTCGGGCAACCGGTCGAACTCATCGAGGTTGATGAGTCCGAACCCATCCATTGCGAGGCCAAGGCGAGCATCCAGCGATGAAACCCCTCCACCCATAACGGTTCTGAGGAGACCCGTCGTGCCAGATCGCTTACCCGGTCTTTCCCGTCCCATTCGGGTAACCGCTCCATATATTGCCGGAAAGGATGATACTCTTTTACCTCTTTTGAATATACGAAACGATTCACATCCCGATCCCAGCAATCGATCCCCGTCCGTCTTGCCTCCATGCAAATGCTATTTAGGTCACGTTGCGTCACCGGATAGAAGCGATCCGCTTCTGATCGTTTGTATCGATATTCAGTCTCCTCGCTCAACAAGTTGAAACGGAACTCGATGATTTCTTGGAGGAAAGTCTCCAGACTCTTTTGAAGGAGTGAGTTATTGTCGCTAAATCGTTTGGCTTTACCTTCGGTTTGGTGTGGTATGGTGATTGGCCCGTTCGGTTTTAAGAAGCGAAGTCATAGCTGGCCTAAAAAATCCAATACAGTTTTCATGATACTATGTTTTAGAGGTTATTTTTACCGTTTTCTTCTGCGAATATAGGTTGTTAACTTGAAGTTTTCCAAATATTTATATTATCATTTGAAATAAAAGTAATTTGTCCAAAATACTAGGAAGAACTCTTGTTTAGGTGGTATGAATGTAATACCTTTGTTAAGTGCCTATAATCTTTTCACCTATGTGAAAAGAACGTATCACAATCATGAAACGATCGTTTCACATAGGTGAAAAGATCATATCACCCTTGTGAAATGACTAATAGCATACGATGTTCTTATGAATAACCTTTTAATCTCATACTAGATATATGGCAGCAAAATATGACTTTTACAAGACTCCGGTATCGAAGGATAGCATGAAGCGTCCTCGTTTTCACGCACGTATCGTATCATCCGGCACGATCGATACGGATGATCTGGCCAAACGTATCCATGGTCGATGTACCGTCACGCCGGCAGACGTAGCCGCCGTGCTTATCTCTTTAAGCGAGGTGACAGCGGAATATTTGCGTGAAGGAAAACGTGTACATATCGATGGGTTGGGGTATTTGCAAGTCACGTTGCAATGCCCGGCCGTACAATCCACGCACGAGATACGTGCGGAGTCCATCCGTTTCAAGTCCGTGGCTTTCCGTCCCGAGGTAGAGCTGAAAGATAGCTTGAAGACGATGACGCTGGAACGAGCCAAGTACAAATCCCATTCCCGCCAATTAGGACCTGAGCGCATCGACCAATTGCTCGCAAGCTATTTTGCCGAGCATGAATATATGACCCGTGTCGCTTTCCAGCGGCTTTGCGGACTGACGAGTAGTACGGCCAGCCGCCGTCTGCATCAATTCGTCGAGGCGGGTAAATTGCGTGATATCGGCACCCGTCACCAGTCGCTTTACGTGCTGGTTAGGTAAATCGTCGATCCGATCCCATTGCTTTCACAGGCTTCACAGGAACTCGTTTGATTTAAGGGGATTGAGTTTGTGTGAAGCCCGTGACGCATGAAACTTATCGGTAAATAGAGATGGTAAATGTTAAATATTAATAAATACGACAAGAGCCTACCTTGCCAAACGGGAACAAATATGTACCTTTGCACCGTTTTTAGTGCGGAGTATACGAAAAAAACAGGCACAACTTATTGATTGTCCGAAAATAATGCGTAACTTTGCGGCTCGAAATAGGAAAAGATTAGATAAATAATAATAACACATTCAAAGTTTAAAAAAAGAAAGAAATGCCTACAATTCAGCAATTAGTTAGAAAAGGAAGGGAAACTTTGGTGGAGAAGGGTAAATCACCCGCATTGGACGCTTGTCCTCAAAGACGTGGCGTTTGCGTACGTGTTTACACTACGACTCCGAAGAAACCTAACTCTGCAATGCGTAAAGTAGCGAGAGTACGTTTGACAAATGGTAAGGAAGTTAACTCCTATATTCCGGGAGAAGGACACAACTTGCAAGAGCACTCTATCGTATTGGTACGTGGTGGTCGTGTAAAGGACCTTCCGGGTGTGCGTTATCACATCGTACGTGGTACGTTGGATACAGCGGGTGTTAACGGCCGTACGCAAAGACGTTCCAAATATGGAGCTAAGCGTCCGAAACCGGGTCAAGCAGCAGCTGCCGCAAAAGGTAAGAAGAAGTAATTAATTACATGCCTTCAAACTGAGATTTAAATTTAAGTATTAAAACAGGTTTGAGTTATTTGGATAGGCTATAAGGTTGAGTAAATGGTTCAGCGGAACCGTTGAAGACAAATTAAAGGCAACCAACGACAAGAACAAATTTTTGAAAACAAAATGAGAAAAGCAAAACCAAAGAAAAGACAGATCCTTCCGGATCCTGTTTTCGGTGATGTAAAGGTTACGAGATTCGTTAACCATTTGATGTATGATGGCAAGAAAAATACTGCCTTCGAAATTTTCTATTCCGCTTTGGAAACCGTTAAGGGCAAATTGCCTAACGAGGAAAAGTCCGCTCTCGAAATTTGGAAAGCTGCGCTTGATAACATTACTCCTCAAGTCGAAGTTAAGTCACGCCGTGTAGGTGGTGCTACATTCCAAGTCCCTACTGAAATCCGCCCGGATCGTAAAGAGTCAATTTCTATGAAGAACCTTATTATCTTCGCACGTAAACGTGGAGGTAAGACTATGGCTGACAAGTTGTCTGCAGAGATTGTAGATGCTTTCAATAACCAAGGTGGCGCATTCAAAAGAAAAGAAGATATGCACCGTATGGCTGAGGCTAACCGTGCGTTCGCTCACTTCAGATTTTAATTTTTAAGGCAATAAAAAGAATATGGCAAACAACGATAAGCAATTGATGTTCACTAGGAACATCGGTATCATGGCTCACATTGACGCTGGTAAGACAACGACTTCTGAACGTATCTTGTTTTACACAGGTTTGACACACAAGATCGGTGAGACTCATGATGGTACTGCTACAATGGACTGGATGGCGCAGGAGCAGGAGCGTGGTATCACGATTACTTCCGCTGCTACGACTACATTCTGGAACTATTTGGGCAACCGTTATAAAATCAACTTGATTGACACTCCGGGACACGTAGACTTCACGGTTGAGGTTGAACGTTCTCTTCGTGTATTGGATGGTGCTGTTGCTACATTCTGTGCCGTAGGTGGTGTTGAGCCCCAGTCTGAGACTGTATGGCGTCAGGCTGATAAATATAATGTGCCTCGTATCGGTTACGTTAACAAGATGGACCGCTCGGGTGCTAACTACTATGAGGTAGTACGCCAATTGAAGGACGTATTAGGAGCTAATCCTTGTCCGATCCAGATCCCTATCGGAGCTGAGGAGACTTTCAGGGGTGTTGTCGACTTGATCAAGATGAAGGCTATCTTCTGGCACGACGAGACTATGGGTGCCGAGTATAGCGTAGAGGAGATCCCGGCAGACTTGCAAGCTGAGGCTGAGGAATGGCGCGACAAGATGCTTGAGGCTTTGGCTGAGTGCGACGACGCTATCATGGAGAAATACTTCGATGATCCTTCTACGATCACGGAAGAGGAGATCATGGTTGCTATCCGCAAGGGTACGTTGGCTATGCAGATCAACCCGATGACTTGTGGTTCTTCTTTCAAGAACAAAGGTGTACAGACTTTATTGGATGCAGTTTGCGCGTTTTTGCCTTCTCCTGAAGATACTCCGGCTATCGAGGGTACGGATCCTTCAGATCCTGATAAAATAATCACTCGTAAACCTTTGTTCGAGGAGCCGTTGACGGCGTTGGCATTTAAGATCGCTACCGACCCGTATGTAGGTCGTTTGTGCTTCTTCCGTGTATACGCAGGTTCTATCAACGCTGGTTCTTACGTATTGAACACTCGTTCCGGAAAGAAAGAGCGTATCTCCCGTTTGTTCCAGATGCACTCTAACAAGCAGAACCCGATGGAGGTGATTGGTTGTGGTGATATTGGAGCAGGTGTTGGTTTCAAGGATATCCGTACAGGTGATACACTTTGTGACGAAAACCATCCGATCACATTGGAGTCTATGGAATTCCCGGAACCGGTTATCGGTATCGCCGTAGAGCCTAAGACTCAGAAAGACATGGATAAGTTGGGTATGGGCTTGGCTAAGTTGGCCGAGGAGGATCCTACTTTCCGCGTACAGACAAACGAGGAGACAGGTCAGACCGTTATTAGCGGTATGGGTGAGCTTCACTTGGATATCATCATCGACCGTTTGCGTCGTGAGTTCAAGGTTGAATGTAACCAAGGCCGTCCGCAGGTTACTTATAAGGAGGCTATCACGCAGCCGGTTGAGCTTCGCGAGGTTTACAAAAAGCAATCTGGAGGTCGTGGTAAGTTCGCAGATATCATCGTTCGTATGGAGCCGGCAGACGAGAGCTTCGAGGGTACTTTGCAATTCATCGATGAGGTGAAGGGTGGTAACATTCCTAAGGAATTCATCCCGTCCGTACAGAAAGGTTTCGAGAAGGCTATGAAGAACGGTGTGTTGGCAGGTTATCCGCTTGACAAGTTGAAAGTGACTTTGATCGATGGTTCTTTCCACCCGGTAGACTCAGACCAGTTGTCTTTCGAGATCGCCGCTATCCAAGCGTTCAAGAACGCTTCTGCCAAGGCAGGTCCTGTATTGATGGAGCCGATCATGCAGATGGAGGTTGTTACTCCGGAAGAGAGCATGGGTGACGTTATCGGTGACTTGAACAAGCGCCGTGGACAAGTTGAGGGTATGGAGACTAGCCGTACGGGAGCCCGTATCGTGAAGGCTAAGGTTCCATTGGCTGAGACATTCGGTTATGTGACAGCTTTGCGTACGATTACTTCAGGTCGCGCTACATCTTCAATGCAGTTCTCACACTACGCTCAAGTATCCTCTTCTATCGCTAAGCAAGTATTGACAGAGGTGCAAGGTCGCGTTGATTTGATCAAATAATATTTAGAAACATATAATAAATATGAGCCAAAAGATCAGAATTAAATTGAAGTCTTACGATTATTCTCTGGTAGACAAGTCTGCCGAGAAGATCGTAAAGACGGTAAAGGCTACAGGTGCTATCGTTAGCGGTCCTATACCTCTTCCTACGCACAAACGTATCTTTACAGTGAACCGCTCTACTTTCGTTAACAAGAAATCTCGTGAGCAGTTCGAACTCTCTTCTTATAAGAGATTAATCGATATCTATAGCTCAACTGCGAAGACAGTTGACGCTTTGATGAAGCTAGAATTACCTAGCGGTGTAGAAGTAGAAATTAAAGTGTAAGTTTTTAACAATTAGTGAAATGCCAGGATTATTAGGAAAAAAAATCGGAATGACATCCGTTTTCAGTGCCGAGGGAAAAAATCTTCCATGCACTGTTATCGAAGTGGGTCCTTGTGTGGTTACACAGATCAAGACTTTGGAGAAAGATGGCTATGAAGCTGTACAGTTGGGTTTCCAAGAGAAGAAAGAGAAGCACACGACACAGCCTGAGATGGGTCACTTCAAGAAAGCCGGTGTAGCACCTCAAAGACACTTGGCCGAGTTCAAGAATTTCGAAACTGAGTACAAGTTGGGTGACGTGATCACTGTAGACTTCTTGGAAGACGCAGGTTTCGTGGATGTAGTGGGTACATCAAAGGGTAAAGGTTTCCAAGGTGTAGTAAAACGTCATGGTTTTGGTGGTGTAGGTCAGACTACTCACGGTCAGCATAACCGTGCTCGTAAGCCGGGTTCTATCGGTGCTTGTTCTTACCCCGCAAAGGTATTTAAGGGCATGCGAATGGGCGGCCAGATGGGTAACGAACGTGTAACCGTTCAGAATCTTCAAGTGATCAAGGTAATGCCGGAACACAACCTTTTATTGGTAAAGGGATCTGTTCCAGGAGCAAAAGGTTCAATCTTATTAATTGAAAAGTAATGGAACTGAGCGTATTTAATATTAAAGGTGAAGATACCGGAAGAAAGGTAACTTTGAACGATGCGATCTTCGGCATTGAACCCAACGATCATGCTATTTACTTGGACGTAAAGCAGTATTTGGCAAATCAACGTCAGGGAACGCATAAGTCTAAAGAGAGAAGCGAAGTATCTGGTAGTACACGTAAGTTGATCCGTCAGAAAGGTGGTGGTGGCGCACGTCGTGGTGATATCAACTCTCCGGTGTTGGTTGGTGGTGGCCGTGTATTCGGTCCGAAGCCTCGTGATTATGAGTTCAAGCTGAACAAGAAAGTAAAATCTTTGGCTCGTAAGTCAGCATTGAGCTACAAGGCAAAGAACAATGCGATTGTTGTCGTAGAGGATTTCACAATGGAAGCTCCTAAGACTAAAGAATTTATAACAATTGCTAAAAACTTGAAAGTGGCTGATAAAAAGTTACTTATGGTTTTACCGGAGAAGAATAATTTAGTATATTTGTCCGCTCGAAATTTAGAGAAGGCAAGTGTAATAACTGCTTCTGAACTAAATACATACGCTGTGTTAAACGCTGTTAATTTGGTTTTAACGGAAAGTTCAGTCGCTGTTGTTGAACAAAATTTTAAAGCATAAGGAGTAGAATAATGGGAATTATTATTAAGCCTATAGTAACTGAGAAACAAACAGCGATCACAGAGAAATTTCCGAATCGCTATGGTTTTCGTGTTTCTCCTGATGCCAACAAATTGGAGATAAAGAAAGCTGTAGAGGACATGTACAGTGTTACAGTAGTTGATGTTAACACCATCAACTACTCTGGAAAGCGTAAAAGCCGTTATACAAAATCAGGTATCATCAACGGCAAGCAAGCTGCTTTCAAGAAAGCGATCGTAACGTTGAAAGAAGGAGAAACAATTGATTTCTTTAGTAATATCTAAAAAGAGAAATGGGAATACGTAAATTAAAGCCCACGACACCGGGGCAGAGACACAAAGTTATTGGTGCATTTGATAAAATCACTGCAAGTACACCAGAGAAGTCTCTTGTAGTAGGTAAGAAGAGTACAGGTGGACGTAACAACACTGGTAAGATGACAATGCGTTATATCGGTGGCGGTCACAAACAAAAGTACAGAATTATCGATTTCAAGAGAAACAAAGATGGCATTCCTGCGACAGTAAAGTCTATCGAGTATGATCCTAATCGTTCATCTCGTATCGCTTTGTTGTATTACGCTGACGGAGCAAAGAGCTATATCATCGCTCCGAACGGATTGGAAGTTGGCCAAACAGTGGTTTCAGGTAGCGACGCCGCTCCTGAGGTAGGTAATACTTTGCCTATGGCAAATATTCCCGTTGGTACTATTATTCACAATATTGAGCTTCGTCCTGGACAGGGTGCCAAAATGGTACGTTCCGCAGGTGCATTCGCTCAGCTGACTTCAAAGGAAGGCGCTTATGCGATTATTAAGATGCCTTCTGGTGAAACTAGAAAGATTCTTGCGGCTTGTAAGGCTACAATTGGCGCAGTTGGCAACTCAGACCATGCTCTTGAAAAATCAGGTAAGGCCGGTCGCTCTAGGTGGTTAGGTCGTCGTCCTCGTAACCGTGGTGTTGTTATGAACCCGGTTGATCACCCAATGGGTGGTGGTGAAGGTCGTTCTTCCGGAGGTCATCCTAGATCCCGTAATGGCTTATATGCTAAGGGCTTGAAGACTAGAGCTCCTAAGAAGCATTCTTCAAAGTATATTATTGAAAGAAGAAAGAAATAATCTGATTAATTAAGTAAACTATGAGTCGTTCGCTAAAAAAAGGCCCGTATATTAATGTAAAGCTTGAGAAGAAAGTTCTGGCAATGAATGAGTCAGGAAAGAAAGCCGTAGTTAAGACATGGGCAAGAGCTTCAATGATTTCGCCTGATTTCGTAGGCCATACTATTGCAGTTCATAATGGAAATAAATTTATTCCTGTTTTCGTAACCGAGAATATGGTAGGTCACAAGTTGGGAGAGTTCTCACCGACACGTACTTTCCGCGGTCACGCCGGTAACAAGAAGAAATAATATCGGTAGTAACAGGAATTCAGGAATCTGAAAATAAAAAGAATCGAATAAAATGGGTGCTAGAAAAAGAATATCAGCTGAAGCAAGAAAAGAAGCCCAAAAGACCATGTATTTCGCGAAGTTGAACAATGTTCCTACCTCTCCTCGTAAGATGCGTTTGGTAGCAGACATGATTCGCGGTATGGAAGTATTCCGTGCGCTTGGTGTTTTGAAGTTTTCTAACAAGGAAGCTGCAGCAAGAGTAGAAAAATTGCTTCGTTCAGCAATCGCAAACTGGGAACAGAAAAATGAACGTAAAGCAGAAGCAGGAGAGTTATGCGTATCTTCAATCAGCGTTGATTGCGCTACTACGTTGAAGAGAATGCGTCCGGCTCCTCAAGGAAGAGGTTACAGAATTCGTAAACGCTCGAACCACGTAACTCTGTTTGTTGATACACTTAGTAAAAACGATAGTCAAAATTAATTTGTAGATGGGACAAAAGGTTAATCCGATTAGTAATCGTTTAGGAATTATCCGTGGTTGGGATTCCAATTGGTATGGCGGTAAGAATTACGGGGATACTTTGCTGGAAGATAGCAAAATCCGTAAATATTTGAATGCCCGTCTTGCAAAAGCTAGTGTATCTCGTATCGTTATTGAACGTACGCTTAAGTTGATCACGATCACTGTTTGTACGTCACGTCCGGGTATCATCATCGGTAAAGGTGGTCAGGAAGTTGATAAGTTGAAGGAAGAGTTGAAGAAGATCACTGATAAAGAAGTGCAGATCAACATCTTCGAGGTGAAGAGACCTGAATTGGACGCTGTTATCGTAGCAAACAACATCGCACGTCAGCTTGAAGGTAAAATCGCATATCGTCGCGCGGTAAAGATGGCTATCGCCTCTACCATGAGAATGGGCGCCGAGGGTATAAAGATTCAAATCTCTGGTCGTTTGAATGGCGCTGAAATGGCTCGTTCGGAAATGTATAAGGAAGGAAGAACTCCGTTGCACACTCTTAGAGCAGATATCGACTATGCTTTGGCTGAGGCCTTGACAAAAGTTGGTTTGCTGGGTGTTAAGGTTTGGATCTGTCGTGGTGAGGTTTATGGCAAGCGCGATCTTGCTCCTTCTTTCACTGCTGCCAAGGAGACAGGCCGTAGAAACGACAATGCCGGTGGCAACAGAGACAAGAACTTCAAGAGAAAAAGAGCTAATCGTTAAACGTTAGAATTTAAGTAGAGATGTTACAACCAAAGAAAACCAAGTTCAGAAGACAGCAGAAAGGTCGCATGAAGGGCGAAGCTCAACGTGGCAACCAGCTGGCCTTCGGTTCTTTTGGAATAAAGTCATTAGAGAATAAATGGATTACCGGTCGTCAGATCGAGGCTGCCCGTATCGCCGTTACACGTTATATGCAACGTCAGGGTCAGGTTTGGGTTCGTATCTTCCCGGATAAGCCAATCACGAAGAAGCCTGCAGAGGTTCGTATGGGTAAAGGTAAAGGTAATCCTGAGGGATTTGTTGCGCCTGTTACTCCGGGTCGTCTGATTTTCGAGATCGAAGGTGTTCCCTTTGATATCGCTAAGGAAGCGTTGCGCCTTGCCGCACAAAAACTTCCGGTTACAACCAAGTTTGTTGTGAGACGTGATTATGACATGCAAAATCAAAATGCGTAATTGTTATGAAGATTGCAGAAATTAGAGAACTAAGCACGAAAGAGTTGCTAGAGAGAGTAGATGCAGAGGTTGCGGCCTATGATCAGAAGAAGATTAACCATAGCATCTCGCCTATGGATAATCCTTCTCAGATTAAACAGCAACGCAGATTGATTGCGCGCATGAAAACAGAATTGCGCCAGAGAGAACTTAACAACAAATAATTGAGCCTGATGGAAACTAGAAATTTAAGAAAAGAAAGAACGGGCGTGGTAACGAGCAACAAGATGGATAAAAGCATCACGGTTGCCATTAAATGGAAGGAAAAACACCCCATTTATGGAAAGTTCGTTAATAAGACGAAGAAATATCATGCTCACGACGAAAATAACGAATGCAACATTGGCGATACCGTAAAGATTATGGAGACTCGTCCTTTGAGCAAGACTAAAAGATGGAGATTAGTTCAAATAATCGAAAGGGCTAAGTAAGATGATACAACAAGAATCAAGACTAGTAGTAGCAGATAACAGTGGAGCTAAGGAAGCTTTGTGTATCCGTGTTTTGGGCGGAACGAGAAAGCGTTATGCCACTGTAGGTGATGTGATCGTAGTAGCAATCAAAAGCGTAATCCCAGCTAGCGACGTTAAGAAGGGTGCTGTTTCTAAGGCTATCATCGTTCGTACTAAGAAAGAGATCCGCCGTCCGGATGGTTCTTATATCCGTTTCGATGATAACGCTTGCGTATTATTGAATGCCGGTGGCGATATCCGTGGTAGCCGTATCTTCGGTCCGGTTGCCAGAGAGCTTCGTGCAACAAACATGAAAATTGTATCACTTGCACCTGAAGTGCTTTAATCTCGTAAAATTTAAAGTAATGAGTAAATTACATATCAAAAAAGGCGATATAGTATTTGTTAATGCCGGCGAGGACAAAGGTAAGACAGGTCGTGTTTTACAGGTACTTGTAAAAGATAATCGTGCGATTGTCGAAGGTATTAATGTGGTATCAAAGCATACCAAGCCTAATGCGAAGAATCCTCAAGGAGGAATCGAAAAGAAGGAAGCTCCTATTCATCTTTCTAACCTTAACGTGGTTGACCCGAAATCTGGTAAAGCTACACGTATCGGCCGTAAGTTGAATGAGAAGGGTGCTTTAGTGCGTTATTCTAAAAAATCAGGGGAGGAAATTAAGTAATGAGCAATACTGCCAGTCTTAAGAAAGAATACCAAGACAGAATTGTTCCTGCCTTAACGAAGGAGTTCGGTTACAAATCCGTGATGCAGGTACCTGTTTTGAAGAAAATCGTGATTAATCAGGGATTAGGTATGGCTACGGCTGACAAGAAGATCATCGATATCGCTATCAGCGAGTTGTCTACGATCACCGGTCAAAAAGCTGTCGCTACCGTATCTAAAAAGGATATCTCTAACTTTAAGTTGCGTAAGAAGATGCCGATCGGTGTGATGGTGACATTACGTCGTGAGCAGATGTACGAGTTCTTGGAGAGACTTGTTCGTGTCGCTCTTCCTCGTATCCGCGACTTCAAGGGAATTGAGAGTAAGTTAGACGGAAGAGGCAATTATACACTCGGTATTCAGGAACAAATCATTTTTCCTGAAATAAATATCGATAATATTACCAAAATATTGGGAATGAATATTACCTTTGTGACCTCTGCGAAAACAGACGAAGAAGGTTATGCTCTTTTGAGAGAATTTGGATTGCCTTTTAAAAACGGAAAAAAAGACTAAGTAGTTATGGCTAAGGAATCAATGAAGGCCCGTGAGGTTAAAAGAGCAAAGCTTGTTGCTAAGTATGCCGCTAAAAGAGCTCAGCTTAAGGCAGAAGGTAACTATGAGGCTTTGCAGGCTTTACCTAAAAATGCTTCTCCTGTACGTTTGCACAACCGTTGCAAGATTACAGGACGTCCGAAAGGGTATGTACGCCAGTTCGGTATTTCTCGTATCCAATTGCGTGAAATGGCATCTAATGGTTTAATCCCGGGTGTAAAGAAAGCAAGTTGGTAAGAGTTTTTTTAGTTTAAATATTGTCCGGGTGGCCGGATCAATTTAATTAATTATTTATATGACAGATCCTATTGCAGATTATTTGACAAGATTGCGTAACGCAATCAAAGCGAAGCACAGAGTTGTTGAGGTGCCGGCGTCAAATTTAAAGAAAGAGATCACTAAGATCCTTTTCGACAAGGGCTACATTCTTAATTTTAAGTTTGTAGAGGATGGTCCTCAAGGTACGATCAAGATCGCCTTGAAGTATGACCTAGTAAACAAAGTTAATGCGATTAAGAAACTTGAGAGAGTTTCTACGCCCGGTTTGCGTAAGTACACTGGTTACAAAGAAATGCCGAGAGTATTGAATGGTTTAGGTATTGCTGTTCTTTCTACTTCTAAAGGTGTGATGACTGACAAAGAGGCCCGCGATCTGAAGATCGGTGGCGAGGTATTATGTTACGTTTATTAATTAGGAGGGAAGAAGAATGTCAAGAATAGGAAAATTACCAATTCATGTACCGGCTGGTGTTACAGTTACAATTAAGGATAATGTAGTAACAGTTAAAGGCCCTAAAGGTGAACTTGTACAGGAAGTGAATCCTGATATTAACGTTACTTTGGAAGACGGAGTTATCCATTTAACAAGACCTACTGATGATAAGAATCATCGTGCGTTACACGGTTTGTATCGCTCTTTGATCAACAACATGGTTGTTGGCTGCTCAGAGGGATATAAGAAGGAGCTTGAGTTAGTAGGTGTTGGTTACCGTGTTTCAAATACAGGTCAGTTATTGGATCTTTCTTTAGGTTATACTCACAATATCTATTTGCAGTTGCCGAAGGAAGTGAAAGTTGAGACGAAGTCTGAGAGAAATAAGAACCCTCTTATTATCCTTGAATCGGCTGACAAACAATTATTAGGTCAGATTTGCGCGAAGATCCGTTCATTCAGAATGCCTGAACCGTATAAAGGTAAGGGTATTAAGTTCGTGGGTGAAGAGATTCGTAGAAAGTCTGGTAAGTCAGCAGGTAAGTAATCTACGTAAACTGAAATTATCATGACAACGAAGCTAGAAAGAAGATTAAAAATAAAAGCAGGCGTACGCGGCAAAATCTCAGGAACTACTGAGCGTCCGCGCCTGACTGTGTTTAGAAGCAACAAGCAAATCTACGCACAGGTGATAGATGATACTACAGGCAAGACTTTAGCCGCTGCTTCATCTTTGAAATTAGATGTTAAGGCTCCGAAAAAGGAGATCGCTGCTAAGGTTGGTGAATTAATCGCTAAAGGCGCTCAGGAAGCTGGCGTTCAGACAGTGGTTTTCGACCGTAATGGTTACCTGTATCACGGGAGAATTAAAGAATTAGCAGATGCTGCACGTAACGGCGGCCTTAAATTTTAATGAAGATGGCAAATAATAGAGTTAAATCGACCAACGACTTAGAGTTGAAGGACAGACTGGTTGCAATCAACCGTGTAACTAAGGTTACAAAAGGTGGACGTACATTCAGTTTTGCTGCTATCGTTGTAGTAGGAAACGAGGATGGTATCGTTGGCTGGGGATTAGGTAAAGCCGGTGAGGTAACGACAGCTATCGCTAAAGGTGTAGAAGCAGCTAAGAAGAACTTGATCAAGGTTCCGGTACACAAAGGTACGATCCCTCACGAACAATTAGCTAAATTCGGTGGTGCTCAAGTGCTGATTAGACCGGCATCTCACGGTACCGGTGTTAAGGCTGGTGGTGCTATGCGTGCCGTATTGGAGAGCGTAGGTATTACAGACGTTTTGGCAAAATCTAAAGGTTCTTCCAACCCTCATAACTTGGTGAAAGCTACTATCGCTGCGCTAGGTGAGTTGAGAAGCCCGTTCGATGTTGCTCAGAACAGAGGTGTTGCTGTTGAAAAAGTATTTAGAGGTTAATTAGGGAGGATAAGTTTATGGCGACTATTAAAGTAAAGCAAGTTAAAAGTAGAATTAAATGCCCGAAAGACCAAAAGAGAACGCTTGACGCACTAGGGCTGAGAAAGATGAACCAGATTGTAGAGCATGAAGCTAATCCGGCGATCTTAGGTATGGTTGAGAAAGTGAAACATTTGGTTTCTGTAGAAAAGTAATAATTGGTTGAAAAAATAAATTATACGATATGAATTTATCAAATTTAAAACCGGCTGAAGGATCTACCAAGACCAGAAAAAGAATCGGACGTGGTCCGGGTTCAGGATTAGGCGGAACTTCAACAAGAGGTCATAAAGGTGCCAAGTCTAGATCTGGCTACAAGAACAAGATTGGTTTCGAAGGTGGTCAGATGCCTATTCAAAGACGTTTGCCTAAATTCGGTTTCAAGAATATTAACCGTGTAGAATATAAAGCTATTAATATCGATACTTTGCAACAAATGGCAGAGGCTAAGCAATTGACTAAGATTGGTATTAATGAATTGATGGAGGCTGGTTTCATCTCTTCTTCTCAAGTGGTTAAAATTCTTGGTAACGGTAGCTTGACCGCTAAGTTAGAGGTTGAGGCTCACGCTTTCTCTAAGAGCGCAGAGGCAGCTATCCAAGCCGCAGGTGGAACAGTCGTTAAACTCTAAGTCATGAGAGCTGTTGAAACAATCAAGAATATCTGGAAGATTGAGGATCTGAGAAATCGGATCCTCACCACTCTTTTATTGGTGGCTATATACCGTTTTGGTACGTATGTAGTGCTTCCGGGTATCGATCCCAAAGCGTTGACCGCTTTACAGGAGCAGACAAGAGGCGGATTGCTTGCACTGTTGGATATGTTCTCAGGTGGAGCCTTTTCTAACGCATCTATTTTTGCGTTGGGAATCATGCCATATATCTCCGCTTCAATTGTTATGCAGTTGTTAGCCATCGCAGTTCCTTCTTTCCAAAAATTGCAGAGAGAGGGTGAGAGTGGCCGTAGAAAAATCAATCAGTGGACTCGTTACTTGACGATAGCGATCTTGTTATTCCAAGGTCCTACTTACTTGGTGAATTTAAGCGTTCAGCTTAAGGCTGCCGGCGCTGCTTTACCGGGTGGTATTTGGTTCACGATCTCATCTACGATCATCTTGGCTGCGGGAAGTATGTTTATCTTATGGCTAGGTGAAAGAATTACAGATAAAGGTGTTGGAAATGGTATTTCATTTATCATTTTAGTTGGTATTATAGCCCGTCTGCCGCACTCTTTGTTCCAAGAATTCGTTTCTAGAACAAGTGAGAAAACCGGTGGTCTGGTTATGTTCTTATTTGAGATGCTGTTCCTTTTGCTTGTTATCGCTGGTGCGATTTTATTGGTACAAGGTACTCGTAAGGTCCCCGTGCAATACGCAAAAAGGATTATCGGTAATAAACAATATGGTGGCGCACGTCAGTATATCCCTTTGAAGGTGAATGCCGCTAACGTAATGCCTATCATCTTCGCTCAGGCGATCATGTTTATTCCTATCTCAATTGTAGGTTTCTCTAGTACGGGAGAGCAGAGCGGTTTTTGGGCTGCTTTCATGGATAATACGGGATTTTGGTACAACTTCGTGTTTGCGGTGTTGATTATCCTGTTTACGTATTTCTATACGGCTATCACGATCAATCCGACCCAGATGTCAGATGATTTGAAGAGAAACAATGGTTTTATTCCGGGTGTGAAACCGGGTAAGAATACCAAAGACTATCTGGATACCATTATGGACCGTATTACTTTGCCGGGTGCTTTTTTCCTTGCGTTGGTTGCTATCATGCCCGCTTTCGCTAGAATTGCCGGTGTAAGTATGGAGTTCTCCCAATTCTTTGGTGGTACATCTTTGTTGATTTTGGTTGGTGTGGTGTTGGATACATTGCAGCAAGTTGAAAGTCATTTGCTAATGCGTCATTATGACGGTTTGTTGAAGTCAGGAAGAATTAAAGGCCGTACAGGCTCTGTTGCCGCTTATTAATAGAATGATCTATTTAAAGACAGATGAAGAGATTGAGTTGATGCGTGAGGCTAATCAACTGGTGGGTAAGACACTTGGCGAGGTAGCTAAGCATATTGTCCCCGGAGTCTCCACACTTCAACTTGATAAGATTGCGGAAGAGTTCATTAGAGATAATGGTGCTGTTCCGGCTTTTTTGGGATATGGTGGTTTCCCTAATTCAATATGTGCCTCAGTGAATGATCAGGTGGTGCATGGTATTCCTTCTTCTAAGATGATCTTGAAAGAGGGTGACGTGATCTCTGTGGATTGTGGGACGATATTGAATGGTTTTGTCGGTGACTCCGCTTACACTTTCTGTGTAGGTGAGGTTGCGCCGGAAGTGAAGAAATTGTTGAAAGCGACGAAGGATTCACTTTATTTAGGTATCCAATGTGCTGTTGAAGGTCACCGTTTGGGTGATATCAGTAATGCGATTCAGACTTATTGCGAGTCTCAAGGTTACTCTGTCGTAAGAGAGCTGGTGGGACATGGTATAGGTCGGAAAATGCATGAGGAACCGGAAGTGCCTAATTATGGCAGACGTGGATGCGGACCGTTATTGCGTAACGGAATGTGTATCTGCATCGAGCCGATGATCAACATGGGAAGCAAGAACGTTGCATTTGAGAAAGACGGATGGACGGTTCGCACAAAGGACAGAAAGCCTTCTGCTCATTTCGAGCATTGTATCGCTATACGTCCGGATGGTCCCCAGATCTTATCTTCATTTAAGTTTTTAGAGGAAGTTCTAGGAGAAAACGCAATTTAATTGGATTTATATGGCTAAACAATCAGCAATAGAGAAAGATGGAGTAATTGTAGAAGCATTGTCAAACGCGATGTTTCGTGTAGAATTGGAGAACGGACATGAAATTACCGCTCATATCTCAGGAAAGATGCGTATGCATTACATTAAGATCCTTCCGGGGGATAAGGTAAGAGTAGAAATGTCTCCGTATGATCTATCGAAAGGTAGAATTGCTTTTAGATACAAATAAAATTAAACACGATATGAAAGTAAGAGCATCTTTAAAGAAGCGTACACCTGAGTGCAAGATAGTAAGAAGAAAGGGTCGCTTATACGTAATTAACAAGAAAAATCCTAAGTATAAACAACGTCAAGGATAATTTATTATTTTTGCAAAATAATCTAAGTAAGTAATATGGCTATAAGAATAGTTGGTGTAGACTTGCCACAAAATAAAAGAGGAGAAATCGCTTTGACTTATATCTATGGTATTGGTCGTAGCGCTGCAAAATCCGTATTAGATAAGGCTGGGGTTGATCGTGATATCAAAGTTAAGGATTGGACAGACGATCAAGCCGCAAAGGTTCGTGAAGTCATTGGCGCTGAGTACAAGGTTGAAGGTGACCTTCGTTCAGAAGTTCAGTTGAACATCAAGCGTCTGATGGATATTGGTTGCTACAGAGGAGTTCGTCATCGCCTTGGTTTGCCTTTGAGAGGCCAAAGCACGAAGAACAACGCTCGTACTCGTAAGGGTAAGAAGAAAACTGTTGCAAATAAGAAAAAAGCTACTAAATAATAAGAGTTAATATGGCAAAGAAAACAGTCGCAGCAAAGAAGAGAAACGTAAAAGTTGACGCTTACGGTCAAGCTCATATTCATTCTTCTTTTAACAACATTATTGTGTCTTTAGCGAATAGCGAAGGACAAGTAATCAGCTGGTCTTCCGCTGGTAAGATGGGATTCAGAAGCTCTAAGAAGAATACTCCTTATGCAGCTCAGATGGCAGCACAGGATTGCGCTAAAGTAGCTTATGATCTTGGTTTAAGAAAGGTGAAAGTATTCGTTAAGGGTCCGGGTAACGGTCGTGAGTCCGCTATCAGAACGATCCATGGCGCAGGTATCGAGGTAACAGAAATCGTTGATGTTACACCGCTTCCTCATAACGGATGTCGTCCTCCGAAAAAGAGAAGAGTATAATTAATTATAGTTTCTTAAACATTGAATCCGGAATTGTGAATAGATTGCATATTGACCTTATCCTCTCTGTAATCGCGGCTGCACGGTTCCAGATTCAAACAGAACATTTAAAAAAATAAAAAAATGGCAAGATATACTGGACCAAGAACAAGAATTGCCCGTAAGTTTGGTGAGGCAATATTCGGTGCGGATAAAGTTCTTTCTAAGAAGAACTATCCTCCTGGACAACATGGTAACTCCAGAAAAAGAAAGACTTCTGAATACGGTATCCAGCTTCGTGAGAAGCAAAAAGCAAAATACACTTATGGCGTATTGGAGAAGCAATTTAGAAACTTATTCGAAAAAGCTTCACGCTCTAAAGGTATTACCGGTGAGGTGCTTCTTCAATTGTTAGAAGGCCGTCTTGACAATATGGTTTATCGTTTGGGTATGGCCCCGACAAGAGCCGCAGCTCGTCAGTTGGTTTCTCATCGTCACATTACAGTAGACGGAAGTGTTGTAAACATTCCTTCTTACTCTGTAAAACCCGGTCAGGTTATTGGTGTTAGAGAAAAATCTAAATCCATGGAGGTTATTGCCGACGCATTGTCAGGCTTCAACCACAGCAAGTATCCTTGGATTGAGTGGGATCAGTCTTCAATGAGCGGAAAATTACTGCATCTGCCGGAAAGAACTGACATTCCTGAAAACATTAAAGAGCAGTTGATCGTAGAATTGTATTCTAAATAATAATTGATTTCCATGGCGATATTAGCATTTCAAAAACCCGATAAAGTATTAATGTTGGAAGCGGACAATTTCTTCGGAAAGTTTGAATTTCGTCCGTTGGAACCCGGCTATGGTATTACAATAGGTAATGCTTTACGTCGTATTCTCCTGTCGTCACTTGAAGGTTTTGCTATTACATCCATTAAGATCGACGGGGTTGACCATGAATTTGGTACAATCCCGGGTGTTATCGAGGATGTAACAAACATTATCTTGAATCTGAAGCAAGTTCGTTTCAAGCATATCGTAGACGACATCGAGAATGAAAAAGTGAGTATTACTGTTTCGGGTTCGGAAGTGTTCAAAGCCGGTGATATTGGTAAGCAACTGACTGGATTCGAGATCTTGAATCCAGATTTGGTTATTTGCCGCTTGGATCCGACCGCAAGTTTCCAGATTGAATTGACTATTAATAAAGGTCGCGGTTATGTACCCGCAGATGAGAACAGAGACCCGAACGCAGATATGCATGTGATCGCTATCGACTCTATCTTCACTCCGATACGTAACGTAAAATATTCAATCGAGAACTTCCGTGTTGAACAGAAGACGGACTACGAGAAGTTGGTTCTTGAAATAGCCACAGATGGTTCTATTCATCCGAAGGAAGCGTTGAAGGAAGCAGCGAAGATTCTGATTCATCATTTCATGTTGTTCTCAGATGAAAAGATTGCGATCGAGACAGCGGATACTGAAGGCAATGAAGAGTTCGATGAAGAAGTACTTCATATGCGTCAGTTGCTTAAGAGCAAGCTGGCTGATATGGACCTTTCCGTTCGTGCATTGAATTGCTTAAAGGCCGCAGATGTTGAAACATTAGGTGAGTTGGTTAAGTTCAATAAGAATGATTTGTTGAAATTCCGTAACTTCGGTAAGAAGTCGCTCACTGAACTTGATGAACTGCTTGAGAGCTTGAACCTTTCATTCGGTATGGATATCACAAAATATAAATTAGATAAAGAGTAAGTAAACGATGAGACATAATAAGAAATTCAATCATTTAGGTCGTACAAATACTCACCGTGACGCAATGCTTTCGAATATGGCTTGTTCTTTGATCAAGCATAAGAGAATCTTTACTACGACAGCAAAGGCAAAAGCGCTACGTAAGTATGTAGAACCACTTATCACGAAGTCTAAGGAGGATACAACTCACTCTAGACGTGTGGTATTTAGCAATTTGCAAGACAAATTTGCTGTAACAGAGTTGTTCAAGGAAATTGCTCAGAAGATCGGTGATCGTCCGGGTGGTTATACCAGAATCATCAAGACTGGTAACCGTTTAGGTGACAACGCAGCTATGTGCTTTATTGAGTTAGTAGACTATAACGAAAATATGTTGAAGGATACAGCCGCTAAGAAAGCTCCTAAAACAAGACGTTCTCGTAAAAAAGCAACAGCAGCGGTTACTGAGGCTCCTGCAGCTGAAGCAGCTAGCGAGGAAAAAGCAGCTGAATAAGCAAGTTTTTTACAATCATATAAGAAAAGCGATTCGTATCACACGGATCGCTTTTTTTGTTTATTAGCGAATTGATAAATTTGATGAGTTATAAGGAACATTCCTTGCTTGGCTATTGTTATATTTGTGAAAAAGAAAAGTAAGACATCATTGAACAACTAATAAAACAAATATAGTAATATGGAAATTGTAAAAGTAGTAGGTAGAGAGATCCTTGATTCACGTGGCAACCCGACAGTAGAAGTAGATGTACATTTGGCTTCCGGCGCATTTGGTCGTGCGGCTGTACCCTCTGGCGCCTCTACCGGCGAGAACGAGGCTATCGAGTTACGTGATGGCGATAAAAATCGTTACGGTGGTAAAGGTGTTCTTCGTGCCGTGGATAATGTAAATAAGGTAATCGCTCCCGCCATTTTAGGTATGAGCGCCTTGAATCAAAGAGAGATAGACCATAAGTTGCTGGATTTGGATGGTACAAAGACAAAATCAAATCTAGGAGCTAACGCTATGTTAGGTGTATCGCTTGCCGTAGCGAAGGCAGCGGCTAATTATCTGGATCTGCCTTTATATCGTTATATCGGAGGAACAAATACTTATGTGTTGCCGGTTCCTATGATGAACATTATCAATGGAGGTTCTCACTCCGACGCTCCGATCGCCTTTCAAGAATTCATGATCCGTCCGGTAGGTGCGAAGAGTTTCCGTGAGGGGCTTCGTATGGGCGCAGAGGTTTTCCATGCGTTGAAGAAAGTATTGCACGATCGTGGCTTGAGCACGGCTGTAGGTGATGAGGGCGGTTTCGCTCCGGCATTGAATGGTACGGAAGATGCCTTGAATTCTATTATGGCCGCTATCAAAGCCGCTGGATATGAGCCGGGCAAGGATGTGACGATAGCCATGGATTGCGCTGCTTCCGAGTTTTATCACGATGGTGTGTATGATTATACGAAATTCGAGGGTGAGAAAGGCGCTAAGCGTAACGCCCAGCAACAAGTCGCTTATCTGAGTGAGTTGGTGAATAAATACCCGATTGATTCTATCGAGGATGGTATGGACGAGAATGACTGGGCCGGTTGGCAAATGCTAACCTCCACGCTAGGCGGAAAATGCCAGTTGGTAGGTGATGACCTGTTCGTTACAAACGTAGAGTTCTTGAAGAAAGGTATCGAGAAGGGTTGCGCGAACTCCATCTTGATCAAGGTAAATCAGATCGGTACATTGAGCGAGACATTAGACGCTATCGAGATGGCCCACCGTAATGGCTACACATCCGTGACTTCCCACCGTTCCGGTGAGACAGAGGACGCTACGATCGCAGATATCGCCGTAGCTACCAACAGCGGACAGATCAAGACCGGCTCATTGAGCCGCTCCGATCGTATGGCGAAATACAACCAGTTGCTTCGTATCGAGGAGGAATTGGGTTCCTTAGCTGTTTATGGTTATAAGACTTATAAGAAGTGAAAAAACGGGGCAAGCCTACTAATCGATAGCCGGCCTGCCCCTAACATTTAATGATTATAAATCTATTGCCCTAAATAAGAGAGTGAATGTTGTATCTCTTCTCTAGAGACCGAGAAGTTCCTGTTCCCGGCCAATTTATTTAATACGAGTGTGCCTATGTTTTCTGCGCTTTCCTTATCCGGGAACGCAATTACCGTATCAATAGAGGGAATGGTGGGTTGGTAAATCAACACCTTTCCGTTCATCCTAATCTGGTACCCCCAGCCATCCCCCGATTGAAACGTTTGCAACTCCAGTTGCCGCCCGGGAGAAGACCCCATTTCTTCACCCCGGAAAAAAGATAAATAAAACAGTAATACCGGCAGTACCACTAGGCCCGGTACGAACCAAGCCCGTCCTTTCTTAGTACTCATCATCGTCATATTCATTCGGGTGAAGTTCCCAAATATCATCAAATTGAGTGGTACCACTTTTGCCGGATACTACGAATCCTTTCTCGCCAGAGGAGAAAGATGCTGTCGCCGTACGGGCAGTTCCCTTGAATTTAGCCACGTTTTCCCATAGATCGGTGGCCGGATAATATTTCCAAGTGTCGCTACGTAGGCTTCCGCTCTCACCGCAAGTCAGATAAGCGGCTCCATCAATCACGAAAGCAACCCCGTTCGTACGTGTGATCGTATAATCATCGTCATAATCCTCGTCCGAGGAATCCGATATATCCCTAAGTTGGGTCCATGATTCCGTGCTGGGATCGAATTTCCAGAAATCGTCTACATATTCGCCGTTATTTTGTCCGCAACATACATAAGCGATTCCATTTATCACGAAGCTGGTAGCGCCCTGACGCTTTGTCCCGCCGATACTGATCGTTTGCGTCCAGCTATTTGCCGCCGGATTAAAGGCATAAAAGTCTTTTAGGTAATTCCCGTCGTATCCGCATCCGATATACGCTTTACCGTTTACCCCGAAGGCCACGGCTCCATATCGGCCCGAGCCGGGGAAATCCGCTTTCTGTGCCCACGTATTGGTGGTCGGGTTAAATTCCCAGAAGTCATTCAAGTAATTGGTACCGTCGTATCCGGTTCCCAGATATCCCTTTTCATCTACCGCCATAGCTACGGCCGAATTGCGGGCGGTTCCGGGAAAGTCCGCCTTTTGCGTCCAAGTATCTCGTTCCATATCATATTCCCAACAATCCGATAAACGATTTTTTCCGTCGTTTCCGCAAATCAGATATCCTTTGTTACCGATCGTGAAAGAGGAGGCGTAATTTCGCGCCAATCCGTCCATGTCAGAGACACGGTACCACTTACCGATCAAATCATCGTCATCATCATCACTGCAAGCGCTGATGATGACAGGAAGAAAAGCGATCAAGAATACAAGAATCCTTTTGTGTATCATTCTAACTACGTGTTTTGTTTTTACGGAAGCAAAAGAACGAGGGTTTTACGAGACCCACAAATTAAATCGGTAAACATACGGTTTTTATCGGTGAATAAGCCGGATTTATAGGTTAGGGCCTCGAATGGTTTTGAAATCGGTTTCATCTTCAGTATCGGGCCGTTTACAGAGGAAACCGGTGGGTTCATGGGTTTATCTTGCCGGGTTTTGCGCTAAATACGTTCTTTGCCATCGGATTGATAAAAGATTATTCGCTTATTAAATAAGAAGTATGGTTAGAACATTCTTTGCTTTGGGGTGCTTGATGCTCTGTCTGGGACTGTTTTCCTGTTATGACGAGAACGGTACGTATGGCAGCGATCTGGTGGACTCCGCTTTCCGTAACGTTCGTATAGATACCAGCACGGTCGTAGTGACCTCGGTATTGATCGACTCGTTGGAGACATCCGGTAAGAACGTCGCTTTGGTAGGCCGGTACAAACATTCATTATGGGGAGTCGTCTCGTCGCATAGCTTTATCGCTTATGAGAGACCGAGCTATGGGACTGATCCGGACGAGACGGTCGTACTGGACTCGCTAGTCCTGTCTCTCGCTTTCGATGGTCGCTTTGTAGGAGACACGACCCTCCAACAAACCCTCTCGATTTATCAGCTAACGGAGAAGATTGTCTTAAACGATAACGGGTACTTATATAATAATAGCAGTGTCTCTTACGCTCCCGAGGCTTTGGCGGTCTGCTCATTTAAACCGAAGCCGAAGGGCGGGGAGAAACTGGAAGTCCGTCTTCCCGATGCGCTAGGGCAAGACCTCTTGTCCCGTTTTCATGCGCAGGATCAAGCGGTGTCCGAGGATCGCTTTGAGGACTATTTCAAGGGGGTGGCGATCGTGCCGGACTTGGCGGGAAGCGAGTCTCTGCTGACTTTCACGGTAGCCGATTCCTCCGCCGCTTTAGTCCTGCATTATCATTTATCCGATGAGCTTTCCACGGAGAAGGAATTATGGTTCTTCCCAAATACGGATACCCAGTTCAATCATATCGACCATGACCGTAGTGGAACGGATATGGCAGGATATCCGATGAAAGGAGTGGAGATACCTTCGGCAGAGCTTAGTAACCGGGGCGTATTATTCGGAGGCTTGGGTTGGTATACCCGTCTGGAATTCCCGTATTTGAATAATCTGATGCAACAAGGCACGCAAGTGGAGATCGAGAGCGCTTTACTTAAGATTTATCCCGAGCAAGGCACTTATTCGGATTACAATACCTTGCCGGACAGCCTCTACCTATATATCGCCGATGAGAATAATGTAGTGACGGATGCCGTGACCGATTATCTCGGTTCCGAGGTTCAACGAGGTACGCTATCGGAAGACAATACGTTTAACGAGAACACCTATTATTATTTCGACGTGACTCAATTCATGCAAGAGGAGCTAGGTGCCTTTGGCATGTATAAGCATAATCTTCAGTTGGTTTTTAATAGTGATGATTACACCGGTACGTTCAAGAACTTGACGTTTAACGATCAGGGAGGACGTAACCCGGTCACTCTACAACTCATTTATAAGGTCTATGAAAGTTACTAGATACCTTCTTTACCCTTGCCTCTTGATGGCGGCAAGCGCATCCGCGCAGAATACGATGACTTCCTCGCCTTACTCGATGTTTGGACTGGGTGAGATGGCTTCCGGTTTATATGGTCAAAATACCTCGATGGCGGGTGTCACTGTCGGCATGCGGGAAGGGATGCTGATGAATATAGAGAATCCAGCCGGATTGACGGCGTTGGATAGTTGTAAGTTGTTCGCTGAGGCATCTGCCTTCGTGAAGAATGAACGATACCGCTCAGACGGGAGCTCTAGCAGCGCATTCACCGGGAATTTCTCCGCTTTCTCATTGGGAGGGCGTATCATGCGACGGTGGTATATGTCCGTCGGGGTAACTCCTTATAGTTTCGTTGGGTATTATTTTAAGTCCTCGCAAGAGTTGGAAGGATCTCCCGGAACCTTTGTAACCAGTACGTTTTCGGGGACAGGCGGGCTTTCCAAGGCTTTCCTTTCTCAGGGATTTTTATTGACCAAGCATCTATCGGTCGGTATGAATCTTAATTTTATCTTTGGAAATATGACGCAGAATGAGATACAAAGTGCGATGACAGTGTCAAGGGAGATGTCCGGCCGCTCTTTTTACGCCGATTTCGGTTTACAATATCATCGTCCGATCGCCCGGGAAACCTTTCTAACGGTCGGCGCCATTTACGGCTATAAGCAACGGATCTCATTGAAAAACACGGTGACGGTGACGGGAAGCAGCACGGAAACCCCCTATAACCAGAAAAGGGTGACACAATATCTACCTCAATATATAGGTATCGGTAGCTCATTGGCGCATAAGAAATGGACGTATGCGTTGGACTATCTGTTCCGGCAATACGGGGTATTGAACTCGGGCGATAGCCGGGTAAAGTTCCGGGATTCGCATGAGCTACGCTTGGGCGTATGCTATTTCCCGAATGGATTTAGCTCCAGCAGTTATTGGAAACGGATGTCTTATAAAGCGGGTGTTTCCGTTTCCACGCCTTACCTGCGGTTGAAAGGGCAATCCGGCGGGGCGTATCGGGTAAGCGTCGGCTTGGGGTTACCCGTCTTGAATGGCCGTATCAATACGGCGTTTTATTACGATCGTCTCCAATTGCAAGGGAATGCGTTGCGAAGGGATATCATGGGCTTTACGGTGACCTATACATTAAGCGAGAAGTTTTATCAAGTGAAACTCTAACATTATACCCTTGTGCATGGACAAGACATTGGATGGCGGTATCATTGTTGCGAATTGTGTGGCTTTAATGGTATTATCAAATAAATAACCATTCCTTGTCCGCTTCTGGAAACCAGTTCTAAATCTCCACCCATACGTTTCACTAGCGTCTTCGTGGCGACTAACTCGAGGTTGACACCCATTCCTACCCCCTTTGTCCACCTTTGCAATAAGAGCCGGTAATCAAGGAGGAGGGATATTTCTTCCTGAGATATTTCTAGGTCTGTATTTTGTATAAAAAATGAGACGGTATCATCCTTAATCTTATAGCCGAATCGGATGTTTCCTTTTGGAGCCCGGCTAGCCGAAAATAACAAAAGATTAATTAGCGCCTGTCCTAGGTAGGATCTGTCTGCTTTTATCTTTTTATCGGGGCCTTGTGAATATTCAATGTTGGTGGTACCGGGAATTTTTGTCGGTGCTATATGCCGGATTTCCTTCATCAGTTCAGATAAGGAGAAATTCGTGAATTTAAAGGAGATCGTTCCGGATTCAATATTGGAAATGCTTAATATACCGTCTATTAATTGTTGGAGCATCCCGTTGTTTTCTCTTATGATATTGACATATTGCCTGCGTTGCTCCTCATCTTCCTCATCGATCAATATTTCGGAGAAGCCGATGATAGCATTCAAGGGAGTTCGTATCTCATGATTGATGTTGGAGAGAAATGCTGATTTCATGCGGTCGGACTCTTCCGCACGTTCTTTGGCCTTGCGCAAGAACCTATTGCGTTTTTTACGGGAATAGATTATATATCCGAAAAAGGTGCAAGTCAAAAGCGATATAATAAGTAAAGTCCCTAATTTCCAAAGGTTATTATGAGATACCTTCAGTTGAAGCTCTTTGATCTTTAAGGCTTTTTTGTCTTCTTGATGTTGTATTTGCATTTTAGCCAGCTCATCTAGGTATTCAGATCTGCGGAGACTGTCGTTGAGGGATATGCATTTTTTGTATTGGCTTATGGCAAGATCGTCTTTTCCTATTTTATGGTACATATCAGCCTGCTCATATAATAGGTCTATTAAATATTGGCGGTTGAGTTTTGGTCGGATATTCTTAATCATCTCATTATATAAATCGATAGCCTTTGTATACTGTTTGGATAATATATAATAATGAGCTTTTAATCTCATTAGTACAGCGGTTTGATTTTTAATTGGATATTCTTGTGTCATATATTCAGCTTCTTGTAAATGAGAACGCATGAGAGCTGTATCTCCTAAGTCGTAAGCCACAAATAAGTATGAACGGTGATATAGGTATTTTATATAATATAATGGATTTTCTTTATCTAATTGGGTAATGTTGTTTTCCTGGCATTCATCTATATAAGTTTTTAGTTTTTGCAGATAATAGATGCGTTTGTTTACATCGATCTCATCTCCTCTATGGTTTAATATCTGTCGTATGATGTTAATCCTTTTTATTGGTGAAGAGTTACGTGCTTCCATTCTTTTGTAAACATCCTCATATAGATTAAAAGCTTCTTTGAAAAGTTTTTTCGAGGAATAATAGTGTGCTATTGCTTGATCAACCATTTCTTTACCTTCCGGGTAATTAAGTTGTTCTGATAATTTATTAATCAGCTTAGCTTCACTGAATACCCTTTCATCATTTTCTTGTTGTTCATACGTATAGATATTCCATGTCTTGGTCCGGAAAAAGTATTCTAGGTTATTTCCATTAAGGAAGACAGGTTCCGCTTCTTTTAATAGTAATCTCATGCTGTCGATATCATGTGAATAATGATATTTAATCAGAAGAAAGTATGCGTTTCCTAGATATTTGTTGTTTTTTTGTTGTTTTGCCTCTTTCAATAGTTTTTCCGCATAGATCTTATAGGAATAGTCATCGGGGTTTTGGTAAGCTAGATCATTTAGCTTGATTAATCTTGCGCTATCGGGTAGTCTCGCTAATACTTGCTCCAAGCTATCTGGCGTGGAGGCTGCCCGTACATTATCGAAGATAAAGGTGGCGGATAAGGCGATCAGCATAAGAACGATCTGTTTTTTATACATTAATTTGAGCTTTATAAAGTGGCTTTTGACCCATTGGCAAATCTACGTAAAAAACTTTAAACATTATACAAACGATCACCATAAATATCATGTCTTGATCATAGAAACATGCGATTTGACAAAATGACAAAATGATAACTGAAGTCCCCGAGAATCGATTTTTCCGGGCAAAGGTACGACTCGTTCCCAAATACGAGAAGAAAGAACGACAATCGTCTCGTTGATAGGTAAATACCGAAAAATGGCCTTTCGTTCTAGCGAAACTGATTCATCGTAATTCACGTTTTAAGGCAAGAAAAGGATAAAAACGGTGCTACGATAGGGTCTTGACAGGGTACGAATGCCCATTCACGAGTACTTACGACCCAATGCGCGGCCGCTCATGATGCCTAACGCTGGTATATGCGTTGGGCTATGCGGCCTATTGCGACGTGTCTCGCCACCTATCATGTCTGAAATTGGCCTCTTTTTGGCGAAAAAGCACACGTACCACTACCTCTTTCTTGCTATTTCGTCCCTTTAGAGAGACGGATGTGTCAGCGTATTTGCCTAATAAGAAGTAAATTGTCATTCTTGAAGGGCCAGATTGTTCATCAAGACAGGCAGGTACGAGTCGCTGATAGGGATCAGTTCCTCGCCGATACGTATCCGCTTGCGCTCGATATAATTAATGTGGGAGAGGGATACGATGTAAGAGCGATGTACCCGGCAAAAACGATTCCTGTCCAGAAACTCCTCGAACCGCTTCAAGCTGACTTGCGTGAGCAGGGGCTTGCCATTGATACGGTGTACCTTTACATAATCGCCGTACCCCTCGAGGAAAAGGATCTCTTCCCGGCGGAGGCGGATGATCTTGCTGCCCTCCCGGACGAAGATGGGGCGTTCTGTTTGCTCCTTGCTCAGCGCTTGGTGAACATCGGCCAAAGCCTTGTCCAGTTTCTCGAAATATCCCATGAGCGTGTTCAGGGTCGAGGTGTCTCCGTCGAAAGTGATACATTTCAGCATAGTGTTTTTACCTTTATTTGTTGTACCGCAAAATAACAGGAAAGTTCGGTAAAGAAAGGTTAAGCGCCGATTAGTGGTATAATCGGGTCGGTGAATCGCCTTACGGGAGGGGGTGAAAAGACATTATTCCTCCTCCCTCAGAATCCATTTCTTGAAGATCGGGGTCTTGGTTTTGCTAATGATAATACGTTCAGGGACAGCTAAGGTGAGGTTGACGGACAGGCGGCTCCCGAACCAAAGATCTATATCCTTGATGGCATTGCGTGAAATGATGAATTGACGGTTGGCCCGGAAGAAAAGCCTCTCGTCCAGTTGCTCTCCCAACGCGTCGAGGGTACGGTCTACGGGATGTTGTTTTCCGTCGAAGGTATAGGCGGTAACTTTCTCGTTGGCCGTATAGAAATAAAGGATCTCCTCAACTGGTAACGGATAGAATTTATCGGCCAGCATGATCAATAAGCTCTTGATCGTGTGGCGACTCTGGATTGTACGGTTCGTTTGCCGGATATGCGCCAGCCTTTCCTCGGTATCGAACAGCCGTAATTTATTCAAGGCCCTTTCCAGCGAGGCCAGCGTGACAGGTTTCAGTAAATAATCGATACTGCTTACTTGAAAAGCCTGTAACGCATACTCATCGTAAGCGGTCGTGAAGACTACCGGGGCATCTATCTCCACCTGCTCGAATATCTTGAACGCCGATCCATCCGCTAAATGGATATCCATGAAGATGATATCCGGATGAGGCGATGTCCGGAAAAACTCCACGCTCTCTTCGATACTCTCCAGCTCGGCGATCACCTCGATCGGGGTAACCGTATTTTGCGCTAGGATCGCCTTTAAGCTATTAACGGCGGTAGTCTCATCTTCTATAATAACTGCTTTCATGAGTGAATGGGTTTATTAAGTAAAGGAAGCGTGACCTTGAAATATTCCTTGCGGTTGGAGATCTGGATGTCCTTTCCGGTAAGCATCCGGTAGCGCCCCCATAGGTTCTTCAATCCGATACCGCTACCTTTGCTATCTTCCGACTTAGGATGTATTTTATTGGATATGATTAGTTTGTCCTCATGGGTGGTATAGATATCGATCTGTAGCGGGTATTGCTTGCAGATAACGTTGTGCTTTACGGCGTTCTCGATCAAGGGGAGTACGCTCAATATCGGCAGATACCAAAGTAAGTAAGGGGTATCCGCTTGGATGGAGAAGAATAGTTTTCCCTCGTAGCGCACGCTCAGCAGATAGGTATACGCCTTTACGAATTGAAGTTCTTCCGCTAGCGTAACCAGCTCTTTCTTGTTGCTTTGCAAGATATACCGGAAGACGTTGGATAGCTCATCCAGATAAGCCAACGTCTGTTGTTTTTCTCCGCTCTGTATCAAGGCGTTCAATCCATTTAAGGAGTTGAAGAAGAAATGTGGGTTGATTTGTCCCATCAAGGCGTTATAGGAATTCTGTAACTTCTCGGTCTTCAATTGTTCATATTCCAGTTTCATTTGTTGCTTGCTGCTTAACAGGCGGATTAGTACGGAACTTAGCATAACCGTAAGGAAGACGAAAAGATGCTCCGTCATGAAAGAGTTAGGGACCGTGAAAGGCTTGGGAGGTACCGGTATGCCCCGGCGCTCGGCAGACCTGATGGTTTGTGTAGCCATCCTGCTCCGGTCGATGCGGATCATGATATCCTGGGTAGCTGGCTGGGGCCCATCTTCCCCAAGCCATTCTACGAAAATGGCCGTGTACAAAACCGGCGATAGATGAAACATGCCGTAGGCGATGCTGATACAAGTTACGCAAACCAGCAATACCCTTTTATACTCTTTCCTGCGGAAAAGCTTGTCCCCGAGCTTATACATCAAGCTGTTGACAATAAATAAGATGAAGGAGAACACGAAGAACCAGATTAGCAAATAATACATGGTGCGATCCGGAGGCTGGATACCCATGCTCGGGTTTCCGGTCTCGAACTCATATTTACGCATCAGAAGGGCGAAGTTCACGAAAATACTAAGCAAGACGGATATCGTGAAGCCGATCAATAAGTCGTTTCTTTTTAATTGTAACATAGATAAACCCTTTGTCTGCTTACAAAGATAGGGCTTCCTTATCCGAGCGGGAAAAGGAATCGACGAAACGGATAAAAATATCGGTGAATCGCCCGGGCTTCCGAAAATAATGTACCTTTGCCGGAAATTAGGATCTCTGTCGCTATGACGAAATGGTTTGTCTACATATTTCTGGCCAGTGTCTGCCTGTTGCTTTCCTGTGGCGGTAAATCCGTCCGGGAGAAATTCGCGGAAGCGGACCGGTTGGTAAACGAGAATAACTTAGATAGCGCCGCCTGGCTGCTGGAGGAACAAATAACGCTTTCCGCTCTTTCGGATAGCGATAAGGCAGAGTATGGACGGAGGCTCGCTTGGCTTCATCTCTTGCAGGGGCGCAGCTTGGTGAACGACTCGCTCATCGACTACTCCGTGGATTATTATAAGGAGCATGCCTCGGAGCCTTTACTTTCCGCTTATTTCGTAAAGGCTATTTATATGGGTGATTCCCGGAAGGGGTTGGAACAAAGACGTGCTTTGTACCGAGAGGCGATAGATTCCGCTTATTCCCGTTCGGATTCGACCTACCTTGTACGTTTTTATGACCGATTGACTTCCTTGAGCTTTGGTGAGGGGTTGTATCGGGAAACGATCGCAGACTCGAAGGAATGGGAAGCCTCGCCAAAAGCTGGATTTAAGGAGATGGCCTATTATATGGCCGGGTTGAGTTATAGCCGCTTGCGAATGAGGGACTCGGCGGATTATTATCTTCGTTTGGCCGCGGACTCGGCCTTGGCTAAGAATATCGAATGGTATGCCCATCATTTTGCCCGTAATTATGCGGATTTCTTGTATGATTTTAATCCCAAGGCTTCTATCAGCTATTTACGTTTGTTGGAAGAACGATATCCGGAGCGAGAGACCCCGGGATCCTATGTTATGCCTTGGATCAATCTAGGGGAATTGGATTCTGCCCGGAAGTATATCGAGAAGAATACGTTAGGCTTGGAACTTAGTCACAGTGATGATATAGCCTCGCATGCGCTGAATTATGCCTATCAATTTATATTGGGCGTAAAGGAAAATAAACCGGTGGATATTTCCCGATTAGGGCAATATTGCGATTCTTTGTATACCGTGAAATCCCAAACGGAGAAGGCTGAGCGGGAACGATTGGTCGATCAAAATCGTTTACGCCGAGAAAATCTTCGCTTGGAGATGAGCCGGCAGCGTACGTTCTCTATCTTGGTGATCGTTTCTTTGCTTTCCATATTGGTAGCTGGTGGAGTTTTCTTATATATCCGTAACCGAAGGAACCGTTTGATTGATATGGAGGAGCGTTTGGAAGCCTTGCGTCAGCTCTTGAATGAGTCCAAGCAATCCGTAGCGGAGGAGGAGAAACCCGATAGTGCCTTTTTCCGTAAGGTCTTGTTGCAGCAATTGGGTGTTATCCGCTTGATGGCGACTACTCCCACGCAACAAAATAAGGAATTGCTCCAGCAAATGACTCGTATCACGAATGAGGATGTCCCGGTAGATACGCTTTTGGTATGGGATGACCTGTATCCGATTATCGATGCGGTCTATGATAATTTCCATACGCATCTGGTCCGATTGTCTGATGGGCGTTTGCTGGAAAAAGAAATCCAGCTTTGTTGCTTGCTATGCGCCGGCTTCTCTACCAAGGAAATCAGTGTAGTCACCCAACAAAGCGTCCGTACGATCTATCAGCGCAAGACGGACATCCGCCATAAGCTGGGTATGGACGAGAAAGAGGATATCATCGGCAATATAAGTGCTCAAACGGCAAATATAAACTTTTCTCTCTAAGTCGTTCGCTAATACTTTGTAAATCAGTGTATATGCATAATGCCTTGCACTTTAGTTTCTTGCCTGTATAAATCGATTTTAGCTGTTTCCCTCCTTACATTTGTCTCGAATCAAATTTGAATTTTATGAGAAGACAAGTATTATTTGTGGGATTGATTTGCGTTGCCTTTTTGGTAAACGCGCAAGAGGAGAAAACGATCGATTTGGATGAGGTTACCATTCAAGCCTCTTCGATTATAAGGAAGAAAGACCGTCAACTTATATTCCCCTCTAAAGACCAAGTGCGGCGCTCGATGGATGGCTTGGATTTGACAAGGCGGATGTCTTTACCTCGTCTATGGGTAGATCCGAATACGAAAAGTATCTCTATGGCGAATGGAAACGTTCAGTTGCGTATAAATGGCGTGTTGGCTTCTTCCTTAGAAGTCGCAGCCCTCTCGCCGGAGGATATCAAACGGGTGGAATATCACGATAACCCCGGCTTGCGATATGGGGAAGGAATCGATATCGTCTTGGATTATATAACGATCAAGCGGACTTCCGGAGGAAATCTCGGCGTGGATTTAAGCCATCAATTAAACACGTTTTGGATGGCGGATTATATATACGGTAAGTATAACCGGGGACGTTCGGAATTCTCTTTATCCAGCTTTGCGAACGGACACCGGTATAAAGAGGCATGGCAAGACCGGACGGAAATCTTTCATACCCCAGACGGTACCTTCCAGCGAACACAGGAAGGAATCCCCGGGAGGGATTATGAGATGTATTGGACTACGACGGCGAATTATAACTACACGAAGGATGATGATTATTTCTTGAACGCTAAGCTGAATTTTTATTATTATGACTATCCGCATAACTATAGCAGTGCCCTTTTAAGGAATAGCGAGAGCAAGATGACGACCGATCTTATCGATAATAATAAATCCTTGAATACCCGTCCCTCGCTCGACTTGTATTATTTCCGGAAATTACCACGTAAACAATCATTGGCTGTCAATGTCGTGGGAACTTATTCGAATACCGATAGCCGTCATACCTACCGGGAAGAACTGGAAAGTATTCCTTTGACAGATATTTATACGAAAGTAGATGGAAAGCGCTATTCGGTAATCGGAGAGGGTATCTACGAGAAAGAGCTAGAGACCGGTCGTATTTCCGCCGGTTTGAAACATACGCAGGCTTATACGGACAACGTATATTCCGGTTCCGGTGATTATACGACCCATATGACGGAATCTGAATCGTATATGTATGCGCAATACGTAGGAACTTGGAAGAAGTTGGTTTATAACGTAGGTTTGGGCGCCTCCCGTAATTATCTATCGCAAGAAAACTCGGGCTCTTATAATCGGTGGTATTTCCGCCCGCAGGTAACACTTACTTATACTATCAATGAGGTATTATCCGCTCGTTATCGGTATACCCTGCGCAATGTAAACCCATCCTTGTCTGAGTTGAGTAACGTGGAGCAATGGATTGATTCCTTACAGGTTCGTAGAGGTAATCCGGGTCTATCCCCTTTCTTATATCATAACAACGCCGTGGAATTTCATGTGAATACGGCAAAGGTCAAGGCCGGCTTTACTTTCTCTTACCAATACCAGCCCCGCATGGTCATGGAAGAGACCCTGTATGACGTTAGCCGGGGACTTTTTATCCGTACCTACGATAACCAACGGAGTTTCCATCGTTTTACGCCGGAACTGTATTTGAATTATTCACCCTTCGGCGATTATCTGCGCATGAATATCTCCGGAGGCTTGAACCATTTCCAATCGAATGGAAATAGCTATTCGCATACATACACGGATCCCTTCTATGTGATCTCTTTGAATAGCGATGTGAAGAACTTTAATTTTAACCTGTTGATTTATAAGAGAAGCTATAGTTTTTCGGGTGAGACCAGTCGTGAGGCCGATCGTTTTAATAGGTTGGGTATCGGTTATAGGATTGGGAAGGTTCAGTTAAGCGCTTCTTTCTCTACCCAATTTACCTCATCCGCCCGTTACCGGAGTAAGAACCATTCAGCGATCGCTCCCTATGTGACCGATCAGCGTTTTGGTGATATCTATCCGGGCTTCGAGATTGGATTCTCTTACCACTTAGATTTCGGTCGCAAATACAAATCCGTGGATCGTAAGTTATATAATTCAGATAATGAATCGGGTATATTGAATAGTCGGAAGTAAGTTACTGTACATTCATACGTGAGGTATTGAAGTATATCTCCTATAGGGAAGGGAGTGTTATATTACGAAAATGACTTTTGATGTCTTTGTATAACTGAAAGTATTTGCTAACTTTGTTATCTATAACCAGAAAAAGGATAGGGTTATGACTATAGAGGAGAAGCAACTGGAATTTATGATTTATTGCATAGAGAGTACCGCGGAACGATTAGGGCGTTATGGTTCGGATGTATATAATAAACTGAAGGAACTAGGAGCGATCAATGGCTATATCCGCTCTTATTACGATACCTTGCATACGCAAGGGAAATCATATATCGTAGACTCCATCTTAGAATATATTTACTATCGTGATCCTCAATGGCTCCCGGACGGATATAAACCCTTCCGTAGTATTGAAGAGAAAGGGAAAACACTATGTTGACGGTTTATCATGGTTCCACTTGCCGCATAGAGGAGCCTTTGGCTGGGGTTTGCCGGCCTAATCTGGATTTTGGAATCGGGTTCTATGTTACGGACTTGAAAGAACAGGCAGTTCGTTGGGCACTTCGTACAGCCGAGGTACGTCATAAGGATGAGGCTTGGCTGAATGTTTATTCTTTGGATATGGATGTCTGTCGTGTCTTGCCATATCGCTATTTATGTTTCGAAACTTATGATGCTGATTGGTTGGACTTCGTAGTAGCCTGCCGTCAAGGTCGAAATTTATGGTCAGCTTATGACATGATAGAAGGAGGTATAGCGGATGACCGTGTGATTCGTACGATTGACCTTTATATGCGTGGGGATTATACACGCGAGGAGGCCTTGGCTCGTCTTATCCATCAAGAGCCTAATAACCAGATTTGCATAATTAACCAAGAGATCATAGATCGTTGCCTCTGCTTTACGGAAGCGTTTCTTTTACCTAAAACACCTGCTCCACTTGTTGTCCCTGGTGCGGCTGATACGGTTATGCAGGGTAAATATAGGGGAGTTATCGAACTGCTTGCGTCTCGTTTGCGTATTTCTGCCGATAAAGCATTAGACCTTTTTTATAATAGTGATACTTATAAATGCCTGACATTACGGAATGGAGATTTGCTTTTAAAAAGCGATCTCTACATTCTTGACGAAATCATACGAGAGCTGCAGGATAAACAGGGCTAGTGTCTTAACTTGCGTGCGGTTCCTTCTATACAAAAGGACACTTATCGAGGAATGTACAGGGGAGCTGTCGCTCTGCTTAGAGAGTTATTGTCGATAGTTTTAAGGTATTGTTTGTATTCTTGCTTTATAGCCTTCTTATTCTCTAAAAAATAAGCTTGTATTCTTCATTCGGCGGCGGCGAACGATCATTCGCTGTCGCCGAATATATATTCACCGCCGCCGAACGAACGTTCGCTGTCACTGAATGAAGTATACATTAGGTAGTGCGGAAATTTACATAGGGTTCAAGAAACATTTGTTTCGGTTTGTTTCGGCTTTTGTCCTTATGGATTGGATGAGGAATCTTAAATATTCGCATGGATGTTTGCGGGATTCATGGGAAATTCCGTACTTTGTACCGAGCCGTTAGAGTGGAAGCTCGGCGGGTTCGTTTTCGTGGAAAAGGCGTTAAAAGATATTATTCCCTTCTTTGAAATCCCCAATTTCGTGCCCGGGAATAATAACAACAGACGCTCATGCTTGTTATAGTTACTTCGAGAGGAGCATCCTATAATGAAGCGTGGGGCTGCTGTTTGTTATCCGGGCAGGGTATGGGGATACCTAAAGGAGGGTGACAATGGCTAAGCCTCGCGCTTTTTCTTTGTGTGGATGATAAGGAGTGGTTGATGATTGTAGGGTAAATCAATTATTAATTCAAATAGAATGAGTATGAAAAAACTTTTCTTTCTTTTTGCTTTTCTCGTAGGACTTGGGATAAGTAGTAGTGTATATGCGCAATTGGTGAAGGAGGTAACACTGACCTCGTCCAATACGCTGGCATCCGAGCTAGGTACGGATGTGGGGAAGGTTACGACCTTGAAAGTAAATGGCCCGCTGGGAGCGGAGGACTTTCAGACGATGAAGGAGCAAATGAATATGCTCCAAGTGTTGGATATGAGTGGGGTGACGGAGTTGCCGAAAGTTGGACGTTGGAATGAGAGTGTGCGGGAAGAACTTCAAAGTATTCCGGGAGAGGCGTTCCAAAATAAGTTGACACTTCAGACAGTGATATTCCCGAAAGCCCTTGAAATGATAGACCAAGAGGCTTTCTCGGGTTGTAATAACCTGACAGAAGTGGCTTTCTCGAAAGCCTCTCAATTGCGATCAATAGAATATAGCGCGTTTTATGAATGTTCCGGCTTGCGGGATCTTGATTTATCGGCTTGTACGAGTTTAGTTGGAATAGGGAGTAATGCCTTTTATCGTTGTAGTAATTTACAAACGGTTGATTTATCGGGTTGCGGAAAGTTGTCGAATATAGGATCCTATGCGTTTCAATATTGTTCCTCTTTGCGGACGGTAGACTTGTCTAATTGTTCGGCATTGGCAACTTTGGGATCCGCTGCGTTTAGCTCTTGTTCGAATTTGATGAGCGTTGGTTTGGAGGGATGTACGGCATTGACTACGATTGAGAATAGTGCCTTTTATCATTGTTATAAATTATCCGATTTCGATTTCTCACAATTGACAACCTTAAAAGAAATAGGCAAAAGTGCTTTTCTTTATTCTGCCTTGGCCGGTGACATTGTTTTTGCTTCAGGTATCCAGCAAATAGGAGAGAGCGCATTTTATGGCAATGATGCTATAACCAGTATCGATTTCAGTAAAAGTACACAGCTTGCGGTTATTTCTTCTGGAACGTTTAGTTTTAGTCAAAGCTTGAAAAAAATAGACTTTAGTGATTGTACATCCTTGAATACGTTGAATATAGAAGCTTTTCTCGAGTGCCCTTCTTTGGAGGAAGTCGTAATCAATAACGGTTTCTATACCTCTATTGATGGTGTTCTTTTTGTAGTTGATAAAGCGAGCTTATTGCTCTATCCGGGTGGGAAGAAAGCGGAGGCTTATATGATTCCTTCTACGGTGAAGACGCTTGGTGAGCGTTCGTTCCCTTATAACGAATCATTGATGGAACTGACGATCCCTGAATCTGTATTGACTATAAAAAGAGAGGCTTTTTATAACGGATCTTTCTCGGGAAGAGGAGCGAAAGTAATCATGAAGGCTGAGAAGCCGATAGGTTTGTCGCAATCGATCGGTTTGGAGAATACGTTGGTATATGTACCGAAAGGCTTTGCTAATGCCTATCGTGAGGCTGCTTTTTGGAAAGAAAGTAAGATTGTAGAGATCGATGCGGATCCTGTAGTAGTGACCTTGGAGGCGGCTGGTTCGCTGGGTGCGAAATTGACGGAACTGAATATTCCATTGGCTACTATCTTAGAATTGCGTATCACCGGTCCGATGAACGCTAGTGACTTCGAGGTCATTAAGCAAATAGAGCTGTTGCAAAAGGCTGATTTGAGCAAGGCTACGATGGAAGAGGATCGATTACCGAATTATGCGTTTGGAGGGTTGCGTTATTTGGAAGATGTTATTCTTCCGAATACGATAAAGGAGATAGGTAATTCTGCGTTCTCTGGTTTATCCGCATTGCGGAAAGTGAATATGCCCGAGTTTGTAGAAAGGATCGGGGAGTCTGCGTTCTCGGACTGTTCCAGCTTACAAAAGATTGATTTATCGTTATTGTCTCACTTGAAGGCGGTCGGTTACTCTACTTTCTCTTCCAGCTCATGCGTGCCCGTTTCATTGAAACTTCCGGATGGATTGGAGCGGATTGACGGTTACGCTTTTAATAATACTGGTGTTACTTCCGTGGACTTCTTGAATACGTCCTTGTCTTATATAGGCAACAATGCATTCTATGCATGTCCGATCACCGGCACATTATCTTTCCCCGGTACCTTACGATCCATAGGCAATTCTGCTTTCGCTTCCGCAAAGGTCTCATCTATCAAGTTGAAGTCTACAGAGATGGTACGTTTGGATGGAGCTGATGTTTTTAAATCCGTAGATAAGACCACCTGTAAAGTTTACGTCCCGAAAGGCATGAAGGATACTTATAAAGCAAACACCTATTGGTCTCCATTCGGAAATAACATTGTGGAGTTTGGGCAGTTGATTACGGCAACTTCTAATAATGAAAATTATGGATGGGTAGAAGGTAGCGGTGCCTATGAAGAGGGGGAAATAGTGACTTTGAAGGCGGTTTGTCAGGATGGAAATTGGGAAGATTATTATTGGGCTAAATATGTTAATTTGTTCTTTGGCTGGTATGATGGTGAGACAAAAGTCTCCGATGATACTATATATACTTATAAGGCAGGTAAGGAGGACAAAGCATTTGTCGGTAAATTCGTGCGTATAAGTTTCCCTAATACATCAGACCTTCTTCAAATGGTAAGAAATGATAGTAAATCCATTACGGTGAGGGTGGAGATGCCTGCCGATGATCCTCGATTGTTTGCTGGTTGGTATGAGAATGATCAATGTGTTTCCAAGGAAGAAGAGTTGACGGTGCAAGTTGGTATGGTAGACCGATCCTTGGAGGCTCGTTTCTTCGACGATGGACTTATGGTTGTTAACGGTGGTAATGTCATCGTAAATGATCAGAATAAGGTGGATGGACCTGCTGTAATTTTGCATCACGGTAGCCTCACCGTTGAGGGTAATGAGATTTGGAAACCGAAGAGCTTTGCTTACTATCGGGATGCCTCCTTGCTGGTGGATGCTGAGATACAGACCGAGGCGATCTCCTTCAATTGGAACGCTAGGAGTAACTATTGGCATTTCGTATCCTTTCCCTACGACTTGAAGATGTCCGAGATCAAGCTGACAAGCAGCGACGCTCGCTTTGTCGTACGGGAATACGATGGCAAGTCTCGTGCCGATAAGGGAGTGGGTGAGTCTTGGCGACAGCTTTGCGACTCGGAGACCTTGAAGGCAAATAAGGGATATATTATCCAATTCAATAGCGACGATACGATGGCCGATGGATTTACTACCCAGACCGGTGATATGAAAGCCCTCCTTAATCGGGCGAGCGTGGCGATTCCGTTGAATACCTACGCCTCGGATAATGCCATGAATGCCAATTGGAACTTCGTGGGGAATCCGTATCCCGCCTATTATAGCGTGGAGCGATTGTTCGCTGATGGATTGGACGCTACGGTGACGGTTTGGTCTCCCGATTTGAATAACTACGAGTATTATACGCAGGATGATAAGGATGTCTATCTGGCACCGCTTACGGCCTTCTTCGTACAAAAGAAGACTTCCAACTTAGTATTCAATCCGGAGGGCCGTGTGGCTGCCCTGCCGAGGGAAACGCAAGCAGCTTCAGCGTTACGTAGTGTGGATAACCGTCAAGTTGTCAACCTGCTGTTGGCAGGCGAGAAGGCAAGCGACCGTACCCGTGTGGTATTCAACGAGGCTGCCTCGCTGGAGTATGAGATCGGTCTTGATGCTGCCAAGTTCGGCAGTCCGAATGCGGAGGCCGCCTCTTTCTATAGCTTGGATACGCAAGGGAATCGATTGGCTATCAACGAGCGTCCGGTAGCGGATGGCGTGGTACGCCTTGGATGTGTCCTGCCTGCTAAGGGAAGCTATACGATCTCATTGAAAGAGAAGATTGGCAAAGGTATTCAGTTGGTGGATAAGCAGACGGGTGCCGTATGCGACCTGAACCAAGAGGCTTATACCTTCGAGGCCGAGGCTGGAACCCTCTCTGACCGCTTTGAGCTGAGAAGCGATGTGGTGACTTCTGTTGAGGCAATCGATGCGTCGATTCGCTGGAACGTGCGAGAAGGCTTGTTGATCGTGTCCGGCTTGCGTGATGTGGAAACTTTGAGTGTATGCGATGCGGCGGGTCGTATTCATTTCGCTGGTAAAGTGACGGATGGTGAGGTACATATGGCCCTACCTCAGTCTGGTATTTATTACATGACATGGACGACAAAAGCGGGCGAGCGTCAGACTTGTTCCATTAAATGGTAATCGCTATGAGAAAACGATTGTTTCGATATATTACGATGGCTTTGTCTCTTTGGATCTTCCTCGGAGGATCCATCGGGCAAGTCTATGCGCAGGATGAGTTCAATCCGACTCCTCCACCGGAGCCGGGGAAACTAACGCTCTTACTCTCCACGGATCCCCACGGATCCGCTTATTTGGAGCAAACGAATCCCTCCGGCATTTATGATACGGGTACGGAAGTAACGGTACGGGCCTATCCGCATACGAATTATGAGTTTGTGGCTTGGCAGTCCGCCGATGGCGAGGAGTTATCCGGCCTCTCGGAATATACCTTCACCCTTACGGAGAAAAACGCTCGCTTGATAGCCAAGCTATGTTTTAACCCGAAGGAGAATCCATCGGAGCCGGGAAATGGTTATTATAATCTGATTACGACCGTCAGCCCCTCCATGGCTGGATGGGTAGAACAGAATGGCCAAGGTATTTATGAGAATGGCAAAGAGGTGACACTTATCGCCCATGCTTATCCCGATTATGTGTTCAACCATTGGGAGAGCGATGGGAAGAAAGTGTCGGAAGAGGCAACCTATCGCTTCACCATGCCGGGCAAGCATGTTTACCTGCGGGCCGTGTACGACTGGAAGCCGAAAGATCCTTCCGAACCGGAGATCGGGTATTGCCTTTACGTGAACACTTCCGATCCGGAGGCCGGCTATGTATCGCAAAGCGGAAACGGTATCTATGAGTTAGGGGATAAGGTGACCGTGATCGCCTCGCCTACGAAAGACTATGACTTTATCGGCTGGTATGATGAGGCGGGTATGTGCCTGTCTACCGACATCTCTTATACGTTGACTATTAGTAAGCGAACCACTACGATCGAGGCTCGTTTCAAGAAGAGAGAGGCACCGGTGGATGAGGTGGAGATCGTACCCGGGCCGAATCCGGATGATCCTTCATCTACGGAGAAAGGCGGCGAGGTGGAAGTGATAGGCGAAGCCATTCCCGGCCAAACGGTCGAGATCATCGCGATGCCGAAACCGGGTTATGCTTTTGAAGGTTGGTATTTGGATGGCGTGTTTATCCCGGAGGCGGAGATGAGCCATGAGATCTTGATCGGTAAAGATATGGGTAAGCTAGAGGCTAAATTTCGGGAATTACCCGTTGACTTGGAAGTAGAGGGTGGAGAGAACGGTTGGACGGAAGTGACTCGCTATAGAGGTGATGTCATTAACTTGAAGGCTGAACCGATCGTAGACCATACCTTTATGGGATGGTACTTGCTAGATCAGTTATTGTCGAAAGCGTTGAATTATGATTTTGATGTCAATATTCTACGTGCGGCCTTGCCCGCTATTCGTGCGGTGTATACCAAAGGTACGGTAGCCAATGAGACGATCGTTAGGGAGGAACTAGTCACGATCGCTTTCTCCGGGAACCAACTCTGCGTGACTGCTCGCCAAGCGATCCGTAGATTGATGGTTTATTCGTTCGAGGGGGACTTATTAGGTACTAACGGCCAAATGGAACAAGGTGATATCTATCGCTTATCCATACGTAGCCCCTTACTTCTCGTTATCGAGGCAACGGATGGTACTCGTATCGTCTGTAAATTGTCCTCCGGACGGTAGTCCGTGGCGTGATTTGGATATATGATTCTTTCAATGCCCATTCTAAGGTTCTTATAATGCCCATCGTAAGCTCCTTTGAATGGGCATTGTTAGATGCTTACGATAGGCATTGTAAGAAACGATAAACAAAAAGCCATCCAACATTCCGCTGGATGGCTTTTCGTATGGCAATAGAATCGGAGAGATTAGACTCTCTTTTCTTTGATTCTTGCTTTCTTACCGGTAAGGGCACGCAAGTAGTACAATTTAGCACGACGTACTTTACCAACTTTGTTAACCGTGATGCTTTCGATAAACGGAGATTCGATCGGGAAAATTCTCTCTACACCTACGTTCTCAGACATCTTACGAACTGTGAAACGTTTTTTGTCGCCGTGACCGGAGATACGGATAACAACACCGCGATACTGCTGGATACGCTCTTTGTTACCCTCTTTGATACGGTAAGCTACCGTGATCGTGTCACCACTCTTGAATGAAGGAAGTTCCTTCTTCGTAGCGAACGCTTCTTCTGCAATCTTAATTAAATCCATTGTTTATAGCTTTTTAATTGTAATTTATAATGAAACGCAATTTAACGGGCTACATTTCCCGACAGAGATTACGTAAAGCGGGTGCAAAGTAACGAAATAAATATTTGATTCGCAATAGATAGATGCTTTTTTGCTCGCTATTTGATCAAATCTTTTATGTCTACCAAGGATTCAAACCATTGACATCCACCAGCGATTCCCGTTCCTCCTTCCACATTGCTGTAGATCCGGACAGGCTCGGCCAGACCTACATTCGTAAGTCCGCCCATGATACCTTCATTCTCGATGTTTTGTAAAGATAGCAGATATTGGTAATAGGGTTCGGACAGGGAATATAAACGAATATGGCGTTTGGTATAATATTTAGTATCGGACCTAAGTTGTTCTTTTACTTGCAACGTGTATTCCTTCCCGTCGAACAGCTCGTCGGAAAATACCCGTCCCCGCCAATTTACCATCGAAGAGCCGAAAACCTCATCCAAGATACCTTGTTGTTGCGTGAATACGGGATCTACGGAGAAGTCCAACAGGACACCAAGATGGTCGTCATCTCCCCATATCTGTAGAGAATAGTAATTTGATTTACCCGGGGTATCTTGGAAAGTGATTTGATAGATAAGTACATCGTTTTCTTCTATGTAGGAGATATTCCCATCTCCATCGACAAGGGTACCGCCGTTGCCGGTAGCTTCTTTACGGGGAATTATGCGCAGACCTTTGATTTCTGTCTTGGAAGGAATCTTATCTTCCGCCGAGGCTGTTCCATATTCCGGGGTGGAAGCTACAATCTTTACGGTTTGTCCGGGCTGTGGAACCGTATTCGATATATAAAGCGTATCTGTTACCCATCCACCTCGATCCTCTCCGAGCCAACGAGAAGATTTCCAATAGGAATATTCTTTCCAAGGCATCTCCTCCTTGAAGATCCCGTCTATGTATAATTCCACCTTGGCGTTTCGAATCGTTACGTCCGGCTTGCTCTCTGAATGAAACCATGTGCGGGATATGCTGGCCATTACGACTGTATCCGGCGAGAAGGCCGAGTTGATCACCATTTTTGGTGTAGTACGATATTCCTCTAGGTCAAACTTCCTGTAACAGGAGGTTAGGAGCAGGCTGGATAATAAGATTGATAAATAGAATATAGGTTTCATGTTCTTTAGAATTTATAAGTATATGATATAGACGGAATGATCGGTAAGAGCGATAACGTCTCGAAATAATGGCTATAGTTTATCCAAGACCGCTTATGGATAGTTATCGGGTTCATCTGGCAATAAGCGTTATATACGCTGATATTCCAGATACCGAGATGGCCGTTCTTTTTAGGTCGATAAATATTAATCCCCAGATCTAAGCGGTGGTAAGCGGGGAGACGTACGTTATTACGCTCCGTGAAATAGTCCAAGCCTCCTTCCGGTAAGAGCGGAGGGACAGGAGTGAGGCCCAAATCCTCGTAATTCTCGAATGCCACCGTAACCCGGTTTCCGGTCATGAAAGTCCAGCTTCCGGTCAGTTCCAATTTCTCGTTGATCTTCCAGTTTGCGACGATATTCAGCTTATGGCGGTTATCGTATTTCGCGGGGAAACGTTTGCCATTATTAATCTCGTCGAACTGCCGGTCGCTCCACATTAGTCCGTATCCGATCCATCCTGTTATACGCCCCGTCTCTTTCCGGGCGATAAACTCCGCTCCGTAGGCCCACCCCTTACCGGCGGCCAGTTTCTCCTCCCAACCGACGAACGAGGGTAAGAAGTTGTAACCATCTTTATAATCCAGTAGGTGATTCATCCATTTATGATAACCTTCCACCGAGAAGGAATAGTCTTTGTGTAAATTGTAATAAGCGCCGACGGATACTTGATCACTCTCCAATGGCTTCAGCTTCTTGCTGACCGGCATCCACATATCGGTAGGGAGACTCATATAACTTTCGCTGATCTGATGTACGTATTGATTCATCCGGGCGTATGAGGCCTTAAGGCTTAGATCCCTCGTGAGCAGGAAGCGTACGGATAAACGAGGGTCTAAGGAGACATATGTCTTCTTTTGTATATTATACATGTTCAGGCGTAATCCGGCGTTAACCCGGACAATGGAAGATATCGCCCAGTCATCTTCGGCGAAAACAGCCAACTCATTCGCTGAAAGGCGTTCGTCTCCGGTAGTTCGTTTGGTCGGAGACAAATTCTCGGAGGTCTTTTCCTCGATATATTCCGGGCTGAAACGATGGTAAAGATAGTCGGTGCCATAACGGATATGATGTGCCGGGGTAGGAATATAGTCGAAGTTCGCATGGACTCCGAAATCATTGATACCGTTTCGGGTTGAGGTCTCGATAAAACGTGAAGAATAATCTTTGTCACCCTCGGTTCCGTAGTATTGTGAAGTCTCTTGTTTTAGTTTGGATTGATAATGGGAATAAGCCAAGGTGACGGTACCGAACATCTTGTTGTTAAACACATACGACCAGCCGGAAGATAATGCGATGTTACCCCAGCGCATCTTTCCAAAGTCCTTGTTCTCGAAAGGGGTTATATCATCACCTACGGAGAACTCGGAACTTCCTCCTTTTAGGAAATCCTGTCCGAAATAGAAATTAACGTAAGCTTGGCTCCGGTCATTGATATGGTGGTTTACTTTTAGGTTCAGATCGGTAAAAGCATAGCGTGCGCTGAATTTCTCCCCATTCTTTTTCTGAATTTTATTGTAGATCGCCAAACCCGGTGCGGACAAGCCATCCAGCCAAGAGCGACGGAAGGAGGCGTTGAACGAAGTCCGGTCTTTAATGATCGGCCCTTCGAAATTTAAGTTACCGGAGGTCAATCCCAGCATGGCGCTACCATGGTACTCTTTCATATTGCCATCTTTAGTATGCACATCCACTACGCTGGAAAGCCTTCCCCCATAGCGGGCGGGGAAAGCGGATTTCCGGCTGATACGCCGGGTTGGGTTTGCAGGGCTTTGATCACATCGGCCTCACCGAATAAGGTCGGGATGGTCTTGATCATCTTCCGGGTTATTTTAATCGTTCCCATCTGAGGGGCTTGTATCGGGTTTTGTGTGTCATTACTACCGGTAACGACAACTTCGGCCAATGCTTCACCGCTTTCCAGCAGAATTTCCATCACGGTATCCCGTTCGAGCGGTTGGAATGTATGTGAGAAACGTCCGTATCCGATGTAGGAAGTCTCCAAACGGACTGCCCCGACCGGTAAGGTTAGACTGAAGAAACCGTGGTTATTGGTAGCCGTGCCCCTTTGTGTGCGAGAGTCATAAACGGAAGCCCCGATTAGATACTCCGTAGTCGCTTTATCCCGTACGAATCCGCTGATGGTTACTGAGCGGGGGCGTTTCTTCAAGATGATGTGGGTACCGTTTATCTGATAAGACAGAGGGAGCTTTTGGAATAGCCGGGTAAGGCATTCCGATATGGATTGGTTATCAGATTTGAATGTAATCCGGGAAATGCCTTTGAGAATAGAAGGATCGTAGGAGAATGTCATGCCTGTTTGATGCTCTATTTTTTTCATGATTTCTTGGATCGGCTCTTGTTTAGCCTCGATACTGAGAGTCGGCGCTTGTCCCCAAGCGCTTGATTGAAAGCCGAAGATAATCAAGATTATGAGTAGTATTAGCTTCATGAAGTACTTCATTTTTTATTACGAGACAGGAAAGATAGTAAAAACCCCTATCACAATTCACGTTACTATTGCGATATTTTCTTATTTTTGGAGAGTAATAATGATAATGTTGTGATGAGACAGATTGGTATCTTGCTTTTGTGTTGTATTTCCCTTTTATCGGGTGGAGCTCAAACCGTTCCGAACCTTTATCGTTCGGTGGATCAGGAAAAGATGAATCATTGGGTTGATTCCGTGTTTGACGCTATGAGTTATGATGAACGGATCGGGCAGTTATTTATGGTTATAGCGAATCCTAAATCCGATAACCGGAATATGCAACGGCTCATGCGTTACGTGAACGAGATCAAGATCGGGGGTATCTTGTTCCATAAAGGGGATCCGGTGACGCAGGCGGAGGTGACCAATCGTTTGCAAAAGGCTTCCCGGATTCCGATGTTGGTCTCTTTGGATGGGGAGTGGGGACTTTCCATGCGATTAAGCGGAACCACCCGTTTCCCGAAAAATATGATGCTAGGCGCTATCGAGGACAATGCCTTGATCGAGGAATATGGAAAAGAGGTGGGACGGCAGTGCCGGGAAATGGGAATTCATATAAATTTCGCTCCGGATATGGACGTGAATAGCAATGTGGATAATCCCGTGATCGGCCTGCGTTCGTTTGGTGAGAATCCGGAGGCTGTGGCGGAGAAAGGTATTGCTTACGCAAGAGGATTGGAAAGTACGGGCATCTTGTCTGTCTCCAAACATTTCCCTGGACATGGAGATACTTCTGAGGACTCGCACGAGACATTACCCGTCGTGCGCCATAACCGAGCCCGCTTGGATAGCGTGGAACTTCTTCCTTTTAAACGTTATATATATGATGGGTTCGCCGGGATAATGACGGGACATCTTTATGTTCCGGCATTGGACAAAAGTCATAAGCCGGCTTCTTTCTCTAAGGCGGTAGTGACGGATCTATTACAGAAAGAACTCGGTTTTCAAGGTCTGTGCTTTACGGATGCTTTAGCGATGAAAGGGGCTTCCACAAAGAAAACGGATAATCCTTCGGTGAAGGCTTTGCTTGCGGGGAATGATATCTTGCTCGCTCCGGCCGCTCCAATCAATGATTTTACGGCCGTGAAAGAGGCTATCGAGGAAGGGGTATTGGATCTGGAAGCGATCGAGGCCAAGTGCTTGAAAATATTAAGGTACAAATATATCGCTGGATTGAATGCCTATAAGCCGGTCGAAACAAAAGGCTTATCGAAACGTTTGAACTCTCCGCATGCGGCATGGATGGCGGCGAAATTGAATTCGGAGGCTATTACCGTTTTGAAGAATGAGGATACAATCTTACCTCTTAAACAGTTGAATAAGAAAAAGATCGCGGCACTCTCGATTGGAGACGGGGTTGGTAATGAATTCCAGAAAATGCTGGGCGAATATGATTCGATCGCTTGCTTTAGCATCGGACGGCGTTCTACGGCTGCCCAAGTCCAGCAGGTTTATAATAAATTGCAAAAATACGACGTGATCATTTGTGGCGTACATACGATTCGCATTCCCGAGAGTTTAGCGTTGAGGCAGTTGGCCGCGAAGAAAGAGTTGGTCTATGCTTTCTTTACCTTACCATATGCTTGTAAGGAATATAAGAAGTCGATCGAGAAGGCGAAGGCGGTCGTGTTGGCTTACGAGGGCACTCCCTTAGCGCAGGAATATGCGGCCCAAGTGATATTCGGTGGTATTGCGGCGAAAGGGAAACTTCCGGTTTCGATTCCGGGATTGTATTATGCGGGTACCGGTATTTTTACGGAAAAGACTCGTTTGGGGTATCACCAGCCGGAAGAGGTGGGAGCGAATCCGGACCGTCTGGATGTAATTGAGTCGATCGTTAAAGAGGGATTGGATGAGAAGGCTTATCCTGGATGCCAAGTGTTGGTGGCGAAGGACGGCGTGATTATCTATAATAAATCGTTCGGTTATTTTGATTACGAAAGTAGGCAGCCGGTCACGGAGTCATCGGTCTATGACTTGGCCTCGGCGTCGAAGGCGGCGGGAACTTTATTGGCAGTCATGAAAGCGTATGATGAGAAGAAATTCACCTTGAACAATAAGATCTCCGATTTTATACCGGAGTTGAAGGAGTCTAATAAAAAGGATTTATCGATAAAAGAGTTACTGTACCATCAATCGGGAGTGACTCCAACTATTAATTTCTATCTGGATGCCATTGATAAGGATAGTTATAAAGGCAGTTTATATAGTTCGGCGAAGAACGCTACGCATCCGGTTCGTTTTGACGCTAAAACGTATGTCCGGAATGATTTTAAATATCTTCCAGATGTAGTTTCGGATACCCGGAAACCCGGATTTACGACTGAGGTAGCCCGTAATTTCTATGTGAGTGATTCCTTTAAAGATACGATCCTTCAAGATATCAAGAAATCCCGTTTGGGTACGAGAGGTAGGTACGTATATAGTTGCGTGAATTTCATTATGCTGAAAATGATGGTGGAAAATCTGATGAAATCTCCGATGGACCAGCTTCTTCGGGATGATTTCTACAGCGGGTTAGGGGCTTGGCATACCACTTATAATCCGTTGAAGCGAATGGATACCTTGCAAATTGTACCTACGGAGCAAGATGGATTTGTCCGCCGTCAATTGCTTCGCGGATATGTGCATGATGAGGCGGCCGCTTTTCAAGGGGGTGTTTCTGGAAACGCCGGATTATTTTCGAACGCGAATGATCTGGCGAAGGTGCTCCAATTGATGCTAAACCAAGGGACTTATGGCGGCGAGCGCTATCTTTCTTTGGAAACCAGCCGTTTGTTTACACAAAGCAAGAGCCCAACTTGCCGTAGAGGGCTAGGATTTGATAAGCCGGTGATTGGTAATCCGAAAGCCTCGCCTTGTGGGGCTTTGGCTCCCGCCTCGGTCTATGGACATACAGGATTTACGGGTACTTGTTTTTGGATAGATCCGGATAACCAGCTTATTTATATATTTTTGAGTAACCGGGTGAATCCTAGCCGGGCAAATAATAAACTGGGATCGCTTGATATACGTACTCGCATACAGGATGCGATCTATAAGGCGATTGATAGGAAAAGCCAAAAAGATTCGTAATTTTGTGACAGTTTTAACAGATAAGGTATTAATTAAAAAGCAGGTATATGTTATACGGACACGGTGATGATTTTTATAACGCAAAGAACGAGGTAAAGATAAACTTTAGCTCGAATGTGTGGCACGGAGCTAATTTAGATAAACTGAAGGAACATTTGATCGAGCATTTTGATAAGCTGACTCGTTATCCGGAGCCGGATGCCGCTACCTTGAAAAGATTGTTGGCCCGCCGGTATGAGATCAAGGAGGAGAATATCGTAGTGACGAATGGTTCGATCACCGCTTTTTATTTGTTAGCGCAAGCTTGGCGAGGCGCGAAATCCATGATCGCTATTCCTTCTTTCTCTGAATATGAGGACGCTTGCCGTTTGCATGAGCATGAGATCTCTTTCTTCCCGACATCGGACGATTTATCGGAGTTATCCTTGGAGGGACAGGATTTCTGTTGGATTTGTAACCCGAATAACCCGGATGGAAAGCTGATCCACCGCACGGAGCTTCTCCGTTTGATCTCGGCGAATCCGCAGACTACCTTCATTATAGATCAGGCATACGTGGCTTTTACGACGGAAGACATGCTAAAGCCGAGTGACGTGAAAACGCATAAGAACTTAATCCTTGTCCAGTCTATCTCGAAGGCTTATAATATCCCTGGCTTGCGTATCGGTTATCTGGTCTCTTCTCCAGAGATCGCGGAGAAAGTGAACAAGTATATCATACCTTGGTCGGTAAATGCTATCGCTATCGAGGCAAGTAAATATATCTTGATTCATCCGGCGCAATTTACGTTGCCGATCCGTAAATGGCAGCGTGAGACCGCGGATTTTATTTACCAATTAAGTAAATTGGATGGCTTGGAGGTAATCCCGACCTCTACGACTTTCTTCCTTGTCCGTTTGAAGAAGGGTACAGCCGCTGATTTAAAGCAATTCCTTTTAGATAATTACGGAATCTTGATCCGTGACGCTTCGAATTTCCGGGGCTTGGATGAGACTTATCTACGGCTCTCTACCCAGAAAGCTGATGAGAACCAGCTTTTACTTGAGGGGGTAAAGATTTGGTTGGACCAACGATAAACGACTATGAAGGGGAGGGGGGAACCCCTTCCTGTTAAAAAAGCCAGCCGATAAATAGAGGTAGGTAATCTTTTAGCTCTGTCTTTAGAAGTTCTGTTGCCTTGTTCTTGTATCTTTCCACGGTTCGTATGGATATTTGCATTTCCTCTGCGATTTCTCCATAGCTCTTATTCTCGAAACGATTCTTCTCGAATGCGAGCCGATAGTTCTCCGGTAGCTTGTCAAGGGCTTGTCTTAATAACGTTTGCAGTTCTTCCCATGTGTAGAGTTCCTCACTACTTTCCGCATAGATCGGGATTTGTTCTTGGATGAGCGATTCGTAATATCTTTCATGGTTGCGTTGCAGATAATTTAAGCAGTGATTTCTGGCGCAAGTGACGAGATAGCTACGTGCGGAGGTCTTTACTGAGATACGGCTGCGATTTTCCCAAATAGCGAAAAACACGTCCTGCACGATATCTTCTCTTGTTTCCTTATCTGTGATAAAGCGTTTGGCGTACATACAAAGTGCCGGATAATATAACTCGAATAAGCGGTGGAAGGCGAGCCTATTATCTTCAGTCGTAATTTGTTCTAAAAGTAAATCGACATTAATAGCCTTGGTATGATTTCTTTCCATGATGGGGCAAAGGTATATATTTTTGAAGAGAACAAAATTAAAAAAACTCATTTTCGCTGTCGTGTTTTTCTTTAGAGTGTGTCTCTATAAGTAAAGGAAGAAAATATATGGAAAGAAAGGTAGAACATAAAAGTGTGTCACGTCAGGTAGAGGAAATTAAAGCCTTGTCTGAGGACATATTAGAGTATCGATCGATTGACGTGCAAAAGGCATGGCTACGAATGGAACGTCGGGTAGGGCGGCAAGCTGTCAGACGAACTTTGTCGCTGCTTTTTACTCGTGCGGCAGTTATATTGGTGCTTCCGTTGTTATTTTCTTCGTTACTTTTCTCCTATTTGTATTATGCCACAAGATATGACGAGAAGTCCCAGCCTGTCGTTTATGCTGAGGTTAACTCCCTGCCCGGAACGATTACTCGGTTTGTGTTGCCAGACCAGTCTGTCGTATGGTTGAACTCGGGTAGTAAATTGACCTATCCGTCGGTGTTCGAGGAGAAAGAGCGCAAGGTGTTACTTTCCGGCGAAGGATATTTCGAGGTGGAGGCCGATCCGGAACATCCCTTTTGTGTATCAACTTCCGAAGGTTTACGGGTGGTGGCCTATGGAACAAAATTTAATGTCAATGCCTATGCTGACGAACCTTTTATAGAGGCCGTGTTGGAAAAAGGAAAGATTGACGTGATCCGGAATGATGAACGTATCCGATTGGAGCCGAACAAACAGGCGGTATTGGATAAGGAGAGCGGTACTTTCAGTGTTTCTGCGGCCAACCTGGAGGAGAAAATGGATTGGAAAGGAGGACGGATAGTTTTCCGGAATACTTCTTTGGATAAGGTGTTGAAACGATTGGAGAAACGATATAACGTGGAGATCGTATTGCATAAGAGCGGGAATGCGGAGTATAAATATCGGGCGACCTTTACTACGGAGACTTTGGAACAGATCTTGGATTATTTGAAACAGACTGCTCCTATCGAATGGACATCACGAGAGCCTTCGCAACGTCTGGATTCCTCGTTTGTTCGCCGGAGGATCGATGTTTATCAAAGATAATTGGAAATCTATACTAATATATTGTGTAATCATTAAATCTGTATGCTCATGAGCACATTTCATTTACGTAAGAGAAATCTTGCGCGGTGTTTACCTAATTCGGGCCGTATACTGAAACTTAGTACGGCATTTACATTTTTGACAGCTTTCCAGCTATATGCGGGAACATCTTCTTCGCAAGGAATGACACTTTCCTTGTCGTTGAAGAACGCAACGGTAGAACAAGCGATTGATCGGATCGAACAGGAGACTGGTTATTCTTTCTTGTATTCCAATCATGTCCTAGACACGAACCGTCTTATCAGTTTGAATGCTAGCAATAAGGATATAAGTGTGGTCTTGTCACAGGTTTTCGACAATATGGGGGTCGAATACAAGATTGTGGATAGGCAAATCATTTTGTTGCGTAAGGTGGAGTCCGCTCCTGTCGTACAGCAACAAGGCCGTAAGGTACAGGGTGTCGTATTGGATCCGAGTCAAGAACCGATCATTGGTGCGAATGTCTTGGTGAAAGGAACCTCTATTGGTACAATCACGGATATTGATGGTCGTTTCACGTTGGAAGTACCTGATAATGCGGTACTGGTCGTTTCTTATATCGGTTATTTGTCTATGGAGCTGACTCCGGGCTCGAAGACGGATCTGACGATATCTTTGAAAGAGGATTCGCAAAACTTGGACGAGGTTGTAGTGGTAGGTTATGGCGTTTCTCGTAAAAAGGACTTGACGGGTGCGGTTTCGGTCTTGAAGATCGATGACTTGAAAGATACACCGGTATCCAGCGTAGACCAAATGATGCAAGGTAAATTATCTGGCGTGAACGTGATGCCGGATAATATGCCGGGTGGTGGTGTCGCTGTCCGTATCCGTGGTTATAGTACGATTCGTAACAATGACCCTCTTTATATCATTGACGGTATTCCCGTGGATGGGGGAATCAATTTCTTGAATCCGAATGATATAGAGTCCATGCAAGTATTGAAAGATGCTTCCTCTGCTTCTATTTATGGAGCGCGTGCCGCCAATGGTGTTGTTATCATTAATACGAAAAAGGGAAAAGAAGGACAATTCAATGTGAATTTAGATGCGTACTTCGGTGTACAAAAAGCGGCTAAACAATTGAAGATGTTGAATGCGCAGCAATTTGGCGATATGTTGTGGCAAGCGATGAAAAACGACGGAAAGACACCTTCACACGATGTTTATGGAAACGGTGATCAAGCGGTTGTGCCCGAATATCTGGATAAAGATCATAAGATTCCTTCTGATGACGTGGATTGGGTAGATGAGATTTTGCGTGCCGCTATCGTTCAATCCTATAACCTTTCCTTCACGAAAGCCGATAAGAAATCCAATCAATTGTTTTCTTTGGGGTATTATGATCAGCAGGGATTGGTGAAGTTAAGCGATTTCAAGCGTGTGAGCGGTCGCTTTAATTCCGAGTATAAATTGTTCGATGACCATCTTCGTATCGGGGAGAATATTTCTCTTTCTCATTCTTGGGGTACTAGTGTCTCCAATAATGCGGCGTTGGGAGGAACTTTGTATGAGGCCTATAAGTTCCAGTCGATCACACCGGTGAAGAACTTGGAGGATGAATATGCGGGAAATGTCTTTTCGGATATTCCTAACCCGATGGGAAAGTTGCATAGAAATAAGGATAACAAGGATAAGAAGAGCCGCTTGGTGGGTAATTTGTACGCAGAGCTGCACTTGTTTGACGGATTTATGTTCAAGACTTCTTTTGGTGCAGACTATAATAATCTATACAGACGTTCTTTTAGCCCTAAATATGATGAGATCAACGCTTCTGAGAAATTAAGTGGTTTGTCTAACCGGAATGCATGGAACTTCAACTGGGTGTTCACGAATACCTTGAACTATACCAAGACATTTGGCGATCATACGATCAATGCATTGTTGGGTCTGGAGTCGTTGAGAAACCGGTATGAGTATTTTACGGCTTCGAGAGATGGTTTCCCTTCGGATGATCCTAACTTCCATTTCTTGGATGCGGGCGATGTAGGAACCCAAAAGAACTCAGGGTCTGCCACGGAGTATAGCATGGTCTCTTATTTCGGCAAGATCGATTACAATTATCACGATCGTTATTTGGTCGCTTTCACTTTGCGTCGGGATGGATCTTCCCGTTTGGGGAATAATAAGTGGGGTAACTTCCCGGCCGCTTCGGTGGGATGGCGTATCAGTAATGAGCCATTCTTTGATGTGGAGGCTATCAATAACTTGAAGCTTCGTGTCGGTTGGGGACAAAATGGTAACTCAGATGTTCCTTCTTACGCAACGATCGATTCCTATAAGAGTAGTTCATCTACCTCGAATTATCCGATTGATGGAAGTCAAAGCTCTGTGGATTTAGGATTTGTGCAGACTCGTAATGGTAACGCTAATTTGAAGTGGGAGACGACCACTCAAACCAATGTTGGCTTGGACTTAGGTTTTTTAAGCGGTGACTTGAATTTGACATTGGACTTCTTTAATAAGGACACCAAGGATTTGTTGTGGCGTAGAGCCTTACCAGCTTCGATCGGAGGAACGAACATGACGGTTTGGGATAACGTCGGAAAGATGAATAACAAGGGTTTTGAGATGGAGGTGAATTATCAGAAACAGATCAATCAAGATTTTGGCTTCTCTGTAGCATATAATTTCTCTATCATCAAGAATAAGATGACAGAGCTGAATGGCGTGGATTATATTGGTCTTTCCAGCAGCGAACTTCATGGACGAAACTTTGACCAAGAGACCTCTCGTTCGGCGGTAGGACAACCGATCGGCTCTTTCTTCGTGTATGAGGCAGATGGCTTGTTTCAAAACGACGCAGAGATCCAAAACTATAAGAATGATAAGGGCGAGCTGTTGCAACCGAACGCTAAACCTGGCGATATCCGCTTTAAGGACTTGAACGGTGATGGAGTAATCAATAGCGAGGATCGTGATTTTGTAGGTAGCCCGCTGCCTGATTGCAGTATGGGTCTAACGCTTGGGTTCAATTATAAGAACTTTGATATAAGTGCGTTCTTCCAAGGGGTATTTGGTAACGAGGTTTATAATTTGACAAATTATTTGGGTGAGTTCTATAATCAAGCTCAGTATAATAAAAACTCTACGATTCTGGATGCTTGGAGACCGGATCATACGAATACGGATATACCACGTGTAACATTGGATGACCCGAATAATAATATCCGGCCTTCTACTTATTATATTCATAACGCTTCCTTCGTTCGTTTGAAGAATTTGAAGATTGGTTATACCTTGCCGGATCGGATCGCATCTAAATTGAAATTGAAACGTACCTATATTTATTTACAAGGACAGAACCTGTTTACGATAACGGGCTATAATGGTATTGATCCGGAGGTGGGTTTACAGAGCTATTCTTCCGAGAACCGAAATTTGGATATGGGTGTTGATCGTGGCGTATACCCGTTGCCAAGGACATTCACCTTAGGAGTTAATGTTAATTTTTAATTGAAAATCTGATGTACGATGAAAAAGATAGTTAGTTTAGTTGTTGCGGCTTTAGTGATGTGCTCTTGTGCCGATTCTTTTCTTTCTGAGGAGCCTGTAGGGGAATTTATGCCCGAGCAGGTAGAAAGTGAGGAAAACATAGAGGGAATCGTGATAGGTGCTTATGCGGTATTGGATGGATATTATGCTTCGGATGCGATCAACTCCGGTTGTTCGAATTGGCAGTTTGGGGATGTCGTATCTGACGATGCCTATAAAGGGGGTGGAGGTACCGGTGACCAAAACCAGATTCACTTGATGGAAATCTTTAATGCCAATCCGACGGGTATCGATTTTGAGGCTCGTTGGGCTGCTCTTTATGAGGGTGTAAAGCGTTGTAATCAAGCGATTCGTTTGTTGAGCAATAGTACGGTAAAGAACAAAGAGCAACGTTTGGCGGAAATGCGTTTCTTGAGAGGACACTATTATTTCAACTTGAAAGTCATCTATAATTTGATCCCTTGGATTGATGAGACGGTGGTTGATCCGAATGAGTATCATACGAAATCGAATATGGAGTTTACGTCCGACCAGCTATGGGAAAAGATTTTGGGGGAATTCTCTGCCGCTTATCAAGTCTTGCCAGAAAGCCAATCAGATTATGGACGTCCTACCAAAATGGCGGCAAAAGCTTATATGGCTAAGGTGTATTTATATCAGTCGAAATGGAAAGAGTGCCTAAGTGCTTGTGATGAGGTGATCCAGTCCGGGAAATATACGCTGTATCCTGATTTCAGGGAAGTGTTCTTGCCGGAGAATGATAACAACTCAGAAATTATTTTTGCGGTTCAGTTATCTATTAACGATGGAGCGTCCAGTAATCAAAACGGAAGTTATGGCGATCGTTTGTTACCGCCGGGAGGTCCTTATCCAACTTATGGATTCTTGCGGCCGACTCAGAATTTGGTAAATGCTTATAAGACGAATGAAAACGGCTTGCCTTATAATGATGGTAAGGATGTAGCGGAAAGCGACTATGTGGATGTTCGTTTGGATCATACCTTGGCTCGGCCAAATATTCCGTTTATGGATGTACAGGTGTATGATTGGACTCCAAGAGAGGCTAGCGTATATGGCCCGTATAGTCCGAAGAAACGTTTGGTATCGTTGAACTCTACCCATTACTCTCCGATATGGCCATATGTGAATGCGTTGAATTTTTACGTGATTCGTTATGCGGATTTGCTGTTGTGGAGAGCTGAGGCCGCTATCGAGACCGGTGATTTGGAGACTGGACGTAAGTATATTAATAAAATTAGGGAGCGTGCAAAGAATACACAGCATGTCAAGTTGTGGGATGATCAGTCGCAAGATGCCGCTAATTATAAGGTGGAGATTTATACCGAGCCATTTAAGTCGAAAAATGAGGCTGTGCAAGCATTGCGTATGGAAAGACGTTTAGAGATGGCTCATGAGGGTATCCGCTTCTTTGATTTAGTGCGTTGGGGTATTGCGGATGAGGTTCTCAATGTGTATTTTGAGAAAGAAAAAACATTCCGTTCCCACTTGCAGAATGCTCGCTTTGTAAAAGGGATGCATGAGTATTTTCCTATACCTCAATCTGTTATAGATATTTGTGGTGCTGAGGTAATGAAACAGAATCCGGGTTATTAAAGTTTTATGAATGGTTGAAAGAAAAGGCAGTGCCCGTTTGGGGCTGCCTTTTTTATTATTTTTGTATAGAGATGAAACAATTGAGATTTCTTTTATATCTGTTGAGTTGGGTTGTTTGCTGTGAGCTATCTGCGACTCCCCATAATATCGCTTCTTTGGCGAAAGTCTCTTGCTCTTCTGCGTTAACGCAGGAACAAGGTTGTGAGAATGTAGTGGATCAGGTGATTCGTATTGCAGGAAAAGGAGAGTGGGTCGCTAAAACAAAGTTGGACTTCCGGGGGCGGGTGTATCCCTATCCTTGGATTCAATTGGATTGGGAAGAGCCCATTTATACGAATCAAGTCATATTATATGATCGGGTAGATAAGGACAGCCATACGGCGGCCGGTACGTTGTTCTTTAGCGATGGAAGCTCAATCACGGTCAACCAGATTCCTAATGATGGAGCACCGAAAGTGGTGACGTTTGAGACTAAAAAAATAGAATGGCTTCGTTTTCAGGCGACAGATGGGGAAGGACGAGATTTAGGTTTGTCTGAGATAGAGGTTTATCCCGCACCGGAATCTTATACAGATTATGTCTCATGGGTTAATCCGTATATCGAGACGGCTAAGGGGCGGTATTTTTTCTTTGTTACAGGAAGCTTGCCTTTTGGAATGATCAGTTCCGCTCCGTTAACCCGTAATATCAATCAGGGAGGAGGAGGTTATAATTATAACTCTACAACGGTATTAGGTTTTCCGCAAATTCATAATTGGATGATTTCTGGCTTGTCTCTGATGCCAGTAAAAGACGAGGTAGATGTCTGTGGGGGGGATAAGGCTTGGCGTTCTTCTTTCTCCCATGAGGGTGAGATCGTTCAACCCGGCTATCATCGTTTATTTTTGGATTCCTACAAGATATGGGTGGAACAGACCGTTACGGATCGAGTGGGGCTTTATCGTCTTACGTATGCGGAAGATGGTTTGGCGAAGGTCTTGGTGAACTTGGGAGGTCATATCGCTACTTCTACTTTGTTGAATGCTCATGTGACTAAAGTGAGTGATACGGAGATCTCCGGATATTTTGATACAGCCGGTCGTGTATGGGGCGGTGTGGATGTTGCGAAAGTGTATTTTGTCGTTCAATTCAATAAGCCAATCGAGGCATTGAATGGTTGGGTGGGCGATAAGAAGGAAATGGGAGTTGGACATTTTACGGGTTCTTCCGAATTAATTACCGTGCCTAAGTCCTCTTTTAAACAATCTCCTTCTTCTGGCGTAGAAGCTTGTTTTGGATCTTTTAAGGCTGGTGATGAGCTGTTGTTGAAGACCGCTATCTCTTATGTGAGTGAGGAAAACGCCCGTGAGAATATAGAGCGGGAATGTAAACATTGGGATTTTGATCAAGTTAAGAGTGCGTCCGAGCGTATTTGGAATGAGTGGTTGGGAAAAATTGATGTGCAAGGTGGTTCTTTTCAGCAAAAGACCAAGTTTTATACCGATTTGTGGCACATATTGTTGGGGCGCCATAAGATAGATGATAGCAATGGCGAGTATCCGGATTATTTGTCCGGAGGAGAACGTATTGGAAAACAAACAAGGATACATACGATTGCTCCTAAATTCCAAGTACGGACTTTGCCTAAAGATAAAACAGGAAAATCAAGGTTTCATATGTATAATTCAGATGCTCTATGGTTGACACAGTGGAATTTAAACACGTTGTGGGGACTGGCGTATCCTTCTGTTCTAGACGAGTTTTCCGCTTCTTTTATCGAATATGACAAGAATGGAGGTCTATTACCTCGTGGGCCGTCCATAGGGTCTTATACTTATATTATGACGGGCTGTCCGGCTACCTCCTTGATTACTTCCGCTTATCAGCGGGGGATATTTCATAAATGGTCGCCCAAGGAGGGATATGCGGCTATGAAAAGGAATCATGAGAAAGGTGGTATGCTTGCCTTTGATATGGATAAAGAGTTGGAGTTCTATATTAAACATGGATATTGCCCAGAAGAGGCTGGCTTGACTATTCAATGGGCCTTTGAGGATTGGGCTTTGGGAGAAATGGCGAAAGCTATGGGAAAACTCAAGGATTATAATTATTATAGAAATCGTTCCTTGGGCTGGCCTGCGTCTTGGCATCCGGATTTGAGGTTGATGATGCCTAGAAAAGAAACAGGAGAGTGGGTCCATTTGGATCCTTTGTCCGAGCGTGGGTTTGTACAAGCCAATGCTTGGCAGGCTACTTTTGGATTATCTCATGACATTGAAAGATTGGCTCGTTTGATGGGAGGTAATGACAGCTTAGCTACTCAATTGAATTATGTGTTTGAGATGTCGAAAAATGCAAGATTCCTGTCTAGTTATGTTAGTTATGCCAATCAACCCGGTTGCTCGAATGCGCACGTTTTCTCACATGTAGGAAAGCCTTGGCTGACTCAATATTGGGTGCGTCAGGTCGCTAAACAGACCTATGGTGATATTACGCCAGAGCGAGGCTACGGCGAAAATGATGAAGATCAAGGACAGATGGCTGGAATAAGTGCACTGATGGCTATGGGATTATTCAGTTTGGATGGAGGCTCTGCCTATAATCCGATGTATGATATTACAAGCCCTGTTTTCAATGAGATTACGATTCGATTGGATTCTCGGTATTATAAAGGGAACGAGTTTAAGATTAAAGTACATGATAACTCCCCAGAGAATTGTTATATCCAGAAAGCTTCTTTGAACGGAGAGATGTATCATAAATATCAATTGCCGCATACCGTATTTGAGCAAGGTGGCCTTTTGGAATTATGGCTTGGCGATAAACCAAACAAGGAATGGGGAACTCAATAACGATTTGGGCATATCTCTCAATTTGCATGATGATTCAAAAAAAGGATGTGCGTAACAATGAGGCACATCCTTTTTCATTTCCTTTTAAATCTAAGTAGCGTGTATTATTCTACTCGTTTGTTGATTACGATATGACCAAAATAGCCAAGGAGAACCAATCCCAGACCTGTAAGTAGAATACTATTTGTCATACCACCGGTGAAAAACGGTACAGCCAAAACTGCCGCACCAATAATGAGTACGATCACTCCTAGATTTTTAATTAACTCATTCATGGTTATAGATATTTTATAATTATTTTCTTTTCTACCGCAAATAAAGCAATAATAACCCGATCGTGAAAATATTTTCGGAGAAAAATAATGAAACGATTGAAATTAGCTTCTATATTTGTGTTATAATATAGTTACGTATGGGAAGAATACTTTACATAGTTTATTTGTGGCTGTTTTTTGTACCTGTATTTCTGGTACTGACTATACTTACGGCTGTGACGGTTATCATCGGTTGTCTATTGGGGGGAGAGAAAATCTTCGCTTATTATCCGGGTATGATCTGGTCTCGATTGACTTGCTATCTGGCGCTTTGTCCGGTGACGGTAAAAGGGCGTGAGCATATAGACCGGAAACAATCGTATGTTTTCGTAGCAAATCATCAAGGTGCGTTTGATATTTTCTTGATATATGGTTTCTTAGGCGTTCCCATTAAGTGGGTGATGAAGGCGGGTATCGCTAAAATTCCATTTGTCGGGGCCGCTTGCCGTGCCGCCGGTTTTATCTTTGTCGATAATTCTACGCCGAAGGCTGCCGCTCGTAGTGTTTTGGAGGCGGAGCGTTGTCTTCGGAACGGGGCTTCCGTGGTTGTTTTCCCGGAAGGTTCGCGTACGTATACCGGGAAAATGATCCGTTTCAAGAAAGGGGCTTATCAAATGGCGCTAGATCAGCATTTGCCTATTATTCCGATCACCTTAAACGGGCCGTTTGATGTCTTGCCGATCGGGTCGTTGAATGTCCATCGTCATCGGATGGAGATGGTGATCCATCCGGCGGTTTCTACCGAGAATATAGACACTTCCCACAAAGGAATGCAAGCGTTCGCTGATCAGACTCAAGAAATCATAGCATCTGCCTTGTGGAAAGAATATAAATAATTTAGGTTATTATTTCCAGCTTTTCAAGATGCCACGTTTCGCTACTTTCAGGCTGAATCCGAAGTTATCGCCGAACATGGAACCGGCATCAGCTGCCAAAGACCCTGTAAATTCCCATCCCGATAAACGGGGATGTTGATAAGAGATATCTAAAAGTCCGGAAGCTCCTCTTTTCTTGCTAAGGAAAGGGGTGGCATGTCTACCCCAACTATTCATCACGGTGACTAATACCCGATAAGATACTTGTGAGGAGATAGCGCCTTCCGCACCGAAATGCCAGTCACGAACACGGTTGTTCTTGAATCCTAATGAACCGTTCTCGTTATACTCCGGACTTGGGATCAGAGGAGAACCTATCGCCCGGTTAAAATAAGAGGCTCCGGTAGTGTATTCTCCGTTGTTATAATAATCATCACCACCGCCACCTACGCCGGGATGTAGGTCGTGATCAAAATCGATGAAGTGGAACTGTCCGCTTTGGTCTCTTGTAACCAGATACTCCACGACCACCTTACGCAACCACGGGAATTTTGGTAAATCCAATTGTCCTCCCCATAATCCGTCGGTATTGTTTACGAATATCATACCGGATTTATCCTCGAAGAAATGTTGGTAATAGGCGGATACTTGCCAGTTAGGTTGTGTAAAAGCCAATTTGAAATCGTAAGAGCCATAATGATTACCCAGTACGTTGATTTGATCGGAGACTGTTGCGTCGCCACCCCCTTCGCTGCCGCAAATAACCCGGATAAGGTCCTTGATGGATTGAGGCTGCTTTCCGATCTTAGGATTGGTTGAGGTTCCTCCCCATTGTGCCCAATGCTGTACTCCGATTACACCGGATAACGGGAAGTCATTGCGTGTATCCTTAATCTGTACAAATAATGATTTATGATGCCATAAAACGTTATCTACATAAGTCTGCTTATTGTTTGTGAAGTTAGCCAGATAATCCTTGTCGAAAGAACGACCGACGGCAAAGTCTCCTTTGACTTGCATCCAGCCTTTAGTTAAAGGAACGACGGTAAATTCCGGAATGCTGATGTTCACTTCCGGAATCGGGCGGGCATTGGCGGATTGCACGATATCGCCCGAGCTAAGCCAACGATCCCAAAGTGAATTATAGCGTTCCTTGCTTCCTACACTCAATAGCAAGCATTTGTAACCTAACTCGGCATATATTTGTTGGATAAAGAAATTGCGATGACGAGGAACTGCGGCCACTACGTCTAATCCGGCTCCCCAGCGAAAACCTTTGCCAAAAGTTTGATTATGGAATACTCCCGCATTCAAATATCCGTTATTCGCTTCCAAAGGAACAATTCCGTATCGATTGCTAACCATCCAGAAAGGGGCATTGTCGCCACTAGCTACCGATCCGAATATTTCGGCCTTGTAGGTAGTCGCTTCCGGAGTTGTCTCTTCTTCTTGAGCGAAACTAGCCGTTGCCATCCCCAGACAAGTCAGACCTATAAAAATTGATCGCACTGATTTCATGTATATATAAATGTTTTGTCTGGGCGCAAAGGTAAGGATTTATATGTTTGGTGCAACCATTATTGTTTCTTTAACCACTCGAATATAGTTTGATAGGCATCGTTCCGATAGGGCTTTTGAGATAGGATCAGATCGTGGATGCCGTTTGGAATGGTATCTCTCGTGACTTTGTCTCCTAGTTTCTCCCCGTATTTTTGAATGTCTTGAACATCCAAGACGATGTCGGAGGTCATGTATTCCTCATGCCATGTCTCTGTTTCCGGAAAAGATTTGTTGGAAGACATCACTAGTATCGGACAATCCAGTTTTAACCCTTTTTGTACCGTCTGTTGCGCTTCTTGTATGGCTTTGATCCATCCGGCTTTTTTCGGATGCCCGAATATCATTTTCCAGTTCGTATCAAATTCCCATTCTCCTTTATACTGCTTAAGCAGGCTATAAGCGTAATTCGGATCACCCAAACCTTGTACGGTAAGATTCGGAAATAGCCTCCCGACAAACGCAACGGTTGGCAGTACGACTTTCTCCATTAACCATCCGAAATTCCAATCTAGAAAAGGGCTGTTCAAGATAAGCCCGTCTATCGGTAACTCCCCTTTCTTGCTATTCAAATAATAAGGTGTGATCAACCCGCCCGTAGAATGCGCCATTAATAATATCCGTTCATTACCTTCGGACCGGATGGTGGCTAAAGCGGTATCGATATCAGCGAAATACTCTTTTAGGCTCTTGCAAAAGAACGGGTTTTGATTGGGTAATATCGAACGTCCGTATTTCCGCAAGTCCATCGCATAGAAATTATATCCGTGAGCGTTTACGCTATCCCCTAATTGTTTCTGGAAAAAATAGTCATTATAGCCATGGATATACAGCACGGCCTGTTTTACGCTATCCAGTTGAGGTTTCTTGACCAGTGTGCAAACTACCTTCCCCTCATAATCATCCGGCATCTGGAAGGTACGGCGTAAATAACCATCTCCCAATACATCGGGTACGTATTGGGCATATACCTCGCATAAAATGAAACAGAGGAATATAATAAGATTTATTTTTCGAGACATAAATATATTGTTTCTATTTTATAACTGTATTTGCAAAGATAGGGTTTATCAATCAATGGTAATTAACCAAGATCATAAAATAAAAAATGACAGATAAGCATGAAAAACGATAGGATAAACGTAAATATTGCAACTTATACGTAAAAAGCACTATTTATGGTAAGTCGTTAATTTTTTATCTTAACAATAAATATTTTACTTTGTTGGAAAATGGAAGCGTGTATGGAACCGGAAATAACAGTAATAATCATAGATGATGACCTTGGATCGATTCAAAAATTGCAAAACGATCTATTGGCCTTCTCGGAAATAAGGATATTGGATACAGCGACAACGGCGGAATTGGGCAAGAGGCATATCCTTAAGTATCAACCGGATTTGGTGTTTTTGGATGTGGAACTTCCGGACATGTCTGGCTTTGATTTGCTGGATGATATACGGGATGATATTCTTCCGAACTTGAGAGTCGTTTTCTATACGGTATACGATAAATATATATTGGATGCCCTACGTGCCTCTGCGTTTGATTATTTGTTAAAACCTTATTTAATTGATGAGTTAGCGGCACTCATCGAACGTTTTCATACGACAGAACCTGCGGATGTTGCCTGCATGGAGAGATCTTTGCGGAAAATATTGAATCGGGATAGTCGATTTGCGATCCAAACCGTCTCGGGTCTTTTACTAGTCCGTTGTGAGGAGATATTCCTGTTTCAGTTCTTGGGAGACCAACGTTGCTGGCAGATTGTCTTGACTTCCCGTACTACTCATAAACTAAAAATGAGCACGACAGCGAAAGATTTGTTGTCTATCAATAATACGTTTGTTCAAATAAGCCAAGATTGCATTGTGAACTTGACTTATTTGATGTTCATCGAGAATAAGACCTTACGATGCGAGTTCTATCCCCCCTTCCAAGAGGAGGAGAGGATCGCCTCGCATCGCTATTTTAAACAACTGAGAGAACGGTTGGATATTATTTGATGGTTACTCTTCTTTTCTCCCTAATTTTATCTGTTTTGCAGGGTGTAATAGGCTTCTGAAGTGAATAACTAACGGCTTGTCGAGTGAATAACTAACGGCTATACCTAGCCGCTAGTTAACGGCTTGGGAAGTGAATAACTAATCACTTGAGAAGCCTTTTGCAAGCGATTAAGTATGTTGTCTAAATAATTCATTTTCACCGCATAAGGAATTTACATTTCAAGTCGTAAATTATTTACTTCAGTAACGGATAGTGCCTACTAAGATTTGCTTATTTTCTGACATTTACATACAAGAGAGTCAATATATTCTAGCCATCCAATCCGCAAAAAAGTAGTCATATACCCTATAAAAGCCATCTTCCTGTGTTATCAAATCATTTTTCAACAGAGGTTTGACCGCAGATTGTACAGAACTGGCTGAAGGTAGCTTGTATTTTTTGATAAATGCTGATGACGTGAGACCTTCTGCTCTGCCCTCTTTGGCGATAGCTTGTAAAACAAGTTTTTGTTTGGGAGCAAGATTGGCAAGTAGATCCTTGTAACTACTTTCTTGTGTTAGAATCACATTCTTGCGGGCTATTTCTATCTTATCCATACCACAACGCTCACCTTCTTCGGTCAATGCGAAAAGTTCGTTCATTATCATTTGCACAAACCAAGTATAGCCATCGAACATCCGATAAACTTCTTCTATTACGGATTTGTCAATAAGCTTTCCCCTTTGCTCAAAAAGCCGGTTGGCGAACTCCACATAGATATGAATGGGTATTGGCTCAAGTCCTATACTAATAGCGCTTTGATAAAAAGGCTTGGAAGAGGAATTAAACATATTACTCATCAAATGGCGTTTACTGCCGGAGAAGATAAACATAGTCTGCTTGCATTGTTGAATCTTGGTTCGCAACAACGCTTCTACATTTTTCTCCTCATAGCCGCCAATTTGTTGGAACTCATCGATCGCCACGATACATGGTTTATCTGCGGTCTCTAGATAAGCGAAGATCTCATCAAGTGTTGTTTGTGGTGCTTGAATGTCTCCTAGCCCAATATCAAAACAAGGTTCTCCGGTTACCATATCCAGTTTAAAACCCGCACGCAATGAGGTTATGATTTGAAAGAACCGTTCCGTCCAAACCGTTTTCTTTGGCTTCAATTCGTCATAGATGGCTTTTCCTAATAGATATACGAACTCTGTTAATGAAGTAGTGGCATAAATATCCACAAAGAACGCATGATAATTTTTTTCTATCGATTCTTGACGAAAAAGATGTTGGATCAATCCGGTCTTACCCAAACGGCGTGGAGAAATCAATGCGACATTACGTCCGTTCTCAATCTGTTTAATCAAGAAGCTTGTCTCTCCCTCACGGTCACAAAAATATTTGTCTGATACATACCTACCCACGACAAAAGGATTCATCATTGCGATTGTCTCCATAATATAAATACATTTTATTGCAAATATAATAATTATATCCATAATAAAGAAAGGAAACGGTATGTTTCACTTGCACGTGTGGGAGTCCGTGGCAAATAATTTGATATATAGTGATTTAATTCGATTATTTATATATCTTCGCATTGTAGAAACCGTCGTTTCGGAAACAGCGGTTTCGGAACTGTGTATTATTGCCATGCGTAAAGATTAATCTTTAGTATCGAAAGAATGGAAAAACAATCATTTATCGCTCTAGTAAAGCGTTATTATCCTTGGATCTGCAGTATGGAGAAGGCTGCTTTTCGTATACATGATGATGTGAATCAGAAATATGATCATGTGTTGCCTTATGGATTTCATCTGAAAATGACGGTATCGTATGTCTCTCGCTACGGATATCTGGTAGCTGAGACCGAGGCGGATATACTGATATTGTATGCCTCTGCTTTTCTGCATGATACGATAGAAGATGCACGGATGACCTATAATGATGTCGTGAAATTTCTGAAAGAGTTCAAGGGGGGAGGCTTTGTCTTGCCGGAAGGCGTGAGACAGCACTTGGAAGACCAAGTTCCGGAAATCGTATACGCCTTAACGAATGAAAAAGGACGAAACCGGGGAGAACGGGCGAATGACCTGTATTATCAAGGAATACGGCAGACTAAATTCGCTTCTTTTATAAAAATATGTGATCGGCTGGCGAATATCCAATATACGATGATGTTTGTTTTTGCGAACCGGATGTTGGATGTTTATCGTAGAGAGTATCCGGAATTTATCCGATCGATCAGTGAAGGTGCGGTTACACAGGTGCCGGATGCCATGAAGGAGGAAGCGGAACGTCTGTTAAATAGCGAATCGTATATTATATAGTCTCCTCGAATGTCTTTTTTTCAGAAATCCATACGGAGCGATGAAGATCTGCTCACCTCATTGAGGCAGGGGAGCGAGGATGCGTTTACTGTTATTTATGAGCGGTATCATAAATTATTGTATGTGTTGGCCTATAAATATTTGAAAAGTACATATTCTTCGGAAGATGCCGTACAGCAAGTTTTTCTGAAATTGTGGGAGGCACGTTCCCTACTGATGGTGAACGTGAATTTAAGGAACTATCTCTATACAATGCTAAAGAATCACGTATTAAATGAGATCCGGAATAATAATAGCGCCGTAGAGAAAAATTATGAGATCGTACAATCAGCGCCGGAATATGAGGATGAACTGCTTATAAAGATAGAGGAACAAGATATGATGTCTCATTTTTACCAAGCGATCGATCACTTGCCGGAGCAGAAACGCCAAGTCTGTCTGTATAAGCTGAAAGGGAATCTTTCTAATCAAGAAATCGCCGATAAGATGAATATCTCGGTCCCCACGGTAAAAACACATTATGCGCAAGCGATAAAAATACTGCGGGCACATTTCGAGAGACTATTTTTATTTCTTTTATATTTGTGGAACTCATCCTATTGATGGCTTTGCGTGTCAATTGATAAAAGAAAATGAATATGAAAATACCCGATCTATCGATCATAGAGAAAACGCTAAATAATGAGGCTACTTCCGAGGAGTCTTGTGAGGTTGTTCGTTGGTTTAAGACCCCGGAAGGACAGGCATGGCTTGCTGAGCGTATCGATCAGGATGAGAAAACGATTCATATGGGGGAGGAAGAGGCATGGATCGACCATCCGATACCCTCAGCCGTAATGTATCAGAATATTATGCGGCAACTCCGCCGACAAAAAATACGCCGTTTTATAGCGTATGCGGCTGCGGTCTTTATACCGATCGCTTTAATTATAGGACTTTTCATACGCATAAACTCACAAGTGGATTTGTTGGCGGATGATGGCTATGACGAGGTGTACGTACCTAATGGGGAACGCATGCAAGTGCTTTTTCAAGATGGGAGTAAGGTCCATTTGAATTCGGGAAGCCGTATTCGTTATCCGAAAAAATTCGGTCTCTCCGAACGTAAGGTTTATTTGGAAGGAGAGGCTTGGTTCGAGGTCGCCAAGAACAAGAATCGGCCTTTTATCGTGGATCTTTCTTATATGGATATAAAAGTGTTGGGTACTACCTTTGATGTGAAAGCCTATCCGGAGGAAGAAGCTATATTCGTCGCTTTAGAGACAGGATCTATCGAGTTGAAATCAAGATCCTTCAAATCTTATCAATTACGCCCGGGAGAAAAAGCGGTTTATAACAAGGCTTCCGGACGTTGTGAGGTACTCCGTTCCCACGATGTCAAGATGTATTCGGCATGGAGACGTAATGTGCTCGTATTTAAGAGCGCCCCTTTATCGGACGTAATGAAAACATTGGCTCGAACTTATGATATATCCTTTGACGTGAAGGATTCTGCCGCTTTGCGATATACGTATACGATAACGACCGATAGCGTCAATTTGACCACGGTATTAAAAGAATTGGAAAAAATCACGCCTGTACTATTCGAGGAAAAAGGGGGCAAGATAGAAGTCCGGATGAAAAAATAAAAAAATTAGCTATAACGACTCATCCTTTTAGATTTGTCGTGTGTCTATTTGATAGGAGAGCAGGAAACAGAGTGTTAACCTTAAAATAGATATGCGTATGGATTCCTCATAAATAGATAACATAAGAACAGCCGAAAAGCTCCTACCCTTTTCGGCTGCCGATCGTATTAAAAATAAATTTCTAATACCAACTATTAAAATCAATACAAATATATGAAAGAAAAGCAAGAAAGCCCTCGGCGTAGGTGCCTTTTAATATTAATTGAGAAAATACCGAATGCCATGAAGTTAACCTTTCTATTTTTAGTCATATCCTTGCTGAGTTTCACGGCTACCGCCTCGGCTCAGCGGGTTTCTATTGTGCTGGACAATGCGAAAGTGGAGAAAGTTTTAGCTACCATCACCCACCAAACCGGGTTGAGTGTTGCGTATAGCAAACAAATCGTAGATTTGAATCGGAGAGTGAGCGTTAATTTTACGAATGCAGAATTGACAAATGTATTGGATAAAATAACGGAGGGCACGTCATTAAGTTATGAAGTTAAAAATGGAAAGATCTACTTATTTGAAAAACCTATAGCGAATGCGGTCACCCAGCAAGCCAAAAAAATAACGGGTGTTGTTGTCGATTCAAAAGGGGAACCTATCATTGGAGCGAATGTTGTGGAGAAAGGTACTCAAAATGGTACGATAACAGACTTTGATGGTAAATTTATTTTGGAGGTATCGGATAACGCGACACTTCAATTTTCTTATATCGGCTTTATGCCAACAACTGTCGCTATTGCGGGACAGACTTCATTGAATGTACGTTTAAAGGAGGATACACAGGCTTTGGAAGAGGTTGTGGTTGTTGGTTATGGAACCCAGAAGAAGGTGAATTTGACAGGTTCTGTTTCTTCAGTCAAATTTGATGAGGAATTGGCGAACCGTCCGATCACTGATGCTTCTCAAGCACTTTCCGGAAAGGTTTCCGGCGTGTGGATCAGCCAGAATTCGGGTAAGCCGGGAGATGATGGAGCGCAATTGAGAATTCGTGGCTGGGGTACATTGAATAATTCGGACCCGTTGGTGATTATTGACGGAGTAGAAGGGGTATTCAGCCAAGTAAATCCGAGTGACATCGAAAGTATCACAGTCTTGAAGGATGCGGCTAGTGCGGCTATTTACGGATCAAAGGCCGCTAACGGTGTCGTTTTGGTTACGACGAAGATGGGAAAGAATAATGAGAAAACCCAAGTAGAGTTGAACTCTTACGTCGGAATGCAGCAGATCGGACGTCATTTTGATTTAGTGACGAATAGCGCCGAGCATATGACTATGGCGAATCAAGCTTTGGTGAATGGGGGAGAGAACCCTCTTTTCTCGGAAACATTGATCTCTAATTTCGCTAATGGAACAGATACTTATAAATACCCGAATACGGATTGGTATGACTCTCTTTATCGGAATGCTTTAATAACAGGGCATAATTTATCCATTCGCGGTGGATCGGAGAAACTATCTTCCTTCTTGTCTTTGAACTATTTGAGTCAGGAAGGTATTTTGATGAACTCTAAGGCGGAGCGGTTCGGTATCCGGGCAAATGTGGAGTATAAAGTGAATTCATGGTTGAGAGTTGGCGCTCGTTTGAATTATACTCGTAGGAATTCCCAAGAGCCTTTTGATTTGTTCCGTGTATTCGAACAGCAACAAGGTGCGGCTCCTTTCATCGCTCCATATACCCGGGATGGCCGTTTCGGTTCGGTAGAAGCGATTAAGGATGATGGTACTTTATTGTATACGACTTATCAGCCGGTTATAGACGCTTCGAACGGGGCGACTAAAACATCCAAGGATTATATGGCTGTAAATGCTTTCGCTACCGTAGATTTTACGAAAGACTTGAACTTACAAGTAACATGGGCCTCTAATGGCAATTGGAAAATGGTTGATAAATATAATGAGACCCTTTATGGATATACGGATTCTGGCATAGAGACGATACCGAAAAATTACAATCGTGATGGTATTGTGTTGAGTAGAGAGCAAGTATCGACTATGCGTAATAATTTCCAAGCGACATTAAACTATAGCAAGCGATTTGCGGATAAGCATTATGTTGCCGCTATCCTTGGTACCCAATTGGAGAATTACAGTATAAAGAACGTATTTGCCCGAAGAACCAACCCACCCAAAGAAGGATTAACCCAAGTGGATGCGGGAACGGAAGGTATCAAGGGAGAGGGAAATTTTGAAGGTCTACGCATGGCATCTTATTTTGGTCGATTGAATTATGCCTTTGCGGATAAATATTTATTTGAGATGAATCTCCGTGCCGATGCCTCCTCTCGTTTTAAACGGGGAAATCGCTGGGGTGTTTTTCCGGGCTTCTCTGCAGGATGGCGTTTGAGTGAAGAGGCGTTTATTAAGAACCTGAATCTGTTTTCTAATTTGAAACTACGTGCGTCGTGGGGACAATTAGGCAATCAAACCATTGAAGGATATTGGCCTTATTTAACAGTGATCTCCCAAAATTATGACTTGAGTTATAATTATGGAGGCTCATTGGCTCCGGGTGCTGCCGTAACCGCTTTGGTGGATGAGGATATTACTTGGGAAACTACCTCTTCCTTGGATATTGGCGTGGATTTGGGCTTCTTAGGTAATAAGTTGAATATAGAAGCTGATTACTTCAATAAAAAAACAACCGATATTATCGTTCAATTGCCAATACCAAACGTATTAGGGGATAAGACCGCACCGTTTGAGAATGTGGGCGAGATGAAAAATAATGGTTTTGAGTTAGTCGTGAATTATGATAATCTTGAGACGAGCAGAGATCGCCTTGGATTTAACGTAGGACTAAACTTTACGTATATCGATAATAAAGTAACGAAATTTCAAGGTGGAAACTCTCCGGACCAGCTTTATTTGATTCGTGAGGGATATCCGTATAAGGCTTTGTATGGCTATAAAGCGGTTGGCATCTATCAATCGGACGAAGAAGCCGCTCAACATATGCATAGCAATGGGCTTAAGCCGGAAATGGGAAATCTGAAATACGAGGATGTTAATAATGATGGAAAATTAGACTATCAAGATAAACAAGTACTTGGTAATACGATTCCTAAAATTACGTATGGACTTACTGCCGGCTTACGCTATAAAGGGTTTGACTTAAATATCTTATTCCAAGGTTTGGGACAGGCGAATGCGTTTACGAAGAGCGGCATGACCCGTATGCAATACGAATGGCTGACTATTTCTGATAAATGGCGGGATGCGTGGAGCCCAGAGAATCCGGACTCAAATATACCGATGCTTCGGTTTGACTCTTCATGGGACACGTATGACTCCTCATTTTGGGTACATCGTATCGATTTCTTGAAATTGAAGAACTTACAATTAGGTTATGCGTTCCCTGAATGGATTACCTCAAAGCTAAAAATGCAACGGTTGTATGTATATGCGAATGCCCAGAACCTGTTTACGATTATGTGGAAAAAAGGGTATGAAGGATATGATCCGGAAAGAAATACGTTTGATTCGGGTACCAATTATTACCCGACTCCGAGAATATTTACATTTGGTATAAATCTTAATTTCTAAAAGTATGAAACAGTTATTAGCATATTGCTTATCAATTATACTATGTGTCTCTTTCACGGGATGTATGGAGAATTATTTGGATTTGTATCCTGAGGATAAGATTACTTCGGCGAGTTTCCCGGAAAATGAATCGGATATCAAACTCCTTTTAAATGGTGTCTATGCTCAATTGAGGGAAAAAGAGGTTTATAATCAAGGCTTGTTTGGCTTTGGCATAACGGATGGAGCTACCCCTAACGCATTTAACTGGGGAACGGATGAGGTTTTTAATAAGTTGGGTGCCGGGCGATTGAGCTCTAGTGACGGAGGAGTCGTAACGTATCGTTGGAAAAGATGTTATGAGATAATCTCCCGGGCAAACTATTTGTTGGCCTGTATGGATTTAGTGGATTTATCGGAAGAAGCGAAAGCCAAATATTCAGGTGAGACTCATTTTCTACGGGGACTGGCTTATTCTGTGCTAGCGGAAACCTATGGTGGGGTACCTATTATATTGACGAACATTTCCACGGAAGAAGCTCGTAGCTTGAAGCGGGCGAGCTTGGAGGAGACTTGGCAACAAGCGCTGGATGATTATGAGGTTGCGATCACCAATCTGGGAGTGGATGCTCCTGAGCCGGGGCGTGCTACCAAGGGGGCGGCTTTAGGTATGAAAATGCGAGCCTACTTATACCAAGGTAAATACAAGGAGGTTCTGTCTTGTGTCGAGCAAATTGATGCGTTGAAGAAATATGGTCTATTCCATAGTTATGAGGGTTTGTTTGATCCGGCTAATGAGAACAATAAGGAAGTATTGTTTGATATCCAATATATTGAAGGCGAGAATTCGCAAGGTTCCTATATTGACCAGTATTGCGGAACGGGTACCGGAAGTTGGACCCGTGGAAGCCGTTATGTCCCTACGGATGATTTGGTAGCGGCTTATGAGACGATCGACGGCTCTCCTGTAGATCCCGAGAATCCTTATGAGAACCGGGATCCTCGTTTAGGTTTCACGGCTGTACTTCCGGGTTCTTATTTCTTGGGCTATCGTTTCCCTAATTACCTGTATCCGGGAGGTGCGTTTAATCATGCCGGTAATCGGTTGAAACATTTAAGTACCCGTAAATATCGGATTCAGGATGAGTCAAAGCTTCCTCCTTCCGGGCAGTCTTATATCAATGATATCATACTGAGATATGCGGATGTCTTATTGTCAAAAGCGGAGGCGATTATAGAGACGAATGGAAGTGTAGCGGATGCGATCGCTATCCTCAACCGGATCCGTACGGAAAGGGATGACGTTAAGATCTCTTTGCTGCCGACATCTATGAGTCGTGAGGAGGCTCGTGAGAAAGTGAGACATGAGAGACGGATTGAGTTAGCATTAGAAGGACGTTATTGGTCAGATGTAAAACGTTGGAAAATCGGTAAGGAACTTTACCCTATGATTATTAAGGATCATGAGGGTAGCGTGATCGAGACGAAGTTCCCAAATGGCTATTTGGAATATTACGATTTATTACCGATTCCTGATAGCGAGCGTTCTTTGAATCCGAATTTGGATCAGAATCCGGGTTGGTAATGTGCAACTAAAAGAAAAATGAAATGAAACTTATATCTAACATAATATCGGTATTAGCCTTTTCAGGAGCGGCCGTGGCTACTCAAGCGGCGGAAAGGCCAAATGTGATCATCGTATTTATCGATGATTTCGGATATGGGGATTTAGGTTGTTACGGGAGTACGAAGCATCGTACTCCCCATATCGACCAGATGGCTAAAGAGGGAATACGACTGACCGATTTTTATGTGGGTTCGAGCGTGAGCACACCTTCCAGATCGGCTTTATTGACAGGGTGTTATCCAAGGCGAGTCTCCATGCATGTAAATGCGGACCCTACACCTTTGATGTCCAAAGGGAGGCAAGTGCTATTTCCAGCTTCGCATAAAGGCTTGAATCCCGGTGAGATAACGATCGCCGAGTTGATGAAGGAGCAGGGATATGCGACGGCTTGTATCGGGAAATGGCATCTAGGGGATCAATTGCCATTTCTTCCTACCCGGCAGGGTTTCGACTACTATTATGGTATTCCTTATAGTAACGATATGGATCGTCCGTATTGTCCGTTACCCTTGATGGAACAGGAGGAGGTAATAGTGGCTCCTGTCGGTCATGATTCCTTGACGATTCGTTATACCAATAAGACTGTGGAGTTTATAAAGTCTCATAAGGAATCTCCGTTCTTTATTTACTTGTGCCATAATATGACTCATAATCCGTTAGCGGCTTCTCCCGCTTTCAAGGGAAAGTCTCAGAACGGACTCTATGGAGATGCGACCGAGGAATTGGATTGGTCGATGGGAGTCTTGCTTGAGACTTTAAAGGAGGAAGGATTGGATCAAAATACCTTGATTATCTTTACTTCCGATAATGGTGCGGATGAACACTTCGGTGGTACGAACCGTCCGTTGAGAGGCCAAAAGGGTACGACGTATGAAGGTGGGTTCAGGGTGCCTTGTATAATGAGATGGCCCGCTAAAATACCGGCGGGACAGGAGACTGATAATCTGGTGACTTCGATGGATTTCTTACCGACATTGGCGCATTATTGCGGTTATGCGGTTCCTTCCGACCGGGTGATAGATGGGCATAATGTGTCTGGAATCTTGGAGGGAGAATCGATGGCATCGCCCACGGAGACTTTCTATTATTACCAGAAACAACAATTACAAGCGGTACGTTGGGGAAACTGGAAGTATCATTTACCTTTGAAGGAACGTATCAAAGGCCCTCACTTCCCGGATACGGAAGTCGGTGAAGCTCGTTTATATAATTTGGCGAATGATTTGTCGGAAACAACCAATGTCATCGATAAACATCCCGAAGTAGTAACGAAGATGAATCAATGGATCGAACAGGTTCGTAGTGATATGGGAGATTGGGGATATGAAGGCCGGAACCAGCGTCCTGCCGGTATCATAGATGAACCTTTTCCCCGTTTACTTAAATAAAAAGATACGTATATGAAAACACTGAAATCATTGTCTGTTTTAACAGCGGCGGTATTATCGAACAGCTTGAGCTTGAACGCTGCCTCGGATGCGGCCAATAAGCCTAATTTTGTAATCATATTCTGTGACGATATGGGATATGGGGATTTGAGTTGCTATGGGAATCCCACGATCCGCACACCGAATATAGACCGTATGGCTTGTGAAGGAATGAAGCTGACCCAGTTTTATGTGGGGGCCGGAGTTTCTACGCCAAGTCGGGCCGCGTTAATGACCGGACGTTTGCCGGTTCGAAATGGATTATATGGAGATCGGGTAGCCGTACTTTTCCCTAACTCAAAGGCTGGGTTAGGACAAGATGAGGTCACGATCGCCAAGGTTTTACAACAAAGCGGGTATGCGACCGGCTGTGTAGGCAAATGGCATTTAGGAGCGTTCTCTCCCTATTTACCGACGGATCATGGTTTTGATACCTATTTCGGCATACCTTATTCCAATGATATGAGCCCCGTTCAGAATAAAGGCGCGCATGCCCGGAATTTTCCACCGACTCCATTGATATTGGATGGTAAGGAAATCGAATCGGAACCGGATCAGGGAGAATTAACCCGTCGCTATACGGAGAAAGCGGTATCGTTCATCAAGGATCATTCAAAGGAACCTTTCTTCCTTTATTTCGCTCATACCTTCCCGCATATCCCATTGTACACGAATGCCCGTTTCGAGGGAACGAGCAAACGAGGCCTGTACGGAGATGTGGTTGAGGAAATAGACTGGAGCGTTGGGGAGGTGTTGAAGGCTCTGCGTGAAAATGGCTTGGACGAGAATACGTTTGTTATTTTTACCAGCGATAACGGCCCTTGGCTGACGGAGCATGAGAATGGTGGTTCCGCAGGTCCGTTGAAGGATGGCAAGGGTACTTGGTGGGAAGGTGGCTTCCGGGTTCCGGCCATTTGTTGGATGCCGGGAAAAATCAATCCGGCGATCAACGATGAGATTATGACCTCGATGGATTTATATCCGACTTTCCTCTCGATGGCGGGTATCGAGCAACCGAAAGATCTTGTATTGGATGGCGTGAATCAAACCGGATTATTGTTTGAGGAAAAGCATTCCGCCCGTGATGAGGTTTATTATTGGTGGGGAAGCGAGTTGATGGCGATCCGTAAAGGGGAGTGGAAGTATTATTTTAAGACGATCAAGGACCAATATCTGCGAACCTGTAAGATCGAGACTCCGGCAGAACCCTTGTTGTATAACGTGGAGACAGATATCTCGGAGAGGTTCAATCAGGCGGAGAAGCATCCGGAGATCGTGAAATTACTGATCGAGGCCGGTGAGAAACATAAGAAAGGAATGAAGATCAAACCTTCCGTATGTGATATGATGTAATGGGAAATTAAAAACAACAGATAGATGAATAAATATATACTGACAGCGGCTTGCGGATTGGCTTTTTCCGCAGCTTCCGCACAAACAAAGGCTTTGCCGGATAGCCCGAATATCCTGCTGATTTTGGTGGATGATTTGGGATATGGTGATTTGTCCTGTCAAGGAGCCGCCAAGGACATTCAAACTCCACATATCGATAAATTATTAAATGAAGGAGTTCGTTTCACGAATTTCCATGCGAACTGTCCGGTCTCCTCTCCTAGTAGAGCTTCCTTATTAACCGGTCGTTATCCGGATATGGTAGGCGTACCGGGAGTTATTCGTACGCATAAAGAGGATAGCTGGGGGTATCTGTCGGAGGATGCCGTATTATTACCCCAGATGTTGAAGAAAAGAGGCTATCATAATGCGATGGTTGGAAAATGGAATTTAGGATTGGAGTCTCCGAATACCCCTACGGAAAGGGGCTTCGATTTCTACCGGGGATTTTTAGGGGATATGATGGATGATTATTATACCCATCGTCGTTTCGGAAATAATTATATGCGTGAGAATTTGAAAGAGATCGATCCACAAGGACATGCTACAGAGGTTTTCTCTGATTGGGCGATCCGTTACCTGTCGGATATGAAGCAAAAGCAAGAGCCTTTCTTCTTGTATCTAGCTTATAATGCCCCACATACCCCGATACAACCTCCTCAGGAATGGCTGGAAAAGGTGAAAAAGCGTGAACCGTCACTTCCTGAGAAGCGTGCTAAGATTGTCGCCTTGATTGAGCATTTGGATTATAACGTCGGACGTGTGTATGAGGCCTTGGAACAGAATGGCCAGTTGGAGAATACGATCATTATATTTACCTCTGATAATGGAGGGCAGGACGATGCGGGTGCGAATAACGGCCCGTTCAGAGGCGCGAAGCAGGATATGTATGAGGGAGGGATCCGGGTAGCCGGAGGTATTTATTGGAAGAACCAGATCCGTCCGGCGGTACGTGATAATTTCGTCATGCTTTCGGATATGTTCCCGACCTTATGCGATCTGACAGCCGTGCCTGTATCGCATGAGATCGACGGTATCAGTATCTTGCCTCTTTTACGGGGTGAGGAACAAGATACCGGAGATCGAATGGTGCATTGGGTACGAAGGGAAGGTAATTCCCGATATGGAGGTCAGGCATATTACGCATCTCAATACCGGGATTTCAAGATTTTACAAAATACTCCTTGGGAGCCTATCCAATTCTTTAATATAAAGGAAGATCCGAAGGAACAAAGTCCGATAGGGGAACGATCTTCGGATACGTATAAAAACTTGTTCAATGGCTTGATGGAGCATATCCGTCAGACGGGTATGGTACCGTGGCAAGGCAAACGGTATAGGTGATTTTCCCATGTGATTTTTTAGAAGCACGTACATCGTTATTCATGGTGGTGTACGTGCTTTTTTGTAATTTTTTATTGCTCTTAACTGAATTTGAACGTTTTTTTGTATGTTTGCGCCAAATCTGTGGGAGTTATTGTCTACATGATCTATATGGAAATATCCGATGAGAAGCTATGGGAATCGTGTCTGAAGGGAGATAAGGAAGCCTTCCGTGAGCTTTATTGCCGATTTTACGCATTGCTGCGCAATTATGGAATCAAGTTACTTCCCGACAAGAACTTGGTGGAAGATTGCGTACAGGATATTTTTATCAATTTGATTCAAAACCATATCTCCCTCTCTCCGACGGCGAATGTCAGAGGATATCTGCTTAAGGCTTTAAGACATAAGCTGTATGATACGATCGAGAAAAACAGGAAAATGGAGGATGTCTCCTTATATGAGGACGTGTTTCAAGTGGATGAGTTATTCTCCCGTATCGCATTGGATACGACAGATACGGACGACCGGGTTAAACTTTTGATGAAAGCCTTGACAAAACTTTCTCCCCATCAGCGAGAGATCATTTATCTTTATTATGTAAATGAATTGGGGCATAATGAGATAGCTGGTATTTTAGGCATAAATTACCAATCCAGTAAAAATTTATTGTCTAGAACACTCCGTAAGTTAAGGCGGTGGTTCTCGTTGGAGCTTTAATGTATTCTTGGACTCTCTTTATGTCGCAGTATATCAAAGATATATTGTGCCAAGAATTTTCACCTTGATGGCACAGTCGTGCCATCCAAGTGGCACAGCTGTGCCATCGGTGTGGCATAGTTTTGCCATCCCTAGGGCACAGCCGTGCCCTAGGGATGGCAAAAGAGGTTGTAAGAATGAAAAAAATGGCGGATTCGCTATTTTTCCCGGTAAAAAGTGAGTACCAAAACGAATTCCATCCGTAATAAGAGTAAACAGGTATCTCGTGAATAAGAAACAGGACATGGTTGAGAAGGATTCATTTCGGCAAGCCGGAGAAGATTTGTTGCGTAAAGTTCGTGAAGAGGAGCGAGTGGATTCGCGACTGGCACTTTCTTCTTGGCAGAAGCTGGAGGAACGTTTGAATGCTCCCCGTAAGACCTCTGTTTTACGTATACGCTATCTTGTTTCTTCCGTAGCGGCCGCCATCATGTTGCTTCTTGCCGTGGGATGTTATTTTTGGATGATGGGACATGATAAATCTTCATTGCCTTTGGCCTTGTTGGAGGAAAAGAATGTTGGCGCCTTGCCGGGGGATGAGATTGTCTTGGTGAAGGATCAAGGTTGGGTTCAACTGAAAGATGAAGCTACGGTAATTTATGATACGGTAGGCAAATCAAATGTAGAGGAACACCAAATAGAAAAGAATGAGCAAGAAACTAAAATTGATGAGCCGGATCAAATAATAGTACCGAAAGGACGGCGTGCGAATATCGTATTTTCAGATGGAACTAAAATGTATATTAATGCAGAGACCCGGGTGATTTTTCCTACGGTTTTTGCTAAAGATAAGCGGGAGATATTAGTGGATGGAGAGGTCTATTTGGAAGTTGCTGCGGACCCTTCTCGCCCTTTTATTGTTAAAACGAGTACGATCGAGGTAAAAGTGCTTGGCACTCGATTCAATGTGTGTGCTTATCGGGATGAACCTGCGGCTTCCGTTGTATTAGTGGAAGGACAGGTCGAGGTGAAAAATGGCGATAATGGTAAGAATGTGCTGAGCCCTGATGATATGCTTGAGTTAAAGGGTAAAGAAATATCGATCAAAAAGGTAGATGTCTTTGAACATATTTGTTGGAAAGATAACTTGATGCTGTTAAATGATCGTAAGGTTGGAGAGGTCTTAAATCGGTTGTCTCGTTATTATGGCCGGACTATTTTATTTGGCAAAGAGATAGGTGAAATACCTATTTCAGGAAAATTGGACCTGAGAGAGAACTTGGAGGAAGTTGTTGAGATTATTTGTCAATCTCTTTTTCTACGCCAAGAGAGAGATGGGGAGAATAATATAATTTTATTAAAATAATTTGCCTATGGGAAAGGAATGATCTGTAAGCGTGTTTGCATTTACAAGAGAGCCAGAAGATACTGCCATATCTTCCGGCTCAAGAGCTTTGTTTAATCAATAATTACGTACTAAAGAAAAAACATTACAAAGGTATGAAGAAAAAAGAAGATTTCTGCCGAGAATCAAATCATTTTCTCAAAAGTCTTGGTTTAGCCTTATGTCTGGTAAGTTTTGGAGGATCTGCGATATATGCGTCTTCCCTATATGCGCAGCGGACTATGCTAAGCATTCAAATGAATGATCGTACGGTAGAAGATGTATTTGAATACATTGAGAAAAACAGTGAGTTTATTTTTGTGTATCATGGTTCTAACATTGATTTGCATAGGAAAGTTAATCTGGATGTTCGGGATCAGTCTGTAGAGATAATATTAGATAAATTATTCAGCGGAACGGATATTGAGTATATTATTAATAATCGTCAAATAATCGTACGCCGAGACACGAAAAAAAAGGATTTACCGATTGCTAGTCAACAGACGAAAAAGGTAAAAATAACAGGTGTCGTGAAAGATGCTCACGGGGATCCCGTGATTGGTGCGAATGTAGTAGAAAAAGGAACGACTAACGGCACTATTAGTGATCTGGACGGAAACTTTTCCTTGGATGTTTCCGCTGGGAATGTGCTAATGGTATCTTATGTCGGTTTTCAAGAAAAAGAGGTTCCTGTTGGGGATAAAAAAGTTCTCCAAATAGTGCTTGATGAAGATTCAAAAGCCTTGGAGGAAGTTGTCGTTACCGCTTTGGGTATTACTCGTTCAGAGAAAGCGTTAGGTTATGCTACACAAAAGTTCAAGGGGGATGAATTGGAGAAAGTTAAGGGCGTGAATATCGCGACGAGTTTAAGTGGTAGGATCTCGGGCATGCGAGTGTATAATTCTACGGAATTTGGGGTCGCTCCTAAGATAAAATTACGTGGAGAGGAGCCTTTGGTCGTCGTGGATGGCGTTCCTACAAATCAAGCGTTTAGTGATTTCAACCAGGATGTGATTGAGAATATTACTGTGTTGAAAGGGGCTACGGCCTCTGCGTTGTATGGTTCCCGAGGTGGTAATGGAGCGATCATGATTACCACCAAGAAAGGGGGTGATAAGGGCTTTTCTATAGAGGTAAATACCAGTAATATGTTTAATGCCGGACAGTTAAAAATACCGGAGGTGCAGACGGCTTATAGCGCCGGGTCTGGAGGTAAATTTGATAATATAGATTATGTCTGGGGCGATAAGTTGGATATTGGTCGTGTTTATACGCAATGGGATCCTATTAAGAAAGAGTATCGGGAAATGGAGTTGACTTCGAGGGGTAAGAATAATTTTAAGAATTTCTTGGAGTTTAGTATGATCAGTAATACTACGGTCAGTGTATCATCTTCTGGTAAGAATGGAAGCATCCGCACTTCTTTGTCTTATTTGTATGATAAGAATCAGTATCCGAATTCACGTAAGAATAAATTCTGGTATAATATTGGTGGAGAGCTGAAACTAGGCAATAAGGCGAGCGTGGAAGGTAGTATGAACTTTACGCAGGAATCTGCGCCGAATACGGCTGGGTATGGATATGGTACCGGATATATGTACAATATTTTATTATGGACTGGTCCGGAGTATGATCTGCGGGATTACAAGGATTATTGGCTTGTCCCAAATGAAAAGCAAAATTGGCATTATACGGATTGGTATGATAATCCTTATTTTGAGGCTTATGAGAAGATTAAGTCGATAAATAATTTTACGACGAATGGTTCATTGTCTTTTAAGTACGAGATACTCCCTTGGATGAAATTGCAATTGCGTGCGGGAGGAGTCGCTTATGCGAATAATAATGTGACTCGTTCTTCGGTGGGAACGATCTCTAAAGGCCGTGGTGGCTGGGAAGACGGAGCGCTGGGTTATTATAAAGAGGGCAAGAAGACTGGTTTTACCATGAATTATGATTTCTTCTTGCTGTTTAATAAGAAGCTGAGTGATTTTAGTGCTGACGGTTTATTGGGAGGTTCTCTTTATTATACGAAAACAAAGAATCTGGAAGCTTCCACGAAGAATGGCTTGTCTGTTCCCGGTTTTTATTCGATAAAAGCTTCCGTAGAAAGTCCGATCGTGGATGCGGAGACTAAGACGAAAAAAGTAAATAGTCTGTTCGGCACGTTGACATTGGGGTATAAGGATACTTACTATCTGGAGGCTACAGGGCGTAATGACTGGTCTTCTACTTTGCCTTCAAATGATAAATCATATTTTTATCCTTCCGTGGGAGTGAGTATTATTCCTTCTAATATAATAAGCTTGCCGGATTGGATACCCTTCTGGAAATTGAGAGGATCGTGGACTGTCTCTAAAACCGATTTAGCTATTTATGATTTAGATCGGGCCTATACGATTAAACAGAATGTTTGGGATGGCTTGAATACGGCTAGTTATCCGGATTATTTGCGTGGCGACGTGAAGCCTATCACGAATCGTACATGGGAAATCGGTACGGGTATTCACTTCTTGCAAGGACATCGCTTGAAATTAGATGTGAGTTATTTCAATAAGTTGACTTATAATAATACGATCAGCCAAAGGATATCTTCCGCTACGGGATATAAATCGAGATTGATGAATATTGACGAAGAATATGTTCGTCGGGGGGTGGAGATTTCTATTGACGCTACTCCGGTGCAAGTCCGTGATTTCTCATGGGATGTGTCGTTGAATCTTTCGACGAGCAAGAGGTATTACGCTAAATTGGATGAGAACTTCAGCCCGGATAATTTGTGGACATACGTGGGCGCTCGTACGGATTCTTATTCATATAAAGGCTATGACAAAGATCCGGATGGTAATTATATTATTAATACGAATGGCTTGATGTCTAGGAGCCAATATAGCTCTTTGATTGGTTATACGGATCCGGATTTAGAGTATGGTCTAGCGAATGTATTCAAGTATAAGAATTTTACGCTGACACTCAATTTTGATGGCCGTATTGGTGGAAAATCATGGTCGAATACGGAATTCCACATGTTGGAAACCGGCGCTCATCCGGATACGGACAATCAATGGAGATATGATGAGGTGGTGAATGGCAAGAAAAACTATGTGGGTGAAGGTGTCAAGATTGTATCAGGTGAGGTCAAATATGATCAATATGGCAGGATTACATCAGATACGCGGGTATTCGCTCCGAATGACATCGAGACTTCTTATGAGGATTTTGTAAGAAGCAGCCATAATAATCCAGATAAATTAGTTCAGAAAAAGACATTCTTGAAATTGAGGGAAATGTCAATCGGATATAATTTGCCGAAGAAGTTTATTAGTAAGTTAAGTATGAATAGCTGTTATGTAGGCTTTATCGGACAGAACTTATTTGTGTTGACCAAAGATTTTAGATTCTCGGATCCGGATGGCTTTGAGGATATTGAGGGCGAGGATATATCTTCTCCATCTATCAAGGTATGTAGGTGTAAACTTGAAAGTTGAATTTTAAAAGCTAAACGTATGAAAATTAAAAATATATTGATATGCGGACTGGTTTTGTTGGGTATGGTTGGATGTGGTGATTTCGAAAGCGTAAATACAAATCCCGACTCAACTAACAAAGTAACATCTGCGATGTTGGCAACAGAACTGTTACGTGATATTACCACTTATAAAAATGGGAATGGAAAGGATTTTATCCGGGATGAATTGTTAGCTAAGTATTTGTCGTGGACAGAGGCTAATGATATAGATCTGGCATTCAATTTGTTGGGTGGAGCGAATTATGATGCTTTGAGAGATTTGCGGAATGCCTCGAAGATGATTGATTTTGCGACGAATGATGAGTTGAAAAACTCCTATACGGCATTGTCTCATTTCGTACGGGTTTTCTTTTTCTTCAATTTGACAATGCAAGTGGGGGACATACCTTATTCTGAAGCTTTAAGAGCTGAGGATGAAGAGGTGTATTTCCCGAAATATGACTCTCAAAAAGATGTTTTTCTCGGGTTATTGAATGAATTGGATGAGGCGGACCGTCTCTTTAGTGCTGGCACTAATTTTGAGGGTGATTATATTTATGGAGGGGATGTGACGAAATGGCGTAAGGCTGTGAATGTTATGCAATTGAAGTTGCTTCTTAATTTGTATAAAAAGGTCGATGATCCGGATTTAAAGGTTCGGGAAAGAATCAATGAGATTATCAATAACAGACCTGTTTTTGAGTCGAGTGCGGATAATTTCCAAGTTGTGTACTCTAATAAGGCTGGACAGAAATATCCTTATTTTAAGGAAATTAATAGTTTTGTGAATAATGACAGGATGACTAATCTTTTTGTTGATAAATTGAAAGCCTTGAAAGATTATCGTTTATTTTATTATGCGAAACCGACACCGAGCTCAGAAGAGGCCAAGTTGGATCCCTCGGAATGGGATGCTTATGGTGGAGTTGACCCGACCTTACCGGAGTCTGAGATCTTGACTTTTGTGAGTGGGGGAACTGTTTCTCAAATAAATGATCGCTACGAGGAACTGCCGGAGGGCGAGCCTGTATTTTTCTTGAGTTATCAAGAACAAAATTTTATACTGGCTGAGATGGCTCTGAGAGGTTTTATCTCAAAAAGTCCCAAAGAGTATTATGAGGAAGGCGTTCGTTCTTCAATGCGGTTTGTGGCGGATAATACCCCCGATGATGTTATGTTCCATCATAATCGAAAAATAACAGATGCCTATATTCAAGAATATCTCGGAAACCAAGGCGTTAAGTTCGCTAGTGCTTTTCAAGAACAGTTGAGTCAGATTATTTGGCAAAAGTACATATTGACATTTCTTCAAACACCTTACAATGCTTTCTTTGAATATCGTAGGACAGGTGTACCGAATATTCCGATAAATCCGAAATCGAATAGGAATATACCTTCTGATAAAATGCCGTTAAGATGGATGTATCCATCGGAAGAGTTGGATTACAATATGGATAATGTCTCAAAATCAATTAGCGACCAGTATGGAGGGTCGGATGACTATATGGGTGTCATGTGGATTTTGAAATGAGAATGTCATGCATATAATTTTCCGGGTCATTTCAAAGGAAAAAAGTGCTCTTTTTTTGTTATTTCTATAAAGATATTTACCTTTGTCTCTATGTTAAGGATAATAACACATATTGAACGCTTATTGCTGACGCACGATTGTGTGATCTTGCCGAAGTTTGGTGGTTTCGTGCTGCAAACTTTGCCGGCGACGTATCAGGAAGAGGAACATTTGTTCCGCCCGATGCGTAAAGAGGTTATGTTCAATGTAACGCTACAGCATACAGACGGCTTGCTTTCCGAGTCGTATATGCAGACGTATGGCGTTGATTACCGGAAAGCTCAATTGATGCTGGAAGAGGATATCGAGGCTTTGAATGTTTCTTTGGAACAAGACAAGCGGATAACATTGGGGCGAATCGGGACTTTCTCTATAGGAGAGGAAGGGCAGACCATTTTTACGCCGGGCGATTCTGGGGTATTTAATGCAGATTCGTATGGTTTATCATCGTTTCATTTTCCGGTTTTGCGATCGTTGGAGGAAGAGCGGGAAGAGGTTGCCTTACTTACGGGTAAGAAAAAGAAAGATGTGTTCTATATCCCGGTTAGTCGTAAGTTGATCCGGGTTGTTGCGGCGTCAGCTGCTGCTGTCGCATTATTCTTTGTGGTTTCGACTCCGGTGAAAGAAGTAAACCTGTCCGCTTATACAGCTAGTTTTGTTCCTACGGAGATGATAAATTATAGGTTTGAGGAACCGATTTCTCAGCTGGAGGAAATTCAAGTATCCCAAGAGGACGAGATGGTAGCGGAGGTAACTCCCAAAATAGAAGCGACTAAGGAGACAGAGATTGCCAAAGCGGCTTTTGCTCCTGAGGTAAAGAAAGAGCTTGTTGCTCCCGCTCCGAAAGTGAAATCCGTGGCACCGAAGAAGATGTATCATATCGTGATAGCAAGTTTCCCGACAGAGGAGCAGGCGAATGAGTATATATCCGGTGTAGACCGTGCGCAATGTAAAAATGTAAGCAAGGTGGTTCGTGATGGTAAATATCGTATTTATGCGGATAAGTTTAATAACCGGGCGGATGCCGAGAGCTACATGGCGACACTTCGAAAAATAGAAAAGTATAAAGATGCTTGGCTGTTCATTAGCCGTTAATAAAAAAGCCTGATCGAAAGATCAGGCTTTTTTTTATGACTTGTCGTCGTTTTGTGGCCGGGGCAGTCTTTTCTTCTTCAACCGTCCTGCCTTTCGTAAGGCTTGGTCCAGAATGTACTGGATTTGGCCATTGGTGCTGCGAAATTCGTCCGCAGCCCAAGCTTCGATAGCTTCCATCATATCAGCGTCCACCCGAAGGATGAAGCTTTTGACAGTATTATCTTTTTTGGCCATATACTAGTATTAATATTAAATTCTTACATTAATGATGTAGGGTCCCGGTATTTACGACAGGTTGCGCTGCCTCGTCAGCGCAAAGGACCACCAACAGGTTGCTAACCATCGCAGCCTTCCGTTCCTCATCCAATTCCACAACATTGTCTTGATCCAGTTTGTTCAAGGCGAGTCGAACCATGCTGACCGCTCCCTCCACGATCCGTTCTCTTGCGGCGATAATGGCTTCCGCTTGCTGGCGGCGTAACATGACTCCGGCGATCTCGGAAGCATACGCTAAGTAATTGATACGAGCTTCCAATACCTCAATGCCTGCTATCGCCAAACGACTGTTTAATTCCTCTTCCAGTTTTTGAGCGACCTCCCCGTCATCGGATCGTAAGGTGACGGGATCTTTGCTCTCGTTATAATCATAGGCATACATGCCAGCTATCTTACGGATGGCGGCGTCACTTTGTATCTGCACGAAATTCTCATAATTCTGCATTCGTTGGGATAATTCAGAGGATTCTCCCAGTGATATGAATGATTTATTCGAGGAGATACTAATGGACGAAGAATCGATGTCGAACATCGCTTTATAAGTATCCTTGACTTTCCATACCATCACGGCCCCGATCATAACCGGATTACCGACCTTATCGTTAACCTTGATAGGAGGGACATCTAAGTTACGGGCACGTAACGTGATTTTCTTTTTGCTGTAAAGTGGATTGACCCAGAAAAATCCGTTATCAGTAATTGTCCCTTTATATTTTCCGAAAAAGAGCATTACTCGGGCATTGTTGGGCTCGATTTCCATGAATCCCAATAAACAAACCACTAACAGGCAGAGTCCGACGATGCCGGTGATTACGCTCCAAGTCTCGTTGGTGCCTGCGATTAAATAGCAGCAGAGACCCGATAGAGCTAATAGGAGAAAAAGGGCAATAAACCCCGAGATTCTCAGTCCGTTGAATGTCTTTTCGGTTGCTTTCATGATGATTTGTTTTTGATATTAATTTGATATCACAAAATAAGTGATTTTTATGGAGACTGCCAAATATTTTGAGGGATATTATTAGAGTGATCTGTAAATATTTTCATAGCTTTGTCTCATCTAAAAATTATATACTTGGACTTTCAGTTAGACACGAACAATAAGGAGTTTCAGGATGCCTTGCAACTGATCACCCACACTCGCCAGTCTGTTTTCCTGACAGGGAAAGCAGGGACCGGCAAGTCTACTTTTTTGAAGTATATTTGCAATCATACGAAGAAAAAGTATGTGGTGCTGGCTCCTACCGGAATAGCGGCCATAAATGCGGGCGGCGTTACCTTGCATTCCTTTTTCAAGCTCCCTTTTCGGCCGATGTTGCCGGATGATCCGGATTTAAGTTTGTCTCATGGTCGTATCTTTGAGTTTTTTAAGTATCCGAAGGAGAAACGGAAAATTATCGCGGAGGTCGATTTGATCATCATTGACGAGATATCGATGGTGAGGGCGGATATTATTGATTGTGTAGATCGTATCTTGAGGGTCTATTCCGGTAATATGCGATTGCCTTTTGGCGGAAAGCAGCTATTGTTCGTGGGAGATGTCTTCCAGTTGGAACCGGTTGTTCCGTCGGATCAAAAAGAGATATTGAGTTTGTTCTATGCGAGCCCTTTCTTTTTCTCGGCTCGTGTGTTCAAGGACATTAATTTAGTGCCGATCGAGTTGCAAAAAGTGTATCGCCAGACCGATTCTGTTTTTATCAATATATTGGATCGGATTCGTAATAATGCCGCTAGAAAACAGGAGTTGGATACGTTGAACGGTCGTTATTTTCCGTCTTTCGAGCCTCAGAATGAGGATATGTATATCACGTTGGCCACTCGCCGGGATCAGGTTGATTTTATCAATGAGAAGAAGTTGGCCGAGCTTCCCGGAGAAGAGTACGTCTCCGTGGGAAAGATCGAGGGGGATTTTCCGGAATCCTCACTACCTACCCAGCTGAATTTATCCATCAAGGAACAGGCGCAGGTTATTTTTATCGATAATGATTATGAGCGTCGTTGGGTGAACGGGACGATCGGTATGGTATCGGGTATCGATGAGAATGGAAATGTTTATGTCTTGCTGGAGAGCGGTGTAGAACATTTGGTCGAACCTACCTCATGGCGAAATTATAAATACAAATATAACGAGAAAGAGAAACGGATCGAGGAAGAGATTGTCGGTACGTTCGAACAATTGCCGATTCGTTTGGCTTGGGCGATCACGGTGCATAAGAGTCAAGGCTTGACTTTTAGCCGGGTGGTAGTTGATTTGACCGGAGGGGTATTTGCCGGGGGACAAACCTATGTGGCGTTGAGTCGTTGTACTTCATTGGAAGGATTGGTGCTAAAAAGCAAGATCTCTTCCCGGGATATCTTTATCCGGAAAGAGATCGTAGAATTCAGCCAAATATTCAATAACCAAGCATTAATAGAGAAAAGTATCAAAGAGAGCGAGGCGGAATTGCAATATGGTCGGGCGGCTCAGGGTTTTCGGCAGGGTAATATGAAAGAGGCGGTCGAGGCTTTTGCCGCCGCCGTATCTAAACGGAATGAATTGGATAATCCGATGGTACAACGGCTGCTTCGTTTGAAATTGCAAGCCTTGAATAGTCAAAAGGCACAGATTAAGGCTCTGAGGGAAGAATTGCATTCGCTTCGTGAGACCCAGAAAGAGTATGCACATGAATATTACTTGATGGGTAACGAGTGCATAACGAAGGCCCATGACGCGAATGCCGCTATTCGTTGTTTTGATAAAGCCTTGAATTTGAATCCGAATTATGTGGAAGCTTGGGTACGCAAAGGGGTTACTTTATTGGATATAGGTGAGGACTACGACGCTCAGGTTTGTTTAAACAAAGCGGTAAAATTAAGTCCGAAATCTTTTAAGGCCCGCTATAACCGTGGAAAATGCCTATTGAAGCTCAAATATTACGATGAAGCTATTCTGGATTTCCAGCAGGCGGTAAGTATCAAACCTAAACATGCGGCTTCCCACGAATATCTGGCGGAGGGTTTCCGGGCGATCGGAGAGGACGAATTAGCCCAGCGGCATCAAGATATAGCGGATGCCTTGCGAGGAGGAGAGGATATATGATGAAATAGAAAAGGCGGGAAAATTTGTTCCCCGCCTTTTTTATGGAGTTATATCTCTTGATTAATTAAAGATGTAACGGATACCAACCTGCATTTTCCAGCATTCAGTATAGATACGGTTATAAGAATAAGTCTCGGTCGGATATTCACCATTGATCTTATACATGGAGAAAATTGGAGTCTTATTATCATCCATACCTTCATATTTCAAGATACGGCAACCGTTGGAAGAAGATGCGTTCTTCATTACACCCCATTTCGAGTTGATCATATTACCGATATTCATGAAATCAAGGCTCAATTGGAAATGATGTTCGGTTTTACCTGCCTTGAATGAGAAATCTTCCGTTATACGAAGGTCGAAACGATGTACCCAAGGTGCACGTGCGGCATAAGCCTCAGCGTATTCTCCCTTGTGATTCTTTAAATAAGAATCTTGGTCTACGAAGTTCCAGAAAGCGGTTCTATCTGCTTCATTCTTGAATTTGATTTCACTATCATCTTTCGGGATATACATCATATCATTATTGATACCGTCACCATTCATATCATTTGTATAAGCGAAGCTATATCCGGAAGCGGAATAACCGGAATAGAACAGATTTAAGCTTGTTTTTCTGAGCAGACCTTTATGGCGGAAGGGTAGATTGTAATTGACCGCTGCGATTACCTTGTCGGGCACTACATACCGTGAACGTTGTACGGTCGCGAAATTCGGTCCGTCTATCGTTAACATTCCCTGCCATGTAGATACAGGGTCGCTACCCGGAAGACCGGAAATTTCTTTGGATTCCGTGTGCGTATAAGCCAACATCATGTTCAAATCCTCTACGGGTTGAGCGTTAACCGTAACATTGGCGGTATAACCATGTCCTTTGGATGTGTTAGTTAATACAACCGCATTCTTACCGGATACATACGTATAATCAGATGGATAAATCAAACGGTTATCTGCTCCGTTAAAATGTTCCCAATTTGACGGGTCCTTGATGTTGATATTCTCAAGGGTTACGGCATTGATGTTCTTGTTATAGATGAACTCGCCGGTTACGGATAATGGGAAGGAAGTAGGGAGCTGATAATCTACAGCCAAGGAGGTTTTCCATATTTGTGGCATCTTGAAGTTGTCCTTTACGCCAGAGATCTTAGAACCGGCAACCGGATTCTCTATCGTGGTAGGAAGGCCGAATTTCTTGATCGCATCATCTACATTCGTAATCATGCCGCCAGCCAATTGATCCAGACGGGAATCATGACTTACCGCAATTCCATTCTCATATTTTGTGCCGAATACTACGGCATTTTGTACCATATTCGAGTTTGTCGGCATATTCGTAAAGAATACCAAGGGTAAACGTCCGGTAAATATACCTGTACCACCACGTACTTTTAAGGAATTATCCTTGAACACATCCCAAACGAAACCTACACGAGGGGATATTTGCATTCTAGACTTAGGCCATTTGCCGGTGTCGATATGTTTGCCTCCGAAATCAAGATCGTAGATTGCGTCGTTTCTTTGAAGATCGCTATTGTCGAAAATTAAATCATCGAAACGTATACCATAAGTTAACTTCACGTTCGGGCGAATGTTCCACTCATCCTGTGCGTAGAATCCGATCTGGTTAAAAGTAACCTGAGCTTTCGGGTCGGAAACACCGTTGTAACCGTATGTCCATGCAAACGTTTCAGGAGCGGCACCGTTCAAGAAATCATCTAAACTGCTGTAACGATAATATCCCGTACCGTTGCGCATATAAGCATTGCTAGCAAGTTGGTGCTCGAAACTGATACCAGCTGTGATCTTATGGTCGCCGGCAAAGTAAGTGAAGTTATCGATAACACTTGTAATCTTGTTCTTCACGCCGTTGTTGTAAGTAAATAATTCATATCCGGCACTCATATAAGGCTCCATGATTTGGTTACCTTCCGCATCTTTACCTGCCAAGATATCAATGAAGGGGAAAGGGGAAGAGTTGGTTCCGCGCATATCCTCGATATCCGTATAAGTGAAAAGTAACTGATTGGAAATCTTATCAGAGAAGCGACTGTTCAAATCAGCGGATACGGAAGACACTTTATTGTCTTGGGAATACATGCTGTTGGCAAAAGACATGGATTGGTAACCTACACGGCTTGTATTATACAGACGAGAGCCGGAACCACCATCCATAGAGTTAGCGTTGGGAGCGTTCCATGCGGTATTCTTTGTATAGTTGTACCGTACGCTCAATTTATGGCCATTCGTGATATTCCAGTCGATACGACCTAGCAATTTCAAATTCTTTTCGTCTGCGGGGAAGTTCGTGGCTGATCCTGTATCATAACCATATTTATCTCTTAAGAAATCGGATACCTTTTGCATGTCGGAGAGTGTAGTGCGAGATATGTAGTTATTCTCGTCTGGTTGCTCTCCTTCAGTACGAGCTCTCCATTTGATCACTTGTTGTGGTTGTTTTTCCACTTCTACATTGGCGAAGAAGAATAATTTATTCTTGATGATCGGACCGCCGAACGTAGCTCCGTAAATCGTTTTGGATTCCTTAGCACGTGCGCCCAAGTCTTCTCCATCGATTGAGTTTCCTCGCATATTCTGGTTCTGGAAGTAAGTGTAAGCGGAACCTTTGAATGTGTTTGTACCGGATTTGGTGATAGCGTTGATACCGCCACCAATGAAGTTTGTCTGGCGGACATCGAACGGGGCGATTACCACTTGTACTTCCTCGATAGCGTCCATAGAGATCGGGTTACCGCCTCCGGGAAGATTATCCGAAAGGCCGAAGTTGTTATTAAAGTTCGCTCCATCTACCGTAAAGTTCGTGGAACGGCCATCGCCACCGGCAAAACTCATGTCGGAGGCATAAGGAGAAAGGCGTGCGATATCGGAGATACTACGGTTAATGGTGGGTAAAGAGGTGATCTGTGACGAGGAGATATTGGTTGTCGCACCCGTCTTTTCCGTATTGAACTTCGTTTTCGCCGCTGTGATTACGATCTCGTCCAAGGTCTCGGAAGATTCTTTCAACTTAACATTCAAGTTGTAGTTCTCTCCCAATTGCAGGGTAATGCCGGAATAAACGGCAGATTGATAACCAACGTAAGAGATCGTAACTTTGTATGGACCTCCTGTACGCATACCTTGTAAGGAAAAGCGTCCGTCAACGTTCGTGATCGTACCATAATTTGTCCCAGAAGGTTCGTGAACCGCCAAAACGGTCGCACCAATAACGGGTTCATCTTGAAACATAACTGTTCCACTCATACTGGCTGTTGTTACCTGTGCTTGTGTCGGGATGACAAACAAGAAACTCAGTACAGCTAAAAGGAATAGCGTCTGTAAATGTCTGCTCATAATTTAAAATAGTTAATGTAATAAAAACTTTCGCAAAGTTATGGGTTATTTTTTAATATCATTGTATGTTTCTTATTTAATACTTGTTTCATATTCATGAAGTTGCTGTGACGGGGCGGAATTGAGTAATGTCCTTATTCGGAGATGGATGGCTTGTATTGGCAAAACAAGAGGGTTCTTTATGAGATTTTTAATTTGATGATTCTTAACTAATATTCCCTGTTGGGCGGTAATTTAAAAGAATTATAGGCGCTTTTCCTGCATATTGTTGGATTATGGATGTGGTTGGTTGAAAATAATAATCTGGAGATCTGTGTGAGGAATGTTAATGCTATGAATATTATATATAGTTTGTGACAAAAAGAGATATCTAATCCCTATCTTTGCGGTGATATACAAAAATGTTATAATTATTTTAAATATAAATACTTCTTGTATGAGGAAAACTTATCTACTTTTAACGTTACTTTTGTTGTGCGTGGGAATATCCATACATGCTCAGGTGACGACGGCGAGTATGAGTGGTAAAGTCACGGATACATCATCGGAAGCGATGATCGGAGTGAATATCAAGGCTACGCATACGCCAACGGGTACCGAATACTACACGATTACCCAGCCGAATGGTTCTTATTCTTTTAACAACCTTCGTATCGGAGGCCCTTATGTGGTAGAGTTCTCTTATATTGGATACAATACGGAGAGCCGGACAGGAATAAACTTGGTTTTGGGTGAGGATCTGAAACTGAATGTAGTAATGCGGGAAGATACCCAAGCTCTCGATGAGGTAGTCGTGGTTGCGGATAAGAACCCCATTATTTCAGGAAGCCGTACAGGTGCGCAGGAAATCATCACTCGTGAGAAGATGGATAAGCTGCCTACGATTAACCGTTCTTTGGATGATTTCGTGAAATTAACCCCGATGAGTAGCGGAAAGAATTTTGGCGGTGTCTCTTACCGTTTTAATAATGTAACGGTGGACGGTGCCTCCTTTAATAACTCGTTTGGTCTGGCTTCTGCTCTTGGAGCTTCCGGTACGGAACCGATTTCTTTGGAGGCGCTCGAGCAGGTACAGGTGATGATCGCTCCTTTTGATGTTCGAAATGGAGGATTCACGGGTGCGGGTATTAACTCCGTAACGAAATCCGGTTCGAATGAGTTTCATGCTTCTGTATATATGTACACGAAGAGTCCGTCAATGATGGGATATCGTGTGAAGGATGAGACGATTGGTGTTTCTGAGTTCTCTAACCACCAATACGGTATCAGCTTATCCGGCCCGATCATTAAGAATAAATTATTCTTTTTCATCAATGGTGAGATGGATCGTCAGGAGGAACCGATTTCTTATACGACCGCTAATTCAGCAGCGGATGCGACCGTCTTGCAGGGTTTATCTGATTTCTTAGGTGATGAGCTTGGGTATAATCCGGGTAAATTCGACGTGAATAAGACAAATACTCAAGCGGATCGAATCACGGCTCGTTTAGACTGGAATATCAACTCAAATAATGTGTTGAGCTTAAAATATTATTATTTGAAATCGTTTAATACGAATAACCCTTCTACTTCCGGTGCGCCGAATAACGGACGTGGACCGAATGCGTTCGCTATTCCGTTCTCTTCTTCTTTCTACCGGACGAATAATAACTTCAATATTTGGATGGCCGACTTGAATACGACCATTAATGACCGTATGTCTAACTATTTGAAGATCGGTTATTCCCGTTTGCGTGATTATCGCGATATGGATGGCGGTTACTTCCCGCAAGTGGATATCTTGGATGGTGGCAACAATGCTTATACAACTTTCGGAACCGAGGCAAACTCCTATAATAACCAGTTGAACACTGATATCTGGCAGATACAGGATAACTTCTTGATGAATTTTGGCAAACATCAGATTACGGTTGGAACGCAAAGTGACTATCGTGCCTTTAAGAATGGTTTCGCTCAAAACTATCCGGGTTCTTGGGTGTTTAATTCTGTCGATGATTTCAAGTTCAACGTATTGGCTACAAAACAATACATGGCCGCTCATAACGGAAGTGTACAAGGATTTGATATCCGTGAGTTTAATCCGAAAGATTTTGGATTTGGTTCCAATGTGACGGGTATTACGAACTCTTCTTCTACGGGGTATCAATACTATGCGCAAAGATATTCGATGACGGATGATTTTCCATTCGCCGAGATAAATGTATTCCAGTTAGGTTTGTATGCCCAAGATAAGTGGACGGTAAGTGATAAATTGAACTTGACGTTAGGTTTACGTATCGATGTTCCGTTCTTTATGACTGATTTGCAGTCGAATGATAAAGTCGCCGCCGAGACCTATCGGGATGGCATCAAGATCGATGTTTCTAAATATCCGAACGCCAAACCTCAGTTTTCTCCTCGATTCGGTTTTAACTACAAACCGTTTGACGATGAGAATGGAAGCTTACAGATACGTGGTGGTACGGGACTCTTCACGGGTACTCCTCCTTATGTATGGATCAGTAATCAAGCTGGCAACAATGGTGTTTTGTTTGGTGACCTAAATGTTCGGGCGGTAAAGGATAAAAATGACAATATCATTAGCGACGGCAGACCTTCACTAGGTTTCACCGGAAATATGGATACTTATAAACCGGCTGAAGGTAGCGCTACACGTTCGGATATAGCGATTACGGATCCGGACTTTAAATATCCGAGCTTATGGAAAAGTAATATCGCTGCTGATTATAAGTTTGGTGATGGTTGGGTCGCTACCGTAGAGTTGCTGTATTCAAAAGACATTAACGCTATTTATCATGACAATATCGGATTGTATCGGACCGAGCAATTTGTAAATGACGGTGGAGCGGGTAATGCACGTCCATATTATAATGGCTATTATAGCGATAGAGAAGGAAATCAAAAGGCTGCGAATCATGTCGTGATGCTGCGTAATACCAGCAAAGGACATTCGCTTTATACGACCTTCCAGTTGCAGAAAAACTTTGTTGATGGAATCCTGAAGGGATTGTATTTGAATGGATCTTACTCTTTCGGGCAGTCTAGAGGTGTAACAGACGGAACATCGTCTGTGGCGACTTCCGCTTGGAAGTACCGTGCGGCCTTGGACGGAAATGCGGAAGAAGTAGGTTATACGGCAGGTTCTTTTGATGGTCGTTTGTTATTGTCCGCTTCTTATACGGCTAACTGGAGTAAATATGCGGCAACAAGTTTTGGCTTGATTTATCAGCGTTATCGTCCGTTCCGTTATTCTTATTGTTATAATGGTGACGCGAATGGCGATTCTCAGTTCTCCAATGACTTGATGTATATCCCTGCGAATTTTGACGAGGTAAAAGATCATTTGTTACCGGGCGATTTCGATAGCCAAGAAGATGCATGGAAAGCGATGAATGCCTTTATCGAGCAAGATCCTTATTTGAGCAAACATAGAGGTGAGTATGCCGAACGTAACGGTGCTGTCGCTCCGTTTGCGAATCAATTGGATTTGAGCGTTTCTCATGATATAAAGATTTACCAGAAGAATGGTCGCTCACATACTTTGCGCTTTAGTTTCAATATCGCTAACTTCTTGAATTTGTTGAATCGTAATTGGGGTGTGGTACAAACAACCGTTTTGGGTAATCAGCAATATCAGTTCTTGACGATCCCGAAAGGACAAGGCCCGAGTGCGGCGAACAACTATACGTTGAAATATACGATGGCGAAAGATTTGGACGAAACCTTCAAGGATAATTTGAACGATGTGTCTCGTTGGCAGATGCAATTCGGTATCAAGTATATCTTCTAAGAGAAAAATCTTTCATTAGATAAAATTTAATAATTAGAAGAGGTTCACTATCTTTGTGGACCTCTTTTTTAATTTAATGATATGTGGAATAATCGTATTGAGTTCTTACTCGTTAGTTTCTTTTGTATTTGTTCATTGGCTTTTACCGGTTGCCAAACGAAAAAACAATCGGATCGTTATGTCGTAGTTTTATCAATGGACGGTTTCCGCTCTGATTATCCGTCACGTGCTCATACTCCGACGTTGGATTCTTTGGCGAATGTGGGGGTTCGCTCCACGTTTCGCCCGTGTTATCCCAGCGTGACTTTCCCGAATCATTATAGCATGGCTACCGGATTGCATCCGGATCACCATGGTTTGGTAAATAATTTCTTTTATGACGCGGAGCTTGATAGCTCATACCGGATGGGAAATCTTGATCCGCAATTTTATGGTGGAGAACCTATTTGGAATACGGCGGAACGCCAAGGGGTTCGTACCGCCTCGTTCTATTGGGTAGGTAGTGAGGTGCCTTTAGAGAGTGGCCAGCCTTCAATATGGAAGCCGTTTGATAAATCGGTTCCTTTTTCAGATCGTGCTGATTCCGTGATCTCTTGGCTGAAGTTGCCGGAAGATGTGCGTCCTCATTTGATTATGTGGTATATGGAAGAACCGGATGCGATAGGTCATTCCGCTACCCCGGATTCGTCGGCGACCTTGGATGTGGTGGAGAACTTGGATAAAGTCTTGAATCATTTCTTCACGGAAGCCCGTCAGTTGGATATTTTCGATAAGATCGATTTTATCGTTCTTTCGGATCATGGAATGGCCACCTATTATCCCGAGAAATATGTGAACTTGAATGATTATCTACCCCGGGATAGTTTCGATTGTGTTTTTGATGGCGTTCCTACATTATTATATCCCAAGAAAACCTATGTGGATACTGCCTATGCGATTTTACAGAAAGTGCCGAATGTAACCGTATGGAAGAAAAACGAGATTCCTGAGAAATTTGTTTACGGAAAGAATCCTCGAGTTAGTGACTTAGTTGTTTCTCCACATATTGGAACGTATGTAGAATTCCGAGAGAAATCATCTCCCCGTTATGCGGCGACACATGGTTACGATAATTTTATGCCGGAGATGGAGGCCATATTCTATGCGGCAGGTCCCTCGTTCAAGAGACATGCGGAGGTCCCGCAAATGGCGAACGTGAACCTTTACTTGATGATTGCCCGTTTATTGAATATACAACCTGCTCCGAATGACGGGGATAGCGCTGTCGTTCAGCAGCTATTTAAATGATAAGATTGATGCTACCATCTCATTTGACATGACATTACTGCAACCGCCGTGCGGTAATACTGCGGCGGTCTTGCGGTAATTGATGCTTTATTGATATTCGCGTGCCATCTTACGCATGAAGGCGAGACTGCCTTTGGCTAAGGCATCGGCATTGTATTTAGACGGACGCCACAAAGATACGGCTTCCGCCATACTGGGAACAGAATTGGAGAAATTCTCCAAAACTAAATTCCCATTGAAATCGATTTCCTGTAGTCCCCGGAACAAATCATCCCAGCGTACGTTTCCCTCGCCAAGCATTCCCCGGTCACTTTCGGTCATGTGAATATGGCGAAGCCGGCTGCCAGCCGCAATAACCGGTTTATAAAAACTCGTCTCTTCTATATTCATATGGAAAGTATCCAGATGCAAAGACAAATTCGGTGCGTTTACGCGTTTGATAAAGCGCAGGACTTCCTCTGCAGAGGTACACATATAACTTTCATAGCGATTGATCGGCTCGATACCGATCGTGATTCCTGATCGGGCGGCGTATTCGGCAACCTCTGCCCATACCTCACAAAGCGTATTCTCTTCTTCCCGTGTTCGCTGTTTGCCGGAAAAGACCCCGATGCCGGAATGTAAGACACCTCCCAAGTAATCAACCTCCAGTTCGCTCGCTTTATCCAGCGCCTCCTTGATCAGACAAGTCGCTTTCTTGGGATAAAAAGGAATATGCGCTTCTTTGGGAAGATTGAGAGAACAAGTCGCCTTCAATCCGTGTTGTTTCAATTGTCGCTTTACGGTTGGAGCGTCGAACTCCATGGAAGGAGGCAACAAAATTTCCAGTAAATCAAAACCGGCGGCAGATGCTTGCTGGATAGCGAAAAGACCGGCTTCTGGTGTCCACATAGGTGGTATCCAAGAAAGAATGGAAGCTCCGAAAGTAGGATTCATAATCGTATTGTTTTTATTTCGTTAGGGTTACAAAGTAAGTGTTTTTTTGAAGATTTCATTGCGAAGAAAGTGAAATCCTTCGCAATGAAATATCATAAATGTCATTTAAAAATAAAAGTTGGTACCCGGACAGAAGATAGGGTGGCTGCTGGTATTATCAATTTCAATCTTATTTTCTCTAGCGAGCCAACCGATAGCGGACCATAGATCCGCATCTGTTAGAGCGGATTTTGCTCTCAACGCCTCAAAACTCCAATGTTGGCCATCTGAAAGCAAATTCCAGATAGCTCCTGCATTTAATCCGATCGATCCTTTTGTCATGATAAAATCTGTTTTTATGTTTATGGTATATAGTGCTTATATTGTTATAACAGATAATATCCGGTAAAAGTATGTTGCGTTGAGATAAATAATCTAAAAAACAAAAATCTCTTGATGCGTTGAATTTTATTCCTTGAAGTCAGTGAATATGGATTCATCATATACATTGTGTTCCTTTTTATCGTGGAATGGATACCATACTTGGGCAAAGAACGGATTTCCTTTAGCGATCTCGTCGTAATTCCAAGGGAGAGGTAAACATTCCGGGCACCAATGGCCTCCTAATAATACTAATGTGGGAGAGGCCTTAAAACGGTGACCGAATTGGCACTCCCAATCGAGTGGAGTCGATAAATCTCCTTTTGTCATGGCCGGTGACAAGCATTTTCCTCCCCTGAATTCCGCGGCTTTACGCATATCCTCGATATTCCATTCTGATTTAGGCTTACTTTCATCATAACCATGATCCAGAAAGACGGGTGTTTCGGAGGGACGTTCTGTCCGGATCTTATCCCAACCCGGGATTGCTTGCCAATCCTCATACGAGCCAAAATATGCGGATATACGATCTTGGTGTCTGTTCTTGATCCAGTTACGAGTTCCCAGTCCCGGCTTTTTAGCGATGGCTCCCATACCCAGTTTTATGAAGATAGGAGGGACGATCTTTGCTAGGTGGAAATACCAAGGGACTTGGCGGGCCATCCATTTAAAATAATCGTCGCAAGTTTGGTTACTGCGGAAATGCAGATATCCTTCCAATAGATCTGAATCGGTATACCATTGTCCGTGGAAATTACGGATAGCGAACCAGTTCGGTTCGAATATTTTCTCTGGGGCGGGACAGCCAATCGCTTTTAACAATTTACTCTCAAACTCATAATTCGTCAGGCGGAAAGACGGGCCGCTACTAATATTATAGAAACGGTTCCAAAACTCATCCGGCACCTCCTCCTCGCATACATTCGCTAGTAAGCGACCGGAATCCTCGGCGGTAGCCCATTCCAGCACGCCGTCTAGCGGTACGTGGAATGTGATTGGGTCCGAACCCTTGAATAATAATTCGGGGCATAAGATACCGGTTTGGCGAAGGCACGCCCAATGTTTAATACCCGACTCCACGAAAATACGTTCGGCTATTGTCTTTGAGATGGCATAATGATCATAGACACTTATATTGATCGGATCTCCCGTACGTCCCCAATGAACAGGTGCGTTACGGTGGCCGGTTTGCGCCACGGAGCCGATATAGACTACCTTGATCCGGTCTGAGTTCGGTTGTGCTTTTACGGCATCCACGATATATTGGGCGGCGGTCGTGTTTACTTTCAAGGTTTTTTTAGGGAAATAATCCGCTGCCGGGGAAACCATTCCACCTACATGCAATACGTAGTCCGCCCCCATTACTCCATTTAAGACATCTTGATAATTTGTCAAGTCTCCCCAAACGATACGGATCCCTGCCATGGCCTCATATGCGGCTAATTTCTCTTTATTGATTTTGCTTGGACGAGCCAAAAGTGTTATATTAAAACGATCTAGCCGCTTGGACAACTCGACCAATCCGGCATGCCCCATCGTCCCGGTGGCTCCGGTCAGAAAGACGGTCTTTTTACTTTTCATGATATAATTTAGTGTATAATAAAAGACTTAGGATACTATCGGGTAGCGAAGGTATATAAAAAAAAACTCCCAACCAATAGATTGAGAGCTTTTGTAGTGGATACGAGAATCGAACTCGTATTACATGCGTGAGAGGCATGTGTCCTAACCGTTAGACGAATCCACCATTTAGGTGTCATTGTTTTTGTTTGACGATGCAAAGGTAGATATATTTTTTAATTCTGCAATAGTTGAACCGAGTTTTTTTGAAGAAAAAGTGTGTTTTTTATCAAAATGCCAAGAAAACGGGGAGAATACCACTAAAAGGCGTTAAAAGTAGTTGCGATTTCATTGTTTTTTCATTGTCGGTACTGTTTATTTATTCTACCTTTGCCATCTGTAATTGAACAAAATAGTATTGAACATTACTAATACCAGTTTAATAAACAACTAATATTATGGCAGAACTTAAAGAAAAACTTTTCTCAGAATTCGCTCCTGTGTCTACTGAAGAGTGGATGGCGAAGATAACGGCCGACCTGAAAGGGGTACCGTTTGAGAAAAAGCTTGTTTGGAAGACAGGCGAAGGATTTAATGTAAATCCTTTCTATCGTGCAGAAGACATCGAGGGTTTAAAGACTACAGAGTCTCTTCCCGGTGAATTCCCTTATGTTCGTGGAACGAAGAAAGACAACGATTGGAAGGTACGCCAGAACATTGAAGTTTGCTGCTTCAAGGGTGCTAACGAGAAAGCACTTGACCTTTTGACGAAAGGTGTTACTTCTCTTGGGTTCATCATCAAAGGTGATGAGGTGAACGAGGAGAATATAGCTACTTTATTAGAAGGTATTTGTCCGGCTTCCGTAGAATTGAACTTCAACACTTGCAACTGCAAAGCGGAGAAGTTGATCGGTATCTTGGCTGACTACTTCAAAGGCAAGGGTGTCGACGCAGAGAAGTGCTACGGTTCTGTAAACTATGACGCTTTCAAGAAACCTTTAGTAAAAGGTAAAGAAAACAGTGAGTGGGTAGAAGGTGCCGCAGCTGTGCTCAAAGCTGGACAGGCTTTGCCTAACTACCGTGTATTGGCTGTAAATGCGTTCCTTTTCAACAATGCTGGCGCTTACATTTCTCAGGAATTAGGTTACGCCTTGGCTTGGGGTAACGAATTGATGGCAAAACTTACCGAGGCTGGTTTCACCGCTGACGAGGTTGCCAAGAAAATCAAATTCAATTTTGGTATCAGCTCTAACTACTTCATGGAAATCGCTAAGTTCCGTGCGGCTCGTTGGTTGTGGGCCGAGATCGTAGCCGCTTATAAGCCGGCCTGCGAATGCGCTTGCAAGATGGTTGCTCACGCACAGACTTCAGAGTGGAACATGACGGTTTACGATGCTCACGTAAACTTGCTTCGTTCTCAAACTGAGGCTATGTCTGCCGCTCTTGCCGGCGTAGACTCTATCACGGTTCGCCCGTTTGATAAGATTTACCAGACTCCAGACGATTTCTCCGAGCGTATCGCACGTAACCAACAATTATTATTGAAGGAAGAGTGCCACTTGGATAAGGTCGTTGACCCGTCTGCCGGTTCTTATTATGTAGAGGTATTGACGAATTCCTTGGCTGATGTCGCTTGGAAGTTGTTCTTGGAGGTTGAGGAAAAAGGAGGATTCTCCGTTGCCGTGAACGCAGGTGAGATCCAGAATGCCGTTAACGCTTCGAATGTAGCTCGTAAGAAAGCGGTTGCTACCCGTCGTGAGATATTGTTGGGTTCTAACCAGTATCCTAACTTCACGGAAGTAGCTGCCGATAAGATTCAAGAAAAAGGTTCTTGCTGTTGTGGCGGTGGTCATTGCGGTGAGGCAACGATCCCGGCTCTAGATTTCTCTCGCGGCGCTTCCGAATTCGAGGCTTTGCGTATGACGACAGAGAAGAGTGGCAAGACTCCGAAGGTATTTATGTTGACGATAGGTAACTTGGCGATGCGTTTGGCTCGTTCACAGTTCTCCGCTAACTTCTTCGGTTGTGCCGGATATAAGATAATTGATAACTTAGGCTTCGATACGGTTGAGGCTGGTGTTGAGGCTGCTGTCAAGGCTGGTGCCGAGATCGTGGTTCTTTGCTCTAGTGATGACGAGTATGCTGAATTCGCTCCTGCCGCTTACAAGGCTTTGGCCGGACGTGCCGAATTCGTTGTAGCCGGAGCTCCTGCTTGCGCGGACGACTTGAAGGCTCAAGGTATCGACCAGTTCGTAAATGTAAAGAGCAATGTGCTTGAGACATTGAAAGCATTCAACGCTAAATTAGGAATCGCTTAAGTATAAACAATTATGAGACCAAATTTTAAAAACATAGATATAAAGAATGCCGGATTCGCAGCTACAAACGCTGCCGAATGGGCAAAAGCCAATGGTATCGAGCCCAATTGGAAAACACCCGAGCATATCGAGGTGAAACCTGTATATACAAAAGAAGACTTGGAGGGTATGGAGCACTTGAACTATGCTTCTGGTTTGCCTCCTTATCTACGTGGCCCGTACAGCGGTATGTACGCTATGCGTCCTTGGACAATCCGTCAGTACGCAGGTTTCTCTACCGCTGAGGAGTCTAACGCTTTCTATCGCCGTAACTTGGCTTCCGGTCAGAAAGGTTTGTCCGTTGCGTTCGACCTTCCGACTCACCGTGGTTACGATGCCGACAACGAACGTGTGGTTGGTGATGTAGGTAAAGCGGGTGTATCTATCTGTTCCTTGGAGAACATGAAAGTGTTGTTCGATGGTATTCCTTTGAACAAGATGTCTGTTTCCATGACCATGAATGGTGGTGTGCTTCCGGTATTGGCATTCTATATCAACGCAGGTTTGGAGCAAGGTGCTAAGTTGGAGGAAATGGCCGGTACGATCCAGAACGATATATTGAAAGAGTTCATGGTACGTAATACCTATATCTATCCGCCTGAGTTCTCCATGAAGATTATCGCTGATATCTTCGAGTACACCTCTCAGAAGATGCCGAAGTTCAACTCTATCTCTATCTCCGGTTATCATATGCAGGAGGCTGGTGCTACGGCTGATATCGAGATGGCTTATACGTTGTGCGACGGTATGGAATATCTTCGTGCCGGTATCAACGCCGGTATCGATGTGGATGCGTTCGCTCCCCGTTTGTCATTCTTCTGGGCTATCGGTGTAAATCACTTCATGGAGATCGCCAAGATGCGTGCGGCTCGTATGTTGTGGGCGAAGATCGTGAAGAGCTTCGGCGCTAAGAACCCGAAATCATTGGCATTGCGTACACATAGCCAGACTTCCGGTTGGTCATTGACCGAGCAAGATCCGTTCAATAACGTAGGACGTACTTGTATCGAGGCTATGGCCGCTACATTAGGACATACACAATCTTTGCATACGAACGCATTGGATGAGGCGATCGCTTTGCCGACCGACTTCTCTGCTCGTATCGCTCGTAATACACAGATTTACATTCAGGAAGAGACTAAGATCTGTAAGGAGATCGACCCGTGGGCTGGTTCTTACTATGTAGAGTCTTTGACGAATGAGTTGGTACATAAAGGTTGGGCATTGATCCAAGAGATCGAGAGCATGGGTGGTATGGCGAAAGCCATCGAGACAGGTCTTCCTAAGATGCGTATCGAGGAAGCTGCCGCTCGTACACAGGCTCGTATCGACTCTGGTGTTCAGACCATCGTTGGTGTTAACAAATATCGTTTGCCGAAGGAAGATCCGATCGATATCCTTGAGATCGATAATACTGCCGTACGTAACGAGCAGATCGCCGCTTTGAAGGAGTTGCGTGCTAACCGTGACGAAGCAGCTGTTCAAAAAGCTTTGGCTGATATCACGGAGTGCGTGAAGACGAAGAAGGGCAACTTATTAGAGTTGGCTGTTAAGGCTGCCGGCTTGCGTGCGTCATTGGGAGAGATCTCCGATGCTTGCGAGGTGGTTGTAGGTCGTTATAAAGCAATCATTAGAACTATTTCAGGCGTGTATTCATCAGAAACTAAGAAAGACGCAGACTTCCAGAAAGCTTGCGAGCTTTGCGAGCAATTCGCTAAGAAAGAAGGCCGTCAGCCTCGTATCATGATCGCTAAGATGGGTCAGGACGGACACGACCGTGGCGCTAAAGTGGTCGCTACCGGTTACGCGGACTGTGGTTTCGACGTAGATATGGGACCGTTGTTCCAGACTCCGGCCGAGGCTGCCCGTCAAGCTGTGGAGAACGACGTTCACGTAATGGGCGTTTCTTCTTTGGCCGCTGGTCATAAGACGTTGGTTCCGCAGGTTATCGAGGAGTTGAAGAAACTAGGTCGTGAGGACATCATCGTTATTGCTGGAGGTGTAATCCCGGCTCAAGACTATGATTTCTTGTATAAGGCTGGCGTTGCCGCTATCTTTGGCCCGGGTACTTCCGTATCGAAGGCAGCTTGCCAGATCCTTGAGATCTTGTTAGGCGAATAAATGGAGTTTAGACCTTACGGTTTTTAAATAAAGAGAGGCTGGACAATTGATTTTGTCCGGCCTTTTTTAGTATTGTATGCGGGTTTATGTACTTTTGTAGCGATTATTCAATTAAAAAGGGAAAGAATCATGGGAATCGTTATAGGTATAGATGTGGGAGGTAGCACGACCAAGATCGTCGGCGTGGAGGATAAGAAGATCAAGAACCCGATGTTCGTGAAAGCTACCGATCCGGTAACCTCTTTATTCGGGGCCTTCGGTAAATATATTTATGATAATAACATCTCGCTCTCGAATATAGAGAAAGTGATCTTGACAGGTGTAGGTAGTGCTTATATCGATCAACCTTTATATGGCTTACCAACTGCGAAGACGGATGAGTTCCTTGCGAATGGGCTAGGGGCGCAATATAATACGGGACTGGACAGTCTATTGGTGGTCAGCATGGGAACGGGTACCTCCTTTGTCAAGGTACAAGGCTCCACGATCGAGCATATCGGGGGATTGGGTATCGGTGGCGGAACAATCCTCGGCTTGTCTAAGCTATTATTGAAAACGCATGACTTTCACCAAATAGCGTCTTTGGCCGAGCACGGTTCCTTGAATGATATCGACTTGCATATCCGGGATATTACGCCGCATCCGCTACCCGGCCTGCCGCTGGACGTGACAGCCTCTATTTTCGGAAAAGCGGACGCGAACGCTAAGGTTGAGGATATCGCTCTCGGTATCGTTCATATGGTCTTGCAGACCATCGGACAAGGAGCTGTTTTCGCCTCGTTAAATGGCGATATCAAGAATATCGTATTGATCGGTAACCTGACTCGCTTGCCACAATGCCCGGATATTTTCCCCCGTCTGGAGGAGATGTGCGATGTCCATTTCAAGATACCGGAGTATGCCGAGTATCGCACGGCTATCGGGGCGGCTTTATGCTATATCAGGAACCGGGAATATAAGGATATTTTTTGTGGAAAGTGTTAGGCTACATCAAAACTTTATGTATCTTTGCTACATGCTTTGTTCCCTTTCGGCAATCGCCGGATAGGGATTAAAAGGGAATCGGGTGAGAATCCCGGACAGTCCCGCTGCTGTAAGCTTCATAAACGGGTTGAGCAATACTGTTGCCACTGTTCATTCAAGTGAATGGGAAGGCGCTTAAGACCGGAAGTAAGTCAGAAGACCTGCAAGGCGTGTATATTTTCGACGGCTTCGAGGAAAGGCCGGAAGAGAACGCAAGAACCGTATCCGGTTTTTACTATTCTTTATCCAAGGTTTTCTTATCAAGTCGTCTCATGGTTTCGGATAATTATTTTGCCATAATAATTAGGGAAAGAAGCATGAATCTGACCGACGGGATGAGCTCCGTGTGTAAGATGCATGCTTTCTTTGCGTTTAAAGGACTGGGGTATTCCGTGAACACTCTATAGAGAATATTTGTTTATTATTAGAAAAGTGCGTTTATTTGCAACGAGTAATTAACAAAAGAAGTATGAATATGAAGAAAATTGTGGGACTTGTTATGGTTGCCTTGCTAGCGTTGATGGCGCTTCCGGCGAACGCTCAGCTTAAATTCGGTATCAAGGGAGGTGTGAATATATCGTCTGTTCATTTCAACTCGGACGTGTTGAAAGCGGATAATGTAACCGGCTTTCAAGTGGGTCCGATGATCGAGACGACCTTACCGTTGGTCGGTGTCGGGATCGATGCGGCGGTGTTGTATTCGCAAAAAGGTTTGGAGACGACCTCGGCTGGCGGGGTTAAGACTTCGATGAAGACGGATTATATCGATGTTCCGGTCAACTTGAAATGGAAATTCGGTTTACCGATCGTCAAGGCGTATTTGGCAGCCGGTCCGTATATCGGTTTCCGTGTAGGCGGTGATAAATTTTGGGATATCCCGGGTTCCGTAGCGGATCAGGTGAAGGCGAAGAATTTCAGCGCAGGTTTTAACTTCGGTGCCGGCGTGGAACTGATCAGTCACTTGCAGGTGGGTTTCAATTATGGTCTGGGACTGACTGATAACTATAGCATTGAGAAGGTGAACCTCTCCGACGGTGCCGGAAAGAACCGTGGATGGTCTATCACGGCAGCGATCTTGTTCTAAATAGGTGAAAATAAAATGAGAGAGGCTGGGCTTTAGAAGTCCGGCCTTTTTTGTTATTTTTGGGCTCGTAATGAAACACCTGTTTGAATGAAATACGCGGACGTCATACTTCCCCTTCCTTTGGAGAATAGCTATACCTATCGGATACCCGAAGATCTGGAGAGAGCCGTGATTCCCGGTTGCCGGGTGATCGTGCATTTCGGGAAGAAACGATATTATACGGCTATCGTCATGGAGGTACACGACCGGGAACCGGTATCCGATTTTGAGACGAAGGAGATCTACGCTTTGCTGGATGCCACGCCGGTGCTCCGCCGTCCGCAACTCCGTTTCTGGAAATGGATATCTTCTTATTATATATGTAAGCTGGGCGACGTGTATAAGGCGGCCTTGCCTTCCGGCTTAAAGTTGGAAAGCGAGACGGCGGTTACTTATAATGAGGATTTCGAGGCCACCGCCCCCTTGCGCCCGAACGAGCAAGCGGTACTGGATGCCTTTAGCGGGGTTTTGAAATTGACGATCTCGGAGTTGGAGAAGAAGACCGGTCTCCGAAATGTTGTCCCGATCGTCTCTTCCTTGATGGTGAAAGGGGCGGTCGAGGTGAGCGAGGAGCTAAAGCGAGGATTCGTTCCAAAGACACAGGCGTTTATCCGTTTGGCCGAGGCTTACCGGGATGAGACGAAATTACAGGCGGTGTTCGAGGATTTGAAACGAGCGAAGAAGCAAGAGCTTCTGTTGGTCAGCTTCTTGGATTTAAGCCATACGTTAAATCCTGCTTTATCGAAGGAGCTTTCCAAGAAAGAGCTATTGGAACGCAGTGGTTATACCTCTGCGGTATTGGAGGGTCTGCTGAAACGGGGTATCTTGGAGAGTTACGAGAAAGAGGTGGGGCGTTTGCAAGTATCCGTCTGCCGCTTGCAAGAGCCGAATCCGCTCAGTCCGGCGCAAGAGAAAGCCTATGGAGAGATCCATGAGGCTTTCAAGACGAAGGAGGTCTGCTTGCTTCATGGCGTGACTTCCAGTGGTAAGACCGAGATATACGTCCGTTTGATCCATGAGGTCTTGCGGCTGGGGCGGCAGGTTTTATATATGTTGCCGGAGATCGCTATCACGACCCAGATCACGGAACGGCTGGCGAAATTATTCGGGGATAAGCTATTGGTCTACCACTCTAAGTTCTCGGATAACGAGCGGGTGGAAGTTTGGAATAAGCTATTGCATAACGACGAGCCTATGCTGGTATTGGGGGTCCGTTCTTCCCTCTTCCTTCCATTTAAGGACTTGGGCTTGATTATCGTGGACGAGGAGCATGAGAATACGTATAAACAGCAAGACCCGGCACCCCGTTACCATGCCCGTAACGCTGCCATCGTCTTGGCGGGTATGCACGGCGGTAAGACCTTATTGGGTTCCGCCACCCCCTCCATCGATTCTTATTTCAACGCTACGGCGGGGAAATACGGTCTGGTCGAGCTATCCACCCGCTACGGTGATTGCTTGATGCCGGAGATTATTACGGTGGACGTGAAGGAGCTAAAGCGCAAGAAGATCATGAAAGATACCCTTTTCTCCCCTCAGTTGGTGGAGAAGGTGCGGGAGGCCCTATCTCGGGGCGAGCAGGCGATCCTATTCCAAAACCGCCGGGGATTCGCCCCAATGATTGAGTGCCGGGGGTGCGGATGGGTGCCTCGTTGCGTGAATTGCGACGTGAGCCTTACCTATCACAAGGCGCATAATCAGCTGGTTTGCCATTATTGCGGTTATACCTACCGCTTGCCGCAGGTATGTCCTGAGTGTAAGGGGACGGAGTTCAAGATGCAAGGCTTCGGTACGGAAAAGGTGGAGGAGGAGATCGCCGGGTTATTCCCAGCGGCGAAGGTGGAGCGGCTGGATTTCGATACGGCCCGTACCCGCACGGCTTACGAGCGGATCATCTCGGATTTCGAGAAGGGGAAGACACAAATCTTGATTGGTACCCAGATGTTGTCGAAGGGATTGGATTTCGGGAATGTCAGCGTGGTTGGAATCCTAAGCGCCGATAGCCTGATGAACTTCCCGGACTTCCGGGCGCACGAGCGGGCTTATCAATTGATGGTACAGGTTAGCGGACGTGCCGGACGACGGGATAAGCGGGGTACGGTGATCTTGCAGACTACTCAGCCGGAGCATCCTTTGATCCGTATGGTGCAGCATTTTGCTTATAAGGAAATGGTGAGCTTGCAATTGAGCGAGCGTAGTATGTTCCGTTACCCGCCTTACTACCGTTTGATCGTCTTGATCCTTCGGAGCCGGAATGAGGAGGCTTTGCAGGAAATGTCTGCTTTATACGCCGAGAAACTTCGTGCTCGTTTGGGTGAGCGGGTGTTGGGGCCGGTTACGCCGCCTATCACCCGGGTACAGACGCTTCATATCAAGAAGATCGTCTTGAAGATCGAGATATCCGCCGGGATCGCTCCGCTTCGTGAGATATTGGAGGGTATTCATACTGAGATGCAAGGATATGTACCGTTTAAGCAGTTGCTGGTTCATTATGATGTGGACCCGGCTTGAGAATTGAAAATGGAGAATTGAAAATTGAAAATTAAAAATTAATGGAAAGGAGCTTAGTGATGAAGGAGGAGAAGGTACGATTGTTGTTTGTGTGCTTGGGGAATATATGTCGCTCTCCGTCGGCGGAGGCAGTAATGAAGAGGTTGGTGAAGGATGCGGGATTGGGAGATCGGATTGAGATCGATTCCGCCGGGATCACCGGGTATCATGAAGGAGACCGGGCGGATTCACGGATGCGGGCGCATGCGGCCCGTAGGGGATATGTGTTGGATTCGATCTCCCGTCCGGTACGTCAGTGGGACTTCCATGACTTCGATTTGATTATCGGCATGGACGACCAAAATATAACGGACTTGAAACGGATGGCTCCCGATCTGGAATCCGTCGCTAAGATACATCGGATGACTGAGTTCTCCCGGAATAAGTTGTACGATCACGTCCCGGATCCTTATTATAGCGGTGCCGAAGGTTTCGAGTTGGTCTTGGATCTATTGGAAGACGCTTGCGCCGGGTTGTTGGAATACTTGGGGGAAGAAATGGAAATACGAAAATAAAAAAGGTTGTACGCTTATATCGTAATTCGTTTAATGTTTGTATATTGCGATGTTAATAACGAGGATGGTTAACTTTAAATTAATAGGACGATGAAGAATGAATTTCAAACATGGACAATTGCGGTTGCGCTTGCGGCTCTGACAGCTTGCGGTGATAGGACTGAGCAGGTAAACTACTTGAAGGATGCTCCGGTAGTAGCGACACGTGTGATGATCGATGGAGAAGAAATGATAGAGTTAGATCCGTCCCTGTTGAAAGATACGGTGATTTTCCCTCTTAGCTATTTTACCGAGGAACTTGAGATCATTAAATTGGATGACCGGGATGAGGCGTTGACCGGAGCACCTTATGCCTATGTCTCGGATCATCATATCATGACGGGGATGGTGAATAATATACCTTTTAAGTTATTCGACCGGAAAGGTAAGTATATTGCGGATGTGGGAAATATCGGGCAAGGTCCCGGAGAATATAGATTTATATATGCCGCTAAAATAGATGAATCTACCCAACGGATTTATATGTTGCCTTTCTTCGGAAAGGAGTTGCTGGTGTATGACTTTAGGGGGAATATCTGTCCACCCGTACCTCTGGTGCATGAGGGGATTGTCGCTCAATTCGCTTTGCGGGGGGATACGGTGGTTATATTGGGTTCCCCTCAACCTAATAAGTTTGCTTCCTGTGTATGGATGCAGGATTTGAAAGGAAACTTGATCCATGAGTTTCCGACCGATCGGCTGGACTTTGATTTCCGTGGGGTGACGGTCAACTCCCAGCAGAACACGGAACGTATCGATTTTAGCTTCTGGATTCCGAAGGCTCAATTGGATTCCCTTTATGAAGTGAACTTGGAGAAGGGAGAGTTGATCCCTCGCTTTACCGCCCATTTCAAGGGAGAGGCTTTGAAGCCACATATGTATGGTGAGTTTCCGGATCATTATGTGGGTGAGGCTACCGGACAATGGATTCAGTCCAAGACTGATGATGACGGGAATATCCAGCGGCGTATAGCCGGCGATTTACCGACCTATTATATCGTAGATAAACAGACCCTGCGTGGTGCTTACTTCGGTATAGAGAATGATTTTCTGGATGGAGAGCGATTAGAGATGCCGTTGGGACTGAACTATGGTTATTATATGACTTGTCTGGAGCCAAGTGTCTTGTCGGAGAGGATAGAGAAAGCACTCCATTCTAACCATCTCACGGAACAAATGCGTAAACGTCTTACTGAGGTACAGGCCGGTCTCACAGAGAATGATAATAATTATCTCCTTTATGCGAAGCTGAAAAGGCGCTAAAAACGACCTCTTTTATCCTATCTGATTACGATGCCCATCGTAAGGTTGCTAGAATGCCCATCGTAAGATGCTTATAACTGCGATTATAAGAACCTTACAATAGGCATTATGGTTCTGTGCCGATGGCTGTATGCCTATCTGCTTGATAATTATTGTTTTTTCAAGTCCGGATAGCTGATTCGGGTATGGAACATCGTTTTCAGCTTGTCTACGAATACGCTCTTCACGGTCTCCACGTCCTTGAAGGTTAACGGAGCGCTCTTTAGCAAGCCGTCGGCGATCTGCCCGTCGATGATCTTGTTCACCAAGGCGCTGATACTTTCCTCGGTATGTTCCTTCAGGCTGCGGGAGGCAGCTTCCACGGAATCGGCCATCATCAGTACGGCGGTCTCCTTCGAGAAAGGGTCCGGACCGGGGTAGGTGAATAGCTCGTCGTTAATCGGCTTGTCCGGGTATTGATTCTTGAAAGAGTTGTAGAAATACTTCGCTTTGCCACGTCCGTGGTGGGTACGGATGAAACTGATAACCGCCTTGGGTAGCATGGCCTTCTCGGCAATCTTCACGCCCTCGGTGACGTGGCTGATGATGATCTGCGCGCTCTGGTCGAATGCCAGCTGGTTATGCGGGTTCACGCTTGTCTGGTTCTCGGTGAAGAAGACTGGGTTGCTCATCTTTCCGATGTCATGGTAAAGGGCGCCGGTACGGACCAATTGCGAGTTCGCACCGATCTTGGCGGCCGCCTCGGAGGCTAGGATGGATACCTGTAAGGAGTGCTGGAACGTACCCGGGCAAGTCTCGCTAAGCTTCTTCAAGATCGGGTTGTTGATGTTGGACAGTTCCACCAGCGTGATGCTGGACACGTATCCGAACGTCTTCTCCAACATATATACCAATACGTAGGTGAACATCAGCAGGATGAAGTTGATACCGAAATAAAGCATCATCATCCAGTTGATCTTGTTTAAGTTCGCCTCTTGATACAACGTGAGACTGAGGTAGCAGGCGGCGTAGGAGAGGAAGATGAAGACGGCGCAACGGATCAGTTGCGAACGTTCGCTCAACTCCTTCAAGCTGAACGTCACTACCATACCCGCCACGATTTGCAACAACAGGAACTCATGCGGGAAAGGTACCATCAACGAGCAGATCAGCACGATGATAAGGTGCGTGAAAAGCGCCGTCCGGGAATCGAAGAAGGTACGTACTACGATCGGTACGATGGCGAACGGCAATATATATACGTTGAATAATGCGTAGGTAACACATAGTTCCGTAAGGATGCAACTCACGAATATGCAGAGGATCAAGAATAGTACGTTCTTCCGGTTGTGGAATATCTTCAAGCGGAAAGACCATAGGTAGAGCCAGAAACAGAACATTAGCCCGAAGACGAGCACGAATTGTCCGGCCAATATGATGCCTTGCGTCTGCGTGCCCCCGGTCTTGGCCTCGTGTATGGCCTTTAGGGAACGGAGCACATTGTAGGTATGGTTGTCGATGATCTCGCCCCGGTCTACGATACGTTCTCCGGCTTGTACCATGCCGTTGGCGATCGATACGCCCTGTAGCATATCCTCCTTGATCTTGTCGGACATGTCAGCGGCATAGGATATGTTCTCGGTGAGGTAGTTATTGATGTCACACGATTGCAGGATGGATTTGTCCAGCCGTGACGGGCAGTTGTTGATAATGAACTCGTAGGCGGTGCGCACGGTGAAGAAGTCGCTCACGTAGCGGGGCTGTGCGACGGCGTTCTCCAAGAGGTTGACACGGGAATATTCCTCTTTCCGTAGCTCGTCCAGATCCTGCGACGAGATGATACCGTTCTTGTATAAGTTAATTAGACTGCTCTCGATGTACTGCATGTAAGCGGGGGATACTTTGCTTCGCAGGCTATTGTCGTTATTGTAGTTGGCGCGCAGTTTCTCGATCTCTTCCTTTTGGATGCCGGGGTTCATGCGGTAATAAGGCTCGAACTTACGGAGTACGCTGTCTTTCTCCGCTTTTACCTCGTCGTCGGTCTTGTAGATCGGGAAATCGCTCGGGGCGGTGAGCAATCCGTACCTCCAAGGCTTGCCTTCATAGAACTGATAACGGAATTTACCCTCCCGGGGGAAGAAGTAGGCGATAAGTAATGCGGTCACCACGAAGTAGACCACGGTCGGTATATTGTAATTCTTTTGTTTCATATAGATTCCTTTTAGCGTCCGAAATATACGTAAAAAACTTCACTAAGCGGAAAAAAAGGCGTACTTTTGCCGCATTATTATAGAATGTAAGTATTATGACTCAAAGAAAAGTAAGAGTACGCTTTGCGCCTAGTCCTACGGGGGCGCTGCATATCGGAGGTGTCCGCACGGCTTTATACAACTATTTATTCGCTAAACAGAATGGCGGTGATATGATTCTCCGTATCGAGGATACGGATTCCCAACGCTTCGTTCCCGGGGCGGAAGACTATATCATCGAGGCCTTGACTTGGCTAGGTATCAAGTTCGACGAGGGCGTGAGCTTCGGCGGCAACTACGGCCCGTATCGCCAGAGCGAGCGTCGTGAGATCTACAAGAAGTATGTCGATCAATTGCTGAACGATGGCCATGCTTATATAGCGTTCGATACGCCTGCCGAGTTGGAGGAGAAACGGAAGGAGATCGCCAATTTCCAATACGACGCCTCTACCCGTTCGCTAATGCGCAACTCGTTGACACTTTCCCCTGAAGAGGTTCAGAACCTAATCGAGTCCGGTCATCAGTATGTGGTTCGTGCTAAGATCGAGCCGAATGAGGATATCCATGTGAATGACTTGATCCGTGGCGAGGTCGTTATCAACTCCTCTATCTTGGATGATAAAGTATTATATAAATCGGCTGACCAATTGCCTACTTACCACTTGGCGAATATCGTTGACGACCATTTAATGGAGGTTACCCATGTGATCCGTGGTGAGGAGTGGTTGCCGAGCGCGCCGCTTCACGTATTATTATATCGTTTCTTCGGTTGGGAAGATACGATGCCTAGTTTCGCCCACCTGTCGTTGCTGTTGAAACCGGAAGGTAATGGTAAGTTGAGCAAGCGTGACGGCGATCGTCTGGGCTTCCCTGTATTCCCCTTGGAATGGCACGATCCGAAGACGGGTGATGTCTCATCGGGCTATCGTGAGAGTGGCTACTTCCCCGAGGCTGTCGTAAACTTCCTTGCTTTGCTGGGTTGGAATCCGGGTAACGATCAAGAGGTGATGAGCATGGATGATTTGATCCGTTTGTTCGACCTGTCTCGTTGCAGCAAGAGCGGTGCTAAGTTCGATTATGAGAAAGGCAGATGGTTTAACCACCACTATTTGCTGGAGAAGAGCAACGCGGAGATCGCTGACCTATTCTTGCCGATCGTGGAAAGCCACGGTATCCAGACGACCCATGCTTATGTAGAGAAAGTAGTCGGCATGATGAAAGGCCGTGTCAATTTCGTGAGTGAGTTATGGGATCTTTGTTCTTTCTTCTTTATCGCCCCGACGGAGTACGATGAGAAAACCCGTAAGAAACGCTGGAAAGAGGATTCCGCTGTTCAATTGGGTGAGTTTATCGAGCAATTGCGTGCCCGTGAGCCGTTCGACGTAGAAGGTACCGAGAACGAGTGCAAGGCTTGGATCGAGAGCAAGGGATATCATTTGGGGAATATCATGAACGCCGCCCGTCTGGCCTTGGTTGGCGAGGGCAAGGGCCCCGGCATCTTTGATATCACTGAGGCTTTAGGTAAAGAGGAGTCTATCCGCCGTATCCAACGGGCTATCGAGATATTAAAATAATCATGTACAGTTTAGCCATACATCTCTACGCTTTTGTAGTCGCTTTGATCTCGCCTTTCCATAAAAAGGCGAGACTGATGCGATTCGGGCAGTGGAAAACAAATTCCATACTTCGTGAGAAGATCGACCGGAACGCTAAATACATCTGGTTCCATGCCTCCTCGCTGGGCGAGTTCGAGCAAGGGCGCCCTATGATCGAGAAGATCAAGGCGGAACATCCGGAGTATAAGGTGTTGCTGACTTTCTTTTCTCCCTCTGGCTATGAGGTACGGAAGAATTACAAGGGAGCGGACGTGATCTGCTACCTTCCTTTCGATACGCCTTTCCGGGTGAAGAAGTTCCTGAATTTGGCGAACCCGGCGATCGCCATATTTATCAAGTACGAGTTTTGGGGGAACTATTTGCGTGAGTTGCGGAAGCGGGGAATACCGGTTTATATCATTTCCGCTATATTCCGCCCCGACCAGCTATTTTTCCAATGGTTCGGAAAGCCGTACCGGAAGATGCTATCTTATTTTAATCATCTTTTTGTTCAGGACGAGCGTTCGATGAAACTCTTGAACGAGTTCGGTATCACGAATGTGACGGTGACCGGCGATACCCGTTTTGATCGGGTGTTGGATGTCTGTAAGCAAGCTCGTGAGCTTCCGTTTATCGAACGTTTCTTGGAAAGCAAGGAGGGTAAGAGGCCGATCGTGATGGTGGCCGGCAGTTCATGGCCTCAAGACGAGGCGATCTTTATCTCTTATTTCCATGAGCATCCGGAGATGAAGTTGATTATCGCCCCGCATGAGATTCACCGGGAACATCTCCTTTCTATCGAGGCGATGCTAAAACGTCCGTCCGTCCGTCTATCGGAGGCGCATGAGGATGATCTGGCCGATAAGGATTGCTTGATCATCGACAGTTTCGGACTTTTATCTTCCATTTATCGCTATGGACAGATCGCTTATATCGGTGGTGGTTTCGGAGCGGGTATCCACAACACGTTGGAAGCCGCCGTTTATGGGATGCCGGTCTTATTCGGCCCGAGATACCATAAGTTTAAGGAGGCGAAGGATCTGATCGCCGTAGGTGGTGGTTTCTCCATCACGGACGATTCCTCTTTCCGAACGAAGATGGACGAGTTATTGACCGACCCGACAGCTTTGGAAACTTCCGGGCAAGCTGCCGGTGATTTTGTGAAAAACAGTGTAGGAGCGACGGATCAAATCTTGCGGCAAATCCATATCCGTTAATAGATAAAGCCGGGTTTGCTATTCGAGTGATTGTATGCCCAGACTCTTTTGATATAGCAATGGAATACGGATGAGGTAGATGTACGGATTGGTAATTGAACGATTCGCGTTGTCTATCTCATCCGTATTTTATTTTAATCCTCTTCAGCGAACATCGGGTCCCAAGCGGGAAGGCGAGTCGGTGTTTGTTTCAAGATCTCTTTTACTTGATCCGTGATGTACTTCTTGTTGACTACCAAGCGGAACATATACTCATTAAACCATTGGTCTGTCATGATGAGGTGGCCGGCGTTCGCTCCGGGACCCCAACTATTCTCAACCATCCATTTCTTCGGCTTTCCATTCGCGTCGAGGTCAACTGCCATCAAGGTCATGGCGTGTGAGGAACCGCTGGCGAATGTTTGGATACGTTGTTGCTTATCCATGCCGAAAGTCGTACCCAGCAATGAACCGTAATCGTAGAAGTTTACATCCAGAATACCTCTGTCACGATCGAAGAACTTGCCCACGTCGCAAGAGAAATACATCATGGTGCTGTCCTTGATGGAAGCGATAGCCATTTGTTTGATATCCTCGATCGGAAGGTTTACGTAAGTCCAGTTCTTGCCATCGTAAGCGTGGCGGTCGTAATCGATCTCATACAGCTTATAATAATCGCGGCTCGGATCGTTCATCAACATGACATAGTTGTTTTTCAAATCGTCCCCGATATATTCTTGGAAGAAGGACTGAGGCGTATATTCCTTCGTCTCTACCGGATTCCCTTTAGCGTCTTTGCGAGTCCACGTGAATTTCGTAGGCGGCTCTCCCAAGTTCAATACGAGCATACGGTAAATCGTACCTAGCATCTCTGTTTTCTTTTTCTCCAGATCCGCTACAGTCGTGCCTTTGGTCGTAGACAGGTTGCGAAGTTGCAAGCCGTATTCTTTCAGCTTTAATCCGATCAGGTTGCTCATGCGTCCGGTACTGTTGCTACTGTTGGTCTCTACCATGACCTCGGCGGGAACCACACCATACTTGGTCAAGATATCGGAGACACCTGTGAACTGCCCTCCGTCTCCGATCGGGTTCTTGAACAGCCATTCCACCATCTTGTCGTCCATCGGTTTCAGACGAGTATCGATGATGCCCTGTAAGAAAAGGTTCGCTTTCTCCAATTGATCCCAGAAGAAAGAATAATTCTGGGAGAATTGGAATTCACCCATGTCGTATTTATGGATCGCCTGCGCACGGAATACGTTCAATCCCGTGAAAAGCCAGCAACGGCCCGAGGAACGTTGGTTGGAGATCCCTTTGCTCTCTACCTTATTGGAGAAGTAAGTATCCAAATTGTTCTTGCTCTCCCCATTAACGGCAAGCTTGTTGATGTCGTTATTGGTGATCGCGTTACGGATCGCCTTATCGGCCGGCGTTCCTTGATAAGACTGTTTGATTTGCTGCAACATCGTGGGTGAGATGCCTCCACCGCTTTGTTGTCCGTGAGCCGATAGCGTGATGCCTAAAGCCAAGGCCGCTATCCATAAATTGTTTTGTTTCATGATATGTAAGTTGATTAATAAATTGTGTTATTTATTCTTAGGCCATACCAGACCGTCTTGCCGGATCTTCCATACCGTACCGTCTGGTGCGGGTAACGATATCTCATACATGGAAGGTGTCGTATGTATTTCCAGTTGATTGGCGATCTCTTGCGGGCATAGCTCGTTTGCCTTCAAGTCGTTGATGTTATCGGCATAATGCCCGAAGGTCGCGGCGAACTCATTCTGACGGTAATATAAATTACGCAAGATCCATTTCGTCTCCTCCGAAGGATGTTTTACGAAAGGAGTCTCACCTTCTCCCGCTATCTTATCCGATATTTGTACATAACCCCAGTATTCGGGCATATGGATATTGATTACCCCGGTAGGCGCCCATACCCAGTTGTACTCGCGAATCTTATCCTCTCCTTGGATAGGGACTTTCACGTATTTACCGTCTTTCACGTCCGTTGTCCATTCCACACGGGAGAAGTTCACACGGATCTGCTCGCCGATTTCCGGCTTTTCTTTTCCTCTGTACATTTGGAATACGGAAGTCCAAGGAATGAATACCTCTACGCTCCATGATTTATCCGTGTCTTTCGGGTTATTCAGCGTACCGTCCACATAAACAGCGGATTTCATTCCGGCGAACTCCCAGTTATTCAATACTTGCGGATTATCCCGGTAGGGGCGGGTTAAGAACAAGTCCCATTCCGTACCCAAGGCGTTCACCTCGTACTCCAGATAATTATGGGTGTCGTTCGTAGGATTCAGGAAGATCTCGAAGTCGTTGTCATGGAAGATCACGGCGTCGTGTTCCGTGATGGTCGCCCATACGTGCGGCTCCTCCATAAGGACGGCGAAGTACATTCCGTTATCATCGTAAGTCATCTTGGCCCGGGTCTGGAAGTGAGGGACCGGGCGTTTGTCTCCTTCGATATCCACGAAGTCGCTGGTCCAAGGTATCGCGTCCCATTCCCCGGGAGAAAGCTTTCCGTCGATCTTGATAGGAGCGGGGGCCTTGTAGCAAACATACGTCGGCGGATTGAACGGTGGTTGCGGCATATACGTGATGTCCGGCTTTTGCGTACTGGGTTTCTGTGCGCAAGAAAGCAATAAGAGTGCCGCCAATGGCGCTGTCGTTAAAATCGTTTTTCTCATGTGCGTTTATTTTTAGATCGTTTGATAAATAGATTCTTATTGAAGTAAGTCCATTGCCGCGTCCAACCATGTATTTATATCGTCCGGATAATGTTGGTCGGCGGTATAAGTATCGCTGCGTTTGTGCCCGAGTCTTACGATCACGGCGTTCTTTTCCGGGAGCGTGAAGACATATTGCCCCAAGATTCCTCTCATATAAGGGATCTTCATCCCTTTGTAATCGAGAATCCAGTATTGGAATCCGTAACAATGGTTGGGTTTGCCGAGATCCTTATAGACAAGACGGGTATCGGGGCTTGTCGCTTCCGCCAGATAAGCGGGAGAGATCAATTGCTGGCCATCCCATTGACCGTTGTTGAGTAATAATTGTCCGAAGCGGGCGAAATCACGGGCGTTACTGTTGAAACAGCAATAGGCTTTTTCCATGCCGTCCTTCCGGTCGAGGCTCCAAAGGGCGCTTTCCTCGGCGTGCATCGGAGTCCATAGTTTGCGGGATACATAATCGCTGAGTTTCTCGCCGGTAGCCTTCTCCACGATAAAGCCCAGCAGTTGTGTCACGCCGCTTTGATAGATAAAGTTTACGCCGGGCTCGTCGATCTCTTTCATCCCGAAGGCGATTTCCTGTAGATCATCGCCATAATACAACTGGGTGGTAGGAGAGAAAGGAGAGCTGTAAGCCTCGTCGAAATCCACGCCGGCGCTCATGGTCAGCAAATGGCGAAGCGTTAGGGCCTTTCCGTCGTATCCCTTGAATTCCGGGAAAAAGTCGCTTACCGGTTGATCGACATCGCGGATAAATCCATCGTCGATAGCGCAGCCGATCGCTAACGAGACGATGCTTTTCGCCATCGAGAAGGAGTTGCTATGCGATTCCGGCGAGTAATCTTCCCAATATTGCTCGAATAGCAATCGATTGTCTTGGATGATTACATAGGCAACCGTACCCAGCTCTTCAAACCGGGGAAGATAACGCTCTGGAATACTTTTCGTATTGTAAGCTTCCGATAGTTCCCAAGGGCGGGGCGAACCTGCCTGTACGACCCGGTTCTCGAAAATCGGATATTGATCGATCTTGGGTAATAAATGAGTAAGCGCTCTACGCAAATAATAATTGGAGGGTAACGTTAGATACCCTCCGATTCCTACTATAAAAATAAACACTATCCATCTCACGCTTCGAGACAAATAGTGTTTATTGTTTTGAATTCCTTTATTTGAATTATTTTTCATGTAACCACTTTTTGCCTGAAGGGGTATACGTGTAAATTAAGCCTATTAGGCAAATAATCCCGACAACTCCAAGAAAGATTACTAACTCCATATTATACCTCCTTATCTTTAGTTGTTACTAATCTTAAACCAAATAATAATGTGATTATACAAACCACACCTCCTATGAGAAAAAGAACCCATTTATTAACATTAGAACTCATAATGCCTGCCAAGATTACTCCGGCGAAGACAAGCTTAGATATATCTAATAAATATTTTCCCAATTCTTTTTTCATAGATACAAATATATGGTTTATAATTCAAATAATCAAATACATGTCCTTATTCTTTATACCAAGAAGAATACATATGGTAGTTTTTGGCTATTTTCTGGTTGATCTCTTTCGCTTGCTCGGGATCTACCTTCTTGACGAACTTAGCGGGAACTCCGGCGTAGATGCTGCCCGGCTCGACGATCGTCTTGCTTAATACTACGGAACCTGCGGCGATGATCGCTCCCTCGCCTACTACGGCGTGATCCAATACCACGGAGCCCATTCCGATCAAGGCGCCATTGCAAATCTTCGCCCCGTGGATCGTTACGTTATGGCCGATGGATACATCATCGCCGATCTCGATCGTCGATTTCTCATATAAGGTGTGAAGGACGGAACCATCCTGTACGTTTACGCCGTTGCCGATGCGAATCGAGTTCACGTCGCCGCGAAGCACGGTGCCAAACCAGATACTGCAACCTTCACCGATCTCTACGTCACCTATAATCGTGGCGTTGTCTGCTAAAAAAGTGTCTTTACCGATCTTCGGGGTAAAGCCACGAACGGATTTAATTAATGCCATTTTTAGTTGTTTAAATTTCTGTTGTTTTCTCTTTCAGCCAAGCTTTCTCTTCCTCGTTCAAAAACGGGCTGATCTTGTCGTAGACCATTTGGTGGTACTTATTCAGCCAAGCGTGCTCACGGACAGAGAGCATGGGGATGATAATCAAGCTCGTGTCGATGAAACAAAGCGTCAGCGTATCGAATCCTAGGAATTTCCCGAATTCCGTTTCGCTATCCTCACGTACCAAGATCATGTTCTCCGTACGGATACCGTATTCGCCGGTACGATACATGGCCGGCTCGTCGCTGATCACCATTCCGGGCTTCAAGGTCACCGGGTTCTCCTCCATGCGGATGCTTTGGGGGCCTTCGTGTACGTTCAGGCAATGGCCGATACCGTGACCGGTTCCGTGCAAGTAATTAATGCCGGAATCCCATAGCGCCTTACGGGCAAGGATATCGATCTGGGAACCTCGTGTACCGGCGGGAAACTTGCTTTTCGCCAAGCTGATCGTACCTTTCAATACACGGGTGAAATCCTTTTTCATCTGCTCCGTCGGCTCTCCAAGGGCGATCGTGCGGGTGATATCCGTCGTACCGTCCAGATATTGCGCGCCGGAATCGATCAAAAGCAATCCTTCCGGTTTCAAGGTTGCGTCCGTCTCCGGCGTAGCGGAGTAATGAACGATCGCTCCATGCTCGGCGTAGCCGCAGATCGTGCCGAAGCTATCCATGATGTATTGCGGTTGTTCCGCACGTAAGGCTGTCAGCTTCTCGGCGGCGCTGATCTCTGTAACTTGGGTTCCTTCCGCCATTTGTTTCTCCAGCCAGATATAGAATTTTGTCAAGGCGACACCATCTTTTACCACGGCGTTTTGGAAGCCCTTGATCTCGGTCTCGTTTTTGATACTCTTCAAGTGGTTGGCAGGGGAGATCCCTTCCACGATCGTACAGCTTCCCGGGATCGCGTCGTATAAGGAGACGTTCGTCTTGTTCATATCCACGAATACCCGGCTGTTTTCCGGTAGGCGGGATAGATACCTCTGGATCATGGAGTATTCGGCCAGCGTAACCCCTTCTTTCTTCAAATGCTCGGTGATCTCGGCGGTCAGCTTCTCCGGCTTGATGAAAAGCACGCTCTCATCCTCCGATACGAAGGCGTAGCTGACTACGACCGGGTTATAGGTCACGTCCGTACCCCGGATATTGAATGTCCATGCGATCTCGTCTAAGGCGGCGAGGATCAAGCAGTCGGCGCCCTCGCTCCGCAACTGGTTATTGATGAGGTCTAGTTTCTCGTGCACGGAGGCTCCGCTTAATGCTTCCGGCATCTCGAATATCGGGTTTCCGGGAACGGCGGGACGGTCCTTCCAGATACCCTCGATCAGGTCGGCCGAGGTATCCAGCTTGATTTCTTTACGGCTTAGTTTATTTGCCAAGGCACTCGCTTCGGCGGCGCTATAGGTTTGCCCGTCCAGTCCTACGGCCTGTCCGGCGTGTAACTCATGCAAGAGGAATTCCGTGATAGACGGTGTCTCCGGAAGCGCCAACTTATAGAGTTCGATACCGGAACCTTCCAGTTGGCTGGCCGCTTGCAGGAAATACCGGGAATCGGTCCATAAGCCCGCCTTGTCTGCGGTGACCACGATCGTTCCCGCCGAGCCGGTGAAGCCGGATATCCATTCTCTCGATTTCCAGCGATCGGCCGGATACTCGCTTAGGTGCGGGTCGGAACTGGGTATGATGTAAGCGTCAACCTTCTGTTGTCTCATAGCCTCCCGTAGGGCGGCGATACGTTCAGGAATGTTTGTTTTCATCGCATTTTATTTTAGTCAACATTAATACTCGCAAAGTTAATGAATTATTTTGGATTTGTCTCGCCGGAAACCGGCTCTTCTACCTTATAATATAGATGGGAAGTGCCTAGCTTTTCCCACCGCAGTTTCCCTTCCTCTACCAGTCGCCGCAAGTCGAGGGAAGCCTTGCTTCTGGAGCATCCGCAGAGCGACATATACTTCTTCTGGTGGATAAAAGGGTTCGTCTCCAGATAACGGAATACCTCTTGCTCGCATTCCTTGGCGGAGGGATACGCGGGATCGCTAACCGTGTACTCGTCACGAAACACCGGCATGGTCTTCAGCCGGTCTCTTAGTTCCTTGGACGATCTGAACTTCACGTCCTTGAAATGGATGGATTCCGCCCGGATCTCATTCTTTTCCATCACGGGCCGGCTTTTCAGTGAGACGCTGAAAGTACCGATCCCTCTAGCTCCACGTTATAACCGTACATGAGGAAGTCCACCATCATGTCTTGGAAAAGCTGCAAGATCCCTTTCATATCCGCGGGAGAGAAAGAAGACCGGGACTTCGCTCTATTGATGAACTCATCCGTATGTATCGTCCCGCAAGAGACCAAACGAGGATGTAGGGGTAATGACTTCCCGGATTCCTCTGGATTCGGGTTGGGATTTCTGACTAGCTTGTAATTTGCTGACATCTGTGTCGTGTTTAAATGGTTATAGATCTTTTGTCCGATTCTTCTAGATCGCTTACTCGTTTCTATAGGCGAGCTTAGCGGTTTCTTCAAGAAGAATTCATCTTCCAACAGCCGTTGCATGATCATGTACCAACTGTTGGAAGATCATCCACCATTCGTTAGATGATCGTCTAACGGATGGTGGATAATGAATACTTCAGCTTCAAAGGTACAATATATAAAAGAGAAAAGGGTAAGGATTCCGGATAAAAAAGCTAAAGGTTATGATAAATGTATATGGGCTCACAGCCTTGTGGTCCACAACCTTGTGAACCGATCCCTTTAAATCAAGTTAAAGATAAGGCACCCAATAGATATCAAGGAATAATTTGCTAGCTTTGTAGAAACAAATAAGAAGTGCCATGAGGAATCTGCTTTATCTTTTTGTCTTTGCGGCTCTGCTTCTCGGTTTGAGCGCATGTTCTTCTTATTATTATTCGATGTTGAACTCGAATGACCCCGTCGGGGAGAAGAATGAGAGAGGTGATTTTGTGCAGGAAAACGATACGGTACGTATCTCTTATCGTTTCTGGGGAGAGAACGCCCCGGTTACTATTACCATTTATAATAAATTGGATGAACCCTTGTATGTGGATTGGGGGCGGTCGGCGCTGATTATCGATGACGTGGCTACCACCTACGATCCGAAAGTGGCCTCGGTGAGAGGCGAGAGCTCTAGCGTGGCATCCGGTAGCTCCTTTCATTGGAGCGATAGGAGCAGCAGCGGGTGGAGCTACTCGGAAGGTTCCTTCTCCGGTGATGTGAGTTTGCCGAAGGGCGTTGAGTTTATCCCGCCGCATTCCAAATTAGTCAATACGCCTTTGCAATTAGCCAACTTCCCGTTTAACGAGATCCCGAAGGAAGAGTATGTAAAGGAGCAAATGACAACGAAAGCAAACACCACCGTAAATATCCGAGTGAAGGATTTTACGGAAGAAGATTCTCCGCTGAGATTCCGTAGCTACCTGACGTTGTTCGCCGGAGGGACCAATGGGAAGCCCTTGAAGCATTCCTCTTTTGAGCGGAACTTCTATCTGGCGAAATTGATCAAGGTCGGCGACGTGGCTCCCCAGTATTTCGATGAGGGACAGCAGCAATCCGGCGATTTCTTTTACGTGAAAGAGACTCATGGGGCTACGGCAGGCCTTGTCGTAGGGGCGATAGCGGTTACCGCCGCAGGGGTGGCGATAGAAGCTACGCTGGGTCCCGTGAACTATTAATATATTCATATCGAATGATACAAACTCTATCTGATTTAAAGACCGTGCGTTTCAACGAGCAAGCGGACGGTGTGATCATTTTGGACCAAACTCTGCTGCCGGGTAAGGAAGCGTATCTGACCCTTACCACTGCCGAGGAGATATGGGACGCTATCTATAAATTAAAGGTACGTGGAGCACCTGCTATCGGGGTAGCGGCCGCTTATGGTATCTATGTCTGCGCCCGTCGGATCGATACGGCGGAGAAATCCGTTTTCGTGAATGAGTTTCGGAAGATCAAGGAGTATCTGGCCGGTTCCCGTCCGACAGCGGTGAATCTGGTGGCGGCGCTGAACCGGATGGAGCGGGTATTGGTCGCTCATCCAACCTTGTCTGTCCCGGAATGGAAAGAGCTATTATATAAGGAAGCGATCGCGATCCGGGAGGAAGACGCCGCCGCTTGCCGGCAGATCGGCGAGAACTGTCTGGAGCTACTCCGTCCCGGGATGGGAATCCTTACGCATTGCAACGCCGGACATCTGGCAGTCTCGGAGTATGGCACCGCCTTGGCGCCGATTTATCTGGGGCAGGAGAGAGGTTATGGTTTCAAGGTCTTCGCCGACGAGACCCGTCCTTTGTTGCAAGGCGCCCGGCTCACGGCCTATGAGCTAAGCAGGGCCGGCGTGGACGTGACGCTGATTTGCGATAATATGGCCTCTATCGTCATGCGGAAAGGCTGGGTGCATGCCGTGGTCGTAGGTTGCGACCGTGTAGCCGCCAATGGCGACGTGGCGAATAAGATCGGCACGTCCGGAGTGGCTATCTTGGCCCGGCATTACAAGATCCCCTTCTATGTATTAGGCCCGACATCCACCATCGATGGCTCGTGCCCGGACGGCGATTCCATTGTAATAGAGGAACGTAACCCCGATGAGGTCACCGAGATATGGTATTCAAGGCGTATGGCCCCGAAAGACGTAAAAGTCTACAACCCCGCCTTCGACATTACTCCCCACGAGCTAATCACGGCTATAATTACGGAGAAAGGCATCTTTTATAAAAATAATCGCTGAAAGTTTTGCTAATCCCGAAACAATCAGTAATTTTGCCGCTCAATTTGAGGATATAAATAATTAAACAATATAACAATTTAAATTATGATCGTAGTTCCATTAAAAGAAGGCGAAAACATCGAGAAGGCGCTTAAGAAATTCAAGAGAAAGTTCGAGAAAACAGGTGTAGTCAAGGAATTGAGAGGCCGTCAGGCTTTCGAGAAACCGTCTGTTACGAAGAGAAAGCAGACTATGCGTGCTATCTACGTACAGCATTTGCAACAAGTAGAAGAATAATTATAGCTTCCGGGCTTGTTTTATTGAATTCTTATTCCTATTTTCGTTGCATGAATGTTGATGCAACGAGAATATGCTGATCGATGACTTTCTAAACTATCTCAGGTATGAGCGGAACTATTCCAATTATACGATTGGTGCCTATTCGAAAGATTTGGACCAATTCCAGAGGTATGTAAGAGAGCATCGAGAAGGTGTATTCGACCCCGGGGAAATCGACTCGGATTTCGTGAGAAGCTGGATCGTCAGTTTGATGGACGAGAAGCTTTCTCCCGTATCGGTAAACCGGAAATTAAGTTCTTTGAAATCTTTTTTTAAGTTTCTCATGAAACGGGGGATTGTCTCTGCGAATCCGTTGAGATTGGTGAGCGGTCCGAAAACGAAGAAACCCTTACCTTATTTTATTAAGGATAGCGAGTTGGAGGCGTTGTTGGACGGGGACGGATTTAATGAGGATTTTGAAGGTGTGAGGAATCGGTTGGTCATTGAGATGCTATACGATACCGGGATGCGCCGCTCAGAGTTAATCGGCATACGAAACGTGGATGTGGATTATGAGGCGATGCAGGTCAAGGTTACCGGAAAGCGGAACAAGCAGCGGTTGATTCCTTTTGCGGAGGGTTTAAAAAACTTAATGCTTGCATACACGGAAGTCCGTGATCGTGAGGTTGAAGCAGCCGGTGAATGGTTTTTCGTTCGAAAGAACGGGAACCAGTTGTCGACGGGGATTGTTTATAATATAGTAAAAAAGCAATTGTCGGAGATACCCATGCTGGCGAAACGAAGTCCACACGTGTTACGACATTCATTTGCAACGAGTATGTTAAACAACGGAGCCGAGCTGAACGCTGTGAAAGATTTATTAGGTCATAGCAGTTTAGCGTCTACCAGTGTTTACACGCATACAACCTTTGAGGAATTAAAAAAAGTGTATCATGCTCATCCAAGAGCAAAAAAAGAAGGAGGTTATTATGGACGTTAGAATTCAAGCAATTCATTTCGACGCAACTGCACAGTTGGAGGCGTTTATTCAGAAGAAAGTTTCTAAATTGGAGCAATACTTCGATGGTATTATATTGGCAGAGGTTACATTGAAGGTGGTTAAGCCTGAGACGGTGAAGAACAAGCAAGCCAGTATAATGTTGTCCGTGAAGAACGGGGAATGTTTCGCTGATAAAATAAACGATACTTTCGAAGGGGCGATAGACGATTGTGTTGAGGCTTTGGAGAAGCAACTGGTTAAATTCAAAGAAAAAATCAGAGCCAAATAAAAAAAACGGTAGATAAATTTGGTATGTAAGAAATAATATCTAAATTTGCAGCCGTTTCGCCGTGGTGACGAAACGGCTGCTTTTAGAAGTATCGCCTCTTTAGCTCAGTTGGCCAGAGCACGTGATTTGTAATCTCGGGGTCGTTGGTTCGAATCCGACAAGAGGCTCAAAAGAATGTATTGGAATGGGCAGTTACCAGAGTGGCCAAATGGGGCTGACTGTAACTCAGCTGGCTTTCGCCTTCGGTGGTTCGAATCCATCACTGCCCACACGAATGAAACAAAGGAGAGAATCGGTTGGTTCATTCGGTCTTGCGGAAGTAGCTCAGTTGATAGAGCATTAGCCTTCCAAGCTGAGGGTCGCGGGTTTGAGCCCCGTCTTCCGCTCTTTTTTTCTTGCTGTTATAGCTCAGCGGTAGAGCACTTCCTTGGTAAGGAAGAGGTCCCGGGTTCAAGTCCCGGTAACAGCTCATAAAGATGTAAATGCTGATTATTAATCAAATAAATAACAAGTAAAGCTATGGCTAAAGAGAAATTTGAACGTACCAAACCGCACGTAAACATTGGTACAATCGGTCACGTAGACCACGGTAAGACAACGTTGACAGCTGCTATCACTACTGTGTTGGCAAAGAAAGGTCTTTCAGAATTGCGTTCTTTCGATTCTATCGACAACGCTCCTGAAGAAAAAGAAAGAGGTATTACTATCAATACTTCACACGTTGAGTACGAAACAGCTAACCGTCACTACGCACACGTTGACTGTCCGGGACACGCCGACTACGTAAAGAACATGGTAACTGGTGCTGCTCAGATGGACGGTGCTATCATCGTAGTTGCTGCTACTGATGGTCCTATGCCTCAAACTCGCGAGCACATCCTTTTGGCTCGTCAGGTAAACGTTCCGAGATTGGTTGTATTCATGAACAAGTGTGACATGGTTGACGACGAGGAAATGTTGGAATTGGTTGAGATGGAGATGAGAGAGTTGCTTTCATTCTATCAATTCGACGGTGACAACACTCCGATCATCCGTGGTTCTGCTCTTGGTGCATTGAACGGTGATCCTCAATGGGAAGATAAAGTAATGGAGTTGATGGAAGCTTGTGATACTTGGATTCCTCTGCCTCCGCGTGAAATCGACAAGCCGTTCTTGATGCCGGTTGAGGACGTATTCTCAATCACGGGTCGTGGTACTGTTGCTACAGGTCGTATCGAGACAGGTATTGTTAAGGTTGGTGAGGAAGTTCAGATCATCGGTCTTGGCGCTGCTGGTAAGAAATCTGTTGTTACAGGTGTTGAGATGTTCCGTAAGTTATTGGATCAAGGTGAGGCTGGTGACAACGTTGGTTTGTTGCTTCGCGGTATCGATAAGAATGAGATCAAGCGTGGTATGGTAATCTGCCACCCGGGTCAGGTTAAAGAGCATTCTAAGTTCAAGGCTGAGGTTTATATCTTGAAGAAAGAGGAAGGTGGTCGTCACACTCCGTTCCACAACAAATATCGTCCTCAGTTCTACATCCGTACATTGGATGTAACTGGTGAGATCACTTTGCCGGAAGGAACAGAAATGGTAATGCCGGGTGATAACGTAACGATCGAGGTTGAGTTGATCTATCCGGTAGCATGTAGCGTAGGTCTTCGTTTCGCTATCCGCGAGGGTGGACGTACAGTAGGTGCAGGCCAGATCACAGAATTAGAGAACTAATTCAAGCATTAGATAATGTTATAGCCAGTCTTTTTAAGGGCTGGCTATTTCTACGGAAGTAGCTCAGTTGGTAGAGCACTGGTCTCCAAAACCAGGTGTCGGGAGTTCGAGCCTCTCCTTCCGTGCTAAAATCTATAGATTCGATGAAAAAGATAATTACTTATATTAAGGAATCTTATAACGAACTTGTTTATAAAGTTTCTTGGCCTACGAGAGCAGAGCTTTCCAATAGTGCGGTTGTTGTTATGTTTGCTTCCCTTATCATCGCCGCATTGATCTTTGTTGTTGACGGGGCCTTCGAGGCTGTTATGCGTTTCTTCTACAACCAAATTTTCTAATCAGTTAAGGTATGTCTGATATCCAAAAGAAATTTTATGTTCTGCGTGCCATCAGTGGCAAGGAGAACAAGGTACGGGAATATCTAGAGGCTGAGCTGAAGAATACGGATCTGGGAGAATATGTATCTCAAGTCTTGATTCCGACTGAGAAAACCTTTACGGTACGAAACGGTAAGAAGGTCATGAAAGAAAGGGCTTACTTGCCGGGTTATGTGCTGGTCGAGGCTGCTTTGGTCGGTGAGGTTGCTCATCGATTGCGGAACATTCCGAATGTGATTGGTTTCTTGGGTGGTTCTGATACCCCCGTGCCATTACGTCCTGCGGAAGTGAATCGTATCTTAGGTACGGTTGACGAGTTGCAGGAACAACAAGAGGATCTGGATATCCAGTTCTATGTTGGCGAGAGTGTGAAGATTACTTTTGGACCGTTCAGCGGTTTCACGGGTATAATCGAAGAGGTCAACGCCGAGAAAAAGAAACTAAAGGTGATGGTTAAGGTCTTCGGACGCAAGACTCCCCTTGAGTTGGGTTATATGCAAGTTGAGAAAGAATAGTACTCTGGTTACGAAAAGTGCTACCTTTCTGTTATTGATGTTATATATCTAAAAAATTTTAGAAACAATGGCTAAAGAAGTTGCTGGACAAATCAAATTGCAGATTAAAGGAGGAGCAGCAAACCCTTCTCCCCCAGTAGGACCTGCTTTGGGTTCTAAGGGTATTAACATTATGGAGTTTTGCAAGCAATTTAATGCCAAGACCCAAGACAAGGCTGGTAAGATATTACCTGTTGTAATTACTTACTATGCCGATAAGTCTTTCGACTTTGTCGTTAAAACTCCTCCTGTGGCAATCCAGTTGTTGGAAGCTACTAAGAAGAAGAGCGGTTCCGCTCAACCTAACCGTGCTAAGATCGCTGAGATCACATGGGAGCAGGTGAAAGCTATCGCTGAAGACAAATTAGTCGATCTAAACTGCTTTACTGTCGAGTCAGCCATGAGAATGGTTGCGGGAACAGCCAGAAGTATGGGTATCACTGTTAAAGGGACATTCCCGGGTAATAATTAATAAACTTCAATTGAGATGAGTAAACTTACAAAGAATCAAAAGTTGGCTTTGGGCAAGATTGAAGCTGGGAAAGCATATACATTGAAAGAAGCTTCAGCTTTAGTGAAGGAAATTACTACAACTAAGTTTGACGCATCCGTAGATGTTGATGTCCGTTTAGGTGTTGACCCCCGTAAGGCCAATCAAATGGTGAGAGGCGTGGTTTCATTGCCTCACGGAACTGGTAAGCAGGTTAGGGTTCTCGCATTATGTACTCCGGACAAGGAAGCTGAAGCTACTGCCGCTGGAGCTGACTATGTTGGATTGGATGAGTATATTAATAAGATTAAAGGCGGTTGGACTGACATTGATGTTATCATCACTATGCCTTCTATCATGGGTAAGATCGGAGCTCTTGGTCGCGTATTAGGCCCTCGTGGTTTGATGCCTAACCCAAAGAGTGGTACGGTTACCAATGAGATCGGAAATGCGGTGAAGGAGGTTAAGCAAGGTAAGATCGACTTTAAGGTAGATAAGAGCGGTATCGTTCACACATCTGTTGGTAAGGTGTCTTTCACTCCGGAACAGATTCGTGACAATGCTAAGGAGTTTATTTCAACTTTGATCAAGTTGAAACCTACTGCGGCTAAAGGTGCGTATATAAAGAGTATTTATCTTTCTAGTACTATGAGTGCGGGTATTAAAATTGACCCCAAATCAGTTGAAGAAAACTAAAAAACAATTGAACAATGAGAAAGGAAGATAAAGGAACTGTTATAGGTCAATTAACTGAAACATTAAAGGAATATCCTAATTTCTATTTGACGGATATCGAGGCGTTGGACGCTGAGAAAACCAGCAAATTGAGAAGAGAGTGTTTCAAGCGTGAGGTTAAGTTAGTCGTTGTAAAGAATAACTTGCTTAAGAAAGCGTTGGAGAACATTGAGGGTGACTTCTCTGATCTTAACGTAGCTTTGAAAGGCAATACGGCTGTGATGTTCTCACAAGTCGCTAATGCTCCCGCTCGCCTGATTAAGGATTTTACTAAGGACGCTAAAAAAGGTGCAGTCGTTAAACCGGCTTTGAAGGCTGCTTACGTACAAGAAAGCTTCTATGTAGGTGCTGAGAATCTTGAGGCATTAGTAAATATCAAGAGCAAAAACGAACTTATTGCCGATGTTATCGCATTGTTGGAATCTCCGGCGAAGAACGTTATCTCTGCTCTTCAGTCATCAGGACAAACTATCCATGGTCTGTTGAAGACTTTGGAAGAAAGATAATTTTTCATTAAAACATTACACAGATAAATAATCATTTAAATCATACAAAAATGGCAGATTTGAAAGCTTTTGCAGAACAATTAGTAAACTTGACCGTTAAAGAAGTTAGCGAATTAGCTACTATCCTTAAAGAAGAGTACGGTATCGAACCTGCTGCTGCAGCTGTTGCTGTTGCTGGTCCTGCTGCTGGTGGTGCTGCTGCCGCTGCAGAAGAGAAGACTTCTTTCGATGTTGTATTGAAAGCAGCTGGTGCTAATAAATTAGCTATCGTTAAGTTAGTTAAAGAATTAACAGGTCTTGGCTTGAAAGAGGCTAAGGATATGGTAGATAGCGCTCCTAGTGCAATCAAGGAAGGTATCGCTAAAGCTGATGCTGAGGCATTGAAGAAACAGTTGGAAGAGGCTGGAGCTGAAGTTGAGCTTAAATAGTATTTATAACCTGGTTTCCAGGTGATTTGGTTAAGAGTCTCCGACTACGAAGACTCTTAACCTTTTTGTGTCTATAATTTCAATAAGTTCAATAAATTCCTTACTAGATGTCTTCAACAGCTGAAAACCAAAGAGTTAATTTTGCTTCGATAAAGAATCAGTTCCCGTATCCGGACTTTCTCGAAGTTCAATTGAAGTCGTTCCAAGACTTTCTTCAACTTGACACTCCTCCTGAAAAGAGAAAGAAGGAGGGATTGTATAAGGTATTTGCCGAGAATTTCCCGATTGCGGATACCCGTAACAATTTTGTGTTGGAGTTCTTAGATTACTATATAGATCCGCCTCGTTACTGTATCGATGAGTGTATCGCTCGCGGGTTAACCTATAGCGTGCCTTTAAAAGCGAAGTTAAAACTGTACTGTACGGACCCGGATCATGAGGACTTCGATACGGTGATCCAAGATGTATACTTGGGTCCGATCCCGTATATGACGGACAGAGGTACTTTCGTGATCAACGGCGCCGAGCGTGTTGTCGTGTCTCAGCTGCACCGTTCTCCGGGCGTATTCTTCGGACAAAGCACGCACGCAAACGGAACGAAGTTGTACTCCGCACGTATTATCCCGTTCAAGGGGTCATGGATCGAGTTCGCTACGGACATCAACAATGTGATGTACGCTTACATCGACCGTAAAAAGAAATTGCCTGTAACTACTCTTTTGAGAGCTATTGGTTTTGAAAGCGATAGAGATATTCTTGAAATCTTCAACCTTGCGGAAGAGGTGAAGGTAACGAAAGCAAACCTGAAGAAGTTTATCGGACGTAAGTTGGCCGCTCGTGTTTTGAAGACTTGGGTGGAGGATTTCGTAGATGAGGATACCGGTGAGGTGGTTTCTATTGAACGTAACGATGTAATCATCGACCGTGAGTCTGTACTGGATAGCGACAATATCGAGGCTATCTTGGATTCAGGCACGCAAAATATCTTGTTGCATCGTGAGGACCAGAATCTGTCTGACTATGCTATCATATATAATACACTCCAGAAAGACCCGAGTAACTCCGAGAAGGAAGCTGTGTTATATATCTACAGACAGTTGAGAAATGTGGAACCGGCTGATGAGGCCAGCGCACGCGAGGTTATCACGAACCTGTTCTTCTCTGAGAAACGTTATGATCTGGGTGAGGTGGGACGTTACAGGATCAACAAGAAGTTAGGCCTTACTACAAGCGCTGATGTTAAGGTCTTGACTAAAGAAGATATTATCGAGATCATCAAGTACCTGATCGAGTTGATCAACTCGAAGGCTATCGTGGATGATATCGACCACTTAAGCAACCGTCGTGTACGTACGGTTGGCGAGCAATTGTATAACCAGTTCGGTATTGGTTTGGCTCGTATGTCACGTACAGTTCGTGAACGTATGAACGTTCGCGATAATGAGGTGTTTACTCCGATTGATTTGATCAACGCGAAGACGATTTCTTCCGTGGTTAACTCTTTCTTCGGAACGAATGCCTTGTCTCAGTTCATGGACCAGACGAACCCGTTGGCGGAGATCACGCACAAGCGTCGTTTATCAGCCCTAGGTCCGGGAGGTTTGTCTAGAGAGCGTGCCGGATTCGAGGTTCGTGACGTTCACTATACGCACTATGGTCGTCTTTGTCCGATTGAGACCCCGGAAGGTCCGAACATCGGTTTGATCTCTTCTTTATGTGTATACGCTAAGATCAACGATCTTGGTTTCATCTCGACTCCGTACCGTAAGGTGGTAGATGGAAAGGTCGACTTCTCTGAGGAAGGCTTGCAATACTACACGGCGGAGGAAGAGGAAGAGTTGACAATCGCTCAAGGTAACGCTCCATTGGATGATAACGGTAAGTTTATTCGTGATAAGGTGAAGGCTCGTTTCGAGGCTGACTTCCCTGTTGTCCCTCCTTCTGAGATTGACTTGATGGACGTGGCTCCGCAGCAGATCGCTTCTATCGCGGCTTCACTGATCCCGTTCTTGGAACATGATGACGCTAACCGTGCGTTGATGGGATCTAACATGATGCGTCAGGCAGTTCCTTTGTTGCGAACGGACGCTCCGATCGTTGGTACCGGTATCGAGGCGCAGGTTGCCCGTGACTCCCGTACTCAGATCATGGCTGAGCGTGAGGGCGAGGTTGTGTTCGTTGATGCTACTTGTATCAAGATTAAATATGACCGCACGGAGGACGAGGAATTCGTTAGCTTCGAGGATGCGGTTAAGACATATAATATCCCGAAATGGCGTAAGACCAACCAGAGCACGACGGTCGATTTGAAACCGATCTGTCATCGCGGACAACGTGTGAAAGCCGGCGATATCCTTACCGAGGGTTACTCAACCCAGAAAGGCGAGCTTGCTTTGGGACGTAACGTGAAGGTGGCTTACATGCCTTGGAAGGGTTATAACTATGAGGATGCTATCGTGTTGAACGAGCGTATGGTTCGCGAGGACTTCTTTACGTCTGTTCACGTTGACGAGTATATCCTTGAGGTACGTGAGACAAAGCGTGGTATGGAGGAATTGACTTCCGATATCCCTAACGTCAGCGAAGAGGCTACCAAGGATTTGGATGAGAGAGGTATTGTTCGTGTTGGTGCTCGTATCGAGCCGGGTGATATCTTGATTGGTAAGATCACTCCGAAAGGTGAGTCTGATCCATCTCCGGAGGAAAAGTTGTTGCGTGCTATCTTCGGTGATAAGGCGGGTGATGTGAAGGATGCTTCCTTGAAGGCTACTCCGTCTTTGCGTGGTGTGGTTATTGAGACCGCTTTGTTCTCGAAGGCTGTCAAGAAACGTAAATCCAGATTGACTGATAAGGCGATCTTGCCGAAGTTGGACGAGGAATACGAAGAAAAGATGGCTAGCTTGAAGACTTTGTTAGTTGATAAGTTGTTAGTGCTTACAAACGGCAAGGTTTCTCAAGGTGTTAAAGACTATATGAATACGGAGATTATCGCTAAGGGTGCTAAGTTTACCCGCAAATCTCTGGAAGAATTGGATTATAACTCCATCCAAGTAAGCAAGTGGACGGCAGACGCTCAGAAGAATGAGTTGATCAAGCAGGTTATCTTGAATTATTTGAAGAAGTACAAGGAGCTTGACGCTGAGTTGAGACGTAAGAAGTTCGACTTGACGATCGGTGATGAGCTGCCGACAGGTATCGTACAGATGGCTAAGGTTTATATCGCCAAGAAACGTAAGATTCAGGTAGGTGATAAGATGGCCGGTCGCCACGGTAACAAGGGTATCGTATCAAAGATCGTTCGTCAGGAGGATATGCCGTTCTTGGAAGACGGTACTCCGGTGGATATCTGCTTGAACCCGCTGGGTGTGCCTTCTCGTATGAACTTGGGACAGATTTTCGAGGCCGTGTTGGGTTGGGCCGGACGTGAGTTGGACGTTAAGTTCGCTACTCCGATCTTCGATGGTGCGACTTTGGATGATTTGAATGAATGGACAGACAAGGCTGGTATTCCTCGCTACGGTAAGTCTTACTTGTATGATGGTGGTACTGGTGAGCGTTTCGACCAACCTGCTACGGTGGGTGTGACTTACTTCTTGAAGTTGGGCCACATGGTTGACGATAAGATGCATGCCCGTTCAATCGGTCCGTATTCTTTGATTACGCAACAGCCGTTAGGTGGTAAGGCACAGTTCGGTGGTCAGCGTTTCGGAGAGATGGAGGTTTGGGCACTGGAAGCCTTCGGTGCCGCTCATGTTCTTCAGGAAATTCTTACGATTAAGTCTGATGACGTTGTAGGACGTTCGAAGGCTTATGAGGCGATCGTGAAGGGTGATCCGATGCCACAGCCGGGTATTCCTGAATCTCTGAATGTATTATTGCACGAGTTGAGAGGACTTGGTTTGAGTTTCACTCTGGATTAATTCAATAACAATAAAGAAGTAGGTGGGCTACGGCCCGTCTACTTTATCTATTGATAACTCTTTATAAATAAATAATATGGCCTTTAGAAAAGAAAACAAGATAAAGAGTAACTTTTCAAAAATAACCATCGGTCTGGCATCCCCTGAGGAGATCCTAGAGAACTCCAGCGGTGAGGTTTTGAAACCGGAAACAATTAACTATCGTACGTATAAGCCTGAGCGTGACGGTTTGTTCTGTGAGCGTATCTTTGGTCCGATCAAGGACTATGAGTGCCATTGCGGTAAGTACAAGCGTATCCGTTACAAAGGTATTGTCTGCGATCGTTGTGGAGTGGAAGTTACGGAAAAGAAAGTTCGTCGTGAACGTATGGGACACATCCATTTGGTGGTTCCTGTTGCCCATATTTGGTATTTCCGTTCCTTGCCTAATAAAATCGGTTACTTGCTAGGTCTTCCTACCAAGAAACTGGATTCCATCATCTATTACGAACGCTACGTCGTGATCCAGCCGGGTTGCGTAGACACGGTCGGTGAGTTAGACCTATTATCTGAGGAGGAATATCTGGATATTTTGGATAGCCTTCCAAGAGAAAATCAATTGCTAGAGGATACGGATCCGAATAAGTTCATCGCTAAGATCGGCGCTGAGGCTGTTTATGATCTGTTGGCTCGCTTGGACTTGGATTCTCTTTCTTATGAGTTGCGTCACCGTGCGAACACGGACACATCTCAACAGAGAAAGAACGAGGCCTTGAAACGCCTTCAGGTGGTTGAGTCTTTTCGTGCGTCCAGAGGTCGTAACAAACCGGAATGGATGATCATGAAGGTGATCCCGGTGATCCCTCCCGAACTGCGTCCGTTGGTTCCGTTGGACGGTGGCCGTTTCGCTACTTCTGACTTGAATGATTTATATCGTCGTGTTATTATCCGTAATAACCGTTTGAAACGATTGATCGATATTAAGGCTCCGGAAGTGATCTTACGTAATGAGAAACGTATGCTTCAGGAGGCCGTGGACTCTTTGTTTGACAACTCTCGTAAATCGAGCGCTGTTAAGACAGACGCCAATCGTCCGTTGAAGTCCTTGTCCGACAGTTTGAAAGGTAAACAAGGTCGTTTCCGTCAGAACTTGTTGGGTAAGCGTGTTGACTACTCCGCTCGTTCGGTTATTGTCGTAGGTCCGGAATTAAAGATGCACGAGTGCGGTTTGCCGAAGAATATGGCTGCCGAGCTTTATAAGCCTTTCGTTATCCGTAAATTGATCGAACGCGGTATCGTGAAGACGGTGAAATCCGCCAAGAAGATCGTTGACCGTAAGGAACCGGTTGTTTGGGATATTTTGGAGTACGTAATGAAGGGCCACCCGGTATTGTTGAACCGTGCCCCGACATTGCACCGTTTGGGTATCCAAGCGTTCCAGCCGAAATTGATCGAGGGTAAGGCTATCCAGTTGCACCCGTTGGCATGTACGGCATTCAACGCCGACTTCGACGGTGACCAGATGGCTGTTCACTTGCCGTTAGGTAATGAGGCTGTTTTGGAAGCTCAAATGTTGATGTTGGCTTCACACAATATCTTGAACCCTGCGAATGGTGCTCCTATTACCGTACCTTCTCAGGATATGGTGCTTGGTTTGTATTATATTACCAAGTTACGCAAGGGTACACAAGGCGAAGGTTTGACTTTCTATGGTCCGGAAGAGGCTACGATCGCTTACAATGAGAAGAAGTTAGATATCCATGCTCCGATCCATGTTTACGTGGAGGATTTGGATGAGAACGGTAACTTGGTGAAGACGATGGTTGAGACTTCTGTTGGACGTTTGATGGTCAACGAGTTCGTGCCGAAAGAGATTGGTTATGTAAACGAGGTGTTGGGTAAGAAGTCTCTTCGCGACATCATCGGTCGGGTAATCAAGGCTTGTGGCGTAGCTCGTACCGCTCAGTTCTTGGATGATATCAAGAACTTGGGTTACTATATGGCATTCAAGGGTGGTTTGTCCTTCAACTTAGCGGACGTTCTGATCCCGCCTGAAAAGGATGAGTTGGTTCAGAAGGGATACGATGAGGTTGAGCAGATCATGGCTAACTATAATATGGGTTTCATTACCAACAACGAGCGTTATAACCAGATTATCGATACTTGGACACACGTTAATAGTAACTTGTCTAATATCTTGATTAAGCAATTGACGGCGGATAACGATGGATTCAACTCAATCTACATGATGATGGATTCCGGTGCCCGTGGTTCTAAGGAGCAGATTCGTCAGTTGTCCGGTATGCGTGGTTTGATGGCGAAACCGCAGAAGAGTGGTGCAGAAGGTGGTCAGATTATCGAGAACCCGATCCTTTCTAACTTTAAGGAAGGTTTGTCCGTGTTGGAGTACTTTATCTCTACTCACGGTGCTCGTAAAGGTTTGGCCGATACCGCTTTGAAGACTGCCGACGCCGGTTACTTGACTCGTCGTTTGGTTGACGTCTCTCACGACGTGATCGTAAACGAGGAAGACTGTGGTACATTGCGTGGCTTGGTTTGTACGGAATTGAAGAATAACGAGGAGGTGATCGCTTCCTTGTATGAGAGAATCTTAGGTCGTGTATCTGTTCACGATGTGATCCATCCGATTACGGGCGAGGTTATCGTTCGTTCCGGTGAGGAAATCCGTGAGGATGCCGCTAAGGCAATCCAAGACTCTCCGATCGAGAGCGTCGAGATTCGTTCCGTATTGACTTGTGAGTCTAAGAAGGGTGTCTGCGCTAAGTGCTATGGACGTAACTTGGCTACGAACCGCATGGTTCAGAAGGGTGAGGTTGTCGGTGTAATTGCTGCGCAGTCTATCGGTGAGCCGGGTACACAGTTGACGTTGCGTACATTCCACGTCGGTGGTATCGCATCCAACATCGCAACAGAGAATAGTATTACATCTAAATATGATGGTATTTTAGAGATCGACGAGCTTCGTGCTGTTGAGGCGGTAGACGAGGTGAGCGGAAAGAAACATTTGGTAGTAGTAAGCCGTTTGGCTGAAATGCGCATTGTTGATCCGAACACGAAGATCGTGTTGTTGACTCATAATATACCGTATGGTTCTAAGTTGTTCTTCAACAACGGTGACTCAATTAAGAAGGGTGACGTGATCATCGAGTGGGACCCGTTCAATGCCGTAATCGTATCAGAGGTTTCCGGTAAGATCGAGTTCGAGAGTTTGGTAGAGAACGTAACTTACAAGGTTGAGAGTGATGAGACTACCGGTTTGAAGGAGAAGATCATCATCGAGTCTAAGGATAAGACGAAGGCTCCGGCCGCTCATATCGTGGATGAGAATGGTAATTACTTGAAGAACTACTCTTTGCCATTGGGCGCTCACGTCGTGAAAGACAATGGTGATGTAGTGAAAGCTGGTGAGGTTTTGGTTAAGATCCCTCGTGCCGTAGGTAAGGCCGGTGATATCACCGGTGGTCTTCCTCGTGTAACCGAGTTGTTCGAGGCTCGTAACCCGTCTAACCCTGCTGTCGTATCTGAGATCGACGGAGAGGTAGGATTCGGTAAGATCAAACGTGGTAACCGTGAGATCACAGTAACGTCTAAGTTGGGTGAGGTTAAGAAATATATGGTTCCTCTGTCTAAACAATTATTGGTTCAGGAGAACGACTATATCCGTGCGGGTATGCCGCTATCAGACGGTGCTACCACTCCTTCGGATATCTTGGCGATCAAAGGTCCGACGGCTGTGCAGGAATATATCGTGAATGAGGTTCAGGATGTATACCGTCTACAGGGTGTGAAGATCAACGATAAGCACTTCGAGGTTATCGTTCGTCAGATGATGCGTAAGGTAGAGGTGGTTGATCCGGGAGATACTCGCTTCTTGGAGCAGCAGATTGTTGATAAGTTGGAGGTAATGGACGAGAACGATCGTATCTGGGGCAAGAAAGTTGTTACCGATCCGGGAGATTCTCAGACATTGCAGGCCGGACAGATCGTGACTGCACGTAAGTTGAGAGATGAGAATAGTATGTTGAAACGCCGTGACCTTAAGTTGGTCGAGGTACGTGACGCTATTCCGGCTACAGCCAACCAGATCCTTCAAGGTATCACACGTGCCGCTTTGCAGACGAACAGCTTTATGTCCGCCGCATCTTTCCAAGAGACGACGAAAGTATTGAACGAGGCTGCTATCAACGGAAAGGTAGACCGTTTGGAAGGTTTGAAAGAGAACGTTATCTGTGGTCACTTGATTCCTGCCGGTACCGGTCAGCGTGAGTTTGATAAGTTGATCGTAGGCGCAAAGGATGAGTTCGATCGTATCTTCGCTAATCGCAAGAACGTGGTTGATTTCAATGCCATGGACAAAGATGATGAAGAATAGGAACGTTTAATAAACTATAAAGAAAGGCCGGCAGAGCAATCTGTCGGCCTTTTTTGTTCTTCCTTATTTGCTTAATAAATGGATAAACTTTATTTTTGCGAGGTAACAAAGACCATAGATAAATACTGAGACATATAAGAAACATATAATAATCAATATCATGAAGAGAATTTTACTTTGTTTAATGGTGGCTTTATTTGCCACTGGCTGCTTATTCGCTAAAAACAACGATGAGAAAATGAATGTAATGTCTTATAACATCCGTTACGATAATTCGGGTGATAAGGATAATCAATGGAAATTCAGAAGAGATTTCGCTGCTGATTTAGTGAAATTCCATGAGGCGGATGTGTTCGGTGCGCAAGAGGTCTTGAATAATCAGCTGAATGATTTGCTTGATCGTTTACCGGAATACGCTTATGTGGGTGTTGGTCGTGAGGATGGCAAGACGAAAGGGGAGTACGCTCCGATTTTCTATCGTAAGGATCGTTTCTCCGTTGAGAAAAACGGTAATTTCTGGTTAGCCGAAGATATAAATGCCGTTGGTAAGAAAGGTTGGGACGCCGCATGCGAGCGTGTAGCTACTTGGGCGATCTTGAAAGATAAGAATACAGGAAAGAAATTCTTCTTCTTGAATACGCACTTGGATCATATGGGGAAAGTGGCTCGTCATGAAGGAGCTTCTTTGGTGCTGGAGCAAGCGAAGAAATTATCCGAGAATTTACCTATAATCGTGACTGGCGATTTCAATGCCGTGCCTTCTGATGAGCCGATACAAGTATTGACTAATCCGAGTGATCCTCGTCATTTGACTCATTCCCGCACGATCGCAGGGTTTACTTACGGCCCGGAATGGACATTCCATGATTTTGGAAAGATCCCTTACGACAAGCGTGAATGGATCGATTATATCTTCGTGAAAGGGAATATCAAGGTATTGCGTCATGGTGTATTGACTGAAACGTTGAATAATCTGTTCCCATCCGACCATTGCCCGGTAATCAGTACGTTGATACTCGAATAAAAAAGCTTTGTGTGTATGGGGAAAGTAGACGTATTGAAGGAAACTACCCCGCTTTCATCAGAAGATTGCTTCTTGGTCATGCAACGCCCGAAATCGGGGTTTAATTTTCCGTTACATGTACACATGGAGTTTGAGTTGAACTATCTGGAGAATGCCGCTGGTGCTATCCGGATAGTTGGCGATTCGGTCGAGGAAATCGATGATCTGGATTTGGTGTTGATCGCGGGAGGAACGAAGCATGCTTACTCGAACCATAAGTGTCCGTGTAATGGGATCTTTGAGATAACGATACAATTTCATAAATCGTTATTTGATAGCTTGATCAATAGACGGCATTTCAAGACCATGAAGGATATGTTTGATAACGCTTCCAGTGGTCTTGTTTTCAGCCGGGAAATGATACTTGGCATTCAAGATAAATTAAGAATGTTGTCGAACGATAACAAGCCGGATTCTTTCAAGAACCTGTTGCGTTTGGTCGAGATTCTTAAGATTCTATCTTTGGATAAAGCAGCCCGTCGGTTGAATGCTGTGAACACGGTAAAGAACTATAATAATAACGATACCGATCGTTTAGATAGTATCATGTTATATTTACACGAAAATTATCAAAAACGTATCACCTTGTCGGAAGTGGCTAAGTTAACAAATATGAGCGATGCCTCATTGATGCGTTTCTTGAAGAAGTGGACGGGAAAGACATTTATCGATAACTTGAACGAGATCCGGGTAGCTGAGGCGGTATGCCGTTTGACCGATACAAGTGACAGTATTTCTGAAATATGTTACAGGTGCGGTTTTAATAATCTATCGAATTTCAACCGGGTATTCAAACGGCGTAGGGGGAGTACCCCTACAGAGTACAGGGAGAAATATTCCCGTTCGAGGTTTATAATTTAAAACATGATTTAAAGCATGTTTACATTGATTTGTGTCAAGCGTTGATGATATAGTATTATTTATTGCACATATAGTATTTGGTGGTCTTTGCTAAAGCCCTTACTTTTGTAAAGTTCAAGTGAAAGAGATTAGCACTTAGACAAAACAAACCTTAACTAAAACGCCAAAACCAATTATATCAAACACAAAAGGTATTTTTACATTGGTCTAAAGAATTGAGAATTAAAAACACAACTAGAAAACGACTGCCTGAGAAGGTAGTCGTTTTTGCATTTATAGTCTTCAACCCCTTTGTAACCCGGAATAAATATGTATATTTGTCTTCGCAATTTTTAATCACCATAAATTTAAAAGAAGAAAGTATGGAAAACAACAAACCTGCCAATAACGAGATTCAGATCGAGTTATCTGAAGAGATGGCACAAGGAACTTACGCCAATTTGGCTATTATATCTCATTCAAGCTCTGAATTTATCCTAGATTTTATCCGGGTGGTTCCGGGAGCTCCTAAGGCACAAGTCAAAAGTCGCGTAATCTTAACTCCGGATAACGCTCAACGTTTGTTATTCGCTTTGCAAGACAATATCAAGAAATTTGGGGAGCAACTTCAAGCAGGAAATAATAATAACAAAACAGCTAATTTTGAGGACTTCGCAGGTCCGACAGGAGAGGCTTAATAGATTTGTTTTCAGCCATAGAAAGAGTACTTTTCTACAAGAGTAGGGGAGTACTCTTTTATTGTTGGGATGGCTCGTTTACATTGAAAAACCTTGATGCCTATTCTTAGATGCTTACAATGGGCATTCTTAGGTGTTAAGAATGCCTGTTATAAACACCTAAGAATGCCCATCGTAAAGAATACCCTATCTCTCTATCCTAAAGATTAGATAATCCCATCAATATTTTCTTCAATACGGTTTGTGCGGAGATCTCACGGTTTGCGGCCTCGGGGATTACGATACTTTGCGGACTCTCTATCACGTCATCGGAAACGATCATATTGCGGCGAACCGGCAAGCAATGCATGAAATAAGCGTTATTCGTAAGCGCCATTTTCTCTGCGTCTACGGTCCAGCTACGATCAGTGCTGATTACTTGTCCGTAATTCGGATCTTTATAAGCGGACCAGTTCTTTGCGTAAATGAAATCCGCTCCTTCAAAAGCCTTCTTCTGATCGTATTCCACTTTAGCGTTGCCTACGAATCTAGGATCAAGCTCATAACCTTCCGGATGAGTGATAACAAACTCATAATCTGTAGCGTTCATCCATTCGGCAAAGCTGTTTGGAACGGCTTGCGGCAATGATTTCGGATGAGGAGCCCAAGTCATGACTACCTTCGGACGAGCTGTTTTCTTATATTCCTCTATCGTGATCAAGTCGGCGAAACTTTGCAACGGATGGCGTGTCGCCGCTTCCATGCTAAATACCGGCCGGCCGGAATGCTCGATGAACTGACTCAATATCTTTTCGTTATAATCATCTTCTTTATTCTCAAAGCGTGCGAAAGAACGGACCCCGATCACATCGCAGTAACAGCCCATTACAGGAACAGCTTCCAGCAAATGCTCCGGTTTATCACCATCCATGATAACACCTCGCTCTGTTTCCAGCTTCCATGCACCTTGGTTAACGTCCAAAACGATCGTGTTCATACCCAAGTTCATGGCGGCCTTTTGGGTGCTTAAGCGGGTACGTAGGCTTGAGTTGAAAAATATCATCAACAACGTCTTGTTTTTTCCCAGTTCACTAAACTGGAAACGATCTTTCTTGATCTCGAAAGCTTCATTAAGCGCTTGTTTCAAGTCACCTAAATCCTGTACGCAAGTGAAATGTCTCATATCTGTTACAATAATATTTTGTTAAAGGCAAAGATAATGACTACTTGTCAATTATCCTTTAGAAAGACCAAGGAATTGTTTAAGAGATCGTATCCGGAGGTGTTATGGGTAGTTTGAAACTGAAGGTAGAACCTTTCCCTTCCTCCGAGTTCACCCAAATGGTACCTCCCATGGCGGTGACCAGACCTTTACAGATTGAAAGTCCCAATCCGGTACCCGGTTCAAATTCGTTCAATTGCAGGAATCGCTCGAAGATGTGCCCTAGTTTGTCCTTCGGGATGCCGTTGCCTGTATCGGACACGTAAAATTGCACGCTGACCGGATACAACGATTGGTATCCGAAATGAATTTCTCCTTTCTCCGTATATCGGAGGGCGTTAGAAAGTAGTTTTTTCAAGATAAGCATAAGCTTATGTCTATCCGTGTGAAGAGATACGTTTGGAGAATCATCCAAAATTAACCGTACGTTTTCGGATATGCGGGGAGAGGCGTATTCGTATACATCGTGCATGATAGCGAGCGGATTTACATCCTCATATGACCAATTGATCGTATTGGACTCGATTCTGGACATCTCGAGTGTGTCATTGATTAATTCGAGCAAAGCCGTGTTATTTTCTTTAATCATGGAAATATACTGTTCACGCATTTCCGGATCATCTTCCAGTCCTAACATATCGGAGAAGCCGACGATGGCATTTAGCGGAGTCCGGATCTCGTGCGTCATATTTGCCAGAAACGTAGATTTCAATAGGGAAAGATCCTTGGATTTCTGATGATCCGCGATAGCTAGCTCGTCGTTTTCCTTTTCGATAATGCTACCTATAATGACATGTGGGGTGCCGCTTTCATCAATATCCATGCTTTTACCCGATATTTCATACATCTTATAAGTCCCGTCTTGATTCCTCAGGTGGAAGGTGACGTTGTGAGACGATAATTTCTCGTCCCGGATTTTATTGAACAGATAGAAGAAATCCAAACTATCCTCTGGCTTACGTACGGATGATAAAGCCCTGCATATAAACCTGTTTTTATCTAATAGAGTATTGGTCGTGCCGTAGAATTGAAAACAGCGGTTACAATGCTTTTTGTCGCAAGTGGAGAAACGGTCGAAGCTGAATGAGTAAGCGGCTAATTTACCGTCTTCCAACGCTTGCCGCATCAATATCCGGCTCTCGTTCAATTGTCCCATCAATAGTTTATTTTCCCTGTCAGTTTCTTTTTCTCCCTGCTGCGTAAGCCAAAGCGTATACCCGCTAAGCCCCTGTTCATCGGTATAGATGGGTTCTACTTTAAACGTGACGGGCTCTTCGCATATAATTGCGTCACCTTTTCTTAAAGATGACTTCAAGGAATCGGTTAGTACGATGTTATTAAATAGATGTTCTATAATAAAGTCATGCTTATCTGCCAAGGAAAAATGAGCGAACATCGCCTTATTCAAGTCTATCAGATTTCCTTCCGTATCATAGATAGCCCCTCCTAAAGGACAGGAATAGAATGTATTTGAAACTAAAGTATTGAAAATATTTGAATCTATTACTGTTGACATTATTCGTTTAGATTTAAGTGTTGTTCTAGAAGAAAGAGACAGGCGAGTTCCTATATTCTCGTCTGCCCGTCTCCTTCTATGATGTATTTATAAGTCGTTAATTCAGGAAGCGCCATCGGTCCCCGGGCATGTAGCTTTTGGGTACTGATTCCGATCTCCGCCCCGAATCCGAATTGGGCCCCATCAGTAAAGGCGGTAGATACATTTGCGTATACGCAAGCGGCATCTACCAATTGCTGGAAGCGCCGGATAGTTTCCGGATCTTCGCTGATTATGCTTTCGCTATGTTTTGAACTGTACAGGGCGATATGTGATAGGGCCTCGTCTAAAGAGGATACGGTACGGATACTCATTTTGTAATCGAGGAACTCGGTACCGAAACTGTTTTCGTTAGCCTGTTGTAAAAGCGTCTCCGGATAATGTTCGGATAGAGCGGCATAAGCCGGTTCGTCCGCATAAATGATTACGTTGCTGTCCGGAAGCTTTCCACAGATATACGGAAGATCAGATAGACGTTCTCGGTGGATGATTAAGCAATCCAAGGCATTACATACGCTGACCCTCCGTGTCTTTGCGTTATTTACGATCTCACGTCCCTTGCCTTTATCTCCGGAGCGATCAAAATAGGTATGACAGATACCAGCGCCAGTCTCGATCACCGGAACTTTCGCGTGTTCCCGGACGAAGTGAATCAAGGAACTGCTTCCACGAGGAATGATTAAGTCAACCAAGCCGACCGCTCCCAGTAATTCCGCCGTAGCCTCTCGATCCGGAGGTAGTAAAGTGCATACAGCCGGATTTATACCCTGACGCTCTAATACAGAATGGATGATGCGTACCAAGGCTCGGTTAGAGAAGTCCGCATCCGATCCACCCTTTAGCACGCAAACATTACTGCTTCGGAAACATAAGGAAAAAACATCGAAGGTAACATTCGGACGAGCCTCATAGATCACGCCGATCACCCCGAAAGGCACGGTTACTTTTCGGATAACCATTCCGTTCGGGCGGGTAGTCTCGTTCAAGACCTTATTTAATGGAGAAGGTAATGTCGATACATTCTCCATATCGGCGGCGATACCTTGTAGCCTTTCCTCTGTCAATTTCAGCCGGTCGTATTTCGGGTTCGCGGGGTCCATACGTTCCAGATCTTGGCGATTCGCGGCGAGTACCTCCTCCGTATGAGTCCGTAGAACCTGCGCTGTCTCCTTTAAGATCCCGATAATCGTTTGATCCGATAGCGTTATCAATTGTTTAGCCGCATCCGATGCCTGTCGCAGCATATCTTTTACATTCATACTTTTTAATCCAAATATAGATAATCATAATGTATAAGCGGTTTTAAATCCCGTTGCCCTATTTGCTTACGTGCTTCCTCGCTGTCATAGGCGGTACAGCCTACGCCGATTTGCACGCCTTCCTCATTCATTATCTTTACGATATCATCTTTTTCGAAATCACCCTCGATGCGGGTTACTCCAACCAATAATACGCTAGTCGCTTTCGGGGCGGTCAATGCCTCCTCGGCTCCTTTATTGATATGTATTTCCCCTTTGGCGAAACCCTCGGAGTGGGCGATCCATTTCTTTACGCTGCTGACGGGTTTCGAGGCCGGAATGAAACGGGTGCAGACCGTGTCGCTATCCACCGCCAATAACATCGGAAGGATATTATCCTTTTTGCCGTTGGCGATGATAACCGCAATACCTTCGTCTGCCACTTTTTGGGCGATATGACATTTCGTCAACATACCTCCCCGTCCAAAGGATGATTTGCTAGTCTGTACATATTCCGACAAATCTGTTTTCCCACATTCGATTTCCCGGATCACGGAACTATCCGGGTCCGACGGATTTCCATTGTAAATCCCGTCTATATTACTAAGAATCACCAAGGCATCCATTCCCATCATCGTAGCGATCAAGCCGGATAACTCATCATTATCCGTAAACATCAGCTCGGTTACGGATATCGTATCATTCTCATTCACGATGGGGATCACCTTGTTTTCAAGCATTACCTCCATGCAATGCTTCTGGTTCAGGTAATGCGTACGACTCCCGAAATTCTCTTTTGTAGTAAGCACTTGCCCGCAAGTCATGCCATGCTCCCGGAATAACTCGTAATACCGGTTGATCAACTTGGCCTGTCCTACCGCCGAATACAGTTGCCGGGCTGATACGGGATCCAGCTTTTTGCCGGCCTTTATCTCGCTTCGTCCGGAAGCCACGGCACCGGAGGAGATCAAGACGATCTCCATACCTTGCCGATGCAAGTCCGCTACTTGGTCAACCAACGCGGACATGCGGGTGATATCTAGCGTCCCATCCTTGCGGGTCAGGACATTACTTCCTATTTTTACAGCGATCCTTTTCAAGAAAGTTATGATTTATTATTTATTATCTTTATCCCGGATCTCTACCCGTCGGATCTTTCCGCTGATTGTTTTCGGCAGTTCGTCCACGAATTCGACAACACGGGGATATTTGTAAGGAGCGGTGACACGTTTCACGTGATTTTGCAATTCTTTGATCAAGGCATCACCCGCTTTATCCTTATAATCCTTCGCCAATACGATCGTGGCCTTTACTACCTGTCCGCGGATCTCGTCGGGGACACCGGTGATAGCACATTCCACTACCGCCGGGTGAGTCATCAAGGCACTTTCCACCTCGAACGGCCCGATACGATAGCCGGAACTCTTGATCACGTCATCCGCACGGCCAACGAACCATAAGTAACCATCCTCGTCACGCCAAGCCACGTCTCCCGTGTAATACAGGCCATCGTGCCAAGCTTCCCGGGTACGTTCTGCGTCCCGGTAGTATTCCTTGAATAACCCGATAGGCTTACCATTTGTTGTGTGGATCACGATCTGTCCTTGCTCGCCATCCTCCGCACGGCTTCCGTCCGGACGCAATAAATCGACCTTATACTGTGGGTTGGGAACACCCATAGAGCCTGGTTTCGGCTCCATCCACGGGAAAGTGGCGACTGTCAGCGTAGTCTCTGTCTGGCCGAAGCCTTCCATCAACTTAATGCCGGTCAACTTATAGAACGTGTCGAACACGGCGGGGTTCAAGGCCTCGCCGGCGATCGTGCAATATTGAAGGGATGATAAATCGTATTTAGTCATATCCTCACGAATTAAGAAACGGAAGATCGTAGGAGGAGCGCAAAGCGAGGTGATCCGGTAATCCTGTATCATCTGCAACATATCAGCAGGCGTGAATTTCTCGTGGTCGTAAACAAATACGGTCGCTCCGGCGATCCATTGCCCATATAGCTTACCCCAAACCGCCTTGCCCCAGCCCGTATCCGCTATCGTCAGATGAAGGCTGTCTTTATGCAAGTTGTGCCAGAAACTACCGGTCACGATATGCCCCAGCGGATACGTAAAGTCGTGGGCAACCATTTTCGGGTTTCCAGTCGTACCGGAGGTGAAATACATCAAAGAGATATCGTCATTGCTATTTGGGTGAGAGGGGCGGACGAAAGGAGCGGCGTTTTGGATACCCTGTTGGAAATCCTCGAAACCTTCCGGTATTTCCGGCCCTACGGATACGACTCTTTTTACGGTCGGTGAGTCCGGCAAAGCCTCTATGATATGTTTCGTTATCACTTCCTCTCCGGCGCAAACGATCATCTTGATATCGGCGGCATTCGCACGATAAACGATATCTTTCTTGGTCAGTAAGTGTGTAGCCGGTATCACGACAGCCCCTAATTTATGCAATGCGATGATAGAAAACCAGAACTCATAACGGCGTTTGAGTATCAGCATCACCATATCGCCATGTCCGATCCCCAAGGATTGGAAATAAGAAGCCGTCTGGTCCGTATACCGTTTCAAGTCGGCAAACGTAAAATCAATATGCTCTCCATGATCGTTTGTCCAACATAACGCTTTCTTATCAGGTTCTTCCTCCGCCCAAGCGTCTACCACATCATATCCGAAGTTGAAGTTCTCCGGAACCTTGATCTTGAAGTTTTTAATAAAATCTTCTTGCGACTCAAACGTCGTTTTATCTATAAATCTTTCTAACATGCTGTTGATCGTTTATAAAATGACGGCCAAGAAACTGACCTTTTCCCCATCCAGCGCTTTCATACCGTGAGGAAGCTCTGAGTTAAAATAAATACTATCACCTTCTTCTAAGATAAGATCTTTATTGTTGATCTGTAGTAACAGACGTCCTTTTAATACCATATTGTATTCTTGCCCCGGATGGGAATTGAGATACATCGGCTCATCCTCTGGTTTGGGATGTACGGTTACCAAGAAGGGGTCCGCTTTACGTCCGACGAAACCGGCGGCCAATGATTGGTACTTATAGGCTTTCGTACGCTCTACGGCAACACCTTTTCCGTTACGAGTAATAAAGTACGTACTCATTTTAGGCTCGTCGCCAAACATCAACGTGGTTAATTCTACGCCATAAGCCTGTGAGATCTGGTGCAATACGCTAACGGAAATATCAACCGTGCCGCTTTCCAGCAGCAAATATTGCTCAGTCGTGAGGTTGCAGACCTTTGCCATTTCTTCCGGCGTAATCTCCAGTGCGTCCCGTAATCCGGCCAGACGCTCCGCGATTTGTTGTATCTGTTCGTTCATTTTGCTGAAGTTATTGTATTATGTCGCTCCAAAGATAGGAATAAAAAGCAAAAAGAAGGTGAAAGCCCTTGTTTTCTTTTCTAATTAACAGGTATGGCTTGTTTTTAATACAAATGACGCAGATAATACGGATAAGAATAGTAAATCCGTGTCATCTGCGTCTGAAAAATAAGCATCTAATACTTATTCAGCATTTTTCTTTAGCCATTCTAACCGGCGCTGATCCGGGAGGTGTTTTACCTTGAAATGCTCGAATGTCACATTAAATCCTTTCCCGTCGGGACAAGCGGCCATAAACCCGACTTGTACGGGGATATTGTCTTGTAGCCAAGCGTTACGCATAAGGGTGTATTCCTTATCATCGAATGAGTAGAAGATCTCCACGGCGTCCAATCTCCGGACTGCTTTTATCCATACATAAGGGATCGCTTTGTCTAAGGTGATAACGCTCCAGTCGGAGGTCTTATGCGTAACGACCGCGCTTAGGTTGTATTTACCATCCACGAACTCTATACCGGCTTTTATATAATTTTCATGATTGATACGAAGCATCAGGCCGGCTTGGTCAAAACGCTGCTTGTAATCGCCGGTTATCTTGACTTTCACTTCGAATTCACCCCCATAAGTAGCATAATAAAAAGGAGCGTCATCTACCGTAAACCCGTAATGGGAAATCCTCCAATAGTCACTTTGGGGAGTGACCTGCATGGAAAGCGACTTGTCTTTAATCTCCCATTGCTCCGGCTCGTTGAACCATTGCATCTTATCCAATGATTGCGCCCCGCAAAATTGCAAAGAGGCGACAATAACAAAACTCAGTAACACTAATTTTCTCATTTTACTTCTTATTTCTTATTTCTTATTTCGATTCTTTCTATTCCCGTAAGAGGTTAATGTTATTAACCTTACCTCTGGCAAAGGTAACGTGTTATTATAGATTGCGCAATGATTCTGAGATTTTATCTAGGAAGGAAAAGTAAGGGTTAATGTGTTTTTGTCTATTCGTATTTGATAACCTCGACCGGACAGCTTTCGGCAGCCTCTTTAATACCCGCCTCGAAATCATCGAAATTAACTCCTTCGTTTACACGTGAGCGATCTGTAACTGTGAATACTTCCGGGCAAATGCCCTCGCATGTACCGCAAGCGATGCAATCCTCCTCAATCCAAACTCTTTTAATTGCCATAATTTTATTCCTTTAAGATGATTAATATGTTAATGTAACAAACAACTTTCGCGGATTGTTTTCGGGAGAGGCCTTTTAGATCATTGTATAGACCGTGGAATGAGCTTATCTTTGGTTGATATATATTAACGTTTATACGCCACTGTTTTAAAATAAATTTGCTACGTTTACAGCAGAAAGTTTCATTGAATAACCATTTAAAAAATCTGAAGTATTATGGATAATGCTATTTTTAGATTTCCTAAACCCATTAATGAGCCGGTAAAAGCGTATGCTCCCGGATCAAGTGAAAAAGCATCCTTAAAGAAAGCGTTAGCGCAGATAAGTTCCGAGGAATGGGATATTCCTCTGGTAATTGGCGGAAAAGAGATCCGTACGGGTAATACCGGTAAGGTCGTTATGCCTCATGATCATCATCATGTATTGGCTACTTATCATAAGGCGGGCGAGAAAGAAGTACAAATGGCTATCGACGCCGCCATGAAAGCGCATAAGGAATGGTCAGAACTTCCATGGGTGGAACGTGCGTCTATTATGCTTCGTGTAGCTGAGTTGTTGGCTACGAAATATCGTTATATCCTGAACGCTTCGGTTATGTTGGGACAGAGCAAGAATCCGTTCCAAGCGGAGATCGACGCTCCCTGCGAATTGATCGATTTCTTGCGTTTCAGTACCTTCTACGCTAGTCAAGTATATGCCGATCAACCCTATTCCGAGACGGGTATATTGAATCGTATGGAATACCGAGCCTTGGAAGGTTTCGTGTTCTCGCTCACGCCGTTTAACTTTACGTCGATCGCTTCCAACTTGAATATGGCTCCGGCTATGATGGGTAACGTGGCGGTATGGAAACCGTCTACTACGGCGATCCATTCGAACTATTTCTTGATGAAGGTTTTCCAAGAGGCCGGCTTGCCCGATGGCGTAGTGAATTTCATCCCGGGACAGGGTAGCGTGATCGGTAAGGTGATTACGGGCAGCCGTGATTTGGCGGGGTTCCATTTTACGGGCTCTACCTCTACGTTCAATACTTTGTGGCGTCAGATCGGAGAGAACTTGGGGCATTATAAATCTTATCCAAAAATCGTAGGCGAGACAGGTGGCAAGAACTTTATCTTCGCTCATCCTTCCGCTCCGGCGTTGGATGTGGCTACCGCTATCGTACGCGGTGCGTTCGAGTATCAAGGGCAGAAGTGCTCAGCGGGTTCTCGGGCCTATATCCCGGCTTCTCTCTGGAAAGAGGTGAAAGATTATGTGGGCGATATGCTGAAAGAGATCAAGATGGGTGACGTGCAGGATTTCACGAACTTTGTCAATGCCGTGATCGATGAGGCTTCGTTCGATAACATCATGAGTTATATCGATTACGCAAAACAGTCTCCGGACGCAGAGGTTCTTTTTGGTGGTAACGGGGACAAATCGGTTGGTTATTTCGTGGAGCCAACGGTTATCCAGACCACGGACCCGATGTTCAAGAGCATGGTAGAGGAAATCTTCGGGCCGGTGATTACGATCTACGTATATGACGACGCTAAATATGAGGAGACTTTGGAACTTTGTGATCGTACTTCTCCGTACGGATTGACGGGTTCTATTTTCGCCCGTGATCGCTATGCGATTGATAAGGCATTCAATACCTTGCGCTATTCGGCCGGTAATTTCTATATCAATGATAAACCGACCGGCGCCGTGATCGCCCAGCAACCGTTCGGCGGTTCCCGTGCGTCCGGAACGAATGACAAGGCCGGTGGCTCGTTGAACTTGATTCGCTGGACGAATCCTCGTTGTATCAAGGAATGCTTGGTTCCTCCGACGAGCTACGGGTATCCGTTCTTAGGTGAGAAATAATTGTCATAATTAAGAAAACCAACTGATTATGGGGGGAGACGGGGCACGCCCCGTCTCTACGCCATGACGTTACCTTTATCTATATACGATATGTTAGACTTTAATAATACCGAGATCGCTTTCTCGTCGAAGTCGCGGGGAGAACTACAAAATGCTTATTGGCTTTTTAATACGATAAAATATCCTTGGTTGGTAAAATGCGCTAAAGTAGCCACGAGTATAGCCTTGAAAATACATTTCCCGCTGGCTTGGGCGGTGAAGCCTACCTTATATAAACAGTTCGTAGGGGGGGAGACCTTGCAGGACTGCTCCGCTGCCATCAACCACTTGATGAAATACAACGTGAAATCGACGCTCGATTATTCGGCGGAGAGCGAGCAGACCCCGGAGGGCATACAAGCGACTTTCGAGGAAACCTTGCGCTCGATAGATTTTGCGAAAGGAAATACGAATCTGGCCTATGCCGTATTCAAACCATCCACGATCACGACCGATGAGTTACTGGCCAAAGCTTCCGAGAAACGGGAAGAGCTTACGATAGACGATGTCCGGCATTTCCGCGAGTTCCGCGAGCGTTTTATGGCGCTTTGCCAACGGGCTTACGATAACGACGTACGTATTTTAGTGGATGCGGAGGATTATTGTTTCCAAGATGCCATTGATGCGTTGACCGATGAGGCGATGCGTAAGTTCAACAAGAAACGTGCGATCGTATTCGCCACCTTGCAAATGTATCGTCATGACCGGATGCCTTATCTGCGTCGTATCTACGATGACGCCGTGGCGAAAGGTTATATTGCGGGCGTGAAATTCGTGCGCGGGGCTTATATGGAAGCGGAGCGTGCCCGTGCGGCGGCGTTGGATTATCCCGATCCGATTTGTAAGGATAAGCAGGCCACGGACGAGAATTATGATGCGGCGGTTCGTTTCACCATGGATCATTTAGATCGTTTTGAGATGTTTATGGGAACGCATAATGAGGAGAGTAATTATAAGTTGGCGAAATTGATGGACGAGAAGGGGATCGCCCGCGATGACTCCCGTGTTTTCTTTGCGCAGCTATTGGGAATGAGCGATAATATTTCCTTCAATTTAGCCCATGCGGGATATAACGTAACCAAATACGTACCGTACGCCTCGGTAAGGGATGTACTGCCGTATTTGATCCGGCGTGCGGAAGAGAATACTTCTGTCGCGGGGCAGACCAGCCGGGAACTCCGGATGTTGGAGATGGAAATGGCTAGGCGGAAAGAACATAAACCCGCCGAGGGCAGGTAAAGTAGTTTGTCAGCATATTTCGGGGCGTATTGGTGCTGGCAAACTACTTTGTCTGCCTATTTTTATTTACTGGCCTTCAGTCCCCGGATCACGGAAGAGGTAAAACCGGAAAGTTCCATCTCATTTAGACCCTTGATCGTGATTCCGCCCGGAGTCGTTACCTTATCGATTTCCATCTCCGGGTTACTTTTGTTCTCGAGCAATAAATCAACGGCGCCTTTCACGGTATGCACCACGATCTCTTGCGCTTGTTTCGGATAGAAACCCAATTCCACGCCGCCTTCTATCGCCGCACGGATATAACGCAAGGCGAAAGCGATGCCGCTGGAAGCCAATGCTGTTCCTGCGCCCATCAACCGTTCTTCTACCAACATGGCGTTGCCAAGCTCGTTGAAGATATGGATGATTAGATCCGTTTGCTCCTTGGAGGCGTTGCGGGCGGAAACGAAAGTCATGCTGCTCATCACCTCGATAGCCGTGTTGGGCATGATCCGGAAGATCGTGGGAGTAGCCAGACAATCGAAGTCCGTGTTCTTGGTCAAATAAGTATTTAACAGGTCGAAAGTCACGCCAGCCGCTACGGATACGATGATTTGTTTCTCGAAGTCGAGCACCGACTTAATCTCATCTATAATCATTTCTACACGCCAAGGTTTAACGGCGATTATAATGATATCAGCGTTTCGTGCCGCTTCCACGTTATCATGGGTCAAGATAAAGTCCGGATCGATCTTTCTCATCTTCTCCAAGGTCTCATCCGATTGGGCGGTACAAGTGATATCAGAGGCTTTGAACATGGTTCCTTTCGCTAAACCTCGGGCGATCGCTCCACCGATATTACCCGAACCGATAATAGATATTCTCATTTTGCAGATAATTAGTTATATATTATGTTTCCTGAGGAGGCAAACTTAGATAAAATATCTCAAATACGTACGACTTTGTAGAGTTAGCTACGGATAAAAAACTTACATTTGCGGTCGATACGGACTTAATACTAATATAAATATATAAAATTACATGAAAAAGACAATTCTAGTTTCAAGCATGCTATTCGCTCTGACTATGTCCGCTACGATCCAAGCGCAAGACACGGAGAAGAAGGAGAGTGAGGAGGGATTCGTGTTCACGACCGTGAAAGAGAACCCCATTACATCTGTTAAGAACCAAAATCGTGCGGGTACGTGCTGGTGCTACTCCTCGTACTCTTTCTTGGAGTCGGAGTTGCTTCGTATGGGAAAGGGCGAGTATGACTTATCCGAGATGTTTACGGTATATAACACCTATCTGGATCGTGCCGACGCTGCTGTGCGTACGCATGGGGATGTTTCGTTCTCGCAAGGTGGATCTTTCTATGATGCGCTTTATGGAATGGAAACATTCGGCTTGGTTCCGGAAGAGGAGATGCGCCCGGGCGTGATGTATGCCGATACGTTGAGTAACCATACCGAGCTTTCCGCCTTGACCGACGCTATGGTGGCCGCTATCGCCAAGGGAAAGTTACGCAAATTGCAGTCTGATGAGAATAACGCCATGTTATGGAAGAAGGCGGTCGCTGCGGTACATCAGATCTACTTGGGGGTTCCTCCTGAGAAATTCACGTATAAAGGGAAGGAATATACACCGAAATCTTTCTTCGAGTCTACAGGTTTGAAGGCTTCGGATTATGTCTCATTGACTTCTTATACGCATCATCCGTTCTATACCCAGTTCCCGCTAGAGATTCAGGATAACTGGCGTCACGGTATGTCGTATAACTTGCCGCTGGATGAGTTTATGGAGGTCTTTGATAATGCGATTAATACGGGTTATACGATCGCTTGGGGTTCCGATGTGAGCGAATCTGGTTTTACTCGTGACGGAGTGGCCGTTATGCCTGATGATGAGAAGGTACAGGAGTTGAGCGGTTCCGATATGGCTCATTGGTTGAAATTGAAACCGGAGGAAAAGAAGCTGAACACAAAACCGCAACCTCAGAAATGGTGTACCCAAGCAGAGCGTCAGTTGGCTTACGATAATTACGAGACGACAGACGACCATGGTATGCAGATCTACGGTATTGCCAAGGATCAAGAGGGGAACGAGTATTATATGGTAAAGAACTCTTGGGGAACCAACAGCAAGTATAACGGTATTTGGTATGCTTCCAAGGCGTTTGTCCGTTATAAGACCATGAATATCGTGGTTCATAAAGATGCCCTGCCTAAAGCGATCAAAGCCAAGTTAGGTATCAGATAATCGATCTGTTAAGGATGGTTTAAATAGAAACTAAACCCCGATAGCTTCCGGCGATCCGGTAAGACTATCGGGGTGATCTATATATACAAAGATGTGCTGCCTATATTACTGAACAAGTTTTAGTGTGTAGTTAAGATCTGCCGCCGCTTTTTGCAACGCGTCGTTCATCAAGGTCAAGTTATCCCCTTCTACTAGGAAATAGATGACGGGTTCGCCATCATTGGGAATCAACTCGTAGATTACCGCGCTAGCGTCATCGGGAGTTCCGTGCTTTACTTTTTGTTTACCGGTTGTAATGGCTTTCTGAGGAGCTTTCTTCGCCGCTCCGGTACTTGAGGCTACTGCTTCCGGTACGGTATAAAGAGCATCCAACTCGAATACGCCTTCCTCGTCTGCGTTATCTTGTTGATAATACAAGGTTAAGTCATAATCTACATTCACGCTATCCGGAGAAGTCAGGGTTCCCTTATACTTTTTTTGGATAACCGGTCCCTTTTTAGGATCAGCCTTCAAGGAATCTCTCATATTTACGGGTTTTGCCGGTTGAGTCGCCTTAACAGAATGGATCAGTGGCAGAGACGGAGCGTCCGGAGCCGCCGACATTATGGCGAATTCTTCTTCCTCTACTTCTACGGGTACATCCTTTTGGGCTTGTTTCCCGCTACATGCGGCCAAAAATGCCATAGCCGCTACTGCGATAAAATACTTTTTCATTACCATTATTTATTTTATTAGTGACGTTTGGACATATAACATAAAATCCCCCACGATTTGTTTCGTGAGGGATCATTTTTAACTATTTACCGTGAAATATTTATTTCTTTGAAGGCTCTACCCTGTCATCCAGATAGGGAGAGGCCGGGATCGTGGAAGCGCTTCCGTCTCGTCCGGCGAAATAGTGCGGTGACATGATCTCTACGCCAGCCTCATTGAATACGTCCTGTATGTTTTGATGCAGGTCGGAATAGATATCCCCGAGTTTATCGGCGTCCTTTATATAAGCGTTGATTTGATAACAGGGATAGTAATCGCTTAGTTCGGTCTCCAATACGAAAGGCTTCGGCTCTGGCAATACCCCGGTGGTTTGGCGGGCGGCATTGATCAATAATTGATGAACTTGCCGCCAAGGTACGTCGTAGCCGATCGTAACCGTGCTGTGGATGATTAATCCGTATTGCCGTGCGGATACGCTATAATTTGTTGTATGGGAGGACATGATAAAGGAGTTCGGGATGGTCACTACCTCATTCTTAGGGGTACGTAAACGGGTGACAAACGGAGTCTTCTCGATAACGTTGCCAGTCGTCTCGTTTAGTTGGATACGGTCACCCAATTTAAAGGGCCTCATATAAGTAATGACCAGCCCGGCGATGATATTTCCGATCACCGTACTGGAACCCAACGATATGATCAAACCGACAAATACGGATATGCCTTGAAATACCCCCGAGTCCGATCCCGGCAGATAAGGATAGATCATGGCGATCATAAAGGCGTATAGCAGGAAACGGATGATATTAAACGTCGGTTGCGCCCAATCCGGGTAAAAACCTGATATTTTCAGGTTCTCGCTCTCTATCTCGTTGGCTATGTATTGGATTCCTTTTACGATGTATTTGATACAGTAATAGATCACCAAGATGATAAACAAGTTCGGAATATAGGAGGCTACCGATTTAAAGATCATCTTTACCGGCTCCAACAAATAGGAGAATATCTTCAAGGCTAGATCTTCTGTTTGCGGGAAGATAGCGAAAAGGATCGGTACACTGATGGTTAACTGGATTAGTAACACGATCCATCGTATTACGTTGGTGAAAAACATCAATACACGTCCTTGGCGATGTGTGTTGAGAAATTCATAATCCCGGATGGTAATAGATCTGAGTCGGTTCTGCTTTAACCAGATAATTTTCCTGCGTAGTTTCTTAAACAGATAGTTGGTCAGCTTAAACAGGAAATATTGGATGATAATTACGAGGATGAACAATAATACCCGTTTCGCTATCTGCAAGATACTATGTTGCTCCCTTAACTCTTGTATCTTGTTTTGGATAATCGGTTGATATTGTTCTGCGAGGGCTATACGACTGAGATTTTGCCATAGGGCATCTTGGTCGGTGATACTTAGGATAACCTTATCTCCGTACATGATATCCGTTACGTATTCGCTGTCATAGATATAGATGGAATCCTTCTTCAAGGAATGCGAGGTCCCGATCTTTACCATGATATTGAGGATGTCCTCAGCCCGGTCAACCGGGGTGCGGCCTCCGCGCTTGGCGTATAGGTGAAATAAGGTATCCCCCTCCACGACTACAGGTACGCCGGGAGTCAGTGCCCGAAGGGAATCGATACGGTTTCGTTGCTCGGCCATTTTTAGGGAGTCGGCGGTAGCATTGCTGTTCTTCGTGCTTTCCAGCTCGTCTTTGAGCAAAATCTCGTTTAGTTTCATCTCTTGCAGCTGGAGGGCTAGCTCCTGCATTTTGATGGAATCCTTCCGGTGCTGCTCGTCGAGCGAAAACGTATCGGTCGAGGTAACTGGCTCCTTCGGCTCATTGCCTAATGTCGTAGACAATAGTTCTTCGGCCTTTTCCCTTAATTGGGCGTTGGATACCGTTGGCAGGAAACTGATTCCTGCCAAGATCACTAATCGCAATAAAAATTGTTTCATCGAATCGTGGATTAACTATTTACCACCGGCCGGAAGATGCTCCAGCCAGTATTTAGCCATTGTCTTACGTAGGTGAAGAGTCGTTCCTTCCCTTTCGTTGATGCTATGGCTACGCATCGGGTAACTGATTTGCGTAAACATCTTTCCGTTCTTGATCAACTTGTTCACCAGCATCTCGCAATTCTGGTAATGCACGTTGTCATCTCCCGTACCGTGGATAAGCAGCAGATTACCTTCCAGTCCCTCGGCATAGGTAATCGGGGAACCTTTGCGGTAGCCTTCCGGATTGTTCTGCGGAGTATTCATGTAACGTTCTTGGTAGATCGTGTCGTATAGGCGCTGGTCAGCGACAAAAGCGATCGCTATACCGGTATGGAATACTTTCGGATAACGGAACATGCAGTTCAAGGTTTGACTGCCGCCGCCGCTCCATCCGGTAATGCCGATCCGGCTGGCATCGATAAACGGATATTGACGGGCCATATCTAAAATACCTCTGCTTTGATCCTCGGAGGAGAAAGTGCCCACTTCCCCGTAAATACATTTACGCCATTCACGCCCACGAGGAGTATTCGCGCCCCGGTTCTCTATACTCACCACGATATAGCCTTGGTTCGCCATATATTGTTGCCATAAATCTCCGTTACCCCATACATCTTGTACGGTGGCGCTCGCCGGCTCGCCGTATACCTCTATGATAACCGGGTATTTCTTGGATGCGTCGAAATCGACAGGTTTTATCATCCATGCGTCCAAGGTTAGATTGCCGGACTTGACCTTGATAAATTCTTTCGGGTTTAATCCTAAGGCAGCGTATTGGTCCTTGGCTTGAGCATTATCCTCAAGCATGCGTACGGATTGATGTTTCGGAAAAGAAACCATGTCGATAACAGATGGGGTAGAGGCGTTACTATACGTATGTATGGCCCATTTGCCGGTGGGTGACATGTTGTAGCGGTGCTGTCCGGATTGTTCCATGGGGCTTACACGCTCCACTTCTCCATTGCCGAATGCTTTAGCCCGGTACAAGTAGCGTTGGGTGAAATTGTCCGGGGAGGCAATGAAATAGACCCAGCCCTTTTGTAGATCGGTCCCGACCGGCGAGATATAATCAAAATCACCTTTGGTGATGGGTTGTATCTCTTTTCCGTCACGGCTTATCCGGTATAAATGCCGCCAGCCACTACGCTCGCTTTCCCATGTGAAATAGCGGTTGTCCTTTAACCATTGTATGTTATCATTCGTGTCTAGCCATGCGGCATCCGTATCGGTGAAGATATTATTCAGCGAGTTATCGGATATCTTGGCGATCCATACCTTATTTGTATTCTGCGGGCGGTTTAGTTGCTGTATGAACAACTCGTCGCTTTCGGGGATGAATTCCATACGGGGCAGGTAGTTGTTCCGGGGATCTCCGGGTATGGCGATCCAAGTGGTGTTCCCGCCGGTAGAGGAAACGTAGCCTACTTTTACGGCTGAATTGGTGGTTCCTGCCTTGGGGTATGGGAAATGGATTACCTTTGCGTAGATGGAGTCTACATTATTAATAATGTCGAACACTCCCGTTCCTTTCGTATCGCTTTGCCAATAGGCGATATGCTTTCCGTCCGGGCTCCAGCGGAAACCATCCCGGCAACTGAACTCCTCCTCATATACCCAATCGAAGGTTCCGTTGACAATCGTATCGCTTCCGTCTTTTGTTAGCTGCGTGATTTTCCCGGAGTCTATATCTTCTACATATATATTATTGTTGGAAACATAGGCCACACGTGTGCCATCCGGAGAGAATTTAGCGAACATCATGGAGGATTCCGGCATTCCTTTTCCCAATTGACGTAAAGCGCCGTCCTTTAGGTTTAATACCCAATAGTCACCCCGTGTATCATAACGCCATACCCGTCGGGTATTGTTATAAATCAAGACTTTCTCATTATCCGCACTCCAAGAGACGCTACGTACGGGGATAGGCCTTCCGGTAGATTTGTCCGTCAATAGGGATGAGGGGATAATGACTTCACGGGAGTTATCTTTCGCTCGATAGGCGACGATATCCGTGCCTCCGGTTTGCTTATTATTTTCCAAGCGGCTATAACGTTCACCGTCTTTTAGCCAAGTCATGCTTCCGATGCCTTTTGTTTGTATGATGTTACCGGCAACTATATCCTCAAGATTCAACGCTTTTTGTGCCATGCTTATACCTCCCGACAGAAGGCTGATCGTGGCGATCGCTATTAATTTGTTTAGTTTCATGTTGTATTAGTTGGTTACTACTATATTTATGCAAAGAACGGAAAGTTAGTTGATATAACAAAATGGATTTGTATATTCGCGCCTCGGAAATCAAGAATAATCATAGTTTAATTTTATATAGAAATCGGAATGAAAGCACTTTCAATGTATGTATGGTCACTTGTAGTGATCATGATGATGGGATTTACTTCTTGTGGGGATGATGATGAGCTTCAATTCTCGGAAGAGCAATTGGCTTATATCAACAAAAACAAGGAATACATCTGGGAGAAGAAAGCGGAGAAAGACGAGAACGGTGAATTGAAATATAAGCAAGTTGTTATAGGAGGTGATACTGCCTTATATCGGATCATTCAGAAAGAAAATGAGTGGACAACGACACCTTCCGCAACCTCAGTGGTTTATTTGCTTGATCTGGAAGGAAAATATATTGACGGGAAAGTCTTTCAAAAGAAACTGGATAGATCAAGTTTTTCTATGAACGGCATTATCCCGGGCTTAAGCGGTGTCTTATTGAATATCCATCTGGATGAGACCGTGGAGGCGATTATCCCGGCTTCGCTAGGTTATGGATATGGAGATTATAGCGGTATCCCCGGAGGTTCTACTTTAATCTTTACTTTTACCTTGGATAAGGTAGAATGAATAATACCTTGATGGATAAGCCTATCTTCTATATCCGTCTCCGCTGAATGTTCGTTCGCCGCCGCTGAATGTATATTCGTCGCCGCCGAACGAACATTCAGCGGCGGCGAATAAAGAAGATATCGGGTTGCGGGAGGTTTTATATAGTACTGGGAGAACTTTTTATTCGGTTTGATCTGACTTTTATCTTTATAAGATTTGGCACGGTTGCTTAATTCAGCCAACGGGTTAATAGTATAAATAGGTGTGGTGTAATTTCTTTATTTTGAACATGTATACGATTTGTTCGTAAATATTCGATAGTTTCGTTGATTATCTCCTTTTTTCTTTTTAATTTGGCGGATTATAAACATAATCTTGATATTATGAAGACTGCCATTGTTCCTTTCTTGTTGCTTCTGAATATTCTTGTCGCTGTAAATGCACAGACTAAGGATTCTGTTATCTTGGTGAAAGATAGTATTACGGTAAAATTGCCGGATGTCTACGTTACTTCCGAGCGTCCTTTGGTTACGGTTACGGACGATGCCTTATCTTTCGACGTGCCTAACTTGATCATGGCCAAACCGGTGAATACTGCATTTGATATTTTAGGAGAGATTCCCGGATTGGTGAAAGAAGGGGACAACGTTAGTATCATCGGCGTCCCTACTACGAACATTATTATTAACGGACGTAAAAGCTCAATGTCATTGTCCCAGATTGTAGAGCTTCTGAAATCTAACTCGGCCAGCAAAGTAAAGAGTATAGAGCTTTTGTATAGCTCTCCTCCAAAATATGGCGTAAAAGGAGGTAGTATAAATATCATTATGGAGAAGAAAGTGAATGAGGATTTAAGTGCCGATATCTCTTTGACCGGAAAGCAAGCTTTCTACTTCTCGCCAACCGGGTTAGTGAATTTATCTTACTCCAAAAAGAAATATAGTCTGGATCTATCTTATTCCGCTAATTATAACCATTCCCGTTCAACCGAGGATATGAACGCCTATCCTATCGTGAAGGATCGTCCTTATGAGATCCTGCAAGAAAATACGGCGGTAGGTCGTTCCATGAACCATACGATTGGGGCAAGTGCCAGTTGGTTTATGGATAAGGGGCGTGAGGTGGATATTTCTTATTATGCCAAGATAACGGATTCTAATTCCAAACGATATTCGAACACTCTATTTGTGGGTATTGAGAATGCGGAAAGTAATAATAAGTTATCGGGCCCGAAGAATCTTCAAAATGTACGGTTGAATTATGCACATTCCAAGAACTTGAACGCAGGGGTGGATTATACCTATTATAAGGATCGCAGGGATCAATATATGATCTCGGATTATCCCGATACGAAACAAGAGGTGGAGGCTACCTCCCGGCAAAATATCCATTTGGCGAATGTATTCGTTAACTACGAACGGGTATTAGGAAAAGGATGGAAAATTAACGTAGGCACGAATGTGCAGTTATCCTTTACGGATAATAGCTCCTTTACCTACCAAGATAAACAGGAGGATCTGTCAGCTACGTTTGCCCAAAAAGAAAAAGAGTATACGGCGGGATTGTATGCCGGTTTCTCTAAGCGTTTTGGCAAGAAACTGGTGTTGAGCGCTTCTCTTTCGGCGGAGTATAATAAGGCGGTGATTGATTCGGCGGGCCGGAAATGGACCTTATGGTCTGGGGTAAATCTCTATCCACAATTGAACTTGAGTTATACGATCGATCCATCGAATATGCTTCAAGTCAATTTCTCCAGCGATAAGAAGTATCCGGCGTATTGGGTCATGAGCTCGAATGTTTCTTATTTGAATGTGTATAGTCAGGTACGGGGAAATCCTTATTTGGAACCGGAACGTATTTATATGGCTAGGGCTAATTATATCTTGAAAAAGAAATATGTTTTTGGACTATTCGCCAATCATCATGTGAATTATATTCGCCAATTGTATTATCAAGATACGAAAGCGTTGAGAGCCTATTACCAATCGGTTAATTTCGATAAGCATAATACTTTCGGGGCGATGGCAGTTATCCCGTTTCGGATCGGTGGGGTGGTTAGCTCACGGTTCGTGGCATCGGGCTTCTTGATTCAAGATGAGGGAGTGTTTATCGATATTTCGTTTGATCGGAAAAAGTTGTTCGGGCAGTTGATGTTGTTCAATACGTTTACTTTATCAAGGAAAAAGAACTTATCGTTAGAAGTTAACGCTCGCTATAGTGCGCCTTCGATACAAGGTATCTATGATGTGGATGGTATTTATAATGTATCGGCAGGGCTTGTCTGGAACCCGATACCGAAAAAATTAAGCGTAATGCTACGAGGTGAGGACTTATTAAAGGGCTTACGTGCGAAAACGCATATTGATTATCCCAGCCAGAAGAGTGATATGACGATCTATTCGGATACTCGTTCTGTATCGCTCACCTTAAAGTATACATTGGGCAAGATGAACCGGAAGAATAAGAAAGAGATCGATTCTTCACGGTTTGGTCAATAAAGTTCTTATGGAATCCATTCGATAACGCCTGTGACTGGATGTTGTTTTTTCCAGTCCTCTAATTCCGCATACGTACGCACGCCGTCTTGAATGACTGCTTGGTAATATTCCACGCCCATGATTTTCGCTGTATCCGGTGTCTCATATTTCAGTTTTAAGATGGCCTGCCGGGTCTCGTCAGTCAGTACGGCGGTTATACGTTCGGCCATTTTCTCGAAATAACCGTCATAACGGGAACCTTTTACGATATGGATCATATCAATTTGCCAGAGTTCGTTATCCGGGTCTTGGAACCATGCGTGCCACTCTACGCATTGTTCTTCCGTATCGAGCGAATTTCCGTATTCGATCCGTTTAATGAGCGGGTTCTCCGCTAGTCGGGCCATCGCTAGGAAGCTGTCGGATATACGGAAAGGAGAAGTGTAAATATGAAAGTCGATATCCTTATGTTTCATGAGTAGTCCCATATTCAAGGAGCCTACTAGGTTTATTTCCGCCCCGACGGATTTCCATATATTTATAATGTCGGTTTGCCGGATCACTTCCCAAGCTCTATCTTGGTTTCTTTTCGCTAATTCTAATAGATGTTTCATGATTTAAATAATTTGAGGTGTGAAGTTAAGACACGAAGCGGGATAAGGAAATAGCTATTTATAGCTAGGTTGGTTTTAATATATCATACGGGTACACTATTTCCGGTTGTAGGGACGGGGCACGCCCCGTCCCTATAAGTTGGACAATATATATTTATCTTTTGAATAACCGGAATAACTCACCGATCCATAAAACCAGAGAGGAAGATCCGATAATGATCGCCCAATCTTCCAAGGGCAAAGGTATTACGCTGAACATCTCGCCTCCAAAAGTGACGATTAAGTATTGACCAATCAAAATCAGTAAAGCGACCAGCAAGAAGCTTTTACTATCCTTTAAATTGGCAAAAGCGGAACGTCCTTCCATAAATGCCTTTGCGTTAAACATATTCCAGAACTGTAGCATCACGAAGAAGCTGAAGAACCACGATAAATCGTGCGGCGTTAAACCGTCTTGCGCATGGAAATAGAACAACAAGCCCATCAAGATTACGACAAAAGCGAATCCGACGCCGAAAATATTATAGGCCATCGGGCGGGTGATAATGAAATCTCCATCCTTACCGCTCCGGCGAGGTTTATCTTTCATCACTCGCTCATTCGGTGGGAGAGAGGCCAACGCCCCGGCAGCGAATGTATCCATGATCAAGTTTACCCATAACATCTGCGTGATAGTCAAAGGAGATTCCGTACCTAATAAAGAACCCAATAGCACGATCAAACAAGCGGCTACATTGATGGTCAATTGGAATAACAAGAATTTCTGGATATTCCGGTACAAGGAACGTCCCCACATCACCGCACGGGTAATGCTACTGAACGAGTTGTCGATAATCGTAATGTCGCTGGCTTCCTTGGCAACTGAAGTACCGTCACCCATGGAGAGGCCTACTTGTGCCGCTTTCAAGGCGGGGGCATCGTTTGTCCCGTCGCCGGTAACCGCTACCACGGCGCCTTTCTGCTGTAATAATTGTACCAAACGCTGTTTGTCCGTAGGACGGGCACGGCACATGATCTTCAAGTCTAAGACACGATCCAAGGCCTCTTGGTCGCTAAGCGCCTCGAATGCGGGACCCGTGATAATGTTCCGGTCGGTATCATTCGCTTTCCACGTACCGATCTGTCGTCCGATTTCTTTAGCCGTACCCGGTGTATCTCCGGTGACGATCTTCACGTCGATACCTGCGTCCAAGCAACTTTGAACAGCGGGGGGCACATCCGCACGTACCGGATCGGAGATAGCGACGATACCTAGGTACGTTAAATCCGTATCATGTAAACGACCCTCAACGAAGAAGGTCTCATCCATTCCATCCTCAATTATCTGGTAAGCGAAGCCAAGCGTACGCATCGCTTGGTTCTGGTAATCCAATAATTGTTTTTCGATGCCGGCTTTACATTCCGCCACCGGTTTGTAAGTTCCGTCTATCGCCACCCGGTTACTGTTGGCCAGTACGATTTCGGGAGCACCTTTCACGTAAAGTACCTTCTTGCCGAGTAACGGTGATTGTACGATTGTAGCCATATATTTCCGTTCCGTAGAGAAGGTCAATTGATCTAGGATCGTAGCGTTCTCTCTTAATTCCAGATAATTTTGGTGTTGTCCGTTCAACCAGAGTAAAAGGGCGGCCTCCGTCGGGTTTCCAAGGGTTTTTACCTTTTCTTCCGAGAAATCGAGGAATGCCGTGGAGTTCGTGGAGATACCTTCTTTGATCAGGTTACTTAACTCATCCTCCCCAAGCTTTTGGTCTTTCAGGTTGTAGAAATTCGTTTGGTAGACTTGCATTTGGTTCTGCGTCAACGTTCCGGTCTTGTCCGTACAAATTACGGTAGTCGCTCCCATGGTCTCACAGGCGTGCATTTTGCGGACAAGATTATTCGTCTTCAACATACGGTTCATGCTGAGGGCCAAACTTAACGTGACACTCATCGGTAATCCTTCCGGAACGGATACCACGATCAACGTAACCGCTACCATAAAGTAGTTGAGGATATGGGCGATGATGTCCATCGCCGGCATCCCGGGGAAACTATCCGATAAAAGGAATTTTACGGTCAAGGCGATGAACGTCACCCCGGCGATCGTATATCCGGCTTTACTGATCACGCTAGCCAAGCCTTTCAACTGTATTTGTAAAGGAGTCTCTACATCGCTCTCGATTTGCGAGCCTTCGTAGACCTTACCGTATCCGGTAGCGTCACCCACCTTTTCTACTTGCATTACGCCATGTCCGTCCACGACCGTCGTTCCTCGCATGACTACATTGGACGGATAAGTCGCTTCCGTATCGAAATCCGCCTCGTTTGTAGTCTTGCTGATAATCGGTTCACCGGTTAGTGTGGATTCGTTGATCTGTAGGGAGATGGCTTCAAGCAAATGTCCATCTGCGGGAATTTCCTCACCTGTCTCCAAAACAACGATATCGCCTACGACGACCTCTTTTTTCGGTATTTGGCAGATATTCCCGTCACGGATTACCTTCACTAAAATATCATCATTGACTGTATTCAAGATATCGAATGCCTTGTTCGCTTTCACCTCGAAGAAAAAGCCCACGCAACTGGCAAGCATGATTGCGAAGAAAATGCCGATCGGCTCCAAGAAGGCCGTAAAACCTTTCGCCTCAGGTCCCCAGCAATGTACGCCAGCGATTATCATGGACAAGAGCCATGCCACTAATAATATACGAATAATAGGATCTTCGAATTTCTCCAAGAATTGGCTCCATAACGAAGCTTTCTTGGGCGGGGTAAGTACATTCTCGCCGTGAAGGCGCCTGCTCTCTTCTACTTCTTGTTTGGTTAATCCTCGGTACTGATGTTTTTTCTCCATAAATTTATTAATCTGATTAAGAAAATAGGATAGCAAATTACGTAAAGTTATACGACATATACAAGGGTTTAACCTTTTTGCATATATTTGTGTTGTATAACAAATTAATTTTTAATTAAAAGATGAAGAAAGTACTATTCATGTTATTGGTTATGTTCGCTTTGAGCGCCTGCCAATCAAAGGATTCATATGTGAAGGAGTTTAGTGATTTTGTAGATAAGGTGGAAATGGAGGCCGCTGATTATACCGATAAGGACTGGAAGAAGGCGGATCTGAAATTCTCGGATCTATCCACGGATCTTTACGCCAAGTTCGAGGAAGAGTTAAACGCTGATGAGAAAGCGGAGATCATTAAATTGCAAGCGACATACGCTGGATTGAAAATGAAAGCGGGCGTGAAAGACGCTGCCAAAAAAGTGGATAAGTTCTTGGATGGTTTGAAGGAAGGAACAAAATAACCTCTAATACGAAAATAAGATGAACAGAAATTGGGTGTATTCGCTATTTGCTTTATGGATCGTCTGTTCGTTCGCCTGTACGCAGCCTAAACTTGTGGCGAATGTGGATGTTCAAAAAGAGAATTTCGTATTCTCTATAAAAGGGACAGATACATTGTCCTTGGACAAGTATGAGTTGCCTTCTATATCGCCCGCCTCAAAAAAGCCTGTGATGATTTTTGCTTTTGGCGGTGGGTTTAAAGGGGGAGATAAGGCGGATAAAGGATATATTCCCTATTTCGAGTTCCTCGCCCGAAACGGATTTGTGGTCGTTTCTACGGATTATCGTACCACCTTGAAGAATCTGGATCCTTCTAAAGTCTCTTCTCCGATGGACTTTATCGCAGCCTTGCAGCATGCGATCGATACGGCGGTAGAGGATTTTTATGATGCTACCGGTTTCGTGATTAACCAAAGCTCGGATTGGAACATCGATGTGGAGCAGATCGTAGCGAGCGGTTCAAGTGCCGGGGCGATTACGGTATTGCAGGCAGAGTATGATTTATGTAACGGACATGAGTTGGCGAAAAGGCTACCGACAGGTTTCAACTATGCCGGTGTGATCTCATATGCCGGTGCGGTCTCTGGTGTGCTTCCTCCACATTGGGAAAAGATGCCTTGTCCGATTATGCTATTCCATGGCGATGCGGATAAAACCGTTCCTTTTGAACAAGCCGCTATGGAGAACCTCGGCGGTTTATGGGGATCATCCGCTGTAGCGAAAAGTCTGGAAAATCTTCAAGCTTCCTATTATTTTTATAAGGTAGAGAATGCGGGGCATGAGATCTCTGGGCTTCCTATGTCCCGGAACCAATACGATATCATGAGCTTCTTGAGCCGTCAAGTCTTAGGCGATGAGAATTTAGCGATCACGACAGACGAACGTGTTCCCGGTGATACGATCGTACGGAAAGATTTTACCGTACAGGATTATATCTTGGATAATTTGCGTTAATATAATAATGAAATATAAACAGCCTTAATTTGACCTTTTTAGATTAAACTATTCACCCGAAGGATTGTCTTTACTATATAGAGTGATTAATAGTGTGTTTAGTTTATTAAGGTTATGAGATTAACAAGGTTAGTTGGATTTTTAGGGATTGTCCTTTTTTGTGCAGGGCAATCCCTTTTTGCTCAAAGTAAGCAAGAGCGGAAGGAGCAAAAAGAGAAAGTAGTGAGGGAGATCGTGGATAGCGGTTGTATTAAGATCGATGTGGATCGTGCCGTACCGATGGCCGGGAGATCCGTCAATCTTACTTCCCCCTACTCATTGGAAATACATGGTGACTCGATCCTGTCTTATCTTCCTTACTTTGGACGTGCTTACTCTGCTCCTTATGGTGGTGGAGAGGGCTTGACGTTTAAAGAAGTGGCGACAGAGAAGGAGCAAACCTCTGAAAAGAAAGGTAGTTCCGAAATCAAGTTCCGTGTAAAGACCAAAGAGGATGTATACATGTTTCGGGTGGAAGTCTATCCGAATGGCTCGGTGACAATCAATGTGACACCCGTGAATAAACAGGCTATTACCTTTTATGGTGATGTCGCCTTAGACTTGAAATAGTCGTCCTTGCCGTGTATCTCTTTCCTCGATCCGCTTATTTACCTTAGCGGTAAATTCGAAATTCTTTAAACCCCAATCCGGTGCGATCAGTAGCTCTTTGGGGGATTGTGATACGAACCTCTCTACTACGATAGAGGGGTTCAGTCGTTCAATGAAGTCAATCACTAATTCGATATATTCATCAGCCGTATATAAATGGAAATCAGAAGGATCTTCCTTGAACTCTTTCGCCATGCGGGTATTCTTGATTAGCTGCAATTGGTGCAGTTTAAGTGTCGTGATCGGGAGGCGTGATAAGACATCCGCATGGTGTAATATTTCATCCCTACTTTCTCCCGGTAGTCCGAGTATCAGGTGTGCCCCGGTGTAAATACCTTTTGCCGCCGTACGACGGATAGCGGATTCCGATTCTTCATGGGTATGCCCTCTGTTTATGCGGACTAAGGTCTTATCAAGCGTACTTTCCAATCCATATTCAATCATGACGAATTTTCGCTGGGAAAGCTCCGCAAAATAATCCAATAAACCTTCCGGCATACAGTCCGGACGAGTGCCGACAATCAATCCTTCCACTCCAGGATAGGCAAGCGCTTCCTCATATTTGCGAATAAGAGAGTCTAATCGGTCGTATGTATTTGTGTAGGCTTGGAAGTAGGCCAGATACCGCATATCCGGATATTTGCGGGAAAAAAAACGTACGCCTTCCTCTAATTGCTCGGTAACGCTTTTCTCCGTATGACAGTATTCTGGACTGAATGTTTGGTTATTACAATAGGTGCAACCGCCCCATCCTTTAGACCCGTCTCGGTTCGGGCAGGTGAAGCCTGCGTTTATGGAAATCTTCTGAACCTTGAATTTGAATAGATCCCGTAGAAAATCCCCAAATTCATAATATCGTTTAGTTTTTTTCATAAGACAAAGATACGATTTCTCGCAATTTGAATCACTTTTTTATGCTAACTTCGCGTTTCAATCTGAAATAAAGAGTATAAATGAAACGATTAGGTTTTAGTTTATTGCTTTCGTTGGCCGTATTCGGAAGTGTGGCCGCACAAACCGGAAGCAAGCATGTTGACTTAAAAGAAATAACCGATGGGAAATTTCGTCAAGTGACGGCTATCGGAGAGGTGCGATCCCTGCCGGATGGAGAACACTACACAGCCATGAACGCCGATAAGAGTATGATCATTAAATATTCCTATCGTACGGGAAATCCTGTGGATACATTGTTTAATGCCCGTAAAGCTCGTGAATGTACCTTTACGGATTTTGATGGATATACAATCAGCAGTACCGGGCATCATATCTTGGTTTGGAGGGATACGGAGTCTATTTATCGTCGCTCTACTAAGGCGGTGGTTTATGATTATGACGTGCGTCGTAATTATGTGAAGCCTATTTCCGATGCCAAGGGTAAGCAAATGATCCCGACTTTCTCGCCGGATGGTCGTATGTGCGCTTATGTACGGGATAATAATATTTGGATACGTAAGTTTGATTTCGACACGGAGGTACAAGTCACCAAGGACGGTGAGTTGAATAAGATATTGAATGGCATCACGGATTGGGTGTATGAGGAAGAATTTGCGGTGACAAATCTAATGGCGTGGTCTCCCGATAGCGAGTATCTGGCCTTTGTCCGTTTTGACGAGTCCGAGGTGCCCGAATATTCTATGCAGATGTATGGTGAGGGACTTTATCCGGGGTATTACGAATATAAATATCCGAAGGCCGGGCAGAAGAATTCAAAGGTTTCCGTACATTCTTATAGCGTAGTCACCAAAGACACGAAGGAGATGAAGGTCCCGGTAGAAGGTGACTTCTATATTCCCCGCATTACTTTCACGCAGAATCCGGATCAGTTGGCTATCATGACATTGAACCGCCAGCAGAATGTATTCAATATGTATTATGCAAATCCGAAGAGCGGTGTGTTCCGTTTGATCTTGCGTGAGGAAAATAAATGCTACGTGGATTCTGATTGGTTGACTTCCATCCAGTTCTTGAACAATGGGTTTACCTATGTGAGTGAACAAGATGGCTATTCCCATATTTATTTGTATTCCCCGACAGGTGTTATGCAACGTCAGGTAACTCAAGGGAACTGGGATGTCACGAAGTTCTTGGGCGTGGATGAGAATACGAAGACTTTCTATTACGAGTCTGCCGAAGAAAGCCCGATCCGCCGTTCTATCTATAAGATCGACGCTAAAGGCGTGAAGACAAAACTCTCTACGGAAGAGGGTATGAATAAGGCGGTCTTTAGTGACAATTTCGCTTATTTCGTGAATACCTATTCCAATGCGAATACCCCGGCGAAGATTACGGTGAATGAGACGAAGACCAAAAAGGAACTACGTGTTCTGCAAGATAACGCCGCGTTGAAGAGTAAGCTGAAGGAATATGTTTTTGCTAAGAAGGAATTTATGAAGGTACATACGGCTTCGGATTATGAGTTCAACGCTTGGATCGTAAAACCCGCTGATTTTGACCCGTCGAAGAAATATCCGGTGATGATGACGCAATATAGTGGTCCTAACTCCCAGCAAGTATTGGATCAATACGGTTTCGATTGGGAGCAATATCTGGCCTCAAATGGTATTATCGTGGTATGTGTGGATGGTCGTGGAACCGGTGCCCGTGGTGAGGCATTCCGTAAATGTACTTATTTGAGAATGGGCGAGCTGGAATCCAGAGACCAAGTGGAGGCTGCGCAAGCGTTGGGCAAGTTACCTTATATCGATAAGGATCGTATCGCGATCTGGGGTTGGAGTTTCGGAGGTTATAACACGTTGATGGCCTTGAGTACCGGAAACGGAACGTTTAAGGTGGGTATCGCCGTGGCTCCTCCGACGGACTGGAAATATTATGACTCCGTTTATACGGAGCGTTTCATGCGTACCCCGCAAGAGAATTTCGAGGGCTATGCGGCTACCTCTCCGTTACGCCGGGTGAAAGACTTGCAAGGCAAGTTATTGCTGGTTCATGGAACCGCCGATGATAATGTTCATTTTATGCAAACAATGGAATATGCCGAGGCTTTGGTTCAAGCGGGTAAGCAGTTCGATATGCATGTTTATAAAGATCGGAATCATAGCATATACGGTGGTAATACCCGTTACCATTTGTATACGAAGATGGCTAATTATTTATTCAATAATTTGTAAGACATGGCGCAGCATTTAAGAAAGCCGGATTGGTTGAAGATCCGGCTTGGCGGAAATGAGCAATTCACGAAGACAAAAAGTATTGTTGAATCTCATTGCCTTCACACAATATGCACAAGTGGTAAATGCCCGAATATGGGTGAATGTTGGAGCCGGGGAACAGCTACATTCATGATCGGTGGTGAGATCTGTACTCGCTCTTGTCGTTTTTGTAATACGCTAACGGGTAAACCTCTTCCGTTGGACCCGAAAGAGCCTGCGAATGTAGCGGAGAGCATCCGTTTAATGAATCTCAAGCATGCGGTGATCACGTCCGTTGATCGTGATGACTTACCAGACTTAGGCGCTTCTCATTGGGTAAATACGATCCGTACGATCAAAGAGGTGAATCCTCAAACGACTGTGGAAGTCTTAATCCCGGATTTTCAAGGACGATTGGATCTGGTTGATCAGGTCGTGGATGCGGCGCCTGAGATTATCTCCCATAATATGGAGACTGTACGCCGTATCAGTCCGCAAGTGCGTAGCGCCGCAAAGTATGACGTGAGCTTATCCGTTTTACGACGAATCGCTGAGCGGGGTGTGGTAGCCAAGACTGGTATCATGGTCGGACTGGGCGAGACCGAGGATGAGGTGCTTGAATTAATGGATGATGTTTTGCTGGCGGGTGTTTCTGTTTTAACAATCGGGCAGTATTTACAGCCCTCTCGCAAGAATATTCCCGTCTCTGAATATGTGACTCCTGAATGCTTTGAATATTATAGACAACAAGCCGTTGGCAAAGGTTTTAAGAAAGTAGAGAGCGCTCCGCTGGTACGCTCGTCGTACCATGCGGAAAAGCATATATGATTCATGAACTTTTGACAATCTTTGTTGTTATTAATATAAAAGTGGACTAAAGGGGGGAAGGAATGAACAGAGTAAAGAAAGGTCTAGATAATCAGGCGATAGGTTTATTGCCATTGTTGTTATTCATGTTTTTGGATAACTATTTTTCTTATTTATTATCTTTTATAATTGGGGTTACTTTCTGTTTTGTTTGTATTTTTTTGTTTCAGGTGTTGAGCAAGGATAAGGTATACCAATTTATGCTTCTGCCATCGGCGGGCACATTGGTCTTATATTCCGTATTTCTTTGTCTCAAGCTTGAACCAGTGTTGTTTATATACTCTCCTCTTATCACGGAAGTATTACTGGTCGTGGCGTTAGCGATCGTGGGGTTCACGAGGAGAACGGTCATACAACGTATACGCGATTCGAAACGTCCTTCTTTTAAACGTACTTTGCTTCGTACTACCTTGAACGAATTTTATTTCCTCGCTCAGTTGGTACAGAACCTGTACACGTTGCATCTTTTCATCATCTTGTTATATAGTATCTTGCCGGAAACGATGCAGAATATGCGTACCGAACGTTTTTTATACCGGGAGTTGGGATTGGTAATCGGTGTTTTGGTCATTGTTTATGAGCAAATACGTTTGTCCTTGATGCAAGGTAGCTTGAAAAAGGAAATGTGGCTTCCCGTATTGAATGACAATGGGAAGGTGATCGGTTGTATCGCACGTTCGGTCAGCCGCTCTTTACCGAAGAAATACTATCATCCGATCGTGCGTATCGCCGTTGTTTATAATGGTATGTTATATCTGGTGAGACGAAGTAAGGATGAGTTTGTCTCTCCGGATACGATGGATTATCCGTTCCATAATTACGTGCTCTTCCGACATAGTATAGATAGCACGGTCAAAGAGACTCTCGGAAGTTTGGCGCAAGATAAATCAATTGCTCCACGTTTCCTGATCCGTTATACATTTGAGAACGAGAAGGTGAAACATTTGGTATCTCTCTATGTTATTTGTTTACGTACGGAAGAGCAATTAAATCAATGTAAGCGCCGTAGCGGAAAGCTTTGGACAGCGAAACAAATCGAGGAGAACTTGAGCTCCGGGGTGTTTAGCGAATATTTTGAGAAAGAGTTCGCTTATTTGCAAAATACGATTCTTTTCGCCGAGAGTTTCTGTTGCGGTAACTAATCATCTTATAATGCCCGATTCCCTAGCTCTATAATTTCCAAATCTTTGATATCCTTTCCCGCAATAACGAAACGTAATAAGGTACGTACTTGATGAAAGCCACTTTTTCCAGCCGCTCCCGGATTCATATGCAGACACTTCAAGCTTCGATCGAATACTACTTTCAGGATATGCGAATGTCCGGAGATGAATAGATTTGGCCGTGTATCGTATAACTCTTTGCGGATCTCGGGATTGTAGCGGCCCGGATAACCTCCGATATGAGTCATCATAACGTTCACGTCTTCTACCTTGAAATGAGCTACTTTAGGATATTGCAGGCGAATGGCTTGTCCGTCTATATTTCCGTATACGGCCCTGAAAGGTTTCAATGCCTCGAATTTCGCGGCCAAAAGGTCGGAGCCTATATCGCCCGCATGCCAGATTTCATCGCAATCTTTAAAATATTCGGCGTACTTATCATCCCAGTACGCATGGGTGTCTGAAAGCAATCCAACTTTAATCATAACAATTTCTTTTATTGCTCGAAAGTATCTATATTTACACGCCTAAGATAAGAATATTATGGAGAATTCATATCAATATTTTAAACGGGACTTAAGCTGGTTGTCGTTTAACTACCGTGTCTTGCTGGAAGCGGAAGATGATACGCTGCCTATTTATGAGCGTATTAAGTTCCTTTCTATCTATTCCTCGAATCTGGAAGAATTTTATGAGATCCGGGTTGCGGAACACCGGGGGGTAATCATGAAAAAGAATTATTCGGAGGAGAGCGCAGCTGAGGCGGAAGAGACCTTGGCGGCTATCACCCGGGAGGTTAACCGCCAGCAACGGGACTATTACCGTATTTTCTCGGAGAAGATATTGCCGGAATTGAATCGCCAGAATGTTTACTTATACCAGAATGAGAAGCCGGAACCTTTCCATGAAGAGTTTGTCCATAATTTCTTTAATGAGGAGGTTTTCCCATTCCTGTCGCCGGTCATGATTCAAGCCGGTGATATACGTACGTTCATCCGGGATCGTCGGCTTTACCTTGTGATCCGTATGATTAAGCGGAGCAAGCGGATGAATGAGCCGGGCTTCGTACCCGAGTATCATTATGCGTTGATGAAGATTCCTTATGCGAAAGTTCCCCGTTTTATAGAGTTGCCTCAGCATGACGGGAAATATTATATCATGTTTATCGACGACATTATCCGTGCGAATTTACAGAATGTTTTTCCCGGTTATATTATTGATGGCTGTTACAGCATCAAGATTTCCCGGGATGCGGATATTTATTTGGATGATGAGAGCCGGGCGAATATCGTGGAGAATATCCGTAAGAAGGTAAAGAAACGCAAGATCGGAGCCTTGAGCCGTTTTATGTATGATCAAGCGATGCCGGATGATTTTCTGGCTTTTGTTTGCGATGCCTTTGGTATTACGTCGGAGGACTTGGTGTTAGGTGGACGATATAATAATTTGCAGGACTTGATGAAATTGCCGAATCCGGCGGGAAAGCATTTGGAGCAGCAGCCACCGGTGCCTATGCGTGTGCCTTTCCTCGATGAGATGGGGTCGGTATTCAAGGCCGTGAAGAAGCGGGATATCTTATTGCATTTCCCTTATGAGTCGTTTGATTATTTGATCCGCTTTTTGATGGAGGCGGCCTTTGATCCGAAGGTGGATGAGATCAAGATTACCCAGTATCGAGTGGCAGAGAATTCGGCCGTGATTAATACGCTGGTCAGCGCTGCCCAGAATGGTAAGAAAGTGACGGTATTCGTGGAATTGAAAGCCCGTTTCGACGAGGAGAATAATATGAGTACGGCAGAGCGTATGGAGCAGGCCGGTATTCGTATCATTTATAGTATTCCGGGCTTGAAAGTACATGCGAAGGTCGCGGTCATTCTTCGGAAGGATACGTCCGAGGGACTTAAACGGCGTGATTTTGCCTATTTGAGTACCGGTAATTTCAATGAGAAGACGGCCAAGATCTATTCGGATATGGCGTTATTGACTTCGAATACGGAGATTATTACGGATATCAATAAAGTATTCGCTGTTTTGGAAGGGCGTATGAAAGAACCTACTTTCCGCCATTTGTTGGTGGCCCGTTTCAATATGGTCTCGGAATTGACTGGTAGGATTCGGCGGGAGATCGAGCATGTGCAGGAAGGCCGAAGAGGACGGATCATATTAAAGATGAACGGACTGCATGACCAACATATGATTGAGGAACTCTATCATGCGAGTGAGGCGGGGGTAGAGATCGATCTGATTGTCCGGGGGATTTGTTGCCTGGTACCGAACCAACCTTACAGCGCTAACATCCGGGTTACTCGTATCGTGGATATGTTTTTGGAGCATTCCCGGGTTTGGTATTTTCTGAATGATGGTCAGGAGGATCTTTTCCTTACCTCGGCTGATTGGATGCGTCGGAATTTGAACCGACGGATCGAGACGGCTTTCCCGATCCTTGATCCGGATCTGAAGAGGGAGATAATCGATATCTTGAATATCCAGCTAAGTGACAACGTGAAAGCTTGTTATTTGGATGGCGAGTTACGTAATAATTTTAAGTGTGATGATAATCCGGTAAAAGTGCGTTCGCAATTGGCTATCTATGATTATCTGAGAAATAAATCCATACGGTAACCGGGATGGGGGAGTTTTGGGGATTTGTTGATTGGGGGGCTGGTTGCTTAGCCTTGATCGTGGCGGTGGTATTTAGCTTTTTGTTGGGAGTACGTACGGGACGTATCCGGGAGAGAAATGAATCTGTCCGTTCTCGCATTCGGCAGAATAAAGCGAATATGTATCGCTATAAACAACAATTAGCCTCCTATCAAGAGCAAGTCGTACGCTTGGAGCGGGAACGGGATTCTCTGGTCATCCGCTCGGAGGCTTATGACCGGATCGAGACGGAGCTGACGGCCTATCGCCAGAAGATGGAGCAGTTGGAGAGAGAGATCCTTGTTCTTTCCGGCGATAATAACTTATTGGACAATGCTACCGGAAAAGTAGATGTGGATGTACCTAAGCTTTTATGTGCCCTTAAAGATGATCCTCTCCATGTGAATCCAAGTAAAGAGGAATGGGCTGAGATTATTGGTATGACCGATCTTCTGTTTAATAACTTCTTAACCGATCTGAGAAATAAATACAGTATTACCCGCCATGAGCAGGAAATATGTTGCTTGATCAAATGGAATTTCTCCCGAAAGGAGCAACTAGCCGTGTTTAATAATACTCCGGATGCGTTAACCAAATCGAAAGGCCGTTTAAAAAAACGTCTAGGCTTGGATGAAAAGACGGATTTGGATGCCTATGTCCGTTTATTATAAAGCTTAAAGTTATTTTGTTTGTCGTGATTGTCCGGCAATATTATCCGTTTATCTCCCATTGCGTGGTTTATATGTTTGATTATTAGTTGTTTGATGTTCGCTTGTTTTGTCCGGTACCATTTCTTTCCTCTTTACGATCCTTCCTGTACTTTTGCGGTGTGTAGTTTAGTTTTTAAGAACGAATAATCAGGAATGCTATGAGAACACAAACTGTACTACTATGGATCTGCCTTAGCCTAGTGGTGGGGCTTTCCGCTTGTGATTGGACTTCGTCCTCTCCGGTGGCCTCGCTACGGCGGGCTACCGGATGGCCTTTCGAGGTGGTGGTTGTAATGGATCGAGACGCATGGAATGGTGAGGTGGGGGAGTTGCTGCAAGAACAATTGCGAGCGCCGATTCCTGCTTTGCCTCAAGCGGAAGCATCTATGCGTGTCACCTATTCGGAGCCATCGGGCTTTTCCGGTTTATTACGATACGTACGAAATATCTTGATCGTATCCGTAGATCCTAACCGGTATACGAAAGCTGGAACAAGAGAGAGTCCCGATGAATGGGCCAGCGGTCAGAATGTTGTGACTCTGTATGCTCCGACTACCGCTGCTTTAACCGAGTTCCTTTTATTAAATGAAGGACGGTTGGTCAACCATTTCAATCGAGTGGAAAGGGAACGTTGGATAGTTGGACTTTCTAAGAGCCATAGCAGTTGGATCAATGAGAAGTTGAAGTCCCGTTTCGGTATTTCGCTGTTCGTGCCGGAAGATATGTCGGCCTATAAGGAAGAGACCGATTTCTTTTGGGGTTCGAATAACGCAAATCGGGGACGGACTGATATCTTGGTATATAGTTTTCCCTATACGGCTCAAGAGGCATTTACCGAAGATTATCTGGTCGCTATGCGTGATTCTGTTGTGAGGCGGAACGTACCGGGCTCTTTCCCGAATTCTTATATGAAGACTGAGAAGCGCTTCGAGCTTTCTTACGAGCCGATCACCTACCGTGGCGAATACCGCGGCGTATTGCGTGGTCTTTGGCGTATGGAAGGAGATAAGATGGGCGGCCCGTTTGTCAGCCATGCCCTGCTCGACAAGAAAAAAGGGCGGGTTATCGTAGCGGAAAGCTTTGTCTATGCCCCGGAATCAAAAAAGGCGAACTTGATCCGCCGGATGGAGGCCGCCTTGTTTACGTTGCGATTCGTGGATTAGGATTGATTCTCTCACGTATATAGGCGTAACCTCATGCGTATATACGCATCGGCCTACACGTACGTAAGTGTGGTCTTATACGTATATACGTGTGGCTTTATGCCTATATAGTGGTCTTATCGTCCTAAAAATAGTTTGATTTCCTCCGGAATATATCCCGTCCGTATACGCCACTCTTGCGGATACAGGTTATTGGCCCGGTTGCCAAGGTTCTTTACAAAACCTAGCGGAAGTCCTTGGTAGCGTACCAACACATATCCCTTATCTGTACCGGAGGGTAAGACGAGCGCCTCTTTCTTTAAGAATTTAATAGCGTCTTCCCATTCCAGTTCCACGGATGGAAATGCATTGGGGGTTAAGGCAGTACTTAAAGCCAGCTCTTGAGATGGGATAAAGTCTTTCCCTTTCGCTTCTCCTAGGCAAATACCGGCGGAAAGTACCCGTAAAGGCTTGGCATTGATGAGTGAAAATAGATCCGAATGGGCTTTGGGATACGCTCGAAGGAAACTGCCGTTCCATTCGAGAGAAAACGAAGTTTCATCCGAAAGGAACAGACGGGCCTCCTGTGGGATAGACGGAGCGGCTTTTCCTCGCTCTTTTTTCCCTTTGGACTTGACACGAATCTCCTCGATCTCGCCTTCCGCTTTCCGGAGGGCGGCGAGGAAAAAGCCTTCACCCCGTGTCTTATGCGGGAAGAAGCGGTAAACCGGATGTTCAAACCGGAGGGCGCCGGTGATCTGCCATTCCTCTTGGGTAGGGATAGGCAATGCCTCGGCTCCCAGCTCCTCTATTATATAATGTATGTTCTCCTCATCCTCTTCCGTATTATAGGTACATGTACTGTAGATCAAGATACCTCCGGGTTTCAAGGCGTTCCAGATATCATGGATGATGCGCCGCCCACGGGAGGCGCAAAGCCGTACGTTATCTACGCTCCATTCGCCTGTGCTATCCGTATCTTTCCGGAACATGCCCTCACCGGAACAAGGTACGTCGGTGACGATCACGTCGAACAGATGAGGCAATGCCTCGCCGATCTCCTCCGGGTCATTATTGATAACGATCGTGTCCGGGCGGCCCCATTTAGCGATATTCTCGGCCAATACATAACTCCGGCTGCGGATCACCTCATTGCTCACTAACAGGCTTCCATCCGGCAATAAGCTCGCCAGATGCGTGGACTTGCCACCCGGGGCGGCGCATAAATCCAAGCAACGTACCGGCTCTTTTACGTATGCCTTGATCGCTTGTTCCAGAAACATGGAAGACGCTTCCTGCACGTAATAGGCCCCCGCATGGAATAGAGGATCGAAGGTGAAAGACAACCGTTCCGGCAAATAAAAACCGCTCTCGCACCAAGCAACCGGAGCACCTGCTTTGGGAGCGGGAGTCCCTTTCATCGAGTTGATACGGATACTTACGGGAACATCAGCGTTTAACGCTGCCTCTAAACGATCGAACTCCTCGCCAAGTAAAGCCCGTGTACGGGTAATAAAATCAATAGGAAGTGCCATGATTATTCTGTTAGTTTGCGGCAAAAGTACTACTTTCGCGGAAAACAAACAGTATGCGAGCATCTCTTTTCCTTATACCAGTTACCTTGGGCGATACGGAACATCGCCGTGTTTTACCAGAGTACAACCGTGACGTGATCTTATCTATCCGGCATTTTATCGTGGAAAACGTGCGTACGGCACGCCGTTTCTTGAAAAAGGTGGAGCCGGGGATTGTGATCGATGACTTGACATTTTATGAGCTGAATAAACATACCTCACCGGAACAAGTAGCTGGTTATCTGGCTCCTTTGGCGAAAGGCGAGAGTGTAGGCGTGATCTCGGAGGCGGGCTGTCCGGCGATCGCTGATCCGGGTGCTGACGTAGTGGCTATCGCCCAACGGAAGGATTATCCGGTGGTACCGTTGGTAGGGCCTTCGTCTATCTTGATGTCGGTGATGGGATCGGGCTTTAACGGACAGAGTTTCGCTTTTCACGGTTATCTGCCGATTGATGCTTCCGAGCGAACGAACACAATCAAGAAATTGGAGGGAAGGATCTATTCCGAGCATCAGACGCAATTGTTTATCGAGACTCCTTACCGGAATAATAAACTGGCCGAGGAGTTGATCCGTACGTGCCGTCCGTCTACGAAACTGTGTATCGCCTCGAATATAACCTGTGAGGATGAGTATATCCACACTCGCCCGGTCAAGGAATGGGCGGGTAAAGTTCCCGATCTGAGCAAGAAGCCTACTATTTTCCTAATCTATAAATAAGAGGATTGATATGAGTTATCAAGCGCACGAGACAGCGGTAATCGATGCCGGTTGTGAGATCGGGGAAGGAACCCATATCTGGCATTTTTCCCATATCATGACGGGATGCGTGATTGGCAGGGCGTGTAATATCGGCCAGAATGTAGTCGTATCGCCGGGCGTGGCCTTAGGGAATAACGTGAAGGTACAGAACAATGTGTCTATTTATACGGGGGTGATTTGCGAGGATGATGTGTTCTTGGGGCCTAGTTGCGTGTTTACAAATGTAACCAATCCGCGTAGCGCTGTCTCTCGGAAAGACCAGTATAAGGAGACGGTGATTGGCAAGGGGGCCTCGATCGGAGCTAACGCTACGATTATTTGTGGACATACGGTCGGGCGGTATGCCATGATCGGTGCCGGGGCGGTGGTAACGAAGGATGTTCCGGCTTATGCGCTGGTTGTAGGAAATCCATCGCGGCAGATCGGTTGGGTAAGCGAGTACGGCCATCGCCTTGTATTTGACTCCGAAGGATTCGCCACCTGTCCGGAAAGCGGCCAACGTTACCGCCTACACAATCACCAAGTTGTAGAGACGGGGCGTGCCCCGTCTCCCACAGACTGATCGTATCTTAAATTACTATTTTGCAGGGATGAGACGGGGCACGCCCCGTCTCTACAATACAGACAATATTAATATTCTATACAAACATGAAAACATCTTTTTTCAAGCAAGGGTTCTTAGCGATAGGGATAGCCTGTTGCATGCAGCTTTCCGCCGTAGAGAATCCTGTAGACTACGTGAATACGTTAGTCGGTACCCAATCCAAGTACGAATTATCTACCGGAAATACCTATCCGGCCACGGCTATGCCTTGGGGTATGAACTTCTGGACTCCCCAGACCGGCGAGATGGGCAACGGCTGGACCTATCGTTACGACGCGGATAAGATCCGGGGATTCAAGCAAACCCATCAACCGAGCCCGTGGATGAACGATTACGGGCAGTTCTCCATTATGCCTACTACCGAAGGCTTGGTCTTCGACGAGGAGAAACGGGCTAGCTGGTTCTCTCACAAAGGGGAAGTGGCTACACCTTATTATTATAAGGTCTATCTAGCCGATCATGACGTGACTACCGAGTTGGTTCCGACGGAACGTGCGGCTAAGTTCCGCTTTACATTCCCGGAAACCAAGAAAGCGTATATCGTCATCGACGCTTTCGATAAAGGCTCTTATATAAAGGTATTGCCTGCGGAACGTAAGATCATCGGTTATTCCACGAAGAACACGGGCGGTGTTCCCCGTAACTTCAAGAATTATTTCGTGATCCAGTTCGATAAGCCATTCACGTTCTCCTCTACGGTTAAGAACGGGGCGATCCAGTTGGATGAGTCGGAGGTGAAGACAAACCATGCCGGCGCTATCATCGGTTTTGAGACAAAGGCCGGCGAGGTGGTGCATGCCAATGTGGCTTCTTCTTTCATCAGCACCGAGCAGGCCGAGTTAAACTTGCGTGAGGTGGGAGATACTGGTTTCGATCAGCTAGTGACCAAAGGGAAGGAAATCTGGAACCGGGAATTAGGTAAGATCGAGGTAGAGGATACGAACATCGATAACTTGCGTACTTTCTATTCTTGCTTGTATCGTTCCTTGCTTTTCCCTCGTAGCTTCTATGAGATCGATGCCAAAGGGCAAGTCATGCATTATAGCCCTTATAACGGTGAGGTCTTGCCGGGCTATATGTTTACCGATACCGGTTTCTGGGATACGTTCCGTTGTCTTTTCCCCTTCTTGAACCTGATGTATCCGGAGATGAACCAAAAGATGCAGGAAGGTTTGGTGAACGCTTATAAAGAGAGCGGTTTCTTGCCGGAATGGGCAAGTCCGGGCCACCGGGATTGCATGGTCGGCAATAACTCCGCTTCCGTGGTAGCCGACGCTTATATCAAAGGCTTGAGAGGATACGATATCGAGACGCTTTGGGAAGCTTTGAAGCATGACGCGAATAGCCAACTGCCGAGAACGGCTTCCGGTCGTGTCGCTTACGAGGAGTATAATAAACTGGGTTATGTACCGAATAATATCGGTATCGGACAAAACGTAGCTCGTACCTTGGAATATGCTTATAATGACTGGACAATTTATGCGTTAGGAAAGAAACTAGGCAAGCCGGCAAGCGAGATCGATATCTTCAAGCAACGGGCTAACAACTATAAGAATGTGTACGACCCAAAATATAAGTTGATGGTCGGACGCTCTGATAAGGGCGAGTTCAACCCTTCTTTTAAAGGTACGGACTGGAGCCGTGATTTCTGCGAGGGTAATAGCTGGCATTGGAGTTTCTGTGTTTTCCACGACCCGCAAGGTCTTATCGACTTAATGGGAGGAAAGAAGGAATTCAACCACATGATGGATTCCGTCTTCAAGATGCCTAGTCGTTTGGGTATGGATAGCCGCGGTATGATCCATGAGATGCGTGAGATGCAAGTAATGAATATGGGACAATACGCCCACGGAAACCAACCCATCCAGCATATGGTATATCTATACAACTATTCCGGCGAGCCTTGGAAAGCCCAATACTGGGTGCGCGAGATCATGCACAAACTTTATACCGCTGAGGCGGATGGCTATTGCGGCGATGAGGATAACGGACAGACTTCCGCATGGTATGTGTTCTCTGCCTTAGGCTTCTATACCGTATGTCCGGGCACCGACCAATATGTATTAGGTACTCCTCTGTTCAAATCCGTAAAACTCCATCTGGATAACGGAAAGCAGGTGTTGATCCAAGCGGACAAGGCTGATCGGGAGAACCGTTACATCAAGGGTATGAAAGTAAACGGCAAGACATACACCCGCAATTTCTTGACACATGAGCAGTTGCTAGGTGGCGCAAAAATTCAATACCAAATGAGCGATACCCCTAATAAACAGCGAGGTACGCAGGATAGTGATCGCCCCTATTCATTCTCTTTGGAATAAGAAAACCATGATGCCCATTGTAAGCCTGTTACAATAGGCATTCTAAGCACCTTACGATGCCCATTGTGAAGACCTTACGATGGGCATTGTTATTTTATGTGAATTCCGGTTTGAAATAATGATGGAGAGAGTTGCGTTTTACCTTAGGGTTGTTACCTTTGCGATGACTAATCAGTTTTTCTATCCTCTTTGTTTATCCTTTTAATTTAGATGTATGGCAAACTCAAAAGAGATGACGAGGGGTGCTGTATTCCCTCTTCTATTCAGTTTCACGATGCCATTGTTATTAGGGAATCTGCTTCAGCAGACTTATTCTTTGATCGATGCCGCTATCGTAGGTAAATTTCTAGGTATAAATTCGCTGGCTGCCGTAGGAGCCAGTACCTCGGTGATTTTCTTGATTCTGGGATTCTGTAACGGATGTTGCGCCGGTTTTGGCATCCCGGTAGCTCAAAAGTTCGGGGCGAGGGATTATGCGACGATGCGCCGTTACGTGGCGGTGGGGTTGCAATTGGCTACGGTGATGTCCGTGGTGATCGCCGCTGTCTCCGGTTTCTATTGCCGGGATATCTTGCGGGGGATGCAGACACCCGGGAATATCTTCGATGGGGCCTATGATTATTTGTTTGTTACTTTTATCGGTATTCCTTGTACATTCTTCTATAATTTGTTGGCAAGTATCATGCGGGCTTTGGGAGATAGCAAGACTCCATTCTGGTTCTTGCTGTTCTCTACGGTCTTGAATGTTTTCTTGGATTTATTCTGCATCTTGGTGCTAGGATGGGGCGTGATGGGAGCGGCTATCGCTACGGTTTTCTCGCAAGGGCTTTCCGCCATTTTATGTTATTTATATATGCTTCGGAAATTTCCGATCTTACGGGCTACTTCTTCCGAGGATCGAAGGTTTCATGCCGGGCTGGCCCGTACCTTATTGGCGATGGGGGTTCCGATGGGATTACAATTTTCTATTACCGCTATTGGCAGTATCATGTTGCAGAGCGCCAATAACGCCTTGGGCACGGCCTGTGTCGCTGCCTTTACTTCCGCCGCCCGTATCAAGATGTTCTTCATTTGCGCTTTTGAGAGTTTGGGTATCGCCATGGCTACGTATTGCGGACAGAATTATGGGGCGGGAAAGCCGGAGCGTATTTTGCAGGGAATTAAGGTAAGTGCGTTGATGATGCTTACGTATGCCGCCGCTACATGGATGATCTTGATGCTGGGGTCTCGTTGGCTGGCCTTGTTGTTTGTGGCTCCATCCGAGGTCGAAATACTGGACTATACGGAGCAGTTTTTGCATATTTCTTGCTGGTTCTTCCCGGCTGTCGGGCTACTGTGTATCTTGCGTTACGCGATACAAGGGGTAGGTTTCAGCAACCTTGCGATGCTCTCGGGTGTTTCAGAGATGATCGCACGTGTCTTGGTGAGCTTGTATGCGGTTCCCGCTTTTGGGTTCTTAGGCGTTTGTTCCGGTGATCCGTTGGCTTGGGTTGCCGCTGACTTATTCTTGATACCTGCGTTTTTGTATGTTTATAAAAAGATAAAGAAAAGATTAGATGATGAGAAAGTATCGGTGTCCGCAGTGTGATATCCCTTCTATGTATGTAAAGAATGCGGCTGGGGAACGTCTTTTAGTGTATGTTTACGAGAATGGGGAGGTCGTTCCCAAAGACCCTGCCGCGGATCTGTCCGGATTTGACTTGACAGAGGTATTTTGCCTAGGATGCTCATGGCATGGAGCGCCTAGGAAATGCCGGTGATTTTAATGGGTGGCAAGTTCTTATAAGTCTTCTTTGGGTAATTCTCTGATCACTCTACATGGGTTACCGACGGCCACGCTATAGGTGGGAATGGATTTTGTCACTACACTGCCTGCCCCGATCACGCTGTTCCTCCCGATCGTGATACCGGGTAAGACGATCGTTCCACCACCAATCCAAACATTGTCTTCAATGGTGATGGGGAGGGCTTTTGTCCTGAAAAATAAATCCCCCGATCGTTCGTCCCAATCATTCACGAAGCGTTCGTTCGCATTTATCGGGTGCGTAGCCGTATATAATTGTACGTTGGGGGCGATGAGGACGTTATTTCCTATTTTGATAATATTATCGTCTAAAAACGTACAGTTCATATTGATAATGACCTTGTCACCAATAAAGATGTGCTTCCCGCATTCGCAATGGAAATTTATATCAATGCTGGAATACTTGCCAATGCTTCCTAGCATTTGGCGTAAGAGGGCATCTCTTGTAGCGCTGTCGGTTATATTGGTTGCGTTCAAACGAGCGAGTAGGTTTTTCGTCTGGACGATCATTTGCAGGACTTCTTGATCCAGATGGTTGCAATACTCGCCCGCCAAGAACTTTTGATAATTTGTTTCCATAATGATTACAGGGATTTGATACGGTTATTTACATATGTTGAAGTTGTATATAGAAGACGATGAAAAAGGCGATAGTCGCAATCAGGGCGATAGAAGAATATAGACGGAAAGGCTTATCTTGTTTATAGACTCCATAGGCTAGTCCTATCAAGGCGCACAGTAGTATACCAGTAGGGATGCCGAAGAAGCCTAAAACAATGACGTTAATAAGCATTACCCATCCCATGGCTATTAATATTTTACTTCTGATAGTTCTCATCTTTAGTATCTGTTTAGTTATTGGATATAATAGACAATTTTAGTGTTGAGAAAATGGAATCTTGGCACGTATCTCTATCCTCTCGAAAGTGATAGGATGCGTGAATGCTAGATATTCAGCGTGCAGATAGAGCCGTTCCGCCTTTCGTCCGTAAAGCTCGTCGCCAAGGATGGGGCAATGAAGACCTAGGGGATGGGCGGCGTGTACCCGTAGCTGGTGGGTACGTCCGGTTTGGGGATAAAAGGCGATAAGGGTTTTTCCGGAAGTCCGTTCCAATACCCGGTAGCGTGTAAAGGCAGGTTTCCCGAATTCTTCGCTTACGATTTGCCGGGGTCTGTCCAAAGGATCGGGACATAGCGGGAGACGGATCTCGCCCTCATCTTGGGGAACTTCGCCCTCTAATAAGGCGATATACCTTTTCTGGATGGTTCGGTTCTTGAATTGGGCTTGCAGGTTCTGATGCGCTTCTTTGGTCTTGGCGGCGAGTAGCAAGCCGGATGTCGCCATATCCAAGCGATGTACGATAATTGGGCCGGTGGCTTCCGGATAAAGGATCGATAGCCTTTGATAGACGGAGTCCACATCTCCCTTGCCGGGAACGGAGAGCATACCTTCCGGTTTATTGATGACCAACAAATAGTCGTCCTCATAAAGGATATCCAGCTTCGTCTCCTGGTGAGAGTCCGCCAATAACGGATTTTCATCTACCCGCAATCCCTGTAGCATATGATGGAGGATCGGCTCGCATTTTCCTTTGCAAGCCGGATAATAATATCCATGGTGCCGAATCTCCGTCTTGGGAGAATCGCCCCACCAGAACTCAGCCATGGCAATCGGTTCCAACTGATGCTGGTAGGCGTATTGCAAGAGTTTAGGGGCGGCGCACTCACCCGCTCCGGCAGGCGGCGCACCTTGGTAGGTAGGGGCGAACAATTCGCATAAGTCCTTCACCTCGCCCCGGGCGTTCAGGATTCGGAATTGTTCGAACAACTTGCGTTGCAAGGCCGCCGACCGTCGCTTGCGTTCTTGCTTCAGTTGCTCGATCTCCTGCTCAAGCCGATCCACCTTGGCTTGATCCTCCTCCAGTATAGACCGCAATGATTTCTTGGTTAGCTTGTGAGCGGCTTTCATGTGTTGGCTCTCTTTAATAAGAAGTGCGGTCTCTTCTTCCGTGAGAGGGAACTGCCGAAGTCGGTCGCGCTCCTCTTTCCTCTTTTTCATCAAGTCTTTTGCGGCCTGTAATACGAAATCGCAGTATTCGATCGTGCTTTGTAACCTCGACCGTGCGTCTTCGAGAGCTGGAGAGGCTTGCAGGGTTCGGATACGGGCATTGATCTCATTGATCCGCTCCTCCTCTTGCCGGAAGAAACCATCCGGTTGTAATAGGTCATAGATCGGGGGGACGAAGAAAGGATGTACATTCTTCCCCGCTAGGTTACCGGAGAACGCGGCCAGATAGCCGACCTCTCCGGCGGGAGTACGAACCACCAATACGCCGAACATTTTTCCGGTTTGTAACTCTTCCCGCCATTCGGTTCGTTCTTTCAGGTATGCCTGCGTCTCCTCAGCCGCTATTACGCATAGAGGATGCGGTGTATAGTGAAAAGGATACGTGAATCGTTCCGGTAAGGGGATCGATTGTATCGGCTGGGCAAACGTGTGAAACTTAGATTCCATCATTCATTTTTTAATAGACAATAAGCGTAAATGGCCGATGCCGTAGGATCTCCCTCTTGATACAATCCCGGACGGGAGATACGATCCCATTGGATCAACGACCGGGTCTCTTTCGCGGAGAGAGCTTCGCCGACGATCTCGTTCCATGCTTGTCCGTCCTTACTCCAGTAGAACGTGCTATGCGTACCGTCGGTCACTTTCATCCGTAGATATAAAGGCGAGGCGGGAAGAGGAAGATCGGCCAATGGATGTTCTTTCCCCTCTAGGATATATTTCAATATCAAACGGTCTCCTACGCATCCGCAGGTGATTAGGTTATTTGCGTCTCCGTACATCGTGATTCCTTTCCAACTGTCATTCCGGTTTACGATCGCTGTTTCCAACGTGTAATCCGGGGAGGTTGGGCGTAAACAAAGTGCCGCTCCGGTCTTTACGCCGGGTTTCGGTGTTCCGGATAGAGATAATTTACCGTTCTTGATCTCGGTCTTGACATCCGTGTAAGGATAGTTCCAACTCCATTCGGGACGCAAGGTAGCACCGGTGAAATCATCCGAGAAATCGAATACCGGCACTTGTGCGGACTCGGCAAATGGCATGGGTTGCGTGCGGCTCGCGTATTCCCCGGTTACGAAGTGAGGCCAATGATCCTCGCCCATTCTCACCTCTTGCAGGTAAGGTTGGCGACCTTGGTAGAAGCCGCTTCCCGGTTGGTAAGCGTGGCATAGGTAATACATGCGTCCGTCCGGTGTAGTCGTAATCGTTCCGTGACCGATGGAGAGAACCTCCTTGCTTCCGTGCAAGATCGGGTTTCCTTGGTATTTCTCGTAAGGGCCTTCCAGCTTCTTCGAGCGAGCCACGGATACGGCATAATCGCTTTGCGGGCCACAACAGCCTCTCACGGAGTAGATGATATAGTAATATCCGTCTTTCTTGAACCAATGCTGACCTTCCATACCTTGACGCTCATCGTCACGCAGCAGGCTGAAAGGCTTTCCGTCTAGGCGAAGCCCATCGTCCGTCAACTTACAGGCCAATAACTCTATGGGTTGGTTATCCAATCCATAAGCCTTCCAACTGATGTAAAGTTTGCCTTTGTCCTCCAAGATAAATGCGTCTATCGCTTCCTTCCCAAACTCTACCACCGGGCCGTAATCCTTGAACTTGCCCGTAGGTGAATCCGCCACGGCGACACCGATGCACGAGATGTTATCCGATTGCTTCCGGGCCGTATAATAGACATATACCTTCCCTTTATGCTGATACCATTCCGGAGCCCAGAATGAGGATTTAGTCCATTCCGGCTTCTCGTCGAATACATGTCCGGTTTGCTGCCAGTTCACCAAATCGGTAGAGGTGAAAACCGGATAATAGGGGGCCCATTCCGAGGAGGTGCCAGTGATATAGTAAGTCTGGTCGATCCGGATAATGGAAGGATCGGCTACGTCACCGTGGATCACGGGATTGGTAAAATAGGATTCTTGTTGCGCTAGTCCTGTGGCCAAGGAGGCGGCACAGAAGAATAGTGTGAAAATCTTTCTCATGTTTTATCGTATTTTTTTTAAGATATTCTTACGTACGGTTCGCAAAGAGATTTGTAGTAAATCGGGTTCCGCCAGATCGAGTAGTGTCTTATATTCCTGTAATAGCTCTGGAATGGGACGGCATAACTCATATCCCAGTTTCATGCAAAGCGTTTGCACACCGGGTAATTCCTTCGCTGAAAGCATCCGGTCCAGGCAGAAGTTCAGGAAATCTACCCGTGGGGGATTCGTCTGGGGTTGTCGTACAAGCAAGTTCAAGAGAATGCGTCGCTTTCCGGAGTGCTCACAGTTAAGCACCTCATTTATCAGCTCATCCTGTTTATCATATAGCCATTCGTTTTCCTTGGTCGAGAAATGGCTACAGACCCATAACGCTTGATAACTAACGGCATCATCCGGATCGAATATCAGATCGTATAGCTCTGCTTTCCGTTCTTGGTTCCCTTGTACATAAAATAATATCTCATGGATATCCTCTATATGACAGCGGCTTGATAGTCTCTCTTTTAGGTCCATTCTCAATCTTTGTTGTTGTCTCTTTATCTTTTCTGCCGTAAAGTTATAGTCTTTTTAGCAAAGTTTCCTTAGTTCGCTTACTTTTGTGCCCCATTGATAAAAGAATGGATAGATATGCGATATATGAATTTATTAAATGATTTAACAATTGATTGTAAAAATAACGGAGGGTGTTACCGAGTAAAGGATCAGTTGAAGAAGGTTAAGTATTTATTAAAATAGTATCTTTGCTCCACAAGAAACAGTCTTGGGGCGAATGGTGACGGTTGGCTTGCGTTGTGATTTGTTTTTAAATTAGTATCTTTGATCCATTGGAAACAGCTCTCCTACCAAGGTGATACCCCTGATCAGCGTTGTGATTTGCTTTCAAATTAGTATCTTTGATCCATTGGAAACAGCTTCTTTTGCCGCACAATCTCTCGCCACCTAGTTGTGATTTGCTTTCAAATTAGTATCTTTGATCCATTGGAAACAGCGCTGATTCCACGCAAGGATATGGCCAAGTAGTTGTGATTTGCTTTCAAATTAGTATCTTTGATCCATTGGAAACAGCAGATTGAGGAATATGCTTAATGAGTATCAGTTGTGATTTGCTTTCAAATTAGTATCTTTGATCCATTGGAAACAGCCCCGTCTCTGGTCATCCACTACAAGGATATGTTGTGATTTGCTTTCAAATTAGTATCTTTGATCCATTGGAAACAGCCGCCGTCCCTTTTCCCTTGGCAACAATAGGTTGTGATTTGCTTTCAAATTAGTATCTTTGATCCATTGGAAACAGCGTGCATACTTACAAAATTCACACTCTGTTTGTTGTGATTTGCTTTCAAATTAGTATCTTTGATCCATTGGAAACAGCTTCAAAAGATAAGACCTGCCGAAGAGAACTGTTGTGATTTGCTTTCAAATTAGTATCTTTGATCCATTGGAAACAGCGGTTACAGTCATTAATTTTGATCGTTCCGTGTTGTGATTTGCTTTCAAATTAGTATCTTTGATCCATTGGAAACAGCTATCCACGACATTGGCCCGTGCTATATTCTGTTGTGATTTGCTTTCAAATTAGTATCTTTGATCCATTGGAAACAGCAGAGACAGTGAGACGTATCACCCGTATCCAGTTGTGATTTGCTTTCAAATTAGTATCTTTGATCCATTGGAAACAGCTTAATCTGTATTATATGCTGTATATCAACTAGATGATAGAATGGTTAGAAAATAAAAAAGAAAAGTTTCCAATGTAATAAATCCCGTTTTATGACGGGATTTATTATTTCTAGAAAAGCTCTAATTGTTGGCCGGGTGTATTAGGAGGTTGTACTTTTTTCCCATAGAACAACTCAATATTCCCAAATTGTTTGTCTGTAATGCACATTATTCCTATTTGCCCGTGTTCTGGTAAAAATGATTTTACTCGTTTTATGTGTACTTCTGCATTTTCTTGGCTGGCGCAATGTCGCACATAAATAGAGAACTGAAACATGGTAAAGCCATCACGCTGCAGATTCTTACGGAAATCACTATAAGCTTTCTTTTCTTTTTTTGTTTCCGTAGGTAAGTCAAATAATACCAACACCCACATAATACGATATTCGCTAAATCGATCCATGATTATTACCGTTCTGGATACACGATTCTTCGTTGCTCTCCACTGAAACATTTGTAAAGAGAGGCTGTTGTTTGAGCGACAGCGATCATTAACGGACTTCGTTTACCTCCAATCTTAACTTCTAATGTAGGAATAGAAAGAAGTGATGCTTTCCATTCTTTTGTTAATATTTCGGGTGATATACCCTTTGTTCTTATTAAACCAAATACAAGCTCATCAACATAAGGTCTATAAGGTTCCATGATGTCATCAGCTAAACAATAAGCATTATATCGGTTATGGTGATGAATACCCAATGTGGGTAACATACCACTTGTGACTAGTCCACGTGCAACAATAGCACGAAGGATTGCATAACCATAATTTAATAAATTATTAGGAGGTATACCTTCCCGATCTCTTGTAAAACCTTCTATGTGTCCGAACAGATACTTCCAATAATAAGCAGCTGCACGTCCTTCCAAATTGTCAGGATCTCCACTACGTACATCATTGGCCCATATTCGCATACATTTTATTTCTTCGTTTTTACAAGAGCATAATACTGATGCTTGATTGTTGATTTTCGCTTGAATAGTCTGTTGCCAAAGTTGTTTCTTTAAAGGTAAGGAAGCGTCTAATTGATCTCGAAAGCGCTCATTTTGTGTCGTGTTTCCATAAAGCGGAAGCATGAGGCCTACTGGCATACTTCGTCCATCACATGTAATAACTGCGCAATTATTCTCTAGTAATGCTTCCAATACACCCTGGGTAATAGTAATTTGTTTGTTGTCAAGAACTATCACTGCAATATCTTCAATTGGTTTAGTAATTTCTGATTGTCGTTTGAAGCTTTCGGGCACAGTATCATTCTTTACTATCTCCGGTAACTTAATAACTAATTGCTGGTTACGAAGTGACAGGTAAGCAGGATTACCAAAATAAAATGTTTTCTTAATCATAGGATAAAATCTAATTAGTTAGTATACATAAACCTACTTGAATTATATTTCCTAATCTATCAACTTTAATGGGAAAACATATTTCTTTAACCATTTCACCTGTTATAGCTTTTTGATTTTTAGATTGAGGACTACCAATACCATATTCATTCTGAATGCAATTTTCACCATTACAATAGATTTCTGCAGTAGCTTTAGGTAAAGCAAAAATCAAATTGGCTGTTGAAGCTGGGATGAAATTAGCGGTAATGCCACTTGAGTCAACCATTTTGTATATTCGATCCCTATCTATCGGCATTACGACTTCCCCCTTATTAATCTCCTCCTGTGTCGGTACATATACCAGATCATTAGGAGAGAGTATATATTTAGGTAGATTACCATTCTCATCTTCAGGAGCCGAGGAAAGTCCCTGCTTTTGGCGTTCGATCACTACATTTAAGGGAATCGTGCTATAACTTCTTTTACGGATTACTTTTTTCGTATCCTTATCAATCTCTTCTGTTTCATAGATAGCAAAGAACAGGTTGGTTCCTTTTGCTGCCTCTACAAATTTAGTTCGCTTATTCCCTTTTTGTCCTACAGTAAACTTTTCAGCTTTTTCGTAGACACGCACTTTATAAATGGGCTGATGCTTTTTTCCTTTATTCAATATAAGAATATTACGGTTCATTTCATCAATACCATCTGGAGAGAATGCCAATGTGGGATCATTGTCTTTAGTTTCCAAATGTCGAAGCATAATTTGTTGGATACCTGTATCTGTAATGCTTTCCTTTATCTTCTTTTTGTCGAAACTAGTATCTATAGGCTTCCGCACCGCAAAATAGCGGTCTTTCGTCTCTTTTGTAAAGTAATAGACTTTGATTTTTGATGGATTAATATCTTGCCAAGTATCTTTATTTTCCTCGAAATAGTTCTTTATTCTTTTAGTGTCATAGCCTAACTCGAGCATAGCGAGTATTTTCTTCTTCAAGTCCATTTCTACTATTGCCTGTGGTTTCTTTAAGGCCTCATTAAATGATACGGTTTTTATCATACGCAAATTTACTTCTCCGTGAACCGTTTCCTTATGCATTGATTTACGGATAGCCCAACTATCCCCTTTTGATTGGTTGGAGACTATCTTCTTTCCATTTTCATAATGCTGATAGTGGTTTGTTGTCTTGTTGATCACACGCAAATTTTGCTTAAAGCTAACCGTTATTTTCTGCAAAGCTGTCAATGTATCTTGAGTGAATGTTTCCCAAGGCTTGTCAATAACCCATTTGTAATTACCGTTATTATCAGTCTTGTCCTTGTGACATAATAGGGTTTGCAAATCTCGCCGTGTTATCTTTGTGTTTTTACTAGCCGACACATTATTGAGATAGTTCACGATGTTACGATTTGCGCATGCAATGATAATGGCATCCATCGCATGATGGCGGTGATCAATACGTTTTTTATTGAATCCCTTTTGTAACTCTAAGGGCATGGAGGGGATCATTGTATTATTGGTATTGATAGAAGTGAAACGGGTACTTTCAGTCAGTTCATTCAACCGAATGAAACGAGGAAGTACAATCTTATTCCAAACATCGTTGATGCCCCAATCCTTTTTTAATCGATCGGTAATACCTCCTGTACAAGGAATGACATTCTTGGAGATAGCCTCTTGCTCGTTTTCTTCACGCACTATATTAGAAAGCAGAGATTTTACTACTTTACTAATATAGCGGCTGTCGTTGAGTTGCCGTTCTATAAATTGATCTGGAATATCTTCCATGAGTAACTTTTTCATTTTACTTCTGTTATGTGAATAAGATTCATGCACAAGTTTTTCATAGGCTTCCACGGAAAGTACCTCAACAGGCTTGTCAAAAGCTAATTCCACCTTTTCTCCATGATGGTTTTTAATAAACTCATAGCCGAGGCTCCTATCCTTCAATTTATTTATCTCAGATTCACAGATCACCTTGTTGCTAAGTGAATCATCGAAATAACGTGATTGAGGAATAATATGTTCTATTTCATAAGCAGGAGTGAATAATTTACTTAATGGTATCATTTCGCCTGTATAAGGTGAACGATATTTTTGCTCCAACCATAGTTTGTAACGTAGTATTTCCGAGCGTGTTGGACGTTTTAGAGTATCTGTTTGGTTGAATTTTCCTAATATAATTCCTATATCTTCCGGTAATTCTAATATACTATTTAGTACGCCTTCTTCATAAATACGCAATAAATCCTGCTGGCTGGGGGAATATGGACGTACATTCTCTATTCCAAATTCCGGATTCAAAAATTCAGTCAATAGTGCTTTTATGCGTAAATTGGTATTCTCGTTCTTTATCATTTGTTGTGACATCCGGGCACGCTTGTCCGCCGGATTTTTCATTTCCCGTCCTAATTCAATATGTATCTCATCGATATGGCCTACTTGTTGCCAAATATCTCGTACGGTACGCAAGGTTTCCGTTATCACTTGCTCCACGATTGGGTTGCGTAACGAATGTTGTTTAAACGATTTTAAATAGAGATCTATATCCTTGGGAGTCTTCCATTTAACTATATCCTTGACTTCGGAGTGACGATCGTAAACTAGATAACAAGCTAACCATAAAGGCAAAGCTCGAAAATGGGTAATATCAGTTAGGTTAATAGCTTTTTGTCTAACTCTCTCACGAATGTTCTCGTCATACTCTCCATCTATAATTTTATTAATTCGTATTCTTGTCCCATTATCTATGTTTTCGATACTCCAATATTTACCCATTCGCATCAATGGAAGCAATTTCTTTATCGCCTTAGCCGAGTAAGAGCCATATTCCTTCTTGAAAGGAGGGAAATTCTTGAATTGTTCAATAAACTCTTCGCTTAGGTTATTCTTATTGGCAAAAGAGTGTAAGGCTTTTTCTATTTCTTGTTTATCTTCTATGGAATATAATATATGCCATAATGTCTCTTCCTTTTCCTTAGAAAGAAAAGCTTTTGGGATATGCGCTTTTCCTAAACGAGCTATTATTTGTGCATGGGTTTCATTACAGGGATAAGGTTTATCTTCCACATAATTCCAACGATAGTTTGAAGTTGTTTTCTTAAAGCCGAATGGCGGGTATTTAAAAAAGGCTTTTTGATCGATTTCTTTCTTTTCATTCAGCCACTCAAATAAAGTGACATAATCAGCCTCGGTAGGGAGTAATTCTTGTGTTACGTCAACATCCGTTTCCTTCCTGTAGATACGTAGGTTTACAATAAATTGCCAAAGGCGAAATTCTTGATAGAGAGGATGAGACTTGGCTATACATTTAATGGATGCATGTTTGATTTCTCCACTCTCTTTATCAATATACCTATTTTCCTCATAGGGACAATTGTCGATCAATGATTTCTTGCTCTTCAGTGGACGTTGATAGAAAATGATATCTTCTATAAATAAATGACAGAAATCTCGTGTGGAAATACTATTCCTACGTGGTTCGTTATTGGGATAAAGCTCATTAAGGCAAGCAATATATAACTGTTTATCTCGTAATTCCTCATGAAATTCACTTTGGGTCTTTAGTATTTGATAGAGTTCGTTTTTATAGTATTTACGTTCGATAGTACGTACTAGCTTCCCACGTATTTTCTGGTCTGGTTTTTGCAGAAGTGTATCATAAATATAAGCGCCGACAGTCATCTTGATCTTGTCGATATCTGCTTCCGTCTTCTTTTTAATTAATGTCCAATCATCATCTTTTGGCGCACGGAAAGAACGCTTTATATTTCCTTCCTTATCTTTCTTAGGACTACCATCAGCCTCTAGATCAGTGGTGACTATAAATTCTTTAGTTTTACCTTCCCAATCCAATGGTATATTACTTGTGCGCCGGTAAATCATCCCATTCTCCAAATGTACGTTATACCAGGTGTCCTTGCCTTTTTTCTCTCCCGAGTCTTCGACTTTTTCTACTTTCAATGAATAATATTCTACTAGTTTATTTGGAGTTTCCTCCTCTTCACCTCGAAGTTGATAGTATCCTCGTTTCTGATTAAAGTTCAAAAGAATCCAAGCGAGTTCCTCTTTTGATATTTTTTGTGTTAAAGCTTTCTTTCTAAGGTAATAGATCGTCCAATCGTAGGGTACTTTTTTGTTGTTTGCGATAAGTTTGGGGTGATGTTCGGTGAAATCGGCCAACATCTCTTTGAACGATTCCTGAAAGATAAATTTGTAAGAACCTGTTTCGTCTTTTACCCAAGGCAATTTACATTCTATGTCATTTAAGAATTTGCCATAGCGATTGAGAGAATCAGAATAATGCTTTGGTAAAAAGCCGAGTAAATCGAGAATTCTATGCAGGCGCTCACGTCTTAATAGATGGCGTTCACGCAATCTACGTATACCACGATAGCTTGTTCGATCCGCAGTTTGTGAGATAGAATTTCCCTTATCGAAATTTCCTAAAATGGCTGCGTCCATAGGTATAATACGACTGCCACAAGCTTCTATACCATATAAGTGTTCTTTATTATATTCATCTATATAAGCATTGATTAATGCCCATCCTATACTATTTGTACCTAAATCTAATCCTACTATTTTTTTCATGACTAGTATTGTGTTAACGATTTTTTCAAAGATAAAATAAATTATCAAGAAATACTTGCTTTATAAATATATTCTTTATTTCTTTGCTATACTAATTTGAAGCAAATCACAATAAGGATTATTCCGTTGTGAAAACATTTAGGTTCTAGCCCATCGTCCTTTATCGGTGGGCTTTTTTTATGTGTAACTAGTCCTGTTTTTTGATAAGAATGCCTTCGTTAGGCTACGCATATAGTCATGATAGGCTACACGATTACCTTAAATTTTTAAGGAAGTGTAGCTTGAAGATGAAGTATCGGGAATGGCTTGTTGGAGGAATCTGTCTCGTCTCTTCCTATCACTTGGAATCCCAGATGCTGATAGAAATGAAGTGCGGTTGTGTTTTGCTCATTTACGTCGACTTTTCGGATGGGTGTCTCTTGCAAGGCGAATTGGATAAGTCGTTTACCTAATCCTTTGCCTTGCTCTTCCGGATGTACGAAAAGCATCTCGATAAGCTCATCGCTTAAGCCCATGAAGGCGGCGATCTTTCCTCGCTCATTTCGGATGATATAAAGTTCTACCAATGGGAAATATCCGGGAACAAGTTCTTTATAAAATAAGATATCCTCTTCTTTTAGGAAATGATGGGTACTACGTACGGACGCTTCCCAAAGCAGAAGAAGCTCATTGAAGTCCTCGAAGGAGGGACGGGTTATCGTTCGCTTCATCGGGGTGTACTTCATCCCATGTGTAGTTTGTTCTTCGCAGATTGGTTCGAACCCGAATTTCCGGTAGATTGGGATTGCATAGGAAGAGGAGTTGACTGTCATTTCCGAGACTGGCTTATCTTGGATAGCGGCCTCGAATAATCGTTTGCCGATACCTTTTCCATGATACATAGGCGTGATGAAGAATAAGGAGATATGCTTTCCTTCATTTTTTGTCGCGATTAGACCTATTAATGACTCACCCTCGAATGCTCCGTAAATGGTTAGCTCATTTACCAGATCCTTATTGTAAATGAAACTCTTGAAGGTTTTCAATCCCTCTTCGTCGAAGTCATTCTTGCCACATTGGATGAACACGTCCAAAGACAAGGTTAATGCCTTATCGTATTCGTTTACCTGTAATTGTCTTATTTGCATAAATGGATTATAAGTCTTTGTTCCCAACTAATTTCTCATCCGCTACGATCTCAAAATGATGCGCATCGATGAATCGCCCGTTTTTGTAACAAGCTTTTCGGAAGATGCCAGTTTTCTTGAATCCCACTTTCTCTAATACCCGCATGGATGCCAGATTATATTCATACACCGTGGCGAATATACGAATAACCTCCGTATGCTCAAAATAATACTGGATCGCATCGGCTAACGCTTCAGAGGTAATCCCTTGGTTCCAATATCTCTCACTGATCCAATAACCGACTTCCGCATTGAAACGTTCCACATCCGTTCCTCTCACAAAACCTATATTGCCGATTGCCTCACCATGAACCACAATGCAGAAATCCGATATTTCAGTTTTTTCTCGTGCTTGGCTGATGAAGCAGCGGGCATTTTCTTTTGTATAAGGATGAGGCAATCCATCCCGACAGTTATCCCAGATCTTCTTGTTATTAAGGTGCAAGGTTAAGGATTCCGTATCTTGACCTTCCCAACTCCTGAGCGTATATAAATCTTTTGTTACTACTATCATAAACTATTGTTTTTGTTTGAAAAGGAATGATGGTCAAGATAATAGCACAAATGATCCTCTATTTGTCCAGTATGCATTAGCTCTGCTTGATGAAGCCGTCCTTCGTATACGAATCCATTCTTCTCTAATACACGTTGTGAGCGTTGATTGTGAGGATAACAATTTGCCGTGATCAAATGTAAATTCATTTGAGTGAACCCATAATTCAATACGGATTGCACTGCTTCTGTCATGAAGCCTTGTCCCCAACACTCTTCTTTTAGCCAATAACCCAGCATGCGAGCATGTGGGTTTTCTCTTTTGGGATCAGGAATGATGCCAATGGAGCCAATGACTTGTTGAGTCTCTTTTGATACGATAGCCCAAACCCCTTCTTTTCCGATAAATATGGTATTTAGTACATCAATAGTCTCTTCGATCGTTTCGAGAGGTTTCCATCCGGCGTTATTGCCTAGGTTTGGATTCTTACAGCTCTCAAAAACATCAGGAGCATCGCTTTCGCTGAAAGGACGGAGCACAAGACGGTTGGTTTCTATGTTCGATGTTTGTGTCATATACGGATGTTTATTTAGTCGAGATAGATCATTTTCTTGGTCATCCCACCGTCAATCGTAATATTCTCGCCATTAATGAAATCGTTTTCCTCTTGACAAAGAAATAAGCACATACGGGCGATATCCTCCGGCTTTCCCACCCTTCCGGACGGATGTTGAGCATGATCCTCCGGGCGAAGCTGGTCGTAATTGTTATTCTGTATCCAACCGGGAGCGATAGAGTTTACCGTGATATGCCATTCCGAGAGCGATAAGGCCAACGCATGCGTCAAAGAATAGATACCTCCTTTAGAGGCGGCGTAACCCTCGCTACCGGGTTCACTCATCAAGTAACGGGTAGAGCAGATGTTGATAATCCTGCCGTATGGATTGGGGGTATCGAGAGATTGCCGATGGAGCGCTAATTGGCGGGAGGTGATAAACGCCGGGCGTAAGTTTATGGATAGTATCTTGTCGAAATCCTCTACGCTTGTTTCCGTGATGGATGAGAACTGGCTGATACCCGCGTTATTGATGATGATATCGATATCGCCCCATTCCTCGATGATCTTTTGCAGGCAATCCTCCAATGCGGTCTTATCGCTAACGTCCACGGGAAAGAATTGAGTTCCGGTTTGTAATGCGGTCTCTTTTCCTGATGCTTCGTTTTTATCACAGAACGCTACTCGATGGCCGGCTCCCCTGAACGTTCTCACGATGGCTTTTCCGATCCCCTCGGCCCCACCGGTAATGAAGACTCTTCTTGTTTTATGGAGTGTCTTCGTATTGTGACTGGTTCTTGTCCCGGAGGTTTTCCGGACTTGATATTGCTCGTATTTTTTTTCCAAATAGTTGTCTGCCATGATCCATTATTAGTTGAAAGAACAAATATAGTGTTTAACTAAATAGGTTGTGCGCTTGTTTATAAGGTAAAGATCATTTAGAATCATGAAAATAGCGATTAGCGGTGCGAGTGGATACATAGGACAGCATCTTACTCTTTTTTTTACGGAAAAGGGTGATGAGGTGGTTCCTTTAGGAAGGAACCTGTTTAAGGAGGAGAATTTCGATGAGCTTTGCCATCGTGTGGAATCGTGTGATGTGGTCATTAATCTGGCGGGTGCTTCCATCAATAAGCGCTGGACAAAAGCGTATAAACAAGAATTATATGATAGTAGAATCCGGACAACCCATCAGTTGGTAAATGCCATAAATACCCGGGATATTTTCCCAAAGTTGTTTATATCAACTTCTGCCGTAGGCTATTATCCCACATCCGGAGAATATGACGAATATAACAATCGGCAAGGTGAGGATTTCTTGGCCCGGTTATGTGGCGCATGGGAAAAGGAAGCGCGGGCGTGTTTGCCGGATGTGCGGCTTGTGATTGCCCGGTTCGGGGTCGTACTCTCGGAGGATGGCGGGGCATTGAGACAGATGCTTCATTTGCAACGTCTCTCCCGGATAGGTGTGGTGATAGGCGATGGCCAACAGAGTTTTCCGTGGATCAGCGTGCATGATTTGTGCCGCTCTTTTGATTTTATGATACAAAATAGTACGTTGAGAGGAGTGGTCAATCTTGTCTCTCCGCAATGTATTACCCAAAAGCAACTGGCATATGCGCTGGCGAGAGCAGATGGAATCCGTTGGGTTATGCCTTTGCCTACATTCATTTTCCGACTGATGTTCGGTGAAGGGGCTTCGTTTGTAACGGAGGGGCAAACGGTTCATCCTACGAAATTATTGGAGTCTGGTTTTACGTATGATTATCCGACAATAGAAAAGCTTATGAATATAACAGATCATCGTACCGTGCAGGCACTGGATGTCCGCCGGTATATGGGAAGGTGGTATGAGATCGCCCGTTACGAGAATCATTTCGAGAAAGGTATGACGGATGTTACGGCTACTTATACATTGCGATCGGATGGAAGAATCCGTGTGGAAAACGAGGGGTTTAAAGATGGAATCCATAAAAAAGCAGTAGGCCGGGCGAAACAGCCGGAACCGGAAAATAGTCCGGGTAAATTGAAAGTCGCTTTCTTTTTATGGTTCTATTCAGATTATTATATCTTCGAACTCGACGAACATTATCAGTATGTTGTGGTAGGAAGCAGTTCTGACAAGTATCTCTGGATTTTGAGTCGTGATAAATCCTTGCCGGAAGCGGTTATGGAAGATTTGCTTGGCAAGATAATGAAACGAGGATATGATATCTCTAAATTGGTTTATAACAGAATTTGATTACATAGTTTCCAAAATTAGTATTGATAGTAATCTAGGTTACTATCAATACTAATTGCGTTTTCTATAGATACTAATTGTTATTACCCTGTCATTTATTTCAATTGTTTTCCATCAGCAAAGGCATTTCCTACCTTTTCGCCCACTCTCAAATAGTCGTTGTTGAATGGATCAAAGATGATGGGAGCGGCTTTAGCTACATTCACCTTGCCGTTCTCATCAAGTACACGCTCGTCAACACTGACATTTACGATCTCGCCACGGAGTATGCAAGTATCCGGATCGTAATCTTTTAATTTACATTCGATAGCCACGGCCAATTCGTCGATCAACGGAGCATCTACGAAGTCTGATTTTGTAGCGTGAAATCCTGCTTTGGCAAACTTGTCGGTAACTTTATTGCCCGACACGATACCTACATAATCACAAGCTACGACATGATCGGCATCTGCCATGCTTACCGTGAAAGCTCCACGCTTCAGGATATTCTTAACTGTCTTGTGACCGGCGCTAAGACACATGCTGATCTCATTCATCTCACTGATACCGCCCCAAGCGGCGTTCATCGCGTCGGGAGTTCCATCTTCTCCATACGTGGCGATAATAAATACGGGTTGCGGATAGCTCAAAGGCTTCGCTCCAAAATTCTTTCTCATAATCATTTATTTTTTAGTCCAATTCTTGATATCTTCTTCTGTCACTCCGTTCATCAACTTCCCTTTTTGCCAGTTCACATCCGGATAGGCTTTCCGCAATTCACTCTCGGCGTTCGAGATACTGCTGCTGCCTGATGTGGCGAATGGGATAACGGTTTTACCCGAGAGATCGTATTTCTCCAAAAAGGTGTTGATGAGTCTTGGGGCTTGATTCCACCAGATGGGAAATCCTAGGTAAACGGTGTCATACTCCGCTAGGTTCTTCAAATCATCGATAATGGCCGGTCGTGATGTCGGATCGTCCATCTCTACGCTGCTGCGTGAGGATTTATCCCGCCAGTTCAGATCGGCGGAGGTATAGCTTTTCTCAGGTTGGATCTTGTGAAGATCACCACTGACAATAGACGCGACTTGTTGGGCCGCTTTTTCAGTATTTCCCGTTGCCGAGAAGTAAGCCACTAAAACTTTTGTCCCTTCGGCAGCCTTTTGCGCATAAGAGGCGATACATACCATTGAGACCATGACCATGAATAATACGATTCGTTTCATACTTCTTGAATTTTTGTTGTTTTTATATTCATTACGAGAATGCTATGTATTTATGGCGATAAAGATAGGAGAGAAAAATGAAACAGTTTGTACCCAAATTACTGATATATCTGATATTTTTGGCGATACGATCCTTATCTTTGTAAGGCGATTAACAAAAAGAAGGAAGTATCATGCTAGCGTACACTTATATTGAACAAGGGAAATTTGAATTGCGGGAGAAACCGATGCCGGAAATAAAGGATTCACGGGACACTATCGTACGAGTGACTTTGGGTAGCATTTGTTCTAGCGATCTTCATATTAAACACGGTAGCGTACCACGTGCGGTACCCGGAATAACCGTTGGGCATGAGATGGTTGGTGTGGTGGAAAAGGTGGGTGCCGATGTTACTGCAGTCAAGCCGGGTGACAGGGTGACCGTGAATGTCGAGACCTTTTGCGGAGAGTGTTTCTTCTGCCGGCGTGGATATGTCAATAATTGTACCGATCCCAATGGCGGTTGGGCGTTGGGCTGTCGTATCGATGGGGGGCAGGCGGAGTATGTCCGGGTTCCTTATGCGGATCGAGGCTTGAATCGTATCCCAGATACGGTCAGTGATGAGCAGGCTTTGCTGGTCGGTGATGTGTTAGCGACAGGTTTTTGGGCTGCTCGCATCTCGGAGGTCTCAGAGGAGGATACGGTTCTCATTATTGGCGCTGGTCCTACGGGGACCTGTACTTTGTTGTGCGTGTTGTTGAAGAAGCCACGACGTATTATTGTTTGCGAGAAGTCTCCGGAAAGGGCCCGGTTCGTTCGCCAGCGTTATCCGGAAGTCTTGGTGACAGGTCCCGAAAACTGTAAGGAATTTGTTCTTCGTAACAGCGATCATGGCGGTGCGGATGTCGTATTGGAGGTCGCGGGGAGTGAGGATACCTTCCGCTTGGCATGGGATTGTGCCCGTCCGAACGCCATTGTCACCATCGTAGCCCTCTATGATAAACCTCAGCTTCTTCCTTTGCCAGACATGTATGGCAAGAACTTGACTTTCAAGACTGGTGGGGTGGATGGCTGCGATTGCGCCGAGATTCTTAACCTAATAGAAGAAGGTAAGATAGACACGACGCCTCTTATTACCCATAAGTTTCCATTGAACGAGATTGAGGAGGCTTACCGTATCTTCGAAAACAGGTTGGATGGGGTTATAAAGGTGGCGATTGAGGGGAATTCATTTCCTCAGTTCACATATCTATATACCCATTAGTTCGTACATCCATATACCTAAGTTGTAGAGACGGGGCGTGCCCCGTCTCAACCCAGCAAAATGGTAACTTAAAGATACTATCAGTCTGTGATGAGACGGGGCACGCCCCGTCTCTACAACTGGATTCAGATATACGGACTAGGGGAAATAGATTCAAATGTAATCATATTTGAGGCGAAATCTATCTGTTTTTCAGATTAACGCTGCCTCATCAAACCTGTCTTTGTTTTGCCGCATACACCTTGATTCTCTCCTCGCAACATTGTCGCGTGATATCCCGGAGCCGTTCTACTTTGGGTATAAGCGCCTCGATATCTTCTTTAGTGACGCGGAAGTGTAAATTATAACGAGCTTGAACGTATGCGTCCTGCAGCAAGTCGAAAAGTCGTTTCTCCTCTTCCGTATCCCGGGGAAAGGCTTCGGATGACTCTAGGGAATGCGTTTTGGCTCTGCCGGATAACGTTATTAGGCTATGCTCTTTGGGGCTATACAATGTAAAAGTCAAGATTATGCTGTTGTAATAATTCTCACAAGCTTGATGCAAATGAAAAGAACATATTTTATATCTCTCGTCGTTTTTGTCATACATTGCATTTCGTAAAAAATCATTCGCACGTTCAAACCTGTCGTTGTAATACTCCTCCGCCAACTCTTTTATCTCCCGATAGTTCAGTTTACGACGGCGGGCCAACTTATAACGGCCGCTGTTGTAAAGCATGATACCTTCTCGCTTGATATCGGTATAGAAATATCGGTTTTTATCGATGGCTTTATTCAAGTCGTCGATGCTTTCGTCTATAAATTGTACGGTGGTGGATGCGTATCTGTTCTTCCCTTTGTAGTAATTATCGGTGGCCTTACTCAAGATGTGATTGATAATATATCTTTGGAAACGGGTACTGGTAACTACCAAAATATCATAATCGCTCATAAAACAGGTGCGGATACCGTATTCGATGCGTTGGTCGTAGTCAACGTATGTATTCCGGGCATAACTTCCGTAGAGAATGATCATCTCACAATCGGGAAGTACTTCCAGTACGCACTCTACAATTCTTCTGAGGTCATCCCGTTTCTGTTCGGGAAGGTAATTGATGGATGTTTTCATTCTTCGTTTATCTATGCAAATTGTTTGTAATCACTTTTTACTTTCAATGAACATTGTTCTGTCCCGATAGCCTTTACGATAGCTAAAAGCGGTGCGCTGAACTGTTCGGTTAGCTTGTTCGGTACTTGTTCGGTCGACTTGTTCGGTTGGCTGTTGTGGGGTCATGATTTTCTCCCATCATTAAGTTTCTGAAAAATGCGATCAAGAAACTCATATCAGGTTCAACGTCTTTTCGCACATTTCTATAATTCGCACGAACCAGCGCATTGCGAAAGTACCAAGAGTTGTCGGCAAACAGATCATTGTTCACGTCAAAACCGATGCTACGCAAATGCTTTATAGCTGTATCTTTTAAATAATCGGATGTTCGCAAGCCATCCACAGCTTGTAAGCCAATGGCTGTTTTCCAAGCTGAAGCCTTTTCTCTTTTGTTAGGCTCACTACCACGGATGTATGATTCGAAATCTATGTCCATATTATTTGTTTAAATCCATGTAATAATTTGAGGCAACTATGCAGAATTCTATAATATAGCTATATCGTTTATTTTTATATACTTATATTTTAAGATTTATTCTAGTTGTTTCCTGTAAACAGAATCTAAAGTTTGGCCATTTTTATCTTTCCATACTAACCAGCCGTTATTGCTACTGCCTATACAGAAATCAGCAGCCGTACTTGGACTAGAAAAAGTCTTGTCAGACTCCATAACTAATAAGCCATTTTTTGTAACCGTATATTCGTTAATCAGTTTTTCTCTTTTTTCTTTCCAATTGAACGAAGGAACAGAACTATTAACAATAATGCTCCCTTTTAGTACTGTAAATCCAGATGAATTGTAAAAGCCTTTTGCATTACAACCTCTTCCTTTGGTATAAAATAAGTGTTCCTCTTTTAGTTTCACAAATTCAAAAATATTGCAACCTATAAATGAAGTGAGAAATTTGATATCCTCAAAGAACTCATTCATATTATCTTTTTGATATTCGGGTAAATTAGGCTCATTGGGAGTTTGTTTGTTTTCATTCAGAACAAAATTCTTAGCTTTTTTAGCATCAGCAATCGCCCGATATTCCAGATATTGCACATCTGCTTTTGTCATTGCTGCGTCTTTAGATATAAATATCAGAGCTTTTTGCCAGAATGCTTTCTTACTATCGTGGTCTTTCACCCGTTCTTTGAAATTTTCTGTTTCTCCAATATATGCTTTAGGCTTGGTCATATCATCCTCACCCAAAAGAATATAAAATGCCGGTGTTTGTAAATCTGTCCGTTCATTAAGAATAGACAGATTGGAACGAGGAATAATAAACATCTGACAGATTTTGTTGCTGATGAACACATATTGAGACCCTTGTGGATCTCCGTCAATTAGGTATGTCGTTACTGTTTTTCCCATATTATTTAGTTACTCGGTGCTATAACTTTGTCAATCTCTCTTTGCTTTTGTAATTAATGGCAAGCCAAGCTCAGCGAGAAATTTATTATGTCTCTCGGATGCATCAGCTATTTTACTCTCCAGCTCGATCAACTTTTTATTTACTTGCAACAAATCAATTTTCACATCCTCTTTAGCAATGCTGACATAGCGTGAAATATTCAGATTATAACCGTTTCTTTCGATTTCGTCCATCGAGACGGGACGTGAGTAACGCTCTTCTTCTTTTCGTTGCTTATATGTGTCTATAATTTTGTCGATGTCTTTAGTCCGTAGTTTGTTTTGCCTTTTGCCTTTCTCGAAATTTTCCTTGTCGCTAGCGTTGATAAAGAGTACATCATCGGACTTTTTGCATTTCTTGAGTACCAAGATACACACAGGAATACCTGTTGAAAAGAAAAGGTTTGCAGGCAACCCGATTACTGCGTCTATATTGCCATCTTTGAGCAATTTTGTACGAATGCGTTCTTCTGCTCCCCCCCTGAAAAGTACGCCATGAGGTAAAATAATCGCCATCGTGCCATCTTGTTTCAAAAAATGGAAGCCGTGAAGTAAGAATGCAAAATCTGCGGCTGATTTGGGAGCAAGGCCATAGTTGTTAAAGCGGAAATCTTTGCCCATTTCTTCCGTAGGCTCCCATCGGTAGCTGAATGGAGGATTTGCGACAATGGCATCGAACTCCACTTTTTTGGCTGGGTTCATTTCATTCAGCATATCCCAATCATTCAAGAGTGAGTCACCGTGATGGATTTCGAACTCCGAGTCTTTAACTCCATGCAGGAGCATATTCATACGAGCTAAGTTGTAGGTGGTGATATTCTTCTCTTGCCCGTATATCTTACCAATATTTCCTCCATTAGCTTTCATCCTGTGGCGCACATTGAGTAACAAAGAACCTGAACCACAAGCAAAGTCCAATACTCTTTCGAGTTTTTTCTTCATCCCGGACTTTGGGTCTTGGGTATCTAATGTAACGATACCCGATAGAATGCTCGACAATTGTTGTGGTGTATAGAACTCGCCAGCCTTTTGTCCCGAACCTGCGGCAAACTCACCGATCAGATATTCATAAGCATCCCCTAATATATCCGTATCGGTTGAAAATTGAGCGATTCCTTCGGCAATCTTTGTTATCACTTTACAAAGTAGCGCGTTACGTTCTTCATAATTTTTACCCAGCTTATCCGAGTTCAGGTTTATTTCGGAAAAAAGTCCTTGGAATGCCCTGTCGAAAGATTCGTTCTCGATGTATTTAAATCCTTTCTCAAGTGTTTTCAGAAGATCATCATTTTGTGTCCGTGCAAGTTCGTAAATATTAGTCCAGAGATAGTCCGGTTCAATCACATAATGCACTTTACGGCGCATTTGTTTTTCAAAATCTAAAACATCTTCTGGATTCTCTCTATACCATAATTGCAACGGCGTCGAAACACCACGCTCCTTCAATTCCTCCGGAGCTTTATCCGGATAATCTCCTCCGAGTTCCTTTTTTGTGGCCTCTATATAGTTGTCTGAAAGATAGCGCAGGAATAGAAAAGACAGCATATAATCGCGAAAATCATCTGCCATCATTGAACCACGAAGATCATCTGCTATTCTCCACAGGGTTTTACCTAATTCATGCTGTTCTTTTATTGTCATATCTTTATCTGTTTTCTTGTTCTGTTTCTATTAATATCTCAGGTAGGTAAAACTCATATTTTCTCAAAAAAGCATCAAGGATTCGGACAAACAGTTGTTTTGTGTCTTTTCCCATGAATACAGGTTCATATATCGAGTATTTACCATGACTAAGTAAATCTAAAGCTCGTGCAAATAACACCTCATCATCTATACCATGAATACATTTCGAAAAATGGCTATAGCCGAAAAACACCGCAGTTTTTTCAATAACACTGCGCAACATATTAAAATGATAAGTGTTTATCTGCACATCGTCTATCGTCTGTCCTTCTTTAGGCAAGAGCCGTTTTAATTCGCATAAAGTTGCGACATGATGAAAGAACGGTGTCTCGTCGGTCGCCCTCAACGTATAGCCGTTTGTCCCATTTTTATGAAAGAAATAACTTTTACGTCTATTCCTTTTTAAGTCGTTATACATCACATTAAAGAATAAATGGTGATGAGAAGAAATAACGATTTTTCTTTTTCCGGAATCCTTTTTCAGCAGATTGCCCAAATCATTGGCGATCGCAATAATGTTATTGTCATCAAGCGAAGACACAGGATCATCTATATAAATATATTTAACCCATGAATATGCCTCGGCTCCATCAATGACCAATTCGCAAATGGCAAGGAACACACACCATATAAATATGTTTTCTTCACCACGAGAAATCTTTATTTTATCTTCTTCCCCCTTTGAAAAAGAGATATGCCACTCTTCATAATCAATCTTGAAATCGAACTCTGCATATCGTTGTAAATAACCGAATATCTTCTCTTCCAATGCTAACTCTTTAAACCCGTTAAAGAAGTTCGAGTCTGCATTGATCTTGAGAACCCTTTCCGTATCATTTTCAAGGTCGTTATCCCAATAGAAAAGATCTTCGGTAAAAGCATTGAAGTATAGTGTATCCCTTGTATTAGCTTCCGTATCTCTACCTCTGTTCTTAAATTCCATGGAAAGACGAGTTTTCCCCGTCCCATTATAGGCATATAATAAAACATAGTCGAAATCGTTTAAATCAGAACGAAATCTGACGGCAACATCCGACAATGTGTTGTATTTGAATATTTTTGCTTCGTTACTCATTGTAATTTAGGAAATAGTTGTTGCATTAATCCTTTTTTATGGGCTTTTAGTTGGTCGAGTTTGGCGGTCTCGGTGGATATGAGTTCGTCTACTGAGAAAAGACTACAGGCAATCAATTGTTGTTCATTTTTGTTTTTAGGAATACGAATAGTAACTTTTTTAATTACATCAACGGATAGTCCTGGTTGAGCTTGTCCAGTTGCATACTGATTCAAGTCTAACTTAATTAATTGATAATAAAGCCAACGTATATCAATATCCTTTTTAAGTGTTACAACAACAGCATGTTCTGTCGCGTGAAATTTACCTTCTGCATAGGTGATATTACCACATTGAGCACCTTGCCTGCCAATAAGAGGATATATACCAAAATGTGTAAAAGAATGTGTATAACCACGCAATCCGTTCCCTCCATAACAAGGATACATAGTATCTTTTTTTACATCACAAATTTCTGATGCAGAGACAAATTTACCAGCTTGCATATCACATATATCGCCAAGTGTTGATTCTTCCCACTCTCCTTTATTCTGAAATTCAGGGAAGCGAAAAGCTGGAGTTGTTTTGCCTTCTGCAGGAAATAGTTGCTGCATCAATCCTTTTTTATACTCCTTCAATGTTTCTATTTTATCTGCTACTGCATTTATTAAATCATCCAAACTACTAAAACAGTCAACAATCTTCTTCTGCTCATTTTCATTATTTGGAATAAAAATATTGATATTTCCAATGGTTGTTTTTAATAAACTTGGGACACCGCCTGCTTCATTATATTTATACCAATTAATTTGTTGAAATATCAAATATAAGAATTTAGGTAAGCATTTATGAAACGCATATGTATAAAATAGGGTATCAACTGTCCAAAATTTACCTGTAAGAAATATCGGTTTATCTATCGTGCCTTTTCTTCCAATACAAACACTCTCACCATCATAAAGGAATTTGTCTACAGATGTCATGTAACCTCCTGACCCATATACTGGTATATTCCCTGCACTTAGGTGTTTGTAATCTCTACCATTTCCGATTTTACATACATGATCTATTTTATTAGGAATCCATCGTGCATCATTCTGAAACTCACGAAACCGCAAAGTAGGCACAGTCGTTTTTATATCTTTGTCTTTTGTCATAACATCAATCTTCATAAGCCGACAATCCCGAAATTTCACGGCCAGCGGCCAAACGTTTCAATAATGGAACGAGATCATCCATTAGGGCCAATTCAGCCTTAGTACGAGCTTTCCATCCCAATTCCAACGGAGCTAACAAATCACTTAGTTTTTCACCATCGAAGATCATTCGTTCCATTATCTGTTCTACAAATTTGCGTAACGAATCCGCTGTGATACCATGTTTGTCGGCTATAGATGCCAATTGTTTAGCATATTTCTCCACCTTAAATGCTTCGTACCCCTCTTTTATCTCCTGCTCCGTCTTACCGTTCACTTCGTCGAGACTATCGATGTATTCTCGAATATCGTCCCGTTCATCAATCAGGTTGGCGCTCGATGCCACAAGGCTGATCAACTGCTCTTTGGTTACTCGTTGCTTGCTGTTTTTGCTATTCGTATAGCGGGCGATTAATCCCATTATATAATCGTAGTCAATGACTGCCGAAGCAAAAAGAACAAATTCAAAATCAAGGTCTTCAACCTGTGGACTAACCTCATAGTCTTTGCCTGTCTCCCGCTGTTTGCGTAATTGTTGTGCCGTTTCAATATAGGCTCCACGGAACGAACGCAAAGTCTCTTCTGGCAACAGTTCTTCGATTTTTGCTTTCTCCTGCTCGTTAATATCGGTATATTGCTCCAACTGGGTTCTGTATCGTTGTACTTCTTTGAAACAGTTGATAAAACCGGCACGAGCCTCATCTCCCTGCAAACTATAAACATTTTCAGCTTGGCACTCCAATCCTTGCGATTGCATATATTCACTCAACTTCTGAACGGCATCTTGGAACTTCTCTATCACTTTCGGGGCAGAATCTACAAGCCATATCTCTTTAGGATTATCGGTCTTCTCTCCAGAGAATAACGCTATCGCTTCATCGACAGCATCTTGCTGACCTCTAAAATCAAGGATGTTACCATATGGCTTAGTGTCGTTCAAAATGCGATTGGTACGTGAGAACGCCTGTATCAGACCGTGATATTTCAAATTTTTATCAACATATAATGTATTGAGATATTTAGAGTCAAAGCCTGTCAGCAACATATCCACGACAATCGTTATATCGATCTTATTTTTGTGTGGATAGTCTTTATTGCTATATTGTTGATCTTTGATGCGTTTCTGCACATCTTGGTAGTAGGCATCAAACTCAGCGATTGTATGGTTGGTTTTATATTGCCGGTTATAGTCGTCAATAATAGTTTTCAGCGCCTTTTCCTTTTCTTCAGGCTCTTTACAGTTGTCATTCTGCTCTTGTGGCAGGTCTTCCTGTATTTGCTGAATATCTTTATTCCCTTCGGCAGGAGGCGAGAATACGCAAGCGATGTTAAGCGGTTCGTAATTCTCATTTTGCTGCATTAAACTTTCTTGCGCTCTGCGGAACAGTCCGTAATATTCGATAGCTTCATTGATAGAGGCTGTGGCAAGTATGGCATTAAACCTACGGGAGTGGGTTGCTGCGTCATGTTTCGATAATATCGCATCTACTACCGCCTGTTTCTTTAGTGTGCCATCTGCCCTACGATCGCCTGTCTCTTTGGGTTTAAAATAATCGACATGGAAACGTAAGACGTTTTTGTCCTCGATCGCATGTGTTATGGTATAAGCGTGTAGTCTGCTTGGGAAGATATCTTCCGTAATCTTATATGAGGCTTCTTCTCCGCTTATTTGTGTATAAGTTGCATTTTGTTCAAATATGGGTGTTCCCGTGAAACCGAAGAGTTGAGAGTTCGGGAAAAATTCTTTGATTGCCTTGTGATTGTCTCCGAACTGAGAGCGGTGGCACTCATCGAAAATGAATACAATTCGTTTATCCTTTAGATGGATTAAACGGTCTTTATAGTTATTTTTATTGGACGAATCGAGTGCGATACCCAATTTTTGAATGGTAGTTACAATTACTTTGTCGGCATAGTCGTCCGACAACATGCGTTTAACAAGAGTCCCCGTATTGGTATTCTCTTCTACGCAATTTTCTTGAAACTTATTAAACTCCTCGCGTGTTTGTCTATCCAAATCTTTACGGTCTACCACAAACAAGCATTTATCAATGTCGGGATTATCTTTTAACAGAGTAGATGCTTTGAATGATGTTAGCGTCTTGCCACTTCCTGTCGTGTGCCAAATATAACCGTTACCTCTGTTTTGATGAATACAATCTATTATTGCTTTTACCGCATATATCTGATAGGGGCGCATTATGAGCAACTTTTGTTCACTGACAACCAAAACCATATAGCGGTTAATCATCTCTCCCAATGTACATTTCGACAAAAATGCCGTAGAAAACGCATCAAGGTGGGTTATTTTTCTGTTTGACTCTGTCGCATATTGATAGACTGGCAAAAACTGCTCATCTGTATTGAAACTGAAATGTTGATCGTTATTATTGGTGAAATAGTAAGTATTTGCCTGATTGCTTACGATAAAAAGTTGCATAAAACAAAGTAATGTATTCGTATATCCATTACCCGTATCATTTTTATAATCAACAATTTGTTGCATCGCCCGGCGAGGACTAACATCCGAAGCCTTCAACTCGACCTGGATTACAGGAATGCCATTGATCAATAAAATCACGTCATACCGATGATAGCTGTTATTGGTATTTATACGCAACTGATTAATCACCTCATAATCATTCTTACACCAATCTTTGATATTGACCAGCATGTATTGTAATGGTGTCCCGTCTTCACGCATAAACGTATTGATTCCTCGTAGCCTTTTAGAAGAAGCAAAAACATCAGCATCAATGATCTCCTCGAGCAAACGATCAAATTCAGAGTCCGTTAAATGTACCCTGTTCAATGCTTCGAACTTTGTTCTGAAGTTCCGCTCTAAAGCATTCCTATCACGAATATCGTCACGATAGGTGTACTTGAGATCTATTAATTTATTAATAAAGTGATCTTCTATTTGTTTTTCCTTAGATATCATATTTTTTCAAGAACTTTTTTATCCGGTTCATATCAATTGGATATTGATGTTTTTCTCTGTATTTGGCAATAAAGATATAAAATATCTTGCTATGTGATAGCGAAAAGATGAAGAAGTTGTATTGACTTGATCTTTTCAATATCCTAGATTTTCTAGAACATTGAATTTATAAAAACATCTACAATATCTACCACTCTATTGTGTACTCTCTGTAAATAAGAATATTACCTATAGGTTGTAGATCTCCAAACATCTACAATTATTATTCAATATCTACCATTTATTATTGATTTTCATGCAATTTTCTTTTCGTGTGAAGGAAAAAAGTGTTATATTTGGAGAATACTGAAAATCTAAAAGATATGATAGAAAAACTCGATTACGCTATGGTGCCGACAGGCTTTGTACATTGTTTTAATGGAAATTGTAAGAACGCCAACCGCTGCTTGCGGCATCAAATCATCCGTTTTATTCCCGATACGCTTTGGGCGGTGAGCATCGTGAATCCCGCACGTACCAGTCCTACCGGAAAGTGTGCGGCTTTCATGGCGGATACTCCCGTGCAATACGCTGTCGGCATGGATCACCTATTAGACCAGATACCTTATCTGGAGGCGAAACGCATCAAGCAACGTCTGTTGATGACATACGGTAAGAATAAGTTTTATCAGTTTAAGCGCAAGGAAAGAACCTTCTCGCCCGAAGACCAACAGTATATCCGTCAGGTCTTTCGGACGTACGGAGTAAAGGATGAGCCAGTCTTTGATGCTTGGCTGAGTGGCTACCGATGGACGAAGGGATAAGAGCTGATAAGAGTTTCTCTTAGGAGAACAAAGAGTTTCTCTTAGAGGAAACAAAAGTTTCTTTAGGAAGAAACAAAAGTTTTATTAGGGGAAAACTTTTGTTTTTCTATAGAAAAAACTGTAAGCATAAGTTATTCAACTTCTTAAATAATATATTAGACATGAAAATAACCAAGCAAACAGCCTATCGACATACCGTCGCACAACGGGCGATGCGTATGGAGGAGATCGTGGCATGGGTAAAGGATGAGCGGACGAGGGATAAGCTTGCGCTCTTTCGAGAGAAATTAAGGCGGGCTTATCCCGACAAACGGTATCCGTTTACCCGGAAATTACCTCAGTTGCTCTTTGCCGGAACTTTTCGAAAAGGGGAATTGAAGGAGTATAATGGCTGGATTTTGCTGGAGATCAATCGATTGAAGAGCATAGAAGAGGCTTTGTCCTTGAAACAAAAAATAGTGGAATATCCGCAGACACTGTTCGCTATGATCGGCTCTAGCGGACGGAGCGTGAAGTTCGTGGTGGCTTATACCTATCCCGACGGGTCGCTTCCCCGTTCGTGTACGGATGCCGAGGTTTTTCATGCGCACGCTTACCGACATGCGCTCAAGACGTATGAGCCTCGCCTTTCTTATCCTATCGAGCTGAAACGTCCGGTGCTGGAGATGGGCTGCCGCCTCAGTTATGATGCCGATGTGTATTACAATCCGGACGCTCTTTCCATTCATCTGGAGCAGCCTGTGGCTATGCCCGACGAAAGCGCCTACCAGGAACGGTTCGAAAAACGGGTGCCGGTACCGGTAGAGAGTGCCGGACAGACGCTTTATGACCAATACCGTTACGTTGCCATCCAATATGAATTCGCTTTGCAGCGGGCTTTGGAGGAATATGGAAGTTTGAGCATAAAGGTGGACTTCAAACCTTTGTTGGTCACTCTTGGAAGACTTTGTTTCGCGGCTGGGGTGGAAGAGGAGGATTGTGTGAAGTGGACGATGCTCTATCTGGGGAATCTGATTTCGGAAGTGGAGATCCGGGAGACCTTGAGGCAGTCTTACCGCTTAGCCTCCGATTCTGATTTTGGCAGTACGTCCCTTTACAAGCCGGAGCAGCTACAGAGCTTGAAAATGGAGGAGTTTATGAACCGTCGTTACGATTTCCGGTACAATCTGATGTCCGGCGGACCGGAATATCGGGAGAAAAACACCTTCTGTTTCGACTATCGCCCCGTGACGGATCGTGTGTTGAACAGTATCGCCTTGAATGCCCAGAAAGAAGGATTGCAGCTATGGGACAGGGATGTACGGCGTTTTGTCTTTTCAGATCGCATCCCGGACTATGCGCCTATCGAGGACTATTTGACCCGCTTGCCCGTGTGGGATGGCAAGGATCGCATCCGTCCGCTGGCCGCACGCATCCCTTGCGACAACGTACGGTGGGAACAGTTGTTTTACACTTGGTTCCTGTCGATGGTAGCGCACTGGCAGGGACGTGACAAACAGCATGGCAACAGTCTTTCCCCGCTCTTGGTGGGCGGGCAGGGGTGCGGGAAGTCCACGTTCTGCTTCAACCTGTTGCCACCGGACTTAAATAAGTATTACACGGACAGCATCGATTTCAGCAAGAAGCGGGATGCCGAGCTGTATCTTACCCGTTTCGGATTGATCAATATTGATGAGTTCGACCAAGTGAGCGCGAGGCATCAAGGCTTCTTGAAGCATCTGTTGCAGAAGCCGGTCGTAAATGTGCGCAAGCCTCATGCCACGCAGGTGGAATCGGTGAAACGTTATGCTTCCTTTATCGCTACGAGTAACCATACGGATTTGCTGGGCGATCCTTCCGGCAGCCGCCGTTTCATTTGTATCGAGGTGAAAGGGATGATAGACAATGCCCAGCCTATCGATTATCTCCAGCTCTATGCGCAAGCGGTTGCCGCCTTGAATAATAACGAGCGTTATTGGCTGACGCATGAGGAAGAGGTTTCGCAGATGCAAGCGAACGAGGCGTTTCAACAACGTCCTTTGTTCGAGGATCTGTTTTTTCAATATTATCGTCCCGCTTCGCATAAGGAGGAAGGTTTGAAGATCTCTGCCGGAGAGATCTACCTATCGCTGCAAAAAAAGAGCGGCGTAAAACTTCCGATGAGCAATGTCTCCGTCTTTGGTCGTTTCTTGAAAAAGATAGGGCTTAAGACGCAGTTAGCGAGTAGGGGACGGTTGTATTTAGTGGTCGAAAAGTAGTAAATGATGGTAGATGTAAGTTGTTGGTGGTAGATGTTTTTATTATCTACCACCATTAGATAAGTGATTTATCCCACTTCTGGATCTTCCCAAACACCTGTTTTGTTCATTCGATAGCTTCTCTCTATCTTTGGGGAAGAGTCTGCCTCCAGCGCATAGAGTATTTCACGACAGAACTCCAGAGTGGCAAATCCGTTGGCGGTAATAATGTTTCCGGCTCTGACGGCCGGTTCATTTATATAAAGACTTTCACCTGTATAATTTGGCCCAGCGAATTGTTTGAGGTAATCCAATCCGTTGCTGGTATGATTTACATGGTTCAAGAAACCGTGCCTGCCAAGAAAGACGGAGGCGTTACAAATTCCGGCTACCAGCCTCTTCTTCTCGATGGCCTCTTTTACCAGAGGAACAATGGCTTCGGCTTCCGGGGTGAACCAGCTCATGCCACCTATTAATACGATCCCTGCATAATCGGCCGGAATGTCATTGATTCCATAGTCGGGCAGCACCTTGAATCCTCCGATCGATACAACCGGCTCTTTCCTGACAGATACGGTTTTAACTATATATTTGCTTTCACTTCCGGGTTCAACACCTGCATTGAGGTTTGGAGCGATATAAGCCCCTTCCCAGTCGGCAAAGTCTTTTAACAAGACGAATAGAATTTCTTTTTTCATTATTTATTGTATTTATCGAAGTTATACTTCTTTCTAATCTCGTTTTGCTCGTCAGGCGAAAGAGATTTGAAATATCCTTTCCAACCTGGGCAGAAGTTTATGTGCCAACGCCAAAAGCGTCCCATTAATGACTGAGGACTTTTATCGTATTTTTTCCTTAGGGGGCAGTTGTTGCAGTTACTTTTTTGCATGGATGTTACAGAATGCTTGTTGTTTACAAAGGTAGTGCTTTTATTGGAATTGCTTTATTTCAATCTTTGTTTATTATGATAATATACCCCATCTGATATAATTGCCAATATTTATCGTAATTTTGCATTATTCGTGAAGATGGTAGTTGTTATGAGCATCCTCATTGGTTTGAATTGGCAAAGGATAAATGGGCGCAGGTTTATAAAACTACGGGAACTCCATGTAGTTGTTGGATGTGTAGAGGGGAGGAGTACGACCGCAAAGGATATAAGCAAGAGATTTTGCGTATTACCAAAGAATCAGAATATTAGATGTTTAATGAAAAGAAAGAAAAGATGTTGAAAGGTAAAACAGTTCTTGATGGTTTGTAAGTGTTTAATAGAGCCGTACACTGTTATAGGCTCAAAAATCTTACAAACAATGAGTAGAAGTAGAAAGAAAACTCCTGCCAGTACCATTGCGTGCTGTAAATCACAAAAGAAAGACAAACAAATGTGCAATCGTCTTTTCCGTAGTAAGTCCAAGCAATATATTCGTGTAGGTAAGGAACCCCCTTGCAGGCTTCGTGAAGTGATGAATGTTTGGAACTTTGCCGGTGACGGTAAAGTTTACTGGGGATATGATTGGCAAGGAGTTGAGAAATTGATGAGAAAGTAATTAAACATCTTCCCCTTTGCGCTTTCGTACAGAGGGGAAGATTTGCTTAGAAAAGATAATATCTGGTTTACGGAAAAGAATACAGATGGATCAAGTGTACTTTATCCTCTGACAGATTTCAAAGGATTGAATAGAATCAGTTCTCTCCAAAAAGCATACAAGTTCGGTAAATTTGGTGCAGTTCCTAACCTATAATCAGTAACCTTATGAGAAAAGTTCGAAAGAATACAGCAACTAGACAGGTCATTCAAAAAGTTAGCGAATAGTTAATTGGTTCTCAAGAAAATTCAGTATTTTTGCACTCACAATTGAATAAAAACAATTAGCAATTTACAATGCTGCAGAATAGAGTGAACATATTAGTAAACACATTATGTCGAAGCACAGTATGCTTTGAGCGTATGCCGTATGTTCATACTTTAGGCATTGAGTCATTCGGTAGATTCAAAAACACTTTCCAGCGAACGTTTTATAGACAGGTAGGAGTACATTAGATGCAGGTATTCCTATTAAAAAGATAAATTGAAGCCGTTGAAAAGTCCTTACTAAATTTTTCAACGGCTTTGTTTTTGCCCATTGGTGACGTTCGCATTATGTGCTCTACTCCGTCATTTCCGTCCATGGGCATTGAAAACTTCAGTTTTATTAACCAGCGCAGTGATGTGCATAAAAAAAGAAGATTATGGATTACAAATTCAACGGAAGCGGGGTGTTCTTTACATCCGATACCCACTTCAATCATACCAATATCATCAGGTTCTGTAGCAGACCATTCAAGGATGTAGAACACATGAATGAAACACTTATTGCCAACTGGAACCGTGTGGTCGGTCCGGATAATATCGTATTTCATCTTGGCGACTTCTGTCTTGGTGGCTCTGCTGAATGGACAAAGATACTCAAAAGGTTGAATGGGAAAATCTATCTCATAGCAGGTAATCATGACATGAAGAACTTGAGGCAGAATTATACAAAATATTTCGAACTGATCACGATGCAGATGTATATCGAGGTGGATAAACAGAAGATTTATCTGAATCATTGCCCGTTCCTTTGCTATAGCGGCTCATACGATGATACCTGGCAGCTTTTCGGCCATGTGCATACAAGCAGGAATAACACCGGAAAAGATAAGCCTCGCCTTCAAATGCTTTTCTCTACACAATATGATGTGGGAGTTGACAATAACGACTTCACTCCGGTTTCATTCGCACAGGTAAAGGCAATCATAGAGAAACAGGTTGAACTATCAAAGAAATGAGAATACAATACATGAGTGATCTGTACCTATGCCCACTTTTCAGGTAGTTGCACCTTGCCACAAAGATTTGGTGCTGAACAGTGCCTTTGCGAGTGACTATGGGGACTTGATAAGCAACAACCGGATTGATGCCTGGATATACGGTCATTCACATACGAATATTGATGCAGATATTGGTGGAACCAAAGTATTATCCAATCAGATGGGATATGTTTTCCAGAACGAGTATCTTATGAATGGGTTTGATTCGGGAAAGTATGAAAATAAAGAAGATTTTTTTCGGGATTGGCATTCATTCAACCCGATGGAAACACGCTGGTTTCATGTCGCTTCTTCCATATACATGGAGCGAAGGGCAATCCGGTTTACAGACCGTAAATATACCCGTTTCGTTGTTTCAAATTATTCTTCGTATGTTTCGGATAATAATGAATACTATAACGATGAATGGTGCAGGGAAACTATTACCCGTATTTTTGCCTATCTGCGCAGACTGGTGGATGCCATTATTAGTGTATGAGTCGTTCTACAGAAATTTGCCTGTCAGTAAATACAACCAGACTGAACAGACTTATGGCCCTAATGAATTGCATGACGTAGCTTATTATAATCGGATGAAGTTTGCAAAAATTGATGAGCAGTACGATATTGATAGTCCGGATGATTTCATCTGGTTTGCCAAGGATCATTATGGAGAACTGGGGCTTTCCTTCCTGAATATCTTTGCATCAGATACAGAACGGTTAGGATGGGTGATTGTCGTTTCCAACAGTTATTCTGCGAATGCCGGTCTCGCCATTGAAGTTGCCACAGCTCTGTATAAGTCCGGTGTTCCATTAATAATCTACGATGCCGACAAGCTTCTGAAGATTCTTGAGGAAGAAGATTATGTCAGGTTGGTTCCTTATTCATACCATAACTATATGGGCTATCAGGAGGAAGGCTCCGTTTATGAGCTACCGTGGGAATACGAATGTAGTGAAGATAGCGGATCATCTCTGACTGCTGAGCAATACAAAGAGATTGTCTCGTTTGCTGAATGGCAGGAAGAGGAGAGGGTGAAGGTAAACTAATGTCATATTTCATATGTTAACGCACATCTGGCAATCCGTTTGGTTAGTCAGTAACATGCAAATTATCGGCACTGATTCGAAATAGTACCGATAATTTGCATAATTCTGATATTTCAAATATGACTTAATCAAATTCTAACTAACAGGCATTGTTCGATGCAATAGAATTCCCTACGATAGATGAAAGAATAAGAAATCTTTCTAATATGATGGATTGGATGAGATATCTTCCATCAGTTTCATTAGGTGGAGATCAAGAATCGTATTCAATAACGAAATAATAAGTTGTAGAGTAATGGTGTAAGATTCTATTAGCATATCGAGGATAATTTCAATAAACTTGGAGTTCGTTGATAACAACTTCTAGAGTTGCTGAAATAATTAACGAGGATATTTTTCTAACATTCTAAACGGAATATCATTTGTAGTAACTTTATCTATAGATATTTTGTTTATATTTAGCTGTATATCATTATTATAACATTTGTATGTATTCACAAATAAGAGATCCAAACAGCTTTATGAAATGATAATTGTCGATGCAGCATATTATGCTAATTGACTATCAGTGGTTTACGATTTAAAAGATAGAATGCTCGAAAAATTACTTGTTTTTTCGCTAAAAATTGAAGATTTAACGTTTTTAACCTTAATTTGCCTTTCAACGGAGGGAAAAGTGAAAAATAGCTCTCATTTGTTCCGAAAACTCCGGTTTGCAAAGATAAGGCATATCGGTGATTATTTCGCTGATTATGGATGCAAAATCGTAGATGAGTTTACGGATTTTTTAGTTTATAATTGGATGACCTTCGATTTTGGTAGAGCTATTTCTTTTCTTCCTTTTTTAGTTTTACTTTAATACGCATATAATGAATACAGGGATAAAGTAAAGTTACTTTTCGTTTGAATGGTCAAACTAATATTAAACAGACACTGTAAGGAGAGTTAGTTTACATCTATTGATAAATAGTATTTTATTTGTCAATAGATGTATACGTTGCTTACGAATAATATGATGGCATTTAATTTTAAGATTCTGTTCCAAATGGCTATGTCTATGACCGATTATTTGGCTTTGATGCGATTTTTTATATACAATATATCATTAAATAAATAAAAAGTAATATTTTTACATATTATATGATGTGTTGATATGGCAAAGAATACAATGGGGACTAAATTACCTCGAAAATTAGAGCAAAAGATGTCAGTAGTGGGAGAGCAGATAAAATTGGCTCGCTTGCGTAGGAACCTAAGCGTGGCTCAGGTGGCAGAACGTGCTACCTGTTCTCCGTTGACTGTATCACGAATAGAGAAAGGTGCGCCGACAGTGGCAATCGGAATATATTTGCGTGTGTTGTATGCTTTACAGCTTGACGATGATATTCTGTGGTTGGCCAAAGAAGACAAACTAGGGAAAACATTACAGGATTTGATTTTGAAGACAAGGAAAAGAGCCTCGAAAAAGGGATAAAACTCGCTTTTTCCTGCATATAAGTCGATAATGACTCTATCAGGATAAAAAATACAGCTTAAAATTTTGTATTATGCTATAGAAACATTATGTTTGTAATGCATAATAAATAAGGTATATGAAATTCGTTGATAGAATAGATGAAGCAGCACGACTGAAGGATGCTCTTGTGAGGGAGAAGTCCTCGTTAGTCGTGATGTACGGTCGTAGACGACTGGGTAAATCAACGCTTATTAAAAGGGTGTTGTCGGACAATGATGTTTATTTTCTCGCTGATCGTTCTGAAGGGCAACATCAGAGAGCATTGCTTGCAAAAGTAATAGCACAAGTGTTTCCAGATTTCGACAAACTGACATATCCAGATTGGGAATCTATGTTTCGTGCAGTCAATTATCGAACAGACAAGCGTTTTACTTTATGCTTGGATGAGTTTCCGTATCTTGTAGAGCAATCTTCTGAACTGCCATCTGTGCTGCAAAAGCTGGTTGATGAAAAGCAGTTGAAGTATAATCTTGTGCTTTGTGGTTCATCGCAGAATATGATGTATGGGTTGTTTCTTGATTCTACTGCACCTCTCTATGGCCGTGCTGATGAGATCATGAAACTTGCACCGATACGTTTGCCATATATTCAAGAGGCTTTGAGCTTTGATGCGATGAATGCCATTGAAGAATATGCTGTTTGGGGAGGTGTGCCGCGTTATTGGGAACTAAGGGAAAACCAAAATTCACTTAATGATGCCTTGTGGCGCAATATCCTTTCTGTAAATGGAACTCTTTACGAAGAACCTATAAAACTTTTTCAGGACGATGTAAAGGATATTGTTAAGACTTCGACGATAATGTCTTATATCGGTACTGGCGCAAACCGGCTTTCTGAGATTGCCGCAAGATGCAATGAGCCTGCAACCAACCTATCGCGTCCATTGAAGAAACTCATTGATCTCGGATTTTTGGAGAAAGATGTTCCGTTCGGGATTGATGAAAAGAATGCGAAAAAGAGTCTTTACAAGATAGCCGATCCGTTTATGGCATTTTATTATCAGTTTGTCGTTCCTAATCGTTCATTCATTGAACTTGGTCGTCGTTTACCCATAGAACAGGCTTTGACTGCTCATTTCTCGGAGTATGTGAGTATGCAATGGGAAAAATTATGTAGGGATGCTGTGACAGGAAATCTTGTCAATAGAGTGGTTTATGGCAAGGCAAAACGCTGGTGGGGTTCTGTTCTCAATGAGGATAAGAAACCTGAACAGGTCGAATTCGATGTAATGGCAGAATCGCTTGATAAAAAGTATCTGCTGGTTGGCGAATGCAAATGGACAACTCAAGAGAATGGGAAACAGTTAACAGCCGAACTTCTCCGTAAAGCTAATCTGTTACCATTTGCCAAGAATTACACCATCGTTCCAATGCTGTTCCTTAAGAACGCTCCGAAAGATGATGCTGGGAATGCAATGCTTCCTGAAAATGTTGTCGAGTTAATGAAATAGAGGGGTAATCGCTATTTGATAGAGTTATTAGATGGCAAAAAAACGATAAATAAAGAACTTACTCTGTTCCCGTTTGTTTCTCGGATTGGCATAGACATAGATACCAAGCGATTCATGACGAATAACTTTCATTGTCTCTTTGTCTCGATACCCAGGATAATAATCTAGATAGAAAGACATCATTCTACCTTTTAACGGACGTGTTCTTAACGTTACTGTTTTACATTCATGCATACTGATATATTTTTATGGTTATTATTAATTCGCTGGTAAAACTCTGTATGGATAGCGACAAATTAGATTATTTGTGAACACCCATAACCCTGTCAAACTCTACTTTTAGGAATCGGACGAACCGCCCGTTCTTCTCGCAGTTGATCTGATGGAATTGCAGAATGCCGTAAACAGAGTCACGGGAGAGTTTGAATTTTTCCATAGCCTCCTTGACGGTATAGTATTCCGCTTTGCTTTCCTGTTACGATGTTTTAGATAGGTCGAAATGGAGCTTGGAATAATAGATTTGTCCGAGATGTTGAAGTCGTTTTTTGCAACCAGTCGTTCGTAAGGTTTACTTTTGAGCATTAACTCAATGTCAGCGCGCCTTACCAAAGCCATTCTTCCGCTAATTCGGGATGCTCTAAGTTTATCCTCTTTGACTAATTTATAAATGTACTGACGACTCACCCCCATCAATCGGGCAGCCTGCGAAAAAGTGAAATATTCTTGCTTCTCCAAACAGGAGCGCAACTCCTGCATTTCCTGTATATGGCGCAGTTCCATTTTGCGCTCCTTGATACGATGTTTATAACCTCGCTTCGAGCATTGAGGGCTACAATAACAGGTCATTGTTTTCTGTGCGATGAATGGTTTCCCGCACCATTGACAAATTCTCTTTACTCCATATTTTCTATATCATTTTCTTTGTTTTTTAATTTCCCTTTTTGTCTACATATGTAAACCATTGTCAACACACGTCAACTAATGCGTCACTGTGACATTCGGGCTAACCGTGAATTTGTGTCACGGTAGAAATATGATAGAAAAATATGGATAAAAACCGTTACTAACAAATAAGGATTAGAAAGTGTTAAAAACAAGAAAGTTGCTGAAATACAGTGACTTTATTCTAAATAGTTATGATTGCTTATGGCTGTTTCCAAGCCATTATTTGCCGATGCAGCATATTTACATCACTGATTATCAGTGACTATTCATTTTAATCGGTACAACCTTTGTTTTGACAAATACACAGAATGTAGGGACAAATGAAAACCGTTGTATTTCACGGTTTTGCATATACGTGTTGTACCGCCTCTTTTCAGCCTTTTTGTGGAATGTCCTATATCAGAACAATGTATTGAGTGGTAGGGCATTTCCGCAGGTATGTTACAGAACGCTTGTTGAATACAAAGGTAGTGGTTTTCTTGGGATTTCTGTGGTTTGCAGTGGAATTTTTGCGCTCCGATTATTTAGGGTACTCGATTCGTTTGAAAAAGTGTAGCGAAACTGAATTATTCGTTTGAAAAAGTGTAGGATATTGCTTGTGTACTTTAATTTGCAGTTTTGAATCTTGCTATATTATACCTTTTCTGATATAATAATATTGGCAATAAAATAAATTATACCCATTGTGGTATAATATGAGATATTTATATTAACTTTGCACCCGAAAAGGTATAAAGTTGAATGCTTATGAACAATCTTTCTATTACGGTCAAGATGTTGCGAAGGCAGTATAATCTGACGCAAGAAGAACTTTCGTTGAAGTCGGGGGTAGGATTGCGCTTTGTGCGAGACCTCGAACAAGGCAAGGAAACGCTGCGTCTTGATAAGGTGAACCAGCTTCTTGATTTCTTCAATTATGAAATGGTTGCCACTTCTAAAACTGATAATCAATGAGACAAGCCCGTATATTTTACAAAGACCAGTTGGCAGGGATTCTAACAGAAAATGATGCCGGATATGAGTTCTACTATTTGCCGGAATATCTCTCTTCGGAAACGGCAAAGGCAGTTAGTCTGACATTACCATTGCAGGAAGAAGTATATACAAGTTCTGTACTATTCCCGTTTTTCGATGGGTTGATTCCTGAAGGATGGTTGCTGGATGTTGCATTACGAAATACGGATATCAGTATTCTTGACCGGATGTCGTTGCTCCTGACCTGCTGCAAGGATTGTATTGGAGCTGTAAGCGTTATTCCAATAGAAGAAAAGGAGGAGAGTCATGTGTAATTGCCTGTATTGTTATCGTCCGCTCTTAAAGGGTGAAAAGGATATGCACACGGCTTGCATAAAGAAGTTCTTCGGGACAACAACATTGCCTGTTCTTGATTATACTACAGAACAACTTGACCAACTTGCTTTGCAAATCATTCAAGACCAAACCTCTTTGACCGGTGTTCAACCGAAATTATCCTTGCATTTGAATGAGCATGAGGGCAGCAAACGATTGACTATTGTCGGGCTATGGGGCGGTTATATTTGTAAGCCGCAGACCTCGCAATATGAAATGATGCCTGAAGTTGAGGATTTAACCATGCACCTTGCAGAGGTGGCACGTATTGAGGTTGTTCCTCATACGCTGATGCGGATGGCAGATAATACGTTATGCTATCTTACCCGTCGAATTGACAGGACTTCTGACGGAGAGAAGATAGCGATGGAAGATATGTGCCAACTGACCGAAAGGCAAACAGAGCATAAATACAAGAGCAGTTATGAACGTGTCGGCAAGGCTGTTTTGAAATACTCGTCTTTACCTAAAATGGATGTTACCAATTTCTTTGAGTTGGTGCTTTTCTCTTGGTTGATAGGGAATAACGATATGCACTTGAAAAACTTCTCTTTGTATGAGGTGGCGGATATAATACGTTTGACTCCTGCTTACGATTTGCTAAATGCGGTTATCATTAATCCCAAGGATGATGAAGAATTGGCATTGACCTTGAATGGTCGGAAGAAAAAGCTTCAAAGAGAGGATTTTATTAGGTCAGCTGCTACACTGGGTATAGAGAATGTGATTGTGGAACGTCTGATAAATAAGTATATCAAACTATTGCCTAAGTTTGAAACTGTCATTCAAAACTCCTTCTTAAGTGCTGAATTAAAAGAAAAGTATGGCGAATTGTTGAAGGAACGGCTTGCGAGGCTTTCACAGGGATTGTAAGTTAGCTTCTTGGCTATATGGAAAATTTGATGTATTTTTGTTTGCAATTTAATGAGTATAAATCGAATATTAGTGTCGAATAATCAACAAATAGTGATGAATAGAATTAAAGTCGTGCTTGTAGAAAAGCAAAGAACTAATAGATGGTTGGCAGAGCAAATGGGTAAGTCTGAGAATACAATTTCAAGATGGTGTTCAAATAAGTCGCAACCATCTATTGTACAATTACAAGAGATTGCCAACTTATTAGATGTTGATGTTCGTGTATTATTAAAATCACAGAAAGAATAATTTGTAATGTCAAAGCGTATTAATTATATAATAGATGATATCAAGGAACAGTATCTTGAAAATGATAATAATATACCTTGGATTATCGGATTTAGCGGAGGTAAGGATAGCACGGTTGTCCTAACTTTAGTATGGAAAGCGTTGCTTGCTATACGAAAGGAGTTAGGAAACATTGCCCTTACTCGCCAAGTATATGTTGTAAACAATGATACACTTGTTGAGAATCCTATCATCACAGATTATATTGTCGAGGTGATGGATAAAATTCAATCAGCCGCTATCGACCAGAAATTACCAATCAATGTTCAAACAACAGTTCCGAAATTAGAGGATAGTTTTTGGATTAGTTTCTTAGGTAAAGGTTACCCTGTACCTAATAACACTTTCAGATGGTGTACTGATAGATTAAAGATTAAGCCTACAACTCAATTTATTCTTGATAAGGTAGATACTATGGGAGAGGCTATAGTATTTATTGGTACTAGGTTAACAGAGAGTGCAACTCGGGCAAAGTCAATCCGTCGTCATGAAATTAAAGGTAAAAGATTGACCAAGCATCCATTGAATCCCAATACATATACATATCCGCCAATTAAGGACTTATATTTAGAGGAGGTTTGGTATATTCTTAATAACGAGCCTTCGCCTTGGGGATATGATAATAAAAAGTTGTTCCAAATTTATGCTGATGCAACAGCTGATGATTATGAGTGTCCAACTGTGATAACTGACAAAACTCAACCGTCTTGTGGTCAGAGTCGATTTGGTTGTTGGGTATGTACTGTTGTGAAGGAAGATAAATCAATGAAAGCCCTTATTAACAATGGCAACCAGTGGATGGCTCCTCTATTAAAGTATCGAGATGAGATGGTGGCAGGTCGTAACATATCGGAAAATCGATATGCTACACGGCGAAATGGACAAACCGCACAAGATGCGGATGGACATAATCAAGGTAATTATACCTTTGAGTATCGTTGCGAAATGCTTCGTAAATTATTGGAACTACAGCGGAATATGCAGCAGATTAAACCACATATGGAGTTGATTTCAAACCAAGAACTAGTCGCAATTCAAATCAATTGGTATCGAGATGGTTTCTTCTTACCTAAAGTAACAGACATTTACAATGAGGTATACAATCGAAATATGCCTCTTGAGAATATGCAATATCAAGAGCGCCTGATTCTTGAAAAGGTTTGTGCAGAACATCCTGAAGATTATCATTTGATTAATGATCTGGTGTCGCTTCAAAAAAGTAAGACTATTTTAATGAACAACAATGGGCTTCAAGGCGATATTGAGAAGCGATTAGATAACTACCTCAATCAACAATAAGATATGTTTATCGAGTCTATAATATTACATAATTACAGAGCGTATAGGGGGCATAACGAAACCTCTTTTAAGCCAGATACAAAGAATATATTTCTTGTGGCTGGCAATAATGGTTTTGGTAAGACGACATTCCTTACATCACTTGTATGGTGCCTATACGGTAAACTAATGGCAGATGTTGATGAAAAATTTAGAAGAGACATCAACGATGCTCAAGGATATAAGAATTATGCTCGTCAGAGCCTACATAAGGAGCTTGCAAATGCTGTTAACGCATATGAAGTTAGTTTAGAAGAACGAAAGCAAATTGTAAAGCACGGCTATTCTTCAGAGAACGAATACATAAAAGAAGATTCTCAGTACTATGTAGAAATCGGTCTAACGGATGTATTTATTCCATCTATACCTTGCCGAACTATAACCATTCGTAGAACCTATGATTATTTCCTTGACATAGAGTCTGTTGAGGTTTTGATTGATGGTCAGGCTAATGAATTGGCCAAAGAGGTCGGTTATGATATCTTTATTAACGACTTTATTCTGTCAAAAGATATCGCAAAATTCTTCTTCTTTGATGCCGAAAAGATTGTTAATCTTGCTGAAGTAAAGTCTATTGATGAAAAGCGTCGCTTGAGTACTGCATATAGTGAGGTTTTGGGTATTAAGAAGTATGAGGATATTAAACGAAATCTTGAAAATCTTCGTCTTAAATTTAGACGAAATGCCGGTTCAACAGCAAGCAAGGCTAAGTTAGATAAGCTTACTAGCAGTGTGACTGATATGGAAGCTAAAATTAAAGTCAAAGAAGCGGAACGCGAAAATATAGATAGTCAAATCCAACAATACAGAACCGAGTCTATTCAATTGCAGGAACGATTGATTCGAGAAGGTAATGCAATAAGTGTCGAAGAACTGAAAAAACAGAAAGAGTTGCTTGTTACTCTAAAAGACAAGGATACGAAACTGAAAAACCAATTACGTGATATGTTGGATATAGCACCTTTTGCTATATCAGGAAAATTATTTGCCAATTTGATGGGGCAAGTTGCTGCCGAAAAAGATGTCAAAACGTCTGCGGCAAGTTGTGAGGCAATCAATTCAGCGTTGCAATCTACCCATACTCAAATTACAGATGCTGTAGCCACTTTAAAATTTTCCACTTCACAAAAGCTAGCAATAGAGCACATTATAGCCGAAATATTTGCTAAAAACATTCTTGACATAAGTGATGCTGCTACTGGTGATGTCAAAATACTGGTTGATTATACTGATAATGAAACGAATGAGTTCCAAGCATTATTTGACAACATTAGATACTCTTTCAGTGCCATATTCAAGCAATTAGTAAAGGATATTAAAAATAATGCATTATTCCTAGCCAAGACACAGCGTAAGATTGTGGAGGCTGAATATGATGACGGTAATGCAAATGTCAAAGAGATAAGAATGCGTAAGGCTGAGGTTGATGAATTGTTGGCACAGTTAGATATTCAAACACGCCAAATGTCTGAACAGATTGGAACACTCAATAAAGATATTAAAGTACTAAAGAAACAATTATCCGAGGTTGCGAAAAATGTTAGAGTTGATAAATCTGATAAAGAGAAAGATATTATTGCAGAACGACTTATTGGTGAATTGACTACTTTTTTATTTGAATTGCGAACAAAACGTAAATTATCACTGGAAAAGAAGATAATGGCTGGTATTGATGTGTTGATGCATAAAGTTGATTTTATACATAATGTGCGGATTGATTTGCAGGATGATATTATTGAAATTGAACTATTAGATAAGACTGGAGAACTTATTAGCAAAGAAAAGCTATCAAAGGGAGAGCAGCAATTATACGCAACTGCGATTCTTAATGCACTTGTTGAGGAATCGGGTATAGAGTTCCCTGTATTTATCGATAGTCCTTTGCAGAAGTTTGACAGCATTCACTCTCGCAATATTATAACAAAATTCTATCCTAGTGTATCGAAGCAAGTAGTCATTTTTCCGTTGCTCGGCAAAGAGCTATCGGAAGATGAATACAATGCATTGCTACCAAATGTTAATAGAGTTTATGTTATAGAGAATGAGGATGGCTGTTCTTCGTTTAAGAAGATTGTTCCTAATAAATTATTTGAAACATTGTCATAGCTATGTTTACATCAATAAAAACATCAAGGGCGAACAAAGATATTGTTACAGACCTAAGTCGAAAGTTTAATCTGGGAGCTGAGAATATAATTGCTAGAATAGCATTAACATATTCTCTCTCTAAAGATCGTTTGTTGTCTTTGACTGATATTGCAGATTCTCAGGGTAAGGAGTATAGTAAGAATGTTTTATTCGGAAATAATTTGCCATATTATATCGGACTTATTTGTGTAAAATATGGACTTTATAAAACAGATAAAGATATTCCTAAATACATTAAATTGCATATTGATGACGGATTGCAACTAATGAATAAAGAGTTACAAGATAATCCGAATTTAAATGGTTACGATTATCTAATAGATAAAATTACTAATGGATTGGAAGATATAATATGTTAAGAGATGTGCATTTCAAACATAGTTATTCTTCAGGATATGATGAACCTAAGGATTTTTTTACTGAAGCACTGATTGAGAGTTCTACTTTCGATTTGGGCTTAGGATTCTTTTCATCAAGTGGAATAAGAAGTTTAGCATATGGTTTTGCCTTATTCATTGCGAATGGAGGCAAAATGCGTGTTGTTATGAATCATCTTCTTAGTAAAGAAGATAAGGAGGCAATAGAAAATGGTCAAAAGCATTTGGTTGAAGATTTTGAAAATCGTATATTGTCAGATATTAAAAAATTAGCAAAAACACTTTCTAAAGAGGATGACCACTTTTTTCATTGTTTGTCATATCTAATTTCAATCAATAGAATTGAACTTATTGCGACTATTTCAACTAAAGGTGGGCTTGGTCATGATAAATATGGCATCTTTACTGACGAAGAAGGGAATAAAGTTGCGTTTATAGGTTCTGCAAACTTTTCTCGTTCAGCATTGGAGCTTAATGGTGAAACTATTACTGTATTTACATCGCCAGCTGATGATAAAAGAATATCAGAATACCAAACCTTGTTTGATAAATCCTGGGAAAATGATACACCCCATTTGATTCATATACCCATAGATGAGGTCAAAACTTATATTAGTGAGAATTTTCACAAAGAATCATTAAAACAGTTGCTTGGTACTAGCATAGATTTAAGAGAGGATAAAACTGAGGATAAAACTATTAATGATTTTTGCAAGCCATTTTCTCAAAGAGTTCTTGACAAAATAGAATTGAAAGAGCAGGAACCTCGATTCCCATTTCCAGAAGAAAGAGAAATACAAAAAGAAGCATATAATGCATGGCTTTGTAATGGTAAAAATGGTGTATTTGCTATGGCTACAGGATCTGGGAAAACAGTGACGGCTTTAAACTGTTTGAGAAAGCAATATAAGGAGAATGGATTTTATAAAGCAATTATTGTAGTGCCGACACAAGCTTTGGCTATCCAATGGAAACAAGAAGCTGAATCATTTAATTTCCAGAATATAGTTTCAACATATGCGGATAAGGATTGGAAGAATACATTGAGTCGTTATACAACTAGAAGTTTGTTAGATCAGACCAAGAGTATAATTATAATTACCACGTATGCAACGTTTAATCGTAAAGATATTCAGACTTTCCTTGATAAAACAAAGGGAATAGAAACATTTGTCTATATTGCAGATGAAGCACATAATATTGGTTCAACAAGTTCACTTAAGCATTTACCAGAAGCGATCAAATGGCGTATAGGTTTATCCGCGACCCCAGAGAGGGTGTATGATGAGTTAGGTTCTGAAAAGCTATATGAGTTCTTTAATTCAAGACCTCCTGAATATACGTTTCGTTATACAATGAAACAAGCAATTGATTCAGAAATCTTATGCCATTATGATTATTTTCCTATTTTCGTTGAATTGACAAGTTCAGAGATGGAGGAGTATGAAAAGGTATCATCTCAACTTCGGAAATTTATAGATTCTGATACTGGGAAATATAAACCTGAGGCTGAAAAATTATTATTGAAGCGTAAAAGGATTATCCATAAGGCAGAAAACAAAAAAGAGGCTATCTTAAACTTGTTGGAAAACCTAAAGCAGAGGCGTAAGTTAGATTATACTTTTGTCTTTGTCCCAGAAGGATATGAACCTGATTATTCAGAAAGAGATTATTACGATATAGACCAAGAGGATGTTCATATCATAGATGAGTATGCTCAAATGTTCAAGAATCAAGGATATAGTTATCATAAATACATTGGTGGACTTGATGATGCTCCTAATATATTGAAAAGTTTTGCAAATGGAGATATTCAGATTTTACTTTCAATGAAATGCTTGGATGAAGGTGTTGATATACCACGTGCAGAACATGCAATCTTTTGTTCAAGTACTGGTAATCCTCGTCAATTTGTTCAACGGCGTGGACGTGTTTTGAGAAAAAGTAAAGATAAGGAGAAAGCAAAAATTTGGGATTTGATAGTCACTCCCCCTAATGTGGTTGAAGATGCAGAAGGAGTAGAACGCAATATGTTTATAAGTGAAGTTAAGCGTATTGTGAATTTTGCTGCATTGGCTGATAATCAAATAGATATATTATATGGAGAATTAAAAGCGTATTGTGAAATGTTGAGAATTGACTTGTTTGCAATGCTTGAAGAAGAAAATAATAACTATAAATAATGATACTATGGCTATACAAGACGAAATGTATAAGGCAATTGAGAAGGAAATTGATCAGACAGTTGAATCTGGTACTGAGAAAGTTTCTGTGAACTTTGAAAAAGCAAAAGAGGTTGCCAAAATGCTGACTGATCTATCAACTAGTGTTGGAGATGCAGATGCATTAACCAATCAGTATATTGCCAATATTAAAAATATATGTAACTCATAATACGTAAAATTATGATTATCAAAAATATTACTATCGAAAATTTCCAATCTTACCATGAAAGTCAGACTATGGATTTTTCTAATGGTTTGAATCTTATTATAGGTAATGGTGGAAAAGGAAAATCCAAATTATTTAATGCCTTTTATTGGGTGTTATTCGGTAAGATATATATCACTGGGATTGGTTGGTGTACAACTGACAGTCTGCCACAATCAGCAAAATTTGCAATGCAGCGTTATGAGTTCATCAATAAAAGAGCTTTATTTAAAGCACAAGTAAATGATGAAATTACTGCATCTGTACAGATAGAGATTGAAGATGATAGAGGTATAAATTATATAATAGAACGTTCTGTCAGTGCATTAAGGCTTGACGAAAATGAGTGGGATTCTGATAATGCATGGCAAGTAAGACCTAATATATTGAAAGTATCTTTTGATTCTAATACAGGAACAAAGGTACTTAACGATATGATGGCTGAGGATAAAATTAACGAATTATTCCCTGATGGTATAAGAAACTACATTTGGTTTCAGGGCGAATCACTTGAGAGCCTTATTAATTTTAGAAATAAAGAGACATTAAAAGCAGCTGTAAAACATATTTCTTATTTTCCTTACTATGAGAAACTTTCAGAAATAATCAGCAAGTCCAAATTGAAGATTACTGGAATTGAGAGTCGCAAATTGAAAGAAGTCAACAAGCATAATTCAAGTGTTAAAGGTTTATTGTCTGCTATTGATACTTTGAACTACAAGATTGCTAAAGAAGAAGAAAATAAAAAGCAACTTGAGACTAATATTGAAACTATCAAAATAGCTTTAGCTGATGGCGAGACAAAAATCTCAGGATTAGCGAGCTATTCAATGTTGGTAAAGAAATATAAGGATTGCGAAAATGAAATAAACAAATTCTTGACAGAAACGACTCGTGTAGATGAATTTCAGAGAGAAAAGCTTCCATCTTTGTGGATTCTTCGTGGAATAGAACCGATGATTCAACAATGTAAAGACATTATTGAGAAACATAAAGAGGAAGAATACACTGTGCCCGAAAAGAAATATTTAGATAATCCTAGTCGCTCTAAGTTAGAAGAAATACTTAAGGATAAAAAATGCTTTGTGTGTGGTACTGAGTTTACAGAAGAAGATGCACCATATCATTATATAACAGAAAGATTAAGATTACAAGAAGAGTATTTAAAGGAGATGGAAGAATATACTAGCAATATGCAACTGTCTAAGCAGTTTAATATGTTTGTTGGTAAGATTCAGGATTATCCAGATTCCTTACTAATATCTTTATCAAAAATTGACAAACAGTGGAAAGATAGTGAAGATGAACTAGAAAAATTTATGGCTCAGCGAAGAAGAAAACAGGAGGAAAAACGCAAGTTAGACGAGCAAATAGAAGAGATAAAGAAGAGGCATGGAGTGGACCCTGTAACCCAAGCAGAGACAGCAGGAATTATCAACTCTACGATACGAGCAAGTAGAAGTAATCTGGAGACTCAACAGAGGAAATTAGAAGCTTCCAGGCAGACTCTTAATAATTATCGAAGCGAATTGCGTGCTGCTGAACGAGAGCTAGAAAAATTAGGTGTAAAAGATGCGACTGTTGCAAAAGTTCCAGAGACTGAATGGAAGCATATTTCAACATTTCTTGAAGATATATGTAAGAGAGTTCAGGAAAGTGCTAGAAAAGATTTGCTTCATAAAATTGAAGAAAGGGCAAACATATTTTATGCTAAATTTACGGAACATGATAATGGTTATAAAGGTAATGTAAGGATTGGTGAGGATTACTCTATTGAGTTTGATGCAGGTCTTAATACTAGCCATGAGGATAGAAAAAAGATGAGCATTATAAATGCATTATTGTCTTTAAATCAAGAGGCAATGGGTATCTATTATCCATTTATAAGTGATGCTCCAACATCAAGTTTTGACTTAGAAACTACTCATAAATACTTACTTGGTATCAAGGATATATTTGGACAGTCTATAATACTGACTAAAGATGTAGATTTAGAAAGTGATAAATATCTTGATTTGCAACATCAAAGTAATGTGTCAAGAATCTACAATTTAGAGAGTAAAATATATAGCGGAGGTTCAGATCGTGGTCAACATGAGGTTTCAACGCAAATAACAATCTTAAAATAAGGCTTATATGGAAAATATATTTGAAATTAAATTTTCATTTGAGCAAAATGTTAAGGATAATGTAATCCTTAAGTTCTCTAATAAACAAGGTGGCGCTTACAATGTATTTTCATATCATTGGCAATGTTTTGTTTGGGCGGCTGTTGTTGGCTTTATACACAATGAACGTAGACCTCTGCAATCACCAATTGCTGATAGGCCATTTAGTTTAAATACAATGTGTAATGGCGGTGGCGAAAAAGATGCTGAAGCTTTATTGTGTATGTGTATCGCTAAGTTTGGTTCTCTTGACATTATGAAAGAGCCAACAAAAGCAATAGACTTGATAAATGAGTATGCTAATGGAGGTTTTTATCATATTATGAAGATGATACAGGACGAGTCTATAACTAATGACTTGGAGTGGGTTAAACAAGAAATTTTTATGAGGTAATTTGTATGAAAAATAAATGTACTATAATTGAAGCTGCTAAAAAAGTTTTATCAACAACTAATGGATTTATGTCTGTTACGGAAATTTATACACAAATTTTAGAGCATTCATTGTATGTTTTTCATGCACAAGATCCTATATCTGTATTAAGAGGAGAGCTAAGAAGTCATTCTGTTGGGATAGATTTTCCTACAGCTTCTTCTAAAAAATATTTTTTTTATGATGAATCCCAACGACGTTTCCGCTTGCTAGGAAGTGAAAATCGCACTGCTAGAAAGAATGGGAAAGAACAGGTATCATTGAGAACTGTACGAGAAATGCACCATGAATATGTAGATGCTTTTCGTTTGAAAATATTAAATCAACTCAAATGTTTAAATCCATATGAATTTGAAAAATTCTGTATGAATCTTTTGGAAGTATATGGTTTTATTGATTTGTCTGTTACTCAAAAAAGCAGGGATGGTGGTATTGATGGTTTTGGAAAATTAAAGATAGGTTTGGCGTATATGAATGTTGCGTTTCAATGTAAAAGATGGAATACAGGTGTTGTTGCAAGAAAAGAAATTGATGCTTTTAGAGGAGCTATTCAGGGGGAATATGAACAAGGTATCTTTTTCACAACATCCTCTTTTACAAAAGAAGCGATGAATTACTCTATCAAACAAGGTGCGGTTCCAGTGATTCTTATTGATGGAAATATGATTGTTGATTTTATGATTGAAAAGCAATTTGGAATTGAACATGAAAATTTGCCTATTTACATAAATGCATTAGATCAAATCCTGTCGTAAAATTAATTTATAATAAATATGAATACTAATATTAATGTTATAGAAGGAAATCCTACAAAGAAATTTTTTATAGAAATGATAACAAGAGACATTTCTATAGAAGATGCTATTATTGATTTGTTGGATAACTCCATAGATGGAGCCAATAGGATAAATTCCGAAAATTATACAGATCTTTGGATTAACTTAACAATTAACGATAAGGAGTTTGTTATTCAAGATAATTGTGGCGGCTTTTCGTTAGAAACAGCTCAAAAGTATGCTTTTAGGTTTGGGCGTCCAGAAGAAGCACCTAAGGCTAATAATACAGTTGGACGATTTGGTATTGGAATGAAACGTTCATTATTTAAAATAGGACGAGATTTTGCGGTAGAATCGCAATGTCGAAATGACCATTTTAAAGTAGAAGTAAATGTTGATGAATGGAGTCGAAGAACCAAAAAAGTAACGACAGAAGATGGCGTAGAAACTACTATTGATGATTGGAGCTTCTCATATAAATATGTAGAAAAGCCTAATATAGCTGATGGTACTATAATTAGAATTTCAAATCTAAATAGTGAAGTAGTTGATCTATTTGCAGATGATAGTTTTCTAAATGATCTCTCTGATGATATTCAAAAATTATTAAATTTCAGTTTGCTGAAAGGGATAAAGATTACTCTTAATGGTAGAGAACTTGCGGGGAAACGTATTGATTTATTAATTTCTGAGTATAGTAAGCCATATTATGCAGATGGTAGTATAGATGATGTGAATTATCGTATTATTGCTGGATTGGGAGGTATTGGAGAACCTAAAAATTCAGGTTGGTATATATATTGTAATAATCGTCTAGTTCTTGAAGCTGATACTTCTAATATAACAGGTTGGGGAGTTCATCCACTCCCTCAATGGCATATAAATTATGTAATGTTTCGAGGAATTTTATTTCTAGATTCGGAAGAAACATTTAATTTACCATTAACTACAACTAAGAAAGGGGTTGATGCAACGTCTGAAGTCTATAAGGCTCTATTACCTATAATGAAAAATGCTATGATTAAGGTATTTGAGTTTTTGAAAAAAATCCCCAAAATGGGGGATGAAGCTAATGATTATAGACAAACTCTGTGTGAGACTTTTGATAAAATTTCAGCTGTAGAACTCAAAGTGTATGACTTTTCAGATTATCCTCAAAAGCAGTTTTCTGCACCAGAATTGGATATGGATATTATTTCAAGGAAAAAGCAATATGTTCGGATTACATATGATGCTAACAAAGATTTAGCTGAGTTGGCAAAAGAACATGCAGAGGCTAAAAATTATAAGGAGTTAGGAAATACTACTTTTGAGTATTATTTAAAAATGGAAGATATTAAAAATGAAGAGTCCAACTGTTCTGAATTATGAAATACGCCCTTGTAAATTTGCCGAAAGGCGAATGCTTTTAGCATCTTTTGCTCGTATTATTGGAGTGTTCAAACAACAATATTAATATGTGGGATTTGGTGGTCTGTCTTTTACAGACTTTAAGTTATTCCATCGTGAATTACATATTAATACTATGTATAGTATTGAAGGTGAGTATTGTAAACCTAAATTGGAATTTAATAAACCGTATTCGTGTATTTCAATTTTACATGGACATTCATCTGATATGCTTTCATCGATAGATTTAAGTAAACCTAGTATCATTTGGTTGGATTATGACAATGTTCTATCTATGGATATATTTACTGATTTGGAGTTGGTTCTTCATGCAATACCTAGAGGTAGTATTTATATAATGTCATGTAATAGGCAACTGAGAAAAGATAAAGAAATACCATATTCCAATGATGAATTAAGAGGTTTATATGGTAGCTTAGTACCTTTTGATATTCCAGAAAATTGTTGTACTGATGCAAATTCTTCTTATACCATAAAGAAAATGATAGATAATCATTGCAACAAAATATTGAAGGATAGGAATAAATTAGGAGAGAACCTGATGTACAAATCTTTATATAATATCAAATATAGTGAATATAGGGGAGCGAGAATGTTTACATGTGGAGGAATAGTACTAGATAAAAACGATCAAGATTTAAATTTAAATCTTGAAGATTTAGATTATATATCAACGGTACATCCATATGAAATTGATATTCCTAATTTGACGTATAGAGAAGCTAGTCATTTAAATCAAATTTTAGATGTTCCAGATAAGGAGTGTGATATAGTTCAAAAAGGTATTGTATCTTCAGAAGATGTTAGTAAATATAAAAAGATTTATAGATTCATTCCTAATTTTTATGATGTTAGAATATAGAATAAAGGTATTAGGCCATGTGGTTTAGAGCTAACTTTATTTGAAGATTGAGCTTATTAGAATATATTATGTCAAAAGAGATACAATTCATATTATACAATCTTCCAGAAAAGGAAGGAAAGGTGCAAGTAATCATCAGAGATGAAACTCTGTGGTGTACTCAAAAAGCAATGGCTCAGCTTTTTGGCGTAGATAGAACCGTTATCTCAAAGCATCTTAAAAATATATTTGGATCTTCTGAGCTACAGCAGGATTCAGTATGTGCAAAATTTGCACATACTGCTGAAGATGGCAAAATATACAATACACAATTTTATAACCTTGATGCTGTTATCTCGGTTGGCTATCGCGTGAATTCTTTACAAGCCACTCGTTTTCGTCAATGGGCAACTAAAACCCTAAATGAATACATCAAAAAGGGATTTGTTCTTGATGATGATCGTTTGAAGCAAGGTGAAACCGTATTTGGACAGGATTACTTTCAAGAATTGCTTGAAAGAATCCGTTCTATCCGTGCAAGTGAACGTAGGATTTGGCAGAAAATTACGGATATATATGCTGAGTGTAGCGTAGACTATGACAAGAACTCCTCAACAACACACGATTTCTATGCGATGATTCAAAATTGTTTTCATTATGCAATTACAGGCCAAACAGCTGCTGAAATTGTATATCATAATGCGGATCATACCAAAGAACACATGGGTTTAACTACTTGGAAAAACTCTCCCAATGGTCGTATATTGAAGTCTGATGCTATTGTTGCTAAAAACTATCTGCAAGAGAAAGAGATAAAGGAATTGGAACTAGCTGTATCAGCATTCTTTGACTATATTGAAAATATTATTAGACGTCGAAATACATTCAATATGGAGCAGTTCGCTGGTAGTGTAACTAAGTTTTTGTCGTTCATGGATTATCAGATTTTGCCAGATAAAGGGCGTATTTCAGCGGCTCAAGCAAAAGCAAAGGCAGAACAGGAGTATGATATTTTTAATCGAACTCAACTAATTGATTCTGATTTTGATAAACAAATAAGAGGTATATTGGAATAAGAGGCTGTCTCAAAATGAAAAACAGAGATAGTCTTACTTATAATCTATAAGTTACTACATAAAAATCTCCTATTTTTAGTCCTATAATTGAAGTAATTAAGGGCTAAAGCAGGAGATTTTTTATTTCAAAGTTTCAATCTATAAGATTTTTACTTTTGCAATTCTATTTTGAGACAGCCTCTTAACTCAAAGCCAAGTATCAGACATTCAAGTCTTTCATCGGCAATCCATAATTGTTTTGGTCAAAGATTCCTCGATAGATGAGCTTTAAACCAAGTGTCTGATAATACTTGTAGTCATCGCCTTCGGTACAGAGGTATTTGTAACCGTAGCGTGGCATGTACTCTTTGAAGAACTGAGCCAAGTCTTTCAGGTTTTCTTCTTGGTTCTTCTTGAAGTTGCTGCGCACAATGATGATAGACCAATCAGGGAAGTTTCCTCTTCCACAGCTATACTCCCAGAATCGGATATAGCAGTCCAAATCTCGTTCACGGATATCCACACAAAAGCCATTGGCATGTGGCATTACGCTACAGCTTTCTCTGTAACCAAATTTCTCACACAAGTAGAGATTGAAATCAAGAATTAAATCTTTTTGTACCATAAATAATTGAATTTAAGATGTTAATAATAATGGATTATAAATGAAAGCCTCGCTTGCGCTTAGCCTTTTTTCTTTTCATCAGGCGATTGAACTCTGCTTCTTCTGTGGCAGTGGCACCGTAGGACGAGTTCCCGTTTAGCAAACCGAGACTGAAGCCGAAGCCATCATCGGAATAGGAAACGCTTTGCTGTACTTCTTCTTTCTGCTGTTTGGATTCTTGTTTGGCAGACTCCAACAAGGATGCACAAGCATTCTCTTCCAGTCGGTTGTCGATATTCAAGTAGCTGAACTCTCGGCTAATCTTAGAGCCGGAGAAAGAAAAACCGTTGTACTCAAATTTTACACCCTGTATTTCCCTTGTAGTTCGGCTGACCTTGAATTTCATATCAATGTCTCGGTCGGCAAGCGCATCTTTCAAATCATCCCAACTATGAGCTTTGGGCAATTCATCTTTCAATGCCTTGTATATCTCATGCTTTGCCTTGTCGTAGGGACGTTAAGCGTTCCTCTTTGATATGGTCTTTACCATTGGCAAAGTGCAAGCGATATTTCGCGGTCAGCATTTTGCAAACTTTCTCATTCCTACGAAAGTCATTCTTGTCGCTAATCGTCTTGCCGTCATTGTCCACTCGGTTGAAAACGATATGGCAATGTGGATGCTCACGGTCGATATGCCGAGCAATGATGTATTGCGTATTCTCAATACCCATCAGTTTCATATAGTCGTGCGCTATACTCAGCATCAGTGCATCGTCTGACTTTAGCCTTGCACTATCTTCCGGTGAGAAGTTGAGCGAAGTGTGTCCGACAATATTCTTTACCTTGTCATTGAGTAGCGATTGTAACTCAAATTGCTCTGACATCTGTTCGGGTGTACCTTCTACTCCTACCGCTTCCAATAGCTTGGATTTTTCCTCTTTGAGGACATAGCGGACGCAACCACCGAACGATGTTCCTTTAGTCTGTCTACCTATCATCTTTCAGTCGTTTTATAAGTTGATTAATGTGCTGAGCCATTTCCTCGCATCTGTCCGCAACGGCAAAGAAACCGTAGGTGTTTGCCTGTCTTGCCAACTGGTTAAGATTGGTGCTTTCGCCAATCAGTTGCCGAATGATGTGGATATGCTCTTGCGTGATTCGTTCACGTACCGAACCATTCTCGATGAGTGAACGGATGACTTCACTTTGAGTCTGCTTGCTCCGTCTGCAAAGCGCACCAAGCCATGCGTGTTGTTGATATGACAGACGGAGTGTTATTGTATATTTCTTTTCCATTTGAATCTGTTTTTAAGTGAATAAATTGTGACCATCGGGAGCCGTCTCCTCAGACTTTTTGAGGAGCAAGTGGTCGGGGAATGTAATACACCGACATTAACTTGCTACAGTAAAAAAGTCTCGATTTTTCTTCTTGCATTCAAAGCCTGAAACCTCTTTTCTTAGGTGGTGAAACCTTCGGTTGTGGAGTGCCTTGTTGTACGCTGACGAGCTTCAAATCGAATGTTTCTATCAGTGTTTTCAAGATAGGATTCTTCCTTATCATTTGTTGAAGGATGGCTTCGTCAGGCTTCACTTTGAGCAGATAATCAGCTATGTCGTACCCCTCTTTTCGCTCGCTTTCTGTAGCATTGGCTTCTAGATAATCGAACATCTGCACCTCAATTCCATAGCTTTTCATCAGGCTGATTTTGCTCTGCCAATAGTCGGTTGCACCTAAATCAGGGAATAATACAACGCTTCTTCCTGCCAGAACGGATAGGCTGTTGACATTGAAGCAACCGTTCTTTCCACCTGATGCTATCCATAGGAATTGCGGCAGATAGTAAGATGCAATAATTGCCGTTTTCTCGCTTTCGACCAGTGCAACAGGACGGCTTTTGTCTTCGGAAAGCAGATGCTCACCGAAGAAGCACTGCTTCAAATTGTAATCACCTTTGTGTAATACGGAGTGCACCCACGTAACATGATTGTATGGTTCTTTTATTCGCTTACCTGTTTCGGAATTGTAAAGCATTATCTTGCCCGTGCGGACTTTATTCTGATTGTCCGTCTGCCAGAATACGGTTGCACCGTCCCAATACTTGGATGTACCAACCTTGTATTTCTTCATGAGTTTCAATGTTTCTGTTTCTCCGAACTGAGTCGATAGAAATTGAAACAACTTGTTCGCAGGATAGCCACGTAATGATTGGTTGACTATATCTAAATCAATATAGGAAGTGGCTATTGGTTGCCCCTCTTTAATAGGTGCATAGCTCCTAAAACTATTCTCCACAAACTTTTCTTTCTCTGACGGATTCTGCTCAAAGTAATCACGAGGCGTGAAGTGATAACCGCATTTCTGCTCATGATCACAACGTCCCACGTATTCTGGAAACTGGATTTGCTTCTCCGTATCAATATACTTGGAAAAGCATCTTTGGCGGTGGCAGTTCGGGCAAGAATGCCGAGTGCTGATACCTTTGTAGGGTTCTAATATGAATCTATGTGTACTCATTGTATGTGTCTTTTTTGGTGTGTCACTTTTGTCGTTATTGTCGTTTTCTCTTGGAAAGTGTCAAAACCGACAAAAATGTCACAGATTAATCTTTGAATATTCTCCATGTTTCTCTTTGCGGAACAGTATCCCGATATTGTCATTGAGAAAGCGTTGAAACGTCCGTTCCTTCATTCCGTTCTGCTCGGCTATTTGTATAGCTTGGGCTGTTGTAAAGGATAGAGGAAGCAGATTGACTATCGCCTGTTGTTGGATGTTGAGCGCATTTTCATTGAGTATGTTTTGAACGCTCAATGTGGATTCTTTGAAGTACTCCGTCAGTTTGATGGCTCGTTCTACCGTCAACAAGTCGATATAGGTTTTATCACACTCTCCACAAGTCCATCGGGCTAATTGGATAATCAGGCAGAAACGGATAATGTATATCTCCAGCTTACAATAGATACTCACGATTGTGTCGTTTGTCTCCCGGTCGCACAACTCTGAGAAGTGATGCTGCCATTCGTAAAGCCGTCTCTTGGCATCTTCCGTGAAAAGAAGAATATGCGGTTCTATCTCTCCAAACTCATTGAGGGCATACTCTTGTTGTATCAGCTTATCAATAATGGCATTCCATTCTTGTTCGATATTCTCTGGCAGTTCCTTGTCGTTCCAACGTGCTTTCTGTTGCAGGTTGGGCATCACAAACAGAATACGGTCAATGAATCCATTACTGGAACGTTCGCCTTTAGCCAGTTCACTGAGAATTTTCTTTTGGATAGTACCGATAACCGAAATATACGGTCGCTTGATGAAGATGGAACTCTTGGCATTCTTGCGGTCGGATATAGTCGTCTTGGCACTGAACACTGACAACCAGAATTGTTCTTCTGAACCGTTGTTGTAGCGGTTGAAGTTCTTGAACCAAGCGGACAATTCATCAGCCCACAAGCATAAACCTCGTTTGTTCTGCGCATGAATAAGGCTCAATCCTTCGGGCGTTACATCCGAAATCAAGAAGCGTTTACGAATTGGTTCCTGTGGGAATTGCTCTTCACCACTATCCGCACGTTCTTTGCGGCTCATGCTCATAAGCTCATTGTACTTGGCAAGCATTTTCTCAAATTCTTGATTCTGTTTGTAATCATAATCAAGAAACGGTTTCATGGCAAAGCTGAGCGGATGGCTCTTGTTTGCTCCCGGTCGTCCAATCAATGCTATATACAGGATAGGGCTTTCCACCCAGCCTTGCTTGATTTGGGCAAGATGCGTGTTGCCAATGCCGACTGCTATTGCCGTAAGGATAGCTGTGGCAATGTAGTCGGTTGGGTAGTTATGGCATTCGTGAACCTCGCTGATGATGCGTTGGATTTTTGTCGGGAATATGCTAACAGGAAAATCAGTACCCGTTAGTCGCATACTCAAATCAACCGCTTCATCAATGATGGATGCCGGATTAATAGAATACGTATCCATATTCACACCGATTAAAGTTTCACGGATGATTTGGGCTTATGACGGACACCGCCTTGCATATTGGCAAGCATCTCTTCGTATGTTTGCTCGGAAGTTTTTCTTCGACCATTCTCAATCCATGCCAGAAGTTCGTCTTCGTAGAAATAGAGTTTTTTGCCTTTTTTATAGGCAGGAAGCAGCCCTTTGCGTACCAATGTATAAATGGTAGGCTTGGCTTTTCTGATAATACGGCAAGCATCCTCAATTTCAACCAACACATGTTTGTCTGATGCCGGTGGCTGGAGTTCAGCTACCATCTTTTTCAACTCGATAACCTGTTCGCTATAGTGCAAAGAATATTATGAGAAAATTAGGCAGAATTATCCGAGATATATCGGAACTTATGAATAACCTATGTCGGGTTGACACGTATCTGAATGATGATAATGAGGAAAACTACAAAAATATAGTTCGTCTTATTGCTAATGGAACAAATTTCGTTGTATATAAGTCTGAAGGACAATATCATTTTGCGCCAAGTCGATTTGTCGGGTATCTAAATAATGATTTGTTGACACATCTGGTAAAAAAGAATGGGAAGAACGGCAGAGAAACATCTCCAGCTATTGATAGTATTATTGGGCATACAAGGGCTTTTAATCAGGCATTAGAAGATGAATATTTAGGATTTTGTGATAGGTTGGGTATTACTCCTAAACATATGGTTAATACTCAAAGAAAATACTGGTTATTAGACAATAAACAGAACAAAATATACACAGAAGAATATTATGAGGGTTCTTTGCAGCAAGCATTAGTCAATAGATACGAACGCAATCCTATTGCTCGTAAAAAATGTATTGAAAAACACGGATGTATATGTCAAGTTTGTGGAATGGATTTTGGCAAAGTGTATGGAGACTTAGGTAAAGGATTTATTCATGTACACCACATCGTTCCCATTTCAACCCGGAAAGGGGAACCGCATAAATTGACCCTGAGAATAGCTTTGTTCCAGTATGTCCTAATTGCCATGCAATGTTGCATAAAGGTAAGCTTTGTATAGAGGAACTAAGAAAGATATTAGGCAAGTGATATTAAGCAATCTTCTTGTCTAATTTAATCCTACACTCAGATTCCGTGTGTGACATTTTGCGCTCAATGGTGGATATTTCCGAATCACGGAGAGTGTGAGCGAATACTCTCTTTATAAATGTAGCTGTTAGTAAGCGTGGCTTACCGAATGCCTTGCCTATATTCCAACCAAAGTGCATGATGTCAATGGTTTTTAATTGAGCATCAACCTTTATCTGCTCAACTTTAGGCAGAGTATCTGATAAGTAATATTCCGTAATATATCCACATAGACGATTGAGATCAGTTTCGCTAAGGTAGAGAGCCAAGTTCTGTTTCGTATATGAGAGAACTTTATCTAACTTTTCTTGCGATGCTCGTTCTTTTTCAGCCATAGCGTTGGCACGGAATATCTCGTATTCTGTTGGCTGATTGGATTCTTCGATGGATATATTGTTGATGGTAGAAGGTGTGGCTTCTTCCTTTGGAAGCTCTGCCACTTCTTCGTTGAGTTTGGAACACGATGAAATAGAAACTTCTTCTGTTGTGTCAGATGTCGTTTCTATTTCAATTTTTGGTTCTGAAATGCAGGATTCCGAAATAATAGAACTTTCGACAAGTTCAGCGTGTGCAATTGGAGTTTCAACTACCACAACCTTATTGCGGTAGCACTCAAATCTCATAAAACACTTTTCTATTGTTGGCGAAAGAATTTGACTGAATACCATTTGCAGATTGAGATAGATAGCTCCCATGATAATGGAGCATACCACTAAAATGAGGTAGCTGCTGAACTCATCCCAACCATAGTGAAGTACGGTCTGGCGGGCTAAAACACCAATGATAGCTATTGTCCCGAAAACAATCAGATTCAAAGTAATATGTTCTATCTTTTTCTGCTTCATAATAATATATGCTAATCGTTTGTGTGCAAATATATATCATTAGCAAGATGTATAAATACATTTCCCTGAAAGTGGCAGCATTTGTCACCAAAAGGTAGCATTATTCTAGGTCAACTGTGCCAAAATAGAAAAGAAAAGTCCAACGTAGAATAAAACCAAGTTGGACTTTTAGCAAAAGTATTAGCAATTGTATATGTTAGCTGCGCTTATAGGAATAAAGAGAGATATGCCCTTTTGTTTGGAGGCAACTTTACTGATAAGCCATTTTCTGAATGCAACAGAATGTCCAGTGTCTATTTGATAGGATAGGGCTATAATCATGTTGAGATTATACACATCGGCACTATTCCCATTTTCCAACTTTATACATTGGCAGATGTCATACTTCTTTAAGACATTGGCTTTCAATATTGCTTTTAAACGAGAATTGATTGATCCAACTGTTGTATAGAACAAGTCGGCAATCTCCCAAACGGTCATCCATACTTCTCCATCAGAAATATGGATGCCATGTCCGTTGTTTGTTATGATTCCTCGTTTCATAGCTGTAATTTATTTCAGTGAAATCTTATTGGCTGTCTCTCGTTTCTTTACATTGACTAAATCTGCGTAGATTTGAGTAGTGGAAACGTTCTTGTGGGTTAGCATCTTTGAGACTGTGTAAATATCTGTGCCTAAAGAGATTTGGATAACTGCGTAGGAGTGACGAAATCCGTGAAAGGTTATCGGCTTCGTTATTCCTGCCTTTTTGAGCCAGTTCTTCAGCGGATAGTTAATCATGCTCCGTTTCAAGTCCTTGAATACTTTGCCTGTGCCGGGCGTACCACATAGTTCGTAGGCTTCGTAACTGATGGGGAGTGTCGCTTCCGTTTGGGTTTTCTGAGTTCTGATACGCAAGCAATAGCCTTGGTCGGGAGCAATGGCAAAATCTTCCCATTGAAGCTTGAGAATATCGCTGATGCGTAAACCTGTCATACAAGCAAACAAAGAGGCGGCTTTCAGAACGGGGATGTCGCAAGGAGTGGCGGCAAGTTGTTTCACTTCGTCCAGTGTCAGGTATTCTTTCTTCACATCTTGTGGTTCAATCTTGTCAAGATAGTCATTGATGTTTTCTCGAAGCCATTTGTCTCGGTAAGCAATCTTCAACAATCCTCTGAAAGTAGAGTAGTAGCTGGATGCCGAATTGAGAGATATGGGACGATTGCTGTGTTTGAGCTGCTTGGCATTCAACAGGTACTCACGGAACTTCTTACATAAATCCACATTCACTTCGCCGAAGGTACATTGCCCTTTGACGAAGTTGTAGAAATGCTGATAGACAAACATCCATTTCTGGTCTTTGCTTCGGCACATCTTTTTGAAGTAGGCGAGAAAGTCGGCTTTCTGTTTGGTCTTGTCTAAGAAACCGAACTCTTCATTGATGAGCGATTGCACTCTGATACAACGGATAGCCTCTGCCTTGTTTAGCATATCGTTGTTGAATTCCCGTTCCATTTCATTTTTAGGATGGGCATAGATGTAGATGCCGAGATATTCCCGACGGCTCATCTGCATGGTTTCGGGGTTACGAACTGCCGGATAATAATCCAGATACAAAGAGATGCGATTATTCCGAATCGCTCTTTGGCGAACTGTTACTTTTGTACACGTGTGTGTCATACTGATTAATATTTAGAGTTTTACATTTGTTTGGTGCAAAGGAATAAGGTGATTCAATGGTGACAACATTCACCGATAAATAACTTATTCAATCTTTGGGGCTGCAAGTAGCTTATCCAATTCAGGTTTGGAGATAAGTGTGTATTTGCCCTTCTTGACCTTTGGGATATTATGATATTTCGCATAATGATAGAGTTGGTCACGGGTAAGATTGAACTTCTCTATAGCTTCGGCTACCGTATAATACAGAGGTTCTTCGGGTGCTACCACTCCTTTGGCTATATCGACATGTTTCTTGGAATAATACACCATGATACCTTCTTTCTTCTTTGGAATGGCATTCTTAGAAACGAAAGTGTAGATAGCGGATAAGGTCATGCCAAATTTTTCCTGCATTTCTTGTGTACTATACCATTCTGTAATGTCGGGATTCGGGGCTTTCTTAGCGAAGTAAGCATCCACGTGCTTCTTGCTCCAGTAGGTCTTGCCACGATTGAAAGTGCGAGGAATGTTGTTCTTCTTGGCTACCACAAATATCCATGACTCGTTTACATGGTATTTCTCTTTCACTTCTGCTGTAGTGTAGAAGTCGGTGATAGGGGCTTTTTCTTTTAACTGTTTGTTCTCTGTTTCTGGAACAATAAAGACTGTCATATCTTCTATATCAGCTCTGCGAACAAGGGTTTTTCTTTCAAATCGGATTACCTTGATTACTCCATTGCGGATATAGCGATATATAGAAGTACGGCCAATGTTTAATAACACGGCTACTTCTGACGGAGTAAGATACTCCTTGTTCAAATTAGGATGTGTCTTTATGCTTTTCCCTAATTCGTGTTGCAGACTTTCAATGCGCTGTTTCCTGACCCTGTCTTTGTAGGCAAGGTTAGCACATCGGTGTGAACAATACTCTGTGGTTGTCTTATGGGCTGTGAAAATAGCACTGCACCACTTACATCTTTTCTGAATGTCGATTTTACTACTCATTATTTATCCGTTTATTTCGCCAAATCTGTTTCATCGCGTACTACCACGTACCATGACGTACCAGTGTGTCCACGACCTTTCCGACCTAAAATCGGAGAGTAACAAGCGAGCAACAAATGCGGTACAAAAATGAGCTGAAAAAGCCCTATAAACGATAACTATCGCTTATAAGGCTAAAAAGAAAGGCGCTCAAAATGAACGCCTTAATAATCATTGATGATATATGCTAATCGTTGGTAATCACTACCTACTTGCCGATGCAAAAATGCTGAAATATATTCCCCAACACCTGATCCGTCGTAACCTCTCCTACGATATCCGATAAATGGAATATACACTCCCGTAAATCTTGCGAGATGAAATCCCCGGAAAGGCTGGAGTTCAAACCTTCTTGTACCCTATGTATAGCTTCCAGCGCATGCGTAAGCGCCTCGAAGTGGCGGGCATTCGTTACGATGATGTCGCTTTGGTGGAGGGTGGGGATGGAAGATACTTCCGTGAGGAGTTGTTGTAGCTCTGCGATATGCAGCTTGCCTTTGGCGGAAATAGCGATTTGATGCCAGCCTTCGGTGGGGAAAGAGAAGGTTGGGAGAGAGGATGTGGGTAATACATCGCATTTGTTCATCGCTAAGATAACAGACTTATTCGTTAATCTCGGAGCTATTTCTTGATAGAAAGCCTCGAAATCTTTGAGGTCACGGGTTAAGTCGTACATGAGGATGACGATTTGCGCTTGGTCTAGAGCCTTGAAACTACGTTCAATACCAAGAGCTTCGATCGTATCGCTTGTTTCACGGATACCGGCGGTGTCGATGAAACGGAAGAGCTGGCCGTTGATATTGATCGTATCCTCGATAACGTCACGGGTCGTTCCGTGGATGTCGCTGACGATCGCTTTATCCTCGTTCAACAAGGCGTTTAGTAAAGTAGATTTGCCGGCGTTCGTTTCACCGATGATGGCGACGGGAATACCGTTTTTGATAGCGTTACCTACGCTGAAAGATTGGGCGAGTTTGGAGATGACCTGTTCGATATGATCCGCAAGCGTGCGAAGCTCGCTACGATCAGCGAACTCTAATTCCTCATGGTCACTGAAATCCAGTTCCAATTCCATGAGAGAGGTGAAATGGAGCAGTTGGTTTCGAAGTTCGGCGAGTTCCCTACTGAAACCACCTCGCATCTGGCTTAGAGCCAAACGATGTTGGCCGGCCGAAGTGGAGGCGATTAAATCCGCAACGGCCTCCGCTTGGCTAAGGTCCATCTTGCCATTCATGAAAGCACGTTGCGTATATTCACCCGGTTGCGCTATACGGCATCCGCTGGAGATAAGGGATTGCAGGATTTCTTGTTGGATATACGTCGAGCCGTGGCAGGTGATTTCCACCGTATCTTCCCCCGTGAAAGAATGGGGGGCACGGAAAACAGCGGCGATCACCTCATCTATGGTTTCGTCATTGTTACCGACGATGGAACCATACGTTAAGGTATAAGCCTTTTGGGTAGATAAACTTTTACCTGCCTTCTTCGGCCGGAATATCCGGTCACAAATCTTGAAAGTATCCAGCCCGGAGACACGGATCACTGCGATTCCTCCTACTCCCGGAGCTGTAGATATAGCGCAAATTGTACTCATTCCGTCTATTAAACCGTTATTAATTCATACGCTTGAGAACCCAGTCCGATTTCCTCCGCATAACGTAGGCCGGCTTGCCAGTTCGTATCCGGATGAATCAAATGGAATTTATCCTCTCCCTCAAGGTGTTCGTGAGGATGAGTCTCGGCTAATTTATTACCTCCGATGATAGGAGCGTTGATAACCATATCGGCGCAAGCCTTATCCAAGGCCACCGGATCGAAAGATGCGGCGATCCCCAAATCGGGGATGATGGCGGCATCGTTATGATTCCAGCAATCGCATTCCGGAGATACGTTCATGATAAAACTAACATGGAAATGAGGCTTGTCTGCTAATACGGCTTTCGTGTACTCGTCGATCTTGTAATTCAATCGCTCGGAAGTATCACCTTCGCCCATTACGGCACCGTCGTACTGGCAAAGAGCCACACATTGCCCGCAACCTACACAACGCTCGTAATCAATTTCGGCCTTTCGGTTGTTATTCAAATGGATGGCATCGTGAGCGCAGTGCTTTACACAGATGTTACAGCCTTTACAAGCCTCCGTATCGATACGAGGCTGTGAGGCACAATGTAATTCCAGTTTACCGCCTACGCTGGCGCATCCCATCCCGAGGTTTTTCAGCGCACCGCCGAAACCGGCTTGCTCGTGACCTTTGAAATGGTTCATGGAAATGATGATATCGGCATCGGCGATAGCGGCACCTATTTTCGGGGCCTTGCAATATTGCCCGTCAATCTCGATTTCCCGGTAGTCCGTACCTTTCACGCCATCGGCGATGATAACGTTGCAACCGGCGGACATGGGATTGAACCCATTTTCCATGGCGCTTTGAAGATGATCGACAGCGTTGGAGCGACGGCCCGAGTATAAGGTGTTACAATCGGTAAGGAACGGTTTCGCGCCTAATTCACGTAACAGGCTTACCAAGCGAGCGGCGTAATTAGGACGAATGTATGCCAAATTCCCCGGTTCGCCAAAGTGGATCTTAATGGCTACAAATTGATTTTTGAAGTCGATATTGGCGATACCGGCACGTTTTACCAGACGTTCCATCTTATCCAGCAGGTTGCTGCTGGGGGTCGTGCGTAAATTAGTAAAGTAGACTTTGGATGTATTCATCTTTTTATTGGTTTAGTGTTGACAAAGGTACGAAAAACACGGAACATTTTTTATATTCGCGTAAAACAGATTTGTATATGGACTTGCTTCAGCGGAATCATCAGCTATTGTTGAAAGGAATAAATTGTACATTCCTGCGTTATTTGCATGCACGGATAGAGTGGGAGGATCGGTTAATCGGCATCTTCGGCTCTCGAGGGGTTGGTAAGACTACCTTGTTGTTACAGCATATTAAGTTGAAATTTGAAGATTCGCGGGAAGCCCTGTATGTGAATCTGGATGATTTCTGGTTTGAGACACATTCATTGACCGATGCGGTTAAGGAGTTCCTGCAAGCCGGGGGGCATTATTTGTTTTTGGATGAGATCCATTTCTATTCGGGCTGGATGGAAGAGGTCTCAACTTTATTGGATGCCAACCCCGCCTTAAAGATTGTTTTCGCTACCACTTCTTTGTACTCGCAGACAGAGGTGCGGAACGGGTTAAGGCATGAGGCTGCTTTTTATACCATGCATCCGATGTCGTTCCGTGAATTCCTTTCTTACGAAAGCATTCTGGATAAAGATCCCATTCCGTTGGAGGATATCTTAGCGAACCATCATGATTTGGTGAAGGAGATCAATGCGGAGATGAATATTGTGCCGATTTACCGGAACTATCTGGAACATGGATGTTATCCTTTTTATTGGCAAGACCCGGATATGTATTATTTCCGTCTGCAAGAATTAGTGAGAAAAGAGATTTGCCGGGATTTGCCTTCGGTGGTTTCTATTTCGATGAGTAATCTGGAACGAGCTCAAAAATATTTTATGATGGTGGCTGAGTCGGCTCCTTTACGTCCGAAATCGATTGATGTAACCCGTAAGACAAATATGCTTCGTCAGCAAAGCGATAGCCTGTTGCGTTTCTTTCATGATGTGAGGCTTATTTATTACTCGGCAGACCAACTGGGAACCACTCCGGCCAAGCAGAAAGTCTTTATGGGGGATACCAACTTGCTGATCTCTTTTTTCGGAGATAAGGAGAATCGGCAATTGATGTGTGAAACCTATTTCTTAAGCCAGATGCGTTCCGTGGCGAACGTGGAATTCATGGAGAACGGAGATTTCTTGATTGGCGGTAAATATATCTTCGCCGTAGGTGATCCCTTAAGGGGATATGATCGTCTCCGCTTCGTACCCGACGCTTATGCGGCTATCTACGGGTTACCGAAAAGCGTGTTTAACCGTATGCCGGCATGGATATTAGGATTTAGTTATTGAGAATTTAAAAATAGGATTGCTATGTTAGAATGCATGAAGAATAGAAGAAGTATCCGTAAATATACGGATCAGGATATCCCGGAGTCTTTGCTGAATGAATTATTGGAAGTGGCTACTCGTGCCTCGAATACAGGAAATATGCAATTGTATAGTGTCGTGGTTACCCGCGACCCTGCGAACAAGGAGAAACTGGCTCCGGCTCATTTTAACCAACCAATGATTACGGGAGCCCCGGTGGTACTTACTTTTTGTGCGGACGCGAACCGTTTCGTGAAATGGGCGGAGTGCAGGAAAGCGGAGGCCGGATTCGATAATTTACAAACGTTTATCGCTTCGACGATAGATGCGATGTTGTTCGCCCAGAGTTTCTGCAATGCCGCTGAGGAAAAAGGCTTAGGCATTTGCTATCTGGGTACGACGGCTTATAATGCGGACCAGATCATTGAGGCGCTTTCTCTTCCCCGTCTGGTTGTCCCGATCGTTACGGTTACGGTGGGTTATCCGGCAGAGCCTATACCCGCTCAAGTTGAACGTTTACCATTGGCGGCTGTGGTACAAAACGAGACTTATACGGACTTTACTCCGGCTTCCATCGATGCCTTGTATAGTGAGAAAGAGGCATTAGAGGTGAATAAGCAGTTTGTAAGGGAGAATAATAAGGAAACACTGGCGCAGGTCTTTACGGACGTACGCTATACGAAGAAAAATAGTGAACATTTCTCCGAGGTGCTCTTGAAGGTATTGAAACAACAAGGATTCATGAAGTAAGCCCTAATACTTCTACCTTATAGTTCATAAAGAGTCCACTCTCGAGTACGCCCGTAATCGACTTGAGAGTGGATTCTGTATTTTCAGGGATATAGTCCATCCATACGTCTAGGATCATATTGCCATTCTCGGTAATGATCGGTCCATCCTTACCTTGCCCCATACGAAGTTTTATCTCACCGGGGTTCAAACGCTGGAGTCTGTCCTCTACATAGGTGAGAGCTCCCGGGAAAATCTCTATCGGGATCGGGAATTTAGCTCCCAGCCTCTCCACTTTCTTGGAAGGATCGACCAGTATATAGGTCTGCGGACTGGAACTGATTAATAGCTTTTCCTTGAACATGGCGCCTCCACGCCCTTTGATCAAGTTAAAGTGGGAATCTACTTCATCAGCCCCATCGAAGGTCCAGTCCGGCTTGTGGGAAAACAGGCTGGTAACCGGAATGCCTAGCTGGGCGCAAGTCATCCGGATTTCTAATGAAGTGGGGATCGCCAAGATGGAAAGACGTTCCGTCCGGATACGTTCCGCTATGCGAATCAACGCTAGATAGGAGGTAGAACCGGAGCCAACACCTATGACTTGTCCGTTTTCGACTTTAGATGCGATAAGGTCCGCTATCTTTATTTTATCTTCCTTATGGGAGATCTGATTCCCCCATTCCAACGTATCGATTAGTGAATGATCCCACTTCATAGTCTTGATATTATTATATACGGTCTAATACAGTTTCAATCAGTTCCTCCAAAGAACCTTTATAATCCGTATTCATATGATTATCCACACGTCCGGCGATAATACAACATACGGTCATTGCCCGGTGTCCCATGAGAGCGGCCAGACCAGCTAAAGAGGAGCTCTCCATCTCGAAGTTCGTAATCTTTCGCCCGTTGTACTCGAAAGCCTCTATTTTCCGGTTCAATTCCGGATCAGTCAAGGGCAATCGGAGCTCGCGCCCTTGCGGCCCGTAGAAGCCATTGGCCGCGATAGTCGTTCCCCGGATAATATCATTACGGGTGATTTGCTCGATCAACGATGGATCTGCCGATACGACATAAGGCCATATGCCGCTAAGCCGCCAATCAAGCTGTTTTATTAATTCAGATTCCAAGTCTGCGTCACGAACGGAATTACTATTTGCGTAGAAATAAATGACTCCATCGAATCCGATCGATTTCTCCGCAGCTACGTAAGTCCCAATCGGGACAAATGGCTGTAACCCTCCGGAAGTCCCGATACGAACTAGGGAAAGTTGCTTGAATTCCGGCTTGATCGTACGGGTTGAGAAGTCAATATTAGCGAGAGCGTCCAACTCATTTAATACGATATCAATATTATCTGTACCGATGCCATGGGATACAACCGTGATACGTTTTCCCTTGTATTGGCCCGTGATGGTATGAAACTCCCGGCTGGAAACCTCACATTCCTGAGACTCAAAATAGGAAGCGACGGTTGTAACCCGTGCGGGATCGCCAACAAGTACCACACGATCCGCGAGTTGTTCTGGTTTTAAATGCAGGTGGAAAACACTACCATCTGAATGGATCGCTAATTCTGAAGCGGGGATTGTTCTCATATTCGATCAGCTAATTAAGTTTACTTTTAATCATAAAAGGGCAAGGTGCGACCCTGCCCTTGGAGATAGTTCCATGTATATAACTATTTTAGTCCTTTAATGGTTTTGATGGAGTACCGGTCGGTTTAGCTATCGCTTCACGCATAGAAGTGTCCGCCTCGATGTTCTTCATCTTGTAATAGTCCATTACGCCTAGGTTTCCTGTGCGGAAAGCGTCTGCCATTGCCTTGGGAACTTCCGCTTCTGCCTCGATCACCTTGGCACGGGCTTCTTGTGCTTTCGCCTTCATCTCTTGCTCGAGGGCGACAGCCATCGCACGGCGTTCCTCGGCTTTCGCCTGAGCGATATTCTTATCCGCTTGAGCTTGATCCATTTGCAAGAAAGCGCCGATGTTCTTACCTATATCGATATCGGCGATATCGATGGAAAGGATTTCGAAAGCTGTTCCGGCGTCAAGCCCTTTGCGAAGCACTAATTTCGAGATGGAATCCGGATTTTCCAATACGGTCTTATGGCTTTCGGATGAACCAATGGAAGATACGATACCTTCACCTACACGGGCTAAGATCGTCTCTTCTCCGGCACCACCCACTAATTGCTTGATATTCGCACGAACGGTGACACGTGCCTTGGCGATTAACTGGATTCCGTCTTTCGCTACCGCTGTTACCGGAGGGGTATCGATCACTTTCGGATTTACCGACATTTGTACAGCCTCGAATACGTCACGTCCGGCCAAGTCGATAGCGGTAGCCATCTGGAAAGGAAGGTCGATATTCGCTTTCGACGCGGAAACCAGCGCATGCACTACTTTCTCGACATGTCCACCCGCTAAATAGTGCGCTTCCAGCTCGTCGCGTGTAAGCGTCTTTATTCCTGCCTTATGCGCTTCGATCATCGCACGAGTGATGATGTAGGGAGGAACTTTTCGGATACGCATCAAGAATAACTGGATCAAGGAGATATTGACTCCTGATACTTTGGCCGAGATCCATAACAGGAACGGCACATAATAGAAAAAGATTGCCAGCAGAAGTACTGCGGCCCCCAATAGGATAAGTGGCAAAAAGGTTATTTCCATATATAAAAAATTAAGCGTGAATATTTGTTTCTTCTTTAGGACGGACAATTACGTTGTAACTGTCTACCCTGATCACTACGATCGGCGTGTTCTCATCGATTAATTCGTCTTGAGATTTCGCTTCCACGTTAATACCTTTAATCCGGGCCTTGCCGATAGGGGCTAAGCGTGAGAGCGTGATCCCCTCGTCTCCGGGTTCTATTCCGAGATCCCTGCTGGATGTCAGCTTGGAATCGATATCTGTCTTTAAAGCGATCTTGTTAAAAGACCGGGAACGCAATAACCAAGCGAAGATTATTCCGAATGTAATGATTGATAAGGATAAAGTCAGATGCCCTACCCATATACCTACCGTATAAGCGAAAACGACTCCGCCGATAGCGAAAATAGCCCCGCCTATACCCGCGAGTGTTATTCCCGGAAGAAGGAATATCTCCGCCAGTATCAGTAGGATGGCCGCTACCATGAGGAAGACGATGATGGCTATGTCCAGTAGCATAGTTCTTCTTATTTATGGTTGTTTCTTAGGTATACGATCTCTGCGTTACGTGCCTTTTTCTCCCATTCGTCCGGTTGGCCGAGCAGGTTGTTTAACTTTTCTTCCGCATCAAGAATCGTAGGCTTCAGTTGTTCTCGCTTCGCCTTATTCCCTTTGATGTAGCTGGCTCGTAAACTCTCTAGTTTCTCATTTAGCTCCTTGATCTGTCTATGGATGGAAACTACTTTCTCGTAGTAGTTCTTCGCTTCCGGACTTTGGATATCGTCTAAGGTGTAATAAACGATATCATCATGGATCGGGAACGTGAAATCTTTCTTTATTTCTATACGTCCATAAGGAATCTCGGTATGGGCTAAATGAATAAGCTCTTCGTAATTCGATCCGGGTTTCCATGAATCCTTGATCGAGGCAATAGAGGCCCGGGCACGTTTTAGTTCGACATCCTCGCTATCTACTCGCTCGCGGTTGTCGTTCGGGATGAATAAGTATACGCAGACTTTTCCTTCCGGTTGATAACGATCGGAAACGAACCATCCCAATTGCTTGGCTTCGTCGATCACCATCATATAATCGTTAAACGGGGAGTTATAGGGCATGCCCAATTGCTCCGGTGTAAGGTAAGTATCGGAATTGATGTTGTAACGGGTGACGAATAAATCATATCCGCCCAGAGAGCCGTTCCCTTTGGATGCGTAATAAATCGTTACGCCATCGGATAGCACGAATGGATACCCATCGTCGGCGTCACTATTGATATTCATCGGTAACTGTTTCTCGTCTCCCCATTGATCCATGAGCTTGGATTGGGTAAAAAGACAATTGTGGTTACCGTCTGTCGAGTGGGCGTAATAAATCTTATCCCCCTTCTGGTTCATGTATACCGATGAGTTGCCCGGATCGTTTGTCTGGAAGAAATCTTGGTAAGTGGTCAACGTACCGCTTTCCTCGCTTAAGGTATAGGCTGATAAGAAATCATCTTTATCAACGACCAAGCTATCGATAATCTGGACATTCTCTACCTTATCAAGCATACGGCTTGCTTTGTTCGCCAAGTCCATACGGATCTGGTAAGGCTCCACATCTTGTTTCTTTTTTGTTAGGAGGGTGATGTATTCGTCGAACATCTCCTCGGCTTCGTCAAAACGATAGGTCTGGTAGTATACTTCTCCAAGGTATCGATAAGCGTCTTGTACCCTACGCTTTACGGCAACCTTAAGATGTTTCTCCGCTCCTGCTAAATCTCCGGTCTCGAAACAGCAAACACCATACCATTGATTATAAGAGGCATTGCTTGGCGCTTGTTTCACTAGTTTCTCGAACACAGGTTTGGCTTCCGCGTATTTCCCGTCGTTATATAATTTTTTTGCCTGATCAAGACTTTGCGCATGTAGTTGCATTCCTCCGCATAGGAGTGTAACTCCTAGCGTATAAAGCAGCTTTTTGGATAACCGTTTCATTTTGTCTATTCTAGATTATATAGTTATGCAGTTTCAAAGATAAGAATATTTTTGTAGAGGCATACAAATCGAAAAGATAAATGTATAATTTTGCGCCCGTAAAGAAAAGATATGGCAAAATTGACAGCGGACGAACGTTTGTTTCGCAAGATAGAGAATAAGGTAAAGAGAGCGATTTTCGACTATGGCTTGATCAATGATGGTGACCGGATCTTGGTCGGGTTGTCCGGAGGAAAAGATTCCTTGGCCTTGGTGGATTTACTGGGGCGCAGGTCGAAAATCTATTGTCCTCGGTTTGAGGTCGTGGTAGCGCATATCGTGATGACGAATATCCCTTATTGTTCGGATCGGGAATATCTTAGAAGTTGCGCGGAGGAGCATGATTTGCCTTTCATTGTCCATGAGACAAGTTTCGATCCTTCTACGGACACTCGCAAATCTCCCTGCTTTTTATGCTCTTGGACTCGCCGGAAAGCTTTGTTTGAGATCGCTAAGGCTCATAAATGCAATAAGATTGCGCTAGGGCATCATCAAGATGATATCCTAGAGACACTGTTGATGAACCTGACCCACCAAGGGGCTTTCGGAACAATGCCTCCCCGGTTGAAAATGGATAAGTTTGATATGGAGATTATCCGTCCGATGTGTCTGGTGGAAGAGAGGGAGTTGATTCAGGTCGCCGCATGGAAAGGGTACCGGAAACAATTGAAGAACTGTCCTTATGAGTCGGGTTCCAGTCGTTCGGATATGAAAGAGCTGCTGAAAAGTCTGGAAGCGATCAATCCGGAGGCCCGTTACAGCCTTTGGGGGAGCATGACGAATATACAAGAAGATTATTTACCTCGAAAAATAAGATAATATGCAAAGTGTTTATACGATTTTATTGTTGATCGTGTCTAATATTTTTATGACATGCGCTTGGTATGGTCATTTGAAGATGAAGCAACAATTCAGTTGGTTTGAGCATCTTCCTTTGTTTGGCGTAATCCTGTTTAGTTGGTTTCTCGCTTTTTTTGAGTATTGTTTCCAAGTACCGGCGAATCGCATCGGTTTCCGGGATAACGGGGGGCCGTTCAACTTGATTCAATTGAAAGTGATCCAAGAGGTGATTACGTTGGTGGTATTCGTGGCCTTCAGTACCATCGCTTTTAAGGGGGAGTCGTTTAAATGGAACCATGCGCTTGCTTTCGTATTCTTGGTAGCGGCGGTTTATCTGGTTTTCAAGAAATAAAGTCGTTGCGTTTGGCTTTGATAATCAGCGGAAAACCTTGATGCCTATTTTAAGATGCTTACAATGCCTATTCAAGCATGTTTATAATGCCCATTGTAAGCACCTTATAATGGGCATTGTTAAAACGCTATATGATCTGTTGGCTCAGATGTGTAAATATAGCTTCGGTCTCATCCGGATGGAACCATGTTATTTCTGGGTCCCGTTTAAACCAAGTCATTTGCTTCCGGGCGTAGACCCGGGAGTTTCGTTTGATTTTCTCCACGGCGAGGTCTAATGTCCATTCTCCGCTGAAGTAATTGAATAATTCTTTATAACCTACCGTGTTCAAGGAATTCAAATGACGGAAGGGATAAGCCCGGCGAGCCTCTTCCAATAATCCTTCGCTCATCATTTGATCTACACGTTGGTTGATGCGGTCGCATAATTCGTCACGATCTCTATTAAGCCCTACTTTGATGATCCGGAACGGACGCTCTTTCTTAATGTTCGTGCGGAAGGAGGAGTAAGGCTTGCCTGTCATCCGGCAAATCTCTACGGCATGGATCACTCGTTTGTAATTATTCCGGTCCACTTCCTCGTAATGAACGGGGTCTGCTTCTTTTAATTCAGCGAGGATAGGGGCTAGTCCCTCGGTTTCAAATTGCATGTATAGGGCATCCCGGATCTCCGGTGTAACCGTCGGGATATCGTCAATACCTTTACATACGGCGTCGATGTACATCATAGAGCCTCCGGTCATTACGACGGTCGGGATCGTTTTATGTAATTCGGATAGGAGGGAGACCACATCTTCCTCGAAGTTGCTGGCGCTGTAATAATCGGTAAGTGAGAGAGTGCCTACCATATAATGCTTGACACGTGCCATTTGTTCCGGTGTAGGGGCAGCCGTGCCGATCGGAAGGTCTTTATAGAGCTGACGGGAGTCGGAAGAGATAATCGGAGAGCCGAAACGTTCCGCCACTTGGAGGCTTAACTCGGTCTTTCCGACTCCTGTCGGCCCAAGTAATATAACGAGGGAATTCATCAAAAGCGCTCGTCGTCGTAAGGATTATCCATCGGACCTTCGCCTAAACCGTCGAAGCCGCTTTTGTCTAATTCGTCCATATCGTATTCGGAGTCACCGTAAAAATCTTCTCCTACGTCCGTGCTACCGTTCTTAGCCTCGAACTCATCGAAAGAAACTATTTGGGCGGGAGGCGTACCTACCGATTTGCTGCAAATAGGAGCATCCAAGTCTTTTCCCGGAACGATCTCACGAAGTTCCATGAAGAAGGCACGTTCGGTCATATAATCGAAAACGAAAAGTAGTTTTTGGTGCTCGTCTTCCAACAATTCTTCCAGTTGAGTATCGGCCATGACATAGCTGTCTTCCTCGGAAGAGGTATCCATCTCCACTAATGTGATCTCTGTCTTTTTACTCCAGTCATCGTCACATATGAAGAAAGAGGTCATTTGATCCTTTGTATAACCTACAGAGTCGAGGATGGCGTTTTGCAAATCCAAGAAAGTAGACTCGGAATCAATCTTGATCTCGCGCTTGAAGTCATCTGCTTCATCTGATAGGATTAGAAATCTAAATAGCATAGTTGTTTAGTTTTATTATCGCCTCAAAAGTAGTAAAAATATGGATATACCCAATATACGTCGCTATAAATAATGAAAGAGGGTGCGCGTCTGATCCCTGTATGGGATTTCTTCTGAACCTGAGGCTGAGATATTAGCGGCAGTTGTCACCTTGAATAGGAATGGATGAACTACCTTAAGGACGGAACGATCCGTCCTGACACCATGGCTCCAGGATTAGGCGAAGCTTGAGGCACGTATGGAAGGACATATGGAAGGACTGGCGGAAGGTAAGGCGGAAGCGAACCTAGAAAACGCCAAGAAGATGAAAGCTATGGGGATCGATCTTGAAATGATCCGGCAGATCACGGGAATTACCCTATAAATAATTTTGGCGACATAAATAGCGAATCGGCGCAAACCCCTCATCGTAAGATGCGGATTTGCGCCGATTTGTTTTTGGTTGTCCGGATGTCCGTGTCGCTTATTCGTCGATCGAACCTCTTACGATACCCCGGCTGGAAGACTTGATGAAATTGAGGATCAAATCCCGTTCCTCGCTAGGCTCGTACTCGGTCTCGATCGCTTTCAGCGCCTCCGTATTATTCAAGCCTCGGGTATACAGCGTGCGATAGATGTCTTGAATCAAGAATACCTGCTGATTCGTGAATCCCCGGCGACGTAAACCTACGATATTGATACCGCAATAAACGATCGGATCACGGCCGATCAAGGTATAAGGAGGGATATCTTTTCCGATACGAGAACCGCCTTGTACCATCACGTGCTTGGATATACGCGTGAACTGATGCACCAAGGAACCTCCGCTTACGATAGCGAAATCATCAATCTCTACCTCCCCGGCGATTTGCGAAGCGTTACCGATGATAATATGGTCTTTTAAGACGCAATCATGGGCCACGTGCGAATAAGCCATGATTAAGCAATTGCGACCTACCACGGTCTTACCTTTGGAAGCGGTACCCCGGTTGATCGTCACGCATTCGCGAAGCGTCGTGTTATCTCCGATTTCCGCCGTCGTGGTTTCCCCCGCGAATTTCATGTCTTGAGGGATACCGGCAACGACCGCTCCCGGGAAAATATTGCAATTTTTACCAATCCGTGCGCCATCCAAGATAACGGCGTGAGAATATATATGGCAATTATCACCGATTACGACATCTTTCTCAATCACGGCAAACGGATCGATAGTTACATTCTGGCCGATCTGGGCCTCTGGATGAACGACTGCTAGAGGAGATATATTCATTATCGTACTTTATCTTATTATTTGTTTTTTACAATCTGAGCCATGAACTCGGCTTCACTAACCAATTTATCACCAACGAATACATACCCTTTCATGGTAGAGATCCCGCGACGGATCGGTGCCAATAATTCCAGACGTAAGATCAACGTATCGCCCGGAACGACTTTTTGGCGGAATTTCACGCCATCTATTTTCATGAAGTAGGTAGAATAGCGCTCTGGCTCATCTACGGAATTCAAGACTAGCAAACCACCTGTTTGTGCCATAGCCTCAACCTGCAGGACTCCCGGCATGACCGGCTCCTGAGGGAAATGCCCTTGGAAGAACGGTTCGTTGGTCGTGATGTTCTTTACGCCTACGATATAGTTCCCGCCAACCTCGATGATCTTGTCAACCAATAAGAACGGATAGCGGTGCGGCAATAATTCACGGATACGGTTGATATCCATCACCGGCTCACGGTTCGGATCGTATACCGGGGCTTGCACCTCGTTCATCTTGATATCCTTGCGGATCATACGAGCTAACTGGTTATTGATCTTATGTCCCGGACGGGTAGCGATCACACGTCCGCGGATCGGCTTACCGATCAAGGCGATATCTCCGATCACGTCGATCAATTTATGACGTGCCGGTTCGTTATCGAATACAAGCGGCTTGTTATTGATATAACCTAATTCCTGCACGTTCTTGTGAGGGATGTTCAGCATATCCGCCAATTTGTCCAAAGATTCTTGCGGTATCTTCTGGTCGTAGATAACGATCGCATTGTCTAAATCGCCACCCTTGATCAAGTTATTGTTGAGCAACATCTCCACTTCGCGTACGAATACGAACGTACGTGAAGCCGCCAATTCTGTCGGGAATTCGCTGAGATCGTTCAACGTGGCGAATTGGTTGGAAAGCACGGGCGAATCGAATGAGATCAATACGTTCACGCTGAACTTATCATCCGGAAGGATGATCAACGAAGAACCGGTTTCCTCATCTTTTACCTCGATCTTGTGCTTTACGATATAATAATCCTTCGGAGCGTTTTGCTCAACAACCCCTGTCTTTTGGATTTCCTCGGAGAAGAAGCGAGAACTTCCGTCTAGGATCGGAAACTCGGGTGCGTTTACCTCGATCAAGCAGTTATCGATCTCATAAGCGTATAAAGCCGCCATCGCGTGCTCGATCGTACTTACTTGAACGCCATTCTTGCTAAGCACCGTACCCCGTTGTGTATTAACCACGTTCTCGGCCAAGGCGTCAATCGTCGGTTGGCCTTCCATATCGACACGTTTGATCTTGTATCCATGGTTCTCGGGTGCGGGATTAAACGTAATCTCTATATCTAATCCGGTATGCAACCCTTTTCCTTTCAAGGAGAAACTTGCCGCAAGCGTTTTCTGTTTTTGCATAGGTCTTTATTGTTTATTAATTTCTTTCTTGAGTTGTTCGATCTCCCGTTGCATTTGCCCCAGCGAGCGGTATATATCCGGAAGACGGTTGAAGATCGCGCTGGAACGCATGAAGTTCTTAGCGTTGATCGCCGGCGCCCCGAGCAATGTCGTCGCTTCCTTCACGTCGCTGATAACGCCAGCCTGAGCTCCGAATACGACGTGGTCCGCCACATGGATATGTCCGGCCAAACCAACTTGTCCGCCAAACATACAATGCTTTCCTACTTTTACGGAACCGGCGATGCCGACTTGCGCCGCCATCACGGTATTCTCGCCTACCTCCACGTTATGAGCGATTTGTACGAGATTGTCCAGCTTAACGCCTCGGTGAATGATCGTAGAATCCATCACCGCACGGTCAATTGTCGTATTGGCTCCGATCTCTACATCATCCTCGATAATAACGTTGCCTAATTGCGGGATTTTCTTGTAAGTCTCACCTTCGGGAGCGAATCCGAAACCGTCAGCCCCGACTACGCTACCGGCATGAAGGATACAATTATTGCCGATTATACAATTCTCGTAAACGGTGGCATGCGGATAGAATACGCAGTTATCTCCTACCGTCACGTGATCACCGATATAAGCGTGCGGGTATACCATACAGTTCTTACCCATTTTTACGCCTTCTCCGATGTAGGCGAAGTTACCGACATAACAATCGTCGCTCACGATCGCGGAAGCGGCGATAAAAGCGGTAGAATCAACCCCCTTCTTTTTGCTCTTCGATTGCTCTACCAAATTTAATAACATCGCGAGCGCCGCATAAGCGTTCTCTACTTTTACAAGTGTGGCTCTTATCGGTTGTTCCGGTTTGAAATCATTATTCACCAAAACAATGCTTGCCTCGGTATTATAAATATGATGCGCATATTTAAGATTCGCCAAAAAGGTCAATGTACCTGGCTTTCCTTCTTCTATTTTAGAGAAGTTGCTGACTTTAACGTTCGGATCTCCTTCAATCGTTCCGTTCAGGAAGCCGGCAATTTGTTGGGCTGAAAACTCCATTACTTATTCAATTATATATGTATCTTCGTTGACTGTCCGCTGTTTATAGACAGTTAGTTTGCAAAAATGGTGAAAATTCTTTATATAGCCTATGCTTTGCAGGGAATAATTCCCTTATCATGTAGATAACCGGCCATTTCTTTCTGTACGGCATGTGCCGCCTCACGGGCTACGTTGGCGAAAGCCTCCGTCTTATCCGCGTAAATAATCGCACGGGAAGAATTTACCAAAAGACCGCATTGGTCGTTCATCCCGTATTGAGCTACTTCCGCCAAGCTTCCACCTTGAGCGCCTACGCCCGGAACTAACAAGAAATGATTCGGGGCCTGTTTACGGATATCAAGGAACATCTTGCCTTGGGTAGCGCCCACTACATACATCATTTGCTCATCGTTAGCCCATTCTTGCGATTTCTTTAGTACTTTCTCGAAAAGACGTTCACCATTTGCGTCTTCCGTCATTTGAAAATCATGTGAGCCTTTATTGGAGGTCAAGGCCAATAAGATTACCCAAGCCTCCGGGTAGATCAAGAATGGTTTTACGCTATCCTCGCCCATATAGGGAGCGACCGTTACGGCATCTACCTTGATATGATCGAAGAAAGAACGGGCATACATCTCGGAGGTATTTCCGATATCACCGCGTTTCGCGTCGGCGATGATAAATTGATCGGGATAATTCTCCCGTAAGTAAGCCACAGTCTTCTCAAAAGCCATCATGCCCTTTGTACCAAGGCTTTCGTAAAAAGCCAGATTCGGCTTGTAAGCGACACAATAATCGGCGGTAGCGTCGATGATCGCTTTATTGAATGCGAAAATAGGATCTTCTTCCGACAAAAGATGTTGCGGGATCTTTTTTATATCTGTATCTAATCCGACACAAAGGAAGGATTGTTTCTTTTTAATATTCTCGAATAGCTGTTGTTTGTTCATTTTCTTATTCAGTATGAAATGATTGGATGTGTTTACAATTCAGACTCTTTTAATCGCTCAGCGTTCTCCGCTACGATCAGGTGATCCAAGCAATCTTGAATTTCGCCGTCCATAAAGGCTGAAAGATTATAGATCGTGTAATTGATACGGTGATCCGTGATACGCCCTTGCGGGTAATTGTACGTACGGATCTTCGCGGAACGGTCACCGGTAGATACCATGGTCTTACGCTTGCTGGCGATATCGTCTAGGTATTTCTGGTGTTCCTTGTCATAAATAAACGAACGAAGACGGGTAAGCGCCCTTTCTTTGTTCTTCGGCTGGTCTCGTGTCTCCGTACATTCGATCAAGATTTCCTCACTCACACCTGTAATGGGGTTCTTCCAGACATAACGCAGACGGACACCTGATTCCACCTTGTTTACGTTCTGACCACCAGCCCCACCGGAGCGGAAGGTATCCCATTTAATCTCCCCTTCATTAATCTCAACATCAAATTCATCCGCCTCAGGCAATACGGCGACTGTAGCGGCGGAGGTATGTACACGTCCTTGCGTCTCCGTAGCCGGTACACGCTGTACACGGTGTACACCGGACTCATACTTCAACGTTCCGTATACTTTCTCGCCCGATACCGTGAAGATGATTTCCTTAAAACCACCGGACGAGCCTTCGCTAAAGCTAGACACGCTTATTTTCCATCCCTTCAGTTCGCAATACTTCACGTACATACGATATAGATCACCGGCGAAAAGGGCGGCTTCGTCACCTCCCGTTCCTCCCCGTATCTCAACGATCGCGTTCTTGTCGTCTTGCGGATCAGCGGGAACGAGCAATAATTTTATCTCTTCTTCCAAAGCGGGAATACGTTCGTTGCAGGTATCCAGCTCCTCACGGGCCATTTCCCGCATTTCCGGATCTTGCTCGGACTCAAGCAAGGCTTTCGCTTCCTCGATCCCGTTCAATACTTTCACGTATTCCGAACGAGCTCCCACGATTTTCTCCAAATCACGGTACTCTTTGTTCAGTTTTACGAACCGTTTCATGTCGGCGATCACCGCCGGGTCGGTAATAAGCGTACCGACTTCCTCGAAACGGCTCACTAATCCGTCTAATTTACCAAGTAAACTATTTTCGGCCATTTATCTTTATTAATAGGTAAAGCGACCTTTCTCGCTTTCGATAATCAATTCATTTTTATCAGCTTCCTCTACGAAACCCACGATTTGCGCATCAATACCAAAGCTTTTTGAGATGCTGATTACTTCTTCCGCATGCTCGGGAGCGATGTAGATCTCCATCCGGTGTCCCATATTGAATACCTTGTACATCTCGCTCCAGTCCGTACCGCTCTGCTCCTGAATCGTGCGGAATAACGGTGGGATAGGGAAGAGATTGTCCTTGGTTACACGCTTGTTCTCTACGAAGTGCATAACTTTTGTCTGAGCCCCTCCCGAACAATGTACCATGCCATGGATTTGAGAGCGTAGTTTATCAAGCAATACCTTAATTACCGGCGCATAGGTACGTGTCGGCGAAAGCACCATCTTTCCGGCGTCTATCCCTAATTCCTCGATCTTATCCGTAAGTTTCAATCCTCCGGAGTAAACCAATTCTTCGGGAACGGCGGCATCGTAGCTTTCCGGATATTTCTGCGCTAAATACTTGGAGAAGACATCATGGCGGGCAGAGGTCAAACCATTGCTACCCATACCTCCATTGTATTCTTTCTCGTAAGTGGCTTGTCCGGAAGATGCCAGACCTACGATCACGTCTCCTCCTTGGATATTCTTATTGTCGATTACGTCCGAACGTTTCATGCGGCAAGTGACCGTACTATCTACGATGATGGTACGAACTAAGTCGCCAACGTCTGCGGTCTCGCCACCTGTCGCATAGCAACCAACGCCCATCTCACGTAACTCTGCCAGCAACTCATCTGTTCCATTGATGATCGCCGATATCACCTCGCCCGGAACCAACAGCTTGTTACGTCCAATTGTAGAAGAGACCAAGATATTGTCTACGGCACCTACACAAAGCAGGTCATCGATATTCATGATAAGAGCGTCTTGGGCGATACCTTTCCACACCGAAAGATCTCCGGTCTCTTTCCAGTACATATACGCCAAGGACGATTTGGTACCGGCGCCATCCGCATGCATAATATTACAATATTCAGGATCACCGCCTAAGATATCGGGGATGATCTTACAGAACGCTTTCGGAAAAATTCCCTTATCGATGTTCTTTATCGCGTTGTGAACATCTTCTTTTGAAGCGGAAACGCCTCGCAGGTTATAACGTTGATCACTCATTGTACTATATTATTTGAACCGCAAAGGTAATACTTTTTTATGTTACTTATCTAAGTTTTAAGACATCTCCTTCCTCCGGGATGTAATCTTTGTCTTTTTTATTCATTTTATACAGACTCTTGATCTGGATTCCGTACATCTGCGCGATACTGTGCATAGACTCTCCGACTTGTACCACGTGGTCGTAATTCGGCTTGTCCGCTTTCTTCTTTTTCTTTTCCAGATATACGATATCGCCCGCCTGCAACGGGAAGTCCTCGGGCACCTCGTTGAATTTCATCAACTGCTTGGCCTTGAATCCCATGCTTCGGGCGATCTGGTCGAAACTGTCGTTATCCTTAGCGTATACATAGATCAAACCGTGGGTACGATAGACTTGATAATTGAACACCGGAAGATTTTGCTTCTTGGTAGAGGTCTTCTTTGTTCCCTTACCGGAGTCAAAGCGGTATAACTCATAATCTTCGATAACCTTGATTAATTTATTCGCGTAAGCACGATCGGTGGCGTAACCGCATTTTTGTAGTCCTTTGGCCCAGCCTTTGTAATCCTTGATGTTTAATTTGAACAGGCGTTCGTAGCGGGAGCGTTCGGCGAGGAAGCGGGAATGGTCATCATAAGAATCCTCTACTCGTTTGTATTTCCGGAAGCACTCTCCCCGCAGGTCGTCGTCGTGATAGACCCTGCCGCCTCGCCAGTCCGAATGGCATTTGATACCGAAGTGATTGTTGGAGCGTCTGGCCAAGTCGCTTTGCCCAGCTCCGGATTCCAGTAATCCTTGCGCTAAGGTGATACTTGCCGGAATGCGATATTTCTTTTGGTGTTGAATCGCCAAATCACTGTATTTACTGATGTATTTTTGATAGGAAGTCAGCTTCCGCTGGCTTTCTGCCCCTGCGCTTAAACAGGCGAGGGACAATAATAATATACCTAAAAAATGAAGGGATAAACGCATAACTGTTCTTTTCGATCCGATTTTACCGGACAAATATATAAAAGAAAATACATATCTACTGGGAATTGATGGGTTAAAAATAGGAGATACGGGCTAGATAATCGTAATGCTCCCCATCTTCTATTTTTTCCGCTTTAAAGCCGGCTTGCCTTGCGTATAGATTCAGCGTGTTGAAATCTATATATAACCAATCAAATGAATCCCCTTTGATACTTTTATATTGCATGCGGAAATCGATCTCTCCGAAATAATCATCCTCGGGGGCGATATCCAGATTCCCGTCTTCATCTTCAAATAAATAACTTAAGTCGCTAGAGTCAAGTAAAAGCTGTCCGTCCCGGGCTAGAACCTCTTTTAAGCGGTGAAAGAAAGCCGGGAGATTTTCCAGTTTACCGATAATCCCGGAACCGTTCATTAAGAGAAGAATGGTATCGAATGGTCCGGTTAAGCTCCTGTCAAAAAAATTCTGTAAGCGGGCGTCTTTTACGCCCCGTTTGTTCATGGCCTCTATGGAAAGAGGGGATATGTCGATAGCGGTAACCTCTTTACCCATTTCCTGTAAAGCCAAGGTGTGGCATCCACTTCCGGCACCAACATCCAATATTTTACCTGTACTGAGTTGAAGGGCTTTCTGTTCCAAGGAGGGCATTTCTTGGAAAGTCCGGAATAATTGATTCACGGGAATCTCATCTTCATCGAACATGGAGGAGAATACACGGAGTTTGCTCGCTTTTCCATGTGCGAGATAATCGATGATAGCGGCGCCCATCGGGTCTTTATCGGATGTAAGAAGCATTGAATGCATATGTCTTTGTTCTATATTAAGGTATATTCTATGATGTGGGTGCGAAATTAATATATTCTTTTTATATTTATAGCCTATAAGAATTATAGTTATGTTTCTTTCAAAACATTAAAACAATCAAGAAAATGAAAGAATTGAAATTAGAGACCCGGGTAGAGGTCTATGCGGTAGGAGAATTGGACAATATATATAGGCAATTGTACGAGGCCGCTTTTGAAGCCTCGAAAAAAGCTTATGCTCCTTATTCCAAGTTTCATGTGGGAGCGGCGGTTCTATTGGAGAATGGGGAGATACTTTCCGGAAATAATCAGGAAAACGCAGCCTATCCGTCTGGGCTTTGCGCGGAGCGGACCACCTTATTTTATGCGGGAGCACGTTATCCGGATGCGGCAGTTCAGATTTTGGCGATCGCGGCTATGAAGGATGGGGAACGTGTGGATCTTATCACGCCTTGTGGTGCCTGCCGGCAAGTGATGTTGGAAACCGAGCAACGTTATAACAAACCTATGAAAGTCCTTCTTTGTGGAAAAGAGGAAGCGTATCTCGTTCCGAGCGCGACGGCCTTGTTGCCGTTTTGTTTCAGTAAGTCTGATTTGATCTGATAGAATAAAAAGAGGCAAGAACGATTCTCGCCCTTGCCTCTATATGTAATAATTAAGTTCGATTAGATCCCTAAAGAAGCCTTGATCTGATTGATCTTTTCTTCTGCCGCTTTCTCTGCCTCCGGCAATTCATCGATACTCTTTACCTTGGAGTGAACCTCGCAATAGAATTTGATCTTCGGTTCTGTTCCGGAAGGACGGATAGATACTTTCGTATTATCTTCCGTGAAGTATTGAAGCACATTAGAGGTAGTAGGCATATCTAATGTAACGGTTTCGTTCTCTGCATAGTCCTTACCTTTCAATGTAGAGTAATCGTAGAAATAAGTTACCTTAGAGCCTGCGATCTCTGTCAATGGGTTCTCGCGGAACTTTTTCATCATAGCCTCGATCTCTTCCGCTCCACTCTTGCCTTTCTTCACGACAGAGATACCTTTCTCCTTAGAGAAGCCGTATTCCACGTAAATCTTCTGAAGCAATTGATACAAACTCAAACCTTGATCTTTTGCCCAAGCTGCGATCTCGGCTAAGATAACGCAAGCGGAAACAGCGTCTTTATCGCGAACGAAATCCTCGCAAAGGAATCCGTAGCTTTCCTCGCCACCACCAATATAGTTTTTCTTGCCTTCGTTCTCACGCATAACGTTAGCGATCCATTTGAAGCCTGTATAAACATCGTACATTTCTACGCCATTACGCTCGGCGATCGTCTTGATCGTCTCTGTCGTAACGATTGTCTTTACGATATATTCTTTACCATTGATCTTACCTAACTCTTTCCAGCGGGTGATTAAATAGTAAACGAACATCAAAGCGGTTTGGTTACCATTCAAAAGTACCCATTCGCCTTCGTTATTCTTAACGGCGGCACCTACACGGTCTGCGTCCGGATCGGAAGCCATTACCAATTCAGCGTCAGTCTCTTTTGCTTTCTCTACAGCCATAGCTAAAGCAGCCGGCTCTTCCGGGTTCGGAGAGATAACCGTCGGGAAATCACCGCTAACAACATCTTGTTCCGGTACATGGATAATGTTCGTGAATCCGTAAGCTTTCAAAGCGGCAGGAACCAATTTAACACCTGTTCCGTGAATTGGAGTATACACGATCTTCATGTCCTTATGACGGGAAATAGCCTCCGGAGACAAAGAAATCGTTGTTAATTCCTTGATATATTCATCATCGATCGCTTGTCCGATGATCTCGATCAATTCTTTATTTCCTTTGAATTTAATCTCGCTAGCGTTACGGATCTTGTTAACCTCGGCGATCGTATTCTTATCGTGCGGGGCGATCATTTGTGCGCCATCATCCCAATAAGCCTTGTATCCGTTGTATTCTTTCGGATTGTGAGAAGCCGTCAAGATGATACCGCTCTGGCATCCCAGTTTACGGATAGCGAATGACATTTCCGGAGTCGGACGCAGGTCTTCGAATAAATAAACCTTGATTCCGTTAGCGGAGAAGATATCGGCTGATATTTCAGCGAATTTACGGCTGTTGTTACGGCAATCGTGACCGATGACAACCTTTATCTGCTCAAGATCTGCGAATTCCTTTTTCAGATAGTTGGATAAACCTTGGGTAGCCGCGCCAACCGTATATATATTCATACGATTTGAACCTACTCCCATGATTCCCCGCAATCCGCCTGTGCCGAATTCTAGGTCTTTATAAAAACACTCGATTAACTCAGTAGGATCTTCGTTGTCAAGTAACGCTTGAACTTGAGCACGAGTTTCCGCATCATAACTTTTCGTAAGCCATCCTTGTGCCTTACTTCTTACCATTTCTAATAAGTCGTTGTTTTCCATGTTTATAATATTATTGTGTTTATTGTTGAGCAATCTACTCAATACGATAAATATACAAGAAACAAATATACGAATTTCTTAAAGTAAAGCAATCAAAGGACTTATATTTTGCCTAAAAAATGCGATAAATCGTTCTACCACGTGAACGGATGTGTATAAATCGACTCATTTCCGCAAGCATCCGTTACGATTAATTTAAGTTCGTGCTTACCTCTTTGCAGTCTTTCTTTATCGAAGCGATAGGTAATAACCGATTTATTATTCATCTCGAATAAGACAAACTGCCCGTCTATTTCTCCCCGGTAGGTTTGTACCCCGCTTAAGTTATCGGACAAACGGAATATGAAGTTCTGTTTGTTGATCCACGTCTGTTGGTTGATCGGCGTGATAACCGGAGCCTTTGTATCTTGTTGTATCTTATAACTGCCCAATTCCTTGATATTTGCGTCGATCCAGCCATTACGGTATGTACCGCCCATCCAAGAGGCACGTCCGTTTTGTAAGCGAACCACACCATATTGTTGTTTATTCTCAAGCGTATCGCTTTGCAAGAATAGTGATAACTGGGCCGTTCCATGCAAAGGGATTGGCTTATCGTGCAATATGTGGGTGGCTGATAATGAGGTACTATCTTCTTTCACCGAATAGCGGAAGTAGAGGTCATTATATAGATTACCTTTAGGCATGACGAGACGGATGCCTTTAGCGCCGAACCTATTCTCGCCACCCCAATGGAATAATTCTGTATGAGTCGTATCGATCTGGGGGATCTCTTGTTTCTTTCCCTCGATCCAGATGGATAAACGGGTGGCATTGCCGAAAGCGTCAGCAAGTGTATACGTCAAATGATAGGTACGAGGTTCATCTATACGCAAGATTCCCCGGTTTACGCTTTCAAGGAAGCGTAGACGGTTTCCCGGCTCGATGAAACTACGCATATAGAAAGAGCGATGATCTTTCCATTCTTCGTAATCTGTGAATGTGTTCAGATAACGGGTCTCGTCAAATGCGAACCTATCGAGATTACTATGGAAAATCACTTGGCTGTCCGCCGTGAGCGTGATTTCTCGTACGCCATAAATGTTAGTCGTATTATCCATATAATCATAGGCTTTTACAGCGAGCCCTATTTCTCCCCATGCCTCGATTTTTCCAGTGATTGTCTGTTTCCCGTTTTTCGCCGTGACGGGTTTTATCTCAAGCTTCTTGCTTTTGCCGTTTACTACGCCTTTTCCTTCGATGGGGACGATCTGTATTCCTTGGATTTTAGGAGGACGGGTATCGGTTATCCGATCCGAGAAATAATCCAAGGGGTCCATGACTTCCTCGGTCTCGGTGTCTCGTACCTCAAAATGGAGATGAGGTCCACCAGAGCTTCCGGTATTGCCGCTTAACGCTACGACTTCATTTTTCTCGACAGGAAGCAAATCCGGCGTAAGGAAGAGATTTACATTGAAACTTTCTTGTGCGTATTGTTGCTCTTTTACATAATTCGCTATTTTCTTCGAGAATTTTTGTAGATGGCCGTATACGGTGGTCGTTCCATCCGGGTGTGTGATGTAAAGCCCGTTACCGTAGCCCCATGGACTTACGGATATACGTGATACGTATCCTTCTTGTACCGTATGTACGGGTTTACCTTCTACCCCTTGTGTCTTGAAGTCTATTCCGGAATGGAAATGATTACTTCTTAACTCACCGAAATTTCCGCTCAGTAAGATCGGGAAATCGAAAGGATTCCTAAGTTGCTGGGCGTTTGTGTTGATTATGTGGGAGCCGATGATCGCGAATAGACCGGCTAGATATATGGATCTAATATTCATAGGTATTACGTATTTTGTGATACAAAGATAGTGTTTTTTGTGTCTATGGAAAACACGTACGTGTTTTTACGGGCATATTTGGAAATCGATGACTAATGGCAGGTGGTCACTAAAACCGCCCTCATATTTAAAGCCGTAATAGGTTCGAAAAGGACGTACCCCTCGCCATGTTTTATCCTTAGTCAATAAAAAATCAGGAGCGAATATGTGGATACTTTCCGGAATGATATGCATGGAAGACTCTTGCGTGATGAGATCCCGGTTTACGATTATTTGATCGAGTTGGCTCCATTCGCCTTGGTATTTATGACTACCCGGGAATTGAGTTATATGGGGGCTTGCGAACAAATTATAATAGGTACAAGATGTGGAATCTGTGATCTGCGTATTTTCAAGAAAGGCTTGGGCAGCGAATATCTCGGAAATACTTCTGTCTTGAGGGGTATCATTGAAGTCTCCCATAATGAGTATCTGCGGCTTTTCTCGTATCAGTAACAGGGAATCGCTAGATTCCCGTAAAGTGCGGGCCGCGTCAAAACGATCCTTTTCACTTTCTTTTTCTCCTCCGTAGCGGGAGGGGAAATGACACACGAAAACATCTAAGGTATCGCCTGTTATGATCTTTCCATATACGTGTAGGATATCTCGGGTTAATTTGTGTTTGTTCCCGGAAAAACGAATTGGAATGGATTCATGTCGTAAATAAAAGAACTGATCTCGTTGATAAAGAAGAGCGACATTAATACCTCTGGGATCGGGGCTTTGAGTGATAATATATCGGTAATCCTGCCAGCGGAGCGGTGTGCGACGGGTAAGATGAGACAGGACGGAGTCATTCTCGACTTCGCAAAGAGCTATTAAGGCCGGTGTGCTCCATTCCCCGGCAGCGCTTATTACTTTTGCTATTTGTTGTAGCTTATGATAGTAGCGGCTTTGTGTCCAGTACCGGTTGCCGGAAGGTAGAAACTCATCGTCATTCTTGGTTGGATTATCCCTTGTGTCGAAAAAGTTCTCCACATTATAGGTCATGACCTTGAACGTAGCTTGGGCAAATAACGGAGGGGAGGCAAAGAATAAAAGAAAAAACATAAAAATCTTCATAGTTAAAGCTTTGATTAATTGTTAATATGTAATGTATTCTTATTCGTTTGAATCTTCGGTCTCTTCTTGAACAAACTCGTAGGCTCCTATGGTCGGGCCGTTCGAACTGGTTAGCCGGTTGACACCGTAACGATCGATCGGATAATTCTTCGTTATCTCGGGATCTGCTTTTCCGACTCCGGTAGTCGATACGGAATCTGGCCGGAAATCATAGGTGTATTTATTTTGCTTGCCTCCTACTTTCCGATAGGAAGGAGTCTTTTTGATAAACAAGACCTCCTTGAAGTGATCGCTGGAGGATTCTTTGGCTTTAAGCGCACAGTGATTGAACCGATAATCGAAATCTGTACTGCCATCTGCTTTTAATTCGACATCGTAACTTCCATCGATAGTGCAATTGTCAAAATAAGCTTGCGTGATAGGATACGGGCCATTTCCGTCTACTGTTACGTTATTGAGCAAGTACAGGCATTTACTATCCAAAGGAACAGTCTCGCTGGCCATTTCCCTTTTGGTTAAACTCATGTAATTAGCCATCGTACAGTGAGCGAAGTAATATTTACCACCGACTAAAGTGAGTACACTTCCTCCGGCATTGCTGAATTCCGTATTTGTAGCGATAACATCACAATTGATGGCGAAGAATAGATCGCTCCCCATATTCGTGATCTGTGAGTTGTTTATCTTGATCTTTGGCCGGTCCGGGGTGGAAGGCTCGCAATATACACCGGAGGTACCATTACGTACGATTACATTATCCCAGACATTCCCGTAGCTATCCGCCTTAAAGGTAATGCCTCCCCATTGTCCGGGAGTCCGGTCATACGGTAATATATCATTTAGTATATAATCCAAACGGTCGCCTCGGAAAGTGATAGGCTCATCCAAGGTGCCTAAAGCGTTCATGGAGCCGTGAACGATCAGGCTCGCTTTATCATGCATATAGAAAGTAGCCCCCTTCTCAATATTCAATGAAACCCCTTTAGCGATAACCAAACTATCGTAGATCAAATAAGGACGATTGGCCGTGAGGATAGAATCTTTTGTAATCGTAACACCGCCTTTGTAAAGATTAACATCCTGCCCATAGGCTTCCAATAATACGGATTGACGGATGCCATTCACGGTGAAAAGTACGGAATCCTGTATCAACAGAGGTTGATTACCCCCATTCGGATCGACCGTTACTTCCACGAATACATACATGCTGTCGTTGGCGAGTATCCCTACATTATTAAATGAGCTACCTTTGCGTCCATCCACATTCATGCGGAAGCCGGTAGCCTCTCCACTGGCCAGCATGATGGACTCAATGCTCAGAGGTTCACTATTTTTATTGTAGATCATAAATTGACGGGTGGTAGAACCGATCGTACTGAAGATCGTGTCAAAAGCGAGCGTGTCTGTCGAGAAGCTTAGCCGGTAAGTCGGGTTGGTGGAATAATGATCATCCAAACCGTCGCATGCCGGAAGCATGTTCAACAGAAGCGTCGCGAGTATAAATAGCGTTATCGTTAATCTTTTCATTTTCGTAAATGTTAACTGTAAATATCTTGTGTTCTTGTTTTAATAGATAAACAAAATTATTATAAAAAAGTTGCAAGACATTAACATAAAAAAAGAGGATAGACACGGTTATCGTGTCTTTCCTCTTCTTATAACGCAAAAAACGTTGGTTTATTTTGCGGGGATGCTCTTTAATAATTCAAGAAGGTGGCTCCACCATAAACCGACCGTAGCGATCTCGATACGCTCGTTGGGTGAATGTACGTCACGCAAAGTAGGCCCGAAAGAGATCATATCCAGTTTCGGATATTTTTCCAAGAACAAACCGCACTCTAATCCGGCGTGGATGGCCATGATCTTGGCGTCTTTGTTGAATAGGCGTTTGTAAGTCTCCTGTGCGATCTTCAAGATCTTAGAGTCGGGGTTCGGGGCCCATCCCGGATAGCCGTCGCCATGTTTTACATCTGCTCCAGCCAATAGGAACGTGGAGGCTACCGTATTGGCGATAGCGATCTTGCATGATTCGATAGAGCTACGCTGGCTGGTACCGATCAAGATCGTATTGCCTTCTTTCATCTTTATGGAAGCAAGGTTGGTAGAAGTCTCTACCAAGCCTTCTATATCGTGGCTCATACCGATTACGCCGTGCGGACAAGCGTGCAAGGCGTAGATTAATTTCTCGGCGGTGGCATTGTCGATATGGTACTCCGGACGATCCGTGGACTCCATCGCTAACTGAACGTTCGGATCTACATGTTTCAACTCATTTTCAACGTCGGCGGCGAAATGGTTCAGCAAGATACGTACATCCTCCTTATTTTCCGGATGCAAGCCGATCACGGCGTGTGCCTCGCGAGCGATTGCGTTACGTAAGTTTCCTCCATCGATAGAGCAAAGAACGAAATCATATTTCTTTTTCAATAAGAATAAGAAACGAACCAAGATCTTGTTGGCATTGCCTAATCCTTTGTGGATCTCGCCACCGGAGTGACCGCCATTCAACCCTTTCACGTCGATACGGAAATACTGCATCTTATCGGACGTGGGAACTGGCTCGTAATGGAAAGTCGCTTGTGTGTCTTTACCTCCGGCGCAACCCATAAAGATCTCTCCCTCGTCCTCGCTATCGAGATTTAACAAGATATCTCCGGTCATGAAACCTTCTTTCAAGGCTTTCGCTCCGGTCAAACCTGTTTCTTCGTCTACTGTGAACAAACATTCGATCGGACCGTGTTGGATATCATCGGAGGCAAGCAAAGCCAACTCGGCCGCTACACCGATACCATTATCGGCTCCCAAAGTAGTGCCGTTGGCACGCAGCCATTCGCCGTCGACGATCGTCTCGATCGGATCATTGTCGAAATCGTGTTTCGTACCGTTATTTTTCTCGCAAACCATATCCATGTGAGACTGCAATACGACTACCGGACGATCCTCCATTCCCGGAGTGGCAGGCTTTGACATTAAAAGGTTGCCGGCTTCATCTTTCTTGATAGCTATTTTGTACTCTTTCGCGAATGATTCTAGGAATTCAATCATTTTGCCTTCCTTTTTTGAGGGGCGAGGCACTTGGGTTACTTGATGGAAGAACTTCCATACGATAGTAGGCTTTAAATCAGTAATCTTCATAATGTTACAATGTATTATAGATGTTACTCTAAAGTTAATAAAACCGCAACTGAAAGAGCTTAGTTCGAAAAAAAGTAGAATAAAATGCCAAAAAGACACTTAGTAATCACTTAAACTCTTATATTTGCGTCCACAAATATAGAGAAAATGCTTACAACGTTATTATTTACGGTCATAATTCTTGTTATCAGTGTCGTGTTGCTATCGATAAAAGTGCTGTTGAAAAAGGGAGGAAGGTTCCCGAATACGCATATCGAAGGAAACAGGGCGTTGGGTAAGAAAGGTATATTTTGTGCGAAGACCATGGATCGTATGGCGGTGAAGCAAAAGGGACTCTATGACATCATGAACGAAATAAAAGAATAAAAAAATAAGATTTAAATTGCACTTTATGAAGAACATTAACTACGTTATTAACGGTGTGCTAGCGGTGGCTGTCGTAATCTTGTATATTATGCAATTTTCCGGCAAGAAAGAATCAAGCGTAACAAGAACATTCGCGTCAGCGGGAGACACAACGGCCTTACTTCCGATCGCTTATGTAAATGTGGATTCCCTGTTACTTAATTACAATTATTCCAAGGATCTGAACGAGATCATCTTGAAGAAACAAGAGAATTCCCGTGCTAACATCACCCAGAAAGCCCGTAGTTTACAAGGCGAGATGCAAGATTTCCAGCGTAAGGTAGAAAATAACGCTTTCCTTACCCGTGAGAGGGCGGAGCAAGAGCAACAACGTTTATTGAATAAGCAACAAGAGTTGCAGAACTTAGATAACCAATTGGCTCAAGAGTTGATGCAAGAGCAGCAGAAGTTGAACGAGCAATTACGCGATACGGTTGTTTCTCAATTGAAGGCTTTCAATCTGGGTAGGGGCTATCAAGTGGTATTCAGCAATACGGTAGGAGATAATATCCTTTTGGCTGGCGATTCCTATGATATCACAGGCGAATTGCTGGAATACTTGAATAAGAATTATTCCTCTCCGGCCAAGTAAGCTATTAATAGAATTTATAAAAGAAAGGGTGTATCAAAGGAACGTTTGATACACCCTTTTTTAACGGTACTTACCGGGGATTTTATAGAAGATATACTGTATCTGCAAAGTAATATATACTGCGTTGGCTTGGTCAGTATATATTCATCGGTCGGATCAGTAGCGCTGCGTTTTGCGGCCAATTACTCTTTAGGAGTAACGAAAGCGGTATATACTTGTAAGATAGCGGCTACGCTCAAGCAAAGGATCCACTCGGTACGGTTGTTGAACATAAAGCCGGAAGATACGATCATTAGAAGTCCGGCGAATACGTTGAAACGGTGGAGCCGACGGCGACGAAAGTCCAAGTCCTTAACCGGAAGGGTCAGATAGCAAACGGCTATACCCGCCGCACCGACAGCGAATAAATAAGGGGCGACAGCCCAATGAGTAAGAAACAATACGGCACCGGCTAATACGAGTAATCCCGCTACGCCGAAAATAATCGATCTGATTTGTTGATTCATTTATTTGTCCTTGATAATAAAAACATCCTCGTTCGACCTTTTCATAAAATACTCTTCACGGGCGAAACGTTCCAGTCCCTCCTTGTCCGTATGAAGGTCGTTTAATTTCTTGCTGTTGATTTCGATCTCCTTTTGGTAATGTTTGATCTCTTTCTCCAAGCTGCGTATTTTCTCGTCGTACGTATAGCGTTTATACAAGCTGCTATCGCCCACCGTAAAGGTGACGATAAGGAACACGATGGTAACCAACCAATAAGCGTTGATCCACGATAGATACTTTATGTAAAACTCTTTTATGCGTGACATCGGAACATCGTTTTCGCGAAGATAATGAATTATTTTGTTTATCTTTGTCTTATCAATAAAAAGCAGAGAATGGATAATTATATTGTATCGGCAAGAAAATATCGCCCGTCCACTTTTCGGAGTGTAGTAGGGCAGAAGTCTCTTACCACTACGCTGAAAAACGCGATACAAAGTAACAAATTAGCGCATGCTTACCTGTTTTGCGGTCCTCGTGGAGTAGGAAAGACCTCGTGTGCCCGTATCTTTGCGAAGACGATCAATTGCTTGAATCCGACGGCGGATGGCGAGGCTTGTAATGCGTGCGAGTCGTGCCGGGCTTTCAATGAGCAGCGTTCTTACAATATTCATGAACTGGATGCCGCCTCGAATAATTCGGTGGACGATATCCGTACCTTGATCGACCAAGTGCGTATCCCGCCTCCAATCGGTAAATACAAAGTCTTCATTATTGACGAGGTCCATATGTTGACAACCGCCGCTTTCAACGCATTCTTGAAGACATTGGAGGAACCTCCGCATCATGCTCTCTTTATCTTGGCTACGACCGAGAAGCACAAGGTGCTTCCCACGATCCTTTCCCGTTGTCAGATCTATGATTTCTCCCGTATATCCATCGCCGACATGGTGGAGCATTTGCAATATGTCTCTTCGCAAGAGGGGGTAACAGCGGAGCCGGAAGCCTTGAACGTGATCGCCCAGAAAGCGGATGGAGGTATGCGCGACGCTTTGTCTATCTTTGACCAAGTGGTAAGTTTTACGAATGGAAATATCACGTATCAAGCGGTTATCGATAACTTGAACGTGCTGGATTATGAGTATTATTTTCGTCTGACGGATGCGATCTTATCTGGCAATGTGCGGGCATCTTTATTGATCTTGAACGAGATATTAGGCAAAGGATTCGACGGGCAGAATATCATAACCGGTTTGGCCGGGCATTTCCGGGATTTATTGGTATGCCGGGATGAGTCCACCTTGGTGCTATTCGAGGTGGGGGCTTCTATACGTGAACGATATAAGGAGATGGCGAAACATTGTCCGGATCAACTTCTGTTCAAGGCGATAGAGCTAGCGAATACGTGCGATTTGAATTATCGTGCCAGCCGCAATAAGCGTCTTTTATTGGAATTGACGTTGATTCAGCTCTGTCAATTAACACAGGTAGCCGCCGACGATAAAAAAAAAGCGCTGATTGAGCCGATCGCCGGGACGAATCCAGCTTCTCAAGCGGTGAATAGCGGGAAGCCTCAACAGCCGCCTCAAGCTCCTTCAGTTACGGCAGCGGCCGGTGCTCCACAAGTTATGAGTACGCACATGCCGAGCTCGGTTCCTGCGCCACCTCCGTCTACAGCGCCTAATCCGGTTCGTAGAACGGCTCGTCCGATGGGAATCTCCATGAAGGAGATCGGAGTGGAGAAGCCTAAGCAACAAACCGTTCAACAAGCGACAACGAACGTAAAGGAGGTAGTAACTCCCTTTGACAATGATTCCTTGGTTCGTGAATGGGATAATTACGCCGCAACGATTGACAAGAAAGTGTATCTTAAGAATACGATGATCAATTGCAAGCCTACCTTGCAAGAGAATTATTATTTTGAGGTAGCTGTACATAACCCGGGGCAGCAAGAGGAATTGATCAATAACGCGATCCATATCCTGCCATTTCTCCGCCAGCATCTTACTAATAGCCGTATCCAGATGCGTGTCCGGATCGTAGAGGGAAATGAGAAGCATTTGGCTTATACATCCACGGAAAAGCTAGAGTTGCTGATGAAGATAAATCCTACCTTGGGCCGTTTGAGGGATGAGTTTAATTTGACGTTAGATTAAGTAGATATGCTAAAGATCCCAAGAAGGGATCTTTAGTCTTATTTTTTATTCCTTTGTCTCAAGATAAACCACTTGAGTTTGCAAATACTCCTCAAGTCCATGTTTTCCATCCGCGCCACCGATTCCGGATTTACGCCATCCCGCATGGAAGCCTTGCATAGCCTCAAAATTCTCACGGTTAATATAAGTCTCCCCGAATTTTAAGGAGCGCATTACCTTGAATGCGTTATCCAAGTTTTGTGTATATACGGAAGATGTCAATCCATATTCGCAATCATTCGCCCATGCGATAGCGTCGTTGATGTCCGAATATTCGACAACCGGCAGCACGGGGCCAAAAGTCTCTTCTTGTATGATATCCATTTTCTGCGTAACACAATCCAAAACGGTCGGTTCGAAGAAATATCCTTTTGTACCGATCCTATGGCCACCACACAGTAGCCTAGCACCTTGTTGGATCGCTCTCTCTACTTTTTTCTCCATAGACTCCAATGCGCTGGCTTCAATAAGCGGTCCCATATCCAGATCCGCGACCTCATTGGGATTTCCTACTTTTACCTGCTTCATGCCGGCGACTAGTTTTTCCATGAAGGTCTCTTTTATCGCTTTGTCTACATAAACCCGTTCGGCACAATTACATACCTGTCCGGTATTGATCACACGAGAGGCAATAATAGACTTAACAGCAAGATCGATATCTGCGTCCTTCATCACGATAGCCGGGGCTTTACCTCCTAACTCCAGAGAAACTTTCGTGATATTAGGAGCGGCAGCTGCCATGGTTTGTTGTCCGGCTCCCACGCTTCCAGTCAGACTAACCATACCTACTTTCGGATTCGCCGCGAGTTCATGCCCAATCACGCTACCCCGTCCATTTACCAGATTGAAAACACCGGCAGGCAAACCTGCCTCCTCCACGATCTGTGCGAATACGTATGCGTTCTCTGGCGTAAGCTGGCTAGGTTTTATCACGATCGTATTTCCGGTGATCAAGGCCGGAGCGGCTTTACGAGCGACTAGAAAGAATGGGAAATTCCAAGGTAGGATACCTGTCGTTACTCCAATCGGTCTCTTAAATAAGAAAATGTTTTCATGAGGGCGGTCACTGGGAATGATTTCCCCTTCGTACCGACGGGCCCAGCCTGCCATGTAATCCATATAATCCGCGGTAAAAAGAACTTCAACATTGGCGAGTCCTTGGGTTTTGCCTCCTTCACGGACGATGATGTCGGTCAGTTCCTTCTCTCTCTTACGGATGCCTGCCGCTATCTTTGTCAGATAAGCCGCCCTTTCTATAGAGGGTGTTCTTTCCCATTGATTCTGCGCTTTCTCTGCGGCATCGATTGCTTTTCTGGCATCTTCAACCGTCCCGTCAGGCATCAGTGAAATAACCTCTTCGGTAGAAGGATTCAATACCTTGATCCATTTCCCAGACTCATTCTCAATGAATCTGCCATCTATAAACATTTTCAATTCTTTCATGATACTATTTTTAGGTTGAATAATTTGTTCTTAAAAGTACGGGAAAGGAAGGAATGGCAATGTTTTAAAAATGATAATAGTTCTATCAGAAATGATAGTGAATCAAGATAATAGGGTAGATATAGGAAAAACAGCCTCAAGAAGTTGATCTTCTCAAGGCTGTTTTTTTATAGAATGATCGTTTTTCGTTTTAGCAGGCTTTGAAGCTCATGTCCAAGCTCTTCACGGAGTGAGTCAAAGCCCCTACGGAGATGAAGTCTACGCCACATTCCGCATAATCACGTAATGTGTCGAACGTGATACCGCCGGAAGACTCTACCTCGAAACGTCCGTTGATGCGGCGAACCGCTTCTTTTGTATTCTCGATATTGAAATTATCCAACATGATACGATCGATACCGCCTACTTTCATGGCTTGTTCCAACTCGTCGAAGTTACGAACCTCGATCTCGATCTTTAGGCTCTTTCCTTTCTCTTTCAGATAGTTTTGCGCACGTGTGATCGCTTGCTCGATGCCGCCGGCGAAATCCACATGATTATCTTTCAATAAGATCATATCGAACAAACCGATGCGATGGTTCATGCCGCCACCGATACGTACGGCCTCTTTCTCGATCATACGCATACCGGGAGTTGTCTTGCGAGTATCCAAAACGTGTGTCTTGGTGCCTTCCAACGCCTTGGCGTATTTACGGGTCGTAGTAGCGATACCGCTCATGCGTTGCATAACGTTCAGCATCAACCGCTCGGTCTGCAATAAGGATTGGATCTTACCTTCCACCACGAACGCTATATCCCCTTTTTTCACTTCGGCTCCGTCTTGTATAAAGACCGTCATTTTCAGTTCCGGATCGAAGTCGTGGAAGATACGTTTAGCCATTTCCACGCCGGCCAATACGCCATCTTCCTTGATGATCAGCTGGCTTTTCCCCATCGCTGTCTCGGGGATGCAACATAAGGTGGTATGATCACCATCGCCAATATCCTCGGCAAACGCTAATTTGATTAAGTCGTCAATAAGTTTGTCCATCTTTTATTCTATTCTGATTGATTGTATAATCGCTGTATTCCCTTCGGCACGGTACGTGATGTTTACACGGTACTCACCGGAAGACGTCGGAAGCTTTCCGACAAGGAAACCGCTTTCCTTTTTATCCGCATGATGTACGACCGAGAATCCGGAAGGCTTATTCGAACTGAAAAATGAGGACAACATAGAGACGGCCTCACTTCCGTTACATTTCTTAGAGGAACCGGGCAAGGCTACATCCACCACCTTATCCATAGCACCGGATAGAGAGGAGGCATTTCCTGCCTTGAAAGCATTTGATATACTGGTAATATCCGCCGCCTGCGCACATACGAATGCGAATATCAAGGCGAATGTAAGTAAGAGTCGTTTCATAAGCTTTCTTTATTTTATTGAGTAATTAGTGGCAAAGGTATGTATTTTTCTTGTAACTTAGCCTTTCTAAACCTGTAAATGTAAGTAGATGAAGATTGGACTGATTGTGATTGGTAAGACGGATGCCGGTTATTTTGTGGAGGCTATCAATGAGTATAAAAATCGCTTGACGCATTATATACCCTTTGAAATGGAAGTCATACCGGATATAAAGAACGTGAAGAACCTCTCAGAGGTGCAGCAAAAGGAGAAAGAGGGCGAATTGATTTTAAAGGCTTTGCAGCCCGGCGATTATTTGGTGTTGCTGGACGAGAAAGGGAAGGAGTTCACCTCCATGCAATTTTCTACTTATCTGGAAAAGAAAATGCATGCGGTTCCGAAACGCTTGGTATTTGTGGTGGGCGGTCCTTACGGTTTTAGTGAGGCCGTGTATAAGGCGGCATCGGAAAAGATCTCGTTGAGCAAGATGACTTTTTCCCACCAGATGATCCGATTGATCTTTATCGAGCAGATTTACCGGGCGATGACGATCTTGAATAACGAGCCTTACCATCATGAATAACCGCATCGTTTAACGCCGGTATCCGCATAGCCCTACGCCTATACTGGCGTAAGTTCACACCGATACTGCCGTGAGGCTATGCGAATACTGGTGTTTTTCTCCCGGATTAATGGACTAATTTCAGGCCGACGATCCCTATCAATATCAAAGATAAGAACAATAATCTGAATATATTCGCGGAATCATGGAAAAACAAGATTCCAAGAAGAACAGTCCCTATAGCCCCGATCCCGGTCCAGATTACATAAGCCGTACCGATCGGGATGCTTTTCTGGGCGAGATATAAGAAATAACCGCTTAAGCCCATGGATAAGATCGATAAACCTATAAACCAAATAAAATATTTGGAATGCATACTTGCTAATTTAAAGCCCAGCGGCCAGCCGATCTCGAATAATCCGGCTATAATTAACAGAATCCAAGCCATATAGAATTAGTCTTAAAAGTTTTCCCGTGTCTTCTGGATCAATAAATAATCCAATAAAGTCATGGCGGTCATAGACTCGACGATAGGTACCGCACGAGGCAATACGCATGGATCATGACGTCCGCGTGCCTTTAATATCGTATCCTCTCCCTCCATGTTAACCGTTTCTTGTTCCATCAAGATCGTAGCGACCGATTTAAAGGCTACCCGGAAATAAATATCTTGTCCGTTGGAGATCCCTCCTTGGATACCGCCGGAATTATTGGTACGAGTATTGATATGCCCGTTATCATTGAAAAAGCGATCGTTCCTTTCCGATCCGCGGAAGAAGGCGGCGTTGAATCCGTCTCCATACTCGAAGCCCTTCACGGCGTTGATCGTAAGCATCGCATGTCCCAACGCGGCATGTAACTTGCCGAACACAGGCTCTCCCAATCCGACGGGAACCCCTTTCGCCACACAGGTAATAACACCGCCGATCGTATCTCCTTTTGATTTGACCTCGGCGATCAAGGTTTCCATCTCTGAGGCGGTCTTCGGGTCCGGGCAACGTACGTCGCTCTCCTCCGTCAAGCTTAAATCATAATCTTGGTAACTACCCGCTAATTGGATCGGGCCGACCTGCGAGGTATAAGCTTGGATCTGTATGCCGTATTGTTTAAGGGCGAGTTTAGCGATAGCCCCAGCCACGCAACGAGCGATCGTTTCCCGAGCGGACGAACGTCCACCTCCACGGGGATCACGGATTCCATATTTCGTTTGATAGGTATAATCGGCATGGGAAGGACGGTAAACCGTCTTCATATTGTCATAGTCCGAGGAATGTTGGTTTTTGTTCCAGATGATGAAACCTATCGGCGTACCGGTTGTCTTTCCCTCGTAGATGCCGGAAAGAAATTGTACCTCATCATCCTCTTTACGGGGGGTCGTGATACGGGATTGTCCCGGTTTACGACGGTTCAGCTCTTGCTGGATGAATGCCGTATCTAATTCGATCCCGGCTGGGCATCCGTCGATCACGCCGCCGATACCGGGGCCGTGCGATTCGCCGAACGATGTTAATCTATAAATATTACCAAAAGTATTCACCGCTTTGTCTAATTGAAAATTGAAAACTGAAAATTGAGAATCAAAAGCCGATGATTAGGCGTTTCTCCTAATTTTCAATTTTCAATTCTCAATTTTCCATTATTTAGTGGCATCCACCACAACCGCAACCACCCTCGTGGTTATCGCCACAATCGCTACCGCAATCGTCGCAACCGCAACTACATCCACCTGCGGGAGCGGAGAAGGCTGCGATCTCTTCCGCTGTCGGTTCGTGTACGTCGATTACCTCGCCGCTGAAATGCAAAGTCTCGCCAGCCAACGGATGGTTGAAGTCCATTACCACGATATCATCCTTCACTTCCAATACAGAGCCGTTCATACGGTTGCCATTAGAATCCATCATTGGGACGGTATTACCTTCCTTGATCATCTCGGCGTCGAATTTACCGTCCACCTCGAAGATATTCTTCGGAAGATCCAATACGTGCTCCTCGTTATATTCGCCATAAGCCTCGGCTGGCTCGATGGAGAAGTTGAACGTGCCACCTACTTCCAGCCCGTTCAAGGCTTTCTCGAATGCCGGAAGCATCATGCCTGTTCCGTAGATGAATTTCAAAGGAGCCTCGACCGTCGCTTTTTCCATTAACTCACGTTCTTCACCTTCGCCAACGTTCAGGTCGTATGTAACCGCAACGTATTTGTTTGCTGTAATTTTCATTTGTCTTGTATTTTAAATATGTATAGAAATGCTCGCAAAGATACGATTTTATTTCTTATCCACCGCCTTTTTAAGAGCGTTCATCGCTTTATCTAAAACAGAGCGGGGGCAGCCAATGTTCAAACGCATATGGCCTTCTCCCCCGGGGCCGAAGATACTTCCGTCGTTCAACGCTAGTCCGGCTTTGTCTTTGAACAGGTGTACGAGTTCATCTTGACTTAATTTCAGTTCCCTGCAATCCAACCAAACGAGGAAGGAGGCTTGGGGCTGGTAAACTTTTATCTTGGGGAGATGTAGTTTCATGAACTCTTCCACGAAACGTACATTCTCCATGATATACATTCGCATTTGTTGCAACCATTCGGCGCCATAGGTGTAAGCGGCGGTCGTTGCCGTATAAGCGAAGATCGTGCCATCGCCAAACTCTCCGGCCTCAAGGAAAGAATAAAATTCTTCCCGGATGCGATCATTGGGTACGATTGCGTAGGAAGTCACGATACCGGCGATATTGAACGTCTTGCTCGGTGCCATGAAAGTCACGCTGCAGGAAGCGGCGGTATCCGATACGGAGGCGAATGGATAATGCGTATACTGAGGATAGGCCATTTCCGCATGAATCTCATCGGAGATAACCAAAATATTGTGCTTGGCGCAAATCTCGGCCAAGCGGACCAAGGTTTCCTTTTTCCAGACGATCCCACCCGGATTGTGAGGGTTGCAGAGGATCAATACCTTGCATTTATCATCTATAATAGATTCAAGATGATCGAAATCCATCTCATAAACACCATCTACCATCTTTAGCGGATTATAAACGACCTCACGCTTCATTTTTTCCGGAACGATGCGGAACGGGTGATAAACAGGGGGCTGGATGATGACCTTATCTCCTTTTTGCGTAAAGCATTGGATAGCGAAAGCGATTCCCTTTACGATTCCCGGGATATAGCTGATCCATTCCCGTTGTATTTTCCAGTTATGTTTGTAGTGTACCCAATTGATGATACTCTCGTAATACTCGTCGGAGCCGAATGTATAGCCGAATATCTCGTGCTCACAACGTTTCTTCAGGGCCTCTACAATAAAGTCCGGTGTGCGGAAATCCATATCCGCCACCCATAGTGGTATCAGATTCTCGTCACCGAACATCTCTTTCAAACGGTCGAATTTCACGCAACTCGTCCCATGCCGTTCGATAACTTCGTCGAAGTTGTAGTGTTTCATATTTTTATTAACGATCAGTTTCTTAATTGCTATTGGGGTCAAAGATACAAATTATTATATTTATTGTTTATCCAAATCAAAGTATGAAATGCTGTATATTAGGAAATCGGCGATATATTTAATGAATCGTTTACTTAAATGGCTTATCAAACCGTGAACTGGCAAAATGTCAAAGTGTTATTATTGCTCTCTGTGGGTGATGAATTATGGGGCGGGGGCTTGGTCGCACGGAAAAAGCGCAAGCATTTGATGGTTGTGTAAATCAGAATGATGTTTGAATGCAGGTGTTGTTGGTCTTTTTTATGATTGATGTTTGAATAGCTGTCTATCGGTTGAGTATTTAAGGCTTTCTCTGTCTGAAAGTCATTTTGAAAATGTCTTTGCTTGAGCTGCTTCTAGCGTGGGTTATGCCGGATTTAGTCTTGATTTTAGGTGATTTTCATTCAAATGTTAACAAAATTTAGTCCGATACTAGATGAAATTTCTTCCTTATGTTCTTCAGAAAACTTTCTTATGTTTTTTCTAGAACACTATTATGAATTTTTTCAAGGCTATTTATAGTCTACAAGTGTTAATAAATATGTGATTTAGAGTTTATATGTATCTTTTTTATCGCTAGAATAGGATTTTCTTATGAGATACGTGTTATCGTAAGTCGTGTTATCTGATAAAAATGTTATCTGGAATCTGTTTTAGATAACATTTGTCTTTTTACTGTTTCTGTTTGGAAATCGAAGTTTTTTCCCTTCTATACCTTCCGATTCCTAAGTAATACACTCTTGCTCCTGTTAAAATGCAATCCTAAAATGGTATTTGCTTGAGAATTGAAAGAGAAATGAAGAATTTTCTTTTAAATCCTTTGCGCATATCAATTATTGTTCTACATTTGCAGCGTCAAACAAACAAAGACAATAAGAAAAGATGATGAACAACGTATTGCATATTATTCTCGTGGTGGTCCTTCTAGTCATTAGTAGGTAAGGAGAAAGGTGTGTAAGAAGTTGTGAAGTCGTAGAGATATTTCTTAAGCCTTTCTCCATATAGGGAAAGGCTTTTTTATTATAAATAATTCAAGGTAGAGGCGTGGATAAAGCGCTCTACGAACAAAAAATAGGAAAGAGATGAAGAATCCGTTAAGAAGCTCATTTAGCACCGAAGGTCGTAGGATGGCCGGAGCCCGTGCGCTATGGCGTGCCAACGGGATGAAAGAGGAACAGTTCGGCAAGCCTATTATCGCTATCGTAAATTCATTTACCCAGTTCGTGCCGGGGCATACGCATTTGCATGAGATCGGGCAACTGGTCAAGGCCGAGATCGAGAAACAAGGTTGTTTCGCCGCTGAATTTAATACGATCGCTATCGACGACGGTATCGCTATGGGGCACGATGGGATGCTTTACTCGCTTCCTTCACGCGACATTATTGCGGACAGCGTGGAATATATGGTAAATGCCCATAAGGCGGACGCTATGGTTTGCATCAGCAATTGCGATAAGATCACGCCGGGTATGCTTATGGCTTCCATGCGATTAAATATCCCGACGGTGTTCGTGTCCGGTGGCCCGATGGAGGCAGGTGAGCTGGATGGCCGCCATCTTGATTTGATCGACGCGATGATTGAGTCTGCTGATACATCGGTAAGCGATGAGCGTATCGAGCAGGTGGAACGCCATGCGTGTCCGGGTTGCGGTTGTTGTTCCGGTATGTTTACCGCTAACTCTATGAACTGCTTGAACGAGGCGATCGGTCTGGCGCTTCCGGGTAACGGGACGATCGTGGCTACCCATAAGAACCGTATCCAACTTTTCCGTGACGCGGCTAAGCAAATCGTTGAGAACGCTTACAAATACTATCGTGACGGGGATGATTCCGTGTTACCTCGCAACATCGCTACCCGTCAGGCTTTCTTGAACGCCATGTCGCTGGATATCGCCATGGGGGGGTCTACCAATACGGTGCTTCACTTATTGGCCGTGGCACAAGAAGCCGGCGCCGATTTTCATATGGAGGATATCGATATGTTATCCCGCAAGACTCCTTGCCTGTGTAAGGTAGCCCCGAATACGCACACTTATCATGTACAAGACGTAAACCGTGCCGGTGGGATCCTCGGTATCATGAACGAGTTGATGAAAGCCGGGCTTGTGGATGGCAGCACGAGACGTGCGGACGGCCTGACCTTGGCCGAGGCTGTTGATAAATACGCCGTCACTTCCCCGAACGTAACGGAGGAGGCGATTCGTAAATACAAGAGCGCTCCCGCTCATCGGTTCAGTATCCAGATGGGCTCCCAAGAATCTTATTATAAGGAATTAGATACGGATCGTGCCGAAGGTTGTATCCGTGACGTGGAGCACGCTTATTCCAAGGATGGCGGCTTGGCTGTTTTGAGAGGGAATATCGCCTTGGACGGATGTGTCGTAAAAACCGCCGGTGTGGATGAGAGTATTTGGAAATTCTCCGGCCCGGCGAAAGTCTTCGATTCACAGGATGCCGCTTGCGAGGGCATTTTAGGAGGCAAGGTCGTTTCAGGCGATGTGGTCGTCATCACGTATGAGGGTCCGAAAGGGGGGCCGGGAATGCAAGAGATGTTATATCCTACCTCTTATATAAAGAGCCGTCACTTAGGTAAGGAGTGCGCCTTGATCACGGATGGTCGTTTCAGTGGCGGTACGTCCGGTCTTTCTATTGGGCATATCTCTCCCGAGGCCGCTTCCGGTGGCGCTATCGGACTGGTGAGAGACGGGGATATCATCGAGATCAATATCCCGGAACGTTCCATCAACGTGCGGTTGAGCGACGAGGAGTTGGCCGAGCGCCGTAAAGCGGAAGAGGCACGTGGAAAGAAAGCCTTTACGCCGCCGACGCGTCAGCGTGAGGTCTCGAAAGCGTTGAGAGCGTACGGGAAGATGGTTAGCTCCGCCGATAAGGGAGGTGTAAGGATTGTTGAAGATTAAAGCCAATAATATACATTAAACACGTTATTTCTTATGGAGAAACAAAAGATAACCGGTTCGGAAGCTTTGCTGAAAGCGTTGATTGCTGAAGGAGTAGATACTATCTTCGGTTATCCCGGAGGACAGGCGATACCTATTTACGACAGTTTATATGATTATAGGGACCAGTTGAGGCATGTATTGGTGCGCCACGAGCAAGGCGCTACCCATGCGGCTCAAGGATATGCCCGTGTATCCGGCAAGGTAGGAGTGACGTTGGTTACTTCCGGCCCGGGCGCTACGAATACCATCACGGGTATCGCTGATGCGCTGATGGATAGTACGCCAATGGTCGTAATCGCCGGTCAAGTACCCTCGCCGTTGTTGGGAACCGATGCTTTTCAGGAAGTCGACGTGATTGGCATCACGCAACCGATCACGAAATGGGCTTATCAAATCCGCAAGCCGGAGGAGATCGCATGGGCTGTTTCTCGTGCTTTTTATATCGCTTCTACAGGCCGTCCGGGTCCAGTTGTGCTGGATTTAGCGAAGGACGCGCAAGTAGGGTTGGTGGAATATGAATATAAGAAGGTCGATTACGTACGTAGTTATCAACCGGAGCCGGATATCAATAAGGATCGTATCAAGGCCGCCGCCGATTTAATCAATGAGGCGAAGAAACCCTTCTGTCTGGTCGGGCAGGGAGTATTGTTAGGCGGTGCGGAAGAGGAATTGAAAGCGTTTCTCCAAAAGAATGATATACCTGCCGGATCTACGGTATTGGGCTTATCCGCGTTGCCAACCGATTTCCCATTGAACAAGGGAATGCTCGGCATGCATGGAAACGTAGGGCCGAACCGGAAAACGAATGAGTGTGATGTATTGATCGCTATCGGTATGCGTTTCGACGACCGTGTGACTGGCGATTTAAAGACATACGCTAAGCAAGCCAAGATTATCCATCTGGATATCGACAACTCGGAAATCGGCAAGAATGTTGCCGTGGACGTAAAGGTGCTGGGTAATGCCAAGCACACGATACCGATGATCACGGCGTTGCTGGAAGAACGTAAACGTCCGGAATGGAATGCCGAGTTCGATCGGGACGAGAAAGAGGAATACGATAAGGTAATCGAGAAGGAATTGTATCCGACCGAGGGCCAACTGAAAATGGGCGAGGTAGTCCGTAAGGTTTCCGAGGCGACCGGTAACGACGCTGTATTGGTGACCGACGTTGGGCAGAACCAGATGATGGGCGTCCGCTATTTCAAATATAAACAAACCCGTAGCGTGGTGACTTCCGGAGGTTTAGGTACGATGGGATTTGGTCTGCCGGCCGCTATGGGCGCAAAGTTCGGGGCTCCGGACCGTACGGTCTGCTTCTTTACCGGTGATGGGGGTATGCAGATGACGATTCAGGAATTGGGTACCATCATGCAGGAGAAACTGAACGTGAAGATTATCATTCTTAATAATAACTTCTTAGGTATGGTACGTCAGTGGCAAGAATTGTTCTTCCACGAGCGTTATTCAAACACCATCATGGAGAATCCGGATTTCGTGGCGATCGCCAAGGCCTATGGTATCGCCGGCCGTGCCGTTGAAAAGCGGGAGGAATTGGACGACGCTATCGCTGAGATGCTAAACCACGACGGCGCTTACGTGTTGGTCGCTAACGTGGAGACTTGCGGAATGGTATATCCGATGGTTCCTGCCGGGGGAAGCGTGACAAACATGATTATGGGAGACGAGAAATAAGGAGGAGATGAAGCTATGACAACAAAGAAATTATATACCGTTATTATCTTTTCAGAGAATATCGTAGGTCTTTTGAACCAGATAACGATTATCTTTACACGCCGACAGCTGAACATCGAGACTCTGTCCGTCTCTCCGTCCGCTATCAAGGGCATCCATAAGTTTACGATCACGACATTCGCCGATGAGGATATGATCGATAAGGTGGTGAAACAGATCGATAAACGTGTGGATATCTTGAAGGCTTATTATAATACGGATGAGGATCTGGTTTATCAAGAGATCGCCCTTTATAAGCTAAGTACCGAGCTTTTCATCAAGATGGGAACCGTGGAGGGATTGATCCGTAAATACAACGCTCGTATCTTGGAGATGAACGAGACCTGCGTGGTATTGGAGAAGAGTGGCCACTATGACGAGACACAAGCCTTGTTCAATGAGTTGAGCGAGACGATCGGTGTCCTGCAATTCATCCGCTCCGGACGTGTGGCTATCACGAAGAGCAAGGTGGAGCGCTTGAGCGATATGTTGGCCGATATGGAGCGAAAGTTACATGAAAAGCAACAATAATAAGATATGGAGAAAGTAGGATTATTTCATTTCGTGGCGGAGCCGTATTTGATGGATTTTAGGGGACGTGTAACGCTCCCTATGATTGGTAACTATTTGATTCACGCCGCTTCCAGCCATGCCGGAGAGCGTGGGTTCGGTTTCAATGATATGTCGGAGCGTCATACGGCTTGGGTGTTGTCCCGTCTGGCTATCGAGATGAAGGAATATCCTACCGCCTTCGATAAGATTAATTTATACACTTGGATCGATGAGGTCGGACGCCTCTTCACCAGTCGTTGTTTTGAGCTGGCGGATGAGAATGGGAAAACCTTTGGATTCGCCCGTTCTATCTGGGCGGCTATCGACGTGGAGACCCGCCGTCCTACCTTATTGGATATAGAGGCATTGGGCAAATATATCGACGAGCGTCCGTGCCCGATCGAGAAGCCGGGCAAGATCATGCCGGCGGAGAATAAGGCGGAGGGAATCCCGTATTCGATCAAATACAGCGACTTGGATATCAACGGTCACTTCAATAGCGTGAAGTATATCGAGCATCTGCTGGATTTGTTCGATATCGACCAGTTCAAGACCCGTGAGATCGGCCGTCTGGAGATCGCCTACCAATCCGAGGGTAAACAAGGTATGCCGCTTACGCTTCATAAGGCGGAGTCCGATCCCGATAAGCAAGACATGGCTATTTGCCATGAGGGAAAGGCGATCTGTCGTGCGGCGGTTACTTGGAGATAATAAAAGAGATACATAAATAGGTTTTTAAACATTAATAGTTAAAAAGAAAATGGCACAAATGAATTTTGGCGGTGTTGTAGAGAATGTAATGACCCGCGAGGAATTTCCGTTAGAAAAGGCAAGAGAGATATTAAAAGATGAGACAATCGCTGTTATCGGCTATGGCGTACAGGGACCGGGACAGTCATTGAACCTTCGTGACAATGGTTTCAACGTAATCGTTGGCCAGCGCCAAGGTAAGACTTACGATAAAGCGGTTGAGGACGGATGGGTTCCGGGTGAGACTCTGTTCGGTATCGAGGAGGCTTGCGACAAGGCCACGATCATCATGTGCTTGTTGTCCGACGCTGCCGTAATGTCTGTATGGCCTACGATGAAGCCTTATTTGACAGCTGGCAAGGCCCTGTATTTCTCTCATGGTTTCGCGATCACTTGGAACGATCGTACGGGCGTTGTTCCTCCCGCGGATATTGACGTGATCATGGTCGCTCCGAAGGGGTCTGGTACGTCTTTGCGTTCCATGTTCCTTGAGGGTCGTGGCTTGAACTCTTCTTTCGCTATCTATCAAGACGCTACTGGCAAGGCGATGGATCGTACGTTGGCGTTGGGTATCGGTATCGGTTCCGGCTACTTGTTCGAGACGACTTTCATCCGTGAGGCTACTTCCGATTTGACTGGTGAGCGTGGTTCCTTGATGGGCGCTATCCAAGGTTTGTTGTTGGCCCAGTATGAGGTATTGCGCGAGAATGGACATACTCCTTCCGAGGCTTTCAACGAGACGGTCGAGGAGTTGACTCAATCCTTGATGCCTTTATTCGCCAAGAATGGTATGGACTGGATGTACGCTAACTGCTCTACGACTGCCCAGCGTGGCGCTTTGGACTGGATGGGTCCGTTCCACGACGCAATCAAGCCGGTTGTCGAGAAATTGTATGCGAACGTAAAATGCGGTAACGAGGCTCAGATCTCTATCGACTCAAACTCTAAGCCAGATTATCGTGAGAAATTGGAGGCTGAATTGAAGGCATTGCGCGAGAGCGAGATGTGGCAGACAGCTGTTACTGTACGCAAGCTTCGTCCGGAGAACAACTAATCCAATCTTAATCCTTATATATCAGCAAAAAGAGGCGGGTCACTTACGGGTGGCTCGCCTTTCTTTGTGTTATTCGATGTGGATATTCTTTGTTTTCTTGATCTTTCGCATGCTGGATGCTGAATGGACGATGTCCAGCACCTCGATGCGTTCCTCGGTGATGCGGTAGATGATAAGGTGTGAATCTAGGATGATGTTCCGGTACATGCGGCTTTTCGTTGTTAGGTGTCGGCATTCGGGGTAATAAGGATAGTCGTTTTCTAGTTTCTCGACTGTATTCAATATATGCTCAAGATATTTCCGGGCTTGGAACATACCGAATCGTTCTATGCCTTCCACGAAAGTCCTCTCAAGGCTTTCCTCGTAAATGGGAGAACCGATTACTTTTTTCCTTGATAGCTGTCCATCCATGATCTTATTCTTTGATGTACTTCTTCAATAGGATAGAACGGTCCCTTCTCAATCTCATGGATATGTTCCCGGATCTCTTCTTGGGTGAATTGCATCGGCTTGGTAGGATCCCACTTGGGCTTTGCGGGCTCGGTCTTGGCCTTACGTGTCTTTGCGGTCTTGGCCGTAGTTTCCTTGGCGGGGATGTTGCTTAATTTTGTCATAGTCGTAATCGTTATTAATTAGTACTGTGGCAAATGTATGGAATAATTTCCATGTAATAAGATATTTAATGAGTAAAAAAGAAGGCGGGGCACTTATGGGTAGCTCGCCTTTCTTCGTGTTATTCGATGTGGATATTCCTAGTCTTCTTGATCTTTCGCATGCTGGATGCTGAATGGACGATGTCCAGCACCTCGATGCGTTCCTCGGTGATGCGGTAGATGATAAGGTGTGAATCTAGGATGATGTTCCGGTACATGCGGCTTTTCGTGGCTAGGTGTCGGCATTCGGGATAATAAGGATAGGTTTGGTCTAACTCGTATAAGATGGATTTTATCTTGTTAGCGTATAATTCCGCTTGGTAGAATCCAAATAAGTCAAGGCCTTGAACATATACATTATCGTAACTTTCCCAAAATAAACTACTGGTTATAACCTGCTTTTGAGTAGGTCTTGCTTCCATGCCTCAAAACGTTTAAAACCTTCATCTAGGGTTAGGAACGGTCCCTTCTCAATCTCATGGATATGTTCCCAGATCTCTTCTTGGGTGAATTGCATCGGCTTGGTAGGATCCCACTTGAGCTTTGCGGGTCCGGTCTTGGTCTTACGTGTCTTTGCGGTCTTGGCCGTAGTTTCCTTGGCGGGGATGTTGCTTAATTTTGTCATAGTCGTAATCGTTATTAATTAGTACTGTGGCAAATGTATGGAATAATTTCCATGTAATAAGATATTTGGTAAGGAAAAAAGTAGGTCTATAGGATTAACTTATTACCCAGTTGTAGAGGCGGGGCATGCCCCGCCTCCATTCCCTTAAAATGGTATTCAAATTTATTTATGTCACATAACCGCTATTTTTAATCGCTTATCCGCTATATACACATAATAAGCATGAATTTTGGGGGGGGGGCGTGCAGGCCTTTATTACATATTTTTTTATTTCTTATATTTACTACGTCTTATTCATTAAAAGAGTATATGAAAATCATATGATAATGTGTGATGGATATATAATGTTAACCTTTTTTATCAGTACGCACTTGATAAATCGGAATAATTGTGTAGCAAGCAAGCAAGCAAGCAAGCAAGCAAGCAAGCAAGCAAGCAAGCAAGCAAGCAAGCTAACCCAGATCTATTATATGTATACGCCGGGCGCATGGGAAAAAGGCCATCCTACGAATACGACACGCTAAGTCGGGAATGGTGAGAGATACCGATACGTATTATGAATACAAAACACCTATTTATAAATTTATTGCTTATGAAAACGATTTTACGAGGAATTAGTATGAGGCTGTCGCTCATCGCAATGGTCTTATGTTTATGCGCCGCATGGCCGGGGCATGGACTGGCTTGGGGTATGGCCGGGTCGGCGGATCCGGCAGAAGGGGAGGTACGGTTTTACGCTCATCCGTATCCTGTATCTTATGGTTTTATCAGTAAATGGAATCTGGTAGCTGCTGAGTACATAGATTTTAGTGCCGAACATTTCACGGAAGGCATGGTCATGCGCATGCAATTGGCGAACACGGCGAATCCGGACGGGGTAGTGTTCCGTTTCGGGGAAGAGTCCGAACCTGCGCTGGCGTTAGACAATGGCGGTTTTTGGGTGCCGGATGAGAATTTGTCTAAAAATGGAGATGATGCCCATCTTCATTTTAGAATGTACAGCTCGGAGGAGTGTACGGTGAAGTATACCGTAAGCGTATACCCGTCGCAAGACTTGACTGCGAATCCTTTGGCCTCCTCTATGCATGAGGTGCGATATCTGATGGAAGATAAGAGCCCTCGCATGGAAAGTCTGTCGCGTACATCCGGCGATCTGAACGAGGATATCCCTTTTGCGATCAACGTGACGAAGGCGGGTTTCCTGCAGGGGCAACACGCTAAGATGAAAATTTATCTGTATGGTCCTTCTGAAGGCTTGACTCTTTCCGGGCAGAACCTAAGTAAAGAGACTAGTCTATATAATGAGTCCAGATACGTATTAGATATCCCTTCCTTCTCCGCTACGCAATTCACGTTGATGGCTCACGCCACGGAAGAATGGAACGGAACGGTTCAAGTGGATATTTGTGATGCGGACGACAATAGGATAGTATATGGCGGCCAAGCACCGTTCGTTTTTCCGGCCAATAACTCACAGGACGATATCGCCGCTTTGAAAGCGATCGCCGAGGCCAATCCGCTGAACTCGGACTTGCAGAACTTCATCTTCAACAAGGATTACTTGAAAGACAGGGGATCGAACGATGGTTACAACGTGGGCGTGACATGGAACACCGAGTCCACGAGCCGGGTGAAAAGTTTCTTCGTTAATGATGGAAGAACCCGTACGATCACTTCCATGGATGTATCGGCGTTGTCCGGGTTAGAGCAGTTGGACTTGCAGAATACCCGGTTGAAATCCTTGGATTTGTCCACTTTGACAAAACTTCGGGACTTGAGTTTGTATGGTAATGATTCGCTTACTTGGTTTACGGTGAAGCTCCCGAGCCCGTTACCGGAGAATTTCTGGATTGGTGGTAACACCACGATCATGGCCGGTACGCCAGTAGACAATTATAACGCTTATGCTGCGAAGGGCGAGGAGATCGATCTATCCGCTTACGCTTCGGTGGGTGGCGTGAAATCGGTATATCAATGGTATCGCATCGAACGGAATCCTTATAAATCTACGGAAGTAACCATGCCGGCGGTATCTGGCAAGGAAGGTGCTTTTGTCTTTACCGGAAAGCCGGGTGAATATTATATGTGCGAGATTACCAATCCGAATTACGGAAATTGGAGGATGAATACGGTTCAGATCAAGGTAGCCCGTAACTCGGACAGCTACTCCCCTGCGGACATCGCGGGATTGAAGAAGTTGGCAGCCGATAACCCGAATATCACCCAATTAAAGGAGTTCGTGGATAGCAAGGGCTGGGAACGCGAGAATTGGAACTCGTATCAAGACGTGATCCGTACGGACTGGAGCACGGATGAGGTCGGCCGGTTGACACATCTAGCTATTGAGTTCGATTGGAACTCGAAGGATACGATCTCCCAACTAGACTTGAGCGCCTTCACCGAGTTGAAGTATTTCGAGTGCGAGCGTTATATGAATATAGAGAAGCTGGACGTATTGAAGAACACGAAACTGGAGCACTTGCACGTATATAGCAAGAACCTTACTTCTCTCGACTTGTCTAAATGCCCGGAACTGCAATATTTTAGATTCGGTACACAGAGCAGGAGCGAGGGACGTTATCAGAACACGAAGTTGGCGACACTGAACCTTGCCGGTTGTTCGAAGCTGACGGAGCTTTACCTTGAGCATTCGCCCTTGGCCTCGCTGGATATCTCATCCTTCAAGCAATTGAACCGTCTGGAGATCGAGTACTGCCTGAAGCTTGCGATACAAGGTTTTGATAAGGCTACGAGCTTGACTTACTTGGCTTTGCCGCATACGACCCAGTTTGCGGATCTGGTAAAGAACCTGCCCGCTACTATCCGTCAGCTATATTTGCAAGATACGGAGTATGCGCTTCCTTCCGCACAAGTGGGAAAGAATCTGGAGTCGTTGGGATTGCCGGGATACGTGGAGAGCTTCGATCTGGCCCAGTACCTGAACTTGACTAGCTTGAATGCCGAAGGAACTCCTTTGAGATATTCTACGTTGAAGAATTACCGGTCGAATGTATATTATAATGGTGCTGGACGTATAACGCTTACCTCACCCTCGCATCCGGAGAGTAAAGAATGGTTCGAGAACGGCGATACGATCGATCTCTCCTCGGAGGCCGTGATCGATGGCATAGAGACCGTATTCCTATGGGTAAACGCCAAATATAGGATAGAGGAGAAAGAGGCATTGAAGCCGGTGCCAAACCGTCCGGGCGTATTCGTGCTGGACAGCAAGGAGGAAAAGTATGGAGACTACTATTGTAAGCTGATGAACCCGAAGTTCTGTAAGATCTCGGAGATTAATGTACGTGACGGCTGGCAGATCGAGACCTCACGCATCCATGTGGAAACCACCGTCCCCCAAGTATTCGCCGAGAGCGACGTGGCTACCTTGGCCCGCATCGTGGACGCTTCCAACAACAAGGCGTTGAGCGAGTGGTGGAGTAGTGGCGCATGGCAGACAAACGAGAACTCGGGTGTCGCGCAAGCGGTATGGAACGATGAGAATCCTCGTCGTTTGGCGAAATTGTATATGTATCAGATGGACAATAGCTTCACTAAAGAGGTAGACTTGTCTGCGTTGGATAAACTGGAGGAACTGTCCCTTACCCGCAATAGGGTAGAGAAGCTTACCTTGCCTAAGAATAACACGGTATTGCGTTCCTTGATGTTGTCTGGCAATACGCCGCTTTCTTCCTTGATCGTTTCCATGTATCCTGCGTTGGAGTATCTGGATGTGTCTGATACCGATTTGAAGGCTTGCGATGTATCCAAGAACAAGCAATTGAAAGAGTTGTTCCTGAACGGGACGGAGATAAAGACAATAGAAGAGAACGTGGAGACCGCTCCGATCGCCGCCCAATTGCACTCATATGGCGTACCCAAGGCTATCACCTCGATCGATTTGGCCAAGTTCCCGGTTTTGAAAGTGTTGCGTACTACCGGATCGATTCTGGAGTTCAGCGGCGTACAAAATCCGAGACAGTTGGATTCCGCTGACGGTGAGGCGTTTTTGTCGGTAGGCGAGGCTCGTACGGGTGGTTTCATCCGTTATGGGGAGAAGATCGACCTGTCGGATCAAGCCACGGTGGCGGGTACCGCTTCCGATTATGTCTGGACCGTGAACCATGATACGATAGACTTCAAGGATAACCAATATACGATAGCGGAGGAATTGGCTCCGAATGACTGGATCATGGCTTACGTGACGAACCCTTTATTCCCGGGTTGGACAATAATGTATGAAACGACGGTTTACACCTGCGACGGCGACGCGAACCTCGACAAGTCCGTGAACGTACAGGACGTGACGGCTACGGTAAGTTACGTCTTGAAGGACAAGGATAACATGATCCCCAACTTCGGTTTCGCCGAGGCGGACGTGAACTATAATAATAATGTAGAGATCGCCGACGTGATCGGCATCGCCAATATCATTCGCGACGAGCCGATTACCAAGGCCAGCGCGCTGCGTTCCGAGGCTGAGGCTCCCGTACAAATGGAGCTCGACGCTGACAACTTCCTGACCATGAATAGCCAAGTGCCGGTAGCCGGTATCTATCTGGAGTTGGTGGGAGCTATCGACGAGATCCCGTTATTGGGCGACGCCGCCAAGTTCATGCAGGCTTCCAGCTTGAACGGGGATACCTTGCGTGTGATCGCTTATAGCTTGGATGGCCGTACGATTCCTTCGGGCAAGAGCCGTATCATGCGTCTGCCGGCGGGCGTTACCTTGGTAGGGGCCTCCTTCTCCGACGCAAAGGCTAACAGCTTGAGGTCCGGTGGCGATGCGATCGTAACCTCCAACGCCCCGATCGAGGCGATCAGCCGCTTGGAGGCCGTCTCCAACTATCCGAACCCGTTCCGTGGCAGCACGACCTTCTCTTATCAACTGGAGGAACCCGCCCAGACGGTTATGATCCATGTATTCTCTGCGAACGGTGCGTTGACCGCGGTACTGAACGGTTTGCCCGGCGAGGTAGGCGAGAACCGCTATACGGTTGCCCTTCCTTTACCGGCGGGCGTTTACTACTACCGCTTGACGGCGAAGACAGGCCATGGTGTGAAGGCAAGTAATACTAACATCTTTATCTGTAAGTAAATTATGAAAATGAATCATATAAAACAATTATTCGTAGCCCTCTTCCTGCTGTTATCGGCGGGAACGGCTACCGCCGCCCAGTGGAAATTGGCGAAGACGAACCTGAACGCCGCTGGTAGCAAGGATACGCTCACCTTGAAGGTATCCGATAATACGGTAGATTTCTCCTCATTCCAAGTGGATTTCACCTTGCCGGCGGGCGTATTGCTGAGCGGTACGCCTATCCTCGGCGAGCTGGCGGACGATCATGCGCTCACGTGGAGCAAGCGCGCCGATGGCAGCTTCCGCTGCGTGGTATACAGCGTGAGGAATACCGAGATGAAGGCCCCGGGTGCCGTGCTACGCATTCCGGTAGAGCTGGCGGTCTCTTTCGTGGAAGGGACGTTCACGGCGAAGAACGGTCTCTTGTCCGACAAGGCATCCAAGGGACAGCCAGTCACGGATCTCACCGCTACCTTGACCTCTCATAAGGAAAAGGCCAAACTGGTCGTGAACGTATCGGGCTTGGAACAGGTGGTCAATACGGAGAAAGCCGCTGTATTGGACTGTAAGACCATCCCGGCGACCCTTCCTGATGGCAAGACCTTGACGATCGGGTACTATAAGGACGAGAAATGCACAGAAGTCGCAGGCGAATCAGACCGGAAGCAAGAAGGCATCTTCTTTGTCAAGGTATCCTATCCGGAAGACGCTGAATACGAGGCTTTCGAGCAAATCTATACCATGAGCCTGACAAGCAAGAAGGCTATCGCCGAGGGCGACATCACTCCCCCGACTGCCGCAAGCATCAAGGCGGGCCAATCGCTTTCAACCTCCTTGCTGTCCGGCGGTAGCGTTACAGATGAGGGATATCTGGTAGCCGGTACCTTCGCTTGGACATACGGAAACACCGTGGTGCCGGCAGGTACGCATGAGTACTCCGTGACGTTCTATCCGGATAACTCTTCTTATTACAATACGGCGGCGTTGTCCGTGGCGGTCAAGGTAGACACGACCTATAAGGTCACCGCTGTACAGACAACGGGTGGTGCCGTAAACGTATTAGGCAAGGCTGAGGATAACGTGTATGTAAAGGGTCAAAAGATCTCCTTGGTAGCGACCCCTCTACCCAACTATCAGCTTTCAAGCTGGTCGATCGCGGGCGAGAGCGTAGACTTGGGCAAGAAAGACACGCTCACGGTTACGGTAGGTGCGGATCGAACCTATAGCGCCAACTTCACCCCGATCCTGCATAAGGTATCTATCGAGACATTCGGCGATGCCAGCGGCGACCTTAAAGTGACCACGCCGGACGATCAGGCGGCGGATGGGCAGAAGCCGGTCTCAAATGGTGATGAATTGCAGCAAGGCTCGATCCTACAGATTGCGGCAATCCCGAGCGTGAACACCCAGCTGAAATCATTGCAGATAAACGGGGAGTCGCTCAAGGGCGACAAGGTAACGCTGACCGGGCCTTTGACGATCAAAGCCGTATTCGAGCCTAAACCGGTCAACATGGCCCTTGTCACCCTCGAAAAGAAGAACATGGAGCACGGCTCTATCTTATTATATAAGGAAGACGGTACGCTGATCACTTCCGGCTCTACCGTAGCGGTAGGCTCGAAGATTCGGGTAATCTCCCTTCCGGATGCCGGGTATAAGCTGGAGGGTAACGTCGGTCTGTCCGGCGTGACAGGACCCGGCACCGACAATCTATGCGCTGTGACCGGCGATATCACGTTGGTAAATGCCTCTTTCGTTGCGAAAGGATATGCTGTGACCACCTCCGCCGTAAGCAGCAACCCGAGCCAGACCGCCTCCGGTACGATCACCTTGAGTAAAGAGGGTGAGGATGGTAGTTGGACTGAAGTAGGCAGTGGTGAAGAACTGGCATATGGAACGAGAGTGCGCATAGCTAAAGCGGAAGGGCAAGCCGGCGCAAGCTTGCTTACCATCTTGGCGAACAGCAAGGAAATATCCCAGAGTGATATCTTGACCGTAACCGGCCCCTTGACCGTGACGGCCGTGTTTGACCATCGGGTGAAGATCAAGAGGGAATATATCCTTTGGCCGTATCAGGAATACTACTACAGTGGCGTATCCCGCCCCTTCACGCCTTTCGCCTCGCAGACTTACGCAGGCTTCTCGTTCGATGTCAAGTATAAGATAAATGACGGTGAGGAAACTTCGACGGCTATTGATGCGGGCGATTATACGGTCGTATTGAGGCGTGCCGAGGATGGCTTGTATGAGGCGTTTGAAGAGATCTATCCGGATCCTAATAAGCCGGATGAAGGACGTGTAGGCTTGAAAATTAAAAAGTCTAAAGTGACGATAACGAAGGCTCCTACATCGCATGGAGCGAATCCTGGCACTCGACCGGGTACTGAGTTCGTGAATATTATATCAGAGACGAAGGATAATGTAACGACATACAAGATTACACCGAAAGGTGATGCTCTTAAGAATTACGAGGGTACGACTATTTACTATTATTCAACGAATCCTGTTGTGAACTTCTCTTTAGGTAATAGCACTCCTGTTTTACGTTCGAGTAATGGATCGCAACCGGAGGGTGTGAGGATTACGAATGGTGGTCTTCCTTGTGATTTGAATGATATTCGAGCAGGGGTAACGATCACATTGGAGGCTGTTGCGCCTGTAGGTCAGCACTTCGTTGAGTGGTCAGACAAAAATAGTGACAATCCAAGGGTATACCAAGTAACGGGAGATGTCGAGATTTATCCTATATATGCTCCTAAAGATGAATACCCAGCGTGTACATTGGCTAAGTCATCTGAATATAATGGCATGGCACAAACCGTGGAGGTAAAAGGTAGTGATACTTCTTGCGTGATCTCTTTCTACCAGAATGAAGAAGATTGTAATGCCGAGGTTAATAAAGTGCCATTGAAGAATCCGGGTACATATTATGTACGTGTTGATCGTCCGGAAGATAAAACTTATAAATCTTATACGAAGGTGTTTACTTATGAGATTACTTTGGGTACACCTACGGTTACATGGCCTGCGGCTTCCGATATATTGTCCGGTCAAAAACTATCCGAGTCTGTTTTACAAGGCGGTCACGCCGGTATCGTAGCCGGAACATTCGCTTGGAGCGATCCGGATAAGGAGATTACCGAAAAGGGAATGCAAGAGATTGCCTTCACGCCGACCGATCCGAATTATAAGCCGGTTAGTAGCAAGATAGAGGTGAAGGTTGTCTCCTCTACCTCTTCCTCCACCGATCCGGAAACCCCGGTCATTCCTGTGGATCCCGTAGACCCGGAGAACCCGGACGTGCCTACCGGCGTGGAGTCCATCGAGGAGGGTATGAGCCTGTATACGGCCAACCAATCCATCTTCGTGGATATGCCGCAGGAGGTTGTCTTGAAGGTGGTTGACGTAGCCGGTATCGTTATTTTCGAAGGAAAGGTTTGCGGCAAGATGGAGATTCCGGTAGGTCATGCCGGTGTCTATTTCTTGAAGTGTACCGCTCCAGATGCCTCGTTCGTGAAGAAGGTCGTGGTTCGTTAGCGCGAGCCGTTTTTATCGTATCATAACACTGCCCATCATAAGGTCTTTATGATGGGCATCGTAAGCAGCTTATACTGCCCATCGTTACGACCTAACGATGGGCAGTGTTATTTAGTAACAGATGTAATTGTTTATCTTACGTTTTATAAGAAATATCCTGTAAAAAACTTCGAATTATATTTGCTGGTCTCGAAAAAGGCCGTATCTTTGCAACGTTCAAACAAAAACGATAAAGACAAGAACAATGACACGCAACTTGCAAAATAGTCTCATTATTTCTCTAAACATTATTCTACTCTGGGAACGGGATAGGAAGTGAGACTGTATGCTTTGCGAGCATTACGATATATGAAAGAGCCTTTCTCACTTCCTTGTGAGAGAGGCTTTTTTAGTTAGTATAGGATATTAGTAAATTAAGAATATAAGATTATGTCAGACAGATTATTTATTTTCGACACCACCTTACGTGATGGTGAACAGGTTCCGGGATGCCAGTTGAATACAGTGGAAAAGATTCAAGTAGCTAAGGCGTTGGAACAGCTAGGTGTTGATGTGATCGAGGCTGGTTTCCCTGTCTCCAGTCCCGGGGATTTTAAGAGTGTGGTTGAGATCTCAAAGGCCGTGACTTGGCCGACCATCTGTGCCTTGACCCGTGCGGTGGAGAAAGATATCGACGTGGCAGCCGAGGCGTTGAAATTCGCTAAGCGAGGACGTATTCATACGGGTATCGGTACTTCTGATTCTCATATCAAATACAAGTTTAACTCCACGAGAGAGGAGATTATAGAGCGTGCGATCGCCGCCACGAAATACGCTAAAAAGTATGTGGAGGACGTAGAATTCTACTGTGAGGATGCCGGGCGTACGGATAATGAATATCTGGCCCGTGTCGTGGAGGCCGTGATCAAGGCCGGGGCTACCGTAGTGAATATCCCGGATACGACAGGATATTGCTTGCCGGATGAGTACGGGGCGAAGATTAAGTATCTGATGGAACATGTGGATGGCGTACATAACGCTATTCTTTCCACTCATTGCCATAATGACTTGGGTATGGCTACTGCGAATACCGTACAAGGCGTGTTGAACGGAGCCCGTCAGGTGGAGGTAACCGTAAACGGTATCGGTGAGCGTGCAGGTAACACGTCATTGGAAGAAGTCGCCATGATTTTCAAGAGCCATAAAGAACGTGATATCATCACCAATATCACGACGAATAAGATCTATAGTACGAGCCGTATGGTTTCTAGCTTGATGAATATGCCGGTACAACCGAATAAGGCTATTGTCGGACGTAACGCATTCGCTCACTCCTCCGGTATCCATCAAGATGGCGTTTTGAAGAATGCGCAAACCTACGAGATCATCGATCCGAAGGATGTGGGTATCGATGATAACGCGATCGTATTGACTGCTCGTAGCGGTCGTGCGGCGTTGAAGCATCGCCTGCATGTTTTAGGTGTGGATCTGGAGCAGGAGAAATTGGACAAGGTGTATGATGAGTTCTTGAAACTGGCCGATCGTAAGAAAGATATTAATGATGATGATGTTTTGATGTTGGTCGGAAAGGATCGTACGGCCACACACCGTATTAAATTGGAATATTTACAGGTAACTAGTGGTGTTGGAGTACAATCAGTCGCAAGTATTTGTTTAAATTTGTCGGGAGTAAGAAAATACGAGGCCGCGGCTGGTAACGGTCCGGTTGATGCGGGTATCAAGGCGGTGAAAAAAGCCATTAGTAATAGTGACATGACGATTCAGGAATTCTTGATTCAAGCCATTAATAAAGGTAGCGATGATACGGGCAAGGTGCATATGCAGGTAGAGTATAACGGGGCTACCTATTATGGGTTCTCCGCGAATACCGATATTATCGCCGCTTCCGTGGAGGCTTTCGTGGACGCCATCAATAAGTTTATAGTAGACTAAAAATAGACAAGACAATGAGCAAGACATTATTTGAGAAAATCTGGGACAAACACGTGGTGGACACGTTGCCCGACGGAACCATACAATTGTATATCGACCGTCTGTATTGTCATGAGGTGACTAGCCCGCAGGCTTTCGCCGGATTACGTGCACGTGGATTGAAGCCCTTCCGTCCCGCGCAAATCACTTGTATGCCGGACCACAATATCCCGACATTGAACCAAGATAAGCCTATCGAGGACCCTATATCCAAGAATCAAGTGGATACCTTGGAAGAGAACGCTAAGTATTTTGGCTTGACGTATTACGGTCTTCAACATCCGAAGAATGGTATCATCCATGTGGTAGGTCCGGAGACAGGCTTGACGCAGCCGGGTATGACGATCGTTTGTGGCGACTCCCATACTTCTACGCACGGTGCCATGGGCGCTATCGCCTTCGGTATCGGTACGAGCGAGGTGGAGATGACCTTGGCTACCCAATGTATCATGCAGCGTAAGCCGAAAACGATGCGTATCACGATCGATGGTGTACGTAAACCGGGCGTTACGGCGAAGGACTTTGCCTTATACATTATTAGTAAGATGAGTACCAGCGGTGCTACGGGCTATTTCGTAGAGTACGCTGGCGAGGCGATTCGTAATACGACCATGGAGGAACGTCTGACGATCTGTAACCTTTCGATCGAGATGGGTGCCCGTGGCGGTATGATCGCTCCGGATGATGTTACTTTCGATTATTTGAAAGACCGTGAGTTTGCCCCGAGAGGCGAGGAATGGGAGCGGAAGGTGAGCGAGTGGCGTCAGCTGTATAGTGATCCGGACGCTAAGTTCGATAAGGAGATCGTTTTCCACGCCGAGGATATCGACCCGATGGTTACGTACGGAACGAACCCGGGCATGGGTATGAGTATCAGCAAAGATATCCCCTCCTTAGAAAGCGTGCCCGAGGCAGGCCGTATCTCTTATAAGAAGTCTTTGGATTATATGGGCTTCAAGGCAGGCGAGTCTATGTTGGGTAAGAAAGTGGATTATGTCTTTTTAGGTAGCTGTACGAATGGCCGTATCGAGGATTTCCGTGCTTTCGCCTCTTTGGTGAAAGGAAAGAAGAAAGCGGATGATGTAACGGTTTGGCTGGTTCCCGGCAGTTGGCAGGTAGAACGGGAGATTCGTGCCGAGGGGATCGACAAGGTTTTGGCCGAGGCCGGCTTCGTCCTTCGTCAACCGGGATGTTCCGCTTGTCTGGCGATGAATGAGGATAAGGTTCCGGCGGGTAAATATGCGGTCTCCACTTCCAACCGTAATTTCGAGGGCCGCCAAGGACCGGGTGCTCGCACCATCTTGGCGGGGCCGCTTGTGGCCGCCGCCGCCGCTGTGACAGGTAAGATCACGGACCCGAGAGAACTGATGTAAAGACTAATCTAATAAAGTAGCATAAGATGAAAACAAAATTCAATATAATCACAAGCACTTGCGTGCCTCTTCCTTTAGAGAACGTGGATACCGACCAGATTATCCCAGCCCGCTTTCTGAAAGCGACTACCAAGGAAGGGTTCGGCGAGAACTTATTCCGGGATTGGCGATATGATAAGGAAGGTAATAAGATCGAATCATTCGTCTTGAACGATCCTACGTATAGCGGAAAGATATTGGTAGCAGGAAAGAACTTCGGTTCCGGTTCCAGCCGTGAGCATGCGGCTTGGGCGATCGCCGATTACGGTTTCCGTGTCGTGGTCTCCAGTTTCTTCGCCGATATCCATAAAAACAACGAGTTGAACAACTTCGTGCTGCCGGTTGTTGTGACTGAAGAGTTCCTCGCTGAATTGTTCGATTCGATTTACAAGGACCCGAAAACTGAGGTCGAGGTAAATCTACCGGAGCAAACGATCACGAACAAGGCTACGGGCAAAAGCGAGCATTTCGAGATCAACGCCTATAAAAAGGATTGCCTGATCAACGGATTGGACGATATCGACTATTTACTGGCAAATAAATCAAAGATAGAAGCCTTCGAGGCAGCACGCTGATTATGATAGAAATAATGGATACAACCCTCAGAGATGGGGAGCAAACTTCGGGCGTCTCCTTCGCCGCTCACGAGAAGCTCAGCATAGCGCAAGTGCTGCTGAGCGACTTAGGCGTGAACCGGGTGGAGATCGCCTCCGCCCGTGTGTCGGACGGAGAGTTTGAGGCCGTGAAGCGTGTAGCCGCTTGGGCCGCCCGTTCCGGAAACCTAGACAAATTGGAGGTCTTGGGTTTCGTGGATGGTACGGTCTCTCTCGACTGGATTGAATCCGCAGGTTGCCGTGTCGTGAACTTGCTTTGCAAGGGCTCTTATAAGCATGTCACCGAACAGCTTCGAAAGACTCCCGAGCAACACGTTGACGATATTCGTACGGTCGTATTGGAAGCGGCGAAACGGAAGATCGACGTGAATATCTATTTGGAGGACTGGTCGAACGGTATTAAGCATTCCCCAGATTACGTATTCTTGGTAATCGATGCGTTAAAAGGACTTCCGATCTGCCGTTTCATGCTCCCGGATACCTTGGGAGTCTTGAATCCCGGAAATACCTACGAGTATTGCAAGATGATGGTGGACCGTTACCCTGATTTACGGTTTGACTTCCATGCGCATAACGACTATGATCTTGCCGTAGCGAATGTATATTCCGCCATCCGTGCGGGTATCAAGGGAATCCATACGACCGTGAACGGTTTGGGAGAGCGTGCGGGTAACGCTCCTTTGAGTAGCGTACTTGCCGTTATCAAGGACCAGTTGGGAGAGGAGACGAGCTTGAGGGAGGAAAAGATAAACAAGGCTAGCCGTTTGGTTGAGACCTACTCCGGGGTGCATATCCCGCCCAATAAGCCGATCATCGGAGAGCATGTGTTTACGCAGTGCGCCGGTGTTCACGCAGACGGTGATAGCAAGAATAACTTGTATTGCAACGACTTGCTTCCTGAACGTTTCGGACGGGTTCGCGAGTACGCCTTGGGCAAGACCTCCGGAAAAGCGAATATCCGCAAGAATCTGGAAGCGCTCGGTATCGACATGGACGAGGGTTCGATGCGTAAGGTTACGGAACGGATCATTGAGTTAGGGGATAAGAAAGAAATGGTTACCCCGGAGGATCTTCCTTATATTATCAGCGATGTGCTTCATCATGATAATGCGCTGGAGGATCAGAAAATACGGATCTTGAACTATTCCTTATCCTTGGCCCAAGGGCTGAAACCGGTGGCTACCTTGAAGATCGAGATCAATGGCGAGGCTTACGAGGAATCGGCTTCCGGTGATGGACAATACGACGCTTTCGTTCGTGCCCTACGCCGGATTTATTCCCGTTTGAACCGCCCGTTCCCGATGTTGACGAACTATTCGGTATCCATCCCGCCGGGAGGACGTACGGATGCGTTCGTGCAGACGGTCATCAGCTGGAATTATGCCGGGGTCGATTTCAAGACTCGTGGTCTGGACGCTGATCAGACCGAGGCGGCGATCAAGGCGACATTGAAGATGCTGAACAAGATAGAGGATTAATAATTAAAAAGGTAAAGGGTATGAAAAAGTTGACTATCGCGCTTGTAGCGCACGACAATCGTAAGGCGGAAATGGTAGAATGGGCGGTACATAACGCTGAGTTCTTGTCTCACCACCATATTGTTTGTACGGGTACGACCGGAAATTTGGTTCGTAAAGCTCTCGAGGAAAAAGGGGTGAATGCGGATATTGCTTGCATGCATTCCGGTCCGATGGGAGGCGATGCTGAGATTGCCGCTATGGTTGTCCGTAAGGAGATCGATTTGGCGGTCTTTTTGATAGACGACTTGAATCCGCAACCGCACGAGGCCGACATCCAGATGTTGCTTCGCCAGTGCCGTGTTCATAACGTACCTATCGCTTGTAACCGTTATAGCGCCGACTTGATGATTACAAGTTCCCTGTGGGATGATGACACGTATTTCCCCACGGAGCCTAAGTATGTACATTTTAACAGAGAATAATAACAAACATTTACGATGAAACTGAATATAGCAGTACTTCCCGGAGACGGGATCGGACCAGAGATTTCCGTGCAAGGCGTGGAAGTAATGAGTGCCGTTTGTGAGAAATTTGGACATGAGGTTCACTATGAGTATGCCCTTTGTGGCGCTGACGCGATCGATAAGGTAGGCGATCCTTTCCCGGAGGAGACCTATCGGATTTGTAAGGATGCCGACGCTGTTCTTTTCTCGGCTGTGGGCGATCCTAAGTTTGATAATGATCCGACAGCGAAAGTACGCCCGGAGCAAGGTCTTTTGGCGATGCGTAAGAAGTTGGGCCTGTTCGCTAATATCCGTCCGGTGCAGACCTTCAAATGCCTATTGCATAAATCGCCGTTGCGTGCCGAATTGGTGGATGGCGCGGATTTCTTATGTATCCGTGAGTTGACCGGTGGTATGTATTTCGGTGAGAAATATCAAGACAACGATAAGGCATACGATACGAATATGTATACCCGCCCGGAAATCGAGCGTATCTTGAAAGTGGGCTTCGAGTATGCGATGAAACGGAATAAGCACCTGACGGTTGTTGACAAGGCGAACGTACTTGCCTCTTCCCGTCTATGGCGCCAGATCGCTCAAGAGATGGCTCCTAGCTATCCGGAAGTAACGACAGACTATATGTATGTGGACAACGCCGCTATGCGTATGATCCAAGAGCCGAAATTCTTCGATGTAATGGTAACCGAGAATACGTTTGGTGATATCTTGACGGACGAGGGTTCTTGCATCAGCGGCTCTATGGGCTTGCTGCCTTCCGCTTCTACCGGAGAGAGCACACCGGTTTTCGAGCCGATTCATGGCTCTTGGCCGCAGGCGAAAGGGCTGAATATAGCGAATCCTTTGGCGCAAATCCTTTCGGTAGCGATGTTATTCGAGTATTTCGACCTCAAAGAAGAGGGCGCCTTGATCCGTGAGGCCGTAGACGCTTCCCTCGACGCGAATGTCCGTACGCCGGAAATCCAAGTGGAAGGTGGAGCGAAATATGGAACGAAAGAAGTGGGTAGTTGGATTGTCAATTATATCACGGAAAAGTAGTATAAATAGGCCGATTTCGCACCAGTAGTGGCGCAGGCTCACACGTATAGTGGCATCGGCTCACGCGAGTAGTGGCGTAGGCCAATACCACTACTCGCGTGAGCCGATGCTACTATACGTATAAAAACAACCTTAACGAGCCATCTTCATCAACTCGTCGATAGTCGTTTTATCATATCCCATATCCTCAGCTTTCTTGAAGTCTAAGGCGGCCGATGCCTTCTCATATTGGGCGAGTTTTACTTTGCCTCGCAATACATATAAAGCGGCTGTCGGGGGACTTTCCACGAAAACACGATTGATATCGGCCATAGCCCGGGCGTTCTTGCCCATCATGAAGTATAGATCGGCACGGCCTTCGTATAAGATCCATTCACGGGGCATCTCGCTGATCAAGTAATTAAAGATGCGTTCGCTCTCATCGTAATTCCCCCGTAGCTTTTCGAGAATCGCGTGTCCCAGACGTCCTTTCACGGATTTTTCGTTTACTTCCAGTATCTTATCGAAATCCTGCTCGGCCAAAAGATAGTTCTTATGTTGTAAATGAAGCATTGCCCTGCAATATAACGCCTCTTGATGATGGGGGTTCAAGATTAACAGGGCATTGTAATCGTTCGTCGCTTTTTCTATCTCACCCATTTCCGTATATAAGCCGGCACGATTTTCCAGTATGGCCTCATTATTCGGATGGCGGCTTAGGGCGGCGGTATAGGAGAGAAGGGCATCTTCCAGTTTCCCTTGTCTGCGCTGTATCGTCCCGAGATTCATGAGCAAGGCGTAGTTGTTGGGGTTTCCCGGTTCGAGGCGCATGGCGGCTCGTAGGCTCTCTTCGGCGGAGACTAAGTCGTTCTTGTCCAAGAAGTCAAAACTTTTCTCGACAAACTTCTCGTATGTCTGAGCGTGGCCATAGCCTATTGAAAGGAAAAGGGCGGCGAGTATCGCAAGGATTTTCATGCTGTCGAATTTAACGTGTTATTTGATTGATCGCAAAGCTACGTAATTATTTCATGGTTTTACCAGATTAAAAAAACTTTATACCTTTGCTACATTTCATAATATTTTGGAAGATCAGATTGTTATATAATTAATAGATTAATTAAAATAGAAGAGATATGGTATTATTAGCAGCTGTAGAAGCGAGTTCTAAATTAGAGGAAGCTATCAGATCCTTGGTTGAGCATGGCTCCCAATTGGGTTTTACGATTATTAAAGCCCTTATTGTCTTCTTGGTGGGACGATTGGTTATAAACTTACTTAATAAACTGGTTCGGAAGATATTGAGCAAACGGGATATCGATCCTTCTGTCAAGACTTTTGTCGGCAGTTTGGTGAATGTCAGTTTAACCATTTTATTGATTATTTCAGTCGTAGGGGCGTTAGGCGTTCAAACTACGTCGTTTGCCGCCTTGTTGGCTTCCGCCGGTGTCGCTGTCGGTATGGCATTGAGCGGTAACCTGTCAAACTTTGCCGGTGGATTGATCATCCTTCTTTTCAAGCCTTATAAGGTGGGTGATTATATTGAGGCGCAGGGCGTTGGCGGTACCGTGAAAGAGGTCCAGATGTTCCATACCGTATTAGGTACGGTTGATAATAAGGTCATTTATATACCGAACGGCTCTTTGAGCAGTGGCGTTGTGACTAATTTCAGTAACCAGACGACTCGCCGTGTAGACTGGACCTTTGGCGTGGAATACGGCAGCGATTATGAGAAAGTAAAGCAAGTGATAGAGTCTGTATTAGCGAAGGATTCCCGCATCTTGTCCGAGCCGGCCGCTCCGTTTATCGCCTTGACAGCCTTGGCGGACAGCAGCGTAAACGTGGTGGTACGTGTTTGGGTAAACAGTTCCGACTATTGGGGCGTGTATTTCGATATTAACAAGAATATCTATGTGACCTTCAATGAGGTAGGTATCGGTTTCCCATTCCCGCAACTTACCGTACACCAAGCGAAGGATTGAAGTTCGTGATAATCTATGACTTGTCCTTAAAAGGAATCTCTTTGTTCAAAAATCTTTGAGTTTCGTTAGATGAGCGGTTATTTTATAGATGGTTGAACAAAAAGATTTATCTTTGTGAATCGCAAATTAGAGATTAGACACAGAGTGTATATGATATTACGGAACTTTATTTTATTACTTTAGTATTTTTATTTGATTATATTTAAGTAGAATGATTTAAGGCTCATCCTTATATAGATTAAGGGTGGGCCTCGTTTTTTATAGTAGTGTGTAGAGATTCCACACTCTCGTGGGGAAATTTTCCACATTCCACGGTTTGTTCCACACTTTGGCAACCGAATGATTGATTCTTCGCTTTTGGTTAATTGTCGGATTTACAACTTGTTATTCTCTTGTCGTTTTTTAGGGTGAGTTTTGGCACGGAGATTGCACCCTATACTGCGAATTTATGATGTAAGAGAAAAAAGGTTTAGGTATTTAGGTTTTTAAGGTATGAAAAAGATTGTTTACGGGGTTATTGTCGCTTTATGTGGCTTATTTATTGCCCCTGATGTAGAAGCGCAAGCCGGGATGGCCGGTAGCGCTAAGGAAACAGTGGCACAGGATAAATTTTATCCGATCGAGGTAACTGATATGCCCCAAGTATTGCGTGATGCGGTAAATACTTCCTATGAGGGATGTATGGTGAAATCAGTTGAGGTGTCAAACAATAGCACGTTTGTGAAGTATAAGGTAGTATTACTTTCCAGAAATGGTAAGATATATAAGGTTTATTTCGATGACAGAGGTCATGTCGTAAAAGAACATGCTTATTTCGAGTAAGCCTGTGAAGATATTTATTGAGTAGATTAGATTTCCAGCCGTTTTGCCTGTGAAGGTGGAGCGGTTTTTCTCCAAAATATATAGTTTCATGATATTACTATATAAATACACTGTTTACATTTTTAGTAGTATAGTCGTCCTGTTCGTGAGAATAGGACGATTTTTGTTATAAGACGCTAAATCGATTGTTAATCTCATACCCCCTCAAAACCTTTTCTAAACAACCCCTGTTTAGACTGTGATTAATAAATAAAATCTATTTGATTATGGACAAAAAATGTACTCTTATTGCTGCGGCCCTGATGGTTGCGGGCGTATTCTCGGCTAATGCTCAGTCGAGTACGACCGTTCCGGAGGCTCAGTGGAAAGCCGGTAACTATTATTATTTAAAGACAGGTTCTTCCGTTTTGTCTTTAAGTGGTGAGAAAGCCGACTCAGTAATTGTTAAAACTTTGGCGTCAGACGCTACCAAAGCCGCTATTGATTCTGCCTTGTGGCAAATCACGAATGCGGGCACGACTCCTGCTGGTCCTGTGTATCAATTCAAGAACAAGAAGACACAGGCCGTTTTGTCGTTTGCGGCTTCATCTACGGCAAAGCCTGTTATCACATCGGGCGTGAATCAGTGGACATTCTCTGACGCTGCCGGTGGTAGCGCTATTCAGGCTTATTACGGAAACAATCAAATCTTGGCGTTGGATGTAGCTGGGACAGACTTGAGCTTAGGTTCTTCTGCCTCTTCTACGAAATTTACCGTAGAGGCTCCTAGCGACGCTATGTATTTGAGCGCAAGTGAGCTAGGGGATGGTTTCCAAGTCTTTCAATTGACGTTTGGAGGAAATTATCAAGGAAATATCTTCGAGGGTAAGAACTTGATAGCGAAGAATACGGCGGCTCCCGCTACAGGCGCTATTGCGAACGCTAAATATGTGACCTTGCAGATCCAAGGTGACCAAGTATTTAGTGATGGTAAAGCAAAATACTTAGGTGTCGATACATTGAAGAATGTGATAGCCGGTGCTACCGGTGTATATGGGGCTAAGTTTACGGCTGACTCCACCTATGACGCTAGTGGCTTGCATACACTGGGTAACGCTGATTTCCAGAAATTCTATTTCACGATCAACTTGAAGAACGATGCTTTGGCTATGTATGCCGCTGCCGCTCCGACCGTGAACGCAAGTCCGATGACCTCCGTTCCGAACGTACGTGTCGTATATGCCAGCGTAATCGAGACGAAAGCCTTGACCGTATCTGACTTGCAGTCCGGCTCTACTCAACCTGCTCAAGGAGCCGCTCCTGTTATTACCGTAACGAAGGGAACTCCTTCTACGATCGCTACAGGTACAGGCGTATACTTCTTGAAGAGCGCGAGCAAGGGCGATAAGGGCGGACAATACGCTGTCGCTTACGATAAGAGTGCCGCTTCCGATAAGTTGGTAACCGCGGCAGGTTTCAAACCTTCTATTTATCAACCGAAGGGACAATGGTATATCAAGGAAAACAACGGAATGTATTCGGTTGTAGACCGTAATACGAATACGACTATTATTTCTAACGAGGAGATCTTCGCCGTTCAAGGTATGGCCAATACCTATACATTTGGGGGTAGCACCGATTCTATTACGGTGGAATATCAAGCGAATGTGGATTTAAAGGATAAATTCTTGGGTACTCGTCACTTCTCTGCGGAGGAACTCGCCGATAATGGTTATGTATTGAACTTGATCTCCGGTACTCCGGGTGTAGACGATCTGTATGCGTTTACTTCTGATTCCGTATTGATGATTAAATCCGGTGACGCAGCGAACGCAGCCGCTCTTCGTATCGTGGTTAGCCAAGATTCCGTACAGAATGTAACGGATGGTTTAGGTGCCCGTGCTTTAGGTGATACCTTGTATCATGCGACTTATATGTTGAAAGAACGTTTCAGCAATGATTTGGTTGCCAGCGAGAATGGCGGACCGTTGAAATTATCTGATTATACCGCTCCGTTGGAATTCGTATTCAATACGGCTACGACCGGTGGCAAATACCAGATGGCTACAAGGGTAGGCGCAACCACCCAATATGTCTTTATGAACGTGAATACGGCGAACTTGATCCTTTCCGATAAGGTTAACTACTTCGACTTTGTCGCTGTAGAGGCTCCGGAGTACGCTTCTATCGACAACTCTCACAAGCGTTTCGGCACGAATGGTAAGTTCCTGACGATGAATCCGCTGAATTTCTTCGCCGAAGTGAAGAATGAAGGCCAAGATATCTTGAAGTCAACTTATGAGACTGACAACTTCTCTTTATGGGTTCAAGAAGCCGATACCGTGATCGCTGGTAAACCGTTGTATTTCATCACGACATCGATCTATACGCCGGAGACAACTACCAAAGCTGTTTCTCCTCGCTACTATATGGTATCCTTGCGGGATTCTAACGAGACATTCGTTAGCAATGGCGCTACTTACTACCGTGTAGGCTTCAGCGATAAAGCGAATATCGTTCCGTCTTTGGATAACAACGCTTTGTTCGCCTTCAAGACAACTCAGGATGGTGGTTACTTATTGGAGAACCAGAAAGAGCTGAATCGCACCGTGGCTGCGGGCGAGTTGAAGACTCCTTATGTAGGTGTGGTAAACAATGTTGTGGTAATGTCTAATGTTGGCGTTCCGTTCACGATCGAGAATGCTCCGACTCCGGTTTCCAACGAACAATTGGAAGAGGTTGCCAGCTTCACGGTAATCGCTGGCGAGGCTAGCGTTACGGTCTTGAACGCGGCAGGCAAGACGGTTACATTGTCTAACATCTTAGGTCAGACCACCGCTTCCGCTATCGCTTCTTCAGATAACTTCGTGATGCCGGCATCGAAAGGTATCGTGGTAGTTTCCGTTGATGGCGAGACCGCTCAGAAGGTCGTCGTTAAATGATGAATAACTGATAGTGGATATCAGTTTGTATACTAACACCGGGATTCCTACTGTATGGTAGGGGTCCCGGTGCTTTGTTTATAGGTAGGCCATTTGTATGGAGGAATTCTACTCCTCCAGTTTATTCTTTAGATAAGCGATCTTCTTCTCTGATTTCTCTTTCAAGGTGTTCATGCTCTTGATATCGCTTAATACGGTGGCGAGGTTGAAGGTGTTGACGATCGCTTTCTTGTCGGCGTCCGCCATATATATAATGTAAGGCTTGCCTCCCGTGTATTCCACCTTGATCCGCTCTTTCTCGTTATCGTAGATGAACTTGACGGCATCGACGCAGTGCTCCCCCTTGTAGGTCACTACCTCCGTGGTGCTTCCCATATCCTTGAAGCGGTAATTCAGTCCGCCGTCGTACGGGATGGAAGCGGTCTCGGCGAATTGGCCGTCTTTCAGGCTCAGCTTGATTCCCGTATGCTTGATGGGACGTCCGCCGTAATATACGCTGGCCAGATACATCTCGCCCTCCTCGTTCACGCCGCAACGTACGTAACAACGTTGCACGTTGCGCTCGATCGTCTGCTGTTTCCAGATATAATTGCCGATTTCCTCGTAAACGGAATCCTTCTCGAAAGCGAATCCTTTCTTCAATCCCTCTACTTCCTCCAGCTTGATCGGGAGTAAGCTGTCGCAGAAAGCGATGTTTCGCTCCGCCTCCTTTACTTCTACTTGGCGCATAAGCGTTAATCCCTGCTTCAGTACCTTTACTTCCTTGGGATAGAGTGCCCGGATACTGTCTATCTCGTTCTTCGCCCCGAAAAACTCGTTATTCTCGTACATGGCCCGGGCCTTGTCCAAACGGGCCTGAGCCGCTTTCTCGTCTCCGTTACAGCCCGTTAAAATGGCGGCAATGAGCGTTATACAGATCGCTAACTTTTTCATATCTTTCTCGTTCAATGTATTTGATACCGCAAAAGTACATGAAATTTGATTATCTTTGCGCTCTTTATTGGATTTGGAATACATAAATATGTATATAAACGAGGAAGAGATAGTAAATCATATATCCGCGAAGCCTTTCCATTTGATATCGGAGGCGGCGGAAGAGCTAGGTGTTGAGGTATATGTAATAGGCGGATATGTGCGGGATATTTTCTTGAACCGCCCATCTAAGGATATAGATGTGGTAGCGGTTGGCAGCGGTATCGAGTTGGCCAAACGGGTGGCCAAGAAGATCGGGCGTGGTGCTTATCTTTCTGTCTTCAAGAATTTCGGGACGGCGCAGGTGAAAGCCGGCGATCTGGAGCTGGAATTCGTGGGGGCAAGGAAAGAATCCTACAGTCATGACAGCCGTAAGCCTGTCGTGGAAGACGGCACCTTGGAGGATGACCAGAACCGCCGGGATTTCACGATCAACGCCTTGGCCCTTTGCCTGAACAAGGAGCGTTACGGAGAATTGGTCGATCCCTTCGGCGGGTTGGAGGATATGGACGAGCTTACGATCCGTACGCCTTTAGACCCGGATGTTACTTTCAGCGATGATCCGCTCCGGATGATGCGTGCGGTTCGTTTCGCCACTCAATTAGGTTTCTTTATCGATCCCGATACCTTCGACGCCATCATCCGTAACCGGGAGCGTATCTCCATCATCTCCAAGGAGCGTATCGTGGATGAGTTGAACAAGATCGTCCTCTCGCCAAAGCCCTCTATCGGTTTCGACTTGCTGGATAAATGCGGACTGTTGCCATTGATTTTCCCCGAGCTTTGTGCCTTGAAGGGCGTGGAGACCAAGGAGGGGATCGGGCATAAGGATAATTTCGCCCATACCTTGATGGTGCTGGATCGTTTGAGCAAGACTTCCGATAATCTATGGCTGCGTTGGAGTGCCCTCTTCCATGATATCGCCAAGCCTGCCACGAAGCGTTTCGACCCTCGCTTGGGATGGACGTTCCATAATCATAATTTTATCGGCGAGCGGATGATCCCCGGTATTTTCAGGAAGATGAAACTCCCGATGAACGAGAAGATGAAGTACGTGCAGAAGATGGTAAGCCTGCATATGCGTCCGATCGCCTTGTCGGACGATGAGGTGACGGATTCGGCGATCCGCCGTCTGCTGTTTGACACGGGAGATGATATCGACGATTTGATGAAACTGTGCGAGGCCGATATCACGAGCAAGAACCCGGAGAAGGTTCGCCGTTTCTTGAACAATTTCCGTAAGGTGCGCGAGAAACTGGCCGATATAGAGGAAAAAGACCGTGTCCGCAACTTCCAGCCCCCGGTATCCGGCGAGGAGATCATGGAGACGTTTGGCTTGGCTCCCTCCAAGCCTGTCGGCGTGCTGAAAGAGGCGATCAAGAACGCCATCCTCGACGGCGTGATCCCGAACGAGTATGAGGCGGCCCGGCAGTTCCTAATACAACGTGCGGAGAAGATGGGGCTGAAGCCGATTCTGTGATCCGGGTATAGTCACAAGGCCCAGTCTTACAGTTGGCCCAGTCCCCTGTACGAAGTACTGCGGTACTTCCTAGAGGGTACTGTAGTACTTCGTACAGAGTACTACGGTACTTCGTGCACAGTACACTGTCTAAGAATTTAATCGCTCTACCGCTTTCACGCCGTTTACCGCCTTGATCTTTTTCGTCAGCAAGTTTAACGCGGTCGTATCTCTTACCAATACGGTAAAGTTACCTTGGAATAATCCGTCTACCGAGTTGATGTTTAAGGAGCGAAGCGTGACGTTCGATTCTTTTCCGATCACGGAGGTGATGTTGGTGACGATCGCTATATCGTCCCGTCCGATCACCCGCAACGTAACCGTATAGCCATTGTCTCCCTTGCCGCTCCATTTCGCACGGATGATCCGGTAACCGAAGCGGCTGAACATCTCTTGGGCGTTCGGGCAATCCATACGGTGGATCTTGATACCCTGCGTGGAGACGAAACCGAAAACCTCGTCGCCATAAATCGGGTTGCAGCATTTGGCGAGTTTATATTCGATACCCGTCAGGTTCTTGTCGATCACCAAGACATCCTTGTTCGTCGATATCTCCTCCACCGGAGTCATCGTCACGAATTCCTCGGCGCTACGCACCTCGGTACGCTCGTTCGTCTCCGTCTCCTTGCGGAAAGCCTCCAGATATTCGTCGATTACTTGGTTGGGATCGAGGCGTTCCTCGGCGATCTCGATGTAGAAGTCCGTGACGGTCTTGAATCCTTTCTTCTTGATATAGCGCATCATGGTCGGCTCGTCCATGTCGATCTTCCGGTTCTTGAAGCGGCGCTGCAACATTTCCTTGGCGAATTCCACGGCCTTCACGGTCTCCTCCTTCAAGGCCTGCTTGATCTTCACACGTGCCTTGGAGGTGACGACGAAGTTCAGCCAATCCCGCTTCGGGCTTTGGGCGGGCGACGTGATGACGGATACGCTATCGCCGTTGTTCAAGGTGTATTTGATCGGAACGTTCTTACCGTTCACTTTCGCCGACACGCATTTGCTTCCTAGCTTCGTGTGGATGGCAAAGGCGAAATCGAGGACCGTCGCTCCCTTGGCCAGCTTGATAAGCTCGCCGGTAGGCGTGAAGACGTAGATCTCATCCTTATATAGATCCATCTTGAAATCCTGCATCAAGTCGAGCGGATTATTCTCCTTGGCCTCCAAGGCGGCACGTACGGTATTCAAGAACTCGTCTAGCCCGCTCTCTGCTTTCACGCCCTTGTATTTCCAATGCGCCGCTAGGCCTCGCTCGGCGATCTCATCCATCCGCCTCGTACGGATCTGCACCTCTACCCATTTATTTTGCGGCCCCATAACCGTGATGTGCAAGCTCTCGTAACCGTTGCTCTTCGGGATAGAGATCCAGTCCTTCATACGGTTCGGGTTGGGCTGGTACATATCGGTGACGATGGAGTAGACTTGCCAGCATTCCGAGCGTTCCTTCTCCAGCGGCGTATCCAATACGATCCGGATAGCGAAAAGATCGTAGATACCCTCGAACTCCACCTGCTGCTTTTTCAGCTTGTTATTAATGGAATGTATGGATTTGGTACGTCCCTTGATATCGAACTTGAATCCTGCCGCTGCCAGCTTCCGCTTGATCGGGGCGATGAACTCGGCGATATAAGCGTCGCGGGAGCGTTTCGTCTCATTCAGCTTCCGCTTGATGAAGTCATACTGTTTCCTGTCCGTATATTTCAAGGAAAGGTCTTCCAGCTCGCTCTTGATCGTATATAAACCCAATCGGTGGGCGAGGGGAGCGTACAAATAAGAGGCCTCGGTAGCCAGTCGGATACGATCATCCTCTTGCATCTGTTTTCCCATACGCATGAGGCAGAGGCGGTCGGCGATCATAAGCAAGATCACACGTACGTCCTCGGCAAACGAGAAAAGCAAATGATGGAAATTCTCCGAGTTGACGGCGGTGTTCCGGGCATACAAGTCGGAGGTCTTCAAGAGGCGACGGATGATCAAGGTCACGTCCGCCCCGAATTTTTGCTCCACTTCCTCTATCGTGATCGCCTTCTTCAATACCGGGCGGTATAATAGGAGGGCGATGACCGAGGTACGTTTCAAGCCAATCTCCAAGGTGGCGATCAAGGCCGTGTCGATATTTCGCAATAAACCGTTGATACCATTCTTATCCCTGCCGTAGCAATCGAGGGCGACAACCCGCTTCATCAGCTCCTTCATCTTCCGGATATCTTCCCTCTCGAGGAAAGAGTAAAGGTTTCGTAACAGGAGCCTGTATTTGGAGAAGAACAGCTTCTTTTCCTCAGACGTAAAGAATCCAATTGTATCCATAGTTATATCATTTTTATTGCCCGGTTGAGGACAAACCGCAAAACATGCTGTAAAAATACTTTTTTCTATGGAATTTCAACACGTATCTTGCGGTTATTTTATACATTTGCGATACACATAGCGCATAAGTGCTTGTGGTGTTACTGATGAGATTATTCACATTAAATACTATACTATGTTAAACGCAAACGATTTAGAACAGCTGAAAGCCAAAGGAATCAGCGAAAAACAGATTGAAGAGCAACTCGCTTGCTTCGTAAAAGGTTTCCCTTTCCTTGAGATAGCGGCCTCCGCTTCGGTAGAAAAAGGTATTATGGTAATATCTAAAGAGGAACAGGCTTCTTATATGGATGCTTGGGACGCTTATCTGGCTAAAAACAAGAAAATCGTAAAATTCGTACCTGCCTCCGGCGCCGCTAGCCGTATGTTTAAGAATCTGTACGAGTTCCTTTCTGCGGATTATAAGGAACCGATGAACGCTTTCGAGAAGAAATTCTTTAGCGAGATCGAGAAATTCGCTTTCTATAAGGCTTTGGACAAGAAGTGCGTGGAGAATACAGGGAAAGATATTCCTGCGTTGGTAGCCTTGGGCGAGTACAAGGAGGTGGTATCCAATTTATTGGAGCCGAAAGGTTTGAATTACGGACAGCTACCGAAAGGCTTGTTGCTTTTCCATAAATATGCCGATACGGTTCGTACGGCGATGGAGGAACATCTGGCCGAAGGCGCCATGTACGCCAAGAATAACGCCGGAGAGGTGAATATCCATTTCACGGTATCTCCGGAGCATCAGGCTTTATTCGAGCAATTGGTTGCCGATAAATCTGGCGAGTACGAGGAGAAGTTCTCTGTGAAATACGATGTCTCTTTCAGTATCCAGAAACCGAGTACCGATACGGTAGCGGCCGCTATGGATAACACGCCGTTCCGCGATAAGAATGATAAGTTATTGTTCCGCCCGGGTGGACATGGCGCCTTGATCGAGAATTTGAACGATGTGGATGCCGACGTGGTATTTATCAAGAATATAGATAACGTGGTTCCGGATAGCTTCAAATGCTCTACGGTTATCTACAAGAAGGTGATCGCCGGTGTCTTGGTAACATTGCAGGAGAAAGCCTTCAGATATCTGGAACAGATCGAGACCGGTAAATATACCCATGCCGAGGTAGAGGAGATGATCCATTTCTTGCAAGATGACTTATGTATCAAGAACCCGGATACGAAATTACTGGAAGACGCCGAGTTAATCCTGTATATCAAGAGCAAACTGCTTCGCCCGTTGCGTGTATGCGGTATGGTGAAGAATGTCGGCGAACCGGGCGGTGGTCCGTTCTTGGCTGAGAATCCGGATGGTACGGTTTCCTTGCAGGTGCTTGAAAGCTCCCAGATCGATATGAGCGATCCGGCTAAGAAGGCGATGTTTGAGCAAGGTACTCACTTCAATCCAGTAGATTTAGTTTGCGCCGTTAAGAATTATAAGGGAGAGAAATACAACTTGCCGGATTACGTGGATAAGAATACGGGCTTCATCTCTTATAAGAGCAAGGATGGTCGCGAATTGAAAGCGCTGGAATTGCCGGGCTTGTGGAACGGTGCCATGAGCGACTGGAACACGGTATTCGTAGAAGTTCCTATCGAGACATTCAACCCCGTGAAGACGGTGAACGACCTGTTACGCCCCGAACATCAATAAATACCCAGTTGTAGAGACGGGGCACGCCCCGTCTCTACAACTAGATCCTTATATTTTCGGTAATTCCCACGGTGCCCTGTATTCCTTGCACAGCAGCTTATCCGCCTCCGCGTCATGGAAACTCTTTCCATCCCAAGATAATTTTTTCCCGGTCCGATAAGCGATATTCCCCAATTGCGAGAACTTGGCGATATGTGCTCCGATCTCTACGCTCGCGTTGCAATTCCGGTTCCGGCTCTTGATACATTCCAAATGATTCTTCGCATGCAAATTCAAGCCACCCTCTCCGTATGACTTCTTCAAGGGAACAGCCTCCATGCGGGCCTGTCCGTTTACTTTTTCCGGAATAACCTCCCAGCCGCTACGATCGATCACCAAGGTACCGTTCTCGCCAACGAATCCTAGGCCATGATTCCGTCCGTAGGCCCCGTCGTCAATGCCGATCGCATGATCCCACATAACGGTGAAGTCCTTGAATGTATAGATGGTTTGCAATAAGTCCGGGGTCTCGCAAGCATCATCCGGATAACCGAACTTGCCTCCGGATGCCATGATGGATTCCGGTGCGGTAACGTTCATGCCATATAATGCGTAGTCTAACAGGTGAACACCCCAGTCAGTCATCAAACCTCCCGCATAATCCCAGAACCAACGGAACGTGAAATGAAAACGGTTCCGGTTGAATGGGCGTCGTGGTGCCGGCCCTAGCCACATATCATAATCAACACCTGCAGGAACCGCCTCATCCGGCTTTACGGGGATGGAAGGGCACCAACCCTGATAAGAGAAGACACGTACCGTACGGATCTTCCCTAGCTGTCCTCCATGTACGAACGCCATGGCATCTTGCCAATGCGGATCGCTTCGTTGCCATTGTCCCACTTGTACAACCCGATTGTATTTCTGGGCCGCACGTACCATTATATTACATTCCTCGATGCTGTTGCCCAGCGGTTTCTCACAATACACATCCTTCCCGGCTTGGCAAGCGGATACCATTTGCAGACAGTGCCAATGATCGGGAGTTCCTACGATTACGAGATCGATATCCTTATTATCTATCAATTTACGCCAGTCTTTATACAAATGCTTCACTTTCTTCCCGGTGATCTTCTTGGTCTCTGCCGCCCGGTTGTTTAATACGCTCTCATCGATATCCGACAGTGCGATACATTCTACCTCCGGATTACGGAGGAAAGCCTTTAAGTCTTCGAATCCCATGCCATTACATCCGATAAGCCCAACGCCTATCTTATCGTTTGCGCCCACACCGGCATTCCCAGCTTTAATGAAAAAAGGACTGATGGTAAGTCCGGCACCGAGCAAGGCGGTCTGCCGGAGAAAATCTCTTCGTGTTGTCATATGGTCTATACAGATTTAAGTATACGCGATATTAGTAGTATTTTATGACAATCGCAAATATATAAACCTCATTCTCTTGGAATCTCGTCATTTCCGTAGGTGTGAGAAAAGGGCATTGTAAAAAAAGTTATTAAAATATATAGGAATACTACGTATCGCATAATAGATTACCTTTGTTCCCCGTTATAGGTACTTGAAAGAGACCTATATGAATAATAGGGAGGTGTGATCCTTTTTCAATATGAATTATAAAGATTTTGAAGTATGAAGGTACAAAGTTTTGTTTTATGCTTTTTATTGACGCTACTCTCCGTCTCTTGTATCCGGGAGGAGGCGCCCAATGCGGAAGCGGATATCTTGTCGTGTACGGTAGATGGCGATATATTGAAAGCCGAGCCGGAGATCGACAACGAGTCCGTGACGCTGACCGTGAAAAGTGACGCCGATATTACAAACCTAGCCCCGGTATTCACCTTGACTCCCGGCGCTACTATCAAGCCGGCTAGTGGCACCGCTTTTGATTTTACGACCCCGAGAACCTATACGGTTACTTCCGAGGATGGCCACTGGACGAAGACCTATACGGTACGTTGCATCGTCTCTGGTGTGAGCACGGAATATCATTTCGAGCATATAACGATGGAGCCGAAGAATGAACGTTATCAGATATTCTATGATTTCACGTCGAATGGAGATTCCGTGACATGGGCGAGTGGTAACGCCGGTTTTGGTTTGACGGGTGTGCCCAAGACTCCGTTGGATTATCCCACCATGCAAGACGATAACGGCTATATCGGTAAATGCGCTAAACTGGTCACCCGGAGTACGGGTAGCTTCGGTAGCGGATTCGGTATGCCTATAGCCGCCGGAAATCTCTTTATCGGTACGTTTGATTTGCTGAACGCTATTCCGGACGCAAGGAAAGGCACGAGATTGGGACGTCCTTTCGATCATGTGCCGACTTACTTGAGTGGTTATTATAAATATAAAGCGGGAGAGTCGTATAAAGTGAATGGCGAGGAGGTAAAAGGTAAGAAAGACCAATGTGATATCTACGCCATCTTCTATGAGACGGATGAGAATGTGAAATATTTGGATGGTTTCAACGGGCTGACAAGCCCGAACCTGATATCCGTTGCCCGGATCAGCGATCAGAAAGAGACGGATGAGTGGACGCGTTTCTATATCCCGTTCGTGGCTAAGCCCGGTAAGGTGATCGATAAGGATAAGCTGGCGAAAGGTGGTTATCAGTTATCCATAGTCTTCTCTTCGAGTTTGAAAGGTGATGTCTTCGAGGGAGCGGAAGGTAGCACGCTTTGGATCGATGAGGTTGAGATAATCCAGTCCGGTGAGAACTAAAAAAACAGAGGATATGAAAAGATATATAGTATTAATAGGTATACTGTGCTTGTCGGGTGTCATTACGTTGAAGGCGCAACAGGAAAGAAACCAAGGAATAATCTGGTCTTCCCTAAGGGGATTGGAATATACGGTAAAGGCCGGTATCAATATCGGCGGAACCGCTCCGGTGCCATTGCCTCGTGAGATTCGTGCGATAGATAGTTATCGCCCTACGCTTTGTGTCTCCATAGAGGGCGATATCAAGAAATGGTTCGGCGAGAGCAAGGAATGGGGTATGATGATCGGTCTCCGTCTGGAGAATAAAGGTATGGAGACAAAAGCGACGGTTAAGAATTACAGCATGGAGATCATTGGCTCCGGTGGCGAGAAGCTGAAAGGAAACTGGACCGGCGGCGTGCAGACGAAAGTGGAGAACACTTATTTCTCGATACCGGTCGTGGCTCTTTACCAATTGAATAACCGGGTGAGTTTCTCGGCGGGACCATTTGTCTCGTTCGCTACAAACCGGAACTTCTCCGGCTACGTATACGACGGATATCTGCGTGAGATCAATCCTACCGGTACGAAGGTGGAGTTTTCTGGTGACAACCGTGCTTCCTATGATTTCTCGGATAACTTAAGAAAGTTTCAGTGGGGAGCGCAGATCGGTACAGAATGGAAAGCGTTTAAGCACCTTATCGTATACGCTGACTTGACATGGGGATTGAACGATATCTTCCAAAAGGATTTCGATACGATTACCTTCGGGATGTATCCGATCTATCTGAACGTAGGCTTCGGATATGCGTTTTAGGAATTGATATGAATCAAAATAAGGCTATCCCGGACAAGGATAGCCTTTTTTATTAAAAGATTATTATGGAAATAAATTATTTTTTATAACTTTGGGGCGATAATTCTCAGACCAAGTTACATTTTATCTTATATTATTAACAAAATTACCATGAAAGAAAACACTAAGAAGGGCGTAAGCCGTAGAGAGTTTTTGGGTCTTTCCGCACTAGGATTGGCTAGTTTAACAATTCTTCCCAGTTGGGCCATGAATGGCGTTCGTATCGCTCCGAGCGATCGAGTCGTTTTAGGTTTTATCGGCCTAGGTCAGCAAGCATTATCAGACTTTAAAGGATTTGCCGCATGTCCGGGCGTACAGGTTGCCGCATGTTGTGACGTGGACACGATGAAAACAGAGCGTTTCAGAAGACGTGTCGCTGAATGGCAAGCTTCAAAGGGAATGAACCAACGTTGTGATCAATATGAGTTTTACGAGGATTTGCTGGAGCGTAAGGATATCGACGCTATCGAGGTCGCTACCCCGGACCATTGGCATGCTTTGGCTACCATCCATTCTTGTCAATCCGGAAAAGACGTATATTGCCAGAAACCGTTGGCTTATACGATCTCCGAAGGCTTGGCTATGGTGAAGGCTGTACGTAATAACAAACGTGTGCTTCAAGTAGGTAGCCAGCAACGTTCCAGCAAAGAGTTCCAAGCTGCGATCGATATGGTTCAGAATGGAGCCATCGGTCATATAGAGAAAATATATGCACGTGTAGGTGAGCCTCCTACGCCGCTGAGCTTGCCGGAAATGCCGGTTCCCGCTAATTTGAACTTCAATCAGTGGATGGGTCCGTTGAACGATCCGAAGATCCATTATCATCCCGATTTATGTCCTCCTATTTCTCTGGATCCGGAAGAGAACGAGAAACTATGGGGTGCATGGCGTTGGTATCAAGAGACCGGTAATGGCTATACTGCTGACTGGGGTGCTCATATGTTTGATATCGCCCAAGCTGCTATCGGTATGGATGGTTCTGGTCCGGTTGAGTTTACGCCCAAGGGATACAATGGCACACAATATTCAACTATGCGCTATGCGAATGGTATCGTAATGACTGAACAACCTTATTTGGAGGATAATCCGGATGCGCAGGGTATTAAGTTTGTCGGAGATAACGGTTGGATCGAGGTAGCTCGTGGCTACATCAACTGCTCTGATCAGTCTAAGATCCCCTCCGACCTGAAGAACTTGATCGAGAAGCGCCCGAGAATGATGACTCCGGAAGAGCGTAAGAAGATGTATGAGGAATATATGAAGAAGCTGAAAGACAGTAAAAAGAAGGGTAACGATGCTGGCAATTATGAGACTAGCGCTCCGCATATGCAGAACTTCATCGACTGCGTTCGTTCACGTGAGAACCCGATCGCTCCGGTTGAGGTAGGTTGCAGTACGAATACGCTTTGCTGTTTACAGAATATTGCCCGTGAGCTAGGCCGTCCGGTTAAATGGAACCCGGCTACATTAAGCTTCGGTAATGATAAGGAGGCGGCTTCCCACCGTTTGTACTGGTATCAATATCGCAACCCGTATTCATTGCCTTATTTCTGTAAATAAGCCTATTTAAATAGAATGATGTTATGAGTAACAGACGGGATTTCTTAAAAAATATCTCTCTCTTTGCCGCTGGTGGATTGCTGGCTGGTAAAGCCGGTTCCGTAAATGCGGAGAACGCTGCGTTGGGAGTTGTGGATGAGGTCCATGCCAGCAAAGAGATTGGCTTGCAGATCTATTCTTTATCCCAAGAATTATATAAAGGCGACGTGGCCGCTAATCTTCGGAAGGTGAAGGATATGGGATACTCCAAGCTGGAGTTGGCGGGTTATGGTAAAGGCGCTATCGGAGGTGTTCCTATGATGGACTTCAAGAAAATGGCGGAAGACGCTGGCTTGAAGATCATTAGCTCGCACGTGAATCCGGTAGACACATCTATTTCTGACCCTTTTAAGGCTATGATTTTCAAATACTCGAAGGAGGTTACCCCAAAGATCATGGAGTATTGGAAAGCTACGGCTGCCGATCATGCGAAACTAGGCTGTAAATATTTGATCCAGCCGATGATGCCGACGATTACTACGCACGATGAGGCTAAACTTGTTTGCGATATTTTCAATCAGGCCTCGGATGTTATCAAGGCGGAGGGTATCGCCACTGGTTTTGGCTATCATAATCATAATATGGAGTTCAATCGGGTCGCGACGAAAGAGCAACAGGAGAAGGTGAAAGGAAATCCTTTCGCCGCTTTCATGAAAGTCGGAGACCAAATTTATGACTTGATGCTGAAAGATACGGACCCGAGCAAGGTTTACTTCGAGATGGATGTTTATTGGACTGTCATGGGACAAAACGATCCTGTCGAGTATATGCAGAAACATCCGGATCGTATCAAGGTATTACATATCAAGGATCGTGCTGTATTCGGCCAAAGTGGTATGATGAACTTTGAGATGATATTCAAGCAAATGTACGCAAACGGAATCAAAGACTATTTCGTAGAGTTGGAGCAGATGCCGGACGGACGTACTCAATTTGCGGGTGTGAAGGATTGCGCCGACTATTTGATCAAGGCTCCTTTTGTAAAATGAAGTAACAATCGATAGATCGTAAGCCTCGGGGTTAATAGACTCCGGGGCTTTTTTATTAGATGAAAGGCAACATAAACGGGTCTATTTTGTTTTTATAAAAAGAAGTTTATATCGCAAAAATCAAGGAAAGGATGAGTTCTAGGATAAGGAAGATATTGAAACATACGGTGATCGCTGTTTTATCGCTGGCTGTATTGTTCCTAGTTTTGAATCTTTTCCTGACAGGTCGTTTGGAGCGGTACCTGAAAAGAGAACTGATAGAGCGTACGGCGAATGCTACGGATGGTTTTTATCGCCTTTCTTTCGATAAGCTTTCTATTAGCTTCTTCAAGGGAGAGCTAAGGCTAGAGGGTATTTCATTGGAGCCGGACTCTAAGGTCTTTGAACATTGGGCCGCCTTGGATAGCTTGCCCGATACCTATGTAAGTACCCGGATTGAGGTGATAGATTTTAAGGGAATTAATTTGGTATGGCGATGGAATTACCGGCAACTCCATTTCAATACCTTTGAGATCCGCTCGCCGGAGGTTCGTGTATACGGCTCTTCCGGATCAAACCCGTTAGTTTCCGGACTGGCGGCAGATACGGTAGAGCATGCCGAATCGAAGACCTTGTACGAGGTGATCTCTCCATACATAGATGCCCTGAGCGTAAAGACCTTGAACTTGGAAAATGCCAGTATTTCTTATAATGTGGAAAACCAAGTCTCGCCGATTATCTATACGTTGAATAACGTAAGTTTCCATGCGTATGGTTTTATGTTGGATTCTACCTCTTCACGGAGCGGGAAGCTGTTGTATTGCGATAACTTCGATTTTGTCACGAACCAGCCGCAAACCTTGTTGGTAAATAATGATTTTAGGTTGGAGACGGATAGTATATGCCTCAGTACCCAAGATTCCATTATCTATATCCAAAAAATCCAATTGCTTCCGCAAGAATTATTGTGGGGGGAGACCAATCGGAAACCTACGAATTATCTGGAAGGGAAAGTGCAAACCGTAGAGATACAAGGGATTCACTTTAGACGGGAAGAAGCCTTGAACTATTTGTCCGCCCGTAATTTTGAGATACAATCTTCGGATATCAAGGTGTATGACTTGACTCGGGAGAAGAAGCAGGCGAATGCCGATGCGGATTCTTTGGTGCAAGCCTTATCGTTATATGATGTGATCTCTCCGGTACTACATAGTATATCCGTGGATCAAATACGAATAGAGCGAACCGCCCTTCACTATTCCTTAGCCTTGAAAGGGCAGATAGAGGACTTCTCGATCCCTGAGTTTAATTTCCATGCGGAAGGTCTTCTGATCGACTCCTTGGTAGCTCCGGGCGAGGAACTGAATTATTTTCGTTCCATTGCGTTTGAGGCGAATGATATACAAGGGATCATGAGGGCTCGTAATCATCGGTTCGATATCAAGCGTTTGGCGATGAATACGGCCTTAGGTTCGTTTCATATAGATAGCATGCGACTACGTCCGTTGTCGGTCCGCTCCCGTAATGATTATTTGTCGGGAAGTATCGATACGATCCGGATAGACGGGTTGGCGTACGATAAAGGTATTAGCGCGGATTTACTGATGATTCGGTCGCCTCGCTTGGTTTATTATAAAACGCCTTCTGTTGAATCTCCGGATAAAGGAAAAAGCGCATCTGTAAATAGCCGTGTGGATGTGGAAAGTTTGTTAAATCCTTTCCTTCGGTATCTTTCCATCCGTAAGATCCAGATTCAGAACGCAAATGTGACATTGGAGGATCGTGAGATAAATGACACGACCCGGTACCGACTCAACGGCCTTAATTTCTTTGCTACGAATTTCTTGGTGGATGAGCAAACGAACCGGAGTGGGCAATTGTTTTTCAAGTATGATCATTTTGGTCTTAGTTTCCGGGATTTCGATAACTACTTACCGGGAAAGGATCTGCGTGTGACTATAAGAAAAGGTTCGCTATCCACTGTAAACGGCTCTTTCCGTCTACAGGATGTGACCTTGGCCGCTAAAAAGGACTCGATACGTTTTTCAACCCCATTGATTTCTTTAGCGGGAATCCGGATTCCCAAGAATAGCATCTATCAGATCGGGTTTGACCGATTTGATTTATCCGATGGTGATTTTTCTATGTCTTGGGGATCGGATACGACAATATTGCGGACTGAGAGCCAAAAGGATATCCAATTGGCTTTGGAGAATGTGTTTGTGGATTTGAAGAAGAAGACGTTTCAATTAGGTGATCTTCAGCTACAGACGAAGGATATCGATATACCGTTGGATAACGGCTTCTACCGTTTGAAAATCGGGGGGCTGGATTTGAGAAAGTCAGGTTTGAGGTTGGATCACGTACATTTAGTCTCGCCTTATTCCAAAATGGAATTCGCTTATAAACAGCCTAAGCATCAAGATTGGTTTGACGTGAAGGTTGGGAACGTAAGATTGAACGACGTGGATATTCCCGGATATTTCTCAACCAAGGAATTACGTGTGGGGGGACTCTGGATAAACGATGTCTTACTACAAAACTTAAAGAACCGGAAGATCCCGGTGGAGCCTCATATCGTTCCGATGATTTATGAAGGTTTACAAAAGGCTCCGGTCCGTTTCAAGATAGATACCGCTTCCGTTGCCAATTTCTCCGTGGTTTATGAGGAATTACCCGTTGAAGGTGATAAGCCCGGTAAGCTTTATTTTACCGATATGAATGGCCAATTTTCAGGTTTGACCAATATCGTTTCCTATCCGGAGCAATTCATCAGATTGCATGCGGACGGGAACCTGATGGGATCGGGGCATTTTACGGCTACATGGCAACTCCCGGTAGATTCATTATACGACCGCTTTCTATTGGATGCCCGTTTGGATAGCCTAGACCTGCTTTCCTTGAATGAGATCGTAAAACCTCTGGCGCCGGCGGAAGTAGTGAGCGGTTGGGCACAGGATGTGGTCTTTCATATGGATGCCTCAAGCCGGAAAGGACGGATACGGTTAGACTTCCCGTACCGGAAATTGAAAGTGGCTTTATTGAAAGAGAAAGACGGAGAGACCACACAAAAAGGTTTCTTGTCGAGATTGGCGAACTTAGTTCTACGGGATAATAATCCGGCTCATCCGGAGCGAAAAGATAGTAAATTGCGTAAGGTCGATATGGAAATTGTGCGAGATCCCTATCATTCCACGTTTAACTATCTATGGCAGATGCTAAGACCAGCCTTGGTGGAATCAGTCGGAGTCTCGAAAAAAGAACAGGATGCGGCCTTGAAAGTGGCAGGTTTCTTCACGAAGGTAAAGCGCTTTTTCGGTCTCGATAAAAAGAAGGATAAGCGGGAGGAGATTGATACAAATAATAAGGAAATAGAACCTTTAAAAGAATAAATAATGGAATATACAGTAAATCACTATCCGGAGAAACATCGTTTCGAGGTAGTAGAAGACGGCTTGACAGCCTATGTGGAATATCGTTTAAGAGGAGATGCCTTGGACATTATCCATACCATTGTCCCAAAAAACTTGGAAGGGCGTGGGATTGCGGCGACTCTTGTTGAAACAGCTTATAAATACGCAAAGGAACAGGGGTTGCGCCCTTTGGCTACCTGTTCCTATGCGGTTGTGTGGTTAAAACGCCATCCGGAGTTTTAATCCTTGATCGTAATACCTAACATTCTAGCGATGTCCAGTGCTTGTAAGGAGGTTACGGTAGCACCTTTCAACTCTCCTCCGGGAATCGAGCCAATACGTATACCGGCGATCTCGGAGGAAGTAAGATCGATCCCTTTCAAAGAGGTCCGGTGAAACTCGGCCTCTACTAAATTACAATGTTCGAATTCTACGTTCGTAAATTGGCAATTGTCCAATCCGCCTCCTCGTAAAAAGCATTGATTAAAAGATACGTTCCGGAGTTTGCTCATGGAGAAGATTACATAATCTCCTTTGCAATCCCGGATGGTAGTATGATTAAAGATTGATTCGGAGAAATTCGTTCCGGTAAGTTTACACCCAATGAACTCTACCCGGTAAAAGCCACATCCGGATAAATTTATATTTGATAGGTCACAGTTCTTAAATACCACATCGCTAAACTGAGATTTACGATAATTGCAAGCAATGAAACCACAATTGGTGAATAAGCAGGAATTAACGGATAGGTTCTGTTTAGATACGTCCTCGACGCATAATCCATTGAAAGAACATTCTGTAAAATCATCCTTTTGTCTGGATATACAATCCATCCAGTCCACATCCTCCCGTAAGTTTTTTACCAATCTAGGCGCTGTTATTTTCAACATGTTATTGTTTCCTATTTTAATTTAGATGGTAAAGATAACGGATTTGGGCTAAATAAACGATATCTTTACTTTATAGTTCATTTTAGCAATATCGGAAAAGTGTGTTCGGGATAATTCTTCTACTTTTGCCTTGAAATCCTAAGAATCATGCGAATAAAGACAACGACAAAGACAGAGTATCAACAACGTATCAATGTATTGGTTGAATACATAAATAATCACTTAGGCGAGGATATCGATCTAAATAAGCTGGCGGAGATATCCGGATTCTCTCGTTGGCATTTTCATCGGATCTTCGCAGAGTTCTTAGGGGAACCGGTTGGTACGTTTATCGTTAGGATGCGGGTCGAGACGGCCGCTCGGCTTTTGCGTTATACAGAAATACCTGTCAAGGAGATCGCCTATAAGGTAGGATATGACGTACCTTCTTCTTTGTCTAAGGTTTTTCGCCAGTTTTATGGGATTTCTCCAAATGAATATAGAAACAATAAAGATTATGTAATTATGGAACCGAATAGAATAATGCCCGATATGGAATTGAAGGTCGAGGTAAAAGATTTACCCGGCAAACAAGTAGCCTACATTCGTCTAAACGGAGGGTATAAAGAAATCGATTATCTGGGAACTTGGATGCGCTTGCTCCAATTCGCCAAGAATAAAAACATCCAGCCATTGAGTTTTTCACCGATCTGCTTGTACCATGATGATCCGAAAGTGACCTCACCGGATAAGCTGCGTACCGATATTTGTATGGAAGTCGCTCCTTCGGTTTGCCCTAAAGGGGAGATTGGTACGAAAAAGGTATTGGAAGGGCGTTTTATGGTCGCTCTTTATAAGGGAACTTATCAGCAATTAGGGGCTGTGTATGATACGCTTTACGGCAAATATCTCCCCGAGATGGGTCTTTCCTTACGAGAAGTGCCTAGCGGCGAGATCTACTTGAATGATCCTCGTAATACGAAGCCGGAGGATTTATTGACTCAGATTTATGTGGCGGTAGAATAATAAGAGCTAGAGAGGTTTCTGAAGTGAATAAATGAATTAATCTTGATTGCCGTCTTGTCTAATTAGCGGCAATCAAGATTTTTAATATTTTAGATGCGATTGTATGATGTGATAACTTATATACTTGCTTTTACAAATTCATTATCGATCCAATAAGTCGCTTCTTCGGAAGTGAATTTCAATATACAATAGCTCGGATCTATTACTCCTCCAGGGAAATGGGCGAACATCCAGTCAGACCAAAGGGCTTTCTTGATTTCCATATCGGAAACGATCTCGACCTTACCTGTTAACACGATACTGTCTCCTCCTTTCATAAAGCAAACTCCGGCTTTCGGGTTGAGTTGGAATTGTATCGTCTTATCAGAGAACGTGCCTGTAGAGAACCATATTTGGGAAATACCATCCGCTTTTATTTTTCCCATAGGAACCGGACGGGGATAACCCTCTTCCGTAACAGATGCGAGCATAGCGGTATCACATTCCGTTAATATGGAAATTGCTTTTTCCTCGATTAGCTTGAGGTCTATCATCTGGACGGGTATACATAAATCGATCATACATTTATCTTGTGGATGTTGATCGAGGGGGATGCTTTGATAGATCTCGAATGATTTGCCCGCACAAGGTTTGCATTGGTGTTTGGATGTAAGCGTGTACATCAAGCTCCATGCGGCGGGTATTTCATCCGTTCCTATCTCAAAATGCCCGATCGCATAAAGTCCTCCGGATAATAATCCTTTTGAGATCTCATTTTCTCCCTCTACCTCTTGAGGCACTGTTAAACCGATATCCACACTTAACTCCTTTCCTTCGTGTTGGTAAACTGATATAAGTTTATTTGCTGGACCGTTTATAAGTCCTTTTGGCCTGGCCCATTGCATAAGCTTTCTGATAGAGCTTGGGATCATGCTCATATCTCCTTGATGATGAAGATACACGATGTGTGTAGCTTGTAATTCTTTTAGTTCAAAAGTGTAATTCATAAGATTCTTATTTGTAAAAGTTCAATAGTGCAAACATACGGAATGACTATTCTTTCTGGTTGTAAAAAAACGACTTTTTATGTGATAGATTCTTGCGATTTTATTTTTAATCAAATATAAGTAAGCGGTTCATCCGCAGGATTTGGTAAAGTCAAGAAGTAAGAGGGAACGTCTCCCGCTAAACGCTTGAATTCTTTGATAAAGTGGGAATGGTCATAGTAGCCGCAATCTAAGGCGATGCTGCTTAAGTCCGTGTGTGGGGCGTTCCTCAGTACTTCTATGGCATATTGGAATTTTATGATCCGGCTGAATTCTTTGGGAGTATATCCGGTGGCATCCTTGAACTTACGTTGGAAATGCCGCTGGCAAATGCAAATCTTGTCGATCAAGTTTTGTACGGGTAGCTGTCCGCAGGACTGTTTTATAAATGAGGTGGCGTATATAATTTGTCTGTCTACTTGAATGGATTGGGTGAGAAGGCGTATAAGATAGCCTTCGATAATGCGGATACGGACGGAATCGTCCGGCTGTTCGCAAAGCATCTCGGCAAAGGAATTATCGAATAAAAGGTTAATATCTGAAGACTGGATGCGAAGATCGGCAAACTGTCCCAAAGGCTCATTCGTGAAAGCTGCCAGCCCACAGGGTTGGAAACGAACTCCTAGCATATGTAGGGAATCTGTCGTAGCGGTAAGATTGGAATAAGACCTCATGGGACCGACAAAAAAGGAACGATAAGGCTGCATGATCATTTGATGCTCATCCGCGGGAATTGTCATATTCCCGATGGAAAAGATGAAATCCGTGCAGCCGTCCGCTAAAATCTTAAAGCGTGTTCCTATTTCCGCATAACCTTTAAACACCCAAAACTTATCGATGAAGGGTGCTAAAAGGGCGCATGGGGTAAATTCTCGATACATACGATTTTATTCAAATAGTAGATCCTATGATTTGTTTTATTTCTTTTCCAAAAGATACATATAATCGCCATAACCTTCTTCTTTCATTTTTGCTTTGGGAATAAATCTCAGGGATGCGCTGTTGATGCAGTATCGTAATCCGCCCTTATCTGTCGGACCATCATTAAATACGTGTCCCAGATGTGCGTCTCCTGTTTTACTGCGCACCTCTATCCGTTTCATGTCATGAGAATTATCGGTATTTTCCATAACAAGGTCTTTATCTATCGGTTTTGAGAAGCTAGGCCACCCACAACCGGAGTCGAACTTATCAGTCGATATGAACAAAGGCTCTCCTGTGGTGATATCTACGTAAATACCTTCACGCTTTTCGTTCCAATATTCATTTTTAAATGCTCTTTCCGTGGCATTTTCTTGTGTTACCGCATATTGCTCGGCCGTCAGTTTGGAGCGTAGTGTCGTATCATCCTGTTTCTGGAATTTCTTTTCAGAAAGGGGCTTGCCGGTCGTTTTCTCCTTATTTGCTTTACGTGCGAAATCGAATAGTTCCGGACTTATATGGCAATAACCGTCCGGATGTTTGCCTAAGTAATCTTGATGATATTCTTCTGCCGGATAGAAATTAACTAATGGCTCCACCTCGACAACGATGGGCTTGGAGTACTTTTTAGCCAATGTCTCTATAGCCTCTTTGATGATAGGCAGATCGGCGGCGTTGGTGTAATAAATGCCGGTACGGTATTGCGATCCTCTGTCATTACCTTGCCGATTGAGACTTGTAGGGTCTATGGTCTTGAAGTATAGTTCTAACAATAGTTTTAAATCGGCTTGTTGAGGATCGTAGCTTACTTCTACTGTCTCGGCAAATCCGGTATTGTCGTTACATACCTGTTCGTAGGTTGGATTTTTGATGCTTGTTTTACCGTTGGCATAACCCACTTGGGTACTAGTAACACCATTGATTTGTTTCATGAAATGTTCTGTTCCCCAGAAACATCCTCCGGCGAAATAGATTTTACTTTGTGCATTCATTTTAGTTGTTTTAGATAGTTGATCACTCATTTTTGTTTGTGCGATTACTAAACCGCTTGCCAATAGCAAAACGATAGTCAAAATTACATGTTTCATCTTATATATATATTATTATATAACCAAAATATTAAGAAAATGGTTTCAACTAAAAGTCGTATGCCTTCATGCGGAGGATTATATGCTTGGCTATTATTTGATTTTTGTCCCACCGAATACCTCGCTCATATCCATATGGTCAAGAGCCGTGTCTATCTGATTGATCTCGGCGGGATTTATCTTTATATCCACAGCCCCCGCATTCTCTTTTAGCCGGCAGAGATGACGAGTTCCGGGAATAGGAACGATCCACGGCTTTTTTTGTAGCATCCAAGCTAGGGATATTTGTGCGGGAGTAGCATGATGCTCATCGGCCAGATGGTTTATGAGATCTAGAAGAGGCTTGTTCTTCTCGAAACTTTCTTTTTTGAATTGCGGCATAGTTGCCCGGTAATCATTTTGAGGGTTGAATACGCTTTTGACATCATAGCAAGCGGAAAGTAAACCGTTTGCCAATGGCGAGAAAGCAACGAAGCCAATGCCTAATTCCTCTAGAGAGGGGAAAAGGTTTTCATGCCAACGTGCCATCATGGAATAACGATTTTGTATGGCGGTTATAGGACAGACCTTATGCGCACGGCGAATATAGTCCTCGCCCGCCTCTGATATACCCCAATGTAATACTTTGCCTTCCTTGATCAAGTAGGCCATCGTGTCAGCTACCTCTTCCGGTTCTACTTGGGGATCTATGCGATGCTGATAGTAAAGGTCAAGATGGTCTGTCTTAAGTCTCGCTAAAGAGCCTTCCACGGCTAAACGAATCGACTTCGGTTTAGAATTCGGGATAAGGGGATAAGGGCCACATTCGCTAGACTTATCAAAAGTGAGTCCAAACTTAGTAGCGATCACGATTTTATCACGAAATGGCTTTAAGGCATCGCCTAAAAGCTCCTCATTGTCATGAGGATTCGTGTTTGTACCATATACTTCGGCCGTATCGAAGAAGGTATATCCCATATCAACGGCGAGGGCAAATAATTCCGTCATCTCTTTTCTGTCGGCAGGTGCGCCATAAGCATGGCTCATACCCATGCAACCCAATCCTATAGTTGAGACCCTAAGTCCGCTTAATCCCAAAACTCTGTATTCCATATTTATTTATATTTTATCTGAGCGCAAAGTTGGGAAGAAGTATCTCCACCGGTGTAACAACAATTGCGGATATAAATACAATTATTTCGGTTTTCTGTAAAAATGGTGATACAATCCGTAATCTGTATTCATTCTGTATGATTGGGTAAATGTATCTTAGCGGTCAAAAAATAATAGAATATGAAGAGTAAAATTATTGTAGCTTTATTAATTATGAACATGGTAATAAGTGCTTCCGCACAAAATCAGAATCAGTATGGATTGGTATATCGCGATGCGATAAGTGAAAATGTGGTTGGAAAAGTAAATATACATCCTGTCTCGTATGAGGTTGGAGGTATAGGGGTAGTGGCGAATATCTATACTCCTGCGAATTATGATTCCTCAAAAGAGTATGTAGCTATTGTTGTTGCTCATCCTAATGGGGGCGTGAAAGAACAAGTTGCGGGTCTCTATGCGCAACGGCTGGCAGAGCTTGGATATATAACTATCGCTGCCGATGCGCGTTATCAAGGAGCAAGTGGTGGTGAGCCTCGGAATACAGATCGTCCGGCCAACCGGATAGAAGATATTCATGGTATGGTGGATTTCATATCTCAATATCCGGGTGTAGATGCCAGTCGTATAGGTGCGCTTGGTATTTGTGGCGGTGGAGGTTACACGCTTGGGGCTGCACAGGGTGATAAACGGATAAAGGCGGTCGCTACACTCAGCATGTTTAATTCGGGGCGTGTACGTCGTAATGGTTTTCAGGATTCCCAGATAAATACCATACAACAACGTTTAACCCAAGCGGCTGAGGCTAGAAATGAAGAGGCCAAAGGCAAAGTTCTATACACGGGTGAGATGAATATCTCCGATGAGGAGGCGGCGAAACTACCGTTTGCCCTATATCGTGATGGTTATGAGTATTACTTTAAAACCCATGCTCATCCGAATTCGACATTTCGCTATACCATGAGCAGTTTATTGGATCTTATGACTTGGGATGCTACGGATCATATCGACTTGATCGACCAGCCTTTGCTATTGATCGCCGGAAGTGATGCCGATACAAAATATATGTCTGACGAAGCTTTTGAAAAGGCTACCGGAACAAAAGATAAAGAGATGTTTCTTATTCCAGGAGCGGAGCATATCAAAACTTATTTTGTCCCGGAATATGTGAATCTAGCGGTAAATAAAATGAAAGATTTCTTCGGGATGAAATTGTAATTTGATTAAATTTGTACGATCTAAAATGGGGGTATCATGAAATATGACAAAGATAGCGTTATTATCTCTGATAGTCTGAATGGGCTTGGGACAGATATTTATAAAGAGTATCTGTCTCATGCCTTGTGTTTGGGTGGAGCATGTAAATTCGAGTTCAATGGAAATCCATTCGAGTTACGTGAAGGGGATTGTATGATTGTGCGTAAAGGAAAACTGGTTGAGAAGATCACCCCATCTGCGGATTTTAAGGTTAAAGTCATTTATGTCACTCCCCAATTCATTGAGCTTTGTACTCCCCAGAGTAATTATGGAATGAAAGGCCAGTTATCTTTGTTCCTGAATCCTGTGATGCGTCTGGATCGCGAGCAACAGGATATCTGTAAGAAAGATTTCGAGAATATAGAGTATAGGTTTAACAATGAAAAACATAATTTTTATCGTGACATAATGATTAATGTGATCCAGACAATGATTCTGGATTTCTTCGATTTTCACTCACATATTTATGGGGAGGAGAAGATCTCGGCCCAATATGCCTCCATTATGAGTAAGTTCCTGCAAATGCTGGAAGATGGGGTTTATCGCCAGCATAGAGACGTTACATACTATGCCTCGGAATTATGCGTGACGCCGAAGTATTTATCGGAAGTGACGAAAAAGGTGAGTGGCTATGCGGCAAATTATTGGATTAACCGTTATACGATATTGGATATATCACGGCTTTTGCGTGATAAGTCATTATCTTTCGTTTATATTTCCGATTTGTTTGGTTTCTCTTCTCCCTCTTATTTCAGCCGTTATGTGCAGCATAATTTAGGTATAAAGTCCTCAGATTATAGGGAGTGACCTTGTAAGCTAGCTTCACTCCTTTCCTTTTCGGTAAAATTTGTAGTTGACACCGACTTTTTTGTATTGTCTCAAAACTCCTTTGGTCGTAACTTCGCAACGAAGAATAGGTATAAATAGATGATGGAAAACTATTTATATATAATGTATAATCAAATTAATAAAGCCATGCAAAAAATTATGAGATCATTATTTATCGCGACATTGTTGTTGGTATCGATGGGAATGGGTGCCTATGCGCAGGAAACAAAAAAGACATTTACTCCGGAGCAGCAGGAGATAATAGATTTGTCTAATGCGAAATGGAAATGGATGTCAGAAAAAGATGTGGATAAGCTCGACGCCCTCTTCCACGAGAACTCTATGTTTGTACATATGGGTGGTTCGTGGGGTAAGCAGCCGGAGCTTGATGTGATCCGTACGGGAAACATACATTACAAGCATGCGGAGATACATGATGTAGATGTTAAATTCGCCGGTTGCGCCGGAATCGTATATAGCCGTATTCATCTTAATTCGGTAGTTGGTGGTAGGGAGGTCAGGTTCCCTTTCATCGTGACTGAGACGTACGTGAAGGAAGACGGACAATGGAAACTTGCTACCTTAGCATTTACTCGTACGGTAGGAGAATAATGATAAATACATATGAATATGAGACAGAACTTTCTAATCCGGCTTTTCTGCCTATGTTTGTTCCCGGTTTTCATCATGGCGCAAAATATGGATAATTTCAGACAACCGTACCCCTTGGGTACTAAGTTGCCGGAAGCGTCCGCGAAGAACTTCATTGGTCAGGCGTATATCGCTCCGATTACGGCTAATAGGGAGCTGAATGTCCCAATGTCTAATGTCACTTTTGAGCCTCGTTGCCGGAATAACTGGCATTATCATAAAGGGGGGCAGATACTTGTCGCGTCAGCAGGCATAGGCTACTATCAGGAAAAGGGGAAACCGGCCAGAAGATTGTATCCGGGGGATATCGTGGAAATTGCGCCTGACGTGATTCACTGGCATGGGGCGGCTCCGGATAGCTGGTTTGCTCACGTTGCCGTAAGTTGCAATCCTCAAACGAATGAGGCGGTGTGGCTCAGTCCGGTGGGAGAGAAGGAATATCAAGAAGCGACAAGCCAAGCGGAGAATGTGTATGCCGAAGCAAACCGGGTATTGGAAGCCAGGGAACAAGCCATTGTCTCTATCGCGGCGTACACGGGCAAGGGAGACTTGGCGCATCTGAGACAGGCGCTTGTGAAAGGACTTGAATCCGGTATGACCGTTAATGAAGTAAACGAAGTACTAATACATGCCTATGCTTATTGTGGATTTCCTCGCAGCTTAAGAGCCATACAGACATTTATGCAAGTCATTGAAGAGAGAAAAAGCATGGGAATTAAAGATGTAGAGGGTCGTGAAGCCTCTGCTATCGAGGATGGTGGGAGTCGATATGAGCGGGGACGGGATATTCTGGCGGAAATATCGGGTACGTCTGCTTCTGTCCCTAAAACCGGATATGCGGTATTTGCCCCGACGATCGAACGTTTCCTCAAGGAACATCTGTTCGCGGACCTTTTTGAGCGCGACTTATTGACATATAGGGAGCGTGAATTGGCGACCGTGTCTGTATTGGCAGGCGTTGGCGGTGTTGAACCTATGGCTTACGGCCATATGTCAATTTGCTTGCATCTGGGTATTACGCCAGAGCAACTTACGGCTTTGCTAAATATCGTAGAGATAAACCTAGGGAAAAAGAGTTCAGATCCATTACGTGATGTGCTCGGACAATTAACGGATAAAAAATGAATCAGAAGAATATGAAGAAGATTTTATTATTAGCATTATTAATACCCGTGTTTGGAATGGCAGATGCCCAGGATTTAGTGATCGCTAAACAAGGGCATTTCTCAGTAGGAGGACAAACCATACAGCGTCCGGGTACGTATGACAACAGTAAGTTTGTCGGTTGGGCTACCCAAGTCGAGATCGGGCAGAGCTATCGTGCGGATCATGCTTTCGTGGATTTCCAAGTTCCGGCCCATGCGAAAAAATTGCCTTTGGTTTATGTTCATGGTTATGGTGGCTCTGGGGTATGTTGGCAAATGACACCCGATGGGCGGGATGGTTTCGCTACTCTCATGTTACGCCGGGGATATAGCAGTTACGTGATGGATCTTCCCGGTCGTGGCCGTGCCGGAAGGACATCTGCTACGACTACGGTCAAGCCGCTGGCCGATGAGATGTTCTGGTTTGACATCTGGCGTATCGGGATTTGGCCGGAATATAACAAAGGTGTGCAGTTCCCGTCTGATTCAGCCTATCTATCGCAGTTTTTCCGGGAGATGACGCCCGATATCAGTGATCACAAACAAGATGTACCGGCAATCAATGCCTTGACGGAAAAAATAGGGGACAATATCCTTGTAACACATTCGGCGGGAGGTTTCCCGGGATGGATGGCCGCTATACAAAATCCGAATGTCAAGGCTGTCGTTTCATATGAGCCGGGTGGCTATGTGTTTCCCGAGGGGGAGGTGCCCGATCCGATCGCCGGACTTACCGGTGGGGCGGCTGGAGTCGCTATTCCTATGGAACAGTTCTTGCGACTTACCCGGATTCCAATCGTAATGTATTTCGGTGATTATATTCCGGAGACTCCATCAGAGAATCTTGGTGGCGAGAATTGGCGTGTACGTCTGCAAATGGGACATAAATTGGTGGAGGCCATAAATAGGCATGGGGGAAACGCGACCTTAGTTGAGTTGCCCAAGATCGGTATTTATGGTAATACCCATTTCTTGATGCAGGATTTGAATAATGGCCAACTAGCGGATCTGCTGGGCGAATGGTTGGAAAAGAATGATCTTGGCAAATAGCATTGGGAATGGTTCTTTTAAGAACTTGCTGATTTTACATTTTGTTATCGGATTAGATAATCGGTAATATATCCTCCCAAATATGTTTCTTCAAGTCAACGCAGCCATTCTTCTTGAAGGTAATGCCTTCTTTCTCCAATAATCCCCGTTGTTCCGCCCAGTTGGGAGCTAATCTGCCTTGGCTGTTTACCACCCGGTGGCAAGGCAGGTTCAGTTCTTTCGGGACGTTGAACATTGCCTGCCCTACCATACGGGAACATTGTGGCCTTCGGGCGAGCTTGGCTAGCTGCCCGTAGGTAACCACACATCCTTCCGGTATCTCTCTGACGATGTTATAAACTTCCGTATAAAAATCAGCCTTCATTGATTCTGGTTTTTATTTTCGCCCATGCGTGTGTTTCGTATAGGGAGGAGTTACGCATTGTCTGATACATCGTCTTGAAACGTGACATCGGGATCGTGAGACTTAATAAGTTGCTTTCCACATATGGTCGGACCGAGGGATCGAAGAAACCAAGGAACGTGCGGTGACCTCCTTGTCTATTTTCGTTGACAGTGAGCGTGATGGTGGAGCTGCAACCGGAACCAAATGGTGTGGAGACGGCATCCAGATTATTGTTGTCGAAAAAGGTCCAAGTAATTAACCCTGACAAGATATCCGGAGTCGCGAGGAACAAAAGCCCCTCTACCTTTTCAAACGAGGTTAATCGATCGATCCTTGCGAAATGGAGGTATGGGAGGGAGGACCTTTGTACGTTCATGCCTTTTATACCCTCGACTACCATTTCCGGAGTTTGCTTATATCTCTCTTTTAAAGAGACAAAATTGGGGACATGCTCTGGCATAGGGGTGAATCCGGTATAAAACTTTCCACCTCCGCAGCCAACGCTATCTCCGTTCATACTGATAATCTCGCCTTGCCTGATAGCGGGAAGGGCCTTGAATAAACAGCCTTGTGTCTGCTTTAATTCTCCAAGCAGAGAATCGGAATACCAGAAAGCGATCGGCAATTCCGCCTTTAGAGAAAATGCCTCGTAATAATTGTTGATGAAAGTTTGAATATCCATATGCGATTGATTTAGGTTGATTTATACTTACCAATCGATTTCCGGGATGCCTTTACCCCGTAGGAAATCATTAGCCTTACTGAAATGCTTACAACCGAAGAAACCATATTCGGCGGAGCGGGGAGATGGATGTACGGTCGTTAGGACCAAATGCTGGCTCGTATCGATAAGGGAAATCTTGGCTTTTGCGTAACTACCCCATAACATGAATACTAGATTTTCCCGTTCGTCGCTTAATTTCTTGATAACGGCGTCCGTGAATGTTTCCCATCCCCTGTTCCGGTGCGAACCTGTTTGGTGGGCACGGACCGTGAGGACGGAATTCATCGGAAATACGCCTTGGCTTACCCAACGATCCAAATTCCCGGAGGAAGGAATCGGTTTCCCAAGATCATCGTAGATTTCTTTGAATATATTCATCAAGGAACCGGGAATCGCCACGCCATCGGGTACCGAGAAGCAGACCCCGTAGTATTGCCCCGGATTTGGATAGGGGTCTTGTCCCAAGATAACGACTTTTACCTTCTCAAACGGGCATGCGTTAAATATATGGAATATCTGGGGCCCGGGAGGAAGTACGTGCGCTTGCTTATATTCGTTTTTGACAAATGTCACCAATTGCTCGAAATAAGGCTTGTCAAATTCTTCTTGCAGACGTTTTCTCCAACTTTCATCTATTCTAACATTCATGGTGTTTTTCTTATTCTTCCACCAAAGGTACGGAGAAAAGCTTAAAATTCGAGGATTTTGTGTAAGTTTGCCTTCCGATTTGAATTTAAATAAGAAAACATGATAAGTTACCTTCAGATAGATAAGCTGACCAAGAGCTTCGGTGATTTGGTTCTTTTCGAGGATATAACGTTCGGAGTCGCACAAGGACAGAAGATCGGGTTGATCGCTAAAAACGGGACGGGTAAGACTACCTTATTGAATATTATCGGTGGTAAGGAGGATTACGACTCGGGTGAGGTGGTTTTCCGGAAAGACTTGCGGGTCGGGTATTTGGAGCAATCACCTTCCTACCCGGAAGAACTGACCGTGCTACAGGCTTGCTTCCACTCGAAGAACGAGACTGTCCGGTTGATCGCTGAGTACGAGGAGGCGATGGCGAAAGAGGATCATTCGAATCTGGAGGACATCCTTACCCGTATGGATAGCTTCAAGGCGTGGGATTATGAGCAAAAGGCGAAACAAATCCTCGGGCAGTTGAAGATTCATAACTTCAATCAGAAGATCGGGGAATTGTCCGGAGGACAGTTGAAACGGGTAGCCTTGGCGAATGTCTTGATCACGGACCCTGAATTGATTATCTTGGATGAGCCGACGAACCATTTGGATCTGGAGATGACCGAATGGCTGGAAGATTATCTGAGCCGGGCCAATATCAGTATCTTGATGGTGACGCACGACCGTTACTTCTTGGATCGTGTTTGTAGTGAGATCATCGAGATCGATAATAAGCAAATCTATTCGTATAAAGGTAATTATAGCTATTATCTGGAGAAACGCCAAGAACGTGTCGAGGCGATGAACGCCGACGTGGAGCGTGCGAAGAATCTTCTCCGTACGGAACTGGATTGGATGCGCCGCCAGCCGCAGGCACGGGGCACGAAAGCGAAGTACCGTATTGATGCCTTTTATGAGCTGGAAAAGAAAGCGAAGCAACAACGGGATACCGGAAAGGTGAACTTGGACGTGAAGGCTTCTTACATTGGTTCGAAGATTTTCGAGGCGGTGAATGTAAGCAAACGTTTCGGTGATTTGAAGATTACGGAGGATTTCAACTATATTTTCGCCCGTTACGAGAAGATGGGTATTGTCGGGAATAACGGTACTGGCAAATCTACCTTTATCAAGATGCTGATGGGGGAGGTGGCTCCTGATAGCGGCCATTTCGATGTGGGCGAGACCGTTCGCTTTGGCTATTATAGTCAAGATGGCTTGAAGTTCGATGAGCAAATGAAAGTGATCGACGTGGTGCAGGCGATCGCCGAATACGTGGATTTGGGTAACGGACAGAAGATGGGTGTTTCCCAGTTCCTGAACTATTTCCTGTTCACGCCGGAGAAACAGCATAGTTACGTTTATAAATTGAGCGGTGGGGAGAAACGTCGCCTGTATTTATGTACGGTATTGATGCGTAGCCCGAACTTCTTGGTGCTCGATGAGCCGACCAATGATCTGGATATCGTAACCTTGAATGTATTGGAAGAATACCTTCGTAACTTCAAGGGGTGTGCTATCGTTGTTTCCCACGACCGTTACTTTATGGATAAGGTGGTAGATCACCTGCTGGTTTTCCGGGGTAACGCCGATATCAAGGATTTCCCCGGCAACTATACGCAGTACCGGGATTGGAAAGACGTGCAAGACCAACTGGAAAAAGAGGCGGAGGCTGCTTTGCAAGCGAGACAAAACCCGGCTCCGGAGAAACCGTCTCGTCCTGTCAATGAGCAAAAGAAAAAACTCACTTTCAAGGAGCGGAAAGAGTTCGAGGCCCTAGAGGAGGAGATACCGGCTTTGGAGGCAGAGAAAGCGGAGTTGGAGACCGCTATGAGCAGTGGTACTTTGTCTACGGACGAGCTCATGGCTAAATCTCAACGGATCACCCAAGTCATGGAAGAGATCGATGAGAAAACGATGCGCTGGCTGGAGTTGAGCGAGCTGGCATAAGTAATAAAGAGGAATGAGCGAGACTAAACCTGTACTTTGGAACCGGAATTTCGTCCAATGTTGTATCTCTTACTTCTTGATGAATTTCGCCTTTTATATGTTGATGCCTACTATGCCGGTCTATCTGGTAGAGGAATTGGGCATCAGCACGTCTGAGGTGGGGATGGTCTTGTCTAGCTATACGATCGGCTTGCTGTGCGTGCGCCCGTTCTCGGGATATCTGGTAGATTGTTTCTCCCGCAAACCGTTATATGTATTCGCCTTCACGATATTCGCCTGTCTGTTCGCCGGTTATTGGTTTGCGATGACGGTCTATACGATCATGGCGGTTCGTTTCATCCAAGGCGGGTTCATGGGACTGACCTCTGTTTCCGGCAATACGATTACGATAGACGTAATCCCTTCCAAGCGAAGGGGAGAAGGCATGGGCTTTTACGGATTGACGATCAATCTCGCCATGTCTTTGGCTCCTTTGGTGGCGGTCGGGCTGTACGATCGGCATGGTTTCTTCTGGATCATAGGGGTCGCTTTGGTGATCGCATTGATCGGGATCGGCTCCGTCGGGCTGATCCGTTATCCGAAACGGGAGAAAGTGCCTCGTCCGGCCTTCTCGTTGGATCGTTTTATCTTGGTGAAAGCGCTTCCTGCGGCCTTGGCCTATTTGCTGGTCGCTATACCTTATGGGATGTTGCTCTCGTTCGTGGTATTATATGGTAAAGAGATCGAGGTGCCGGACCCCGGCTACTTCTTTATATTTATGGCGATCGGTGTAGGGACGGCCCGTTTGATTTCCGGACGGTTGGTGGACCATGGCAAGATCCATGTCGTGTCCATCGTATCCTTGGTCTCTTTAGCGATCTCGTTTTCCGTGTTCGCTACCGTACATACATCGTTTATCTTTTTCGCTTGCGCCTTGGCGATCGGTATCGGTTTTGGCGTGAGCGTACCGGCTTTTCAATGTCTTTTCGTGAATGTCGCTCCGCACCATATGCGCGGTACGGCCACTTCTACCTACTTGACCTCTTTCGATTTCGGGATGGGGATCGGGATGTTATCCGCCGGCTTTATCGCTACCCGTGCCAATCTGGCTACCGCCTACGGAGTCGGGGCGGTTTGTTGCCTTCTTTCCTTATTCGTCTATATCCGCTTGGTAAAAGCCTCGTACGAGAGGAATAAGCTGATTTCTTGATCCGCTTGATTCCCGGTTTCGTCTAAACCTACGGCGTACTTCGTCGATTCTTCCTTTTCTAGCGGGAAACCTCACCCTATATTTGTATCAAAGATCACAGAGAAATAGGTTTTTAAGGTTTAACAAATGAAAGGAATAGGTAGTATGAAACGTTTAGTAATGGCTATGTCAGCCTTGTTGGTAAGTGTGACAATGAGTTTCGCGCAGGAATCGAGCTTACATAAAGAACCGTTTGTAGTCAATGTGGGCCAATTGGTAAGCTATCTGGAATTACGTCCCAGCCAGATTAATGAGGTAGCGATGATCAACGATTATTTTAGGGAAAAGCAAAGCGAGGGCTTGAGGGGAAGTCATAAAATGCGGGATAAACGGATGCGGCAAGCCGTATTTGGCAACTTAAAGTTGATGAAAAAGGCGTTAAGCACCGATCAATATCGGAAATACGTGGCTTTGATCAACGTAACGAACAATAATAACCGGATGACGAGCGGGCTTTCCTTCCCCGATGTTTATCTAGCCGATAAATAAGTAAAGGATAGATGTAAAGTATCAAGCTATTGCATAAAAAGTATCTTGTGACTGTATCTATTCTATAAACCACGTCGTGGTCTGTATAGATCATGTCGTGGTTTTTATAGACCACGCTGTGGTTTGTATAATCCACGACGGAGATTATAGAATAGATATGGTATCGTATAAGAATACAGCTAGGCTTGTATAAGAATATATCTAGGCTTTTGCTTGTTTATAAACGGTGTCTATGATGAAATAGATAGTGTTTATCGTAATATATGTTACAAAATGATTGCTATATGCCTTGATATATATCAATAACGTCAGTTGTTTGCAAAAATTAACCGTATTGAAGAACAATGTTATAAAACATACTGTTATATTTGCAGTAACAAAAAGAGAAAGATAGAAGATGCGGAAACGCCGCATTTATTAGTTAAGGTCTTAGTTTAGGTTTAAATTTTAGGTATTATGAGACGTTTAGGTATGATGGTAGTCGCTTTAATGATGGTAGCGACAATGAGCTTCGCTCAAAAGGTTAGTGATTCAAAGAGTATGAGTTTCGATAAGCTAAGCAGATATTTGCAGCTTGACGCAAACCAGATCGCTGAGGTGTCAGAGATTAATACTTACTTCGAGAATCAATTAGGTCAACCCCTGTCTGCGGAAGCGCTTTGCAATAACGCAAGACCGGAAGAAACTCGCAACGCATTGTTGTGTAATTTGAAACTGATGAAACGTGCATTGACTAAAGATCAATATCGTAAATATGTAGCGTTGATTAATGTGACTCGCGCTAATCAGGAAGATAAGGTTTCTAATCCGCTTTTGGACAGCTATTTGGCTGAGAAGTAATTAAGCCAATGTGATTGGGCTATGTGTTTTTAAGGTTTTTGTTTAGGTTTAACAATTTAAGGTTTTTAGGTATTATGAAACGTTTTGGAATGGCAGTCGCAGCCTTATTGATGTGTGCGACAATGAGCTTCGCTCAGAAACCGAGTTTGAGTAGAGAACCGTTTGTGGTAAGTACAGAGAAGTTAGCGAACTATTTGCAATTGACTCCGAGTCAGTTGGACGAGGTAGCTAACATCAACGAATATTTCATCGAGATGCAGAACGCAAGTGTAAAAGCTAGCGCTAAATTGCAGGACAAGAAGATGTATCAGGCGGTTTACGGTAACTTGAAGTTGATGAAGAAGGCTTTGAGCCCGGATCAATATCGTAAGTATGTTACTTTATTGAACATCACGAATAATAACAACCGTACACTGGGTGTTAATACGTTCCCGGAAGTGTACTTAGCGGATAACGCAAGTAAGTAATTTATACTATATAAGAGTGTGTCCCCCACTATTTCCTGTCAGAAGGTAAATAGTGGGGATACTTTTTTTTAAGGCTTGCGTATAAATCGAAGAAGATTGTGTAAGTTTGCGGCGTTTTACAAATAACGCTTAATTCGAGTCATGACAACACAACAACTATTAGTCCCTTCTAATGCTACTTTGAAGAGAAATGTAATGGACTACTCCTTAATCGTGGTAGGTTCATTTTTGCAGGCACTTAGTTACGTGCTTTTCCTAGCGCCTTACAAAATCGTACCGGGAGGTGTGTATGGTATCTCTATCGTAATCCACTATGTGACGAAAGATTTGTTCCCGTTCTTCCCGGATGGTTTGCCGATGGGTGCGACGGCGCTTTGCTTCAATATCCCGTTGATGATTTTGGCGATGAAAAAGATCGGATTGTCTTCCGGCCCGAAGACGATCGTTACTTTCTTGCTGATCTCTATATTTACCGACTCATTATCTTATTTCCTTACCGATCCATTGGTGGAGAACGATGCCTTTATCGCCGCCTTTTACGGTGGAGCTATTTTAGGCTTGGGCGTTACCTGTATTTTCCGGGCGCAAAGTACGAGTGCCGGTACGGATGTATTGGCACGTGTGATCGCTAATGACTCCAACTTGAAGGTCAGCAATATGATCATCGTATTGGATTCTGCGGTCGTATTGTTGGGCTTGATCGTGTTTAAGGATTGGGCGGTACCTTTGTATTCTTGGTTTACTATTTTCGTATATGGAAAGATCGTGGAGATGTTCCAGACGGAGAACCCGAACCGTGCTGTCTTTATCGTTTCCCGAAAGACAAAGGAAATGCGTGATTTGATTGTCGATAAAATGGGTATGAGAGGAACATTTATCCATGGTAAAGGCATGTACGAGGGACATGAGACCGAGATTATCTTTACGATTGCCGAGCGTAAGGACATGCCCCGCTTGAAAGATGAGGTAAAAGAGATCGATCCGAATGCTTTTGTATCTACGATGCACGCTAGCAAAGATTCGCCAAGACCGGGTATTTGATTAATAATTTTACTATCTTTGCCCCTCAAAACGAATAAATATAAGATAGTAATGCCCAACATCTCACAAAGAGGAGTCGAAATGCCCGCTTCCCCGATCCGGAAGCTGGCTCCATTGGCCGATGCTGCCAAACAGAGAGGAGTTCATGTGTATCACCTGAATATCGGTCAGCCCGACCTTCCCACTCCGCGAGCGGCACTCGACGCGATCCGTAATGTCGATCGTACGGTGTTGGAATATAGCCCTAGTCAGGGATATCGCAGTTATCGCGAGAAGTTGGTTGGATATTATAAAAAGTATGATATTAATCTTACGGCTGACGATATTATCATCACTACCGGTGGTTCGGAGGCTGTTTTGTTTGCCTTCTTGAGTTGCTTGAATCCGGGTGATGAGATTATCGTACCGGAACCTGCTTATGCCAATTATATGGCATTCGCTATCTCGGCAGGAGCCGTGATCCGGACAGTGACGACTACGATAGAGGAAGGATTTTCTCTTCCGAAAGTGGAAAAATTCGAGGAGTTGATCAATGAGCGTACCAAAGCGATCCTGATCTGTAACCCGAACAATCCTACGGGTTATTTGTATACGCGTCGTGAGATGAATCAAATCCGGGATATCGTAAAGAAATATGATCTTTATCTTTTCTCGGATGAGGTATACCGGGAGTTTATCTATACCGGTTCCCCGTATATCTCGGCTTGTCATCTGGAAGGTATCGAGCAGAACGTGGTATTGATCGATTCTGTCTCAAAACGCTATTCGGAATGCGGTATCCGTATCGGTGCGTTGATTACGAAAAATGCCGAAGTGCGTAGTGCCGTCATGAAGTTCTGCCAAGCTCGTTTAAGCCCGCCTTTGATCGGACAGATCGCGGCCGAGGCTTCTTTGGATGCTTCCGAGGAGTATGCCCGTGAGACTTATGACGAGTATGTGGAACGGCGTAAATGCTTGATCGATGGCTTGAACCGTATTCCCGGCGTTTATTCTCCCATACCGATGGGCGCTTTCTATACGGTGGCTAAACTTCCGGTGGATGATGCCGATAAGTTCTGCGCTTGGTGTCTGGAAGAGTTTGAATACGAGGGTCAGACGGTCATGATGGCACCGGCGTCGGGTTTTTACACAACACCGGGACTTGGTAAGAATGAGGTTCGTATGGCCTATGTTTTGAAAAAGGAAGATCTTGCGAAAGCTTTGACGGTGTTATCAAAGGCGTTGGAAGCTTATCCGGGAAGAATGTTATAAATGAATTTAGAGCTATTTATCGCCAAAAAGATACATTTCAGCAAGGAGGGGGATCGTGAGGTTACTCCTCCCGCTGTTCGTATTGCCATGATCGGGATCGCTTTGGGATTGGCGGTGATGATCCTTTCGGTGGCGATCGTGATAGGCTTTAAGAAAGAGGTCCGGAACAAGGTGATCGGTTTCGGCTCGCATATCCAGATCACGAATTTCGATAGTAATTCTTCCTATGAGTCGCAGCCGATAGCGGTTAGCGATACTTTATTGAATGCGCTCGATGCATTCCCCGGTATTCGCCATGTCGAGAAATTTGCGACGAAGCTAGGCATCTTGAAGACTGACCAAGATTTTCAAGGTATTGTCTTGAAAGGGGTGGACACGGATTATGACTGGACTTTCTTCAAGGATAATTTAAAAGAAGGCGAGATCTTTACGATCCAACCGGATAAGAACTCTACAGATGTTATTGTTTCCAAGTATTTATCAGATCTGCTAGGACTAAAGGTAGGGGATTCTTTCCTGACTTATTTTGTGCAAGATGACGTGCGTGCCCGTAAGTTCACGATCACGGGGATTTATGAGACGGGTTTCCTTGATTATGACAAGATGTTCGTAATTGCTGATATTAAGCAGATACGCCGCTTGAACGGTTGGGATAAAGATCAAGTAAGCGGACTGGAGTTGCAAGTGGATGACTATGATCGTTTGGACCAAGTGGCCGAGGATGTTTATTTCGATCTGACGGAACGGCAAGACCGAAATGGCAATACGTTCTACGCCCGCTCGATCAAGGAGTTGAACCCGATGATCTTTAATTGGCTGGATGTGCTGGACATCAATGTGGTGGTTATCTTGGCGCTGATGCTTTCCGTCGCAGGGTTTACCATGATCTCCGGATTATTGATCATAATCTTAGAGCGTACCAATATGATCGGAATCCTAAAAGCCTTGGGACAAAATAATAACAGTATTCGCAAGATCTTCTTGTATGTCTCTTTCTTCTTGATCGGCAAAGGAATGTTGTGGGGGAATATCATCGGTATCTCTCTTTGTTTGCTTCAATCTCATTTCCACATTATCCAATTAGATCCTTCTATTTATTATTTGGATGCCGTGCCTATCGATCTGAGCCTATTTTCACTGTTCCTTTTGAATATAGGGACATTGGCCGCCTCCATGTTGATGATGTTAGGACCTTCCTATTTGATTACGAAGATTGATCCGGCCAAGAGTATCCGTTTTGAATAAAAGCCGTATCTTTGGCATACGTTCTAGTTTTGCCGGATTGATATGACAGATCTTATCTCTAAAGAAAAGCGTAGCTATATCATGTCTATGATTAAGGGCAAGAATACAAAGCCCGAGATTATAGTCCGTAAATACCTGTTCCATTGTGGCTTTCGCTTTCGTGTGAATGTAAAGCGCCTTCCCGGTACCCCTGATATCGTATTGCGTAAATATAAGACCGCTATCTTCGTGAACGGCTGTTTCTGGCATGGGCACGAGGGTTGCCCGGAATTTCGTCCTCCCCGTACCCGGGTAGAGTGGTGGACCGAGAAACTAAACCGGAATAAAGCCCGGGATACCCGTGTACGTGAGGAATTACGAGCGATGGGCTGGAATACGATGGTGATCTGGGAATGCCAGCTTAAACCCAAAGAACGGCAAGCTACTTTAGAAAATGTCGTCCGTTTATTGGAAAAGACGTATGTGGAATCTACCTATCATGCGAAGTTTACCCCAGCCTACCCGCTATTAGAGGAGGAAGAACTTCCCAAAGTGGCGGAAGAAGAGATATCCTATGAGAGTGCTCATCATTATTAATTCTCCAACCGGAACGTATAATCCTTCCTACTTCTGAAAAGCCGGTAAATACGGACATATCCATTGAATATGGGTTGAATAAACTCCAACAGGAATAACCAACCGGTAGTGGGGTTTTGTTGGAGCATTCGAGCCGATTTGCCGAAAACGATTGCCTTGATTATAAAACGTGTCAAATATAATAATACGGCGATCAAGGAGATTAGCCAATTGCCCTGTAATCCGATCACTACCGTAGCGATAACCGATGCTTGGAAAAGGTAGAAACAAGTGGATTCGAGATGATAGAATGTCAAGGCGCTTCCTTTGTAATACCGTTGAGTGGCAGCACGGGAAACCTTCATCTCTTTCCAGATTCCAAAACGTTCGATCTGATCCATTTCCGTTAGGCTGTCCGGGGTATAAATTACTTTCGTATTCTCCTTGGTCGAGGCTTCGTTGATGAATAAGTCATCGTCTCCCGCATGCAAGTTCAAGGATTGGTAGTAACCTTTATGCTTGAAGAATAACTCTTTCCGATAAGATAAATTTCGTCCGTTTCCGGTATATGGGTGATGGGAGAGGGCGGAAGATAGATAACGTAAACCTGTCAATAAGTTATCATAGGCGATCAACTTATGAAAGAATCCCTTGTAGTTGCTATATTTGCAGTAGCCCAAGATAATACTGGTCTCGGGTGTGTATCCACCAACCATGGCGGATAACCATTGATCGTTGAGCGGTTGGCAATTCGCCTCCGTGAATAGAAGAATATCGTATTTGGCCGCTTTCACACCTAAGGTAAACGCCAGTTTACGGCGGCTTAGGTAACGAGCGTCCGAGGGGACGTAAGTATGATACAAATGTTTATACTCATTTTGAAAGAACTTTAGCGTATCGTCAGTATCGTCGCTCGAGCCATCGTTGATAACGACTACCTGATATTCAGGGTAATCTTGTGTAAGTAACGCAGGAAGGTGTTTCTTGAGGTTCTCAGAATCATTTTTAGCGTATATGATGATGGATACGGGGAGTTTATTACCTTCCTCTAAGGTATCATCCGTTCGTTTTGACGCACGTAAAGGGCGGGCATAAGCGATCAGATAATAAAGAGATAAGATAACGAACCCTATTAAGGAGATTCCCAATAGGAAAAGCTCTGTATTATTGAGTAGAAACATAATAATGTGCCAATGTGATTAATATGCCAATGTGCCAATATCATTAATGAGCCAATATGATTAATACGCCAATGTGCCAATAAGCTACTCAAGGTATTTACATTGGCACATTGATCAATTGGCTCATTATTTTATCGTATCGGAATAATAGGCTTTAGGTAAATGACGGCAGTTGTATTGGGAGGCCATGACCTCGCCATAAGCGCCGGCGGAACGAAGGGCGATCAAGTCGCCACGATGAGCCTTATTCAACTCTACATCCTTGCCGAATACATCCGATGACTCACAGATCGGGCCCACTACATCGTAAGTCTCTACTGCCTCATCGCTGCTGATGTTCTCGATACGGTGATAAGCGTCGTACATCGCCGGGCGGATCAATTCCGTGAAACCTGCGTCAAGGATAGCGAATTTCTTCGTCTCTCCTTCCTTGACATATAATACCTTAGAGATTAATGTTCCGCATTGAGCGACGATCGAACGTCCCGGCTCAAAATGTACCTGTTGACCCGGACGTACTTGAAGCAGTTTATGAATGGCCGCGAAATAGTTATCGAAAGCCGGGATCGATAAATGATTCGGGTGATAGTAATCGATACCTAATCCACCTCCGAAGTTCAGGTTCTCCACCGTAACCCCGTGAGCTTCCAGTTCTTCCTGTATCTCGTTGAAACGAATTACCAAATTGCGGAAGCTAGACATATCCGTGATCTGTGAACCGATATGGCTATGGATACCGATCAACTTCACATTCTTCATCTCCTTTAATTTATCCAGTACGCCTCCTAATTGGCTAAGGTTGATACCGAATTTATTTTCCTTCATACCCGTCGTGATCTTGGCATGCGTATGGGCATCCACTTCCGGATTGATACGAAGGGCGATAGAGGCCACTTTATGCTTGGCGGCCGCCAGCTCATTGATGATTTCCAACTCAACGGCGGATTCCACGTTAAAGCAGAAAATATCATTGTCCAGTCCTAGGTTGATCTCCCAATCCGCTTTGCCAACACCAGCAAAGACAATCTTATCGGCAGGAAAACCGGCATCTAAAGCTGCCTGTACCTCGCCGCCACTTACGCAGTCTGCGCCAAGGCCGTTTGCCGCTATGATGGAAAGGATACGGGGATTGGCATTCGCTTTCACGGCATAATGCACGTGGTAACCATATTTCCCGGATTCGGTTTTTACTACGTCTAATGTGTCTTGCAATAGCTTGACATCATAATAATAAAAAGGCGTAGAAAGCTGCTTGAACTTTTCTACAGGAAATGTTCCTTTGAGCATATTATACGAAATTATATAAAGATAAATAAGGGCAGTCTGTAAAAGGCCGCCCTCGTTTGTTTTTATTTGTTGTTAAATAAATGATCGCTTAGAGCTTGCAGCGCTCTCTGCTTGTCCGAGGCCTTAATCAGCAAGGAGACGTTGTAGTTGCTTCCTCCGTAGGAGATCATACGGACCGGGACATCCTTCATGGCCTGTACGATACGAGCCTCGAAGCCGATGTTATCCCATTCTAGGTCGCCAACCACGCAAACGATAACCATATCCTCATCTACGGTCACGGTTCCGTATTTCTTCAAATCGTCAACGATCTCTTCCAGATGCTTGCGGTTATCGATCGTAACAGAGACACCCACTTCGGAAGTCGTAACCATATCGATCGGAGTCTGGTAGTTCTCGAAAGTCTCGAATACCTTACGCAAGAAACCTGTTGCTAGCAACATACGTCCGCTCTTGATCTTGATAGAGGTAATATTGTCTTTGGCGGCAACCGCCTTGATCTTACCTTTCTCGATCGCGTTAGAGATCAATGTACCCGGAGCGTCCGGCTGCATCGTATTTAACAAACGAACCGGGATGTTGTTCAATTTAGCCGGCAATATACAAGTCGGGTGAAGGATCTTGGCTCCGAAATAAGCTAATTCGGCAGCCTCCTCGAAATGCAATTGACGGACTGGAGACGTTCCCTGTACGATACGAGGGTCGTTATTGTGCATACCGTCGATGTCTGTCCAGATCTGGATCTCTTCCGCACCGATAGCCGCGCCGATTAAGGATGCGCTATAGTCGCTACCACCCCGTTGTAGGTTATCGATCTCGCCGTAAGCGTTGCGGCAGATATAACCTTGTGTGATGTATAGATCAGCATCCTTATTATCAGCAAGTAATTTCACCAATTTCTCTTTGATATAGACAGGGTCCGGTTCCGCGTTCTTATCCGTACGCATATAATCCAAAGCCGGGATCAATACGGATTTCACGCCGCATTCGTTCAAATAAAGATTCATCATACCCGTAGAGATCAACTCTCCTTGTGCCAAGACAACCTTTTCCTCGAACAAGGTAAACAGATCCTTCGTGAACGTACGGATATATTCGAAATGAGATTTTATCAGTTCTTTGGCCTTCTGTTTATATTCCTCGGTGCTGTATAGTTCCTCAACATGGCCCATATATTTCATGGCAAGCTTGTTGATGATCTCATTCGCTCCGTCTGGGTTCTTTTTGTACAGGTAGTCGGAAATCTCGACTAACGAGTTGGTTGTACCCGACATGGCTGACAATACAACGATCTTACGGTCTCCCGTGATCAGTTTCGCTACATCTTTCATTCTCTGTGCAGATCCCACAGAAGTACCGCCAAACTTTAAAACTTTCATCTTCTTTTGTTCTATATTAAATTGTTTTCTTTTTCAATCGAATGCGACCGCAAAGTTACAAAAAAATTATTCTCTGACATCACTTAGACAGGCATTCTCGCATTTTACTATGCGGGCAGGATAATTATGCACGATCGTATAGTTATGAGTGGTCATAATCACCGCCGTTCCCTGCTGGCAGATGTCGTGTAAGAGTTGTACGATTTGTCCGCTCGTCTCCGGGTCCAAATTGCCGGTCGGCTCGTCCGCCAGTATCAACTTGGGGTTGTTCAGAAGGGCACGGGCAATAACGATACGTTGTTGTTCCCCGCCGGATAGCTCATGCGGCATTTTATAGCCTTTGTCTTGCATGCCTACCTGACGGAGCACGTTGTCTATCCGTTCCTTGATCTCGCTTTTCTTTTTCCATCCGGTGGCTTTCAGCACGAATTCCAGATTCTTGGAGACGGAACGGTCGGTCAACAATTGAAAATCTTGGAAGACGATACCTAGTTTCCTACGCAAATAAGGGATATCCTTCCGCTTCATCTTGGTGAGGTTGTAATCCATGATACGTGCCTCGCCTCGCAAGATCGGTATCTCGCAATACAAGGACTTGAGCAGGCTGCTTTTACCGGAGCCTACCTTCCCGATCACATATACGAACTCTCCGTTACGAAGCGTGAGGCATGCGTCGTGTAATACCCTGTTTTCCTCACGGCATATCTCCACGTTCTCTAATTTGAGTAGAATATCTTCTTCCATAGAATTTATCAACCTTTATGTCTTTTCTTTAATTCACGGGCGAGGTCTTCCAGACGAAGTCCCTTGCTTGTCAATAATACGATTAAGTGGTAAACCAAGTCGGATGCCTCATAGATGAAGCCGTCTTCGGTTCCGTTGGTCGCCTCGATAACGGTCTCTACCGCTTCTTCGCCGACTTTCTGGGCCATACGATTCACGCCTTTCTGGAATAAGGTAGTCGTATAGGAACCTTCCGGCATTTCTTGACGGCGACGCTCGATGAAGTTCTGCAAGTATTTCAAGAACATGATATCCTCTACGTTCTTCTCGCCGAAACAAGTATCCGCTCCCGTATGACAAACCGGTCCGGCTGGAATCGCCTTGATCAATAATGTATCGTTGTCGCAATCCGCCGTGATGCTAACCACCTGCAACGTATTTCCGCTACTCTCTCCCTTCATCCACAAACGGTTTTTCGTGCGGCTAAAGAATGTAACCTTACCCGTACTTACTGTCTCATCATAAGCTTCTTGATTCATGAAGCCCAACATTAATACCTTACTAGTGTTGTTGTCTTGTACGATAGCGGGTATTAATCCGCCCATTTTCTCGAAATCTAATTTCATCTTTATATATAATGTGTTATATCCTTACATTGATCCCCTCGTCCTTGAGGTATTGCTTCAAGTCGCCTATCCGTATCTCGCCGAAATGGAAAACGCTGGCCGCTAAAGCCGCGTCCGCTTTCCCGTTGGAAAACGTATCCCGGAAATGTTCCATCTTTCCCGCTCCACCGGAGGCGATAACCGGGATATGCAACGTATCGGTCAAGGTAGCCAGAGCGTCGTTCGCGTATCCGTCTTTTACGCCATCGTGCGTCATACTGGTGAAAAGGATCTCGCCGGCGCCACGGCTTTCCGCTTCCGAGGCCCATTGAAACAAATACTTATCCGTCGGGACACGCCCTCCGTTTAGATAGCATAGCCAGTCATTGTTCTCAAAATTAGCGTCGATAGCGACTACGCATACCTGACTACCAAAGTTCTTGGCGATCTCCTCGATTAATGTCGGGTTACGTAAAGCCGCCGAGTTGATCGAGACCTTATCGGCGCCAGCGCTAAGCAAACGATCCACGTCCTTCAATTCGTTGATACCTCCACCCACGGTAAAAGGGATGCTGATATGGGCCGCCACTTGTTTTACCAACTCGGTGAAAGTCTTTCGCCCCTCGTGTGAGGCGGTAATATCCAAGTACACTAATTCGTCGGCCCCTTCACGGCTGTACTGGGCGCCCAACTCCACGGGGTCTCCAGCGTCGCGAAAGTTCACGAAGTTGATGCCTTTTACGGTCTTTCCATCCTTTATATCCAGACAGGGAACAATTCTCTTGGCTAGCATATATCTATTTTATTATTTCAAGTAAAACGAAGTAAATCTTTCAACTGGATCTTCCCCTCATAAATGGCCTTACCGAAAATGACAGCGGGAATCCCAGCCTCAGATAATTTCTCAATATCCTCGATCGAGCTTACGCCACCACTCGCTATGATATAAAGGAAGGGGATCTCGTCCCGTATCTCTTTATATAAATCGATAGCCGGGCCTTGAAGCATGCCATCCCGTGCGATATCCGTGCAGATCACCTTGGTAATCCCCTTGTCGTAATATCCTTTGATAAAAGGAATCAACTCTTGGCTGGTCGTTTCCTCCCAACCGCTGATGGCGATCTTCTTTTCCTTGGCATCGGCCCCTAATATGATTTTCTCGCTACCGAACTTGCTGATCCAAGAGGTGAACATTTCCGGGTTCTTCACGGCGATACTGCCCCCGGTTACCATCTGGGCGCCGCTTTCGAAGGCGATCTCCAGATCATCCTCTTGTTTCAAGCCCCCTCCGAAATCAATGATCAAGGAAGTCCGGGTCGCTATCCGCTCAAGGATACGGTAGTTGATGATGCGTCCTTCACGGGCTCCATCCAAATCTACCACATGCAAACGCCGGATGCCGTTACCCTCGAACATCTTGGCCACCTCCAGAGGATCTTCGTTGTAAACCTTCTTGGTCGCGTAATCTCCTTGCGTCAACCGGACGCATTTGCCATCTATTATATCTATAGCGGGAATAAGCTCAATCATATCTTTAAAAAGTTTTTCAATATAACCTCTCCTACCGATCCACTTTTTTCCGGATGGAACTGTGTTGCGTAGAAGTTGTCCTTATGTAAAGCGGCGCTGAACGGAAGGATGTAATCGGTCGTAGCCGCCGTATATTCATTTACAGGTACATAATAACTATGTACGAAGTAAACAAATTTGTTCTCCAATCGCTCATTGAATAGGCCGCTTTTAACGTTTGTCAAGGTATTCCAACCCATGTGAGGAACCTTGTCCTCATGCTTTCGCGGAATGAAACGTTTTACTTCCGTAGGGAAGATCCCCAAGCAATCAGCGTTTCCCTCCTCCGAACGCATGCACATCAATTGCATGCCGAGGCATATCCCGAGTACCGGTTGCTTTAGGTTCAAGATCACCTGATCCAATTTATGCTCCCTTAAATACTCCATGGTCGTGAAAGCTTCACCTACTCCGGGAAAGATAACCTTATCCGCTTTATTTAATAATTCCGGATCAGCCGTGATGATCGGGGTAACGCCCAACCGCTTCAAAGCGTAATCTACCGAGTAGATGTTTCCGGCATTATATTTAATAATGGCAACGTCCATTGTTGTTAAGCATTTATATTGAGTCGCAAAAGTAACAAATTATCATTACATAATTATGAATGGCGACTGAAAAGTTCCAAAATGAAATGTATTTGTGATAAACTGGTGTGATCGGGAAGGGGAAATAAAGAAAGGGACGATCGCTTATGTGGACCTATGGAAAGAATATTTCAGCGAAAAGTTGATTTTTTTTACTCCAGCTATTGCAGATTTAAAAATAATACTTACCTTTGCACCGCAATCGAGAGAGATAGCGATAAAAGAAAAGAGGTTCGGTAGTTCAGCTGGTTAGAATACATGCCTGTCACGCATGGGGTCGCGGGTTCGAGTCCCGTCCGGACCGCCTCTTTTTCAAAATTATTATTGATTATAAAATGGTTCGGTAGTTCAGCTGGTTAGAATACATGCCTGTCACGCATGGGGTCGCGGGTTCGAGTCCCGTCCGGACCGCTTTCAAAGAAAGCAAAATAAAGTAAAGCTCTGTAATTTAAAGATTACAGGGCTTTTTCTTTTTCCTCACTTATCAAGAATGACGGCTCACCTGCAAAACTCTATGTTTGTAAAACACTCGCAAAAGCAGGGGGCGGCAATCTGTTTTGCGGTAGGCTTCAATGATGTTGTAAGCGAAAATGCGATAACCTTGACGTTTTGTTTGAAAATTCGGGATTATGATGACAGGGCCTTTTTGCGAATAGAAGAAATAGGGAGTGCTTTATGGGCAAATTATCCATTTTACCCTGTTTTTTTGTATGAATATCTCTATTAGGAGACGAAAGTAATGGGATTAGGTAACGCAAAAGCCAGTGTTAGGCAACGCTACCGTATGTGTTAGGCGATACATACGGTAGGAATTGGGTACGCAACCTATAGAAATGGGCGACGCATCCGTATGAAAAGCACCTTTCTCCTGCATAAATATGAGATAGGATGAATTAATCTCGCTAGAATGAAAGGGTATATTTAAGCAAAGTACTATAATACAATTGATTGCTGATATTTTTTCTCGTATTTGGTAACTGCATGTACCTTTGCCCGGAAAAAACGATTCTCCGGGGCTTCAGATTACATATTGTCATATTGTCAATTTGAACGTATTACTTATCTTTCTCGCTGGCAATGCGGGCAATAATAAATGCTGCCTCCGAGGTAAGCCTCTTTCTGTATCCGTTCGCCGCAGATGGAGCAAGGGTCATGGTAGGTGTTCTTCGATAGGATCGTGCGGTAATTGCCTAAGGCGCCGTATAGATCCTTCTCCGTATCCCGGCCTCCTCGGCGAGTCATCTCTTCCAGCGTGGATTTCACGGTGTTGAAGAGGCGGTCTATATCCTCTTCTGATAAAGTCGATATTTTTCGTTTGGGGGAGATCCGGGCATTGAACAAGATATCTTGGCAGACTCCGTTCCCCAGACCCGGAATACGTTGCTCGGTGGCGAGTAACGCCTTTGCGGATATATCTTTCTTGAGATTCGGGATGAGACTGATAAAATAGGCTTTATCGAATCTCTCGTCCAACGGACATAGCTTATGGATGCTACCTTGGTAATAGGGATTGTCAAACTCGCCTTTGAAAGCGTAGATGGAACCATACATCGAAACCGTGAAAGCTAGGAACGAGTCGTCCTCGAATACGATCATAAGCTGATATTTCTTCGGGGCCTTTTCCGCGGAGGTATAATAACGCATATTGGTTCCGTCTCCGATTAAGAGGTGAGTATCCGCGTCCATAAGGATGTCCACGAATGCGCCATAGCCTTGGGCGCCTAGGACCGTTCGTCCTACCAGCCTATTGGAGTATTCCGCCGGATCGCCATTATAGAACGTGAAACGGTGAGGACTGTTCGACTCGATAACATGCGCTATCCGTTTACCCTTTAGCGTTTCGCTAGCCTGTTTGCCAATGGTGGCGGATTCGGGAATCTCAATCATATTCGTATTGTTTTTAGAGGTGACGGGGTAAATATAGGCATATTTTCCGTACCAATATTCATTGATACGGAAAATAGGAACCGGGCTTTAATTCTGGGTCGGATAAAGGGGCTTTCCTGTCTCGTCCACATCTGTCCAATCTTTTACGTTGACACTGGCCAAAGTGACCGAATTACCGTTGATTACCGCTTTAAATAAATAAGAGTTTCCCGCTTTCAACTCGCCATCCGGAAGAGGGATCTGGGTGGTATAGGTGCGGGTACTGTTTTCATTGTCGGCGGATATTTCCAGCGTGAGAGTCATGGGAGCCGTATGTCTTATCGGCAACATGATATATTGGGCTGTTAATCCGTTTATCCCCATCTTATCCGCTTTCCCGAAAGCGGTGGCGGGAGTGATGATACCTGTGCCCAGATCCATGGTCGCCCCGGTTTCGGGAGGTGTGATCATGGCGGAGACCAATTGGTTGATCGTGATACCTTCACCGCCGGTTAATTCTACTACGACTTGGGTAGCCACATGCCCATAAACAATCGGTATATTGATTTGGGAGCTATTAACATCCTGTTGTATGGCGCTCCACCAAAGATAATCGATACCGTTGAAGAGGGGTTCGGATACGCCACTCGTGAATGTCGGGGGGATCGTGGAGAAATTGTCGGATACGGCGTAGAAATTATAAGTGCCATTGGAGAGAAACATTTTATATCCGTCACTTCCTGTTAACACCCCGGGAGATGAGGTTATGTAAAGACCTGACGCCTCGGGGCTTCCCTTGGTTCCTGCGCTGCTGTCGAAGACATAAACCCTGCTTTGTATCCCTTTATTCATGGGAGACATGGAACGTAATAGGTTCCGGCCCTCCACGGAGGCGTTGAAGGTCACCAACGTGCTGTTTCCCGGGTCCTCGTTTCCCGAAGAGCCGTTCGGGGTAGTTCCATCCTCAAAAATAATCGTGTTCTTGTTGCATCCGGCGAGGAGTAACAGGAACATCGTGCTAAATGTAAGCGCATTTGCCGCTTTCAGTAAATTCCGTATCATATAATTTGTGTTTAGTGAATAGTCTATATAATACATTTTACGAACCGTTTTGGTTCAGAAAGCGGCAAATGTTTTAACTTTAATCTAGCGGTTTCACGTAAGACCAGTGGGTTTGTATGATCTTCCATTGGTTGTCGGGGTTGCGTCTGTAAACCTCGGTGCAGTTCCATTTTATTACCTTGTCGGATAAGTAGCTATCAAGGTTGAAGGTGAGTACCGCTATGTTTTGCGCGACTTGTACGACCGGGCGGATCATGTCGAAATGATCTGCCGGAGGAAGTTGCATACCTTTATAATAAGTGCGCAGTTGTTCCAATCCCTCTATTTTCGTCTCTAGGGAAGGATCGAAGTAAATCACGTCGGTGTCTGAAAGCTCTACGAATGCCATCGGGTCGGTCGAGGCTAGAGCCTCTTTTTCAAGGGAGATGATCATCTCCGGGATGTTCTCGTTTAATGTTTTGTTCTCCATATTCTTTTGTTGTGCGTTAGCGGATAACGTGCTTCCTAATATGAGAGCCGCTATCCATGATTTGTATTGTCTCATGATGCTTTATTTATTGATAGAGGCAAAATTAGACATATCGAATGGAGTTCGTATAATACGTATAAAGGAGGAAATAGTACTTTTTACGGTTTTGTATTCCTGCGATAGTTTAGCGGGGTCATGTTTGTTTGGGAACGAAATAGACGGATGAAATAGGATGGATCCTCGTAACCTAGAGCTTCCGTTATGGCGGATATAGGCAAGTCTGTATAAGTCAATAGTCGTTTGCTCTCGATTAGTATTTTGTTTAGGATGTATTGTTTAGCGTTGATGCCTGTAGCGTTTTTCACGATCTCATTCAGGTAGTTCGGGGTGATGCAAAGCTGATCGGCATAGCTCCGGATGGAATGATCTTGCTTGAAGGAATGGTTTACTAACTCGATAAATCGGTCTACATAGATGCTTTTAGATCGGGCGTTTGTGTCTGGAGGTAAAACACTCGAGTTAGAATATAACCTGTTGAGCAACATTAATGTCTCGTACAACAAGGCCCGGAGTAAGTGTTTGTCTTTCGACTGATAGTCCTTGATCTCTTTATCGATCTCCGAGATCAACTCGGAGATGCGGCCATAGGCTTTCTTGTCGAGACTGAGCTTGGAAGACCGTCTTTCCGTATGGAAATAAGAGAGGTTCCGGAGAAATGCCGGATCATTGAAAAAAGAGAGCAGGAACTCTTCCTCAAAGATAAGAGCGAATCCGTCTTGTATCGTTTTATCGTCCCATTTGCGTATTTCGCCGGGCCGGGTAAAGATGATATCTTGAGGCTTTACCCGGTTCGCTTGATGATCGATAAGGAATTCTCCCTCCCCGCTAGTGATCAATGTTATATCGTAATACGTCAATATATGTACGGGTTGTTCCTTGAGATACTTCTTGATCGTGTTCAAGGGAACGACGTCGATAAGTAGCTCATCGCCGTATTTGTGTTTATAGAAGTCGTATTGCGGTATATTATGATTCATCTGCTCATGTTTTTTATTTGAAAAGCATAGGAGCGAATTGGAGGAGATAAGCCCGCCAATTGGCCCAGATATGCCCTCGGGTGGATTCTACGTACTGGTATTTCATACCTAGGCTATCCATTCGCTGGCGGAATTGCTGGTTCGCGTCGTACAGGAAATCGTCCTTTCCGATACCGATCCAGAACAATTGATAACCGGATCTCTTGAGGTTTCCTAACTTCTCGTCGAGGTTCGTGTACATCGGGCTATTGGGGTCTACACCATTTGCGCTGAGCCCAGCGGAGAAAAGTCCTATATAGTTAAAATAGTCCGGATAATTCAATGATATATATAATGTATGGAAACCACCCATCGAAAGTCCGGCTATGGCTCGGTGTCGCTTATCCGGGATCGTACGGTAACGGTTATCGATGAAATGAATGATCTCGGTGAAACTCTTCTCGTACGAGCCATCCTTATAACCGGGGAAGCTGTTGCTCATGGCCGGTTTGTAATTCAGGTTATCGGATGTTTCGCCGGGAGCGGCCTGTTTACTGGGATTGCCGTTTGGCATAACGACAAGCATTGGCTGTATCTTGCCTTCGGCAATCAAGTTATCCATGATACGGGCGGTACGGCCAAGCTCCAGCCAAGCGTTCTCGTCGCCGCCACTGCCATGTAACAGGTACAGAACGGGATAAGATTGGATGTTCTTATCGTAAAAAGGAGGCGTATAAACGCTAAGTCTTCGTTCGCTCCCGAGGATATCCGAGTGATACCAAGTGGTTGTAACATTACCGTGAGGTACGTCACGTACTTGATAATAATCCCCATTTCCCCCGTTGATATAGAACAGGCTGAACAAGGTGCCTACGTCACGGCAAGAGAATGGGTTGTTTGGGGCGATGTTATAAATACCATCAATATTTAAACGATAGGTGTACATTTCGGATGACAGTGGGGGAGTCGTATAGCTCCATATTCCGTTTTTCCCTTTCGTCATCTGGCCATTGCCCTCGTTGGCTTCCCAGTCTCCTTTTACGGACACGGACTTCGCCTTTGGGGCTTCTACATAGAAAGTGACGCTATTGTCTGGGTTGATCACGAGAGGTTCTACCTTATCGGTCTTGAATCCTACGTTCTGTTGGGCGAAAGCCATGGATAGAGGCAGTAAGAGAGCCGCGAGTAATGCTAGTCTTTTCATTTTATCTATACGGTTTAAAGAATTAAGTTATAGAGACAAATATACGATTTATTTCGGAAAAATAGAAGTTATACTTACTTGGCACTTGTAGTATATCTTTTTGGGTAAAGTAAGTATATCTTCTTTAGTACTTGCTGTATATATCCTTTTCTGATTAGGATGATTCTTTTTGATTATAACTAATACCTGATTTCACGTTACTACCTTTGCGGCTCTTCTATTGTTAATTAGTCTTATGTGTTTGCACAGTATTTGCTGTTTTGTGCGGCACATTTTTGTTAAAAGTGTGCAGTGTTTGAAAAAAGTATTTATCTTTGCGACCGTTTTGTAATCAAGAAAAGTAAAACATGAAGAAAAAAGTAGTATTAGGTGCGGCATTGATGATGATGCCTTTGGTTTCTTTCGCTGGAGGATATTTGACGAATACGAATCAGCATGCAGCCTTTTTAAGGTCACTTTCGCGAGGTGCTGCAATTGATATAGACGGCGCTTTGTCAAACCCGGCGGGTCTTTCTTTTTTGCCGACAGACGGTTTCCGCGTTGGTGTGAGTATCCAAAGTGCTTTCCAGACCCGGGATATTGATGCCTCTTTCAGTACATACAATGGTTTCGACCCAGTGAATAAGGTGCCGACAGTGAGCGACGTTCCCTATAAAAAGTATTACAAAGGAAAGGCAGCCGCTCCCGTGATTCCGAGTGTTTTTGCGGCTTACAAAAAAGGTGATTGGACGATCTCCGGTTTCTTTGCCATTACGGGTGGAGGTGGTAAGGCTTCGTTTGACGATGGCCTGCCAATGTTCGAATCGGCTGCTATGGCCGGTATCTTCAAGGAAAGTGTAGCGAAATATATAAAGACTGGCGGTCAAAGTCCCATCGTCACGCCGGATATGTATACTATTAACAGTGCGATGGACGGAAAACAGTATATTTATTCCCTACAACTTGGCCTATCATACAAGATCACGGATTGGCTTTCTGCCTTTGCCGGTGGCCGGATGAACTATTTCTCAGGAAACTATGACGGGTATCTGGATGCAAAATTAAAACAGAATTTTGGTGGAGCGGATTTAATGAACCTGGCTTTGGATTGCGACCAGACAGGTTGGGGGTTGACACCGGTTTTGGGTGTCGATGTCAAATATGGTAAATTCAATTTCGGAGCTAAATATGAGTTTAAGACGAACTTGAACATCGAAAACAATACCAAGAAGTTGGATTATCCCGACAGTGCGGAAGATTTGGTTGGCCCTTATAAGCATGGTGTAAATACGCCGAACGATATTCCTTCCATGCTTTCGGTGGCAGCTTCTTATCGGTTTTTGCCCATGTTGAAGGCTTCTGTTGAGTATCACTTCTTCGATGACAAGAAGGCGGGAATGGCCGGTGGAAAGCAGAAGGAACTGGAAAGAGGTACGAATGAGTATCTGTTTGGTATAGAGTGGGATGTTGTCAAGAGATTGACCATTAGCGGTGGCGCTCAAATTACAGATTATGGTTTGTCTGATAATTTCCAAAGTGATGTTAGTTTCTCCTGCGATTCTTATTCGCTGGGCTTTGGTGCTAAAGTGATGTTGAGCGAAAAAATGGCTTTGAACGTGGGATATATGTGGACAACTTACCACGATTATACCAAGAAGATGGACAACTACTGCGGCACGGGACTTCCTGGGCAGAATGTGTATAGCCGCACCAACAAGGTGTTCGGATTAAGTTTGGACTACGCTTTCTAAGCTTGAAAATATTCGTATCCTATTGAAAAAGGAAGCTGCCAGTCGTGCGGCTTCCTTTTTTTGATTCATGGGTATTCACGGACTATATGAAACCCTATGCTTTACGGCTCGTAACCATAGGTTTTAGTCGCTGTAAAGCATAGCTGGGTATGGCATAAAAAAAGAGGGTGCATGACGCACCCTCTTTTTTGATTATTTGTTTTACTTGTTGCCGATTATAACTGAATCCAACGTACATAAGCGAAGTCCATACGGTGAGGCAACTCCTTGTTTACAGGATATACACGGAAGCCCATCTTATGGTTACCAGCCTCGGAAGGAGTGGTCGTTAACTTGAAGAATAACTTGGAGCCTTCTTCCTTCATCAACTCGAACTGAGCGGTATTGATTGGTGACAGCGTGTGTTTCTCCGGATCTTCCTTCATGACAACCATTTCAGCACCTAACATACCTTGTAGTTCATGACGGTCGATTACCAAATTGAAGTTGTATTCTTTTTCTACAACCGGGCCGTTCACCGTCAAATCTTGGTCGCAAGTGAAGGATTCCACTTGGAAGCTATCCCAATGTTGCGCAACTTCCTCTTTCCAAGCAGCTAATTGCTTAGCGATCTCGTAGTTGTTAGCGGAAATATGAGCGGAACGAGTAGCCAATTTGTGATAGAAACGATCCTCATAATCGTCCAACATACGTTTCATCGTATAATCCGGAGCGATCTTGGCGATAGAGTTCTTGATATATTGGATCCAGTCCGGAGAGTAACCCTTGCTGTTCTTAGCGTAGTAAGTCGGGATGATCTCAGTTTCCAAGCAATGGTAGATCGTAGCCGCATCCAATTGGTCTTGGTATTGCTGGTTCTCATAAGTACGCTTGTCGGTCAATGCCCAACCTGCGCCTTCTACGTAACCCTCATACCACCAACCGTCAAGAACGGAGAAGTTCAATACACCGTTCATCTCGGCTTTCTCACCGGAAGTACCGGAAGCCTCCAACGGACGAGTCGGCGTGTTCAACCATACGTCTACACCGGAGATCAAACGACGGGCCAAACGCATATCGTAGTTCTCCAAGAAGATGATCTTTCCTAAGAACTCCGGACGGCGAGAGATCTCTACGATGTGTTTGATCAAACCTTGACCACCACCATCAGCCGGGTGAGCCTTACCGGTGAATACGAACTGAATCGGGAACTTCTCATTGTTAACGATCTTGGCCAAACGGTCTAAGTCCGTGAACAACAAGTGCGCACGCTTATAAGTAGCGAAACGACGACCGAAACCAATCAATAGGGCATTCGGATTGATCTTCTCAAGGATGGAAACTACCTTAGAAGGATCACCTTGGTTCTTCAACCAGCTATCTTTATATTGAACACGGATGTAATCAATCAATTTATTCTTCAAGGTCATACGGAGATTCCAGATTTCCTCGTCGGATACATTCTGGATTCCTTCCCAACATTTGCGATTTGATTGATCCTCGAAAAGCTTCGTGCCTAATTTATCCGCATAGAATTTCTTCATCTCCGTAGCGGCCCAAGTCGGCATGTGCACACCGTTCGTTACATAACCAACGTGCAGTTCATCCGGGAAGTAACCTTTCCAAACCGGGGCGAACATACGCTGAGAAACCTTACCGTGCAACCAGCTTACGCCGTTAGCCTCTTGGCAAGTGTTCAAGGCGAATACGCTCATGGAGAATTTCTCGTTAGAGCCCGGGTTCTCACGTCCCATATCGATGAAGTCTTGCCAGCTAATACCTAACTTGCCGGGGAACTCACCCATGTAACGTCCGAACAAACCCTCATCAAAGTAATCGTGACCTGCCGGAACCGGAGTGTGTACCGTATAGAGAGCGGAAGCACGAACTACCTCCAACGCTTGGTTGAATGAAAGGCCGTCGTTCTGGATATAGTCTACCAAACGCTGAGCGTTGATCAAAGCGGCGTGTCCCTCGTTGCAGTGATAAATCTGTTTCTTGATACCTAACTTGTTCAGCATCATGATACCACCGATACCCAACAAATACTCTTGTTTCATACGGTTCTCCCAGTCGCCACCATATAATTGGTGCGTGATGGAACGATCCCATTCGCTGTTCTGAGGTATATCCGTATCCATTAAGTACAAAGGTACACGACCTACGCTAACTTTCCAGATATGAGCGTAAACGGTTCTGCCCGGATAAGGAACTTCCAATACCATTGGCTCTCCGTTCGACTGCAATACCTGAGTCAACGGCAGGGCATTGAAATTTTGCGGCTCGTAATTGGCGATCTGCTGACCGTCCATGGACAAAGTCTGTGTGAAATATCCGTAACGATACAAGAAACCTACGGCACATAAATCGATATTGCTATCGCTGGCCTCTTTCAAGTAGTCACCGGCTAATACTCCCAGACCACCTGAGTAAATCTTTAATACATTGGTCAAACCGTACTCCATGCTGAAGTAGGCTACAGACGGTTGTGTCTTGTCGGGTTTTACATTGATATAAGCTTTGAAATCAGCGTATACCTTTTGGATTTCAGCCATTAACTCCTTATCTGCTAAGATCTCTTCCATACGTTTGTGTGAAAGGCTTTGCAATAGCTGTACAGGGTTACCTTCTGTGGATTTCCAAAGTTGTTTGTCGATCTTGCCAAATAGTTTAGCGCCTTCATGATTCCATACCCACCAAAGATTCGTAGCGATCTCATTAAGTGGTTCCAACTGTTGTGGAAGCTTGGAATGTGAGTAGACGTCCTTCCAAATAGGACTGTTTGCGTTATTCGCCTTAATTTTCATTATCGTGAAGTTTAAAGTGTTTGTCTAAAAACGAGTGCAAAGATAGCATTATCTTATTAATTATGAGCAATATTTAGCTGTTTCTTTCCTCGGCATGCTTTATGGCGATGTCGAATGCGGTCAGATAATAGTCGATAAACTTGCTCCATTCAGCTTTTCGAGCGAGATCGAAACAACGCTGTTTGATTTCCTCGATGTCCGTAGCATCCTTTTGGCTGAGAGCCAGGATGGAGTTCATGATAGCGTCCGCTACCTCAAAATAATTGAAATCCGTACGATTAATAACCTCTACGCCTTCGCTAAGGTTATCTCCGGATATCGTTTTCTTCGCCCACATACCGAAACCGGCCAGATTGGTCGTGATCGTCGGTATACCGAAAGCGATACTTTCCAGCGGGGTATATCCCCACGGCTCGTAGTAGGAAGGATATACGGTAGCGTCCATCCCTATCAGCATATCATAATAGGTCTTATTGAAAATACCTCCTTTACCGTCCAAATAACAAGGAACGAATATGATTTTTAGTTTTTCGGATGCTGCGTTCGTGAAGCCGGCGTGGTTGATATAATTCAAGACCTTATCTTCTGGCATATTATGCAACCAGTGCGTAATGAAAGGGATTTGAAGCGGAGAGGTCGTCTTTATGTCCTGCTCGATCGCCTCTTTTAAATCCGCACGGGCAGCACGTACCCAAGCCGGTACCATGATAAAGGCGACGACCTCACGCTGCAGGCGTCCGGACGTACGTACACGGTTCATCGCCTCGATGAAGACATCGATACCTTTATTTCTGTATTCATAGCGGCCACTGGTGGAAACCAGCAAAGCGTTCGGGTCGATGGAGCAGCCCAATAATTTCTCCGCTACATTAATTAATGTACGACGTGCCTCCTTCCGCTTTTTAGCGTATTCCTTACCCTCGGGTACGAAGTTGGGCTCAAAGCCGTTCGGGGTAACGATATCCGGTGCCTTATCCAATAACTGTTTACATTCACGGGCCGTGATATCGCTTACGGTCGTGAAGCAATCCACGTAATGGGCGGCCTGCTTCTCTACGGAATGCTTGGCCTCCATGTTTAGCTCCTTAGCCATCTGATCGCCGTTGTAACCGTCCATATAAGCGTATAACGCTTTGTTGTTACCGGCGATAGAGCGTCCGATCGATGTGGCATGCGTCGTGAAAAGTGTCGCTATGGCAGGGATTTGCTTTTGAATGTAAAGCGCTCCCATCGCCAACATCCATTCATTGAATAGGGCGGCGACTTTCTTGTTTTCCAGTTTGTAGAAGTGATAGAAACTCTCTATTACCTTACCGACCGCATACGCGAAGATACAAGACTCATCGTAATCGCCGTAGGCGTGGATGGAGTCAACTCGGAAATTTTCCCACATAGAATAGAAAAAGGCGTCTCGTTCACTGAAGTAGGACTTGAAATCTACCAGTATAACAGGGGGGGTACCCGGTACGTTCCAGCGACCAACCTTAACTTTCAAGTGATCTACTGCCTCGGCGTGCTTTCTCCAATCCTCAAACAAAGATGCGTCTTCCGTAAAATCGGGAGCGGTTGTGTTTGCCCACACATCCGGACCGATGAATATTACTTTGTCGTTAAAAATTTGTTGAAGCGTATGAGCTTTTGTCGATAGTACGGTATAAATACCTCCCACTTTATTACAGACTTCCCAGCTGCTTTCAAAGAGAAACTCTGGCGTCTTTATCATTTCGTTCATATTTGATTTGTTTATAATCAATGATTTCACCGCTGCAAAGATAATTCATTTTATGTTTTTTCTTGGCCTTTCCTCGGTATTTAATAACATATGTTCTATATTTGTGGATAATTAAATATGAAATAATTATGGCTAAAAGAAGAATTTTAAAGAAAGAGATCAGCTACGTGGCTGGTGAATTGTTCACGGAAGCGCTGGTTTGCAAATTGTATATACCCGGAGTAAATCAAGAGAAAGCGGATGCTTTGATGGCTCGTATCCTAGATATGCAAGATAGTTATATCGTTCGTGCCGGACACCCCGACGGCAAGGATAACAAGGCTCTCGTACGGAATTATTATCGCAAATTAAGAGAGGACTTGCAAAACGAGGTTAACGCTATCGCCGACGAGATAGGAGAGTTGAGCAAGGACAAATAGGCATGAAGAAGGCAATTAGTAAGGCGATACTCCGTATGGCGGGGTGGAAGCTGGGCCCGGTGGATGGCGTGGATTTGCCGAAGTGTATCGTATGTGTGGCTCCGCATACCAGTAACTGGGATTTTATTGTAGGGAAACTTTTTTATACCTCGATCGGGTGTAACGCTGGTTTCCTTATTAAGAAAGAGTGGTTCTTTTTCCCTTTTAATTTGCTGTTTAACTGGCTGGGAGGTGTTCCGGTGGATCGTGGTAAACGTACGTCGGTGACCGATCAGATGGTGGAACGTTTCAAGACCAGTGAGCGGTTTCAATTGGCCGTCACACCGGAAGGTACCCGGAAGCGGGCCAAGGAATGGAAAAAAGGATTCTATTTTATCGCTTTGAAAGCGAACGTGCCGATCGTGGTGGCTTATTTTGATTATGGAAAGAAAGAGGTGGGTACGAAAGGTGTTTTTTATCCGACAGGTGATGTGGATAAAGATATCCATACGATACGAGAGATGTATCGGGGAGTTACTGCCTGCCATCCTGAGAATTTCGTACAGGTATAGGAGTTTCATGGTGAAGAAATAAGAGTTTTGCTATAGGAAAACAAAAGTTTTGCTATGAAGAAACTACCGTTTCTTCACCATGAAACTGTTTCCTTGTCACAATATGTCTTTTTATTACCTTAATATCTTTATTCTATGACTGAAGACTTACGTATCAGTATGATACAATCCCATATCATTTGGGAAGACCGTGAAGAGAACTTGGGTTATTATGGCGAACTGTTGCGCCGTGTTAGTGGAAGAACCGATTTAGCGGTATTGCCGGAGACGTTTACTACGGGATTTTCCATGGACGTAGAGAAACAAGCCGATACGATGGATGGACGGACTGTACCGACTATAAAGGAATGGGCTAAGAAATATAAACTGGCCGTGGCTGGAAGTTTTATCGCGAAAGATAACGGAAAGTTCTACAACCGGGCTTTTTTCATCACTCCGGAAGGAGAGGAGTATTATTACGATAAACGTCATTTGTTCCGTATGGCGGAAGAGGACAAGCATTTCTCGGCGGGCGACAAACGTCTGATCGTGCCTTATAAAGGCTGGAATATCTGTTTGCAGGTTTGTTATGACTTGCGTTTCCCGGTTTGGAGCCGCAACGTGAATAACGAATATGATCTTTTGATTTATGTAGCCAATTGGCCCGAGGCCCGGAAGAAGGCGTGGAAGGCATTGCTGCATGCACGTGCCATCGAGAACATGGCTTATGTCTGTGGCGTGAACCGTGTGGGGGTAGATGGGAAAGGTTTTCTTTTCAGAGGGGATTCCATGATTTATAACGCAAAAGGAAAGAAATTGGCTGATGCCGGAAAACGAGAGGAAATCACCCGGACATGTACCTTGAAGAAGAGCGAGCTGGATGAGTTCCGGGCTAAGTTCCCGGCGTGGAAGGATGCGGATGGATTTAGTATTGACTTCTAATCGTTTAATTCCTTCTTATTATGGAAAAACGTAATCCTTGGGCTTGGATCCCGTCTCTTTATTTCGCCGAAGGCTTGCCCTACGTGGTAGTCATGACGCTTTCTGTGATCATGTATAAACGTTTGGGCGTCTCGAATACGGATATCGCCTTGTTTACCAGTTGGCTTTATTTTCCTTGGGTGATCAAGCCCATCTGGAGCCCGTTCGTAGACTTGATTAAAACGAAGCGTTGGTGGATTTATAGCATGCAGCTATTGATTGGCGGGGGAATGGCAGGTGTGGCGTTCGTCCTTCCCGGGGATTTCTTTTTGCGGTTTACCTTGGCTTTCTTTTGGTTGATGGCGTTTAGTTCCGCTACGCACGATATCGCCGCGGATGGGTTCTATATGCTGGGCTTGACGGAGGAGCAACAGGCGTTCTTCATCGGTATCCGAAATACGTTCTACAGGGTGGCGATGCTAACGGGACAAGGTCTGCTGGTCATGCTGGCGGGGCTTTTGGAGGAGAGTACCGGGCGGATTTCCTTTGCTTGGAGCCTGGTGTTTTTCGTATTGGCCGGTACCTTTATCGCCTTGGCCTTGTGGCATAAGTATATCTTACCCCGTCCGGCGAGTGACGCGCAACGTACGAATATCACCCCTCATACCATCTTGGTGGAGTTTGGCAATACTTTCGTGAGCTTTTTCAGCAAGAAAGGGATTATCCCGGCTTTGCTTTTTATGCTGACGTATCGTTTGGGGGAATCCCAATTGGTAAAGTTGGCTTCTCCTTTCCTGCTGGATGGGCGGGAGGTTGGCGGGTTGGCGCTCAGTACCGGTGAGGTCGGGTTCGCTTATGGTACGGTGGGAGTGATCTCCTTATTGCTCGGAGGGGTTTTAGGAGGTCTGGCTATATCCCGGGGTGGCTTGAAGACTTGGTTATGGCCTATGGCATTGGCTATCTCCTTGCCGAATCTGGTTTATTTGTATATGGCTTATACGATGCCGGAGAGTATTGTTGTCGTAAACGCTTGTGTCGCTGTCGAGCAATTCGGCTACGGATTTGGCTTTACGGCTTATACGATGTATCTGATGCTTTTCGCCGAGGGGGAATATAAGACTTCGCATTATGCGATCAGTACCGGTTTCATGGCGTTAGGTATGATGCTACCGGGAATGGCATCGGGATGGATACAGGAGCAGATCGGTTACCAACATTTCTTTATCTGGGTAATGATCTGTTGCATACCTTTATTTATTGTATTGCCGTTCTTGCGTTTCAAGAAAAAATAATCTTATACCGATAATCCGGGAGTGTAGGGGAGGGTCACGATGAATGTGCTACCTTCCCCTTCTTTGGATTCTAGGGTGATATATCCTCCGAAGTGTTCGATGATAATTTGGCAGATCGCCAGTCCGAGACCTGTCCCTTGCGCAAACTCGTCCAGTTTGTTGAACCGTTCGAATACTTGGGCTTGCTTATCTGCGGGAATGCCTTTGCCCGTATCGGTAACGGAGATCTGGATCCAACGTTTATCTTGCGTATAATCGTATTTAATCAAGATGTATCCTTGCGTCGTGAATTTTGCGGCGTTGTTTATGAGGTTGGTAATCACTTGGGTTAATCGATGTAGGTCCGCTTGGATAATGGCCGGGAGGACCGGCAGTTGTATTTTAAGCACTACGCCTTGGGGCATCAACAATTGATGGGTGCGGTAGATATGGGATAGTAATTCGTTTAAGTCACAATTCGTGAGGGTAAACGACATCTTACCGGACTCGATGCGGGATAGATCGAGAATGTCATTGATTAATTTCAATAAGAGGTCGCTGTTCTTACTGATAACTTGCATGAACTCATCCCTCTCGTTCGGGCTTATTTCCATATCGCTTGTTAGCAGTTCCGAAAATCCAACGATGGCGTTAAGCGGGGTACGTATCTCATGGCTCATATTGGCGAGGAACGCTGATTTCATTTGGTCCGCTTCCTCGGCCCTTATACGGGCTTTGATAAGATCTTCCTCTACTTCCTTACTTTGTTGGATATTTAAGCAGAGCCCGTTTACTCCGACATTATTGCGGGTGGAGTCTTGTCCATTCTTCGCTTGCGCATATCTGAATTCCCACCATATATGCCCTTTGCCGTTGAAATTATATCGGCGGCGGGTGATCTTACGGGAAGGGAATCCTGTATCAAGCAGGTGTTTATGTTGGATGAAATCTTCCCGGTCTTCCGGGTGGATAGACTCTTGGAATTGCGTGGAGGTGATCGGCTTTATCGGCATATCCAACGACTTATAGAAATCATGGTCGAACTCGAATACGCCGTTGCTGTATCGGAATGCGAAAATATCACCGCTCTCTAAAGCCAACGAGAGGAATTCTTTCTCTTTCCGTAAACTTTCTTGAGCCTGTTTCTTGTGAGAGGCTTCGCGACGGTATTGTACTCTTTGATAGAAAAGCGTCCATAGGATAAATAGGGTTAGAAGAATCCCGCATAGAATAATATATGTTTGATAACGAACCACAAAGGGCATGTTCAAGAAGATGCTGTTTTGAGGCAGTTCTTTCCAATCGATCCCCCATTTATTTAAAGTCGGGTAATCGAACAGATAGTTTTTGGCGCTTTCCGTTATTTGTGGGAAGCTATTGGCCGGTGTGCCTTTGAGTATGCTGGCAGCTCGTCGTAAGGCTTCTTGGGTTTGACTCTCTACCGGGGTCATATATCCCCCTATGAAGTCTCCGTCATATCCTACGGATTCGTTGATCGCCGAGAAGCTGGGAAATGAGCAGAACCTACCTAAGGCTATCGAGGTATAATCTCTTTTGGTAGCAAGGTAGGCCTTGTTGTAAGTACTTGTACCTAACCCCCAGATCAAGTTGGAACTGGTACGGGGTTGAATGGTTTGTATATAGAGGGAATCGAACGGTACTTTTGGGAACCGCACTAAAGAAGAGGATCTCTTTTTATCGGATGGGGATGAATACTGGGGATATTTAAGGTAATCGGGTCTAGCCTTGGAGCATAGCCCTTTTATTTGCTCATCCATATCTTTCAGGATCTTTTTGTCAAGAGCTGTACTATCAGAGACACGTACAATCACGCATTTTCCCATGATTCGCTCAATAAGTTCGACGTTTTTCCGATAGTCCGGCTTATCCCAAAATCCGGATACGTTAGGATACTTTTGAATTAAGGGTATGTTAGGGTAGTTGACTCCGGTAAAAACGATAGGTACGCTATCTAATAAAGGATGTTCGCAAGCCAATAAGGAATAGGTCGCTTGATCATCGTTTACGATTATGATATCAGGCTTCCATAAAGATAACGTATTGAGTTCCGTATATATTCTTTGTTTCTCTTCTGGCGATTGATAAGCTTCGCAATTAAGATAGAACGTGAAGATACTGGCATGAATGCCTTCCTTCTGGAATCCTTTTTTAAAAGCCTCTTCTATATCTTTATAGGCTTGAAAGTCCGGCTCATAAGATTGGACTATCAAGATACGCTTTTCCGTGGTTGAGCGTTCGCAAGAATTTGCGACCAATAGAAATAATGGAAGCAACAATAAAAAAAGATAACGATAAGAAGTGTTCGCCATGTGTATAGCTTCAATATAATAGGTACAAATGTATAAAAAGTAATTGGATATCAAAGAGACAAATGTCTATTTTTCTTGGCTTCTGAGGTTGGTTTATAATTCGAAAACCAAGGAGATGCGGCACCCCTTATTCTTTTCGGACTTGAGCAAGATACGCCCGTTTAATTGTTTTACGATAGCTTGGCAGATCGATAATCCAAGACCTGTCCCTTGCACGAAATCATCCAGCTTCTTGAAACGCTCGAATATCGCTTCTTGGTCCTCGGGAGAGATCCCGATGCCTGTATCCTGCACATAAAGTCGGACGTCTTGTGCATTGGTGGAATACTCGTAACCGATCTCTATAAAGCCTGCGGAAGTAAATTTTATAGCATTTTTCAGTATGTTCTCGAGCGCTTGGTAAAGTCGCTCCTTATCCGAATATAAGCAGATCGGCGTATCGGGGCATTTCTCCTTGAATTCGATACCTTCGGGGACATCGGAAAGATGTTGTTTATAAAGGGTTTTCACTAAATCCGTTAAATTGCAGGATTCCTTATGAAAGACGATACCTCCGGATTCAATCCTTGCCAAATCCAATATGTCATTGACTAACTTTAGTAATAACTCGTTATTGGTCGTGATGATATTAGCGTATTGCTCCTTCTCTTCCGCTGTCAGATCCAGTTCGGCGATTAGGCTTGAAAAGCCGATGATCGCATTTAGAGGGGTACGTATCTCATGACTCATGTTAGCCAAGAATACGGATTTCATCCGGTCGGACTCATTGGCTTTCTCCAAGGCTTCCGCTAATGATTCCTTTTCATGTAATAGGGCTTTTTGCGCTTGTCGTTTTGCCTTGGATTCTTGGGTATACATGATGATGAAGCTACCGAAGACAAAGCAGCACATCGTGCTGACTACGATTATCAAGCTCCAGAATAATCTTGGATATTGGTCCTTAAAAGGAAAGTTCAAAAGTATAGCATCCTTCGGAAGAAGCCTTTTATCGATATTCCAATATTTGACTTCATTGAAATCAAATACATAATTCTTCTTGCTCTTTGTTATCTGTGGGAATGATTCGCTAGGGGAGCCTTTTAATATTTCCGCGGCTCTATCGGTAGATTCTTCTATTTGGGTTTCCAAGGAGGTGATATAGCCACCTACAAGTTTATTCGTATATCCTAGATCCTCGTTGATCGCCGTAAAAGAGGGTTTACTGGAAAAACGGCTGGTGTTCAATACCCGGTAATCCCGTTTGGCCTGTAGATAGTAGATGTAAGGGACGTGTTTACTCATGTACCAAGAAACAGCTGATAGCTTGTCTCCTTGCACGGGCACGACGTTGACGGTCGTACTATCCGGTCGTTTTAAGCTTTGATTGACCCTGTCCAAAGTAGCGATCTCTACCGGTATATACATGATGCGATTATTATCGACCCGAATGTCTGCTTGAGCACATTGCTCATGTAACGTAGCCTTAATGTGCCTATCTATATACGTACTATCGTGCAACATATAAATCGTAGACTTGCCCAACAGATGTTCTATCAAGCGGATGTTCGTGACGTAGTCGGGCTCGTCCCAGAATCCGGAAACATTCGAATATTGCGCTAATAGTGCCTTATTGGGGAAATTTACGCCGCCAAATACAATGGGGACTGTAGAGATTAGCGGATGATGGCATTGCATTAACGTGTAAGTCGCTTGATCCTCGTAGACCAAAATCAGATCGGGTTTCCAAGTAGAGATCGAATCTAGATACAGGTACATCCGTTTTTCTTCGGCGGGTGCCGCATATTGCTCGCAGTTCAAATAGAATGTTTGGATCGACGGATTAATCCCCTTTTTCTCGAGGGATTCCCGGATCAACCGATCGCAGTCTTTATAAGCTACATAATCGCTTTCATAGGAATGTACTACTAATATACGATATTTATTTCCCGACTGTTGACAAGAGGACTGTAGAATGGCTAGCAGAAAAAGTAGAACAAATATGTAATATTTCTGTATAGATCTCGCTAGCATAAGTCGAAAATTAGTACGTTGCCCTTAATCGTAATTTAAAATGAGTGTTTTTATGCGAGTGCAAACTTATTAATAATTATTGGATATCAATGGCTTTTTTATTGAATATATAGGGCTAAAATAAAAAACGGCTATCAGATCCCGAAGGACCCGATAGCCGTTTTTCTATCTTATGTGGAGTAAAGGAGCGATTAAAACCGCTTCTTTTTATTTTACTTCCTCAAAGTCAACGTCCGTAACGTTACCGTCTTTGCTGTTGTTGCTGCTACCTGCGTTACCGCCAGCTTGTTGACCACCGAAGTTAGGATCTGCTTGCGGGCCGCCTTGAGCGCCGCCACCTTGAGCGTTGTACATTTCTTGGCTAGCTGCTTGGAATACGCTGTTCAATTCTGCCATAGCAGCATCGATACCTGCGATATCCTGAGCCTTATGAGCTTCTTTCAATTTGTTCAAGGCACCTTCGATCGGAGCTTTCTTGTCTGCCGGAAGCTTGTCGCCAAGATCTTTCAATTGTTTCTCGGTCTGGAAGATCATGCTATCCGCTTGATTCAATTTATCGATACGCTCTTTCTCTTTCTTATCGGCCTCTGCGTTTGCGGCAGCCTCTTCTTTCATACGCTTAACCTCATCATCGCTCAAACCGCTGGAAGCCTCGATACGGATACTTTGTACTTTACCGGTTCCTTTATCCTTGGCGGATACGTTCAAGATACCATTGGCGTCGATATCGAATGTAACCTCGATCTGAGGGACACCACGTTGTGCGGCAGGTATTCCATCTAGGTGGAAACGGCCGATAGACTTGTTGTCTTTAGCCAAAGAACGCTCACCTTGCAAGATGTGGATCTCAACAGAAGGCTGATTGTCTACGGCAGTCGTAAATGTCTCGGACTTCTTGGTCGGGATGGTCGTGTTAGACTCGATCAATTTAGTCATTACACCACCCATTGTCTCAATACCTAAAGACAGCGGAGTAACATCCAACAGCAATACGTCTTTAACCTCACCTGTCAATACACCACCTTGGATCGCTGCGCCTACGGCTACTACTTCATCCGGGTTAACGCCCTTAGACGGAGCTTTACCGAAGAATTTCTCAACGATAGCCTGTACAGCCGGGATACGAGTAGAACCACCTACCAAGATCACTTCGTCGATATCAGAAGTTGATAAACCTGCGTCTTTCAAGGATTGACGGCACGGTTCGATACATGCTTGGATCAGACCGTCAGCCAATTGTTCGAATTTAGCACGAGTCAAAGTCTTAACCAAGTGCTTTGGAATACCGTTTACCGGCATGATATACGGCAAGTTGATCTCCGTGCTAGTCGTACTTGACAACTCGATCTTCGCTTTCTCGGCAGCTTCTTTTAAACGTTGTAAAGCCATCGGGTCTTTACGTAAGTCTACGCCTTCCTCTCGTTCGAATTCTTCAGCCAACCAGTCGATGATTACGTGGTCGAAGTCATCACCACCTAGGTGAGTATCACCGTTTGTTGATTTTACCTCGAATACGCCGTCACCTAACTCAAGGATGGAGATATCGAATGTACCACCACCTAAGTCGAATACGGCGATCTTCATGTCTTTGTTCGTCTTATCCAAACCATAAGCTAAAGAAGCGGCAGTCGGTTCGTTTACGATACGGCGTACGGTTAAACCTGCGATCTCACCAGCCTCTTTCGTAGCCTGACGTTGAGCGTCACTAAAGTAAGCAGGTACTGTGATAACGGCTTCCGTTACTTCCTGTCCCAAATAATCCTCAGCTGTCTTTTTCATTTTCTGCAGGATCATCGCTGAGATTTCCTGCGGAGTATACAAACGTCCTTCGATATCTACACGAGGAGTGTTGTTATCACCACGCACTACTTTATAAGGAACGCGATTGATTTCCTTTTGTACTTGGTCATAAGTTTCACCCATGAAACGTTTGATAGAGAATATAGTCTTTTCAGGATTGGTGATAGCCTGACGTTTTGCGGGATCACCTACCTTACGCTCGCCGCCTTCTACGAAAGCTACGATTGAAGGTGTTGTTCTTTTACCTTCGCTGTTCGCAATAACAACCGGTTCGTTACCTTCCAATACGGCAACACAAGAGTTGGTTGTTCCTAAGTCGATTCCAATAATCTTTCCCATGATTGTAAATATTTTAATTGTTATTATTCATCGTCCGTCATCTTCCTTGTTGAAAGGATTCACATAGTATTCAACAAATGCCGTGCCAAAGAAGTTCGGGTTTGAAAATAAATAATACGTGTCATGAATCGTGACATTTTGACGGTTTGGCAGGATACAAAAAGCCCCGGAACCGTTCTAATAGGTCCGGGGCTTCTCTTGTTATTTGTTGATTATTTCCTTTTCTTCTTTCATGTCAAGCTCATTCTTGTCGGCATCAAAGAATTTGTATTCAAGAAAGGCGAGACTTTGATTGGGAATAACTTTTAAACCATGGGTGTACTTCATTTTCCACTTCATGCTCAAGGGGAACAACCCCTTGTTCACATACGCTGCGACATACGGATGTACGTGCAGGGTGAATTTCTTCACGTGATGTCTGTTTACTAAGCAATCTATTTTTTCTTCCAGACTGTCGGTAAACAGGATGGAAGGCTTAACCGTTCCTGTTCCGAAACAGGATGGGCAGTCTTCTGACGTATCCACGTCCATTGCCGGACGTACCCGCTGACGGGTAATCTGCATCAAGCCAAACTTACTAAGAGGAAGGATGTTGTGTTTAGCCCGGTCATTTGCCATTGCCTTAGTCATGTGTTCAAATAGCTTTTGCCGGTTGGCAGCCTCTGCCATATCGATAAAGTCTATAACGATGATACCTCCCATGTCTCGTAAGCGGAGCTGACGGGCGATCTCATCGGCGGCGGCTATATTTACGTCGATAGCTGTCTTCTCTTGAGCATCGCTGCCTTTGGAACGGTTCCCGCTGTTCACGTCGATAACGTGCATAGCTTCCGTGTGCTCGATAATCAAGTAAGCTCCACTCTTGTAAGTGACAGTTCGTCCGAATAGCGACTTGATTTGCTTGGTGACCGCAAAGTTGTCAAAGATAGGAAGCTCTCCCGTATATAACTGTACGATTTCTTCCCGTCCCGGTGCGATCAAGCTTACATAGTCGCGGACATTATTGTAGACCTCCTTGTCATTTACATAAATATTTTGGAAAGAGGGGTTGAATATATCCCGAAGTAAAGCTACGGTACGTGCCGTTTCTTCATAAACGATAGCCGGAGCTTTGAGTTTAGGCACCTTCACGATATTATCTTCCCATCGTTTCACCAATGTCTTTAGTTCATGATCAAGCTCTGCGACACGTTTGCCCTCCGAGGATGTCCGTACGATAACACTGAAATTCTTCGGTTTGATACTTTGGATTAACTGGCGCAAACGAGCCCGTTCCTCGCTTGATTTAATTTTGGTGGAGACAGATACTTTATCGGCGAACGGTATCAGCACGATATATCTTCCGGCAAAAGAAAGCTCGGAAGTCAATCGGGGACCTTTCGTTGAGATAGGCTCTTTAGCAATTTGAACCAACACCTCTTGTCCTACTTTCAGCACGTCGCTAATACTCCCGTTCTTTTCGATCTCCGGTAGAATCTGAGTTTTCGACAGTACCGGCGCCTTTTTGGGATCGCTCAGCAATTGCTTTAAATATTTCTGTTGGGTGTTGAAGTTAGGACCTAAGTCCAAATAGTGAAGAAACGCATCCTTTTTGTAACCGACATCAATGAACGCAGCGTTTAAGCCCGGCATCAGTTTCTTAACCTTACCTAGATAGATATCACCAACGGCGAACGAGACGTTGCGGGCCTCCTTTTGGAGCTCCACAAGGCTCTTGTCCTCCAAGACGGCGATAGATACCTCTTTGGGCTGTACATCAACTACTAATTCACTAATCACTTAAGATGTGTTTTTTAAGATCAGACCTTATAAAATACGCAAAGAACAAACTTAAAAGGTCACTTATTAAGTTTGTTCTTTAGAGTTCGTTAGATAGACTTATTTCTTCTTATGTCTATTCTTCTTCAGTCTCTTTTTGCGCTTGTGCGTAGACATTTTATGTCTTTTTCTTTTCTTTCCGCTAGGCATCGCTTTAAAATTTTAAATTAAACGTATAATAATTAATTACTTAACTTCACCAATAAAAGTCTTAGCCGGCTTGAATGACGGAATGTTGTGTTCCGGGATGATGATCGTAGTATTTTTTGAAATATTACGAGCTGTCTTTTGAGCTCTCTTCTTAATAACGAAACTTCCGAAACCTCTCAAGTAAACGTTTTCGCCTTGGGCTAAAGAACTTTTTACGATATCCATGAAGGACTCAACGCTTGCTAGCACTGTCTGTTTGTCGATACCAGTGCTTTTTGAAATCTCGCTAACAATATCTGCTTTAGTCATGTCTATAAATTAATTAATTGATTTTGACCTATTAATTTTTTGGAATGCAAATATATAGCTTTTTATTTAAGTGGAAAAAGAATTGAGCTTCAATTTTTAAATAAAAAGATTCTTCTCGATTCGTAATATATATGTATGTTTGCGGTAATCAAATAGTTATGATGTTGAAAAGAGAGAAAGGGAGCAGTTATGTTACAGTATGAAAGTGAGTTAGAAATCAGCCGGATATTGGTTGAGTGGTATGAAACCTATAAAAGAGAGCTTCCTTGGAGGGAAACGAGAGACCCTTATATCATCTGGATATCGGAGATTATATTGCAACAAACCCGGGTTGTACAGGGATTGGAGTATTTTTTGCGTTTCACCGAACGTTTCCCGGATGTGGCATCTCTAGCGGCGGCGGAAGAGGATGAGGTGCTGAAATATTGGCAGGGCTTGGGGTATTATAGCCGGGCTCGTAACTTACATGCGGCGGCTAAATCTATCATGGAGCGGTTTAATGGGGTTTTCCCGGAGAATTATAAAGAGGTATTATCCTTGAAAGGTATCGGGGAGTATACGGCGGCGGCGATCGTCTCCTTTGCTTGGAACCAACCGTGTCCGGTCGTGGATGGAAATGTGTACCGGGTACTTTCCCGTTTGTTTGCCGTAGATACGCCGATCGACACCACGAAGGGTAAAAAGCAATTCGCGGAACTGGCCGGAATGATCTTGGACCCTAAGAACGCAGGGACGCATAATCAGGCGATCATGGAATTGGGTGCTTTGCAATGTGTTCCTCAAAACCCGGACTGCGGGGTGTGCCCGCTAAAAGATAAATGCATGGCGTTCGCTTCCGGCAATGTGCAAGCTTATCCGGTGAAACAAAATAAGACGAAGACAAGGGATCGTTATTTCCACTATCTATACATTATATATAAAGGACAAACTTGGATGAACAGACGGGCGGGGAAGGATATCTGGACCGGCTTGTATGAATTTCCTTTGATCGAGACGGATCATGCGATGGATTTTTCCGGTTTGTGTGAGACGCAAGCCTTCCGTAACCTATTGGGAGATGCTGGGAAATTGAGTATCACCCAAGGGTTATCGAATGTAAAGCATACGCTCTCCCATCAAATTTTATACGCTTCTTTCTATCAAATAGAGATAGAGCAGGTTCCGGAATCCTTGGGGAATTATCTCTCTTTGCCTTGCCGGGATATTGAGAAGTATGCCGTTCCCCGGCTGATACATATTTATTTAGAGAAATTAAACGGAAACTTGTGAGAATGATTGAATTTGTGTTTCTTTGTATGGTTATTAAGAATTTGAATTATGTCATTGAATAAGGTTATATTGATCGGCAACGTAGGCAAAGATCCTGACGTTCGCTATTTTGACAGTGGTGCCGCTGTCGCTAATTTCCCGCTGGCAACCTCGGAACGTGGGTATACGTTGGCAAATGGAACGGTGGTTCCGGAACGTACGGAGTGGCATAATATCGTAGTTCGTCGGGATTTGGTTCCTTTCGTGGAAAAATGGGTACGTAAAGGTTCCGGTGTATATGTGGAAGGCAAGATTCGTACTCGTAATTATGATGACCAAAGCGGCGTGAAACGATATGTTACGGAGATCCATGCGGATCGTATCGAGTTTTACAGTACGGGTTCCCGTCCGGCCGATGGTGGAAATACGACTGCACAAGGCGGTAGTATGCAGCCCAATGTGGGGCAAGGACAATCGGCTCAACCGACTACGGCGCCAAATACCGCTTATCAACAGCCAGCCGCCTCGCAGCCTAGCGCATTCTCAGAATCCAGTGACGCGGATGATCTCCCGTTCTGATATTGTTTAACTAATACTGTTTCCCTTGGACTCGGACTATTATTTATCGGGCTTATTTGAAAACGTAACGGTGCAGGCGCTGACAGCGGGTCCTGTGATCGCATTAAGCCTCGCTTTTTTACTGCTGTTTGTTTCCGGCTTCGTGTCGGCCTCTGAAGTGGCATTCTTTTCTCTAACCCCGGGCGACCTAAATGAGATCGGGGAAGAGAATCGCCCGGCAGATCCTGTTATCAAACGTCTCCTTGAACGTTCGGAGTATCTATTGGCATCTATATTGATCGCTAATAATTTCGTAAATGTGGCGGTCGTTATGTTGTGTACCTATGCGATTAACGCTTGGATTAATTTCTCGGCCGCTCCTCTTCTAGGTTTTGTGCTTGAGACGATTCTACTGACTTTCTTGCTTTTACTTTTTGGGGAGATCATGCCTAAGATTTACGCACAGAAGAATTCTTTGCGTTTTGTTCGTTTTTCAGCCTCCGTATTAAGTGGTTTGGAACGCTTCTGCCGCCCATTCTCGAAAATCTTGGTTAATTCCACATCGGTCATCAATAAAGCGTTAGCGAAAAAGAAATATGATATCTCTGTAGATGAGCTTTCTAAAGCGTTAGAGCTAACCTCTACCGAGATCCCGGAGGAGAAGGAGATGCTGGCGGAGATTATCAAGTTTTATAATAAGACCGCTGATGAGATCATGACTCCTCGTCTGGATATGGAAGATATCGAGATCAAGATCAGTTTCCGTGAGGTGGTTGATTTTATTATCAAATCCGGCTATTCGCGTATTCCGGTATATTCCGAGACTGAGGATAATATAAAAGGTATCTTATATATCAAGGACTTATTGCCCTATATTGACAAGCCCGATACATTCCGTTGGCAGAGTTTGATCAGACCGGCCTATTTCGTGCCGGAAACCAAGAAGATCGATGATTTGCTGGAAGAGTTCCGTACCAATAAAATTCATATGGCGATCGTGGTCGATGAGTTTGGCGGTACCTCCGGTATCGTGACGATGGAAGATATCCTAGAGGAAATTGTCGGAGAGATCTCCGATGAGTATGATGAGGATGAGCAACAATTCATCCGTTTAGCAGACGGTAGCTTGATCTTTGAGGCAAAGATATTATTGACGGATTTCTTCCGGGTTATCGATGCCGATCCCTCAGATTTTGGTAAATTGACGGAAGAAGTGGAAACTTTGGCCGGTCTTTTGTTGGAGATAAAAGGGGATTTTCCACGCCGTAGGGAGATTATAGATTTTAAGGAATATCGTTTCCAAGTGCTGGAAGTGGATAACAGGAGGATATTAAAGGTTAAATTTAACCGTATCCCTGAAGGTACAGGGAATGATGAGAATGGGAAAGATACGAAGTAAATGTTTATGAAATGGATAGCTGCTGTCATAGGAGGTTCTCTGTTTTTAGGGATATGCTGTATTTCGTGTGTGGAATATACGCCGAAGCCACGGGGCTATGTTCGTATCGAACCTTCGAAGGCACAATATAAACCGCTTGATCTCAGTTACCTGCCTTTTAATTTTGATGTCTCTCAGACTGCGGTCATAGAGGTGCCGGATCAAAAGAAGGGTGTTACGGGCTTGAATATCTCGTATCCGGAGTTAGAGGCTAAGCTTTATTGCAGCTATTTGCCAATTACTCCCGCGTCCTTGGTGACGGTGGAGACGGAAAGCCGCTCTTTCGTCGCCCGCCAAATAAAGTCGGAGAATCGGATATCGGAGAAAGCGTATTCCAACCCTGCCGCAAACGTTTATGGCTCACTGTTTCTTCTGGATGGAGAATCGGCTTCTCCCATACAATTCCTGTTGACAGATAGTGTATCGAATTTCTTCCGGGGAGCCTTGTATTTTGACTGTAAACCCAATGCGGATTCATTAGCTCCCGCTATCCAATATATCCGGGAAGATATCATAGAACTTATACAAACTTTTAGTTGGAAAGAATAATATGGCCTTGCTATATAAACAACTCTCGCCGCTGCATGGAGTCTGGAAAATGGAAGAAAGTTCTGATGAGCTTTTGGGGATGCTTGAGCATAAAGCGGACTATTCTTCTTTTTTGGAGCGGGTATCGGCAGAGAAGCGGAGGCAGGAACGTTTCGCCAGCCGGGTGCTTTTAAAAGAGCTTTTAGGAGAGGAGGTAAGGGTTGACTATCATTCTACGGGTGCCCCGTTCCTCGCGTGCGTACCTTTATATATAAGTATATCTCATACGAAAGATTATGTGGCGGTAATCTTGGATAAGCGTCCGACAGGGATCGATATCGAGTATCGTTCGGACCGGATCTTGAAAATACGAAGTCGCTTTATGAATCCGGAGGAAGAGGCGGGTATCGATCTGGAGCATGAGGTCGAGCATCTATTAATCCATTGGTGCGCCAAAGAAACCTTGTTCAAGATAATCGGGCAGGAAGGAGTGGACTTTCAAAAGCATCTTCACGTGAATCCTTTTCCTTATTTATCGAGTGGGACGTTTAAGGGACGAGAAACCCGGACCGAGGCATGTCGGGAATATGAGTTGGCATATCAAGTTACACCGGACTATGTATTGACTTGGTTGAAGTAAGTTAACTTCATACGCTTGTGAAGTTAACTTCATTGACTAACGAAGCTAACTTCATTGGCTCACGAAGCTAGCTTCATCAAATCATGTGGTTGGAAAGATATCGTTCGATCTATTTCTGCCAGATCTCCCAAGCGGCGAAAGCCTGTAATAGAAGCATTTCCAGACCATTTTTCACGACGGCGCCTTTTTCTTTTCCTTTCTTCATGAAAAGGGTCTCATCCGGATTGTAAAGTAAATCATACAATAGATGATTCGGCGTAAGTAAATCGTACGGGATATCCGGACATGAGTCTATATTAGGGAACATGCCTAAGGGAGTCGTGTTTACGATCACCGTATATTGCTCCATGGTTTTCGGAGTAATCTCATCGTACGTGATACAAAATTCTTTCGGTTTGCGAGAAACCAGCGTGGCACCAACGCCTAGCTGTTTCAGTCCGTGGAAGACTGCCTTCGACGCCCCTCCCGTACCAAGGATCAACGCTTTCCGGTGCGTTTCTTTCAATAAAGGATCAATCGATTGCTTGAATCCGATAATATCCGAGTTATATCCTTTCAGTTTAAGTTTGCCGAAAAGACCTTTTGTGAACTTGATGACATTTACCGCTCCGATCTGACGGGCATCGTCATCCAAATCGTCTAAATATGGGATTACTTGTTCCTTATAAGGAATGGTCACGTTTAAACCGTTAAGTTCAGGGTTTTCTTTGATTACGTTCTTAATCTCCTTGATAGAGGGAATCTCGAAATTCAAGTACTCAGCGTCGATCTTCTCTGCCTCAAACTTCTGGTTGAAATACGTTTTAGAAAACGAATGTCCGAGGGGATATCCCAGTAAGCCATATTTCTGCATAACCTTTTTATTGTTTATTCTTTAGATCCTGTATATAATGAACAGATCCCGAAGGTAAAGGTCCGTACACGGGCCTGCTTGAAGCCTTGGCGGGTGAGTAAATCCGTCATGACCTTTCCCTGAGGAACTACCTTGATGGAAGCCGGCAAATAATTATACGCGACTTTTTCTTTAGAGAGTAGATGTCCGATAAAGGGGATGACGGTCTTTGAATAGATCTGGTAGAGTTGTCTCATGGGAAAATGTTCCGGTGTGGAAAGTTCCAAGATCATGATATGTCCACCGGGTTTCAGCACCCGGTACATCTCTGAGATACCTTGCTCTATGTTCTCAAAATTACGAACCCCGAAAGCGGCGGTTACGGCATCGAACGAGTTTTCCTCGTAGGTCAAGGCCGTACAGTCCTGTTGCTCGAAGGATATATGCTCCGAATAACCGGCGGCAGCTACTTTTTTCCGTCCCACTTCCATCATGCCTAACGAGATGTCGGCACCGACGATATGGTCGGGTCGCAGCTTTTTGTACATGGAGATAGCCAAGTCTCCGGTACCGGTAGCGATATCCAGTATCGTTTTAGGAGAGAAAGGACGCAGGAAAGTGATCCCTTTCCTGCGCCATATCTTGTCGATACCAAATGAGAGAGTATGGTTGAGTTGATCATACGTTTCGGCTATCGAGTCGAACATACGTTTGACTTGCGCGCCCTTTTGTTCCTCTTTGTTATAAGGAAGTATTGTCTCTGAACCATACTGTGTCATGTGCGGTATCTTATTTATTCTGTAAATATTCGGTAACGTTTTTCTCGATGCGGTTCAGCAAGTTATCAGTCTCGCCTTTTACGAAAGTCTCCCCTGTGATATGCTCGAACAATTCGATATATCGGTTGCTGATTCCTTCTACGATCTCCGGTGTCATTTCAGGAACTTTCTGTCCGGATTTACCTTGGAAGCCATTTTCCATCAACCATTCGCGGACGAACTCCTTGGAAAGTTGCTTCTGCGGTTCCCCTTTGGCGAAACGATCCTCGTATCCTTCTGAGTAGAAATAACGGGAGGAATCCGGAGTATGGATCTCGTCGATCAAATAGATCTTGCCGTCACGATGACCGAACTCATATTTCGTGTCAACCAAGATCAAGCCACGTTCCTTAGCGATCTCGGTACCGCGTTTAAACAAGGCCATCGTATATTTCTCAAGAACCTCGTAGTCCTCTTTAGAGACCAAACCTTTAGCGAGAATCTCCTCTTTAGAGATATCTTGATCATGCTCTCCGATCTCAGCCTTTGTGGTCGGGGTGATGATGGGTTCGGGGAAACGTTGGTTTTCACGCATACCCTCCGGTAGTTTCACGCCGCAGATCTCACGCACGCCGCTCTTATAAGCACGCCATGCGCTTCCGCACAGATAACCGCGTACGATCATCTCAACCGGGAAACCTTGGCATTGAACGCCAACCGTTACCATCGGGTCCGGAGTCGCCATTTTCCAGTTCGGACAAATATCAGTCGTAGCGTCAAGGAACTTGGCGGCGATCTGGTTTAACATTTGTCCCTTGTAAGGAATACCTTCCGGCAAGATAACATCGAAAGCGGAAATACGGTCTGTAGCGACCATTACCAATACCTCGTCATTGATGTTGTACACGTCGCGTACTTTCCCATGGTATACGCTCTTTTGTCGCGGGAAATTGAAGTCTGTTTTAACTAATGCCTTCTTCATGACTCTTACTTTTAGTTGTTGTCTATATTCGTTTTCTTCTCTTTTGCCTCTTTGATCTCTTTCTTCCGTTTATCATCGAACTTATCATAAGCCTCTACGATTCGTTGGACAAGTTTATGCCGGACAATATCTTTCTTGGTGAACTCGATCTTACCGATCCCGTTTACGCCCTTCAATATTTGCATGGCCTGTATCAATCCGGACGTGGTAGAAGGCGGAAGGTCTATCTGCGTGACATCTCCGGTGACGATCATCTTGGCGTTCATACCCAAGCGGGTCAAGAACATCTTGATTTGATGCGTCGTCGTGTTTTGCGCCTCGTCCAATATAATGACGGCGTCGTTCAAGGTACGACCGCGCATAAACGCTAGCGGGGCGATCTGTATCACGTTATTCTCCATATATTCCTTCAGCTTGGCTGCCGGTATCATATCCTGCAAGGCATCGTAAAGCGGTTGCAGATAGGGATCTAGCTTATCCTTCATCTCACCCGGCAAGAAACCCAGTTTTTCTCCGGCTTCCACGGCGGGACGGCTTAAGATGATCTTCCGTACTTCCTTATTCTTTAATGCTTTTACGGCTAGGGCGATAGCGACGAATGTTTTGCCCGAACCGGCGGGTCCTGTGGCGAAAACCAGATCGTTGTTCTCGAAAGCCTTTACCAATAACTGTTGATTCTCGGTACGTGCGGTAATCGGCTTGCCATTCATGCCGTGGATGATCAGGTTCTCCTGCTTCACGACCGTGGGACCTTTCCCTTTTATAATATCCAGAATCACGTCTTCGGAGAGCGAGTTAAACTCCTCACAGTATTTTTCCACCTCACGGATTTTCTTGAGAAAAAGCTCGGACTCATCCTCATCTCCAATCACTTTCATCACATTTCCACGGGCAACGATACGCAATTTCGGAAACAATGTCTTGATCAATTGCATATTAGAGTTATTCACACCGTAGAAAATTACCGGGTCTACGCTTTCAAGAATATAAATTCTTTCAATCATCCGCTATTCCTTTTATTAAATTACGCTTCAAAAAGATGTGCTATTTTTTATTATTCGAATCAAGTTACAAAATTAGTAATATTCTTTATCCATTGATGCAAAGGGAGAAGTTTTATTTCACGGGAACACATCTTTCAGCCGTCCGTCTACCATTTAGAGAAAAACTAATTGGAGTTAAGGGGGAATTTCGGATTTTTCCGTATGTTTGTCAGGCAAAACGAAGGAAATGAAGATGAAGACTGTGTTTAATGTGATGTTGTTGCTGGTCGTGATCGTGTCGGCGACGGCTTTTTCTTCTTGTAAGGAGAAAAGAGGTGAATTGAAGAAGATTTGGTACAATGGAAGCTATAATCGTGATTTTAATGATTTGAATGACGTTCATTTGTCCGTCGCGAAGAAGATCGGCATAGAGCCTGTCTCTTCGAGGGAAGGAGCGGAGCACGCCTCCCGGGATATGGTGGAGATCAAGACGAATGACTATTACGAGGTAGAGGAGTTGACGCACTCTATTCCGTATTTGGTGCCGGAAGCCGCTAATCTGCTGGAGGATATCGGGAAAAACTTCCAAGACTCATTGAAAAACTTGAATGCTTCCATCTATAAAATAAAGGTAACCAGTGTAACCCGTACGGTTGCCGATGTCAAGAAATTGAGAAAAAGGAATACGAACTCTTCTCTCAACTCTGCCCACCAATACGGAACTACGTTCGATGTATCATGGGTACGCTATACTAAGATAGATGAGAAAGATACCTTAAATATTGATAAGGACCGCTTGAAAATGGTGCTTGCCTCCGTGCTTCGTGATTTGCGCAGGGCGGATCGTTGCTATATCAAGCACGAACGCAAGCAAGGGTGTTTCCACATTACGGCTCGTGAGTTGTAATTTGTTCCAGCGCTTTCGTATAAACCGATTTGTCGTATCCGGAGAAACAGCACATCGTGACTTGCTGGATTTCCGGATTCTCTTTTAGGAAGGTATCGATCGTGCGGATCGCTATCTGTGCCGCCTCCTCGATAGGATAGCCATATACGCCGGTGCTTATTGATGGGAAAGCGATTGTTCTCAGTCTGTTCTCTTTCGCCAATCGCAAGGAGTTTCGATAACAATTTTCCAGTAGCTCCGGCTCTCCGTGTTGTCCGTTTCGGTAGATGGGACCGACGGTGTGTATGACATGACGGGCTTTCAATCGATAACCTTTCGTTATCTTCGCCTCTCCGGTCGGGCATCCTTGTAAAGTCCGGCATTCGTCAAGGAGTTCCGGACCGGCGGCCCAATGGATGGCACCGTCTACGCCGCCACCTCCCAATAAGCTATTGTTCGCGGCATTTACGATGGCGTCTACATCCAATGTCGTAATATCTGCTTGTATAGCAATTATTCGTTCGTTCATATCTTTAGTTATTTGTATGTTGGTCCTGTTCATATATATTCTAAATGTGCGCAATATAGCGAAAAAGTTGCTTTGTTTCAAACTTAAAATGGTTGTTTTGAAAGCATGTACGTGTTTTCTAGGAGGGTTAGTGGGGGATTTTGGCTGTATTTTGCAGAGTCAAATTTTTATTGGAATATTTTATAATATTATTTGGTTTATAAAATAAACTTGTCTATATTTGCGATGTGCAAAGAGTGATGCGCAGCTCTTTTGCATTTTTTTATCCATGGATGGTTTATAAAATAAACTTGTTTGCAGTAACAGTGATAATAATTAAGAGGAGGATACTAAAATGAGACGAGTTTTATTCATATTATCTTTATTCATGTTGGTATGTGGTTGCATAGAGGCACGTACTATTATTGTAGAGATTGGAAATATACGTGGTAACCATGGGAATATCCTAGTTATGGCTCAGTCAGGAAAAGATACCAAGCCTGTTTATGGCATGGCGAAGTCTGAGAAAGGAAAGGTTACGATCCGGCTGGAAAACGTGGATTGGGAAAAGTTTGATCTGTCCGTATTCCATGACGAGAACGAGAATTGGCAAATGGATATGCTGGAAGGAAAAGGGCCTGCGGAAGGATATGTGTTGAAAAGTTGCGAGGTGAAGGATGAGGAAGCGACTTTCAAATTAAAACTGTATTATCCGGTAAATCAATAGAGCCATGGTACGGTTTTTACTACTATGGCTCTGGATTTTGGCGATAGGCGGGGGTAGTGCCCAAAAGATCTCGGGACAAACGGTTTATAAAGCCCATGTTTCCGATGCGGAGGGAAATGCCGTGGAATATGCGACCGCTGTGCTTTTATCGGGAGAAAAACAGGTAGGGGGTGCCGTGGCCAATAGTGATGGCGATTTTAGCATGGAGGCGGAGGCTGGGAAGTATAGGCTTGTTGTTCAATGCCTCGGATACGAGCCTTTACGGAAAGAGCTGATCTTGCCGATAAAACGGCGGGATTCCTTGATTCTAGATCTATTGAACCATGTTCTGAGGGAAGTCGTTGTTCAAGCGAAGAATATCGAGCGGAAGGCGGACCGCTTTATCATGTCGGTCATGCCATCTGCCGGAAAGGATGGTACGGAATTATTATCACAGGCACCGGGTGTCTGGCTCTCGGATGAAACTATCTCGATAAACGGGGCGCAAGGAACGAAGGTGTTTGTGGATGATCGTGAGATTCGTTTAACGGGAGAGGAGCTACTGGCTTATTTGCGGTCTTTGAAATCGGAGGATATAAAAAGGATTGAGGTAATACCGATCGCGGGAGTTGAGTATGAGGCCTCAACTAAGGGTGGAGTGATCAAGATCTCATTGCGGCGACGTCCGGATAACGGTATGCAAGGATATGTATCTTTAGGTACGTCATTGTCTCCATTTTTACAAGGGTATATTCCATCGGCGTCCGTAAATGCACGTGTCGGGAAATGGAGCTTGAATGGAGCGGTATCGGGTACTTTTACTCCCCGGGATAAAGGAGAGATCAACTCCAACAGGGAATACGGAACGGTGGGGAATAAGTTTGTGTCTCAATCTTTGTATGATACGGATTCCAAATATGGGAATGGACGTGTCGGGGCTATTTTCGAGATCGATTCGCTGAATAGTGTCGGAGCTGAGATCGAATATATCAATCAAGCTTCGGATGGAACATCTTGGAGTCAAACGGATTTAGTAAAGAACTCTTATCCTATGAAGAGTACGGGGAATTATCGACAGAAGGATGATTATAACACGTTTTCCGCTACGGTCAATTACTTACGCGAAATGGATGATCGAGGCTCGGTATTTAAGGTCATAGCCGATTACGTAAGTAAGCGATCGACCGGGGATAATTTCCATACGATCTGTTATGAACAGTCTAGTTGGAGCTATGACACGGTTTACCGGAGTCATGTGGCGGCGGATTATGATATGGCGACAACCGATATTTCTTTTCAAAAGAACTTGCGTAAAAAGATGTCTTTGAAAATCGGGGCTAAATATACCTATATGTTGATGGATGATCATTCCTTGTACGAGGGGTTAACCTCTAGTGGTAGCTGGATTCCAAATGAGGAATATGGATATACCTTGAGATATAATGAAAATATAGTAGGAGCTTACGCCTCTTTCTCTGCGGAGATCAAGAACTGGTCGTTTGCTGCGGGGGTACGTGCGGAATATTCCAAGACGTCGGATAGAAGTGAGGATTTTAGCCGGGATTATCTGGATCTTTTTCCGAACTTGAGCGTGACATATGCGTTCGATCCCATCAAGAGGTGGATGCTGGTCGGGCAATATGCTCGTAATATCGAACGTCCTCCGTTCTATACCTTGAATCCGAATCGTATACAGAGTTCGGACTATAGCTACCAGATCGGGAATCCCTATCTGCGTCCTACTTATATCAATCGTTTCAGTGTAACGTTGGTTTATAATTATCGTTATACGGTGACTGTAGGAGGAAACTTGCACCACGACTTGATCCGGGAGTTTTGTAAACAAGATGTGGCGAATCCCGATGTATCCTATATCACATATGAAAATCACGATCGGGAAAACCATTGGTTTGTAGCGGTCAGCTTGCCGTATCAACCCTTTACTTGGTGTAACTTGACAGGGAATTTCATAGGCGTACGGCAGGATATCCGGATGACGGAATTGTCTTCTTTCTTGTCTCATTATTTAGGGTTTGCCAATGTGATCGCTACCTTTACGTTGCCGGCAGGTTTTACGGTGGAGGCCCGGTATAGTGGAACGAGCCGGCTATATTCCGGTAATAGCGAGGTCGCCCCCCGGCATACGGTTGGAGTAATGGCGAGGAAGAAACTTTTGAATGATAAGCTATTGTTGGCAGTTTCAGTCGATAATATCTTTAACCAAGCCAATGAGTACGCCAGTACGTTGGATGTTTATCGAACATCATCCCGTTATGAAAACGGACTTACTGGAAGGGTCTTTAAGGTTGCGTTGACATGGAATTTCAATAGCGGAAAGAAAGTAAGGAAGAGTAAGATTGAGATAGGTTCCGGTTCCGAACGGAGTCGCCTGAATGAAAAATAACATAAAATAAATACAATTATGGAAGATAGAAAATTATCAGAAAAAGAAAGTCTGGATATTATCACTCAGATGATTAACTCCAGTAAGCGAAACATGAAAGTAGGGAGTGGCAATGTGTTACTTTATTGGGGATATTTTACCGTCCTCTTATCGGTCGTGATATCCTCCTTGATATTGTGTACTCAAAATTATATTTGGTCTTGGGGATGGATGCTCATGTTTGCTGTCGGACCAGTTATTTCATATAAGCAAAGAGGTTGTGAGCCGGCCGTGGTGACTTATACGGACAAGACGATCTCCAAGGTATGGCAAGTGTTTGGCTGTATGTTTGGACTGACGTTCGTCTTGATCGCGGTATTTTGTGCGCTTTATGGGCAATCCGTCAATTTTATATTGATGCTTCCTTTATCGTTATTATATTGTGGATTAGGGGTATCTATAAATGGTATTATCTTGCGGGAGAAATGGATGATTTACTCTCCGGTGGTTGCTTTCGTTTTAGTTATCCACATGCTGATGAGTTTGATAAATCATGATCCTGTCACAGTTTTATGGTATTTGTATTTTGGCCTTTCATTTGTGGTAATGATGATTATTCCCGGGCATATTCTTAATAATAAAGCTAAAAAACAATGTTTAAAGAATTAGATCCTTTATTGCATTCCCAACTCCGGCTAGCGGTGATGTCCATTTTACTATCGGTGGAGGAGGCGGAGTTTGTCTATATCAAGGAGAAGACGAGCGCTACCGCAGGAAATCTCAGCGTCCAATTGGACAAACTTAATGAAGCTGGTTATATCGAGATCGAGAAGGGGTTTGCCGGGAAGAAGCCCCGAACGGTTTGCCGGATCACAGATAAAGGACGCTTGGCGATGGAGGAGTATGTGAATACATTAAGACAATATATTAATATTTAGCTTGTGCCATTCTTAGGGCACGCTTGTGCCACCGTGATGGCACAGCTATGCCATAAGGATGGCACAAGTGTGCCACTAAGATGGCACGGCTGTGCCACGCCTATGGAAAGTAGTGGCACAGTAATGGTTTGCCAATCAATTGTATGCTTAGGGGCGAATTGTTTATCCTTCCACTATCTTATATCCCGAAACGGTGAGTAATTGCCGGATCTCATTAATCTGCTGTTGATTCCTTGTTTCCATCTCCAACCGCAGATAACAGCCATTGATATCAGCCGTATGGCTGACACGCTCGTGATATACGGATACTACGTTAGCGCCGGTAGAGGCAATGATTTCAGATACGTGCTGTAGTTGTCCGGGTTTGTCTACCAATTCGATCGTCATGGAACAAGAGCGGCCGGATTTCTGCAAACCACGTCCGATTACCCGGGAAAGGATATTCACGTCGATATTTCCGCCGGAAATCAAACAGATTACTTTTTTCCCTTTGATGGGTACTTTATTAAACATGGCGGCGGCCACGGCTACGGCACCCGCCCCTTCGGCGATTAATTTATGTTGCTCGATCAATGCGAGGATAGCGGTGGAAATCTCATCGTCTGTCACGGATACGATCTCGTCCACATATTGCTGGCAAAGATCGAAAGTATGTATTCCCGGTTCTTTTACGGCGATACCGTCGGCTATGGTACGGACACCTTTGAGGCGTTCGATTTTCCCATGCTCGATAGAGTTTAACATGCTGGGCGCTCCTTTGGCTTGCACTCCGTAAACTCTGATATTCGGGTTCAAGTTCTTGATGGCATAGGCGACTCCGGAGATCAGCCCACCCCCTCCGATCGGAATGATTACGGCCTCTACTTCCGGGAGTTGTTCCAATAACTCCAAACCGATGGTCCCTTGTCCGGCGATCACATCCTCATCATCAAACGGATGGATAAATGTGTATCCTTTCTCATCCTTCAATTGTAAAGCCTTGTTATAGGCGTCATCGTAAACACCTTCGACAAGGCATACATCTGCCCCATAAGATTTAGTAGCCTCGACTTTAGAGATAGGAGCGTTATCGGGCAAGCAGATTAAGGACTTGATACCATGAGCGGTAGCCGCTAATGCCACACCTTGGGCATGGTTTCCCGCCGAGCAAGCCACTACGCCATGCGATTTCTCTTCTTCCGTAAGCTGGGCGATCTTGAAACAAGCGCCGCGCACTTTAAACGATCCGGTTACTTGTAAGTTCTCTGGTTTTAGAAAAATATGGGATTCCGGATTGATATTGGGAGCGCTGATTAAATCAGTGCGTCTGATGACTGTCTTCAAGGCATATGATGCCTGATAAATTTTATCAAGTGTGAGCATTCTGTCTGTTGTTAAAACGATGCCGCGAAAGTATAAAAAATACCGCAACCTATTCATACTTATCTTTGTTATATTATAAATCAAAATATAGAGAAGTATGGTAGTGATCGATTTAACGAAAGATGGTTTTATCGCCAATGTAGGTGATTTTGAGGCGAATCCCAAAGATTGGAAATATATAGGAAGTCGTCCTTGCCTCATAGATTTTCACGCTCCTTGGTGCGGTTATTGCAAACGCTTAAGCCCTATATTGGATGAGTTTGCCAAAGAATTTGATGGGAAGATTTATATTTATAAGGTGGATGTAGATCAAGAGGAGGCACTCGAGACAGCCTTTAATATCCGAACGATTCCCACTTTGATGTTTTGCCCGCTAGACGGCCCCCGTGAGATGATGATTGGCACGATGGGAAAACTGGAGTTAAAGCAGTTGATTCAGGAAAAATTGTTGAAGTAATATAATATGATATATGGTGTGGGGTGTAGAGACGTAGCGTGTATGCTGCGTCTCTATTTTTTGCTTTCTTATTATATGAATTGAATGAATAGTAACCCCAATCCTACAGAAACCCCAGTCGCTATCAATCCCGGCATCATGAAAGAATGGTTCAAGATGTATTTACCGATGCGGGTCGTGCCTGTACGATCGAAGTTGATGGCGGCTACGACTGTCGGGTAGTTTGGGATGAAGAAATAACCGTTTACGGCGGGGAATAAAGCGATCAACATATAGGGTGAGATTCCCAATGCGATCCCTAGCGGCAATAACGCACGAATGGTAGCCGCTTGGCTAAATAATAAAATGGACATTACGAAAAGGGCCAATCCGAATAACCAAGGCATCTGTGTAACTATATGCTCGATAGATCCCTTTAATTCAGTCATATTGCCGGCGATAAATGTATCTCCCATCCAAGCGATACCGAAGATCGCTACCACCGCTTGCATGCCTGCGGAAAAAACGGAACCCTGTGCGGCCTTGATTCCATCCGTTTTTGTGAATAATAAGATGAAAGCGGAGGCTGTCAACATTAATACCTCAATAATATGTGACATCTGCATCGAGACCTTTTCCGTGCCGACGGTAAAGACCGGACGTAGGGACTCCATAGAACCAAAAATAACGATCGCTATCGTTGCGAGAACAAATATAGCGACCGATAAAGCCGCTTTCTTTTGGTTTTCCACGCCTTTCGTCTCGTAATGCTTCGTACTGAACTCATGGTTCGCTACCCGCTTTAAGTATTCCGGATCTTGATCCAATTCTTTACCAACCCTTAAAGAATAGATCGCTCCCGCCAATACCCCCAATAAAGTACAGGGAACAGATATCATAAGGATATCCATCAAGGAGATATGATATCCGGATAACATACTAAGCATCGCTACCGTAGCCGCCGATATCGGACTGGCCGTAATAGCCTGCTGGGAAGCGATCACGGCGATCGCCATCGGACGTTCGGGACGGATCTTCGTTTCCGTAGCGACCTCGGCGATTACCGGAAGGACCGAATAAGCCACATGCCCCGTTCCGGCTATGAAGGTAAACAAATAGGTGACGAACGGGCTTAATATCGTGATTCGTTGAGGATTCTTGCGAAGCAATTTCTCCGCCCACTTAACCATCAGATCAAGTCCACCAGCGGCTTGCATACAACTAGCTGCCGCTATTACGGCAACGATCATAAGCATGACATCGATAGGAGGGGAAGTGGGCTGGAGCCCGAATCCAAAGGTGAGTATACCGAGTCCGAGACCTCCTAACACGCCTAATCCGATACCACCGATACGGGCACCTATGATGATGGCTATTAAAACGAAAGCTAATTGTAACAACATGCTGTGCAATTCTTTTGATTTAGTTTGTATTGGAGACAAAAATACTTATTTTTGTTCCGCTATGAATAACAAAAACACAAAAAACGAATGAAAAGAACAAGTTTCGCTATTTTGATCGGTTTGTTTTGCCTTTTCCCTGCGCTTTTCTCGCAAGTACGCAGTGAGTTCCTGTTGGAAAAGAATTGGAAGTTCGCCCGGGAAGACCGCCCGGAGTTTATCAATCCTACTTTCAATGATAGTAAGTGGCAATCCGTGACCGTTCCGCATGATTGGGCGATTTACGGCCCTTTCAGCTCTCAGAATGATAAGCAAGAGGTCGCTATCGCCCAAGACGGACAAACGGAGGCCATGGAACATGCCGGCCGAACCGGAGGTTTGCCTTTCGTGGGAGTCGGCTGGTACCGGACCGAGTTTGAGGTTCCTCAATTTACGGATGGGAAGCGTGCCACGATCCTGTTCGACGGTGCGATGAGCCATGCCAAGGTCTACGTGAACGGGCAAGAGGTTGGATATTGGCCGTATGGCTATAATTCTTTCTATTTCGATATCACGAAACAGCTCATCCCGGGGAAAAAGAACACCTTGGCGGTTCGCCTTGAGAACTTGCCGGAATCCTCCCGTTGGTATCCGGGAGCGGGATTATATAGGAATGTACATGTAATCGTGACGGAAAACGCCTATATCCCGGTCTGGGGAACTTATATTACGACCCCGACCGCCACGAAGGAATTTGCGAAAGTCAATGTACAGACGAAAATCGTACTGCCGGAAGGGGCCGATGCCAGCAAGTATAGCGTGAAAACCAGTGTATGGAATCCGAACGGGCAAAAGTTGACGGAGCAGACTACGCCTCTCTCACAGATTAAGTACAATGATAATAGCCTCTCCCAAGAGTTTATCATCCAGACCCCGACTTTATGGTCGCCGGATATGCCTGCCTTGTATTCTGCGGAGACTCGTCTCTATGAGGGCGATCAACTGAAAGATCTCTATACGACCCCGTTCGGTATCCGTTCGATCGAGATCATTCCGAATAAAGGCTTTTTCTTGAATGGTGAGAAGACGGTATTCAAAGGCGTTTGTAATCACCATGACTTAGGCCCGTTAGGGGCTGCCGTCAATGATGCCGCTATCCGTCGTCAGATCCGGATCTTGAAGGACATGGGATGCAACGCTATCCGTACTTCCCATAATATGCCGGCTCCCGAGTTGGTAAAGGCTTGCGATGAGATGGGTATGATGTTGATGGCAGAGAGCTTCGACGAATGGAACAAGGCGAAATGCGCGAACGGCTATAATTTGATTTTCGACGAATGGGTGGAGAAAGACCTCGTGAATTTGGTACATCATTACCGGAATAACCCGAGCGTCGTGATGTGGTGCGTCGGTAACGAGGTGCCTAACCAATGGGATGAGAGCGGTTGTAAGATCTCCAAGTTCTTACAGGATATCTGCCATCGGGAAGACCCGACTCGTCCGGTGACGCAAGGTATGGATGCCCCGGATGCCGTCGTGAATAATAATATGGCGGCGGTAATGGATGTGGCGGGATTTAATTATCGTCCGTTCCGGTATCAGGTGAATTACCAGAAATTACCCCAAGGGATAATCTTGGGAAGCGAGACTGCCTCCACGGTTAGCTCACGAGGGGTGTATAAATTCCCGGTAGAGCGTAAGGCGATGGCTGTCTATGAGGATCACCAAAGTTCCTCGTACGACGTGGAGCATTGCAGCTGGTCTAATCTGCCGGAAGACGATTTTATCCAGCATGAGGACCTTCCGTATTGTATCGGGGAATTCGTATGGACAGGATTTGATTATCTGGGCGAGCCTACTCCTTATTATACGAATTGGCCAAGCCATAGCTCCTTGTTCGGTATTATCGATTTGGCGGGTATCCCCAAGGATCGTTACTATCTATACCGTAGTCATTGGAACAAAAGCGCCAAGACCTTGCATATCCTGCCGCATTGGACATGGCCGGGACGTGAGGGCGAGGTGACACCCGTATTCGTTTATACCAATTATCCTTCCGCCGAATTGTTTATCAACGGAAAGAGCCAAGGGAAACGTACGAAAGATCTAAGCATCGGTATCGATAGTAGTTATACCGAAGCGGCTCAAAAGAGTTTCGAGCGCCAGAAACGATATCGTTTGATGTGGATGGATACCAAATACGAGCCGGGAACTTTGAAGGTGGTCGCTTATGACAAGGAGGGTAACGCTGTGGCCGAGGAGGAGGTTCATACCGCAGGGAAGCCGCATCATATTGAGTTATCCGCCGATCGTAACCAATTGACGGCTGACGGAAAAGACCTTTCTTTCATCAATGTTAGAGTCGTAGACAAAAACGGGAACCTTTGTCCGGATGATACCCGACAGATCCAGTTTAAGGTTCGTGGTGCCGGAGCCTACCGTGCGGCGGCAAATGGAAATAGCGCCAGTCTGGAACTCTTCCATCTTCCGGAAATGAAACTGTTTAGCGGGCAACTTACCGCTATCGTGCAGACGGCCGAAGAACCGGGAACGATCTATTTCGAGGCTTCCGCGCCGGGAGTAAAAGGGGCGACCTTGGAATTGATCAGTAAATAAGCTTGATTATCATATAACGCAAACCGTGCGATTCAAGTCCGGAGACGGCTGTGAATCGCGCGGCTTTTTTATACGATATTCCCGAATACATCAAAGGTAATCGTCTCGTCCTGCCCGTTATGTGAAACCTTGAATAGGTAGAAGGTGCCATTGGCATTCAATAACGTATATATTGACTGTACCTTGTCGCTAGCGTAAGCGGAGGATTCGAAGCCTTGCATCACGATCTGCGGAACCTCTTGCTCGGACATGGCCCATGTGGTACTTTGCCACCTGTAATCCTTATTCAATTGCGCCACTTTATAAATCTGGTTATCGATCATATCCAGCTCGTAACCTAGGCTGTTCTGTTGGATATCCAGCAACTCGGCGTTGGCGAAAGTGATCTCCATCAGGTTGCTGACCTCTTTCGGGATAACGATCGGTGCGTCATTATTGATCTCATCGTCCACGGCTTTGATCAGGTTTCCATACTGTGAATAATACAGGTCTACTTCGCTATTGGACTGCTCCGCCTCGATCTTGTAAACGATTCCCATATTTAGGCGATTGATGGCGTACGTGTCATCCACGGTCCAATTTGAGTAAAAGCCTTGTTTGAAGGCGGTGGATACCGCTGCCGGTAATTGGGCGAAAGAGATGTCTATCTTTTCCATCATCCATACGCCTTGATCCGTGAACCAAGCGGTTGTCTCGGAACCTTCATTATTGAAATCTACCACATAATAGTTACCTTCGATCTCAAAAACAGGGTTCTTGGCATCGGGATATTTCTCTTGAAAAGCGTTCTCTACCGGGGGGAGAGGGATAATACCTTGATGATCATCATCATTTTTGCTACAGCCAGAGAAAAAGAGAGTCAGACCGGCTATACATGTGAATAGGATAAGTCTTGTGTTCATACATTTTGCGTTTATAAGTTTTGGGCATAGAACAACAGGTCTATCGGAAAAGTTTTGAGCGAAATCGATTTAAGTATATTGAATCAAGAACAAGGATCTTGTTTCGACGAGATCCTTGTTCTTGTATAATTGCTACGGATTTACGTTCAAATAATAGGTTGCTGTGCCTATTAAAGAACTTCCATTATACATTGCGCAGGTGATGCGAAGAGATCCACCGTAATGTTGGGAGTTTAGATAGACACTAACATCTAATCGATTACCGGAAGGATAAGTGTACCATCTATCGCATTCTCCATAGAATTCAGCGTTCCAGCTATACGAGGTCGGAGTTCCTGTCTTTGTGTAAGCATATAAAGTCGTCGTGGCATTACCCCCTGGCGCATTGATAGAGGAACTGCCGCTACTATAATCCTCTTGACTCTTCCCTATATAAACAGTCGGCATATCATTTTTTTTCATATATTTTAAGCTTGATGCATCAAAGGGACAATGAGCTTTGGGATGCCTCATAAGAGCGTATTCCCCCCATTTGGAGATGAATATATTGGGCGTAGATGTCGTTACGGCAGAGTGATTATCACTAAGATAGGATACTTTGGTTGCGGCACCTGTTGTTGATATATAACTACCATCTAACCAATATACGTTTGTGGGATTAATAGTCCATCCCATCCAAACTGCTGATCCGCCTTCTGTCATATACCAAGCATAGGCATGACAATTGTAAGTGGTTGTTGAACTACTTATTAGAGTTGCTTGTGAATAGGTTGTTGTACAATATTGGTCATGGCTCGCTTTTTGTGAGGCTGATAATTCCTCACTTCTGTAGTAAGTGTCATTAACGAGTGTCCCGTTAGGAGTGTAAACAGTAGCGGCTGCTCCTTGAGCTTTTGTCTCAACATTGAGATTCGGCTCCCAAATCATGTTTAAATTCTCCATAGTGATCCATTCATTGGGGAATTTTTCGATTCGTTCTCCGGAAAGCAAGAATAGTAATTGCCCGCAAGAAGCACAAGAATTCACCCCATCCAAAACGAGAATGTGTTCTTTTCCATCTCCTTGAATAGTAAAGACCCAAGGGTATGGATAGTCTGTTCCCTTGACATGGGAGTGAGCGACAGAATCTACTACATTCACCAACCATTTAGGATATGTTATCTTTCCGTCTTTAATGACAATTTCTGAACTGGATGTCAAGATTTCTTTATCACCTCCTTGCATATTATCCATTTCATTGTCACATGCGTTCAGCGTGAATGCCAGCATGATTATTAAATAGTATAATACTTTTTTCATGATCTCAATTTATTAAAGGTTACAATGTATTGTTTTAATAACTCTTCGATTACATTACTGCCCGTTAGCTTTTCATCGATGGTGAATTGTTTAAATTTGGGCGTAATGGTCTTGTTGTCTATCCGTTCTAGACTTCGACCTAGGAGATAGACTACGGTTTTTAGACCATATTGTCCATAAATATCCGGGTTGTTTTGTTTGTAAAGGAGTCTCTTTACGGCTTCGGAGGAGATCTCTTGCTGTAAAAGATTATTTGTATTAGATAATATCGTCTCATTAGACAGAAGAGCCTCGATTACCATTTGCCGACTAATTTCATTACCTATTTCTATGGAAGTCAACACTCCTGCTTTCAGTAATTCTTGTTTTTTCATCTTCTCAAATAGCAAAGAAGCATTGTCTTTCCTTTTGAATAACTCTTGTAACCCGTTAAAACGTGCGGAAACCTTGCTAATGCCTTCCTGTATTCCATTGTAAGCGAATATGTCGCCTAATAATGGGTAAGCAAGGCAAAGTTCTATAAGCTCTTCTGTTGATACCGTTTTTAATATCTCTGCCGGAATTTGGCAGGCTTTCAGCATATCCTCATGTGTGGATAATGCTTGCCAAGCCTCCGTTCCTGGTTTTATGGGGTAATCCCAACTTTTTATTGATTGTGCGTTCATATCTATCGATATAAACACGAGGAGGAAAATGCTCCAGACGAAAGTTACTGTTTTTTTCATCTCTCTTTAGAATTTAGGGTAAATAATATAAGATTGGTATTCCTTGATTATGGATTTTTCCAAAAATAGTCCTTTTTGTAAAGATAATCAAGTATTTATATGTTAATTATGATTGAATATCTGTAGATTCCCATTGCTGATGTCTTTGTTTTCGTACAAAAGCGGACACAGTGTTCGATATCGGACATCTCTTTTGTTTTATTTCTTCAATAAATCAATCACTTACGTTTTTGGCACGGGGTTTGCTCTTTGGAGGGTGGAAAATAAAAACAAACGAAATATGGACAGAGAGATATCAAAAGAGGTTCGGCAGAAGGAGCAGCGTAAACAGTTTATAAAGCTGGGGGCGGGGATCGGTATTGCCGTTGTCTTGATTGGCGGGGTGATCGGTTTTATGCAAACCAGCCTGCAACGGAAGGACTTGGTTTTTTCAACGGTAGATAAAGGAGTGATCGAGGTTTCCGTTAGCGCATCCGGCAAGGTGGTACCTGCTTTCGAGGAAATCATCAACTCACCGATCAACTCCCGTATCGTCGAGATTTATAAAAAGGGAGGCGATTCCGTGGATGTAGGTACTCCGATCTTGAAACTGGACTTGCTAAGCGCCGAGACGGATTATAAGAAACAATTGGACGAGGAGCAAATGAAACGCCTCCAATTGGATCAACTCCGTATCCAAAACCGCAATAAGCTTTCCGAGATGGAGATGCAATTGAAAGTCTCTCGCATGGAACTGAACCGAAAGGAAGTGGAGTTGCGCAACGAGCGTTATCTGGATAGCCTAGGCGCCGGAACGACCGATAAGGTCCGTCAAGTGGAACTGGACTATAACGTTAGCGTCTTGAAACTGAAAGAGGATGAGCAAAAATATGAGAACGAGAAATCCTTGACGGATGCCGATTATAAAGTGAAAGAACTCGACCTGAACATCTTCCGAAAGAGCCTAGCCGAGACGAAGCGTACCTTGGAAGACGCCCAGATACGCTCTCCCCGCAAGGCGATCCTGACCTACGTGAACAACGAGGTAGGTGCCCAAGTCTCTCAAGGCAGTCGTGTCGCTATCGTCTCCGACTTGTCCCATTTCAAGATAGAGGGGGAGATCGCCGATACCTATGGTGACCGGATCGCCGCCGGTAGCAAAGCCGTCGTAAAGATCGGCAACGATAAACTGGATGGGGTGGTTAGCGATGTTACCCCCTTATCGAAGAACGGTGTAATCTCTTTCACGGTACAGTTGGAGGAGGATAATCATCGCCGCTTGCGCTCCGGTTTGAAGACCGATGTATACGTGATGAATGCCATCAAGGACGATGTGCTGCGTATTTCCAACGCCTCGTTCTACGTCGGGAAAGGAGAGTATGAGTTGTTTGTTGTCAACGGAGACCAATTGATCAAGCGGAAGGTACAGCTGGGAGACAGCAACTTTGAGTATGTAGAAGTAGTAGGTGGCTTGGAACCGGGCGACGAGGTAGTCGTTTCCGATATGACAAGCTTCAAGGAAAAGAATAAACTGAAATTGAAATAAAGGATGTTCAAGCAATACTTTAAACAAGCCATCCATGCGCTGAGAGAGAATCGTCTTACAAGCGTGGTTTCTATCTTGGGTACGATGCTGTCGGTGGCCATGATCTTGGTTGTCGTGTTGCAATTCCAAATCAAGCTGGTAGGTTATAGCCCCGTATCGAAGCGAGACCGGATGCTTTATATCTACTCCGTGAACACTAAATCGAAGGATGGGAGCGAGAATAACAATACGGGCCTTTCCGCCGAGACGATACGTGAATGCCTCTATACGCTGAAAAAGCCCGAGGCCGTAACCGTGACGGCACAGAATAGCCACGTTATCTCCATTCCGGGTAAACGATTGTTCGAGGAATATACTGTCTATTATACCGATCCCGCCTTTTGGAAAGTATTTGACTTCAAGTTCCTTTCCGGCAAGCCTTTTACGGAGGCTGATTTTAATTCCGGTCTGCCTCATGTGGTTATTTCCGATAAGTTGGCGGGTATCCTGTTCGGTACCCAAGACGTGGTCGGTCGTGATATCTTGGTAAATAACGTGATGCCTTGCACGATCGCGGGAGTGGTAAAGCGCCCGTCGAAAGCGGCCAGCGAGGCATTCGCCGATGTATGGATGCCTTATACGGCGAATACCCTGTACACCAATAGCGGAGGTTGCGACGGGATGTGTGGCCCTTTCGGGGCGGAGATCTTGGCGCATAAGCTCTCGGACATCGACGCCATATATGCGGAGATCCAGCAAGGGGTAGCCCGCTATAACGCCGGCAAAGCGGATTTCATCTTGACGATTCCCAAGCCTTTCACCCATCTGGAACTGGCCTTAGGTTCTGGTAGTCGGTATGGCTATAACCGGGTAGGTTGGGGCGAATACCTGAAGACAACTGGCTGGGTGCTTCTGTTCCTGCTGCTGGTACCGACCTTGAACCTGACGGGGATCGTGCAATCCGCCGTACAGAAAAGGCGGCCGGAGATGGGGCTTCGCAAGGCTTTCGGGGCTACCGGTGAACGTCTGTTTACGCAGGTTGTTTGCGAGAACCTGATCATTACGTTGATAGGAGGTGTTTTGGGGGTAGGTTTGTCGGTCGTATTGCTCTATGTAGGCCGGTCGTTCTTGCTGACAAAAGATACGGTGATAACTTTTGGCATGCTTTTCCAGCCCTTGTTGTTTGTGGCGGCCCTGTTCTTTACGTTGGTATTGAATGTACTAAGCTCGGGATTACCCGCATTCCGGATAGCGAGGGAGCGGATCGTGGAATCGTTGAAGGATGCGAACGTGTGAAAAATAACTACTGAAAAGGAATGATATGATCAAGCATATACTAAGTATAATATGGAACCAGCGCCGAAGTAACAGTTGGATATTCGCGGAGTTGTTGGTGGTGGCCGGTGTGTTCTGGCTGATGGTCGATATGTTTTATGTGGACACGCGAACCTATTACTCTCCCCTCGGATTCGATATCACGAACGTATGGCGTTTCAAGTTAAGCGAGCAGGAACGGAACCCTTCGGATTCGCTTCCCGGGCTATCCGAGCCGGAGAAGCTGACCCGCTTGATGTCGCAAATACGCCAATGGTCCGAGGTGGAGGAAGTTTGCGCTACTTATTACTCCTGTCCCTACTCGATGGGAAATTCTTGGAGGGAGATAGAGCCTCTGGATGGTGACACGAGCTTAACATCCGGGGAGAATTTCCAGATCCGGAATGTCACCCCGGAATATTTCAAGCTTTTCCGGATCAAGACTCCGGAGGGGAAACCTGTAGCGGACGAGATCGCCGGGATACATAACGCCTTGGTCTTGTCCAAGGAGATGGCAGACGTGTTTTATCATGGCCGGCTGGCTCGTGGAAGGAAGGTGAGGCATAGTAAATTGGATAATACCTTTACGGTCGCCTCCGTATCAACCTCTATCCGGACCGACGAGTATAAATCTCCGGAGCCATGTTTTTTTCAGAGCCTTGAGGGGGAATTGTTTAACGAGACTGTCAATCAGTTTGGAGCCCGGAATGCGGAGCTTTGCGTCCGGATGAAAAGAAACTATACACGGGACGACATGAATCGTTTTCTGAATGAGATGGGAGACCGGTTGGCGGCGGACAATCTATTTGTCTATGGCATCAGCAATATCAGGGAGTTCCGGGATATTCATCTGGATGGCAAGGGGCGTGAGATGAGCAATAAGTTCTCCTTGATGGCCTTCATGCTGGTAAACGTCTTTTTCGGCATTATCGGTACGTTCTGGCTCCGTGCGCAGAACCGCCGGGGAGAGATCGGCTTGAGGATGGCGCTGGGTGCTTACGATGGCACGTTACGGCGGTATCTGTATCTGGAAGGTCTTTGCCTATTGGCGTTAACCCTTCCGTTTATCGCCCTCTTCGCTATCAATATGGTGGCGACGGATGCTATAGATACCTATCGCCTGCCGTTTACGACGGGGCGTTTCGCTATCTCTTTCGGTATAACTTATTTAATGATGAGCGGCATGATCTGCCTCGGTATCTGGTTGCCTGTGCGCAAGGTTACCCGAATGGTCCCGGCGGAGGCGTTGCATTACGAATAATATGTAGAATAATAACAAACGATTAGATTTATGTATAAGCAGTACATCAAACAAGCGGTTCAAATGCTGCGTGAAAATACGCTCGTAAGCGTAATCTCTATTTCGGGAACGGCCCTTGCGATCGCCATGGTGTTGGTGATGGTATTGGTGTTCCAGATTAAATCCACGGGATATGCCCCTGAGTCCAATCGGTCTAGATTTATGTATGTCTGGGGTACGGAAGTCGGTACGAAAAATCCCAATGGCCCGGAGTATAACCGTGGAGGCATGTCCAGCGAGGTCGTGAAGGAATGTTTCTATACCTTGCGGAAACCAGAGGCCGTATCCGGCTATTGTAGTGATAGCCATTCCTTGTCATTGCCCAATAGACGGCTCTTCAAGGAGTATGAGATTTGTTATACGGACGCGGGCCATTGGAAAATATTCGACCATCCTTTCGTGGAAGGGGGCCCCTTTAGCGAGGCTGATTTTCAATCCGGTATACCGAAGATGGTGCTGTCGGAACAAGTGGCGACCGATTTGTTCGGAACGGGACAGGCCGTCGGGCGGCAGGTCGTGATGGATTTTATCACTTTCACCGTCTGCGGTGTGGTGCGTGACATACCTTCTTCATTGATGAGCTCCTACGCTCAGGTATGGATACCCTATAGCAGCAATGAGGCCCTGACCCGTGTAAATGGGGAGTATGGGGAGAATATGGCCGGTTATTTCAGCGTGGCCTTATTGGCTCGTTCCTCTTCCGACTTCGATGCCATACGCTCGGAGCTAGACCAACAGGTCCGTCGCTACAATGACAGCAAGACCGATTATAACGTAGGTTTCCCTTCCGGGCTACTTTCCCAGTTGGATACGGCCATGGGAAGCGGCGCTTTTCAAAAGGTGGACTGGCCTACCTTCTTGGCCGGATCGGGCGCTTTCCTATTCTTTTTGCTCTTGGTCCCGGCGCTGAACTTAACGGGCGTGATCCAATCGTCCGTGCAGAAGCGGAAAGAAGAGATCGGTTTACGTAAGGCTTTCGGGGCTACGGGGCAGAATCTTTTGATGCAGATATTATCGGAGAACTTTGTGCTGACCTTGATCGGTGGCGTGATCGGTATCGGTCTCTCGATGGTGTTGCTGGTGGTAGGGAAGCCTTTCATGTTGAGCGAGAACGTGAGCCTTACGGCGCCTATGCTTATTAAACCGGGCTTATTTATCTCCGCCCTTATCTTTACGTTCTTGCTGAATATATTAAGCGCCGGGATACCGGCATGGCGTACGACACGGCAACCGATCGTAGAAGCGTTAAAGGGGAATGAGTGAATCCAATGAATAATGAACAATGAGTTGTCAATTGTCAACTATCAACTATCAAATTATGATTAAGCATATATTTAAAATAATATGGGCCCAGCGCAAGAGCAACGGCTGGATACTGGGCGAGTTGGTTATCGTGATGTGCGCCCTTTGGTTTATGATGGATAAGTTATGGGTGGATGTGCGCTGCTATAACGCCCCGATGGGATATGATATCTCGAATACGTGGCGTTTCAAGCTTTCCACGCTCTCGTCGAACGCCCCGGGTTATGTGCCCGACTCACTTTACGACTCGAATGCGACACAGGATTTGTTGAAGCTTATGGAACGTATCCGCCAAGAGCAGGAGGTCGAGGAAGTATGTGTTACGTATTGGTCCATGCCTTATTCAAACGGAAGTTCGTGGGGTACGCTCCTTCCCTTGGGCGCTGATACCTCGAAGGCGGTAGGACAGAACTACCACAAGCTGAAAGTATCTCCTTCTTATTTCGATGTATTCCGTATGAAGGATAAGGAGGGCCGTGCCATCACCCCGCTGGTGGAGAACGCTTACCGCCCGCTCGTCGTGACGGCGGAGGCGGAGGATTTCTTCTTCGGGGGGCAGTCCGCCATAGGCCGGCAGATCTCGGAGAATGACGACCTTTCCGAGCCTTTCACGATCGCCGCTGTCCTTCCTACCTTCCGTAGCAATGACTTCGACCGTCCGGAGAACTGCGCTTTCACGATATTGAAAGGTGAGTCATTGCAGGAGTTCGTGAAGAATTTCGGCGTAAGGAGCGCTGAACTATCGGTACGTACGAAACGCCCGATGACCGAGGATGAGATGTACGTTTTCTTGGAGAAAACAGCGGATCGGATGACGGTAAATAACACCTTCGTCCACGGTGTCACCCTCCTTGCCGACCAGCGTGATGACCAACTCCGGTTTACCAAGAACGAGAACAGCAAGAAACTCTCCATGATGGCCTTCCTGCTCGTGAACGTATTCTTCGGTATCGTAGGTACGTTCTGGTTGCGTACCGAGCGGCGGCGTAGCGAGATCGGTCTCCGCATGGCGATCGGTTCCAGCCGGGGCAGGCTGGGCGAGTACATGTATCTGGAAGGTCTGGGCCTCTTGGCGATCACTGTGCCGATCCTACTGGTCTTCGTCTTCAATATGGCCTTTTTGGATAAGCTGGATTCCTACCGCGAGCCCCTCTCCATCCTCCGCTTTCTAGTAACCCTCAGCGTCTCCTACCTCCTGATGGCCGGCATGATCTGCATGGGAATCTGGTTCCCTGTCCGCAAGGCGGTAAAGATGGCTCCGGCGGAGGCGTTGCATTACGAATAAATTGTCTATCTTTGCGTCTGTCAATTTATTAATGAGAAAGGAGCAAGCTTATGACAGCTATAGAATTAAAAATGTCGTTACTGCAAGAGGTGATGTCTTTGGAGGATGAACAGTTGATCAAAAAGGCCCTCGACAGCGTCCGCCATATGAAGATGGCTGCCTTTGGTAAGGCAACCCCGGTAGAGAAGCCGGCAGACGATTACGCAGAGCCTACCAAGGAGGAGATCTTGGCGGGGCTAAGGAATGCCCTGCAAGACGTGAAGGATTTGCGTGAGGGCAAGGATGTGGGGCATAAGTTTAGAGACTTAAGTGAGTTGCTCAATGAGGTATAGGATAAAAACCCATCAAGACTTCGATAAAGAGTTCAAACGTCTCTGTAAGAAGTATAGCTCATTGAAGGCTGATTTATCGGCTTTGGGTAAGTCTTTGAGCGAGAACCCCGATCAAGGGACGAGCTTAGGCAAAGGCGTTCGCAAGGTACGCATGGCCATCGCCTCCAAAGGAAAAGGAAAGAGCCATGGGGCGAGAGTGATTACTTGCACGGAGGCCATTGTCTGCGCAGATAATGAGGGTACGGTTATTCTCCTCACGATCTACGATAAGGCCGACCGTGACTCCATTTCGGCAGCCGAGATCGATGAACTGCTGAGATCCTTACGTTGGGAATTATAAAATCTGAAACTGTCCATAATCGCTGTCCGATAACGAATCAAGTGTTCGTTATCGGACAGCTTTTTTTACGGGGTGATGTTAGGAATCAGGTGGTTACGTTTTTGGCACGTTATTTGCCTCCGTAGGGGCACAAAGTCGGATGATAACGAACAATCGCTGTTTAGGTCGGATAATAGATAATTTATAATACAAAGGTTTATGATAAAGCAATACATTAAACAAGCGTTGAGGATGATCGGGGAGAACAAGCTGTTGAGCGTGATCTCGATACTCGGTACCGCCTTGGCCATTTGCATGATCATGGTGATCGTCATCCTGTATGTCGTGAATACGGCGAGTTTCAAGCCGGAGGTAAACCGTGGCCGCACCTGCTACATAACGACCGTCATGAGCAATGGCAAGGATGATAACCGGCGCATCTCCTACTCGTCGCTGGGACTGCCCTTGGTGAAGGAATGCTGCTATCCGCTGAAAGGGGCGGAGGCTGTTACCGCCATCAATATGGATCGCTACAGGCCGTTGACCGCCTCGTCCATGGACGGGCTTAAGAACCGGACGAGTTACATCTCTTATACGGATACCGCCTTCTGGAAGATCTTCCAGTTCGATTTCCTGCAAGGAGGCCCCTTCAGCCCGGCGGCTTTCACGAGCGGTATCCGCGACGCCGTGATCAGCGAGAGCGTGGCCTTGGCCCTTTTCGGCACGGACCAAGTCGTGGGGCGGGAGATGAAGCTCGATTTCATCGTCTACAATATCTGCGGGGTCGTGAAGGATGTATCCCGGTTCGCCTCGAAAGCGTGGGCGGAGGTCTGGATCCCTTACACGGTGCGGGACGACGGGGGATACCAAGAGGGTATCAACGGCTCGTATAGCTGTTGCGTCCTGCTGAAACCGGGTGTCACGAGGGAGGAGTTGAGGACCGAGGCGTTGCGGAAGGTCGAGGAGTTCAACGCCAAGACCCGGGATGTCAAGGCCGATATCCTTCACCAGCCCTCCACCCAGATCGAGGAATGGATCGGCGGCGGTAGCGAGTTCGGGGCGAACCTCTTCTACCTCTACGTCCGTTACGGCATCATCCTTTTCATCCTCCTGCTGGTTCCGGCCTTGAACCTATCGGGCATCACCCTGTCGAGGATGCGCCGCCGGATGGCCGAGCTTGGCGTACGTCGGGCTTTCGGGGCTACGCAAGGCACCATCCTCTGGCAAGTGCTGTCCGAGAACATGGTCTTGACCCTGCTCGGCGGACTGCTGGGATTGGCGATGTCGTACGGCGCCATGTTGTTGCTGAGGGACTGGTTGCTGGTCACCTCGCTGGGGAAGACGGGGCTTTCCACCGGGATGTTTAACGGGGCGGTCTTTATCGCCGCCTTCCTGTTCTGCCTCGTGCTGAACCTGTTTTCCGCCGGCCTCCCGGCTTGGCGAATGTCAAGATTGAATATTACGGACTCTATAAATGGTTGACGCTATGTATAAGATGATTCTAAAACAACTCTGGAACGAGCGCAAGGGGAACTTGTTTATCTGGTTGGAAATGCTCGTGGTCTCTATCTTCCTTTGGTACGCGGCGGACGCCTTGTTCGTGATGTACAGACTCTACTCGCAGCCTTTGGGCTTTAACATCGAGCATACGTATCATGTGAGTTTCGGCGTGATCCCGGAGGAAAGCCCCGATTATGACACGACCTCCGTGCATAGCGAGCGGGGAGGCGGGGATTACCTGACCTTGATGGACCGCATCCGCCGGAACCCCTCCGTGGAATCAATCTGTTTCACCACCGGCGTGCATTTCCATTACCGGGGATCGAATCAATACGCCACGTTCCGGAAGGACTCGTTGATCCGTAATGGCTTCGTGCGCTTCGTCTCGCCCACCTATTTCGAGGTGTTCGGCGTGAAGACGGCAGAAGGCGGTTCCCCCTCGGAGTTGGTGGACGCCCTGCGTGACAACCAAGTGGTGGTGACGGGTACGGTCGCCGACAGCTTCTTCGGCGATCCTGCGGCGGCCGTGCGCCAAGAGATCTATATCACCGACCAAGGCTCTCGTGATAGCGTGGCCTACCGTATCGGTGGTGTCTGCGAGAAACAACGTTACTGCGAGTTCACCGGCTATGATTACGCTTACTATAAGCTGGTGGACGAGAACAAGGTGGCCGAGGAGGGCGATTGGGTCGGAGAGGGCTTGAACACCTTCATCCGGGTGAAGCCCGGCGCGGACGGCGCCGCTTTCGCCGCCGATTTCCGGAAGGAGATGGAGCAGCAATTGCGCGTGGGTAATATCTATTTGAAGGATGTTTTCCCGATGTCCCATTACCGGGACCAGTTCCTTGAGCGTTGGTTGGATCAAGTCCGCCTTTACGTGGCGGGCATCGCCTTCTTCCTGCTGAATGTCCTGCTCGGCGTGGTGGGAACCTTCTGGTACCGCACGCAACAAAGGAGCGCCGAGATCGGCCTCCGCATGGCGATGGGAGCCACCCGCAAGGGCATATTCTGGCAATTGGTGAAGGAGGGCTTGGCGCTACTCACCATCGCTTTCATCCCCTCTGCCGCCATCTTCGCCAACCTGCTGTATATGGAGGTGACGCAAGGCTCGGAGATACCGCCCGACATGGCCTCACGCCTGTTGTTCGGCTTCGTGTTCTCGTATGCGGTGATGGCCGCGATGATTGTCGTAGGAATCAGTTTCCCGTCTTACCGGGCCATGCGGATGCATCCGGCGGACGCCTTGCGGCAGGAATGATCGGACACGGACGGCACGGATGGCACGGGCATCCGTGTCCGGAAACGAACCGACTGTTCGGAAATGAATCGACTGTTCGATAACGGACAGTACTTTTTTATGGAGATGTCATGGAATCAATGAGATACGTTTCTGGCACGTAATTTGCTTTTAGGTGTTAACGTCTAGCGATAGCAAGTGCTTAACGATAGTAAGAGTTGAATGATAACAAGAGTCAAACAATAACAATTAAAATATTACAGTCATGATCAAACTAACGAATTTACAGAAGATTTACCGTACGAAAGAGATAGAGACAGTCGCGTTGGAAAACGTGAACCTAGAGGTACAGCAAGGCGAGTTTCTCAGCATCATGGGACCCTCCGGATGCGGGAAATCCACCTTGTTGAATATCATGGGCCTGCTGGACTTGCCTACCTCCGGCACGGTCGAGATCAACGGCGTGAACACGGTAGGCATGAGCGACAAGGAGTTGGCCGCTTTCCGTAACAAGCAGTTGGGTTTCGTCTTCCAGAGCTTCCACTTGATCAATTCCCTGAACGTGCTGGACAACGTGGAGCTTCCCTTGCTCTATCGCAAGGTCTCTTCCTCGGAGCGCTGCAAGCTGGCCGAGGCCGTGCTAGAGAAGGTCGGCCTGAGCCACCGTATGCGCCATTTTCCGACGCAGCTTTCCGGCGGTCAATGCCAGCGTGTGGCCATCGCCCGTGCGATCGTAGGTAACCCCGACATCATCCTCGCCGATGAGCCGACCGGTAACTTGGACTCCAAGATGGGTATCGAGGTCATGGACCTGCTCCACCAACTCAACAAGGAGGACGGCCGCACCATCGTAATGGTAACCCACAACGAGGCGCAAGCCAAGCAAACCAGCCGCACCGTGCGCTTCTTCGACGGAAGGCAGGTGCAGTGAGGGTGTCGCATAGGGGGGATCTCCATGTGTGAGGCACCACGGGTGACACCTTGCCTCATACGTTTGAGGTACGATACGTCAAACCTATGAGGTATGACACCTCAAAGCTATGAGGTACGATACCTCAAACGTATGAGGCAAGGTATCACCCGTGGTGTCTCGATACCTCACATCACGGTGAAGGTAAGCGTACCATACCGAGGCTCTTTATAAAGGTGATAAGTCGGGGTGAACTGGGTGCAGACGATGGCTTCCCACTCGCCTGCCCCGAAAGCGAAGCCGGGGACGAAGCAGAGCCGCTGCCCGCTGTTGACGAGCATATCGGCGGCGGGGTAGAAATGCTCATCGCCGGTCTCGACGGAGCGTAGCGTAAGGCCTACCTCGGGAGAGTCGCCCGCCAGCTTCAGCCTATCGCCATAGATGGAGATAAAGGGATGCTCGCCCGCGGGGAGTTGGTTGTAAGGCTCGTCGCTGTCGGACGTACGGGGCTGGATGCGGAGGCTGACGTAGGTGGGGCGGGGCATTGAGTTGTAGGCTAGCTGGTAGGTCTCGTTCACGGCCCGGAGGTTGCCCACCCGCTGCTTCAGTTGCGGCGCGGGGCGCAGGCGTGGGGCGAGCGTATGGCGGTCGGGGTCGAACTTCTCGTACAGGGTCTCGAAAGGCCCGTTCACGGTCAGTTCCGTCCGCCCGAAGCCGAAGTCCACGTTGTAGCCCTCCTCGATGGCGTCGTAGATCTCCCGCTTGAGGAGGTTGAAGGTGGTGATGAGCGTCTCCTTGCGATACTCGCTCCGTTTGTCTACGACACGGGCGGCGATGTCATCGATGCTGAGCGTACGTTGCCATACGACGTTCCCCTTATAGCTCGCGTTACCGGGCAGGTGGCTCTTGCTGATGCGGATGCTCAGCTTGCGAAACGGCTTGGGCAGCTCCGACTTAGGTATTTCTTTATCCATGATCTCGTGGTTTAATGAATGATTGAGTGGCAAAGATAAGAAAGATAACATGAATAGTATTTGGAAATACATGCCAAGCGTATAATAATTACGGAAAGCAGGCGGCAGATACCCATAAGACGAACTAACAAATAATGAACGATGTACAAGGTATACCTTAAACAAGCTTGGGCCTTGATGGGGCAGAATCGCTTCTTCACCGCCGTTTATATCATCGGTACGGGCTTGGCGATCTCGATGGTGATGGCCATAGCGGTGGTCTACCATATCCGGACGGCGAATATCGCCCCGGAGGTGAGCAGGGACCGGATGGGCTACGTATCGAACGTATCGTATGAGTTCAACGGGGGCAAAGGCTCGTTGAACAGCGGTTGCGGGCCCCGGTTCGTGAAGGAGGTCCTCTACGGCCTCGAGACACCCGAGAAAGTGGCGGTCACCACCAACGCCGCCATCATGCCTTATGAGGTGGGGGACATCTTCATCCAAGCGCCGGGTAGCGACGAGTCGCCGAAAGTACAATTGATGGGATGCGACGACGCGTTCTGGCAAGTCTACCGTTTCAGCTTCTTGGACGGGAAGCCGTTCGCCAGTGCCGAGTTCCTTTCCGGGATGCCCCGCGTGGTGCTCGACCGTTCCTTGGCACGCCGCCTGCTCGGGCGTACCGAGGTAGCCGGTCAGACCGTCTTGATCAACGATATAGAATATACGGTAAGCGGCGTGGTGGAGGATATATCCGCCGTCGCTTCCGACGTTTACGCCGAGGCGTGGGTACCCTACACCTCGATGGCGAGTATCATGGATACCGCCTTGGAGGAGCGGGAAGGCTCGGTGGGACTGCTGCTCGCCAACTGCCTGCTGCGTGACGCCTCGGACCTTCCGGCCCTCTCCGCCGAGTTGGAGAAGGGAGTAAGACGCTACAACAGCGGCTTGCGGGAGGGACAGGTGAGAGTGGAGCCGCCCTGCTCGTTCGGCGACCAGTTATTGTCGCGGTTGTTCGGGCCGGAGACGTATATCGTCTTGGGCGTCGCCCTCTTCCTCTTCCTGCTAGTCCCGGCGCTGAACCTCTCGGGCCTGAACGCCTCGAGGATGCAAGACCGGGTGTCTGAGCTAGGCGTACGCAAGGCCTTCGGGGCGTCGCGGAAGACGTTGATGGGGCAGGTCTTCTGGGAGAATATGCTGCTGATGTTGCCCGGGGGCATGGCGGGACTGCTGTTCTCGTACGTGCTGGTGTTCGTATTCCGGGGCATCCTTCTTTCCCCCGGTTTGTATCGCATGGGCTCCGGGGCGGGTAATGATATCTTCCTCTCGCCGGGGATGCTGCTGAATATGGAGGTGTTCGCCTACGCGTTCGCTGTCTGCGTGGCGCTGAACCTGCTCTCTTCGATGATACCCGCTTGGCGTACCGTGCGGGTGAGTATAACGGATGCGTTGAACGATAAATAGGATACGGCTATGGTAATACATCTATTAAAGTTGATAAGGTCCCGTTTGGGAGGAAGCTGCTGGATACTGGTGGAACTGCTGGTCGTATTCGTGATCCTGTGGTTCATGATGTACTACTTCGTGGCGCAAGGGATGCTGACGCGGATGCCGGTGGGCTTCAAGCTGGATCGCGTGTACAACGTGACGCTCGCCATACGGCCGTCCGACAGTCCCTCGTTCATCGCCTACGAGGAGGGAAGCGAGGAGCCGGCGCGGAACATCGAGCGTATCGTGGAGCGTATCGAGCGGCATCCTGACGTGGAGGTGGTAGGGCTCTCGTATTATTCGCTGCCTTATACCGACTCGAACATCGGCAGCAGAGTCTTGAAAGACTCGATCAACCAGCGGGTGCGGGCAATGATCGTCTCGCCGGGGTATTTCCGGGTGTTCGGCATTCGCTCCGCTACGGGAGAAAGCCCGGAGAGACTGGGGCAGACCCTGTCGGGGCTTCGGGAGGGGAGGGAGATGATCCTCTCCGCCGATCTGGCGAGCAAGCTATACGGCCATACCGACGTGATCGGGGCCGAGATCTATAATTACAACGATACCGTGCCCTGTCACGTGATAGCGGTTACGGAGCCGGTGCGAAACTCCGAGTACGATTCCCGGAATCAGCATAGTGTCTTCTCTCCACTGGACTTGCGGGGGATGTCTGGCAAGGGCCAGTTGGACGAGAAGGGACTCACGCGGGTACAGATCACGTTCCGCATCCGTCCGGAGGTTTCTACCTCCAACTACGCCGCCAAGTTCCGGAAGGAAATGAGTAGATCCTTGATGGTGGGTAATTACTGGGTATCGGAAGTGAGGGACTACAAAGGGATACGGGCCTTTTACCTCGAGAACTCGGAGCGGACGAGCGCCCATCGGCTGGTATCGGCCATGGGATTGTTCTTCTTGGTGAACGTGTTTCTGGCGGTGATCGGTACGTTCTGGTTTCACGTGAGCCGTCGCCGTTCGGAGTTGGGGCTACGTATGGCGATGGGCTCCACCCGCAAGGGTATAGAGGGGCTGATGATCGGCGAGGGCTTGTTGCTGCTGGCGATCGCTTCCGTGCCGGGCTTGCTGATCTGCCTGAATCTGGCGGTGGCCGATATCGTGCCCTGCGGCGTGATCCGCTTCACGGCCATTAGCCTGCTGACAGGGGGTGTCTTGGCGCTCGTCGTCTTCTTGGCTATCTGGTACCCGGCCCGTAAGGCGGCCCGGCAGGAACCGGCTGACGCGTTACGGTATGACGGATAATAGAAAACAGGTAATACCCGGTTGTAGAGACGAGGCATGCCCCGTCTCCCACCGACTGATAGAATATTTAAATCGAATGAATATGTACAAGATCTACTTAAAACAAGCATGGGCCTTGATCCGGCAAGAACGGCTGTTCAGCTCGGTCTATATCGTGGGGACGGGGTTGGCGATCTCGCTGGTGATGGTGCTGTCCATCGTGTTTTACGTGAAAATGGCTTCTATTTATCCGGAGATGGACCGGGACCGGTTGCTGACCGTGAAGAGTGCCGCGCTGAAGGATGAGAAAGGGGGAATGAGCAGTGGTCCGGTTTCACCTCGATTCGTGGAAGAGTGCCTCGTGGGTGTACCCGGTTTGGAGGCGTTGGCGTTACGTTATGATGATGCCACTTCCGCTTTCGTGCAGCCGGTGGGCAGTCCCGTGCAGGTGCCGGTCGTGAAGATGGGGGTGAACGATGGGTTCTGGAAGGTCTTCTCCTTCCGTTTCTTGGAGGGCAAGCCTTTCACCGAGGCCGATTTCCGGTCGGGGATGCCCGTGGCGGTAATCGCCCGCTCGCTGGCCAAGCGGCTTTATGGAGACGGTAGCGCCGTGGGGCAGACCTTGAGCCTCGACTTTACCTCATTTCGTGTGGTGGGCGTGGTGGACGACGTATCTTTCCTGATGGATCGGGTTTTCTCGCAGGTCTGGTACCCGTACACCCAAGCGCCCGACTTCGAGGAGCGGGTCCGATACTCGGAGGCGCATATGCCCGGGCTGGGGCTCTTGAGGGTCTATATGCTCGTGAAGGACAAGGCGGACATCGGCCGGGTGCGGGAGGCGGTGGCGGATAACGTGCGCCGCTTCAACCAATCGTTGAACGTGGATGGCAAACGTGAGTTCTCCCTTCTTGGGCAGCCGGATCGCCATTGGGAGAGTATCTTCCGGTATTGGTCGAACGTGGAGCCGGATATCGTGGGAGACTTGAGCCGTTATGGGGTGATTTTCCTGCTCCTGCTGCTCGTCCCCGCCGTCAGCCTCTCGGGCATGGCCGATTCCCGCATGGAACGGCGTCTGGGCGAGCTGGGCGTGCGGCGTGCTTTCGGGGCGCCCAAGGGATCGTTGATCGGACAGGTCTTGATAGAGAACTTCCTGTATACGCTGCTGGGCGGCTTGGTGGGACTGCTGTTCTCCTTCCTGCTGGTGACGTTCGCCAGTTCGTGGGTCTTCAAGATCGGCAAGGGGTTTTCGGAGGCCGCCCCGGATGGCGTGGACGTATCGCTTTCCATGGGGATGCTGTTAAACCCGTGGGTCTTCTTGATCGCTTTGTGCGTATGTTTCCTGTTAAACCTGATGTCGGCGTTGTGGCCCGCTTGGCGTGCGTCAAGGCGACCTATCGTTGATTCGTTGAACGCTTAAATGGAGGGAAGAAAGATATGTGGAAAATGACTTGGATACAATTGATGAACCGCTGGCGTAGCAACGTGTGGGTGTGCGTGGAGTTGCTGCTCGCCTTTTGTCTGGCGTGGTACATGGTGGATTACTTCTTCGTGGAGATCTATAACCGTAGTCTCCCCTCCGGACGTGACTATGCGAATGTCTGGCAGGTAGAAATGGGCCTCTTGCCGGAAACCTCCCCCGACTATCGAGCCGCCGAGAGTGACTCGATCGCCATGCTGGAAAATTATGAGCGGATAAAAGACCGCCTGCGCGATTATCCGGGGGTGAAGGCGATGGGCGCGGCCTCGGGCTGTTACTCCATGCCTTATACGGGCTGTTATTACGGTATCGGTTTGGCGAACGCGGCCGATACGAGCAAGCGGGAAGCGGTCATGAGGTATGAGATGGATCCTACCACGGATTTCCTGTCGGTCTTCAACCATTCGTACGCCAAAGACGGCCGTCCGGTATCTACATCCGATTTTGATTGGGGAGACCCCCGCGCTATAGTAACCACCCGGATGGTGGAGCGAAAGGTATTTGGAGAGGCATCCGCCGTTGGGCGTGAGGTGAAAGACCCTTTCGACGAGGAGGGCCCGACTTATATCGTAAAGGGCGTATTAGAGGATATCAAGCGTTTTGACAATAGCCTACCCCAAGGTGCCGCATTCTTCGCGATCCGTCCCTCGGTGGAGGAGATCCCCGAGATGAATTATTTCATACGGATCGATCCTGCCGTGGCTGGTCCTCGTTTCGCCGATACGTTCCGGGAGAAGATGAACCGTGAGCTTCGGGTGGGGAACTTCTACCTGAAACGCCTGACTTCCTATGACCGGATCAAGGCCGATACCGATTATTCCTTTGGCGTTACCTACGATTACCGGGTCCGTATGGCGTTGATGGCCTTCTTGGGACTGAATATCCTGCTTTGCGTGATGGGTACGTTCTGGTACCGGGTGCGGATGCGCCGAGGAGAGATCGGGTTGCGCATGGCGATCGGTTCGCCCCGCGAAGAGATACGTAGCCAGATGGCTCGTGAGGGCATATGCCTGTTATTCATGGCTACCCCGCTCGCCTTGTTGATAGAGGCTCAATTCGTGATGGTCGGCTTCTTGGACATCCCCAAAGGGACCTTGCCGGAGCATTACTGGCCGGCGATCCTGCCGCTCCGTTTCTTGCTGGTGAATATCCTGACATGGATACTGCTGGCTGTCGTCATCCTGCTCGCCGTCTGGCTCCCCGCCAGCAAGGCCGCCGAGATGGAGCCGGCCGAGGCGCTGCGGTATGACGGATAACATATAATGCCCCGTCTCCCACCGACTGAATCGTATAATTAAATCAAATGAATATGTACAAGATCTATCTAAAACAAGCCTGGGCCTTATTGAAAGAGAACAAGCTCCTTTCCGGAGTCTCTATCTTCGGTACGGCCTTGGCGATTTGCATGATCATGGTGATCGTGATCGTATGGCAGATGCGTACCGCCAATTACGCTCCGGAAGACTATCGGGACCAGATGATGTACGTCAGTGATACCCGTGCCTCCTACAAAGAGAACGAATCTTATAACGATTGCTACCTTCTCGCTTCCCGGGTAGTGAAAGATTGTTTCTATCCCTTGCGCTCTGCCGAGAAGGTCGGCATGGCCTATCATGGCGTGCAACGCTTGGCGGCAGTGGCGGATCATACGGTGGAGTTCAAGTGCGACGTGACCTTTACGGACGCGGCGTTTTGGAATATCTTCAACTTTCGCTTCCTCTCCGGTAAGCCTTATGGCGAGGAAGAAGTACAAAGTGGCATCATGGATGCTGTGGTAAGCGAGTCCGTGGCACGCCGGTTGTATGGCACGACCGAGGTTGTAGGCCGTACCGTCGAGATCAGCTACGTGCCCTATACCATCCGTGCCGTCGTGCGGGATGTCTCCCTGCTAGCCGAGTCTGCCTATGGCGATGTCTGGTTGCCTTATACCACCGACAATTCCCTGTATGATAATGGTTCCGACCGTCTCGTCGGGGGCTTCTGTTGTTATATCCTCGCAAGTTCGTCCGCCGACTTTGATGCGATCCACTCCGAGGCCGAGGCGAATATCGCTCGCCTTAACGAATCACAAAGCACGCACCTGCTGAAAATTGGAGGAGGACCCGATACCCATTTGGGCGATTTGGCTCGCGAGGACGCTTTCTCTGAGCCGAATGTACGGGAACTGGTCATGAAATATGTTATCATCGTTCTTGTCCTTTTGCTGATCCCTGCCATCAACATGAGCGGTATCACGCAAAGCCAGATGCGTAAACGTATGGCGGAGATCGGGGTGAGGAAGGCGTTCGGGGCGACACGCTCGGAATTACTGACGCAGGTACTCTACGAGAATCTGTTGCAGACCTTGCTGGGAGGTGTGTTAGGTCTGTTTTTCTCATACGCCTCCGTACTGCTCTTGTCCGATTGGTTGCTGGATACGGGCACGGCATCGATGGGTATCGGTCGCACCTTCGTCAATGCGGAGATGATGTTCAATCCATTGATCTTCCTTTATGCGTTCCTTGCTTGTCTTGCGTTGAACCTGCTGAGCGCCGGCATCCCGGCTTGGCGAGCCTCAAGGATGCGTATCATCTCGGCTCTCAACGAGAATGTTCATTAATCTCCCGCGTTGGATGATAGCTATACTAAAATAATAGAAAGATATGATACGACATTTATTACAATTGATCTGGAACCAGCGCAAGCAAAACGCTTGGTTGTGGGCTGAGTTATTGCTGGTCTCGGTCTTCCTTTGGTTCCTTGTGGACTACCTGTATGTGATGGGGCGCACGTATACGGCTCCTCTGGGCTTCGATATCCGGCATACGTACAGCATCGTGATCAGCAGCCTCTCGGAAAGAAGCCCGGATTATATCCCGAAGGAGAAGCGGGAGCGGCCGGATGGTGTTCATCTGCTGACGGCGTTGGATCGCATCCGCACCTATCCCGGCGTGGAATCGGCCTGCCTTACGGATGGGGGATGCCTTATTATATGGGAAGCCGTAACCTCGTTTGGCGGATTGATACGTTGCAGGTGCCCTGCCGCTATGCTTTCGTCACCCCGGAGTTCTTCGACGTGTTCCGTATCTATGATAAGGACGGCAAGACGGCTTCCTTGAAACGGGCCATCGAGGATAACAACTCCATCGTAATCTCCGCCGACGTGGAGACGATGAATCCCGGCCTTTCCCTACTCGGGCAAAAGGCGTACCGGGGGAATGTGACCGACGAGATCGAGGAGACGATCCGTGGTATCAGCGTCCCCATCCGCCGTCATGAGTACACCAAGGCGGAACCCAACGTCTATAGGGCCCTGCGGCTAAGCCGGATGGAGGAAGGATACTATGAGGGGATGATAGATGCCGTGCGACTCTGCGTACGTGTCCGTCCGGATGTCGATAATGCTGATTTCCCCGCACGCTTCCGCAAGGATATGGCCGAACAGCTTCGGCTAGGCAACCTCTATCTGCTAGACGTACAGCCCTTGTCATATATTCGCGACGGTTATATCCGTTCGATCGGCGTAGAGAACGAGGTGAAAACCCGTGTGGCGGTAGCCTGCTTCCTATTGGCGAATATATTCCTCGGCATCATCGGTACCTTCTGGTTCCGTACGGAATATCGCAAAGGCGAGATGGGGCTTAGGATGGCCTTAGGCTCTACCCGCCGTCAGTTGAACTCGATCATGGTGGGAGAGGGTGTCCTATTGCTGGTCTTGGCGTTTATCCCGTCCTTAGTCATCAGCTTCAACATCGCCCATATGGATTTGATAGATACCTATCAGCTTCCGTTCACGTGGCTGCGCTTCGCGATTTGTGGAGGGATTACGTTTGTCTTGATCGTCCTCATGATCATCTGTGGCGTATGGTATCCCGCCCGCTCGACAGCTCGCTTGGAGCCAGCGGAGGCGTTGCATTATGAATAAGAGTTAACTTACATATTTCACACATACACACAATTGAAAGCCCGGTCTTGTAGTGATACATGGCCGGGCTGTTTTCGTGCTTGGCAAAAATTCGCGAGTTAAAACGTCATTGACGCATATACCCCATAATGCCCGTCTCCCGCTACCGGGCTGATAGACAGGTTATGTTTCTTTGCGAACGGGCGGGTAAAGATATAGGCGCTACCGGCGCCGATAACGGCTCCCCCCCCCCCGCACCCCCCACCATGCTTCTTGAGTTTGGCG